>Ga0209132_1000018_pt1 | contig 199327 bp, 170 predicted proteins | sample UppTromiDAQMD023_FD_185835 | JGI IMG/M metagenome (GOLD analysis project Ga0209132, IMG submission 185835) | Upper troposphere microbial communities from Maryland, USA - DAQMD-023 (SPAdes) (version 2) | ecosystem: Environmental > Air > Outdoor Air > Unclassified | place: USA: Maryland...
TCCGCGACATCGAGCGCAGCTCGCCGCAGGGTCGCGGCGGCAACGTCCGCTTCCGCTTCATCATGTACAGCGTGCCGGGCGGCAACAAGCTCGACGCCAGCTTCGATGCCGACGACAACCTGGTCGAAGTCGAACTGCTGCGCCGCCAGTCCACCTATTCGTACAAGGACGGCGACGCCTTCGTGTTCCTCGATGACGAGGACTACACCCCGTACACCCTGGATGCGGACGTGATCGGCGACGACGCCGGCTACATCACCGACGGCCTGACCGGCATCTACGTGCAGGTGATCGACGAGCAGCCGGTGGCCATCCAGCTGCCGGCCTCGGTGGTGCTGGAAGTGATCGAGACGCCGCCGGAACTGAAGGGCGGCACCGCCACCAAGCGCCCGAAGCCGGCCAAGCTCAACACCGGCATCGAAATCATGGTGCCGGAGTACATCGTCAACGGCGAGCGCGTGCTGGTGAACACCGCCACCGGCGAATTCGCTGGCCGTGCCGATTAAGCGCCTTGCGCTGATCGGCTGCCTGTCCCTGCTTGTGGCGTGTTCGCCGCAGGCAGCGGACAGCACGGTCGATGCTGCGCCGAACGCGGCGCCGATCGAACCGGTCGTGCCGGCCGCACCCGCAGTGGAGGCACCGGCCGCAGTGGAGGCCACCGCCGAAGCGGAGCCCTCTGCCGACCTGTCCTCGGGCGATGAGGCGCTGGACAAGGCACGCGCAGCCGCAGGCTGCCCGGTATCGGAGGACGTGTATGACGTCGACGACGTGCGCATCTACTGCGCGATGCCGGCCGACGTGCAGGCCTTCCTCGCGCGCGAGAACACCTGCCAGCACTTCGCTGGCGAAGAGCCGTACGACGACGAGCGTCGCCGCGAACTGGAAGAGGCCAGCGCCAAGTACTGCGAGGGCCGCAAGAAGATTTTCACCGATCTGGTCGCGCGTCATCGCGACGACTGCGCTGTCCGCGAAGCGCTGATCGGGATCAACAGCCGCTATGACCTGGACTTCGATCTCGACCTGAAGCCCTGCGAAGGCTGATCGATCAACGCCGGGCATCGCCCGGCGCCACCGGGACGGGACCGCGCCCAATCCCGTGCATCACATGCATCATGCGGTAGCGCCGGGCCATGCCCGGCGAGCGCAGCGGCCGCAGAAAGCGACGCCGGGCATCGCCCGGCGCCACCGATCCGCGCAATCACGCGTTACTTCGCGCCGAAGTTGCCGCAGCCGTGATACTGGCGGGTGCCGATGGTCAGATTCACCTTGGCATCGAAGGCCTCGCCACTCATGTCGTCCTGGCAAGTAGTGCGCTGGAAGCTGAGCTTGACGTCGGTGCCATCGGACGCCTTGCCACTCCAGCCGTCAGCACCTTCGGTGGGCTTGGCGACGTCGAAGCGACGCTCGCCGTAATCGACTTCCACCTGCAGGCCGGGCGTGTCGCCGTCAACGATGGCCAGCCAGCCCGGCTCGTTGCCGGTGGCACGGAACGCCGCATTGCCGGCGCTGCCATCGCCCTCGGTGGCTTCCACCGCATGGCACTCGCGGTCGGCCTCACCCTTCAGGCTCAGCAGGCCGTCATCGCTGCCCTTGGTCCAGAAGGTATTGCCCTGGCCATCACCGTACTTGGCGCCGGAAGCCGCACGCTCGGAGGTCATGGCGAAGGTACGGTCGCCGATCACCACCGTGGCCGCATCCTCACCATTGAAGGTCGCGCGCACGTCCAGATCGCCACAGCGATAGGTGGTCTCGCTGCCAGCACCGGTACTGGGGCTTGGCTGAGGGGCGGCCGGTTCGGGGTTGCTGCTGCCCGCGACGGGCGGTTGGGCTGGCTGGCACGCGGCCAGGACCAACCCCAGGGAGGCTGCCAACAGACTGGGAACTACACGCATGGCTCGACTCCTTGTCGACACTACAGAGATGCTCGACCCTACCATCTGGCGGTGAGCGGGGCCTGAAAGCGCCCTGACCGCGGTCATGCGGCCAGCACCGCCATCGACAGCAACTGCGCACCACTGTCGCCGGAACTGCAGGTCCAGACCCGCAGCAGGCGCAGTTTCAGTTCGCGCTCCTGGCCCTGCTCGCGCACCGACAAGCGCACGTCGCTGGACAGCAGCGCCAAGCGGCCACACAGCAGCGTTTCCGTCGCGCAGGACTGCAGGCCAAGCACCTGCAGGCGGCCGCCCAGCCACTCGCGCAACCACGGCAGGTCGAGCATGCGCCCACCCTGCCCGTCCATCATGAACAAGGCCGGCGATATCAGCGCGGTCAGCGCATCGTGATCATCGCCCAACAGCGCTTCGCACAGGCGCTGCTCCAGCGCCCTCAATTGCAGTTCATGCAGATCGTCAACGATGTTCCGTTCCATCCACGGATCCTTCCGGCGTCGGCCGGCGTCTGCGCAGGCGCTGCGCGATCCACTGCCGCGCGCCCTGCACCACTACATAGAAGACCGGCACGAAGAACACCGCCAGCACGGTCGCGCTGACCATGCCGCCGAACACGCCGGTTCCGATCGCCTGCTGGGTTTCCTTCGATGCGCCCTGCGCCAGCATCAGCGGCACCACGCCCAGCGCGAACGCCAGCGAGGTCATCACGATCGGCCGCAGGCGCAGCCGTGCCGCCTCCAGCGTCGCTTCCACCAGGCCACGGCCCTGCTGCTGCAGCTGGCGTGCGAACTCGACGATGAGGATCGCGTTCTTCGCCGACAGCCCGATCACCGTGATCATGCCGACCTTGAAGAACACGTCGTTGGGCATGCCGCGCAACAACACGGCCGCGACCGCACCGAGCAGGCCCAAGGGCACCACCAGCATCACCGCCAGCGGAATTGACCAGCTCTCGTACAGTGCCGCCAGCACCAGGAACACCACCAGCATCGAGAGCAGCAACAGCCACGGCGCCTGCGCACCGGATTCGCGCTCCTGCAGCGACTGGCTGGTCCACTGCAGGGCGAAGCCGGACGGCAGCTTCTCCGCCAACCGCTCCATCTCCGCCATCGCCTGGCCGGTCGAAACACCGGAGGCCGGGGCGCCGGACAGGTTCAGCGCCGGGAAACCGAGATAGCGCTGCAGCTGCAGGGGCGCCTCGGTCCAGTGCGGGGTCACCAGCTCGGACAACGCCACCATGCCGCCTTCGCTGTTGCGAACGTACAGCTTCAGCACGTCCTCCAGTTCCATCCGGTGCGGCGCGTCGGCCTGGAGGATCACCTGCTGCAGCCGTCCCTTGTTGGGGAAGTCGTTGACGTACTGCGAACCCATCGCTGCCGACAGCGTGCTGCTGATATCGGCGAAGCCCACGCCCATCGCCTCGGCCTTGGCGCGGTCGATGTCCAGCCGCACACTGGTGCCTGCAGGCAGGCCATCGGCATGCACCTCCGACAGCAGCGGGCTTGCCTCGGCAAGCTTCAGCAGCCGCTGCAGCGCCGCTCGCAACTCGGCCTGGCTCTCCCCGGTACGCGCCTGCAGGGCCAGCGAGAAACCGGAGGAGCGTCCCAGGCTGTCGATCGCCGGCGGCATCACGCTCATCACCTCGCCCTCGGCCAGCGTGGACATGGCCTTCTGCGCGGCCTCCACCTCTCCGGCCGCGGTGGCACCGGCGCGCTCGCCCCAGTCCTTCAGCATGGTGTAGGTCAGCGCCGCACTCGGACCGGAGCCGGAGAAGCTGTAGCCGAGGATCGACTGGTTGGAGCCGATGCCCGGACGCGAGGCCACGTGCTGCTCGTAGGCTTCGACCACGGCCAGCGTGCGCTCGGCGGTGGCTTCGGCCGGCAGCTGGATCGAGGTCATGAAATAGCCCTGGTCTTCTTCCGGCAGGAACGCACCGGGCAACCAGTGCAGGCCCAGCAGCAGTGCCACCACCAGTGCGGCGAACACGCCCATCACCCGCCCACTACGCTGCAGCACCGAGGCCACGCCACGCTGGTAGCGCCCGGTCATCTTCTCGAAGCCACGATTGAAAGCACCGAACAGCCCACCCCGACCATGGTGGCCATGGGTATTCGGGCGCAGCAGGGTCGCGCACAGCGCCGGGGTCAGGCTCAGCGCCAGCAGTGCCGAGAACAGGATCGACACCGCCATTGCCACGGTGAACTGGCGGTAGATCGCGCCGACCGAGCCACTGGCCAAGGCCATCGGGATGAACACGGCGGTCAGCACCAGCGTGATGCCGATCACCGCACCGGTAAGCTCGCGCATCGCCTTGATGGTCGCTTCGCGCGGCGGCAGGCCCTCCTCGGCCATGATCCGCTCCACGCCCTCGACCACCACGATCGCGTCGTCGACGATGATGCCGATCGCCAGCACCATGCCGAACATGGTCAGCACGTTGATCGAGAAGCCCAGCGCCAGCATCACCGCGAAGGTGCCCAGCAGCGCGATCGGTGCGACCAGCGCCGGAATCAGCGTGTAGCGCCAGTTCTGCAGGAACAGGTACATCACCGCGAACACCAGCAGCATCGCTTCCAGCAGCGTCTGCACCACCTTCTGGATCGAGATCTTGACGAACGGTGCGGTGTCGAACGGAATGCTCGACTGCACACCACGCGGCAGCAGCGGCGCCAGCTCGGCCATGCGCTCGCGTACCGCCGACGCGGTGCGCACTGCGTTCGCACCAGGACGCAACTGCACGCCAGCCGCCGTCGCCGGATGGCCGTCCTCGCGGGTGCCCCAGGCATAGCTCTGCGCACCCAGCTCGATGCGGGCGACGTCACCCAGCAGCACGCGCGAACCATCGGCGCCGGCGCGCAGCACGATCGCAGCGAACTGTTCCGGTGTGGACAGCTGGCCATCGGCACTCAGCGGCACGGTGATGCGCTGGCCTGGCACGCCCGGCGAATCGCCGATGCGCCCTGGCGAGATCTCCAGGTTCTGCTGCTCGATGGCACTGGCCACATCACCCATGGTCAGCCCGTAGCCGGTCAACCGGGTCGGGTCCAGCCACACCCGCATCGCCTGCTCGGCACCGAACAGCTGCACGCGGCCGACGCCATCGATGCGGCGCAGCTCCTCGATGATGTTGCGCGCCATGAAGTCACCCAGCGCCGCCTCGCTCACGCTGGCATCCGGCGAACGCAGGCCGACCAGCATCAGGAAACCGGAATCGGCAGCCTCCACGAACAAGCCGTTCTGGCGCACGCTGCGCGGCAGGCGCGGCTCGATCGCCTTGATCCGGTTCTGCACGTCCACCTGCGCCAGCTCCGGGTTGGTGCCCGGCTTGAAGGTCGCAGTGATCGAGGCTTCGCCGGAGGTGTCCACCGATGACTCGAAGTACAGCAGGTGCTTGACGCTGGACAGCTCGCGCTCGATCAGGCCGACCACTGCGTCATTCAGCGTCTGCGGGCTGGCACCCGGGTAGCTGGCGTAGATGCTGACGCTGGGCGGTGCAACCGCCGGATAGCGTTCCACCGCCAGCCGCGGGATCGCCAGCACACCGGCCAGGATGATGAAGATCGCCAGCACCCAGGCGAACACCGGGCGATCGATGAAGAAACGTGCCATGTTGGATTTTCCTGGAGGGGCTGGCCCGGGAAAGGCTCAGCCCTTGCTGCCGGCCTGCACCGCGCCGGCGCTGGCGACCGGCATCTGCCAATCGCGCGCATCGACCACCACGCCTTCCTGCAGGCGTTCCTGGCCCTCGACCACCACCTTTTCGCCCGCCTTCAGACCGGTGCGCACCAGCCACTGGCGATCAACGCTGCCGTCGACCTCCAGCGTGCGGATCACCGCCTTGCCATCGCCACCGATCACCCAGGCATAGGCCTGGCCACCGGCGCTGCGCAGCACGGCCTGCTGCGGCACGGTCAGCGCACTGGCCGGCGCACCCCGCGGCACTTTCGCGCGCACATACATGCCGGGTAGCAGCTGGCGCTGCGGGTTGTCGACCAGGATGCGGAGGATCACATCACCGGTACGCGCATCGACGTTGATGCCGGAGAACAGCATCTGGCCACGCTCGGACAGCGGCTTGCCGGCGGCACCGATGATCGTCACCGGCAGCTCGCCACCACCGGCAGCACTGCGCTGCAGCGATTCCAGCTGGGCCGCCGGCTGGCGCACATCGACGTAGACCTGGTCGATCTGCTGTACCACCGCCATCGGCTCGGTATCGGCCACGCCGACCAGCGCGCCTTCTGTCACCAGCGCCTGATCGATGCGGCCGGCAATCGGCGCGCTGACCGTGGCATAGCGCAGGTCGAGCTGGCGACGCGCCAGGATCGCGCGCGCTTCATTCACCGCGGCACGGGCTTGTTCGTACTCGGCACTGGCATCGTCGCGGTGCTGCTGGCTGACGGCCTGTGCCGCGGCCAGTGCATGCAGGCGCTGCGATTGCACGCGACTGCGGCCCAGGGCAGCCTCACTGCGCTGCAGCGCGGCCAGTGCCGAATCGACATCGGCACGGAAGGCCGCCGGATCGATCTGGAACAGGGCCTGCCCGGCGTCTACTTCCGCGCCCTGGTCAAACAGGCGGCGCTGCACGATGCCACCCACCTGCGCTCGGATCTGCGCGGTGCGAACGGCGGCCACGCGGCCAGGCAGTTCGTCGTCACGCTGCACCACCTGCGGGCCGACGGTAACCACGCTCACGCGGGGTGCGGCTTCGGGCGTGGCTTCGGGGCTGGAGCAGGCCGTCATGGCCAAGGCGAGGGCCGCGATCAACGCGACCGGAGTCCTGAAGGTTCTCATTGCTGTGCACAATGCCGCGCAAGCGGCTGATAGGTTCTGAAGCGTGCAGTCTGCGTGGCGATGATGGGGTTTCGATGGAGGAACTGTGGAGATACGATGGAGGCAAGCACCTTAAGGCCCCGCCCCTGCATGCAAGCCTCCCCTGCCCTCGCCGCCCTCGTCCTGATCGTCGAGGATGAGGCCGAGATCGCCGACATTCTCACCGCCTACCTGGAACGCGAAGGATTGCGCACGCTCCGTGCCGCCGACGGCCACAGTGCGCTGGACCTGCATCGCAGCGCCCGCCCCGACCTGGTCCTGCTCGATGTGCAGCTGCCGCGCCTGGATGGCTGGAGCGTGCTGACACAGCTGCGCCAGCGCGGCGAAACGCCGGTGATCATGCTGACCGCACTGGACCAGGACCTGGACAAGCTGACCGCGCTGCGCATGGGCGCCGACGACTATGTGGTCAAGCCGTTCAATCCCGCCGAAGTGGCGGCGCGCGTGCGTGCCGTGCTGCGGCGTACGCTGCGCACCTCGCGCGTGGACGCGCCCACCGCACTGCGCGTGGGCCCGCTGCTGATCGATTCGGCCACCCATGCCGTGCACGTCGAGGGGGAAGGCTACAGCCACGAAGTGCTGCTCACGCTCACCGAGTTCAAGCTGCTGCACTGCATGGCGCTGGCGCCGACCCGCATCTTCAGCCGCAGCGAATTGATGCACGAATGCCTGCCGGAAAGCGAGGCGCTGGAGCGCACGGTCGACAGCCATGTCAGCAAGCTGCGCCGCAAGCTGGATGAAGTGGGCATGGTCAACGTTCCTGCCAGCGTGCGCGGTGTCGGCTACCGGTTGATGGCCGACCGCTGATGGCCCGCCTGCGCCGCTCCGGGCTCAGCCGGCACATCATCGTTTCGATGTCGCTGATGGTGATCGGCGTCATCGTGATGATGATCCTGTCGTCGTGGCTGCTGTATGCAGTGCTGGTCGAATTTTTCCCCGGCACTGCCGAGGAGCCGGAAAGCTGGCTGCCGACCGGCCCTGAACTGGCATGGATGGTCGGCGTGATCCTGACCGGCCTGGCACTGGCCATCGCCGCCTCGTTCCGCCTCGCCCACCGCATCCTGTCACCGTTGAATTCGCTGGTGGACAGCGTGCGCGCCCTGGCCGGCGGCGATCTGGGTGCGCGCGCCAGCGTCGAAGAGAACTCACCGGGCGAAGTGGCGACCCTGGTCGAGGACTTCAACGCCATGGCGCGGCGGCTGCAGCACGTGGAGAGCGAGCGTGCGATGTGGCATGCGGCCATCGCCCATGAACTGCGCACACCGGTGACGATCCTTCGCGGCCGCCTGCAAGGGTTGGCCGAAGGAGTCTTCCAGCCGGACGAATCCCAGTTCCGCAGCCTGCTTGCCCAGGTCGAAGGCCTGTCGCGCTTGATCGAAGATCTGCGCGTGCTGAGCCTGTCCGACAACGCACGGCTGGATGTACGCCGTGCGCGCACCGATGTGGTGGCCGAGGTGCATTCGGTGATGACCCTGGTCGACCCCCAGTTCCGCGCCGCCGGCTTCGTGCTGGAACTGGAAACCAGCCGCGAAGAGCACACCGCCCATTGCGATCCGACCCGGTTGCGCCAGGCATTGCTGGCATTGCTGGAGAATGCGCGCCGCTACGCCAGCCCGGGCAAGGTGCGGATTGCCGTGCACGACACGCCCGGCCATGTACAGGTGGCGATCGAGGACGAGGGCCCGGGCATCGACCCGGCCTTGCACGCCGATATCTTCACCCCGTTCATGCGCGCCGATGGCTCGCGCTCACGCCAGGGCGGCGGCAGCGGGCTGGGTCTGGCGGTGGTTAAAGCCATCGCAGACGCGCACGGCGGCCGCGTCTACTGCTCGCCGGGAAGTGCCGGCGGCAGCCGTTTCGTCATCGAACTGCCGCGTCAATAGCCGGACTGGCTGCCTGCGTGCGCAGGTGTGAACCCAGTGCGGCCAGATTGGCATCGATCGCATCCATCTCATCGCGTTGCTTCACCGGCAGCCGCTGACGCAGCTGCACGCGCAGCGCCTGCCACGCCGGTACTGCCTGTGCGCTGGCGGTGGACACGGCCTCGGTCAGCACCGCCTGTTCGTCGGCCAACGGCAGCCCGTAGCCAGCGTCCCGCAGCAGGGTGCCCGGGCGCAGCCATTGCCCGCTCTGCTCAAGCAGCCCACGCAGGCTGCGGGTTTCTGCGCTGTCGGGCGCGGCCAGCAACCGGCGCTTGAGCACGTCACGTGCGCGCAGCTCGGCACGCCGCTGTGCGGCCTGTTCCAGCAGCAGCAGGCCGGCGCTGGCGCGCAGGTCGCCCTTCAGCAACCACGGTGCCCGTTGCTGTGCAGGCAGCTTCAACCAGCCGCGTACATCGCGTGCGGGCAATGCCAGCTGGGCTGCCGCCACGCCGAACAACTGCTGGTAGTGATCACGCGCCGAGGCGAAGTAATAGCCCTGCGCCTGCGCCGCGCCGCGATCGACCAGCACCTGTTCGTCGAGCATCTGCAGCCGTGCCAGCCGGCGCTTCAGGCCACGCGGGCTGAGCTGGGCCAGCCCGGCCTCGCCCAGCCTCGGCACGCCGGCCTGCAGCAGCTTTGCGGTTTCCACCGCGCAGTTGTTGCTGACGAAGTAGTAGCGTCCGTCGTAGCTCCAGTGCACCTGTGCGGTGCGCTCGAGCAGGCTGGCGATCTCGCTGCGCTCCAACTGCAATGGCAGCGATTGCAACCCACGCAGCTCAACCTTGGTGTATTCGTCCACCACCTGCTGCAGCGGCAGCACGAACAGCCGCGAGGGATAACCGCCGGTCAGCCCACGCCAGTTGGAAATCTGCACGTCACCGACGAACGCACGGAACGACAGTACCCGGTGGTACTCCAGGTCCAACCGGCAATCCGGCCCCGGCTCCCGGCCCGGCCGGCAGATCACCAGCCGCAGCATGCTGTGACCCCAGCGGCTCATCGGCTGCGCGCTGCCTTCGGCAAACAGGTAGTCCACCGCGTAGACGCGTGCCGGGGCGAGTTGCAGCAACGACGCCGCGCCCTCTTCCGGTTCGGCCTGCAGCAACGGCAGTGTCGTAGCGCAATGCGGCTGCGGCAACGAAGGCGGCGTTCCAAAATGCGCCTGGTACCACTGCGCCAGTGCCGGTCGCCGGCAGGCGAATTCACTGTCGAGCACGAAATGCTCGGCGTTCACCGCCAGATACTCGGCCGGACTTTTCAGTTCATAGGCATCCGGACTACGGTCACGGAAGTCGTTGTCGCCACGGCCGAGGTGCCACGGCTTGCGCTGCCACCCCGCCAGGTCCCGCCAACGCGCAGTGCGCGACCAGTCCGCACCGCCACGGTCGGCGACGTGGGTGAGTTCGTGCACCAGCGCGCTGCGGCGCGCACGGCGGGCGCCGGGCATGCCTTCATCCAGCAACCCGCGACGCAGCGCGATGCGTCCGTCGAAGGTTCGGCCGTGCACGTCGGCCGGCAGGTCATCGCGCCAGGCCACCCGCACCTGCGCAGGCAAGGCGTGCAGCAGGCCTTCCGGCAACAGCGACTGCACATCGGCCAGGGTCTGGCTGGCGAGCTGCTGCTGCGCCGGGTCGAGGCCGGCGGGGTCCAGCTGCAGGCGGTCAGCGGCGTGCGCGACGTGAGCGATCAGCAGTAGAGCCACGCCATGCGTGGCTGCGTTCCGTGCAGATGTCATGGCGTTGCCGGCCAGCGGCCGGCACTACCCGAAGGCGGGATCAACGTGCCAGCAGCGCGCGGGCCAGTTCCAGATCGCTCTGCTGCTGTGCGGCAGTGCTCTGCTCACGCAGGTTGACCAGCGCCGCCTGCAGGCGGGCACCGCGGATCTGGCCATCGCTGGCGACGAACGCAGCGGCATCGTCGCGTGCAGCCAGCACCACCTTGTCGTCACCCGAGCTGCTGCCCGAGGAACCGGAGGACGCACCGGTGGCCGAACCGGCCGAGGTGCCGGCGAAGCTGGAAGCGAAGCCGGCCAGCGGCAGGGACAGCAGGGCGAGCAGCAGGAGCGGACGGGTCATCGGTTCGAAGCCGGTTGTTAGGAAGCGTGGAGCGTAACGGGTGCGTGAAGGATTTGCCCGACTCAAACGTCGAACAGCTTGCCGGGATTCAGCCGCGCTTGGGGATCGAACGCGCGTTTGACCGCCTTCATCAGCGCGATCTCGGCCGGGCCGCGGGTGCTGTCCAGGTAGCCCTTCTTGACCAGGCCGATGCCGTGCTCGGCCGAGATGCTGCCATCGAAGCGGGCCAACACCTGTGCCAGCAGCTTGGTCACGTGCTCGCACTGCGCCACGAAATCGGCATCGCTGGTGTCGTCCGGCTTGAGCACGTTGATGTGCAGGTTGCCGTCGCCGATATGGCCGAACCACACCACATCGAAATGCGGGTAGGCCTGCCCGATCAGCGCCTGGGTCTCGGCCAGGAACGCCGGCATCGACGAGATCCGCACTGAAACGTCGTTCTTGTAGGGTTTATAGCGCGCCAGCGATTCGGTGATGCCCTCGCGCAGGCGCCACAGCTGCGCGGCCTGCGCGTCGCTGGCACTGATCACGCCATCGCTGACCCAGCCATTGCCCATGCAGTCCTCGAACGCGGCCATCGCCGCCGCTTCCTGGGCCTCGTCGCCGGCCGCGAACTCGGTCACCACGTAATACGGGTGCACTTCGTCGAACGGCGCCTGTGCGCCATGTGCCAGCACGTGCTCCAGCGCCCGGTCGGTGAAGAACTCGAAGGCCTGCAGCTGCAGGCGCGCGCGGAACGCAGCAAACACCTGCATCAGCACGTCGAAGCTGGGCAGCGCCAGCAGCATCACGTTGCTGGCCGGCGGAGGGTCGGTCAGCTTCACTGTCGCTTCGACAATCACGCCCAACGTACCTTCCGAACCGATCAGCAGCTGGCGGAAGTCATAGCCGCTGGAGTTCTTGATCAGCCCCTTGTTGAGTTCCAGCAACTCGCCGTCAGCCGTGACCACCTTCAGCCCGGCGATCCACTCGCGGGTGTTGCCGTAGCGGATCACGCGGATGCCACCGGCATTGGTGGCGATGTTGCCGCCGATCGTGCACGAGCCGCGCGCGGCGAAATCCACCGGGTAGATCAGGCCGTGGTCCAGCGCGGCGTTGTGCACGGCTTCCAGCGGCATGCCGGCCTGCACCACCAGGGTGCGATCGACCGCGTCGTAGGCCAGCGCCTTGTTCATCCGTTCCAGGCTGAGCACCAGCTCGCCGTTGGCGGCCACCGCGCCACCCGAGAGGCCGGTGCGGCCACCGGACGGCACCACCGCCACGCCCTCGCCTGCGCTCCAGCGCATCACCGCCTGTACTTCCTCGACCGTGGCCGGCAGTGCGATCGCCAGCGGCGCCGGCGTCCAGCGCCGGGTCCAGTCACGCCCGTAATGCTCCAGGTCGGCCGGGTCGGTCTTCAGCTTCAGGCCGGGACAGGCCTGCAGCAGCGAGGCAATGCGGGAATCGGTCATGACGGTCCAGCGCGGTGCGTGAAGAACGGGCAAGCGTGCCAGCGGCGCGCGCCAGCGTCCAGCCCCACAGCGGCCCAGATAGCTACGGATGCAACCAATTGCGCACTGCACCATGGCCCCACTGATCTGGCATAGTGGTCAGCCCCTGTCCCACTGGCCGTGTTGCCCCATGTCGCCGAAGAAGACCTCGTTCCCGAAGCAGGATATCCGCGTGCTGTTGCTGGAGGGGGTCAGCCAGACCGCCGTGGAGGTGTTCAGCGCGGCCGGCTACAGCCAGATCGAAGCGCACACCAAGGCGCTGCCCGAGGACGAACTGAAGGCGCGCATCGCCGAGGCGCATATCGTCGGCATCCGTTCGCGCTCCCAGCTCAGTGCCGAGGTGCTGGCCGAGGCCAAGCGCCTGATCGCAGTGGGCTGCTTCTGCATCGGCACCAACCAGGTCGACCTGGACGCAGCCGAGCTGGCCGGCATCCCGGTGTTCAACGCGCCCTACTCCAATACCCGCAGCGTGGCCGAGCTGGTGATCGCCGAGGCGATCATGCTGACCCGCGGCATCCCGCAGAAGAACGCCGAGTGCCATCGCGGCGGCTGGTCGAAGTCGGCCAGCGGCAGCCATGAGGTGCGCGGCAAGACGCTGGGCATCATCGGTTACGGCCACATCGGCACCCAGGTCGGCGTGCTGGCCGAATCGCTGGGCATGCAGGTGATCTTCCACGATGTGGAAACCAAGCTGGCACTGGGCAATGCCCGTGCAGCGGCCAGCCTGGACGACCTGCTGGCGCGCGCCGACATCGTCACCCTGCACGTGCCGGAGACCCCGTCCACGCAGTGGATGATCGGCAGCACCGAGCTGGCGAAGATGCGCAAGGGCGCGCACCTGATCAATGCCGCGCGCGGCACCGTGGTCGACATCGATGCACTGGATGCGGCCCTGGCCAGCGGTCACGTCGGTGGCGCCGCGCTGGACGTGTTCCCGGTCGAGCCGAAGGGCAACGGCGATATCTTCGAATCGCCCCTGACCCGCCACGACAACGTGATCCTGACCCCGCACGTGGGCGGCAGCACGCTGGAAGCGCAGGACAACATCGGCATTGAAGTAGCGGCCAAGCTGGTGCGCTACAGCGACAACGGCAGCACCCTGTCGGCGGTCAACTTCCCGGAAGTGACCCTGCCCGAGCACGCCGACAGCCTGCGCCTGCTGCACATCCACCAGAACGTGCCGGGCGTGCTGTCCAAGGTCAACGAGATCTTCTCGCGCCACAACGTCAACATCGACGGCCAGTTCCTGCGCACCGACCCGAAGGTGGGTTACGTGGTGATCGACATCACCGCCAGCGAGGAACAGGCCGCCGCCGTGCGCGACGAGCTGGCCGCGATTCCGGGCACGCTGCGCACGCGCATCCTGTACTGAAAAAAAGGGGACGGAGGGGATTAAGTCGTTTGCGGCACATGCGGCATAAACGACTTAATCCCCTCCGTCCCCTTTTTCTTCAACGCGTCAACCACCGGCGCGCCATGCGCTGCATGGATTCGTCCGATTCCGGATCGGCCGCGACCTCGGTCACCGGCCGCCAGGCCAGCTCCAGCGACTCCTCGCTGAGCACGAAGGCCTCGCCACCCAGCGCGCGGATCACGAAACGTACGTCGTAGTGCCAGTGGCCCGGCACCTCCTTGCGCTCCGGAATCCAGTGCTTGTCGATATCGAAGATGGCCGGGTCTTCCAACACCAGGCCGCTCAGTCCCGATTCCTCCTCAGCTTCCTTCAGCGCCACCTGGGCGAGGTCGCGGTCCCCGTCGGCGTGGCCGCCCAGCTGCAGCCAGCGTTGCAGCTTGCGGTGGTGGGTCAGCAGCAGGCGCTGGCCATCGGCACTGACCAGCCAGCAGCTGGCGGTGAAGTGGCCGGCCAGTCGTTCGCGCCGGAACGGATCTTCCGGATCGTCCAACAATGTGCCGAATTCGGCAGCCAATGCGTCGTGGGCGGGCTCGCGGCGGGCATAGTCCCGCAGCAGACCACGCAGGCGATCGTCAAGCACGGCAAGGGTTTCGGCGGTCTGGCTCATGAATGGGCGGCGTTTGGAAAAATACTGCTCATTATCGCCGTTCATTGTTGCGATTGCGCTTGTGCGTTGGCTTCAGCTTTGGCTAAGGTACAGCGGGCCGTTCGCGCGGCCTTCACCATTCCAGGGTTGCCGGCAACGTATCGGCGGCCCACCCAATCCGATCACTAGGAAGTACTGCATGCTGAAAGCTCTGTTGAGGGTCAAGCCGGTTGAACCGGCCGGGCACGTCGATGCTGGCGAACCCATCGAAGGCAGCCTGGACGGCGAAGCCACGTTGAAACGGACCCTCACGGCTAAACACCTCATCCTGCTTGGCGTGGGTGCGGTGATCGGCGCAGGTATCTTCGTGCTGACCGGCCAGGCTGCGGCCAACCACGCTGGCCCGGCAGTGATGCTGTCGTTCGTCATCGCCGGTTTCGCCTGCGCCCTGGCGGGCCTGTGCTACGCCGAATTCGCGGCGATGATGCCGGTCTCCGGCAGCGCCTACTCCTACTCCTACGCCACCCTCGGCGAAGGCATGGCCTGGTTCATCGGCTGGTGCCTGGTACTGGAGTACCTGTTCGCCTCGGCCTCGGTCGCGGTGGGCTGGTCGGCGTACCTGATCAGCTTCATCACCACCACCCTGCACATGCCGTTCCCGGATGCGCTCAGCGCAGCACCCATCGCTTGGACCGGCAGCGAGTTCATCGCCTCGGGCAAGCTGTTCAACCTGCCGGCAGTACTGATCGTGGCGGCGGTGTCCGGCCTGCTGTACGTGGGCGTGACCCAGTCGGCCTTCGTCAACGCGATCATCGTGGCGATCAAGGTCACCGTCATCTGCCTGTTCATCGGCATCGGCGCGGCCCACATCGATCCGGCCAACTGGCAGCCGTTCATCCCGGAAAACACCGGCGTGGCGGGTGAGTTCGGCTGGAGCGGCGTGTTCCGTGCGGCCACCATCGTGTTCTTCGCCTACATCGGCTTCGATGCGGTCTCCACCGCCGCCGGCGAAACCAAGGACCCGCAGCGCAACATGCCGATCGGCCTGCTCGGCTCGCTGGCGGTGTGCACCATTGTCTACATCATCGTCTGCGCGGTGCTGACCGGCATGATGCCGTACCACCTGCTGGGCACCGACAAGCCGGTAGCCACCGCGCTGGAGCCCTACCCGACCCTGGCCTGGCTGAAGACGCTGGTCGAGATCGGCGCCATCGCCGGCCTGTCCTCGGTGGTGCTGGTGATGATGATGGGCCAGACTCGCATCGCCTACACCATCTCCCGCGACGGCCTGCTGCCGAAGTTCTTCGGCAAGGTCCATACGCGCTTCCGCACGCCGTACGTGGCCACCATCGTGGTCGGCGTGATCGCCGCCGCGCTGGCCGGCATGGTGCCGCTGAACGTGCTGGGTGAACTGGTGTCGATGGGCACCCTGCTGGCCTTCGCCACGGTCTGCATCGGCGTGCTGGTGCTGCGCTATTCCAAGCCGGACCTGCACCGCCCGTTCCGCGTGCCGGCGGTGTGGATCATCTGCCCGCTCGGCGCGGCTACCTGCCTGTTCCTGTTCTGGCAGGCGTTCGTGGTGCATTGGCACCTGTTCGTCGGTTGGACCCTGCTCGGCCTGCTGATCTACCTGGGCTACGGCATCCGCAACAGCAAGCTGGCCAAGTCCTCCTGATCCGCCTACGGGCCGGCCTCGCGCCGGCCCGTCCGTTTTCCCCGCGCGCCCGTTGCGGCGCGCTTCGACAAGACCACCACACATGTTCAAGCAACTGTGGGCCACCAAGCACCCGCATGCCGCCCATGAAGACGCCAATGGCCTGAGCCTGCGCCGCCACCTCGGCCCCTGGGGCCTGACCGCCCTCGGCATCGGCGCGGTGATCGGCGGCGGCATCTTCGTCATTACCGGCCAGGCCGCCGCCAACCACGCCGGCCCGGCCATCATGCTGTCCTTCGTGCTGGCCGCGATCTGCTGCGCCTTCTGCGCGCTGGCGTACGCCGAGTTCGCCTCGATGGTGCCGGTCTCCGGCAGCGCCTACACCTACACCTACGCCACCTTCGGCGAGCTCTCGGCCTGGTTCATCGGCTGGATGCTGGTGCTCGAATATGGTGTCTCGGCCTCGGCGGTAGCGGTCAGCTGGACCGGCTATTTCCTCAGCCTGCTCAGCCAGTTCGACATCCATCTACCGGCGGCGCTGGTCAGCGCGCCACTCGACGCGCAGCTGCGCCCGACCGGGGCGATCGCCAACCTGCCCGCCGCCGCACTGGTGCTGCTGCTGACCTGGCTGTGCTACGTCGGCATCAGCAAGTCCTCGGCGATGAACATGGCGATGGTCGTGCTCAAGACCGGCCTGATCGTGCTGGTCATCGTGGTGGGCTGGAAGTACGTGGACACCAGCAACTGGACCCCGTTCATTCCGGCCAACGAAGGCCCCGGCAAGTACGGCATGGAAGGCGTGCTGCGCGGCGCGGCGATGGTGTTCTTCGCCTACATCGGTTTCGAGGCGGTGTCGGTGGCGGCGCAGGAATCGAAGAACCCGCAGCGCGACATGCCGTTCGGCATGATGCTGTCGCTGGTGATCTGCACCGTGCTGTACATCGCGATGGCGGCGGTGATGACCGGCCTGGTGCCTTACCAGCTGCTCGGCACCGACGAACCGGTGGTGACCGCGGTGGCCGCGCATCCGCAGCTGGGCTGGTTGCGCTGGGTGGTCGAGGTCGGCGCACTGGTGGGCCTGTCCTCGGTGGTGCTGGTAATGATCATCGGCCAGCCGCGCATCTTCATGATCATGGGCCGCGACGGCCTGCTGCCGCCGGTGTTCACCAAGATCCACCCGAAGTACCGCACTCCGCACATCAATACCGTGATCACCGGCATCGGCATCGCCCTGCTGGCGGCGCTGTTCCCGCTGGACATCCTCGGCGAACTGACCTCGATGGGCACGCTGATCGCGTTCGCGGCGGTGTGCGCGGGCGTGCTGATCCTGCGCCGCACCCAGCCGGACCTGCCGCGTCCGTTCCGCATGCCGATGGCATGGCTGATCTGCAGCCTGGGCGTGCTGAGTTGCCTTGCCCTGCTGTCGGCGATGACGATGCACAACTGGATGCTGATGGGCGTGTGGACGTTCGTCGGCTTCGTGATCTATTTCTGCTACGGGTTCCGGCACAGCCGGCTGCGGGTGAAGTAAGAGCGGCAGGGCCACGACGGCCCTGCCCTTCCGCTTGCTGGTGCGAGGTACCCGTCTCGCCTAGCGACGATTGAACCAGATGAGCTGCTGTTGCCAGCCGGCACCGGCCATGCAGCCCCGGAACTCACTGCCGCGGTCGGACGCATTGACGTCCACGATGTAGCTCTCCTCTTTCGGCATCGGCACCATGTTGTACTTGCCATCGATCGTGCAGACTTCATCGAGCCTGCAGGGCACCTTGCGGTCCTCGTAGACGGTGCGCGTGGCCACTTCATTCCTCACCGGCCAATGATCGTCGGCCCGCGCCGCGCAACTCGAGTGGGCGGGGCCGAATGGCCGTGCTCCCGCATCCATCTTTACCCATTCCATCGTGCAGCCACTGCAGGCCAGCACCACACCGATCATCCCCATCGTTCCCATCGCGCGCGCGGTCATCGAAGTACTCCTATCCTTGGCGCTCGCCGGAATTTCTGCGGCCACCTGATGGTGTTTCGCGGCGCGAATGCTGTCCACGACCGGAATCGCTTCCAACGCGCTGCCGGCCTCCCCCATTCAGCCAGCGCTGTGCCTGCCTCGATCCAAATCCTGCCGACCCTGTGGCAGCACACTGCCGCGGTCTGCCCGCATAGCCGGCCCGCTGCTGCTGCGCAGGTCCAGCGACGGGCCGAATCCAGTAAAATCGCCGGCATGAACGCCCCCACCTTCCCGTACGACACCGCGCGCCTGAGCGAACTGGCCCAGCTGCTGATCGACAATGTCCGCGAGCTGGCCCAGGCCGGTTGGACCCCGGCCACCAGCAGCAACTTCTCCCACCGCCTGGACGACCGCCATGCCGCGATCACCGTGTCCGGCAAGGACAAGGGGCGGCTGATCGAGGACGACATCATGGTGGTGGACTTCGACGGCCAGGCCGTCGGCCGCCCGCTGCGCCCGTCTGCCGAGACCCTGCTGCACACCCAGTTGTACCGTCGCTTCCCCGAGATCGGCTGCGTGCTGCACACCCACTCGCCGGTGCAGACCATTGCCTCGCGCCTGTACGCGCCGCAGGGCCACATCCGGGTCGAAGGCTACGAGCTGCTGAAGGCCTTCGCCGGCAACAGCACCCATGAAATGGCCATCGACATTCCGGTGTTCGCCAACACCCAGGACATGAACGTGCTTTCGAAGCAGGTCGATGACCTGCTCGACCGTCAGAACCTGTGGGGCTACCTGATCGATGGCCACGGCCTGTATGCCTGGGGCCGCGACATGGCCGACGCGCGCCGCCACCTGGAAGCCTTCGAGTTCCTGCTCCACTGCGAGCTGGAACTGCGCAAGCTGCGCGGCTGATCGAGGGGTGCAGATTCCCATCTGGAATCTGCACCCTGCCCCCACCCTGCTACCCTGTCTTCCCCCCGAGACGTTCAAGCTGCCGCCATGAGCCGACTGCGCATCTACGACGACACCCGCCCCGAATCGCCGCTGCTGGACACCCAGGACGGCGCGATCATCGCTGCCGAGCTGCAGAAGATCGGCGTCACCTTCGAGCGCTGGCAGGCCACCGCGCCGGTCGCGCCGGGCGCCAGCCAGGAGGAAGTGTTCGCCGCTTACCGCGCCGACATCGACCGCCTGGTGGCCGAGCGCGGCTTCAAGAGCGTGGACGTGGCCTCGATCGCCCCGGACAACCCGAACCGCGCCGAGCTGCGCAGGAAGTTCCTCGACGAACACTTCCACAAGGAAGACGAGGTGCGCTTCTTCGTCGCAGGCTCCGGCCTGTTCACGCTGCACGTGGGTGACAAGGTCTATGAGATCGAGTGCGTGAAGGACGACCTGATCGCCGTGCCCGACGGCACCACCCACTGGTTCGACATGGGCGATGAGCCCAGCTTCGTGGCGATCCGCTTCTTCACCGAGCCGGACGGCTGGGTCGGCCACTTCACCGGCACCGACATCGCGCAGAAGTTCCCCCGTTACGTACCTACCCAGGCGTCCTGATCCATGCAGCCCCGCGTCATCCTGACCGACATCGAAGGCACCACCAGCAGCATCTCGTTCGTCAAGAACGTGCTGTTCCCCTATGCCCGCAAGGCGCTGCCCGCGTTCGTCGCCGAGCACGGCCAGCAGCCGGAAGTCCGCCGTTGGCTGGATGCGGTGGCCACCGAGATTGGCGGCGCCTGCCAGGACAGCCTGGTGGCCGAGACGCTGCAGGGCTGGATCGACCAGGACCGCAAGCACACTGCACTGAAGGCGCTGCAGGGCCTGATCTGGGACGAAGGTTACCGCCGCGGCGACTACACCGCGCACTTCTACCCGGAAGTGGCGCCGGTGCTGAAGGGCTGGCACGCCTCCGGCCTGCCGCTGTATGTGTATTCCTCCGGCTCGGTGCCGGCGCAGAAGCTGTTCTTCGGCTTCAGCGATGCCGGTGACCTCAGCCCGCTGGTGTCGGGCTGGTTCGATACCGAGATCGGCGGCAAGCGCGAGGCCGACAGCTACCGCCGCATCGTGCAGGCCATCGACGTGCCGGCCGGCGAGATCCTGTTCCTGTCGGATGTGGTGGAAGAACTGGATGCCGCCCGCGAAGCCGGGTTGCAGACCCGCCTGATCGATCGCCTGGATGACTACCCGCTGCCGCGCACCGGCCAGGCCGCCAATGGCCACGAGCGCGTCGAGAATTTCCAGCAGATCCAGCTGTAAACAGGTGCGCGGACCAACGGTCCGCACCCACCGGGCGGCCGGGCCGCGCTTCTGGTAGATGCCAACCTTGGTTGGCATGTTCCGGGTGTGCCAACCAAGGTTGGCACCTACCAAAGCGGGATACCCCTCAACGGTCGTTGAGGGTCTTCACCTTCAGCGCTTCGCGCAGGGCAGCCAGGTCCACCGGGCCGCGAACCGCAATGTCGCGGGTTTCGCCGGGCAGCAGGTCGAGCAGGTTGTCTTCCACCTGCACGTCCAATGCACCGAAGTCGATCCACGCCGAACGCACGTAGGCCGCGCTTTCCAATCGCAGACGATAGTGGTCGCCTTCAATGGACAGGCTGGCCTTGAGCTTCTGTCGCGGCAATACCTGGTCCTTGGCCTCAACGAAGCCGACCACCTGGCGCGCGCTGACCTTCCCACCCTGCAGCAGCTCGAACACCGCCAGCGTGCGCTTCGGGTCGGCACCGGCCAGCAGCTCGGCATCGCTGAAGTCACCGATCGAGGTGACACCGGCAGCGGCCAGGGTCACCGCGTCCTCGCGACGACGCAGCACCTTGCCGTCTACATCCATCACCCGCAACCGCCAGCGTGCATCCAGCGCGGCACCGTCATTGAGCAGGCGCACCCGCGTACTGCCCTCGTCGCGCAACGCCGCCACCGTCACCGGCGCAAAGAAGCGCCGCGCGGCGAAGTGCAGCGCCTTCCAGCGGCCGAAGTAGTCCACGCTGGACCATGAAGCACCCGGCCAGACGTCGTTGAGCTGCCAGTACAGTGAGCCCATCGTGTACGGCCGCGAGGCGCGATGATGCAGTGCCGCCAGTGCGATGCCATCGGCCTGCATCACCTGGCTCAGGTAGACGAAGTCCTCGAAGTCCTTCGGCGTGCCGTAGCCCAGTTCGATGTAATGCAGCAGGCGGCTGTTGCCCTCGCCGGCCATGAACTTCTGGTGCGCGCGGATTACCGGGCTGTCGATGCGCTGCTCGGCGCGGGTGGCGATCTGGTCCACCGTCGTCACCGACGGCCACGCCTGCAGTCCGTATTCGGACATGAAGCGCGGCGTCTCACGCAGGTAGGCCTGCACCGGCAGCGCTGGATTGCCCCAGACCTGCCAGTAGTGCTTGTCGCCGCGGGTCGAGTCGTTGGCCTTCTCATCCAGATCATTGCTGGGCGAGCTGGACCAGTACGGCACGCCCAACCCCTCCTCGCCCACTACCTGGCGCAGGTCATTGCCGAACAGGTCGACGTAGCCCTGCCAGACCTTCGCTGCAAACGCCGGGTCGGCCGCCTTCAGGTCGCGGCCGTGGCCCCAGTCCTTCCAGGCGGTCTCTTCCTCGTTGTTGCCACACCACAGCACGATGCTGGGGTGATGGCGCAGCCGGCGCACGTTGTCGCGCGCCTCAGCCGCCACGCTGGCGCGGAACGCTGGATCGTAGCCCGGCTGCATGCCACCACCGAACATGAAGTCCTGCCAGACCAGCAGGCCCAGCTCATCGGCGATGTCGAAGAACGCATCATCCTCGTAGTAGCCACCGCCCCAGTTGCGCAGCATGTTCATGTTGGCATCGCGCGCGGCCGTCAGCACCTGGCGCAGGCGTGCGGCATCGACCCGTGCGGGGAAGGCATCGAACGGAATGACGTTGGCGCCCTTGGCGAAGATCTCCACGCCGTTGATGACGAAAGCAAAGCCCTGCCCGCCCTTACCGTCTTCCTCGCGACGCAGTTCGACCGTGCGCAGGCCGATGCGCTGCTCGCGGGCCAGTGTTGTATCTGCGCCACCGTCCAGGCGAGCCTGCACGGTGTAGCGGTCCTGTGCACCGTGGCCGACCGGCCACCAACGCTTCGGTTCCGCCAGTTCAATCGGTAGTTCAACACTGTTCTGGCCGGGCTTCAGCAGAACCGTGCGCTGCTTCTGGGCCACGCTGCGGCCTTCCGGATCATGTACATACACATTGACCACGGCCGAACCCGCCGCAGCACCCTGCTCCACCTGCAGCAGCACTGCCAGCTTCGCCTGCTCCGCGTTCAATGCATCGGTGCGCACCGCCAGATCTGTCAGCCGGTGCGCATCCCAGGCCTGCAGATCGACGCCGCGCCAGACCCCGGCAGTGACATAGCGCGGGCCCCAGTCCCAACCGAAGTGGTAGGCCGGCTTGCGCGCGAAGTTGCCGACCATCGCGCCCTTCGGTTCATCGCCATACGGCGACGGGTAATTGCCGGCGATCTTGTGCGGCATCGCCTGCACGCCCGGCAGCAGGGTCCGAATCGGCGAGCGGAACACGATCTGCAGTTCATTGCCTTTCGCCCGCAGACGCCCTTCCACGCGCGCGGTCCAGGTACGGTGCGCATTGTCTGCACGCAGCAGCGGCTTGCCGTTGAGACTGACTTCGGCGTAGGTGTCCAGCCCATCGAAGCGCAGCTCGGCATTGGGCTTGGCCAGCGTCGCCGCATCCACGTCGAAGCGGGCGCGGTACTCCCAATCAGCCAGGCCGATCCATTGCAGCTCGGCCTCAGGCGCACCGACATACGGGTCGCGGATCAGTGCATGCGCCAGCAGGTCGGTGTGCACGCTGCCCGGCACCTTCGCCGCACGCCATTGCTGCAGGCCCGGATGCGCGGCGCCCTGGGCGTCGCCGGGCAGCATGCGGAATTCCCACTGCGCCTGCAGCGGGGCTGCGGCTACCGGGAAGGAGATGGCTGCAATCAGCAGCAGGAGCAGACGAACAACGAGGGAAATGCGATGCACGTAATGCTCCTGTTTCTCTGCTGAAGGCCAAAGCGAGTGTCCATTGCCTGCGGCTGGCTCCGCGCGCATGGCGATGCGTTCATCATCCCGGCGCCCGGACCGAGACGCGGCGCGGCGCGGCCCGGCGCTACCGGTTCCGATTCATCATGCGTACGGCGCTACGCGCTTCAACGCACGACGTTCAACACTTCGTAGCACGCACCCATGGTGTGGTAATCCACCTTGCCGGCCGGGCTCTTCTCGTCGCTGTACTTGCGGTTGTCGGCATCGAGGATGCGGAACCAGGCACCGTACTGGTGATCGACGAAATGCTCCCAGGAGTACGCCCAGAAGCGGTCATACCACTGCCAGTAGCGGTCGTCGCCGGTACGCTTGGCCATCAGTGCGGCGGTCGCCAGCGTTTCGGCCTGCACCCAGAAGTACTTGTCGTCGTCGCAGACGAAGCTGTCGCCACCGATCGGTGCGCCGTCCATGCCCGGCTGCCGGCGCGATTCCGGTGCGAAACCGTAGTACAGGCCGCCCCGGGCATCGTCCCAGCTGCGCGCCACGGCGACGTCAAACAGGTGCTGCGCGGTCGGCACCAGCCAATCGGCCTGCACATGGCGATCGAGGATCAGCAGCAGCTTGGCCCACTCGGTCTGGTGGCCAGGCTGGAAGCCCCATGGGCGGAACAGGTGCTTGGGGTCGTCCAGGTTGTAGTCCCAGTCGATTTCCCAGTTCACATCGTAGTGTTCCCAGACCAGGCCACCGGCCTTGGCGGCCTGGCGGCGTGTCATGTTGTCGGCCAGCTGCAGCGCGCGCTCGACATAGCGCTGCTCGCCACTGGCCTCGAACGCGGCCAGCATCGCCTCGCACATGTGCATGTTGGCATTCTGGCCACGGTAGCCGGTGAAGTTCCACTGGCCGTCGGCTTCGTCCTTGTACAGGCCGTGCTGCGGCTCCCAGAAGCGCGCTTCCAGCAGCTGCCAGGTCTCGTCCATCCACTCGCGGGCCTGCTCGACACCGGCCTTCAGTGCGCAGCTGTAGGCCAGCAGCACGAAGGCCACGCCGTAGCAGTGGTTCATGTCGTCCTCGACCTTGCCGTCGCGCAGGGTCCAGGCATAGCCGCCGGTGACCGGGTTGCGGTGCACCTCGCGCAGGTAGCGCACGCCGTGCTCGACGGCCTCCCGGTACTCGGCATTGCCGAACTCGCGGTAGGCCATCGCGTAGTTGAAGACGAAACGGGTGCTGCTCACCAGGTGGCGGTGGCTGGCATCGTAGATGCTGCCGTCATCACGGAAGTAGTGGAAGAAGCCACCGTTCGGATCGATGCAGCGCGGATGGTAGAACGCCATCGTGTCGGCGATATGCGCGCGCAGGAACGCGGGCGAACGGAAATCGGGCGAGGTGCTCATGCGGTAATGTCCTGTGCCTGCAGCAGCTGCTGCACTTCATCGAGCGAGGGCATCGCGGCGAACGCGCCCTTGCGGGTAACCGCCAGCGCGCCGACCGCAGCGCCGAAGCGCAGCGTGGCGGCGATCGCCTCCGGGTCCTGGCAGAACGCGGCGAAACCCGCGCCCGTCCCACCGCGCTCCAGCAGGCCGACCAGCACGCCACCGACGAAGGCATCACCGGCAGCGGTGGTGTCGACCGTAGCTACGCGGAAGCTGGTGACCGTGCCGTGGTTGTCACGGGTGTACCAGTGCAGCGTGGCCGCGCCATCGGTGACGATCACCCAGCGCGCCTGCGCGGCCAGCAGCCGACGCAGCACCAGCGCCTCGCCGTCGTCGCCGAGCGGTGCTGCCAGGTAGTCCAGTTCCTCGCGCGACAGCTTGACCAGGTCGGCCCGTTCCAGCGCCTGCCACAGGCGTGGCGTCGGATCCTCGTTCGCCGGCCACAGGGCCGGACGCAGGTTCAGATCGAGGCTGACCACCGCGCCGGCCGCACGCGCACGATCCATGCCGGCGAAGGTCGCTTCGGCGATGGCCGGCTCGGTCAGGCTGTTGGAGCACACGTGGAAGCACTGTGCGCCGTCGAAGCACGCTGTCTGGAAGTCGCTGTCACGGAACAGCAGGTCAGCCGCCGGCGGGCGGTAGAAGCTGAAGCTGCGCTCACCACTGGCATCCAGCGCGACGAAGGCCAGCGCGGTCTTGGCGGCGTCGGTGCGCACGATGTAATCCGTGCCCACGCCGTGCTCGACCAGGCTGTCGGCGAGGAAGTCGCCGAACATGTCACGGCCGAGCATGCCAACGAACTGGGTCTTGGCACCCAGCCGTGCAGCCGCCACCGCGACGTTGGCCGGTGCACCACCGGCGTACTGCAGGAACGCGCGCGGGGTGTCGGCCGAGGCCGGCGGTTGCGCTAGTAGATCGATCAAAATTTCGCCGAAGCAGACAATGGCACCCATTCCGGACTCAGCCTCCCTGCGTTGCGGAAGCCGGCGTACGCGCGCCGACCAGTCCGTAGAAAATGATGTAGCCGTAGCACAGCAGCGGCAGGATGAAGCTGGCCTGCACGCCGATGTGGTCGGCCAGCACGCCCTGCAGGTACGGCACCACGGCACCGCCGACGATGGCCATGATCAGCAGGCTGGAACCCTTGTTGGTCAGCGGGCCCAGGCGCTCGATGCTCAGCGCGAAGATGGTCGGGAACATGATCGAATTGAACAGGCCGATCGCCACCACCGAGTACAGCGCGACGTTGCCGGAGGTCAGCATGGTCGTGGCCAGCAGGCCCACGTTGACCAGCGCGAAGATCGCCAGCAGACGGCTGGGCGAGAAGCGCGCCAGCAGCGCCGAGCCCGCAAAGCGGCCGATCATCGCCATCGTCCAGTAGGCCGACACGTAGTGCGTGGCTTCCTGTTCGCTGAAGCCGCCGATGCTCGGCATCGACAGATAGTTGACCAGGAAGCTGCCGATCGACACTTCGGCGCCGACGTAGAAGAAGATGCCCAGCACACCCAGCAACAGGTGGCGCTTGCGCAGCGCATCCAGATAGCTGTGGTGGTGGCCCTGGTCGGCCTGCTCGGTGGCGTCGCTCAGCGCCGGCAGGCGGAACAGGAACACGAACAGCGCCAGCAGCACCAGCGCCACTGCCAGGCCCACGTACGGGCCCTGCACGGCCTGCGCCTCGGCGGCGCGGTAGGCCAGCTGTTCGGCGGCCGGCAGCGCGTTCAGTTCATCGGCGCTCTTGACCGTGTTGGACAGGATCAGCATGCCGCCGAAAATCGGCGCAATGGCCGTGCCCAGCGAGTTCAGCGCCTGCGCCAGGGTCAGGCGGCTGGAGCTGGTCTGCTCCGGACCCAGCAGCGCAACGTAGGGGTTGGCAGCGACCTGCAGCACGGTAATGCCAGTGGCCAGCACGAACAGCGCGCCGAGGAAGGCGCCGTACACGCGCAGCTCGGCCGCCGGCCAGAAGCCCAGCGCGCCGATACCAGCGATCACCAGACCGGCAACGATGCCCTTCTTGTAACCCAGCGCCGCCACCAGCCGACCCGCTGGCAGCGACATCAGGAAATAGGTGCCGAAGAAGGTGAACTGCACCAGCATCGCCTTGGCATAGTTCAGCTCGAACACCGCCTTCAGGTGCGGGATCAGGATGTCATTGAGGCAGGTCAGGAAGCCCCACATGAAGAAGATCGTGGTGACGACAGCCAGCGCCTTGCCGTTGGTGACGGCAGGTGCGTTGCCCGAGGAACCCGATGGACGGGGCGTTGCGGAGATCGGCATGCGGTACGCGCCTCGATGCGCGGAAGGTCGTTGTTGCGTGGAAGGGGTGTAGGAAGGAAATCAGTTCGGTCGTGCGGCACTGCTTTCGCGGATGCGCAGCTGCACCGGTGCGACCGTGCGCCGTGGCGGCGCGTCCGGCTCGTCCAGTCGTTGCAGCAGCAACGCGGCAGCTTGCCGGCCACGCTCGCGCGGGTCGGCGGTGAGCGTGGTCAACGGCGGCACCGCGACAGATGCCTCGGAAATATCATCGAATCCGGTAACGGCAAAGTCACCGCCCGGACGGATGCCACGAGAATTCAAGCCCAGCATCAGGCCCAGCGCGACGGTGTCGTTGTAGCAGACCGCTGCACTCGGGCGATGTCCGTCGGCAAACAGCTCATCGGTGCGCGCCGCAGCTTCCAGGCGGTTCGGCGCCGACTCGATCATCCAACCCGGCGGCAACGACAGCCCAGCCTCGGCCAGCGCCTGCTGGAAACCGGCACGGCGCTGGTGGCACGAACTGGACGCGGCGTGGCCACCGAAGAAGGCGATCTGGCGATGGCCGCGCTCGATCAAGTGGCGCGTGGCCAGGTAGGCGCCGTGCTGGTTGTCCAGGGTCAGGAAGTCCCAGTCGGCCCCTTCCAGTTCGCGGTTGAACAGCAGCACGTTGGCATTGGCGCCCAGCGCCTGGCGCAGCTGCGCAGTGTCACTGCCTTCGGCCGGCGACAGGATCAGGCCGGCCGGGGTGTGTTCCATCAGTGTCGAAAGCACCGCCTGCTGGCGCTCCGGCGATTCACCCGTGCTGCCCAGCAGGGTTACGTAGCCACGCCCGCCGAGCGCCTCGTCCACGCCCGAAGCGAATTCGGCGAAGAACGGGTTGGACAGATCGTTGATTACCAGCGCGATGCTCGACGAGGTGCGACGGCGCAGGTTGGCCGCGGCGCGGTTGTAGACATAGCGCTGGCGGCGCAGTTCTGCCTCGACCTTGGCCCGGGTGTCGACGTTGACCAGCGGGCTGCCGCGCAGCACCAGCGACACGGTTGCCCGTGACACGCCGATGGCACGCGCGATGTCGGTCACCGTCACCGCCTTGCCGGCGCGCTTGCTGGGATTGCTGCCGTTGTCGTTCATCGTCTTCCCGGACTCCGCTGGAGGCTCAAGCCTAATGGATCAGGGCCGTGTCGTGCCGTGCCGTTCGCTGGGTCACCGCGAACGGCACAGTCCGTCTCAGCGCAGCTGGCTGCCCGGTGCAGCGCACCAGGATACCGGCAGGTCCTTCACCGCAGTGCCCCAGCCCTGCTCCGGCGCCTTCGCATCGAGTGCGAACTGCAGGCGCGGTCCCTGCTGCAGGCGGTTCCAGTCCAGCCATACCGGTGCATGCACCTGGCCATCGACCTGCACGCCCTGCACGTACTGCAGGCGACGGCCATCGGCGCCCGGCGCATCGATGCGCAGCGTGCGGCCATTGCCCAGGTCCACTTCCACCTTGCTGAAGCGTGGCGTATGCAGCAGGAACTGGCCGCTGCCCGGCACCGCCGGGTACACGCCGATGGCGCTGAACAGGTACCAGGCCGACATCGTGCCGAGGTCATCATTGCCGGTCACGCCGTTGGGCGCATTGGTGAACAACTGCTGCGCGGCACGCACCACCGCTGCGGTCTTCCACGGCTGGCCGATCAGCGTGTACAGCCACGGCGAGTGCAGGTCCGGCTCGTTGTTCGGGTTGTAGCGGAACTGGTTGTAGTAGCTGTACGGCCCGACCACCCACTCCTTGCGGGCGGCATTGAGTGGATCGGCCTGCAGCGCGTCCATCGCGAAGAACGCATCGAGGCGGCGGCCGGCCTGTTCGCGGCCATCCATGGCTTCGACCAGGCCCGGCACGTCCTGCTGCGCCAGCCACTGGTACTGCCAAGCCGTGCCTTCATGGAAACCATGGTGCGAACGCGGGCTGTAATGGCCATCGGCCGGGGTGTACCACTGGCCGTCCTCAGTACGCGGGCGCGGGAAACCGGTGAAGCCGGTCTCGGCATCGCGCACCTGCGGGTCCCACACCTTGCGCCAGTTGCGGCCGCGCTCACGCAGCGTCGCCGCGTCCTGTGCGTGGCCCAGGCCATCGGCCATCTGCGAGAGCGCACAGTCGGCCAGCGCATACTCCAGCGTGGCCGAACCACCGTGGTGCGGATCAACGTCCATGCCCTTGGATGGGAACGCACGGTCGTAGACCACGTAGCCCTTGTCCAGGTAGGTCGGGTTGCCGGAACGGCCGGCCATCCGCGAGTTCAGCGGCGGCGTGCCGAACGCATTGCGACGCAGCGCGTCCCAGGCCTGTGATTCGCGGCCCTTGAGCGCACCGAAGCGCCACAGGTCGACCATGAACGGCGTGACCGGATCGCCGGTCATGATGTTGGTCTCGAAGTTGGCATAGCCCCAGCGCGGCAGCCAGCCCCCCTGCTCGTTGATCGCCAGCAGGGTGCGGCCGATGTCACGCGCCACGTCCGGGCGGGTCAGCGCCAGCCACTGGTTCTGCGCGCGGTAGGTATCCCACAACGAGAAGTACTCGTAGTAGGTCCAGCCATCGGCGCGGTGGATACCATCGTCATAGCCGCGATAGCGGCCGTCGGCATCGTTGCCGGTCATCGGCTGCAGCAGCGCGTGGTAGGCCGCACTGTAGAACACAGTGCGGTCATCAGACGTACCGCCCTGCACACGCACCCGACCCAGCTGCTCGCGCCAGGACTGCTGGGACAGTGCGCGCATGCGGTCGAAGCCGAGCAGCGCCCCACCCTGCATGCCGTCCGCGCGCAGATTGATGCGCGCGCCTTCGGCATCCACATGCGAGATCGCGCTGACCGCCGTCACCGACTGGCCCTTGGCCAGGTCGAAGCTGAGCCAGGCACCGTTCGGCTTCTGCTCGCCTTCCATGCTGTGGCGCGCACCCGGCAGGCCACCGCCCTCACCCCAGGTGCCATGCGCCTTGAAAGGGCGGTCGAACTCGATGCGGAACCAGGTGGTGTACTGATGGCCGCCGCAGAAACTCTTGGTGACCAGCTTGCCTTCCACCACGCGGTCGCCGACCACATCGACCACGCTGCCGATCACCGAGTGGCGCTCGTTGGCCTGGCCGACATTGACCAGCACGTGGCCATCGCCCTGGCGCTGGCTGAAGGTGTAGCGCTCGGCGGCGGCACGCGTACGCGCGGTGGTCTCGGCATCGATGCCGCCGTAGCTGGTCAGCCGCACCTTGTAGTAGCCGGCCTGGCCGACCTCGCCGTCGTGGGTGTAGGACGCGGCATAGGCCTTGTGATCGAACTCCTTCGCGTTGCCGGTATCGAAATCGCCACCCGGACCGATCGACCCGGTGACCGGCAGCACCGACACCTGCCCACCCTGCTCCCAGCAACCGGCTCCGGAGATGAACGAATGACCGAAGCCGCGGATCTTCTCGTCGTCGTAGCGCCAACCCGAATAGTGGCTGCCGATCGGGCTGACCTGGATCAGGCCGAACGGTGCCGACGCGCCCGGGAACGTGTTGCCGTCGTCCTTGCTGCCTATGAAGGTATTGACCTCGCGCTCCAGCGCGGCCGGCGCGGCCTGCAGCAGCATCGGCGACGCCGAAAGTGCGAGCAGGCAGGCCAGGCGCGCCAGCGGGCGCAAAGACAATGGGACGGCGGGAGCGGACGGCACTGGACGCATGTCGGGTTCCTGTAGTCGATGACGCGGAGGCAGACGGCCGGGGCCGTCCGGCACCGTTCCGCTGAGCCCCGCCATGACTGGCTGAAAGCTCCCCCTGGAATGACGCCCGACCCACCAGACCGTGGATTTAGATCGATTCAAGTAGAGCATGCTGGTTCAGCCGAATGCATTCTGCGGCGCAGCATGAGAGGGGGTGTTCGGCAGGGCTGCGCCCTGCACCTGCTCCAAGCCAAGGCAACAGCCGGAGCAACAGCAACAGCTGACTATCCGTCGGTAGGCGGGGTGGGTCCGGTTGCGGGGGCCGCTGCAAGTACGTCCATGTAAGCTCGGTCGCCGCATCCATGCGGCTCACGCCCCCGCAATCGGACCCACCCCGCCTTCGACAGATTCCCGCGATCTGTGGATCCACGCCATGCGTGGATGAATCTCTGTCAGATAACGAAATCAATCGGGAGTCAGATCCGTTTTCCAATGGAAAACGGATCTGACCCCATGACCCCGGTGATTCCAGGACCTATCCAACCGTCACCGGGAAACTGTCAATGGTGGGGCGGTGTGGGCTGGCAGGACCGTTGGCGCCATGGATGGCGCCATCGAGCCCCCATGGACGGGTTTACGGCGTGTCCTGCCAGCCCACACCGCCCCGCCAAACCAGCAGAAACCCAGAGCCGCTTTGGCTTTGGCTTTGGCTTTGGCTGTTGCCGGCCAGCGGCCGGCACTACAGCAGGTGCAGGGCGCAGCCCTGCCGCCCCACCCTCCCCTGCGCACGAAAACGATTTCACTGATTTCAGCAAACCGTCATCCCTTCGCCACGCCAGTACCATATTGCGGAGCAGCATGCGCCCACGGGCGACCCATGCTAAAAAACGCCCGCCCATCGCTTAGATCGATCCAAGAACGACATTGCGATGGCCGGGAGTTGGGGGAGCAGCAACAGGACGTACCAGGCCACGCGCACGGTGCTACTGCCACTGCATGGCAATAGCGACAATGTCACTTCAAATTAGATCGATTCAAGTTGTCCGTGCCACGTCACCGGATCAATCCAGGAGAGAGGGAGAGATGGGAATGAAGCATTCAACACGCACGCATGGTCACGACGCACTGTCGCTGGCCATCGCGCTGGCCCTGGCCGCCGCCATCGTGCCGGCAGGCGCCGCCGCACAGCAGGCTGCCTCCGCCGGCGCGCAGGACGCCACCACCCTGGACAGCGTCCAGGTCACCGGCTATCGCTACGCCATCGAGAAGAGCCTCGAACAGAAGCGCGACGCCAACGCCGTGGTCGAAGTGATCACCGCTGAAGATGTCGGCAAGTTCCCCGACAAGAACGTCGCCGACGCACTGCAGCGCGTGCCCGGCGTGATCATCACCCGCAGTGGTGGCGAAGGTAAGAACGTCAGCGTGCGTGGCCTGGCCTCGGACCTGACCCTGACCCAGTTGAACGGCAACTACGTCGCCACCTCGGAAACCAACGACGAAGCATCGCGTTCGTTCAACTACACCCTGCTGCCCTCGAACATGCTGTCGGCGGCGGAGCTGTACAAGACGCCGGAAGCACGCATCGACGAAGGCGGCATCGGCGGCACCGTGATCCTGCGCACCCGCCGTCCGCTGGACATGAAAGCCAACTCCGGCTTCGCCTCGATCGAAGGTACCTCTTCCGACACCAGCAGCGGCGTCGACCCGCAGGCGTCGGCGATGTACTCCTGGCACAGCAAGGACGAGCGCTTCGGCCTGCTGATCGGTGCGACCCGGCAGGTCCGTACCAACCGCAGCATGGAAGTCAGCACCGAAGACTGGCAGTGGTACAGCGACCGTGTGGACGCCAATGGCGGCGTCATCCATGACTATGTCTGGAATGCTGCCGGCCGCACCCGCAATCCGGCCGTCGACGTGTACGGCAACGCGTTGCCGGATGCATCGCAGTTCTGGGGCCGCTCGGGCATCTACAACCAGAATGGCGGCCATTACTCCGGCTTCTTCATGCCGACCTCGGTCAACTTCGCCGTGCGTGACGAGCGCCGCGAGCGCACCGGTGGCCAGCTGACGTTCCAGTTCAAGCCGCTCGACAACGTCACGATGACGGCGAATTACTTCCGCTTCGAGCTGCAGGGCAACTACACCCAGAACATGCTGAAGGTTCCGGAATGGAACCTGGCGCGCGTGGCCGGCGACGGCAACTGGGAAGGCGGCCGCATGCTCAACGGCTTCACCATGGACCCCAGCGGCACCATCGTGACCGGCGCGCAGTACCAGATGCAGCCAGGCCGCAACTACATCTGCAGCGAGGATCAGGCGGCCGCAGCCGGCCTGCGTCCGGGCGGCTGGGGTCCGGATGACTGCACCATCCCCACCCCGCAGCTGACCGGCACCTACAGCAAGGAAAAAGCGCTGTCGCAGACGGCCGACCTGACCATCGACTGGGACATCAGCCCGCTGTGGAAAGCCAGCTTCGCTGGTGGCAGGACCTGGTCGGAGGGCGGCCCGTCGATGAATTTCCGCATGTCGGCCAAGCCGCGTCGCCAGGTCGATGGCCAGTGGCAGGCCGGCAATACGGCCACGTCCTGGGACCTGACCGGCACCCCGTCGGTGAACTTCTCGCCGGACCTGCAGCAGCAGCTGATGGCCGGCATAGCCGAGGTGGATACCGGTTCGACCGACTCGTCGTGGAAGCGTACCGAGGTCAAGCAGAACCACTTCCAGGCCGACGTGACCAAGATGTTCGAGGCCGGCTGGCTGGACTCGATCCAGTTCGGCGCCAAGTACAGCGACGGCAAGGTCCACCGCAACACCGGCAATACCTACTGGGTCTGCCAGGGTGCCGACCCTGGCGACTACAGCAAGCGTTACCAGGCAGGCTGTGATTCGACCGCCGGTATCGCGCAGCCGGGCTTCTTCCTGTCGCAGCCGATGGACAACATTGCCGGTGGGTTCAACGCCAATGTGTTCCCGGGCATCAACTACCCCGCGTACATCGACTATCTGAACAACCGCTACGGCGGCGTGCAGAACCGCACCGAGGAAGACTTCGTCTACGACGTGCAGGAGAAGGTGTACTCGGGTTACCTGCAGGCCAACTTCCGCACCGAGCGACTGCGCGGCAATGTCGGCGTGCGCGTGGCACGGACCAAGCAGCATGCATCCTCGAGCGATTCGGTCGAGCGCTTCAATGACTACTTCGCCGACAACGCCGCCGGTTCGCCGTTGGCCTGCACCGATCCGTCGGCGGCCGCGCTGCTCGGCTCCAACAGCGGCTATGGCTGCGAGAGCGGCTTCGTGCGCCTGCCGGACGATCTGGCACGCGCCAAGACCTACGAGCAGTCCTCGCTGGACAAGACCTACACCGACATCCTGCCGAGCTTCAACATCGCCTGGGACATCACCGATTCGCTGGTGCTGCGTGGTGCCGCGTCGAAGGTCATCGCCCGCCCCAGCTACACCAACATCGCCTACCCGGGCGGCCTGAGCTACTACTCCGACGAGTACAGCAACGACCGCCGCGTCGCCGGCGGCGCCACCAACCCGGGCTGGTACGGTTCGGGCAGCAACAAGGAACTGGAGCCGTTCAAGGCCACCCAGTACGACCTGAGCCTGGAGTGGTACTTCAAGCCGGGCGCAGTGGCCGGTGTCGGCCTGTTCCGCAAGGACGTGAAGAACTTCACCGTGCCGGTGGTCCGCGACCAGCAGATGAACGTCGGCGGCCAGAACGTGACCGTGCAGAAGTACGAGACCCAGGCCAACGGCCGCGATGGCGTGTCGCAGGGCGTGGAAATCTACGGCCAGTACACCCTCGACTTTGGCCTCGGCTTCCAGGCCAACTACACCTACAACGACACCAACATGGCGTCGGTGGAGATCAACGGCGAGCAGATCGGTTCTTCGCCGCTGGTGGGGAGTGCCAAGAACCAGGCCAACTTCACCATGTTCTACGAGAACGAGAAGTTCCTGGCGCGCGCCTCGTACAACCGTCGTGGCGTGGTGGTCGGTGGACTCAACAACGGTTTCAGCTCGTATTCCGAGCCGTACGACCAGCTGGACTTGAACGCGGCCTACAACATCCGCGAAGACCTGGCGCTGACGGCCTCGGTGCTCAACGTCACCAAGTCCGAGCAGCGCGTGCACCTGGGCAACGACACCAGGGCGCGCCTGCTGTCCAACACCTACTCCGGCCGCCAGTACTACGTCGGCCTGACCTGGAAGTTCTAACGCAACACCGGGTTGCCCGGCCCCCCCCCGGTGCAACCCACGCCCCGCCCTGGCGGGGACGTTCCTCCACGGCAGCCGCGCTGGTACAGGTGGCTGCCGTTTTCATTGGTGCTTTTTCTTCGGTTCAGCCCTGCGCTTGACCCTGCCAATGTTGGAAGGTGCACACTGGCTCCACCCCCAAGAGCACCGAAGGAGCTACAGATGGAATTCCACGTTGAAGGCATGACCTGCGGCGGTTGCGCACGCAGCGTGACCAAGGCGATCGAGCTGGTCGATCCGCAGGCCAGCGTGCAGGCAGATCCGGCCAGCCGTCGCGTGCAGGTGCAGACCTCGGCCAGCGAATCACAGATCGTGGCGGCACTGACCGATGCCGGCTTCCCGCCGCGCACGGCCTGATCCCCTACCCTGCGCCTGCAACGAAAAACCCGCCCGGTGCATCTGCACCGGGCGGGTTTTCTTCATGCATGCGACGCCGGGTCAGTGCTTGTGCGCGCGGCGCCGTACCGCACCGGTCTTCGCGGTCTCCGGCGGTGCCAGGGTTTCTTCGTCTTCGCCCAGCCGCTGCAGAATCGGGCATTCCGGGCGCTCATCGCCCGCACAGCAGCTGATCAACGACTTCAGCGTGTCGGCCATCTGCCGCATGCTTTCGATACGCTGTTCCAGGTCGGCGATGTGCTGTTCGGCAAGATGCTTGACGTCGGCACTGTGCCGCGAGGTGTCGTTCCACAGACCCAGCAGGTCGGTGATCTCGGCGACCCGGAAGCCGAGATCGCGCGCGCGGCGAATGAAACGCAGGCGGTGAATGTCCGCCTGCGAGTACGCCCGGTAGCCGGACTCGGTGCGATCGGCCGCGGGAATCAGGCCGATCTGTTCGTAGTAGCGGATCATCTTCGCCGAAACGCTGGACGCCTTGGCGGCTTCACCGATGTTCATGCGGTTCTCCTTCAATGACTGGCGGCAGGTACATCCGCCATCGGCGCCTGGAAGCGGCGCAGGCGCAGTGCGTTGCCCAGCACGAACACGCTGGACAGCGCCATCGCACCGGCGGCGAACACCGGCGACAGCAGCACGCCCCAGACCGGGTACAGCACGCCGGCCGCTACCGGAATCAACGCGGTGTTGTAGGCGAAGGCCCAGAACAGGTTCTGCCGGATGTTGCCCAGCGTTGCCTTCGAAAGCGCGATGGCATTCGGCACGCCCTGCAGGTTGCCCGACATCAGCACCACATCGGCCGACTCCACCGCGATATCGGTGCCGGTCCCGATCGCCAGGCCGACATCGGCCTCGGCCAGCGCCGGCGCATCGTTGATGCCGTCACCAACAAAGGCGACGTGGCCATGCGTGGCCTTCAGGCGGCGCACCGCTTCTACCTTGCCTTCCGGCAGCACCTCGGCCACCACTTCATCGATACCCAACTGGCGCGCGATCGCCTGAGCGGTGCCGGCATTGTCACCGGTGATCATCGCCACCTTCAGGCCAAGCTGATGCAGCGCCGCGATCGCGGCCGGCGTGCTCGGCTTGATCGGATCGGATACTGCGATGATCGCTGCCAGGCGTCCATCGACGGCCGCGTACAACGGCGACTTGCCCTGCGCGCCGAGTTCGGCCGCCAATGCCGCAAACGCGGTGATATCCACGCCAAGGTCGCGCATGAAGCGATCGGCGCCGACCTCTACCCGTGCGCCCTCTACGCTGGCGCGCACGCCCATGCCGGTGACCGACTCGAAATCAATCATCGACGGCAGCGCGAGGCCCTGCTCGGTGGCTGCATCGACAATGGCGCGGGCGATCGGATGCTCCGAACGTGATTCCACGGTGGCGACGGCGGCCAGCACTGTGGCGCGATCAAAGCCGTCGGCGATCTCCAGGTCGGTCAGGCGCGGGCGGCCTTCGGTCAGCGTGCCGGTCTTGTCCACCGCCACCACCTGCGCGTCCTTCAGCAACTGCAGCGCTTCACCCTTGCGGAACAGCACGCCCATTTCGGCGCCACGGCCGGTACCGACCATGATCGACGTCGGCGTCGCCAGGCCCATCGCGCACGGGCAGGCAATGATCAGCACCGCCACCGCATTGACCAGCGCGAAGCTCAGCGCCGGCGATGGGCCGAAGATCAACCAGACCAGGAACGTGGCCAGTGCGGCCAGCATCACCGCCGGCACGAACCACAGCGTGACCTTGTCGACCACCGCCTGGATCGGCAGCTTCGAGCCCTGTGCCTGTTCGACCATGCGGATGATCTGCGCCAGCATGGTCTGCGCGCCCACCGCCGTGGCACGCACGGTCAGTGCACCTTTCTGATTGACCGTGCCGCCGACCACGCTGCTGCCCGGCTGCTTCTCGACCGGAATCGGCTCGCCACTGATCATCGACTCGTCGATGTAGCTGCGGCCCTCGATCACCTCGCCATCGACCGGCACGCGCTCGCCCGGGCGCACTTCCACCACATCGCCGCTCAGCACCTCGTTGACCGGGATCTCGATCGTGCGGCCGTCACGGATCACATGCGCGACCTTGGCCTGCAGGTTGACCAGGCGCTTGATCGCCTCGGAGGTACGGCCCTTGGCGCGCGCCTCGAGGAAGCGGCCGAGCAGGATCAGCGCGACGATCACCGCCGCTGCTTCGTAGTAGACGTTCACCGTGCCCGGCGGCAACAACCGCGGTGCAAAGGTCGCCACCACCGAGTAACCGAACGCTGCGGCGGTACCCACCGCCACCAGCGAATTCATGTCCGGCGCAAGCCGCAGCAGTGCCGGGAAACCCTTCTGGTAGAAGCGGCGGCCGGGAATGGCCAGCACCAGCAGGGTCAGTACGAACTGCAGGTACCAGCTGGTCTGCATGCCGATGTTGGCCATCACCCATTCGTGCATGCCGGGAATCAGGTGCGAGCCCATCTCCAGCACGAACACCGGCAGCGCCAGCGCGGTCGCCACGATCAGGTCGCGCTTCAGTTCGGCGCGCTCGGCGTCCTTCTTTTCCGCCGCTTCGTCATCAGACTGAACGCCTGCTTCGATGGCACGGGCGGCATAACCGACCTTGTCGATGGCCGCCACCAGCGCATCCACAGCGGCCACGCCGCGCACCGTGGCGCGTTCGGTGGCCAGGTTGACGCTGGCCTGGTTGACGCCCGGTACCGCCAGCAGCGCGCGCTCGACGCGACCGACGCAGGAGGCACAGGTCATGCCCTCTACCGCCAGCTCGACGGTGGCGGCCGGCACGTCGTAGCCCACCCGCTCCACCGCCTGGATCAGCGCGGCACGATCGACCGGGCCGGACGCGCGGATATCCGCACGTTCGGTGGCCAGGTTGACCGAGACGCTGCCGACGCCCTCGACCTTGGACAGCGCCGCTTCGACACGGCCGACGCAGCTGGCGCAGGTCATGCCCTCGATGGGCAGGCTGATGGTGGACGGGCTTGCGGGGGCTGCAATGGCGCGGGGCGTGCTCATGATCGGATTCCCGGGGTTCCTTCTGGATGCGGACAGGCTAAACCTTGCCATCGTGGGAAGGTCAAATCCAGCCTGTCCGCGTGCCTGAAGGGGCATCCCGGTCTTCACATCCACGCATGGCGTGGATCTACCAACGCCCGGTAGCGCCGGGCCATGCCCGGCAGCACAAGGCCCGACGCCCCCGCCGTCCACCTCAGAAGGTGAACACGTATTCCAGCGCGAACTCGCGGCCGACCGCGCCGAGCAGGCGGGTCGGGGCGAAATCGTAGTCCAGCTTGTACGGATCCTTGTGGTTCCAACTGGCCGAATTGAACACGTTGTTGACGTAGACATTGACCTTGGCGCGTTCGGTCACCTGGTAGCCCACGTTGAAGTTCCAGGTGATGAACGGCCCGACCCGCCCGTAGTAGCGCGCCGTCTGCTGGCCGGCGTTGGGATTCGGATTCGGCGAGCCGTCCGGACGCGTGGCCGGCTCCAGGCAGTTGAGCGACGGGCTGTCGCTGGGCACATAACCATCGGCGAACGGCAGGCAGCCGCCAGGATTGTTCAGGCGATCGGTGCCCCAGTGGTAGCGCACGCCCGGCACCGAACCGATGCGATCGGCATAGACATTGGCATTCCAGTTGCCGCGCTGCCAGGCCAGGCTCGCGCGCAGCTTGCTGCGCAGGTCGCGGTCGCGGCGTTCCGGGTTCGGATCGTTGGCGTAGCGCTGTTCCTTGGTCGAGATCTGGTTGGTGTAGTTCAGGCCGAGCTGGAAGCTGCCCCACTGCGCGGTTTCCAGGCGATAGCGTGCGGTCAGATCGATGCCGCGCACTTCGCGGCTGGCCAGATTGAACGGGCCGCGCTCGATCGATACCAGGCGGCCGTTGCTGTCACGGTTCACGCGGGCCAGGATGCCCGCACAGTATTCGCCACCGGCCGGATTGGCCCACGGCGTACCGTCCATGTTCTTGCCGGTCAGGCAGCCTGCTTCGCTGGCCAGCACCTCGTCGGCGCCAACGTCGACGATCATGTCTTCCAGCTTGATTGCCCAGTAATCTGCACTGACCGACAGGTTCGGCATCACGTCCCAGACGAAACCGACCGTCCACGAATCGCCGGTTTCCGAGCGCAGCAGAGGCGTGCCGCGCCGGTTCACGTCAAAGGTGTACCAGACATCGGTATTGCCCACGCCACAGTTGTTGACCAGGTAAGCGCCGCTCTGGATGCAGCGCAGGCGGTCATAGGTCTGCACTTCGGAGCTGCTCGGTTGACCGAGCAGGTAGTGCATGTCCGGCGCATGGAAGCTGGTGGCATAGGAGCCACGCACCAGCAGCGACTCCACCGGGCGCCATTCCAGGCCGACGTTCCAGGTGGTCTCCTTCTGGCTGCCAATGTTCAGCGCTTCACTGCTGCTGTCAGCCTTGTAGCTGCCATAGCGGTCATAGCGCGCGGCCGCAGTGGCGGTCACGCTTTCCAGCAGCGGGATCTTGAACTCGACGCCGGCCGAATAGCGCGTGCGCTCGCCGCCACCGCGATCGACGTTCTGCAGGTCGAAGTCGATGCCGGCGCGTGGATCGGGACTGAGGTGATAGCCCTGCTGTGCGACTTCAGCCACCGCCGCGAACGAGATCGGGCCGGCCCAACCCTGGAACAGTTCGCCGGTGATGTCCGCCGAAGCCTGGTTGACCCATGAGGATGCACGGTTCTTCGCCACCGTGCCCATCTGCCAGTACTGCTCCGGCGTCAACGGATTCCACCAGCGCGATTCGTTCAGTGCGTAGATCGCCTCGCCGTCGGCGGTGGTACCCAGCTTCGGGCCGAGGAAATAGTCGTACGACTTCTGCTTGTCGACCACGTTCTGCCGCTCTTCCACGCGGTAGTAGGAACGCCCCACCGTCGCGCTCCAGTCGAAGCGGCCGGCGACGCGGCCGCGCAGGCCCGCACTCCAGTCCCAGGACAGTTCGCGGTTGGTGTTACGCAGCGTATCCAGGCCGCCCACCTCGTTTGGAGTGAACTGGCGCACGCCGAGGATCGGGCGGTTGCGGTTGGCATCCCAGTAGTAGCCATTGTCATCGTCGATCAGCGACACGCTGGGCGGATTGGTGCCCCAGATCGCTTCGGAGCGATATACCGCCAGGTTGGTCCAGGCCTGCAGGTCGTTGCTGAAATCGAAGGTGGCATACAGGTTGCCGGACACGTTCTCGGCACCGCCGGTGAGCAGCCAGTTGGCGTAGTCGGCGCTCATGCCGCACAGGCGGCCGGTGTTGGTGATGGTGTTGGCGGCGTAGTTGTAGACCAGGCGATCGGCGGTGTAGTACTCCCCGTCGAACTTCTCGCAGGTGCCGGTGGGCGGCGCCAGGCGCTGGCCGGTGGTCGGATCAATCAACGCCAGACCGGCGGTGGGACGGAAGCCGACCTTGCGTTGTTCCATGTTCCAGGACGCGTACGGTGCGTCGTCGGCATCGTCCATCTGCGGGCGATCACGCCCGAACAGCGGATCGCGCTTGGTGTACTGCAGCGCGTAGGTCACGCTCCAGTTGTCGCCGGTCCTGCCGCCGGCCCAGGACAGATCCCACGTATCGCGGCCGCCTTCGGTGGAGGTGCCACCGCGCACGCGTACTTCGTCGCCGTCGTAGTTGGTCTTCAGGATGACGTTGACCACACCGGCGATCGCATCGGAACCATAGATGGCCGAGGCACCACCGGTCAGCACTTCGATGCGCTCCACCGCGGCAGCGGGAATGTTCCCGTAGTTGGAGAAGTTGGTTTCGCCACCGTAGGGCAACGGGTAGTCCGCCACGCGGCGACCGTTGACCAGCAGCAGCGAGCGGTTCGGGCCCATCCCGCGCAGGTTCAGGCCGCTGGCATTGGGCGTATGCGATCCCCACTGCGAGGCCGCTTCAACGGTGCCGGTGGCTTCAGTGAGCGTCTTCAGCGCGTCGTACACGCTGACGAAGCCTTCCTTCTGGATCTGCGCGGCGGTGATCACGTTGACCGGCGCCGGGCCTTCAACGCTGGCGCGCTTGATGCGCGAACCGGTGACGGTGACCGCATCAAGATCCTTGGTGGACGAACTGGTGGCCTCCTGCGCACTGGCAGCCAAGGGCAACAGGGCCAGGATCAACGCCTGGGACAGCAGGTGACGACGCTTGCGAACGGACTGAGCCATGGGTGGTTGCTCTTCGAAAGTGTGGACGCACGGACGGGTGGTGGCGCGGCACTACGGCTGATCCGGGCACCTGGATCGGTTCAAGACCGTCCCGACACCCTCCCCTGTGGATCGATCCAAACTAAAGCACAGCTGAACCGCGCCCGGCATGCGGCGACGCAGCAACGTGCGGCGGAGTGCCGTTATCGGCTGCCGGTATCCAGAAAAATCAAATGGTTGCGAAACATCGCTGAGACGACGGCGCACACGTCAATGACACGATCGCGACAATCGTGCGCGGAACTATTTTGTCCGTGGCGGGCCGGCGTACGGGGTCGGATCCCCTCGCAGAGGGGCTCTGACCCGATTGCCTCGGGTGGGGTCAGAGCCCTCCTACGGAGGGATCCGACCCCGGGCAGCCCTCAGCTGTCCATCGCCTGCCGCAGCGCGGCTACGGTGGCGGTGGCGGTCTGGCTCCAGTCCGGGTCCAGCCCTCGCAAGGCCGGGTTCTGGAACTGCATTGCCGAGCGGCGCAGGCCCTTGGCCGAGGCGTGCAGTTCAGTACAGCCGCTCCGTCGTGCCACGGCGGCAATATTGGCCGGGCCCAGCCCCGCGCCGGCCATCACACTGATGCGCCCCGCCGCTTGTGTGACCAGACCCGCCAGCACATCGGCACCGGCCTCGGCGCTGACCTGGCCGCCCGAGGTCAGCACGCGCTGGCAACCCAGCCCGATCACCTGCTCCAGCGCGGCGGGCAGATCGCGGGCAGCATCGAAGGCGCGATGGAAGGTCAGCTGCAACGGCCCGGCAGCCTGCACCAGTTCGCGGCACAGCGGCACGTCGATGTCGCCCTGCACGTCCAGCGCACCGATCACCACGCCATCGCAGCCGAGCGCGCGGCACTGCGCGATGTCACGCAGCATCAGCTCGGTTTCCAGCGCGTCGTAGTGGAAGTCGCCCGGGCGTGGCCGCACCAGCACGAACAGCGGGATCGACAGGCGTTCGCGGGCAATCGCAATGCTGGCGAACGACGGTGTGGTGCCGCCCTCGGCCAGGTTGTCGAACAGCTCGATGCGGTCGGCGCCGCCGGCCTGGGCGGCCAGCGCCGAGGCCAGCGAGTTGCTGGCGATTTCCAGGGTCAGCCGCGTGCTCACGCCTGGGTGCTCGTATAGATCGACGGCGAATCGCGCAGGTCATCCTGGCGCTGCGCATCGCACACGGCATAGACGAAACCACGATGCAACGCGTAAGCGCCCACCTCACCCTGCTTGTTCGTCGCCAGGAAGCACACCTGCAGTGTCTTGCTCGCTTCCGGGCGCTTGCGCACCACACGGTCGATCGCTTCGCGGCAGGCCTGCGCGGGAGAACGTCCCTGGCGCATCAGCTCGACCACCAGGAACGAGGCGGCATTGCGGATCATCTCCTCGCCCACGCCCGAGGCAGTGGCTGCACCCACGTCGTTGTCTACGTACAGGCCGGCACCGATGATCGGGCTGTCGCCGACGCGGCCATGCAGTTTCCAGGCCATGCCGCTGGTGGTGCAGGCACCGGCCAGGTGGCCCTTGGCATCCAGTGCCAGCATGCCGATGGTGTCGTGGTTGTCGCTGTTGCCGGGAATACCGCGGCGCTCGGCATTGATCTGCGGCTGGTACTTCTCGGTCTTCAGCCACTCGCGCCAGGCGGCTTCGGCCTGCGGCGTCAGCAGGTGCTTGCGTTCGAAGCCCTGCTGCACCGCGAACTGCTGCGCGCCCTCGCCCACCAGCAACACATGTGGGCTGTTTTCCATCACTTTGCGGGCGACCGACACCGGATGCAGGATGTCGACCAGCGCCGCCACCGCACCACAGCGGCCATCGCCGTCCATGATGCTCGCGTCCAGGCTCAGCACGCCGTCGCGATCCGGATTGCCGCAATGGCCGACGGTGGGGTTGCACAACTCGCTCTCGGCCCAGCGTGCGCCCGTTTCCACGGCATCCAGCGCACTGCCGCCCTGTGCCAGCACCTTCCATGCGGCCTGGTTGGCCGGTACGCCGAAGTCCCATGTGGAAACCACCTTGGCCCCACCCTGCGTGCGCGCCTGCACGCCCGGTAAGGCCGCCATGCCTGCGGCCAGTGCACCGGCCTGCAGGAACTGCCTGCGATCCACCATCGTCCTCTCCCAGTCTGCAATGCACGGCCGGCCCGATGCCGGCCCTGCCGATCAGTCGTGCGCGGGCTGTCGTGCGGCGTGCCAGACCGCTGCACCGAGCACACCCAGCTGGCCGTGCTCCACCCGCCACACCGGTACCTGGCGCAGCACCTCGGTCAGCACGCCCTTGTTGAGGAAGCGCTCACGGAAGCGGCCATCGGCCAGGAAATCCTGCACATGCGCGGAAATGCCCCCGGCCAGGTACACCGAGCGAGCTCCGACGGCGATCGCTGCGTCGCCGGCCAGACTGCCCAGCCAGGCACAGAACACCTGCAGCGTTTCCACCGCCAGTGCATCCTCGCCGCTACGCGCGGCGCCGATCAGCGCCTCGGTGCTGGTCCACACCGGGGTGACACCGCGCAGTTCGCACAGGCACGGGTACAGGTTCATCAGGCCACTACCGGACAGCACGCGCTCGTTGTCCACGTGCGGCCACCGCTGCAGCAGCTTGCCCAGCACCTGCAGTTCCAGTGTGTTGCCGGCACCGAGCGCGGCATGGCCGATCTCGCTGGCCAGCACCGGCCGCTCGCCATCGGCGAAGCGCAGTGCGGCGCCCAGGCCGGTACCGGCGCCCAGCACCAGTGCCGGGAACGCCTGCGCCGGATCAGCGTCGCCGTTCAGCGGCACCAGGGTTTCGGGCTGCAGGTACGGGATCGCCAGCGCCACCGCCTCGAAATCATTGATCAGCTGCAGTTCGCGCAGCCCAGACTGTTCGCGCGTGGTCGACAGCGAGACCGTCCACGGCAGGTTGGCATTGATCAGCACATCGCCATCGAGCAGACCGGCGATGGCCACCACTGCGGTCTGCACCGGCTGGCCGAGACCAGCGGTGAAATCGGCCAGGATCGCGGCCAGGCTGGGGTGCTCGGCGCAGGCATAGGTGCGATGGCTGCCCAGCAGCGGCGCCTGGCCGGGTTGGGTCTCAGCCAAGGCCAGACGGGCGAAGGTGCCGCCGACATCGGCGACAACGAGACTGCGCGGAAGACCGCCGCGGGCGGAGTCGGTGGAAACCGGGGACGCTGCTGCGATGGTCACGCTGGCCTGCTTGGATCGATTGAATCGCCCCGATTCTCAGGCATCGGGGCGGCTTTGCCTAGCACGCCGATGGTTCAGGTTGGCCTACATGCCTTCCTGTTCGGCCACCTGCACACCATCCACCAGCACGCGCAGCCGCTGCGGGCGGAAGCCGGCAAACAGCAGCGGCCGGGTGCGCTCGACCAGCACTTCGTGGCCGGCGATGTGACGCAGCCACGACTGTACCAGCGAGAACGAGAAGTGGGTGCCCGGATGCAGCGGGTGCTGCACCCAGACCTTCTCGGTGGCGCTCTGCAGCAGCATCGCACCGGTGAACCAGTGGCGGCTCAGCGTCACCGGCGTGGTGCCGGCCATGAAGCGGATATCCATGCGGGGTCCTTTCGCGTTGGGCAGCGACGCCCTGGATCAGGGCTGGGCAGTCTGCAGGCTGTAGCTGGTGGTGGCGGTGAACACCGCGCCGTCGGGCTGGGTCGAACGCACTTCAACCTTGTGGCTGCCCACCGACAGATCGGTCGGCAACGCGCCGCGCCACAGGTGCGGCGATGCGGTAGCCTCCGGCGAGCGATCGTAGCCACGCAGGTTGTTTGCAAGATCGTCGGCCACGTTCTCCACCATCAGGCGCGGATCGGGCTGGCTGACCTGCTTCATCGGCTGCCAGGCGCCGCCATCCACGCGGTACTCGACCACGCTGGCATCCTCACCCATGTAGACATTGGCGTAGACACCCCACGCCGGGTAGGCGCCCTGGCGCAGCACCTTGGGGGCATGCAGGCCGATCTGCTCGCTGGCCGGTTGGCCGGCCACGCGGTACTGCAGCTTGTAGCTGCCATTGCCAGCCACGTCGAGCAGCGCATAACCCTTCGGCGTGCCATCGCTCATGGTGCTGTCCGGCACGCCGGCGGCATTCTTCACGCCCGACCAGAACGCACCGCAGTTGGCACCGACGTTGTACTCGTGCAGCGGCTTGTCGCCGTTCCAGCCCTCGGCCTTGCCGTGGTAGACGTGCTGCTGGGTGTGGCTGTGGCCGCTGAGCACCAGCACGTTGCGGAAATCCTTCAGCAGGTCGAACAGGCGCTGGCGGTCGGCGTGGCGGAAGGTCTCGCGCCCCGGCGCGGCATCGAACAACGGGATGTGCATGCCCAGCACCAGCAGGCGGTCCTTGTGCAGGCCCTTCAGGTAACTGGCAAGGAAGGCGAACTGGTCCTCGCGCAGGCCGCCGATGTACTTCGGCTTGGCCTTGGGGTCGTAGACCACGTCGTCCAGGAACACGAAGCTGGCGCCACCCTCTTCCACCGCGTAGGTGTCCGGGCCGTAGATGTTGCGCCAGCTGTCCAGCGAATGCTCATCGCTGGCCGCATCGAAATCGAGATCGTGGTTGCCCGGCACGTGGAACCACGGCACGCCGAGCTCGGTGGTGACCTTGTTGATCGCCGGGTACAGGGTCAGGTCGTCGTTGACGATGTCACCCAGGGTGGTGCCCATGCGCGCCCTGGTCTGGCCGACCAGCGGTGCCACGATCGACTGCTGGTAGTAGCCGATGTCCTTCAGGCTGGCGGTCTGCGAATCGGTGAACACCAGCATCTGGAAACCACGGCGGCTGTCATGGCGATCCGACTGCAGGGCGAAATCCCAGTTGCGGGTGACGTCACTGGTGGCGGCGATGCCGCCGTACTTCAGCGCCGGCGAACCGTTCGGGCGGTAGTGGCGCCAGAACGACGGTAGGCCGTCGGTGGCCTTCGGGAAGGTGTAGGCATCGGGCTTGATCACAAATACGGTCTGGCCGTCGCGCAGTGGCAGGCTGTAGCTGCCATCGGCGGCGGTCTTGACGATGGCTTCGCCGTTGGAGACCTGCACCCCGGCCAGGCCCGGATCGGTCGCACCGCGCCCGGGTTTGCCGTCGCGCTCCAGGTAGACCTTGCCGCTGACCACGGTGTCCGCGGCCCAGGCCGGCGAGGTCAGCAACAGGCAGCACAGCCAGGTGGCAGGCAGTTTCATGGGCGGTCCGGGGAAAAAGAAGACCGCCTATTGTAGAGCCGAGCCATGCTCGGCTGCATTGCCGAGGTGGGTGCGGACCGTTGGTCCGCACGCCTTCCTCAACGATGGCGCTTTTCCAGCACCGCCCGCGCATCATCCAGCGACAAACCGCGCGCGCGCAGCAGCACCAGCAGGTGGTACAGCAGGTCCGAAGCCTCACCCAGCAGCGCCTCGTCATCCTGCGCCACCGCCGCCAAGGCGGTCTCCACGCCCTCCTCGCCCACCTTCTGCGCGATGCGGCGGATGCCGCCCTCGAACAGACTGGTGGTGTAGCTGCCCGGCGGCCGCTGCGCCTCTCGCATCGCCACCAGCTGGCCCAACCCACCCAGGAAGTCCTTCGGCGCCTGGTCGAAACAGCTCTCGGCGCCGGTGTGGCAGGTTGGCCCGGCCGGGCGTGCCATCACCAGCAGCGTGTCGGCATCACAGTCGACACTGATCGACTGCACCACCAGCACGTTGCCGGACTGCTCACCCTTGGTCCACAGCCGCTGCTTGCTGCGGCTGAAGAAGGTCATGTGACCGATGGCCAGCGTGGCCGCCAGCGACTCGGCACTGACATAGCCCAGCATCAACACCTGCAGGGTGTCGGCATCCTGCACCACCGCCGGCAACAGGCCTTCGCCCTTGCCCCAGTCCAGCGCCTGCAGTGCATCCAGTGATGGCTTCACTTCAATAGACATCCCGCACCTCGATCTGCTGCCCGCGCAGGTAGCGCTTCAATTCCGGAATGGCGATGGCGCCGCTGTGGAACACACTGGCCGCCAGCGCACCGTCGACGTCGGCCTGGTCGAAGGCTTCGGCGAAGTGCTCCATCGCACCGGCACCGCCGGAGGCGATCAGCGGCACCTGGCACAGGGCCCGCGCCTGCTGCAGCTGCACGACATCGTAGCCACGGCGTACGCCATCGCTGTCCATGCAGTTCAGCACGATCTCGCCTGCGCCACGCCGTTGTGCTTCGACGATCCAGTCCAGCGTGCGCAGCGGCACCGCCTGGGTCTTGTCAGGGTCACCACTGAAACGGCGTACCCGCCACTGGCCATCAGTCTCGCGCACCGAATCGACACCGACCACCACGCACTGCACGCCGAACTCGTCTGCCAGCTCGGTGATCAGTTCCGGGCGGCCCAGCGCCGGCGAATTGATCGACACCTTGTCGGCACCGGCGAACAGCACGCGGCGCGCGGTTTCCACGCTGTCGATGCCACCGGCGACGCAGAACGGAATATCGATCAGGCGTGCGATGCGCTCGATCCAGGCGACGTCGACTGACCGTGCCTCGGGGCTGGCGCCGATGTCATAGAACACCAGCTCGTCCGCCCCCTGGTCGCGATAGCGCTGCGCCAACTCGGCGATATCACCCATGTCGACGTGGTCGCGGAAGCGCACACCCTTGACCACGCGGCCGTCGCGCACGTCCAGGCAGGGAATGATGCGACGGCTCAACATGCCAGCGCCTCCGCCAGGTCCATGCGCTGCTCCAGCAGAGCCTTGCCGAGGATCGCGCCACCGCAGCCGGCAGCACGCGCCTCGGCCACATCGGCCACGTCACGGATGCCACCGGAGGCCTGCACCGCCACGCCCGGCAGCAGCGCCGACAGGTGCTGGTAGAGGCTGATGTTGGGCCCAGCCAGCATGCCGTCGCGGGCAATGTCGGTGCACAACAGGTGTCGCATACCCGCACGCGCATAGCGCCGGGCCAGATCATCCAGGGTCACACCGGCGTTCTCGGTCCAGCCGTGCACCGGCAATTGCCATTGGCCCTGCGCGTCCTGACGGGCATCCAGCGCGATGGTGACGCGCTCGGCGCCGAACTCCTCCAGCCAACCGACCACTTCATCCGGACGACGCACCGCCAGTGAGCCGACCACCACGCGGCCAGCGCCGGCATCGAGGATGCGCGCCACATCGTCACGGCCACGCACGCCACCACCGGTCTGCACCTGCAACCTGGTCTGCGCGCGGATCGACGACAGCAGCGGTGCCAACGTGTAGCCACCGGCGCGTGCGGCGTCCAGGTCGACCAGATGCATCCACTGCGCGCCCTGCGCGGCGAAGGCCTGTGCGCGCGGCAGCGGATCGTCACCATAGGAGGTTTCCTGCGCGTAGTCGCCCTGGCGTAGCCGCACCACGCGGCCATCCCGGATATCCAGCGCGGGGTAGACGATGAAACTCATGCAGCAGTGCCCTCGAGGAAATTGCGCAACATCAACGAACCGGTATCGCCGGAGCGCTCGGGATGGAACTGCGCACCGAAGTAGCGCCCCTGCTCCACCACCGCGGTGAACAGGCCGCCGTGATCGCAGGCGGCTACCGTGTGGGCGTTGAGCGGCGCCGCATAGCTGTGCACGAAGTAGGCGCTGGCGCGCTCCGGCACGCCTTGCAGCAACAGCGATTCGCGCAATGGCAGCAACCGGTTCCAGCCCATGTGCGGTACGCGGATGCCGCAGGCCGGCACCAGCTTGCGCACCACGCCGGGAATCAGTCCCAGCGCTTCTACGCCGGCCTCTTCGGAGCGCTCGAACAGCAGCTGCATGCCCAGGCAGATGCCCATCAACGGCACTTCCAGCCGCTGCAATGGTTCCACCAGACCCTGCGCATGCAGGCGCTGCATGCCGGGACCGGCAGCGCCGACGCCGGGCAGGATCACCCGCTGCGCGCCAACCAGACTGTCGGCGTCGCGCACCAGCCGCACCGTTGCACCCAGGCGCTCCAATGCATAGCGCACCGAGCCCAGGTTGGCACCACCGGCATCGATCAGCGCGACGTCGCTCACAGTGCCCCCTTGGTGGTGGGAAGCGCCGTGCCCTGGCGGGCCAACGCCGGGCGCAATGCCCGCGCCAGTGCCTTGAAGCAGGCCTCGACCTTGTGGTGGTCGTTGTCGCCGCGCACCTGCAGGTTGAGGTTCAGGCCGCTGGCGTCGCACAGCGAACGGAAGAAGTGCGGTACCAGCTCGGTCGGCATGTCGCCCACGCGCTCGCGCTTGAACTCGCCCTCGAACACGAAATAGGGGCGGCCACTGAAGTCCAGCGCGGCACTGGCCAGGGTCTCGTCCATCGGCAGGGTGAAGCCGTAGCGGCCGATGCCGCGCTTGTCGCCCAGCGCCTCGCGCAGGGCCTGACCCAGCGCCAGCCCGGTGTCCTCGATGGTGTGGTGCTCGTCGATGTGCAGGTCGCCCTCGGCCTGGATGTCCAGCGCGAACCCGCCGTGCTTGCCGATCTGTTCCAGCATGTGGTCGAAGAACGGCAGCCCGGTGGAAATGTGCGCGTCGCCGGCACGATCCAGGTCCAGTTCGACACGGATCTTCGTTTCCTTGGTATTGCGCTGGACCACGGCGGTGCGCGGCGCATCGGCCAGCGAGTGGGCGATGCCCGGCCAGTCCCACTCGCCACCGAACTGCTCGGTGCGCAGCTGGAAGCCACGGATGTTGAGGTTGTCGGCGAACTGCAGGTCGGTGATACGGTCGCCGACCATGCCCGAGCGCGCCCAGTCGATGCTGCGGTCCTGCAGGTAAGCGGTCATCAGGCCGATGCCCGGCTTGCGGGTGGGCGCATTGTCCTGCGGCCAGCTGCAGTCGATCAGCACGTCACGGAAGGTGATGCCCTGGCTTTCGAAGATCTGCAGCATCAGGTCGTTGGGGCCGTCGAAACTGGCGCGCGGGTAGCTGTCGCTGCCCAGCCCGTCCTGGTTGGTGACGATCACGAACTGGTAGCCGGCATCGCGCAGCTTCAGCAGCGCTGGAATGACCTGTGGCACGAAGCGCAGCTTTTCGTAGGCGTCGATCTGGAAATCGGACGGCTCCTCGATGAGGGTGCCGTCGCGGTCGATGAACAGGATCGGGGTCATGCTGCGGCCCTCCGCGCCGACAGGGCCGCAAGCACGCGGTCATTCTCTTCGGGGCTGCCGATACTGATGCGCAGCGCATCACCCAGCTGCGGCGCGGCGCGCTGGTCGCGCACCACCACGCCGGCTTCCAACAGCGTATCGAACGCCGCCTGGGCATCGGCGAAGCGGACCAGCAGGTAGTTGCCGGCCGAGCGGTACACGCGACGAACGCCGGGCAGGCCCGGCAGCGCTGCGGCCAGGCGCTCGCGCTCGGCGATGACCGTGGCCACGCGCTCAGCGGTGCGTGTCAGCGCGGCCGGCTGCAGTGCCTGCACGGCCAGTTCCGCGCACGGCGTCGGCACCGGGTACGGCGCCTGGCAGCGGCGCAGCACGGCAATCAGTTCCGGGGCCGCGATCAGGGTACCAATGCGAGCGGCGGCGAGTGCGTGTGCCTTCGACAGCGTGCGCAGCACCGCCAGGTTCGCATGCGCGGCCAGCAGCGTGGCCGCCGACGGGCGCTGCGCATACTCGACATAGGCCTCGTCCACCACCACCAGCGCCTGCCCGCGCAAGGCAACCGCCACGCGCTCGACCTCGTCAAGGGTAATATCGCTGCCGGCCGGGTTGGACGGTGCACACAGGAACACCAGCTTGGCGCCCTCCGTCTGTGCCGTGTCGATGACCGCGTCGAGGTCGGCACACAGGCCGTCTTCGCCATCGACCAGCGGCACGTCGATCAGCGGCGCACCCTGCAGGCGTGCACAGACTGCGTACATGCCGAACACTGGCGAGGTGACCAGCACGCCATCGCGGCCCGGCACGCACAAGGCACGCACCAGCAGATCGATGGCTTCGTCGCTGCCACGGCCGACCAGCAATTGTTGCGGCGCTACGCCATACAGCGCAGCCAGGCCTTCGCGCAACGCCAGCGGCTGTGGCTCCGGATAGCGCCGGCTGCTGCCCGCCCTATCCGCTGGATTGGCCCAGGCCGATTCGTTGGCATTCAACCAGACCTCGCCCTGTACCGCCGCACTGCGCGCCGAACTGTAGCCGGCGAAGGCCTGCAGGTCCGGGCGCACCAGTGCCAGCACCTGATCGATAGCCGCGTTCATGCCGCCACCTCCATGCGCAGTGCCACGGCACGCTCATGCGCATCCAGGCCTTCGGCGCTGGCGATGATGCGCGCGCAGCCGCCGATTGCGGCCAGTCCAGCAGCGCTGGCGCTCTGCACGCTGATCAGATTCTGGAAGCTGGCCACGCTGACGCCGCTGTAGGCGCGCGCGGCACCGGCCGTCGGCAGCACGTGGTTGGTACCGCTGCAGTAGTCACCCAGTGCTTCGGGGGTGTAATCGCCCAGAAACACCGAGCCGGCCGCATGCACCTGGCTCAGCCAATCGCGCGGTTCGCGCAACGCCAGGATCAAGTGCTCGGGCGCATAGCGGTTGCTGATCGCGAAGGCCTCGTCCAGCGAATCGACCTGGATCAGCCGCGACGCCGACAACGCCTGTCGCGCGATCTGCTGGCGCGGCAGCAAGGCAACCTGGCGCTCCACTTCAGCTTCAACCGCCGCCAGCATCGCGGCATCGTCGGTCAACAGCAGTACCTGCGAGTCCGGGCCATGCTCGGCCTGCGACAGCAGGTCAGCCGCCACGAAAGCGGGATTGGCACCGGCGTCGGCAATCACCAGCACCTCCGACGGACCGGCCGGCATGTCGATGGCGGCGGCGCCATCCTGCGCCACCTGCTGCTTGGCCTCGGTGACGAAACTGTTGCCCGGCCCGAACAGCTTGTCACAGGCCGGAATGCTGGCGGTGCCGTAGGCCATCGCCGCGATTGCCTGCGCACCACCCAGCTTGAACACGCGCTGCACGCCGGTCAGGCGCGCGGCCACCAGCACTGCAGGATCGGCACTGCCGTCGGCGCGCGGCGGCGTGCACAGCACCACCTGCGGGCAGCCGGCCAGCTGTGCCGGTACGCCCAGCATCAACGCGGTGGACGGCAGCGGCGCACTGCCGGCCGGTACGTACAGACCCACCCGGCCGATCGGGCGCAGCATGCGTTCGCAGACCACGCCCGGTGCGGTTTCCACCGCATAGCCTTTGCCCATACCGGCGGCGTGGAAGCGCGCGATGCGTTCTGCGGCTTCGACCATCGCCTGCCGCAATTCGGCCGGCACCGCTGCGTCGGCAGCGGCGAATTCGGCTTCGGAAACTTCGAACGAGGCCAGCTCGACACCATCGAAGCGCGCGGTGATTGCACGTAGCGCATCGTCGCCCTGTGCACGCACCTGTGCAATCAGCGCAGCCACGGCGTCACGGGTCTGCTGCGCGACGGTCTGCACCGGGCGGGTCAGAGCCGCGCTGCGCGCGGCCTCATCAAGTCGGGACCATATCAGACGGTTCATGCCAGCGATCGCTCCACGCTCAGTACCATCAGGCCCTGTGCACCCGCGCGCTCGAGTTCTTCCATGCGCTGCCAGCTCAACGGGCCAGGACACATGGTCTGCAGACGCAGCGCGCCGCCATCGGCGGGCAACCGTACCAGCGGCTCGGCATCGGCCAGCAGTTGCGCCAGCACGTCGACGCGATCTTCGCTGGCACGGAACATCAGCAGCTTGCGGTCCTGGCGCTGCACCACGCCATCAAGACGGCGCAGCAGCATGCTGCGCAGCGCGCCACGGGCATCGTCCGGCGCACGCACCGCGCCGGCCAGTACTGCTTCGCTGTCCAGCAGGTTGTGCACCGGTGCCAACTGGTTCGCACGCAGCGTGGCACCGCTGGAGACCAGGTCGCAGATCAGATCCGCAGTGCCCAGACGCGGTGCGATTTCGACCGAGCCAGACAGTTCGACTACCTGCGCGTCCACGCCCTGCTCCACCAGCCACTGCTTGAGGATAGCCGGGTAACTGGTCGCGATGCGGGTGCCGGCCAACTGCGCCGGACCCTGCCACTGCCATTCCTCGGGCACCGCCAGCATCAGGCGGCACTGGCCGAAGCCCAGCCCGCGCAGCGCGTGGTAGGCGTCCGGCAGGCCGATCTGGCGGCGCGCGGCGGCCTGTTCGTCCAGCTCATTGCGGCCGACGATGCCGAGGTCGCAGACGCCATCGGCAATCAGGCCGGGAATGTCGTCGTCGCGCACCAGCAGCAGGTCCACCGGCAGCGATTCGCCATAGCAGAACAGCTTGTCGCGGCTCTCTCGCCAGCTCAGGCCACAGGCACTGAGCAGGTTGCGGGCGGGCTCGGCCAGCCGGCCACTCTTCTGGATGGCGATACGCAGCCGGTCTCGCGCCGGCGCTGCCTGGGTTGCACTCATGGGGGAGGTCTCGAAGTTCGGAACGGGGCGCGGATCAGCGCGAAGCAAGGCGGTCGATGGCGGCGGCATAGCCTCGATGGCCATGCTCGAGCGTGCGCGCCACCCGTCCGGTGGTGGTCACGCTGACGCCGGTGCGCTCGTGGATCTCGCGATACGGCACGCCCTGCTGCAGCAGCGGCACCACTTTCCAGCGGTCGGCCATGGCTTCCAGCTCGGCCGGGGTGCACAGGTCGCGCAGGAAGGCCTCGACCTGTTCCGGCTCGCGCAGTGCGGCAAAGGCCTCGGCCAGGGCTTCCAGGTCGGCCTTCGGGTCTTTGGCGGTGATATCGGGACGGGCTTTCACAGGCAGGGCTCTTGCATCAATGTAATAGCGTGTTAGTACATTAGCGCATTATTGCGCAGTGCGTCAAATCGTGGGTTGAGGGGGCGGCAGGGCTGCAGCCCTGCACCCGGTAGTGCCGGCCGCTGGCCGGCAACGTCAAAGGCCTGCATTCCGCCGGATGGCGGGGAGCCGGCCTTTGTAGAGTCGAGCCATGCTCGACTGCGCTTCACCCGGAAACGCAAAACGCCCACCAGGGGTGGGCGTTCTACCTTGAAATCAACATCCTGCCGAAGCTCAGGGCCGGCAGTGCACCTCCGCCTGCAGCGCTCCGCGCCGCAGGCATTCGCCGAACAGGCCGCCCTGCCGGCTCGGCAGGGACTGGACATTCTCCAACGCCCCCGCTCCCGCCCGGCACGTCCGCGAGGCCAGGGCCTGCAGATCGTCCTCCAGCTGTGCGCGGTTGATCGCATGGCAGCGATCAACCACCAGCCGGTACTGCGCCGGCCCGATCCGCGTGCTCTGCAGCGACGGATCGCTCTGGCAGCCCGCCAGCAGGAGCACGCTCAGCGCCCCTGCGGCGGCCCGCATCACGCCATCGCCCTGGACTGCTCCAGCTCCACCTGCAGGGTGCTGGCCAGCTCGTCGCGGGAGACTTCGAACTGCTGCTCGCGCAGCAGGTCCTTCACCGCCACCACGCCGCGCGCCAGTTCATCCTCACCCGCCAACACCACGAATCGGATGCCGGCCTTGGCCGCGTACTGGAACTGCTTGCCGATCTTCTTCGGCTCCATCTGCACTTCGGTGTTGATGCCACCGGCTCGCAGGCGGCGGGCAATGTCCAGCGACTGCGGCATGCCCTGCTCGTCCATCAGCGCCACCAGCGCCTGTACGCTGCTGGCTTCGATGCCGTCGATCAGGCCGGCCTCACGCAGCTGCCAGAACAGGCGCGACAGGCCGATGGAGATACCGACGCCCGGCAGCTTCGACTTGCTGTAGTGGCTGGCCAGGTCTTCGTAGCGGCCGCCCGAGCAGATCGAGCCGATCTGCGGGTGGTCGGTCAGCGTGGTCTCGTACACGGTACCGGTGTAGTAATCCAGGCCGCGCGCGATGGAGAAATTCAGGCAGTACGCGGTTTCCGGCACGCCCAGCGCCTGCACCAGCTGCAGCACTTCGCGCAGTTCGGCCACGCCGGCACGCAGGGTTTCCGACGATTCCGCCGCCGATTCCAGCGCGGCCAGCTGCGCCAGCGCATCGTCGTGGCCCTTCGAACGCACGGCGACGAAGGCCAGGATCTTTTCGACCTGTTCGGCCGGAATCCCGAAGCCTTCGCCCACCAGCGTCTCGCGCACATAGTCGGCGCCGCGCTTGTCCAGCTTGTCCACTTCGCGCAGTACCGCCAGCTGACGCTCGCCTTCGGCCACGCCCAGGCTCTCGAAGTAACCACGCAGTAGATTGCGGTTGTTCAGCTGGATGCTGAAATCACCGATACGCAGCTCCGAGAACACCGCATGGATGACCGCCAGCACTTCGGCGTCGTAACGCACGCTCAGGCTGTCCTTGCCGATCACATCGATGTCGCACTGGTAGAACTCGCGGAAACGACCGCGCTGCGCACGCTCGCCGCGGTAGACGCGCTGCATCTGGTAGCGGCGGAACGGGAAGGTCAGTTCGTGTTCGTGCTCGGCCACGTAGCGCGCCAGCGGCACGGTGAGGTCGAAGCGCAGCGCCATTTCCGGCAGCGAACGGTCGCCCGATTCGGCCGCATTGGCCAGCGCGCCGGTGGACTGCACGAAATACACCTGGCGCTCGGTCTCGCCGCCAGACTTGGTCAGCAGCACATCGGACAGCTCGAACACCGGCGTCTCCACCGGCAGAAACCCGAAGCGCTCGTAATTGCGGCGGATCACGTCCAGCATGCGCTGGAATGCGATCTGCTCGCGCGGCAGCAGTTCAAGGGTGCCGGGCGGGGTACGGGGCTTGATCACGGGCGGAACTCCTGCTGGAACGGGACGTGGGAGGGGGCGACATTCTAGCGCCCCCGCCTCGGGCAGGGTCGAACGGCCGCTTGAAGTATCATAAGGCCCTCCCCGACCGCGATACGCCCCCCGCAACATGTCACGGCCTTCCGGCGCTCCGCCCGCCACCAATGACTCCGCCTCGCCGTCCTGCGTCACGCAGGACTGCCTGCACTGCTCGGTTCGCCACCTGGCGGTGTGCTCGGCGCTGTCGCCCGATGAAGTACAGGCGCTGGAACAGGTCACCGTTTCGCAGCAGGTGACGATGGGTAGCACCTTGGCCCGCACCGGTGAAGAACGCCAGCATGTCTATACATTGACCGGCGGTGCGCTGCGCCTGGTGCGCACACTGGCCGATGGTCGCCGCCAGATCAACGGTTTCGTGCTGCCCGGCGATTACCTGGGCCTGAGCGGCAGCGACCACCACCGCTACGATATCGAAGCCATCGCCGACAGCCGCGTGTGCCGCGTCGCGCTGCCGCAGATGAAGGCGCTGCGCAGCCGCTACCCGCACCTGGAGCGGAAGCTGCTGCAGCGCGCCTGCCAGGAACTGGACGCCGCGCAGGATGCCGCGCTGGCACTGGCACGGCTGCAGCCGGCCGAGAAGCTGGCCGATTTCCTGCTGCGCCTGGCCGCACGCGAAGCCAAGCTCGGTGGCGATGGCCTGCGCGTGTCGCTGCCGATGGGCCGAGGCGACATCGCCGACCATCTGGGCCTGACCATGGAAACGGTCAGCCGCACCTTCACCAAGCTGCGCCAGCAGGAGCTGATCGCCCTGCCCCACCTGAACGTGGTGGAGATCCTCGACGAGGATGGGCTGCGCACGCTGGGCGGTGAAGGGTTGATCTGAGAAAAGCAGCCGAGCATGGCTCGGCTCTACATGAGAGCCGCCGGGCATGGCCCGGCGCTACCTGCCCGCGCTCCTCCGGTAGCGCCGGGCCATGCCCGGCGGCCCTGGATCAGCGCAGCAGCACCTCACGCAACGCCGCATAATCGGCCGCCAATGGCTCGGCGTGCGCCGGTCGCTGCAGCAACGCATCCAGCGCAGGCGGCACCGCCACCGCCTCGCCGATCAACGGCTCGACCACGGCTTCGAACTTGGCCGGATGCGCGGTGGCCACTACCGCCCAGTCCCCCTTGGCACCGCCACTGCGCAGATCCTGCAGCACCTTCACTGCGGTGGCCGTGTGCGGGCAGAACAGCTCGCCATGGCTGGCATGCTCAGCCGCAATCGTCGCGCGGATGGTCACGTCATCTACCGCAAACGCACGGAACGCAGCGCGCAGCTCGGCATCATCTCCGTGGTAAAGCCAGCGCAGACGCTCGAAGTTGCTGGGCGCCCCCACGTCCATCGCGTTGGCAACGGTGGCAACACTGGCCTGCGGCTGATAGTCGTCGCCATTGAAGTAGGCCGGCAGTACGGCATTGGCATTGGTGGCCAGCACGATCTGCCCGACCGGCACGCCCAGCGCGCGCGCCAGCACTGCCGCCATTGCGTTGCCGAGGTTGCCGGTGGGCACCACCAGGTTGAGCCGGCGTCGATGTGCGGCATGATGGGTCAGCGCCGCATGCGCGTAGTAGCTCATCTGCGGCAGCAGTCGGCCCAGGCTGATGCTGTTGGCCGAGCTCAACGGCACCTGCGCCTGCAGTTCGCGGTCAGCCAGCGCCTGCTTGACCAAGGCCTGGCAGTCGTCGAACGAACCGGCCACGCGCAGCGCCCGGATGTTGTCACCGAAGCAACCGAGCTGGTGCGCCTGTCGCGGCGACACGCGGCCGTCGGGATACAGCACCACCACGCGCACGCCCGGCTGGCGGTGGAAGGCCGCTGCAACGGCGGCACCGGTATCGCCGGAGGTGGCAACAACAATCGTCAGGTCACGGTCGCGGCCCGCCTGCAGCCGCGACAGCGTACCGGCCAGGAAGCGCGCACCGATGTCCTTGAACGCCGCCGTCGGCCCATGGAACAGCTCCAGAACGTGGTCACCATCGCCCAGCGGGCGCAGCGGAACCGGGAAGTCGAAGGCCTCGCGGCAGATCAACGGCAGCGCGCCTTCCAGCGCATCGCCGGCAAAGAACGGTGCCAGCAGATCAGCGGCGGTATCGGCCAGGGTTGCACCGGCCTGCAATTCACGAGGTGCAGGCAGAACCTCAGGCACATACAGCCCGCCATCGGGCGCCAATCCGGCGGCGATCGCCGCGCTGAGGCCAACGGCCGGAGACTGGCCGCGGGTCGAAACAAATTGCATGGGTTCGGTATCCAGTAAAGGGGAAGGATTCAGCACAAGCGGGCTCCCGGCGCGTCCAGCGGCGACACCCAGGCATCGCTGTCGAAGCCGGCCGCTGCAAACGCGGCGCGCACCGGTGCCGCTGCGGCATGGGCCTGGTCGGCATCCTCGAACCAGGCGAACACGCTGGGGCCGGCACCGGAGATGCCTGCGCCCATTGCATGGGCCGACAGCGCCGCATCACGGGCAGCTTCGAAGCCGGCAATCAATCCGGCCCGGCGCGGCTCCACCAGCACGTCACGCAGTCCCGCGCGCACCAGTGCGGCATCGCTGCGATGGCAACCACTGAGCACCAGTGCGAGGTTCGCGCTCTGCGCCACGAACTCGCCCAGCGCATAGCTGCCCTGCAGCGCCTGGCGTGCGCGGCGCGTTTCCAGCACCGCGTGCGGATGCACCAGCAGGCTGTGCCAGGTAGCCGGCACTGGAATCGGCAGCAGCCGATCGGCCGTGCACAGCGCAAGACCCCCCAGCAGCAGCGGCCCCACGTTGTCACCGTGGCGACCACCGCTGGCCACCGCCTCGCCATCCAGCGCAAACGGGTACAACGCCTCGCGCGCCAGCGGTGCGTCCAGCAGTGCATTGGCGGCAACCAACGCCGCAACGCTTGACGCCGCCGAACCACCCATGCCGGAGCCGAACGGAATGCCCTTGTCGATCTCGACCGCGAAGCCGAAGTCCAGACCCAGCCCTTCACGCAACGACATGAGTGCGGCCCCTGCGGTATTGCCGGCAGCGTCCAGCGGCAGCTCGACCGCACTGCCACGGATTGCCTCGATCCGCACCACCGGTTCATCGATGCGACGCACGCTCACGGTATCGCCGACACCGGCAATGGCATGGCCGAGAATATCGAAGCCCACCGCCACATTGGCCACCGAGGCCGGTGCGAACGCACGTGCGATCACAGCCGCGCTCCTTCGCCGGCGGCCACCCGCAGCAGGTCGGCGAACACGCCTGCGGCCGTGACTTCCGGGCCGGCACCCGGCCCCTGCACCACCAGCGGGTTGTCGCAGTAACGGCGGGTACGGAACTGCACCACGTTGTCGGTCAGCCGCAGATTGGCGAACGCATGCTCGATGGGCAGTTCCTGCAGGCCGACCGAGGCACCGTCGGCACCCAGCCGCGCCACGTAGCGCAACACCGCACCGCGCTGCCGTGCGTCCTGCAGGCGCTGCAACAGGCTGGCATCGGACTCGCCCAGGCGCGCCATGAAATCGTCCACACCGCCGTCGCGCAGCAACGCTGGCACCAGGCTTTCCACCTCGACCTGTTCCAGGCTGAGCGGATGACCGGCTTCGCGGGCCAGGATCACCAGCTTGCGCGCGACATCGATGCCAGACAGATCGTCACGCGGATCCGGCTCGGTGTAGCCCATCGAACGCGCCTGCGCGACCAGTGCCGAGAATGGCTGGCTGCCGTCGTAACGGTTGAACAGCCAGGCCAGCGTGCCGGAGAAGATGCCTTCGATGGCCAGCACCTCGTCGCCGGTATCCACCAGGTCGCGCAGTGTGGTGATCACCGGCAGCCCGGCACCGACCGTGGCTTCGTAGCGGAAACGCGCACCGCTGGCAGCGGCGGCAGCGCGGATGCGCTGATAGCGCGCCAGCGGACCGGCACCGGCCTGTTTGTTCGGGGTGACCACGTGGATGCCGGCGGCCAGCCAGCCCTCGTAGCGCTCGGCCACCTCGGCACTGCCACTGCAATCGATCACCACCGCGTGCGGCAGGTGGGCGGCCAGCAGGTGCTCGGTGAAGCGGTCCAGGTCACTGGCCTCTCCCGCCTGCTGCAGCGCCTGCCGCCAATCGGCATGCAGGCCATCAGCCTCCAGGCGCATGCGCGAACGCGAGGCCAGCGCGCGCAGGCGCAGATCGACATTGGCCTTGGCCAGCAGCTGCGGGCGCGCCGCCAGCAACTGGTCCAGCAGTGCGGCACCGACGTTGCCCGGCCCGATCACACCCACCGCAAACGTCTGCGGCGACAGCCAGAAGCCGGCATGTGCGGCGCGCAGCGCACGGGTGGCATCGGCACTGTCCACCGCCACCGAGATGTTGCGTTCCGACGAGCCCTGCGCGATCGCCAGGATGTTCACCTGCGCCCGGCCGAGGGCCTCGAACAGGCGCGCGGCGACGCCGGGCTGGCCCGCCATGCCGTCGCCCACCGCCGCCAGCACGCTGACACCGTCGCTGACCTGCACACGCTGCACGTGGCCGACCGAGAGTTCATGCGCGAATGCCTGCAGCAGCGCCTCACGACCGCGAGCGGCTTCGGCCGCACGCACCACGCAGCAGATCGAATGTTCGGACGACCCCTGCGAGATCATCACCACTGAGACCTGCGCCTGGCGCAGTGCCGCAAAAACGCGTTCGGCGGTGCCGGGGACGCCGATCAGGCCGGTACCCTCCAGGTTGAGCAGGGCCAGTCCGGGACTCAGGGTCAGGCCTTTCACGGGCCCGCGCGGCGAGCGCTCGGCACTGATGCGCGTACCCGGATGCGCCGGCTGGAAGGTGTTGCGGATGAAAATCGGCAGGCCGAGTCGGATCGCCGGCGACATCGTCTGCGGGTGCACCACCTTGGCGCCGAAATAGGCCAGTTCGCAGGCTTCGTCGTAGCTCAGCGATTCCAGCTGTACCGCTTCGGGCACCAGCCGCGGGTCCGCCGACAGCACGCCGTCGACGTCGGTCCAGATGTGCAGTTGGTCGGCGTTGAACAGTGCCGCGAAGATCGCGCCGGAGTAGTCGCTGCCATTGCGGCCGAGCGTGGTGATGCGATCGTGGCGGTCACGGGCAACGAAACCGGTGGCGACCAGGCGCGACTGCGGATGCTGCAGGCGCCATCTGGCCAGGCGATCGGCACTGGCTTCCCAGTCGACGTCGACACCCAGCTCGCCGTGCGCGACCACCAGCACGTCGCGCGCATCAAGCACCGCGCAGTCTTCACCCAGCGCGCGCAGGTGGGTACCGAGCAGCTGCGCGGAGAACACTTCGCCCAGGCCCTGCACGCGATCGAGTACCTCGCGCGGCAGTTCGCCGATCACCGCCAGTGCCGCCAGCACGTCGGCCAGCTGATCGAAACGCACGTCAATCCATTCCACGGTCTCGCCCACCTGCTCGCCGAGCAGGGCCACCGCCGCGCCACGATGGCGGGCGCGCAGGGCATGCCAGGCCTCGCGCCAGCCTTCGTCACCCTTTGCCGCCATCTGGGCCAGTTCGATCAGCGCGTCGGTGACGCCCTTCATCGCCGAGACAACGGCGACCTGCAGCGATTCGGGGCGGGCGAGCAGCAGGCCAGCAACATGGCGGTAGCGCTCGGCGTCGGCCACCGAGGTGCCACCGAACTTGTGCACGACAGTGGACGGCGCAGCCAGATCGGACGGAGCAGCGAGATGGGCGGGGGCGTGGGAAGACATGCAGACCTCGGTAGGAGGCCCCGTCGCATGCAGGTGTCGAGTTTCCCCGTCACCTGTATGGTGCGGGGCCGTGGTTTTCGGGAGTTACACGAAGACGACGGGCCGCACCAGGGCAGTGGTGACGGTGGTGGTGGTAATGGTGGTGGTGGCGACCGGCGCAGTTGAACGGCCCGCGGTGGCAGGGGCGATCAGGCTGGCGTGGGCGGCATCAAGAACCATGACGCACAGAAAACACCGGCCGCCGGGGTGCTGTCAAGTGCTGCGATGCAAAAAACCGCTGCAGCGATCATCGGCCATCGTGCCGCCATTTGGTTGCATCTGTGACAAAACCGGCATCAGCGCGCTTGACGACGGCATTCAGCCGGCATGTTCGGCGATCGCCCGTGGTGTGCGGTGGGCGTGCGCACACAGCATCACGCCTGCCACCAGGAACACGATCGCCAGCGCTTCAAGAAGGCTCGGCCAGCGCTGCTGCCAGGCGAATGCGTAGAGCAGCGCGAACAGGGTTTCGAACACGATCATCTGACCGGTCAGGGTCAACGGCAGCAGGCGGCTGGCGCGGTTCCAGAATGCATTGCCAAGGATCGAGGCCACCACCGCCACGCCGGCACTGATCGCCCAGAAACCACCCCATTGCGCTGACGTGTGGCTGCCGGTGTGGCCGATGAACGCCATCGGCACCAGCAGCAGGGCCAGGCCGCCAGTGGTGACGCCGGTCAGCAGTGACCAGTCGTGGCTGGACAGATCGGAACGGCGCGCCAGCCAGCGGCTGTTGCCGATCGAGTACAGCGCCCAGGAGAACAGCGCACCAAACGCGCACAGCAGGCCGATCAGGCGCTGCCGCCAGGGCGTTGCCAGATGCTCGGACATCAGTGCTTCCCAGCCAACCAGCGCCACGCCGAGCACGCACAGCCCCAGTGCCGGCAACAGCTGCTTCAACGGCACCGCGCCCTGCTCGCGCACGCCAACCAGCGTCACAACCACCGGAATCAGGCCGACAATCAACGACGCCGCCGCACCTCCGGCCCACTGCACGGCCGTGGCCAGCAGCAGGAAGTACACCAGGTTGCCGGCCAGGCTCAGCCACAGCAGACCGATCCACTCGGCACGACCCAACCGCGGGGCCAATCGCTTCCAGCGCGGCAGCAGCAGTACCACGGCGATCAAGCCGTAGACCAGGTAGCGGCCGGCTGACAGCTGCAGGGCGTTGAACGACTGCAGCACGGCGGGCGCGAGGAAGACCACGCCCCACAGCGCGCCGGCGGCAACGCCATTGGCGATGCCCAGGGCCATCGGGTTGTTGCGCATTTCGGGTTCTTGGGGGGAGAACAGGCTGCGCAGTGTAAGCGGTGGCCAGCGCGGGCTCTTGACCGAGGCTACTGCCCTCCCGCCCATGTAGAGTCGAGCCATGCTCGACTGCCGTTCGCGAGGTGGTCGGTGCAAAAGCAGCCGAGCATGGGCTCGGCTCTACAGGTCAGATGGCGCTCCTGCGCCAGGCGGCCGGGGTCTGCCCACACTCACGCCGCAGCGCGCGGGTCAGTGCGCTCTGCTCGGAATAGCCTGCGGCCAGCGCGATGTCACTGATCGGCGCCGTACTGGTGCGCAGCTGGTGCTTGGCCCAGCGCAACCGGCCTGCACTGAGCCAAGCCTGCGGGCTGAGCCCGAACTCACGCTGGAACAGCGCGTGCAACCGGCTCTCGCTGACCCCGACGGACGCGGCCATGCGCGCCACCGGCCATGCTTGGCCCGGATCGGCCTGCACCGCCGCGCACAGCCCCTGCATGCGCGCACCACTGCCCGCAGGTGCGAACACCTGCAGCAGCTGCGGCAACAGGGCCGGCATCGGCTGCCCGTCCTGCACACCCGCCAGGCGTTGTCGCAGCGCAAGCGGCAGGTGCAGCCAGCGCTGCCGGCACAGATGCTCCTGCGTGCCGTCGTCGAGCACGCCCGGGGGGCAATCGACGATCACGAAACCGTTCGGGCCATCGGCCATCTGATCATGCGCTTCACCAGCAGCCACGAAAGCGCCCTGCAGCAGGTCCAGGCGACCGCCGCGGCCTTCCATCTCGAACTGCAGTTCACCCTGCAGTGGCAGCACCCATTGCGCATAGTCATGACGGTCCAGGCCGGTGGCCTGTCCGTAGTGCCGCAGATGGAAGATCGCGCCCATCCGGGCAGTGTGCGCGTGTAACAACGGCCGTGCAAACCGCTGCTATAGTCAATCCGTCATCCAACGCAGGGAGTGCAGGCCATGACCCATCGGCGCGTTTTCGTGGTGCTGGCCGCAAGTCTCGGCCTGGCAGTCGCCAGCTCTGCATCGGCACAGGAACGCACCCCGCCCGCTCCGCACTGCATGGATGCGGTCGGCGTGCAGGAAGTGGAGCAGGCATCGCCGCGTTCGATCGCATTGCGCGCCGCCTCCGGCCAGGCCTATCGCATCGATTTCAGCGAAGACTGCCCCGGTGTCCGCGGTGCCACCACGCTGAAACTGGAAGCGCCGGCTGGCTGGGCCTGCGGTCGTCCCAGCGAACGCGTCGTGGTCGATGGCCGCAGCTGCGCTGTCAGCGCGGTTACCCCGGTGCAGGATCGCGACTACGCCAGCGTCGCCCGCAACAGTGACCGCCTGCGCACAGCCACGCTGCCCACCCTGACCATCAGCGAACGCAAGGACGTCCGCCGCAGCTTCGGCGGGTCACCGTCCTACTGCTTCGCCACCCGCAATGTCCGTGCCTGGTCGTCCGACCCGCAGGGCATGCTGGTGGAGACCAATCCGCTTCGCAATGGCGGCCATCGCTACTACCGCGTCGAACTCGGCGGCCACTGCCGTCAGCTCGACCGCGCGCCGCAGCTCAGCTTCCGCTCCGGCATGCAGAACGGGCTGATCTGCGGCAATCCCGGCGATCGCATCCTCACCGCCGATTTCGAGAACGGCGACCTGCGCAACGATGCCCTGGCGCCGCTGCCGCAGTACACCCGCGGCAGCTGCACGATCCAGGCGGTCTATCCGGCCTCCAGCCAGGCGTCGAACTAACCGTCGACGCCAAGGAAGGTGAACGGTGCGCTGGGCACGAACTGGCCCAGTGCATCGCCGGCAAAGGTATTGCGCTGGTCCTTGCCAAGGTCGAGCTTGAGCACCTGGCCGCCGAAATCGACCTTGTTCAGATCCACCCAGAACGTGTTCGGGGTCAACGCCGATTCGAAGAAGTACAGCCGGCGCTTGTGGTCGGCCACGGTGCGCCAGCGCGTGGACGAGATGTTCGGCTCACCCGGGGTGGTGATGCCATACGGCACCGACGCGTTGCGGATCACGCTGAACACACTGGCCAGCGCCTCCACCGGGTCTTCGGCCTTGGGAATGGCATTGATGTAGAACGAAGCCCGCGCAAAGCGGTCGGACGAGCGGTTGGTGCCCGGCAGCATCACCGTGCCACCGATCTGCTGCCAGTAGCTGTTGAGTGCCAGCTGCTGCTCGAAGATCGGCGAGTTGGTCATCACCTGGTAGCGACGATCGTGATGGATCACCTGGCGGCCACCGATGTACTCGACGATGGCGCTGTCGCCACTCGCGTCGGACAGTGACAGGTGCAACGTCGCCTGGCGGTCTTCGCCGGGAACCTTGTCGGTGACGATCGAGTACGGCTCGCGCTTCAGCGCCGCCACCGCCTCTTCCACCGTTGCGAAATTATCGAGTACGTACTGCGCCCACAGCGAGATGGACAAGCCGGGCTTGTTGCCGCGCTGTTGCGGGTATTCCGACTCCACCAGCCACAGCAGGTTGGCGACCAGGCCCTTCTCATTCATGCCATCGGTGGTCGACACGTCGTAGCCGGTGGCCACCACGCTGCCGTAGCGCGCGGTCCACGCCAGCGACTTCGGGCCGGCCTGGCCGGTGCGCGCAATGCCACGCGGCAGGACGTAGAGATTGGTCGCGACATCGACCTTCCAGTCCATCGAACGCGCGGTGATCACATCACCGTTGTCGCCCAGGTACACCGCACGCGTGCAGGCCAGTGCCGGTGTGATCGCGGATGCCAGCGCCATGGCCAGCATTGCCTTTCCCTTCCACTTCATCCCTGCCATATCACTACACTCCTTTCCCCGTGGTCCATGGATCTGACCCGATCCATGGTGACACAGGGGTGAAGCCTCAGCGCACGAAGCGATCGTGCAGCCAGAAGCCCGCCACCATGGCAGGCACGAACCACAGCGCTTCACGCGATGCGACGGCCAGCCCGGCGATGGCCGGCCCGGGGCAGTAACCAGCCCATCCCCAGCCGATACCGAACAGCGCGGCGCCCAGCAGCAGGCGCGCATCGACATCACCTGCGGTGGGCAGCTGGAAGCGGGCCGCATACCCGGGACGCGCGCGTCGCAGCACCCAGCGCTGCCCGACCGCACTGACCAGCAGCGCCGAGGCCAGCACCCACATCAACGTCGGATCAAAATCACCGGCGACATCGAGGAAGCCGAGCACGCGACGCGCGTCAGTCATCCCGGAAAGCGCCAGCCCAGCGCCAAACAGCGCACCCGACACAGCGGCGGCCCATACCGCGCGACTCATGCCAGGCCTCCGCCGTGCCGGATCAGGAACGTGGTCAGCATCGCGCAGGCCATGAACACCAGTACTGCCAGCAGTGAGCGCTTCGAGCCGCGGGCCATGCCACAGACGCCATGACCACTGGTACAACCACTGCCCAGGCGCGTGCCGAAGCCCACCAGCAGGCCGGCGCAGATCAACTGCCAGGCCGGCAAGGCATCGCGCAACAGCACGCGTGGCGAGGCCTCGGGCAACGCCTGCCACCACAGCACCAGCCCCGCTGCTGTGAGCAGGCCCAGCAGGAATGCCCAGCGCCAGCCGCGCTCGCCTTCTGCTGCGCGCAGGCTGCCCGCGGCGATCCCACTGATACCCGCCACGCGCCCGACAGTGGCGAGCAGCAACACCGCGGCGGCGCCGATCAGCGCTCCGCCAGCCACCGCGGTCCATGGCAGGTTCATGCCCTGCCCTCTTTCACGCCGCTCATGGGATTGCCCTTTGATTTAGATTTATCTAAATTAGACACTTCTAAACAAAAAGGTCAACCATGGCCCGCACCCCGCTCGACAGCGCCGCCATGGCCGAACACGCCGCCGAGGCTGCAACGCTGCTTAAGAGCCTGGCCCATCCTGCGCGGCTGCGCGTGCTGTGCCGACTGGTGGAAGGCGAAGCGCCGGTGCCGGAACTACAGGCGCTGACCGGGCTCAGTGCATCGGCGCTGTCGCAGCATCTGGCGGTGCTGCGCGAACTGGATATCGTGGCGACCCGCCGCCAGGCGCAGGCCATCCACTACCGCGTGGTCGATGGCCCGGCGCTGGGTGTACTGAAGGCGTTGCATGCCGCCTACTGTGGTGGCGATCCACGCTGAGCCTGTGGTTCGGGGTCAGCCGACGTGAAGGACCGGCTGCACCACCCTGTCGAGCAGGTCCACCGGCGTCGGCGCGGAACGATCGCCCTGCAGTGCGCGGGTAAAGCCGGACCAGTCACTGGCAGACAGCTGACGCAACAGCGCCGCATCCACCGGCAGCGCGCGCATCGACCAGTACGGGAACTGGCGCTGGCCCAGCCGGCCGCGCGCCAGCTCGACGATGTCGATATGGCTGCCAGCCTGCAGGATGCGCTCATACACCGAATCGATGCCGTCCGGTGGTCCCTCGATGTACTGCAGGAAACGGTCACCGTCATGCAGCAGCACGCCGGTCACCCCGGCCAGCTTGTTGAAGCGTGCCGCATCCTCGACCAATACATGCAGGCGTTCGGCGGAAAGATCCGGCAGCACCTTGCTGACGTAGGCGATGGCACGCAATGGCATGGAGCTTCCTTGGCAACGTGAGTCGCCACGGTAGCAGTTGCGGACGAGCCCGTCTCAGTATCCGGAAACGTTTGCTGAAGAATTCAGCTTGCGGTCGCCACCGCCCCGTCACTGCGCCTTGGCAACAACGCCTCGAACACCACCTGCCCTGCTTCGTTGCGGGCACCGATACGGCCGCCATGCGCCCGCACGAACTGATCGACGATGTACAGGCCGAGACCAAGTCCATTGCTCTGGTGGAAGCTGGCCTTGAACGGTTCGAACAGGCGCGGCAGCAGCGCCGCATCTATCTCACCGGCATTGCGCACCCGCAGCAGCACGTTGCGCGGGTCACGGCCATCCACCTCGACCTGTGCCTCGTTGCCATGCGTCAGTGCATTGCCGATCAGGTTTGCTGCAACCTGTCCCAGTCGATCCAGGTCGCCCTGAAGCTGCGTGTCGCCGTGTGTATCCAGTCGGATCCGGCCTGCACCATGCGCACTGCCCACCTCCGCCACCACCGCGCGGGTGACCTCGGCCAGATCGCAGGTACTGGCCTGCAGGCGCAGGCCGCCGCTGCGGATCCGCGAGAAGTCCAGCAGCTGCTCCACCATCCGCGCCATGCGCAGGGTGCTGGCCTCCAGATACTGCAGCGTCTGCTGCGCACCCGCGTTGCCTTGCGGAAGGTCCAGCGCCAGCTTGTCGGCGCACAGCAGGATTGCCGACAACGGCGTACGCAGGTCGTGGGTCAGTACCGCAGCCATCGTCTCGTTGAGCTTGAGCGCGCGCTCCAGCGCCTCGTTGCGCGCCTTCAGCAACTGGCGTTGCTGGTACAGCTCGATGAAGACGTTGACCTTGCTCAGGATCACCTGCGGCGCCACCGGCTTGTGCAGGAAATCCACCGCGCCGGTTTCGTAGCCCTTGAACGCGCGCACCGGATCATCCGGCGAGGCGGTCAGGAATATGATCGGTACCTTGCGGCTGCGATGCGAACCGCGCATCAGCTCGGCCAGGGTGAAGCCATCGATCTCCGGCATGTGCACGTCCAGCAGGGCCAGCGCGACCTCATTCTCCAGCAGCAGCTCCAGCGCCTGCGCGCCGGAACCGGCCAGCAGCAGATTCACGCCCTCGCGTTGCAGCAGCGCCTGCATGGCCACCAGGTTCTGCGGCACGTCATCGACGATCAGCAGGTTGACCGGGGACTGCGACTGCGCAGGGTCCGGTGGCAGCAGGTTCATGCAAACAACTCCTTCAGGCGACGACACATCAGTTCAAGGGGCAGCACGGCATCGGCGCCAGCGTGCTGCAGGGCGGAGGCCGGCATCATCGACGCCTCGGCTTCTTCGGGACATTGCAGCCAGGCACGGCCGCCAGCGGCGCGTACAGCGGCTACGCCTTCGCTGCCGTCACTGCTCGCACCGGTCAGCAGCAGCGCCAGCACCTGCGGACCAAACACCGCAGCGGCCGATTCAAACAGCGGGTCGATGGCCGGGCGCGAGAACAGCACTGGCGCATCCACCGACAACGCCACCGCGCCGGCGTCCTCCACCAGCAGGTGGTAGTCCGGCGGGGCGAACGTCACCGTGCCGGGCTGCAGCGGCTGCTTGTCTTCCGCCTCGCGCACCGGCAGCGCGCAGTAGGGCGCCAGCACTTCGGCAATGCGGCTGGTACGGTCTCGCGGCAGGTGCAGCACGGCCAGCACCGGCGCCGGCAACCGGGCCGGAAGTGCGCCGAGTACCGCCTGCAGCGCGGCAACACCTCCCGCGGAGGCGCCGACCACCAGCACCGCAGGGCGAGCCTGCACCGCCATCAGGCAACCTTCCGGTACAGGCGATGCTCGCGCGAACAGACCGCGAAGGCATCGTGGTGGCGCCCGAACTGCAGCGACTCCTTGCTACCCAGGCCGAGGAATCCGCGGTGCACCAGCGCCTCCCGGAACAGGCCCACGGCCCGGTCCTGGAGATCACGGTTGAAATAGATCAATACGTTGCGGCACGACACCAGGTGCACTTCGGAGAACACGGTATCGGTGGCCAGGCTGTGGTCGGCGAACACCACGTTGCGGCGCAGCTGACGGTCGAACACCGCGCCATCGTAGGCCGTGGCGTAGTAGTCGGACAGCGACGCGGCGCCACCGGCGGCCAGGTAGTTGCGGCTGAACTGGGCCATCCGGTCGATGCCATAGGCACCCGCCTCGGCGGTGGCCAACGCGGCCGGATTGATGTCGGTGGCATAGACGATGCTGCGATCAAGCAGGCCTTCCTCATGCAGCAGGATCGCCAGTGACCACACTTCCTCGCCGGTGCTGCAACCGGCCACCCACAGTTTCACCGACGGATAGGTGCGCAGCACCGGCACCACCTGTTCGCGCAGCTCACGGAAATAGGCGGGGTCACGGAACATCTCCGAGACCTGCACGGTGAAAAACTGCATGGCCTGGGCGAACAGCTCCGGCTCATGCAGCAGGCGATGCTGCAGGTCCGCCAGTCGCTCGCACTCGTAACGCTGCATGGCCTGGCGGATGCGCCGGCGCAGCGACGACACCGCATAGCTGCGGAAGTCGTAGTGGTAGCGCTGGTACAACGCCTCCAGCAACACCTTCAGTTCCAGATCGAACAGCGCCTGCTCGTTCATTGCCGCGAGCACCAGACCCGGCACAGCGAGACCAGCTTGTCGACATCGATCGGCTTGGCGATGTAGTCATTGGCACCGGCCTGCAGGCAACGTTCGCGGTCGTCCGGCATGGCCTTGGCGGTCAGCGCGATGATCGGCAGGTCCTGCAGGTGACGTTGCGCGCGGATCTCGCGCATCGCCGCCAGGCCGTCCTTCTCCGGCATCATGATGTCCATCAGCACCAGGTCGACCTCACGCTCGGCCAGGCGATCAACCGCTTCCTGGCCGTTGCGCGCGATCTCCAACGTCACGCCCAGCGGCTCGAGCACGCTGGACAGCGCGAAGATGTTGCGCACGTCGTCCTCGGCCAGCAGCACGGTACGGCCGTCGAGCACGGTGTCGCGGCGGCGCGCTTCGCGCAGCAGGCGCTGCTGGTCGCTGGGCAGGCTGGCCTCGACGCTGTGCAGGAACAGGGTCACCTCGTCCAGCAATCGCTCCGGGGAGCGCGCGCCCTTGATGATGATGCTCTTCGAGTAGCGTCGCAGACGCTGCTCTTCCTCGCGGCTGAGCGCACGGCCGGTGTAGACGATCACCGGCGGGAAGCCTACGTCATCGTTGCTGGCCATATGCTCGAGCAGGTCGTAACCGCTGCCATCCGGCAACGACAGGTCCATCACCATGCAATCGAAGGTAACCGTGCTGAGCTGTTCCAGCGCGCCGGCCAGGGTACCGACGGCGACAATCTGTAGTTGCTCGCGGCCCAGCAGCAGCTCCAGGTTACGGCGCAGCTCGCTGTCGTCCTCGACGATCAGCAGGCGCCGCACATCGCGCCGGCTGGTCTGTTCCAGCTGCTCGATGGCCGCTGCCAGTCGCTCACGTGTGGTCGGCTTGATCGCGAAGCCGATCGCGCCCAACTCGCGCGCGACCTGGCTGCGATCCATCGCCGAAACCACATGCACCGGGATGTGGCGCGTGTCCGGATTGCGCTTCAGCCGCTCCAGCACGCTCAGACCGGAAACGTCGGGCAGGCCGATATCGAGCAGGATGCCGTTCGGACGCAGCTCGGCGGCCAGCGCCAGGGCCTCTTCGGCCGTACTGGCTACCACGCAGTCGAAGTCCAGCTCATGGGCCAGTGACACAAGCGCCTCGGCGAAGGTGGTGTCATCCTCCACTGCGAGGATCAGCCGACCGGCGCGCTGGCGCCGGCCCCGGTCATCCGCCACGCTCGCAACTGCCATCGACACAGCAGCGGGGGGCACAGCCGCAGGCGCAGCCACAACACGAGCGGGCGCCGGTGCTGCCACTGGCAACGGAACAGCTTCCGTCGCCATCGCCGGGAGAGCTTCGGACGCCGGCGCACCCTGCAGCGGCAGCTCAAGGATGAAGCAGCTGCCGCGTCCCGGCTCGCTGTCAACCTGGATGCTGCCGCCCATGCGCTCGGCCAGGTCGCGCGAGATCGACAAGCCCAGGCCGGTGCCGCCGTAGCGGCGACGCGTGCTGCCATCGGCCTGGCGGAACGCCTCGAAGATGACCGGCAGCTGCTCGCGGGCAATGCCGATGCCGGTATCGCAGACATCGAAACGCACGCGCCCATTGCCGCCAGCGCGCACGTGCAGGCTGACCTTGCCGTGCTCGGTGAACTTCAGGGCATTGGCCAGCAAGTTCTTCAGGATCTGCTGCAGGCGCTGGTTGTCGGCCACCAGTTGGGTCGGTGCCAGCGCATCGGCCTCGATCTCCAGCGCCAGGCCCTTCTGTCGTGCCATCGGCTCGAAGGTCTCGCGCAGGCGTTGCAGCACACTGTCGACCACGACCACTTCATCGGCCAGCTCGACATGACCGGCCTCGATGCGCGACAGATCGAGGATGTCGTTGATCAGCGCCAGCAGGTCATTATTGGACGACAGGATCGCGCGGGCATACTTCACCTGCTCCTCGGTCAGCGTGCCGTCCTTGTTGTCAGCCAGCAGCTTGGCCAGGATCAGCGAGCTGTTCAGTGGCGTGCGCAGCTCGTGCGACATGTTGGCGAGGAACTCGGACTTGTAACGCGAGGTGGCAGCCAGCTCATTGCTGTTGCGGACCAACTGCCCCTGCGCAACCAGTAGCGCCTGCTTCTGCGCCTCCAGTTCATGGGTACGCTCTTCCAGCTGGACATTGCTCTGCTCCAGCTCGGCTTGCTGCTCTTCCAGATGGCTCTGCGACTGCAACAGGCTGCGGCTCTGCTCTTCCAGCTCCTCGTTGGCCACGCGCAGCTCTTCCTGCTGGGCCTGCAGTTCTTCGCCCTGACGCTGCGATTCTTCCAGCAGGACCACCAGCTGCGCCCTCAGCAATGACGCGCGCAGGGCCATGCCGATGGTCTCCGCGCAGCGCTCCAGCAGTTCGTCGTCCAGGCCCTGCTGGTCACCGATGCGCGCCCGGCCCAGCTCGATGACACCCACCACGCTGCCATCGCTGTTGATCGGCGCCAGGATGCGTTCGCGCACCGGCAACCGGCCCAGGCTGGTCTGCAGTTCGAGCACAGCTGCCTCGTCGCCGTGCAGGTGACGGATGCGCTCATCACGCGCGACCTGCCCGGCCAGCCCTTCCTGCAACGACAACGAGGCGGGTGTGCCGGATGGCAGCGCCATGCCACCGGTGAGCTGCAGCCGTCCGCCCTCCAGCCGATAGACCGCCCCTACGTCGGCGCGCAGCTGCTCCGCCAGGCGGGTCACCGCCGCGTCGGCGATCTGCTCCGGGCCCAGGTCGCCGCGCAGGCTCATCGCCACTGCATTCTCGGCTTCCTGCAGCCACAACGCCCGCATCGCCTGGCGCCGGGCCTGGATCGCTCGGGAAACAATCAGCGCGATCATCAGGAATGCGCCGCCGCCGATGCTGCGATTGACAAACGAGAATGCCGAGTTCGAGCTGGCCGGTGCAACGTTATAGCCGACAATCAACAGAATGCAGGCGAGCACCGCCACGATGAATGGAGCCCGCGCACTGCGCTGGAACACCGTCACGCCCACGGCAAGGAAGTAAGCCAGCCATACCGCGTAGCCCAGCGGCACCACCAGCTCCAGTGCAATGGTCGCGCCCAGCAGCACAGCAGAGGTCATCCAGATCCAGCGGTCACGCGTGGTCGCACCAGGACGCATGCAGGTCGGTTCCAGGAGGCAAAAAGGTGGGTGATGGTACTCCGTGTCGCATTCAGCCGCACAGGACCATTGGCACGCGCCGCATCTGCACGCATCCTTCACACTTCAATGCCTAGCTTTTCGTCCCTCACAGGGGTAATGCTCATTTCAACGTGGACGCAGCAGCTTCTACGGCGTCCGTGCTGACGGACCCTTCCCGACAACTGCGATTGCTGATCGACAGCGTGCGCGACCATGCGCTGTATCTGCTCGATCCTGATGGCAGGGTATGCAGCTGGAACCCGGGTGCCGAGCGCATCAAGGGCTATTCAGCCGACGAGGTCATCGGCACCCATTTTGGTCGCTTCTACCTGCCCGCCGATCGCGAGGCGGGTGAACCGCAGCGCCTGCTGCGTCTTGCAGCGCAGCACGGCCATCATGCAAGCGAAGGCTGGCGGGTCCGCCGTGACGGTTCCTCCTTCCGCGCCAGCATCGTGATCGAGCCAGTCTCCGAAGCCGGCGAACTGCTCGGCTTCGTCAAGATCACCCGTGACATCACCGAGCAATGGCAGGCACAGCGGCTGCTGCGCGATGCGCAGAGAGCGCTGCGCCATACCCAGCAGTTCGAGACGGTCGGCCGCCTCAGCCGCGGGCTGTCGCACGAGTTCAATAATCTGCTGACCACCATCGGCAACGCGCTGGACCTGCTGTCATTGCGTGTGGGCGCCGACGACACACGTGCAGCCGAACTGCTGGATGCTGCACAGACCGCCACCGACCGCGGCGCCCTACTGACCCGCCAGCTGCTCGCCTTCAGCACCGGCCAGACCCTGATCCGCGAACCACTGGATATCAATGCGCTGATACGGCAGTGGCTGCCGGACCTGCAACGCGCCTGCCCGCCCACGGTGGTGCTGGATGCGCAACTTGCGCCCGGCCTGCCTGCGATCAACACCGATGCGCTGCAGCTGCAGACGGCGCTGGCCAATCTGGTCGCCAATGCCGCAGATGCTACCCTTGAAGGCGGCCGCATCCTGATCGGCACTGCACTCGAGCATCGCCTCGACCCGGATGCGGACTCCACGCTGCAACGTGGCTATGTCACCCTCAGCGTCTGCGACGAGGGCCATGGCATGGCCGCTGATATCGCCGAACGGGCAACCGAACCGTTCTTCACCACCAAGGACATCGGCAAAGGCAGCGGCCTGGGCCTGAGCCAGGTGTTCGGATTCACTACCCAGAGCGGCGGCTTCGTCGACGTGTCCACCACGCCCGGTGTCGGCACCACGGTCAGCCTGCTGCTTCCCGCAATGGAGGAACCTGCCCATGACCGATGACCCGATCCGCGTATTGATGGTGGAGGACCAGACCGATCTCCGCGAAATGATCGGCCTGGCCCTGCGCGATTTCGGCATCGACGTGGCCACGACCGCCGATGCACACGAAGCGGCCGCCCTGTTGAAGGGTGAAGCACGCTTCGACGTGGTGTTCAGCGACATCAGCATGCCCAACGGCATGTCCGGCATCGAACTCAGCGAACACGTGGCGCGCGATCAACCGCAGGCGCGGATGATCCTGTCATCCGGCTACGCCCGCTCGCAGCTGCCGCCGCTACCCGAGCAGGTTGAGTTCCTGCCCAAGCCCTATCGCCTGCGCCAGCTGGTGGAGCTGTTGAAACAGGCGTGAGGCCTGCCCAGCTGCGTGGGCAGCACGACGGTCACCCTTTCATCGCACCATGACGGAACGAGGCCAGCAGCGTGGACGCTGCAGATGCCGGTGCCATGCGACCGCGCGCAAGCGACCAGGTGATGCCGTAGAAGCAGGTCCAGTAAAAGTCCGCCAGCCACACCGCGCTGAACTCGACGTTGAACACACCGGCCTTCTGGCCATCCAGGAAAAACGCCTCGAAGCGATCGCCGATCGGTGCCCAGCGCTCTGGCAGCAGATGCAGGTCACCCTGCCGCTGCTGCTCTTCCATCATCCTCGCGAACACCAGGGTCACCAGCTCCCAATCGGCGAGCAGCGTGGTGGTGACCTGCTCCAGCACGTGCTGCGCATCAGCGCCCTGGTCGAACCAGCTGGCCGCTGCCTCCAGGCGCTCGAAGCCCGCGGCGAACAACGCCTCGTCGATCGCCTCGCGGGTCGGCGCGAACCGGTACAGGGTGGCGCGACTGATGCCGGCCCCTCTCGCCAGCTCGCTGAGCGTGCAGCGCGGATGACTGACCAGGGTGGCCGCCAGGGCGTGGTGCAGGTCGCGGCGTGGGCGGGCGGTGGCGGGTCGCATGAAAGGGTCGGAAACCGGGGATACGGCCACGCTAGCATGAATCATCAATTAATAAACTGAATCAAAAGTGATTCATCCGAATCGCAGATGCGCTACAACGGAGCTGCGTCCGGTGCACCCGGGTCGGTGCATGGCAGGGAACGCGTCACAGGCATCGAAGGAGAAAGGCCATGCTGCATCCCCTACGCGATATCGCTGTGCTGTTCGATGCCAGCGACACCGGACAACGCGTACTGAACATCGCCTCCCACCTGGCGCAGGCACAGCAGGCGCATCTGGTCGCAGTGTCCACTGCCCAGCACCCCACCGACATCGCCAACGGCTTCGCGCGTGGCGCCGGCATTGCCGCAGCGCTCGATCATGAAGCGCGCGCCGACGCGGCCTGTACCGCGCAGTTGATGCAGAACCTGCGTGCCGTGTCCGAACCACTGCAGATCAGCACCGAGCTACGCATCGTTTCGGATTATCTGGGCGGTGCCGACCTGGCCCTGCAATCGCTGTACTGCGACCTGATCATCGCCGGCTATCCGCACACACCCGGCGCCCCCAGCGGCTGGCGGCCCCTGGGCACGCTGCGCCAGACCGGCGTGCCAATGCTGCTGGTGCCTCCACACTGGCGCGGCGAACAGGTCGGCCGCCGCATTGTGGTGGCCTGGAATGCCAGCAAGCAGGCACGCCGCGCGGTGGCCGATGCGCTGCCGCTGCTCGCCCGTGCGCAGGCCGTGCACCTGCTGATGGTCGACACGCCCAAGACCGAAGGCGCACCCGGTACCGAGATGGCCCAGCATCTGGCGCGGCACGGCGTTGAAGTGGAAGTACAGGCGATCAACTCGAGCCAGGGCGGCATCGCCGCAACCATCCGCCAGCACGTGCTGGACGCCGAAGCCGATCTGCTGGTTCTGGGCCCCTACAGCCGCAGCCGGGTGGTGGAGCGCGTGCTTGGCGGGGTCACCGAGGATCTGCTGGCCGAAGTGCCGGCGCCGCTGTTCGTATCGCACTAGTCCCGCCCTGCCCCGCTCGGCGGTAGCCGGTCAGCGATTGACCGGTATGCCGCCGGAAATACCGGCACAGGTACGACGCATCCTCGAACTGCAGGCGATCGGCGATGCGTCCGATCGGCAACTCGCTGTACGTGAGCAGCGCCTTGATCTCCAGCACCACCTGGCGGTCGATCAACGCCTTCGGCGTTTCATCGAAGCATTCGCGGGTGAGCTGCGAGAGATAGAACGGGGTGATGCACAGCGCCTCCGCATAGGACTGCACGTCACGCTGGCGCGTGCTGCGCTGGCCCACCAGCTCCCAGAAGTTCCAGGCCAGGCGCTCGCGCCGGCTGACCTGTGCCGGCACCCGCTTCTGCTTCGGCAGCAGCGTGGCCATCTTCAGGAAGAAGCTCTGCAGCAGATTGCGCAGCATCACATGGCGGTGCCGTCCGCCGTTGTGCTGCGCGTCCATCATCAGCTGCAGCCAGCCCTGCAGCAGCGGCAGATCCAGCGCTGACGGCCGACAGTGCGGCTGTTCGTGCAGGAACTGGAACAGCGCATTGGGCAGTACATAAGCCACCTCCGACGCCAGCGCCTTGGGCATCAGGCAGACCACAGCCAGAAAGCCGCGTGAGCGCTGCCGCAGCAGCGCCAGCGTGTCCTCGGCCAGCACCAGCACATCGTGCCGTTGCATCGCCACCTCGCGGAAGTTCAGTGCAAAGCGTGCGCGCCCCGATACGCATACCAGTACCGCCAGATAGGCGTGGCCGAACGACAACGGGACGCCCTGCCCCTCGGCCAGCGTGCTGACCTCCAGGCGCATGGATTCGTCCTGATCCAGAAGCTGGGGTATGCGGTCCATGGGCCCTTCCGGCTGGATTCCGGGGCACAGCATAGCGGCCCTCGGCATTGAGTTGTCAAAAGTACCGGAATCATCAAGGTCCCCGCCCTGTGCCCGCGATGCGCCGGAACTTAGCCTGTGCACTCTCTTTCTGTACCTGGAACTGCCATGCAGCTGCACACTGAACGCCTGATCCTGCGCCCTTGGCGCGACACCGATGCCGCCGATCTGTACGAGTACGCCCGCGACCCGCGCGTCGGGCCGATCGCCGGCTGGCCGGTGCACGCCAGCGTCGAGGAAAGTACCGAAATCATCCGCACCGTCTTCAACCGGCCGGAGGTTTACGCCCTGCAGAGCCGCGAGGACGGCCACGCGATCGGCTGTGTCGGCATCCTGATCGGCGCTGACAGCAATTTCGAGATCAGCAATCGAGAGGGTGAGATCGCCTACTGGATCGGCGTCCCGTACTGGGGCCGCGGGCTGGTCCCCGAAGCGGTGCGCGAAGTGATGCGACACGCCTTCATGCAGCTGGAACTGGACGCACTGTGGTGCGGCTACTTCGCTGACAACCTGCAATCGCTCAGCGCACAGAGCAAATGCGGTTTTCAGCATCACCATACCGAAGTGGACAAGTTCAACAGCTTTCTCGGCGACTACCGCACCGAGCACATCAGCCGCATCACCCGCGAGCAGTGGTTTGCCCTGCAGGCCGCCACACCGGCCTGAGCGGTCTCAGCCCGCCATGTGCTGCATGAATAGAAGTTCTGGCGTCGAGGACGCGTCGACCTGCTGGAAACCGAGGTCGCGATACAGGGCAACGGCGGCTGCGTTGTCACGATAGACGCGCAGGGTGAGGCGTTGCATACCGTCTTCGCGCAGCGCCTGTTCCCCCAGGGACTGCATGAGCAGCCGGCCAAGGCCGCGCCCGCGCGCCAATGGCGAAACAATGATGCGGCCCAGGTGTGCGGTGCAGGCGTCGGTCATCCAGTACTGGCCAAAGCCAAGGCACTGGCCCTGCTCGTCCAGCAGCGCCCAGCCCGGCCGCAACCCGAGTTCGAGCACCTGCGCGAACCGTTCCGACGGTAAGGGAAACGGCACACCGGGGCCTGCCCAGCGCTGGGTGGTCTCGGCGGAATCAAGCCAATCGGCGATGGTGGCGTAGTGCGGAGGCTGGACAGGGCAAAGGCTCGGCTTCATGACGCTCATGGTGCGCCATTTGCACCGGGCAGACACGCTGCACGGTGGCGCTTGAGTTTTGTCATAGGACAATAAACAATTCCAGGCGTCCAGCCGCCACGCCCCAAGCGCGGTAGCACCCAGCCCACCCCGGATTCGGGAGACCCCATGTTCAAAGGCCTCAGCGCGTTTCCACTTACGCCCCTCTCTGAATCCAACATCGACTTTCGGGCATTTGCGGGATTGGTCGAGCGCCTGGCCGATTCCGGAGTTGACTCGATGGGCGTGCTTGGCTCCACCGGCAGCTATGCCTATCTGGAGAAGCGTGAACGCAAGCGCGTGCTGCGCGAGGCCCTGGCCCACGCAGGAGGCGTACCGGTCATCGCTGGCATCGGCGCACTACGCACCCGGGATGTGCTGGAGCTGGCCCTGGATGCCGAAGATGCGGGTGCCGCAGGCCTGCTGCTCGCGCCCGTGTCCTACCAGCCCCTGAAGGATCATGAGGTGCAAGCGCTGTTTGAAACCATCTGTGCGGCGGTGCGCACGCCGATCTGCATCTATGACAACCCAGGCACCACGCACTTCCGCTTCACCGATGCACTGCATGGCCGGATTGCCGCGCTGCCCAACATCGCTTCGATCAAGATTCCGCGCCTTGCTGATGATCCGGCCGATGCGGCCGCGCGCGTTACCGCACTCCGCGCGTGCGTTCCTGCGCATGTGACGCTGGGCGTCAGTGGCGACGCGTCGGCCGTACGTGGACTGCTGGCGGGGTGCGATGGCTGGTATTCGGTGACCGCCGGGCTGTTCCCCGAGGTTGCGCTGCAGATCACGCGGGCCGTGGGTAGCGGCGATGCGGAGGGCGCTATTGCCCTGTCTGCGCGGCTGGCACCGCTTTGGTCACTGTACGACCGGTTCGGCGGGATTCGCGTCATGGCCTGCTCGGCGGCGCTGCTGGGGCTGTGCGGCGAGGACTGCCTGCCACTGCCGTTGCAGGGGCTGCGTGATGGCGAGCGGGAAGAGGTCGCGACGGTGCTGGGCGGGCTCGGGTTACGGTGAAACCCCGGCGAGCACCTGTCAGGAGGCTGCAGCGGATGGTGACCCCGGCCCGATTCGAACGGGCGACCTTCCCCTTAGGAGGGGGACGCTCTATCCAGCTGAGCTACGGGGCCATGCAGCCGGGAAGTTTACAGGTAAGCGCCCCTGCCCTCCAAGCGTTCATGTTCCATCGCATTTTACTGGCGCGTTGCACCATGGCTGTGCGGGTTGCTCTGCTACCATCGGCGGCTCAGTTCATCGCGTCCCCCACCTGCCCGCGATGGCACCAAACAACGTAACGAAACACAGGAGTCTGCATGTCTTCCGAGCTGCTCAAGTCCCTTGGCCTGGACGCGATCAACGCTGGCACGTACCTGGGCAACGGGGAGTGGTCGAACGCGACCAGCGGTGAGCTGATCACCCCGGTCAACCCGACCACCGGTGAGCCGATCGCGCAGGTCCGCGCGACCACCGAGGCCGAGTACGAGACCGTCGTCGCCCGCGCCCAGGAAGCCTTCAAGGTCTGGCGCACCACGCCGGCGCCGCGCCGCGGTGAAGCCGTGCGCCTGTGCGGTGAAGCGCTGCGCAAGCATAAGGACGCCCTGGGCTCGCTGGTCGCCCTGGAAATGGGCAAGAGCAAGCCGGAAGGCGATGGCGAAGTGCAGGAGATGATCGACATCGCCGATTTCGCCGTGGGCCAGAGCCGCATGCTGTACGGCTACACCATGCATTCCGAGCGCCCCGGCCACCGCATGTACGAGCAGTACCACCCGCTGGGCCTGGTCGGCATTATTTCGGCCTTCAATTTCCCGGTTGCGGTGTGGAGCTGGAATGCGTTCCTGGCGGCCATCTGTGGCGACGTGTGCATCTGGAAGCCGTCCAACAAGACGCCGCTGACCGCCATCGCTTCGATGAAGATCTGCAACGACGCTCTGCGCGAAGCCGGTTTCCCGGACATCTTCTTCCTGGTCAACGACGCAGGCACGGCGCTGTCGGAAAAGATGGTCGATGACCGTCGCGTGCCGCTGATCAGCTTCACCGGCTCGACCCAGGTTGGCCGCACCGTCAACGAGAAGGTCGCACGCCGTCTGGGCCGCTGCCTGCTGGAGCTGGGTGGCAACAACGCCATCATCCTGGACGAAACCGCCGACCTGAAGCTGGCCGTGCCGGGCATCGTGTTCGGCGCGGTCGGTACCGCCGGCCAGCGCTGCACCACCACCCGCCGCCTGATCGTGCACCGCTCGATCTACGCCGACGTGCTGGCCACCCTGGTCAAGGCCTACAAGCAGGTGGAAGGCAAGATCGGCGACCCGACCGACGCCGCCAACCTGATGGGCCCGCTGAACAGCGATGGCGCCGTGCAGCAGTTCCTCGATGCCATCGCCCAGGCCAAGGCCGCCGGCGGCACCATCGAAACCGGCGGCACCCGCATCGACCGCGCAGGCAACTTCGTGCTGCCGGCGATTGTCTCCGGCCTGAAGAACAGCGACGCCGTGGTCCAGCATGAGACCTTCGCGCCGATCCTGTACGTGATGCCGTACGACACCATCGACGAAGCCATCGACATGCAGAACGGCGTGCCGCAGGGCCTGTCGTCCTCCATCTTCACCGCCAACCTGAAGACCGCCGAGAAGTTCCTGTCGGCGGCCGGCAGCGACTGCGGCATCGCCAACATCAACATCGGCACGTCCGGTGCGGAAATCGGCGGCGCGTTCGGTGGCGAGAAGGACACCGGCGGTGGCCGCGAGTCCGGCTCGGATGCGTGGAAGGTCTACATGCGCCGCCAGACCAACACCATCAACTACTCCGATTCGCTGCCGCTGGCCCAGGGCATCAAGTTCGATCTGTGATGGCAACGGATCCGGCCACGTCCGTGGGTCAGAGCCCCTCCGGGGATCTGACCCAAGAGAAGGGTCGGATCCCCGCAGGGGCTCCGATCCTCGATTTCACCGGCCGCCGTGTGTTGATCGCCGGCGGCAGCAAGGGCATCGGTCGTGAAATGGTGCTGGCGTTTGCCGGCGCCGGCGCGCAGGTTTCGGTCTGCGCCCGAGGCCAGGCCGGTCTGGATGCACTGCGCGCCGATGCGCGGGCGCAGAACTTCGAACTGCATACGTTCTCCGCCGATCTGGCCGACGCTGGCCAGATCCAGGCTTGGCTGCAAACAGCCGCCGACACACTCGGCGGCATCGACGTGCTGGTCAACAACGCCACCGGCTATGGCATGGCCGACGACGAGGATGGCTGGGCGGCCAGCCTGCAGATCGATCTGATGGCCGCCGTTAGGGCCTCGCGCCTGGCCCTGCCCTGGCTGCGTGCGTCCAGTGACGCCTGCATTCTCAATCTCTCTTCGATTGCCGCGCAGCAGCCGCGTCCCGGTGGTGCGCCCTACGCCGCCGCCAAGGCCGCGCTGTCGCACTACACCACCTCGCAGGCGCTGGCGCTGGCCAAGGACCGGATCCGGGTCAATGCCATCGCACCGGGCTCGATCGAGTTCGACGACGGCCTCTGGGACCGCCGCCGCACCGAAGATCCCGCCCTGTACCACGGTACGCTGGCGAAGATTCCGTTCGGCCGCTTCGGCCACCCGCGCGAGATCGCCGACGCCGCCCTGTTCCTGTGCTCGCCGCTGGCGCGCTGGGTCACCGGCAGCGTGCTCAACGTGGATGGCGGCCAGGTGTTGATGGGCTGACACCGGCATACCGGTAGCTGCCAACCTTGGTTGGCATGCCTTTCGTCGACCAAGGTCGACGCCTACCATCGTATCCTCCGGGCATGGGATTGCCAGGGCAGAGGCACTATCATGTGCACACTGCCAAGGAGGACCCCGATGAGCGTGGCACCCCGACAGACAAGCGCCCTGGCCGTGGTCAGCCTGGTCATGGGCATCGCCAGCTGGACCGTCCTGCCCTTCGTGGCCAGCATCGTGGCCATCATCACCGGGCACATGGCCCGCGCCGAGATCCGCCGCCGCCCGCATGAGCTGGAAGGCGATGGCCTCGCCGTCACCGGCCTGGTACTGGGCTGGGTGATGGTCGGCGCGGTGATCGCCGCCATCCTGGTCTTCATCCTGTTCTTCGGCGGCCTGGCCTGGCTCGCTGCGATGTCGAACTGAGCGCCATGACCGCCTCCGACAGCACTGAACGCTTCAGCAGCCGCGTCGCCGATTACGTCCGCTACCGGCCCGATTACCCGCCGGCCCTGCTGGACTGGCTGCACGGCCCGATGGGTGTCAACCGCGAGGCGCTGGTCGCCGATATCGGCGCCGGCACCGGCATTTCCAGCCGCCAGTTCCTGGCCAGCGGTCATCCCGTTGTTGCGGTTGAGCCCAATGCGGCCATGCGGGGCGCGGCTGAGCAATGGCTGGCACCGCAGTACCCGCAGTTCCGCGCGGTCGACGGCCGCGCCGAGGCCACCGGACTGGCCGATGCCAGCATTGATCTGGTCAGCGTCGCGCAGGCCTTCCACTGGTTCGATACCGTGGCGGTGCGCGCCGAATGGCAGCGCATCCTGCGCCCCGGCGGCCAAGCGCTGATCTACTGGAATTCGCGCCTGCTCGATGCCAGCCCGTTCCTGGTCGGCTACGAACAGCTGCTGCTGGACTACGGCACCGACTACTCCGCCGTGGCCGAGCGCTACCAGGATGACGCCACCATGCAGGCCTGGTTCGGCAACGGTCTGCGCGGCGCGGTGGAGCTGCCGAACGTGCAGCATCTGGACTTTGATGCCCTGCGCGGGCGCCTGCTGTCCTCCTCCTATGCCCCCCAATCCGGTCATCCGCGCCACGCGCCGATGATCGACGCTTTGCAGGACCTGTTCGCCGCCCATGCGGTCGACGGCCAGGTTGATTTTGAATATCGAACCCGAGCCTTCCTCGGCACGCTGGACTGAACCGACGCATGTATTCGCTTGCCCGCCCCTTCCTGTTCTCGCTCGACGCCGAGCGCGCCCACGGCCTTGGCCTGTCCGCATTGGACCTGGCCTATCGCACCGGCACCACGCCGCTGCTCGCCGCACGCATCGCGCCGATGCCCAGCACGGTGTTCGGGCTGACCTTCCCCAATCCGGTCGGCCTGGCCGCCGGCCTGGACAAGAACGGCGAGCACATCGACGCACTGTTCGCGCTCGGCTTCGGCTTCGTCGAGATCGGCACCATCACCCCGCGCCCGCAGGCAGGTAACCCGCAGCCGCGGCTGTTCCGCCTGCCCGCACACAACGCGATCATCAACCGCATGGGCTTCAACAATGCGGGCGTGGACGCGCTGGTGCGCAACGTCGAGCGCGCGCGCAACCGTCGCGGCATGCTCGGCATCAACATCGGCAAGAACAAGGACACCCCCAACGAACAGGCCGCAGATGACTACATCGCCTGCCTGGACAAGGTGTACCCGCTGGCCGACTACATCACCGTCAATATTTCCTCGCCGAACACCGCCGGCCTGCGCGAACTGCAGGAAGAAACCTCGCTGCGCCAGCTGGTCAGCCAGCTGCGTGAGCGCCAGGAAAGCCTGGCCGCCCGGCATGGCCGCCGCGTGCCGATGCTGGTTAAGGTTGCACCGGACCTCAGCGAGCGCGACATCGACGCCGCCGCGCGCGTGCTGGGCGAGCTGCAGGTGGACGGCGTGATCGCCACCAACACCACCGTCGACCACAGCAAGGTGGCCGGCGACCCGCTGGCCAACGAAGCCGGTGGCCTGTCCGGTGCGCCGGTGCTGGAACAGTCCACGCTGGTGCTGCGCCGCCTGCGCGCGCGCCTGCCCGAATCGGTGCCGCTGATCGGCGTTGGCGGCATCCTGTCCGGTGCCGACGCGGTGGCCAAGATGGCTGCCGGTGCGGCGCTGGTGCAGTGCTACAGCGGCCTGATCTTCCGCGGCCCGTCGCTGGTATCGGAGTGCGTGGAGGCGATCCGTCGCCGCCGCGAAGCGCCGAGCCGCGGCGCGGTGGCCCCGCTGTGAGCGCGCCCATGGATACCGTCGACGGCAATGCCCCGCTGCGCTGGACGCTCACCCGCAACGCGCCGCTGCAGGCACTGAACACCTTCCACGTGCAGGCCAGCGCGGCTCAGCTGCTGGAACTGCACGATGCGGCGCTGCTGCCGGAAGTACTCGCCCTGCCCGACGTGGCCAGCGGCCCGCTGCTGGTGTTGGGTGCAGGCAGCAACGTGCTGATCGCCGAAGACCTCCCCGGCACCGTGCTGGTGTTCGGCAACCGTGACATCAGTTTCCTTGAGCACCGCGCCGACCATGCGGTGATCCGCGCTGGCGCCGGCGTGCCCTGGCACGGCCTGGTGATGTGGTCGCTGCAGGAAGGCCTGTCCGGGCTGGAGAACCTGGCCCTGATTCCCGGTACGGCAGGTGCCACGCCGATCCAGAACATCGGCGCCTATGGCGCGCAGGTCGGCGAGTTCATCCAGGCCGTCGAAGCCTGGGACTGCCAGGAACAGGCCTGGATACGGCTGGACAACGAACAATGTGGTTTCGCCTACCGCGACAGCGTGTTCAAGCAACAGCCCGATCGCTACCTGATCACCGCCATCGAATTGAAGCTGCCGCTGCTGCATGACCTGCGCATGGACTACGCCGGCATCCGCGAGGAACTGCAGGCGCAGGGCGTGGAATTGCCGAGCGCGGTGGACGTGGCCAATGCGGTGATCGCGATCCGCCGCCGCAAGCTGCCCGACCCGGATGTGCTCGGCAATGCCGGCAGCTTCTTCAAGAACCCGGTGCTGCCGCTGGAGCAGGTCGACGTGCTGCTGCAGCACTTCCCCGAGCTGCCGGTGTTCCCGTCCGACCAGGACGGCAAGCGCAAGGTCTCGGCGGCATGGATGATCGAGTCCTGCGGCTGGAAGGGCTTCCGCGAAGGCGATGCCGGCGTGGCGCCGAGCCACGCACTGGTGCTGGTCAACCACGGCAACGCCACCGGCGCTGAACTGCTGGCATTGGCCCGCCGCATCTCGGCCTCGGTGCTGGAAAAATTCGGCGTGCCGATCGAACCGGAGCCTCGCCTGCTCGGCGCACAGTGGTGAACACCCCCGCCCTCTCCCCCAGCGCCACCCCGATGCGGGCGGCGCTGCTGATGCTCGGCAGCACCCTGGCGTTCGGCCTGATGGCCGTGGCGATCCGCTATGCCACCCGTTACGTGCCCACCCAGGAAGTGGCGTTCTTCCGCAATGCCTTTGGCCTGCTGGCGCTGCTGCCGATGCTGCTGCGTCCCGGCCACGCGCCGCTGAAGACCCAGCAGCTGCCGCGCTATTTCGTGCGCAGCGCGATCGGCTTGGGTTCGATGCTGTGCGCATTCTGGGCGCTGGGCCATCTGCCGTTGGCACAGGCGGTCTCGCTCTCCTACTCCACGCCGCTGTTCGTCACCATCGCCGCCGTGCTGTGGCTGGGCGAGGTCGTGCGCGTGCGCCGCTGGGCCGCGGTGGTGGTCGGTTTCATCGGCGTGCTGGTGATCGTCCGCCCCGGTACCGCGGGCTTCACTGCGGGCAGCCTGGTGGCGGTGGGTGCGGCCGTGCTCAGTTCGCTGGTGGCGATCCAGATCAAGCAGCTGACCCGCATCGACAGCGCCGACACCGTGGTGCTCTATACCTACGTGTTCTGGGTGCCGCTGTCGCTGATCCCGGCAGTGTTCGTCTGGGTCTGGCCGACCGGCGTGGCCTGGCTGTGGCTGCTGGCCACCGGCGTGCTCGGCACCATCGGCCAGCTGCTGTGGACACGTGCGCTGCGCCTGGGCGAAGTCTCGGCGCTGACCCCGATCAGCTTCCTGCAGCTGCCACTGGTGACGCTGTGCGGCTGGCTGCTGTTCAATGAAACCGTGGACCGCTGGACGATCATCGGTGCCGGCATCATCCTCGCCGCCAACGCCTATATCGCCCACCGCGAAGCGGTGCTGTCGCGCCGCGCAGCGAGCGCTGCGGCCTCATCAGCAGCCAAGCCCGCCGAATGAAAAACGCCTCGATGGACAAGCCCTTGGTAGAGTCGACTGTTAGTCGACTATCGCGCGCAGCGCGGGCTTTGCCCGTTCCAATCGAAGAGCAGTCGACTAACAGTCGACTCTACCCGGCGCGATCCTGGCAACGGCCCAGAATCTAATCCAGCGCCCGATACACCCGCTCCGCCGCATCGAACACATTGCCCGGCGCGAACTGCTCTCCCAGGTAATGCAGCGACTGCCGGCGAAGTTGCGGCGAACGCTCCTCACCGTCGCTGCCCAGCAGCACCTGCTGGAACTCGATCAGGTCCTGCAGGATGCGCCAGTGCCGGTACCACGCGATCCAGCGCGGATCCCCGAGGTCGCCGCCATAGCCCTCCGCGAAATCGAGCGGATTCTCGCGCCCCCAGCGACCGCCCACGGCGCCACCGATGAACATCAGGTCGCGTTCACGCGGCGCCAGTGACAGGCCATCCCAGTCGATCAGATGCAGGCCGCCGTCGTTGCCCATCAGCAGATTGCCGGCATGCAGATCGGTGTGGCACAGATGCAGGCCGACCGGCGCCTCCATCAATGCAGCGTGCAGCTCCAGCGCATGCGCATGCAGCGCCGCGATGCGCGCATGCTGTTGATCCCAGACCGAAGCGAATGCGCGCCCCAGCCCGTCCTGCGCCACCGCCAGTCCTTCACCGGCCAACCATTGCCCCACCGTCTCCAGCGCCGCGGTTTCCAGCCGTACGATCGGCAATGCCTGCTGCAACTCCGGAGGCAGCCGCGCGCCGTGCAGGCGTCGCAACACCTCCCCCAGCCGCCGCCACTGCGTGCGGCTCAGCGCCGCCTCGAAGCCGGACTGGCCTTCGATATAGGGAAACAGGGTGAACTGCAGGCCCCAGCGCTGCACCGACGCGCCCCCGGTCAGCGCCGGCCATGGCGCGACGATTTCGTCTATGCCGAGGGTGCCGCGCAGCCAATGCAGGCTGTCCCATACCGAGGGATCAACCTGGTAGTTCCGGCATTTCAGCCACCATTGCCCGTGCCGTGCATCAATGCGATACACGCTGGCATTGGCGTCGGCGCCCACCGGGCGCGGCACCACCGCAGTGGCGGTGATGCCATAGGATTGCTGAAGGACTTCGCCGAGATGCTGCGCCGAAGCGAATGACATGGATGCAAACGGAAAGTATTACCTGCCGCCACTATCGCAGATGACTTCGCTGCGACACAGACATGTCCGTCACAACATCGTGCGGTGCAACCAAAGAACTAGCCTGCGATGCGCCGCATCACTGCCTCCAGCGGACCGCGCGCAAACTGCCATGACCACAGCCACGCCGCAGCGGTCGCGAGCATCAGGAACAGCAGTGCCCATAGCAGTACCGAGGCCAATGACGCGCTGCCGTCCAGGAGGTCCAGGCTTTCCAGCGTGCCCATGCCCAGCAGGATGTGGCCGACATACAGGGTCAAGGTCATGCGTCCCGCCGCCGTGAAGGGTTCCAGCCAGTCACCCGGGTGTACCCGCGTGAGCCACAGGCAGGCGGCAATCACACTGCAGGCCGCGCCCGCCCCGGTCAGTACATAGGCAGGACCTGGCGGCATCGGCTGCGTTCCCAGCCATGCCTGCCACGGCGTTCCCTGCGCCAGATGCTGCACACCATGGCCGGCGCCGATCAGCAGCAGGCCCAGCACCAGCAACCCGCGTTGCACCCGCGGCTGCGCCAGTGGCATGCGCGCCAGCAGCATGCCCAGCAGGAAGAAGCACAGCCATGGCATCAACGGGTGGAAACCGTTGAACAACAGGTTTCGCGCCGCACCCGGCCACTGCCACAGGCCGGCGTACTCCAGCGTCTGCCAGTTCCAGCCTTCGCTGTAGTTCCAGTGCAGCAGCGCCCAGAACGAAACCAATGCCAACGCCACGATGCTGGCCAGCAGGATGCGCGGCGATGCTCGCAGCCACAGCACCGCCAGCGCGAAGTACACCGCGTAGTAGTGCAGGATATCGGCCGGGAACAGGGTCAGGTTGAGCAGGCCCAGCACCAGCAGGAACACGGCGCGCCGCCAGGTCTGCACGCTGGCCTGCCACCAGGGCTGCCGCTGCGTTGCCAGCACCAGGCCCAGCCCGGCCAGGGTGACGAACGTCGCCGAGGCCTTGCCTTCCAGCAGATGGAAGAAGCCTGCCAACCAGCTCGTACCCTCTGCAGGCACGGCCATCGCCAGACGGAAGTTGACCAGCACCATGCCGGCCAGTGCGAGGTAACGCGCCAGGTCCAGCCCGTGCAACCGCCGGTCAGCAGCATTCATGCGCGTGCGCCAAGCAGCAGCACGAGCAGGCCAAGATCCAGCGATGCATCGTCGGTGCCATCGGCTTCGCCCAGCCCTCGACGCAGCGCATCGCTTTCGATCGCATCCAACAGCACCTGCGCCTGCAGCGCCGGGGCCAGCGCGGGTCGCCGCCGCTCGCGCTGTGCAACACGCTGCAGGGCATCGCCCAGCACCTGCTGCAGCTGCCTGCGGTTGGCCGCAAAGGCCTTGGCCACGGCAGGGTTGCGCGCACTCTCGGCCAGCACTTCGACCGCAAGCGTTGCCCATTCCGGCTGCCGGCACAGCGCATGGAAGTCCTGCAGGAAGGCCATCACCTGTGTGCGTTCGCCATCGGACGCGGCCAGTCGCTGCAGCAACGGTGCCAGTTCTTCGCTCTCGGCCACCGCAACCGCAAGGATGATCGCCTCCTTGCCCGGGAAGTGGTTGTAGAGATTGCCCAGGCTGACGCCGGCCCCTTGCGCGATGTCACGCATGCTGGTCTGGTGGAATCCCTTCACGAGGAAGCACTGCAGGGCGGCCTGCAGGATCTGCGCGATGCGTTGCTCGTTGCGGTCGGCTCGGTTCATGGCGAAAATAATGAACGAACGTTCGTCCAATTAGAAGCTGACGATCCGGCCGAGGTCGGGCTCCGTTCAGCCAGCCTTGACCTCAACTGCGGTTGAGGCCCGATGCTGCGCGGCCTGTCCCACGCTCAACCCGGAGTTCCTGCATGCCACGGATGATCACCACCCTGCTCGACAGCCGCGTGCTGTGGTTCCTCGCCCGACTGCTGTTGGCCGTGGTGTTCCTGTCCTCGGGGCTGGCCAAGCTGCTGGCATGGAACAACAGCGTGGCCGAGATGCAGGCAGCGGGGCTGCAACCCCCTGCGCTGTTCAACATTGCCAGTGCGGTGGTGCTGCTAAGCGGCGCGCTTTGCCTGCTGTTCGATCGCCTGCTCTGGCTGGGCAGCGGCGCGCTGGCGGTGTTCATGCTGCTGACCATCGTCATCGTGCATACCTTCTGGAACAAGCACGGCGCCGAACAGCAGCTGGCCCTGTTCTTCGCGCTGGAACACCTGAGCGTGGTCGGTGGCCTGATCTGCGCGGCCATCGCCAGCCATGCGCGGGCTCAGAAGAACTCGTCGAGCAACCGGTAGAACGCCAGCCGGCGCTCGTCGGCCACCGCGCCGTAGCGTTGGAACAACGGCGCGACCCAACGCGTGTCGCCGAAGTTGTGGACCAGGCTGCGCGCGGCCAGCGCAAGGTCCTGATAGCGGTCGGCCACACCCAGCCGGCCACAATCGATGAAACCACTGAAGCGGCCCTCGGCAACCATCAGGTTGGGCAGGCAGGCATCACCGTGGCTGACCACCAGATCTTCATGTGCGGGCTGGCTGGCGAGCAGCTCGGCAAGCACCTGCTGCGCGCTCTGCCCCAGGCGCTCATCATCGAAATCATCGGCATCGACCAGGCCTGCTTCGGCGCGCGCCACCGCGGCCTGCACGCGCGAGGCCAGGCGCTGATCGAACGGACATGCTGCCACCGGCAACGCATGCAGCCCGCGCAACGCATCGGCCAGCACCTCCACCAGCCGCTGCGGGACGAGTTCCGGCGAGGACGCCAGGTCACGGCCGGGCAGCGCGCTCATCAGCAACCAGCGCCGGCCAGCGTCCTCGGCGGTGGCGATCACCGTCGGCGCCGGCTGGCCCTGCGCCTGCAGCCAACGCAGGCGGGCGATCTCATGACCCAGCTCACTGAAGGCATCGATCACTTCCGATTTCAGGAAGGCATCGGCCTGCCCCGGTCGATGCACGCGGGCGACGTCCGCACGCGAAACCCCGATCGACTGCCGCTCGATACGCGCGCCTGCCAACGCTTCGCGCCACGCCGATGGCAACGGCATGCCGTCGCTGCTTGCGGGTGTTGCCTGCATGCCGGGGTGCTCCAGTTGCCGGTGACCCCATGGATTCTCGCTCATTCCGCGCCAACCGCCGCCAACAGCGCGGCCGCAAGATACAGGCCGAGACCGAACACACTGTGCGCGACCAGGCTGCGCATGCGCGCCTTGCCCGGCGCTGGCGTTTTCGATGCCGCAATGCCCGCGCCCATGCCAGGCTGCAGGATGAAAAAGGGCGCGGCCACACTGAGAATGCCGAAGGCCAGCGCCGGCAGCAGGGTCGGTGCACGCACCCAGTCAACGCCGGCCACCGCCAGCAGCAGCCCGGCGAAGATCACCCCGATCAGGTAATGCGCGGTCCAGCCCAGCGCGCGTTCGCCGCCGACCACCGCCGAGCGGCCGATGCCATCGTGGCGGAAGCGCCCGCGCGGCAGGTGGCCCAGCCAGCGACCCACCATCGCGAAATCCAACGAAGGAATGCCAAGCAAGCGCCGTTGCAGCAGCGCCCACAGATCCATCACCGCGGTCGCGCCCACACCGATCAGCACCGCATCCACTACCCATGTCGCCAGCCCGCTCATATCGCATACCTTCAATTATTTGCTTGAATGATAGAGCGATGCTAGCGTGCGCCGCATGAACGCCGCAACCGAGCCGCCACCCTCGCCACTGGAAGCACTGGCCGAGATCGCCCGCACCCTCGGCCATGCCCACCGCCTGGCCCTGCTGGAGCACATCGCCCAGGGCGAGCGTGCGGTGGAACGGCTGGCCGAACTGACAGGGCTGTCGGTGGCCAATACCTCCCAGCATCTGCAGCAGCTGCGCCGCGCTGGCCTGGTGCAGACCCGTCGCGACGGCAAGCGCATCCTCTACCGCAGTGGTGATGGCCCGCTGGGCAACCTGATGGCCGCGCTGCGCGACTACGCCGACCACCAGCGCAGCGAAATGCACGATGTGATTGCCGACAGCGTGCTGCGCCGCGATGCATTGGATGGGCTGACGGTGGAACAGCTGCTGCAGCAACGAGACAATGTGGTGTTGCTGGATGTGCGGCCGCAGGAAGAGTTCGCGCTCGGACATCTGCCCGGCGCGCTGAACATTCCCGTTACGGAGTTGCGCGCACGGATGGACGAACTGCCGCGTGCCGTCCACATTGTGGCCTATTGCCGCGGGCCCTACTGCGTGCTTTCCAACGATGCGGTGGCGATGCTGCGCGAGGCCGGACTGACCGCGCAGCGGCTCGCCGCCGGCTACCCCGAATGGAAAGCCGCGGGCCTGCAGGTCGATCTGCCCCAGCACTGAGTGAGTTGCGTGTCATGGATGATGTGTTCTCCCCGTTGATCGACAACTGCTGGCGGCGCCTGTTCGCGGGCGAACGCGTCCTGCAGGATGACCCGACGCTGCACATTGCCTGCAGCGACGACCTCGATGAGGGCGAGAACGGCATGCTGCTGCAGCCGGTTTCCGGCCCCGCGCGCGCACTGCTGCGCCCTGTCCTGGCTGAACGCCTGCAACTGCAGGCACGCGCGCACTGGACCCTGGAACATCTGCAACAGCGCCTGATCGACATCGGCCAGCGCACGCATGGCGCAGACCGCATTTTCTATTTCCCTGCCGCATCCCTGGCGGCACTGGCCGAACACCCTGCCCCGCCCCACATCCGCCGTCTCGGCCCAGCCGACGCTGCTGCGTTCGACGTGTTCCAGGCCAGCGCCAGTGAGGAGGATCTCGATGCCGCCTGGGTCGAACTCGAACACTGGCAGGTATTCGGCGCCTTCGACGGCGAGCGGCTGGCCGCTGCCGGCAGCGTGTATCCGTGGAGCCTGGATCCGACGCTTGCCGACATGGGCGTGCTGACCCTGCCGGAGGCCCGTGGCTGCGGTCATGCACGCCATCTGGTGCAGGCCATGGCCCTGTCCGCGCAGGTGTCCGGGCTGCAGCCGCAGTACCGCTGCCAGCTCGACAACATGGCATCGCTCATCACCGCCGAACGCGCCGGCCTGCGCGCGTTCGGTGACTGGGACATCATTCTGGCGGCCGCGTGAGGCCGCCGCAGCACAACAAGGAAGCAACATGAAGTTGATGATCATCGGCGCCAGCCGGGGCCTGGGGCGCGCGTTCGTGGAAGGCCTGTGCGGCCCAGGTGACACCGTCATCGGTGTCTCGCGTACCCGCCCACGCGACATCGCCTGCCCCGAAGGCGTCACCCTGCAATGGATCGAAGCAGACCTGTCCCAGCCGACCGTGGCTGCCGACCACATCGCAGCGCAGGCGCCGGCCGATATCGATGTGCTGATCCACAATCTGGGCATCTGGGAAGACAAGGCCTTCAGCGACGCGTACGACTTCCTCGATGAAAGCGATGCCGCGCTCACGCAGCTGGTCGACGTCAACATCAGTGCGACCCTGGTGCTGCTGCAACGCCTGTTGCCCCGCGTGCTGACCTCGCCGCGCCCGCAGCTGGTGCTGACCGGCTCGACCTCGGCGCTGCCGCGCAGTGGCCGCCCGGAAGTGGCGTTCGGCGCCTCCAAGTTCGCTCTCAACGGTATTGCCGATGCGCTGCGCGAGGGCTTCCGCGACCGTCGGCTGGCGGTGACCAGCTTGCAGCTGGGGTATCTCAATACCGACGATGCGCTTTCGGTGCCGGTATCCGAAGCCGCCGCACGCGGTGAAGGCGAGCTGGTGCCGGTGCATGACGTGGTGACGATGGTGCGGGCGCTGCTGCAGCTGTCACCGTCCGGCTTCGTGCGCGAACTGGTACTGCCGGCCATCGCCGACCCGCGCTACTGACTGCATCGGCCCGGCGTGGGCTCAACCTCGTCGCGCAGCAGGTACCACAGCACGAGGGCGGAAATCACCGTGGCAGCGGCCAGGATCAACAGCTGGCTGTGGACCGCGCCCAGGTACGCCTGGGCCAGAACCGTTCTCGATACGCCGGGCAGCTCCTGCGCAACACCGGCAAGGTCGCCCATGGACAGCTTGTGCGATGTGGCACGGGCCACGTGACCGACCTCCAGCATCATGCTCCGACTGATACCGGCCGAGAGCATGATGCCGACCACGGCGAGCGCGATTGCATCACCGGCCAATCGCATCGCGTTGAAGATGCCAGCCGCCATGCCAGCCTGCTCCTTGCCGACCACGCTGACCGCAAGACCATCCATGATTCCCCACGGAAGCCCGATACCGATACCGATGACCAACATCGGCATCCACCGTTGCGGCGGGGACTCGAACACCTGTGCCAGCCACGCGAGACCAGCCGCAGCGATCAACAGACCGGCACAGCACAACGCCCGCGCGGGAATCCATCGCAGCAGATAACCGGACGCCAGCGGAACGACAAGCAATGGACCCGACAATGCCGCCATCGCCAGCCCGGCTTCGGTTGGCCGCAGGCCTTCCACACCAATGAAGCCCGCCGGCAGCATGACCAGCAGCACCACGTAGCAGAACGCGGGTGCCACGGCCAGAATCTGCACGCCGACAAAGCGCCGGTTGCGGAGCAGCTCGAGGTCCAGCAACGGTGTGCGATGGGAACGCTCCACCGCGATGAATGCTGCAAGCAGAACGACCGAGAGCAGCAGCGGAACCAGCGTCTGCGGATGCAGTCCACCGAACTCTGGAAGCACGATCATCGCGTAGGTGAGTGAACCCAGCGCAAGGGTGAAGGTGGCCGCCCCCAGCCAATCCAACCGGGGCGACCCTGGGCTCTTCGATTCGACGGAAGTAACGGCGATCAACGGTACGGTCAGCGCGGCCAGCAGCGCGGGCAGAAAGAACACCCACTCCCAGCCCAGGCCATCGATCAGTCCGCCGGCCAGCAAGGGTCCGCCTGCAGCCCCTGCTCCGAAGGTGGTCCCGATCAGGCTGAACACCCTGGCCCGCGCCTGGCCGTCGAATACCTGTGCCAACGACGCCATCGCGCCGGCAAACGCTGCCGCTGCGGCCATTCCCTGCAGCAGCCTCATGGTATTCATCCAGGCCACATCGGGCATCAAGGGAATCAGGCCGGTGACGATCGCGAACAACAGGGCACCCAGGATCCAGATCCTGCGCCTGCCGTACAGATCGGCCAATCCACCGGCCACCAGCGTCGTACTGCCGTAGGTCAGCAGATAGGCGTTGATCATCCAGGACAGCTCTGCGGGAGACCCGCCCAATGCAGCACGTATCGCAGGCATGGCCACCGCGGGGCTGGCGATGCTCAGTGGAATGATGAGGGCGGTCAGGCAGCCGGCAAGGACCAGCCCCCGAGCGGACGATTCGGCAGCCCGCGAATAGGGAACAGACATGTGGATGAAGCTTCAGCATGGCCAAGCGCCATGGGATTGATGCTATCGACGACATGATTCTGGAAAAATCCCACATCAGGTCCATACTTTCATGACACCAACGTCATCAATCACCGATCATGGACAGCCTTGCCGGTCTCAGTCTCTTCGTTCTGGTCGCCGAGGCGCGCAGCTTCGCCGCCGCAGCTCGCCAGCGTGGCATCACCCCTTCGGCGGCAAGCAAGACCATTGCCCGCCTGGAGGAGCGCCTGGGAGCCCGCCTGCTGAATCGCAATACCCGCAGTGTCAGCCTGACTGCCGAAGGCGAGCAGTTCCTTGAACGCTGCCGCCGCATCATGGTCGAAGTCGCTGCCGCCGAGCGTGAGCTGACCGATGCCCACGCCGCGCCCAGCGGTCGCCTGAAAGCAAGTCTTCCTCTTGTAAGCGGCCTGATGCTGCCGCTGCTTTCCGCATTCGCGCACCGCTTTCCGGCCATAGAACTGGACCTGCACTTCAGTGATCGTCTTGTCGATGTCATCGAGGAAGGCTTCGACGTCGTCGTTCGGACAGGCAGTCCCGCCGACTCCCGGCTGCACGGCCGCAACCTGGGCAGCACCCGGCTGCTCTGCGTGGGTGCCCCTGCGTACTTCGCGGACCGAGGCACGCCACGGCACCCGGACGAGCTGGGCGGCCACGCATGCCTTCTCCATCGTTTTCCCGGCACCGGCCTGATCGAGCGATGGCCGCTTCAGGCAAACGCTGCAGGCCAGGACGTGCGGCTGATGCCTGCAATGACCGCCAATCATCTTGAGACAATCCTGCACATGGCCATTGATGGCCATGGCATCGCGTGCCTGCCCGACTTCGCCACACGGGACGCGCTTGGCAACGGCACGCTGGTCAGCATCCTGGACGAATGGACCACCGAACAAAGCACCTTCTGGGCACTCTGGCCAAGCCATCGTCATCTGCAACCGCGCGTGCGTGTGTTCGTCGATTTCATGGCCGGCCACCTTCTCCCTGAGGGCAGCGGTCACAATTGAACCTGCGCGCTGCTGCGACTACCCTGCTCGTCATTGGCCGTCGGTCACAGGCGGGAACCTGCTATGGATGCGCTTTCACGGGTTTCGGCCCAGGTCCTGGACAGCGCCCTGCCCAGCCTGCCGTTGTACCTGCTGCAGGCCACGGCGGTGATCGGCATGATCGGCGTACTGCTGATCGCCACCCGCCGCTCCGGCCACGCCATTGAAGGCCGCCGCCTGTATGTAGGCGTGGCACTCGGCCTGATCTACCTGTTCAACGCCTGGTTCGTCGCCGGCTACACCCAGGGCGTGGTCAAGCTCAATCTCGGCTTCGACGTCCTGCTGATCAGTGGCCTGCTCGGTGGCTGGCGCGGCGGTCTGGCCTGCCTGGCCGCCAGCCTGCTGGCCCGTTACCAGTTCTCAGGCACCCAGTACTTCCTTCCCGCCAGCATCGAAGCCACGTTGCAGGTGATGGCCGGCATCTGGCTGCGCACGCGCCTGCACCCCCGCATGCTCAGCGAGCTGTCAGCGCGCATGATCCTGCAGGCATGGGGCGTGCGCATCGCAGTGACAGCGCTGGGGCTGGCGCTGGGCGTGGCGATCATCGGTGCCGAGCAGCTGCCGGTTGCCGAGCTGGCGATCCAGCGCGTACTGGCGCTGCCGGTGTCGCTGCTGGTGCTCGGCGCAGTGTTCGCGCTGGTCTACAACGATGCACAGATCGATACGCAGCGACAGCGTGAGCAGGCCTGGCTGCGAATCGACCCGATCAGTGGCCTGCCCAACATGCGCGCGCTCGGCGAGCGGCTGAAGCACTACTGGCGTGACAATGATGGCGTCGGCAAGGCCTGCCTGGTGGTGGCCGAGATGGGCAACCTGCGCGACCTCCGCCTGCGCTATGGGCCGCTGCAGGACAACGGCCTGTGGCGGCACGACAGCACCGACGAAGTGCATCAGCTGCTGCCCTCGCTACCGGCGCACCAACTGGAGATCTACCAGTTCGGCGACGCTGCGCTGGCGATCCTGGTACGTGACACCTCGCTGCCCGAGCTGCGCACGCAGTCGCAGATCACCGATCTGGCCCGCAACCTGGCTGATCTGGTCGGCCGCGACTGGCCGGGTTTCCGGCCACTGTTCCGCTGTGCGGTAGTCGAGCTGAAGCCACCGGCCACGGCCGACGATGGCCATCTCCCGTTCCGCGCGATCACCCTGGCGCTGAGCGCGATCGAGTCGGGCGTGGTGTTTTTCGATGATCCGGTCCAGCGCGACAGCGAGATCGACGCATTGATCGAGCGCGCACTCGAGCACTGGCTGCAGCATGGCGACGCGCCGCTGTGCTACCAGCCCAAGCATCGCCTGCAGGACCGCCAGCTGGTCGGCGCCGAAGCATTGCTGCGCATGCGTGACGGCGAGAACCGCTTGATCGCGCCGATGCGGGTGATCTCGTTGCTGCGCCGGCACGGCCGGCTGGCCGATCTGGAATGGGCCACGCTGCAGTCAGCCATCCAGTTCCTGCAGCGCTGCCATCAGGAAGGCAGCAAGCTGACGATCGCGGTCAATGTTTCCGCCGAGTCCCTGCGCCTGCCCGACTTCGGCCTGCGCCTGCAGGAGCTGCTGCAGCTGCACGACGTGCCGGGGTTGATGCTGCGCCTGGAAATCGTCGAGTGGACCGAGATCGTCGAGCGCGACGTGGTCGATGCCAACATCGCACAGCTGCTGGCGGCCGAAGTAACACTGTCACTGGACGATTTCGGCGCGGGCTACTCAACCCTGATCCTGCTCTCGCAGCTGGCCATTGCCGAGGTCAAGATCGAGCAGGCGCTGATCGCCACGCTGTCCGATGCGAAGTCACAGTCGATCGTTCGCTTCATCGTCGAAGTCGCGCACCGCTGCGGTGCGATCGTGGTCGCCGAAGGCACTGAAACCCTGGCCCAGGAGCAGCAGCTGCGCGCCCTGGGCGTGGATGTCGGCCAGGGTTATCTGTACTCGGCAGCGCTACCGGCGGATGAGTTCCGCCGCTTCGCTACCAGCTAGATCGCGTAGAAACCCAGGAACATCGCCACCGCCGATTCGGCCACGCGTGTACGCTCCTGTTCGTTCAACGGGGCCTGACCCATCGTCACCTGCGGCCAGAACGCAAAGCTCTTCACCAGGCCGTGCAGCTGGTGACCGGCGAACTCCGGATCAACCTTGCGCAGCCGCCCGTCGGCGATCGCCGCGCGGATCCAGGCACTCTCGCCACTTTCCTTCTCGCCCATGCGGCAGACGATGGCCTGCGCACGTTCCGGCGAATGGATGATCTCGGCCATCGCCACCCGTGCCAGGTCGATGAAATTGGCATCGCTGAGCAGTTCCAGCTTCTGCCCCAGCAACTGCAGCAGCTGCACCTGCAGCGGCTGATCGGCGCGATACGGCAGCGCATCACTGGCGACGCTGCGCTCCCACAGCTCCTCCAGGATCATCGAGAACAACGCTTCCTTGCTCGGGAAGTGGTTGTAGACGGTGCGCTTGGAGACCCCGGCCACTTCGGCGATGCGGTCCATGCTGGTCGCCTCGTACCCCGCCGCACGGAACTCCTCCACCGCTGCGCGCACGATGGCGTCGCGTTTGCGGTCGGTCAGGCGTTGTGGGGCACGGGGCATGGCGGAAACCAGATAACTGAACGGATGCGCACATTTTACACCGCTCAGTGTACTTTTGAAAAACACGAAACTACACTGTGCAGTGTACCCAGCGGACGTCGCCCATGAAGCGCCTGCTCCTTGTCCTTTTGCTTGGAATCCTCGCCGTGACCGCCTACACCTTCTGCAAGTCCTGGTCCCTCCCCGACTTCCCCGAATCGCCGCAGTACCGCGACGGCAAGTTCCGTAATGCCCTGCCGCGTCCGGCGATGGGCCTGCGCGATGGCGCGGAGATCTGGTGGACGTTCCTGTTCAACAAGCCCAAGGGCACCGTGCCCGCCCACCCCATTCCGGTGCTGCCGCTGGACCGCGCCACCCTGGACGCCGCGCCTGATCGCAGCCTGTTCCGGCTTGGGCATTCCACGATCCTGCTGAAGCTGCGCGGCCAGTACTGGCTGACCGATCCGGTGTTCTCCGAGCGCGCTTCGCCGGTGCAATGGATGGGCCCGGCCCGCTTCCACGCGCCGCCGATCAGCATCGACCAACTGCCGCCGATCGCCGGCGTGATCCTCTCGCACAACCACTACGACCACCTCGACCATGCCGCGGTGATGCAGCTGGCCGGCAAGACCGCGCGCTTCATCGCCCCGCTTGGCGTGGGCGACCAGTTGATTGCGTGGGGCGTGGACGCCAGCAAGGTGGAACAGCTGGACTGGTGGCAGTCGACCGAAGCCAGCGGCCTGCGCCTGACCGCCACCCCGGGCCAGCATTTCTCCGGCCGCGGTCTGGGCGACAGCGATCGCAGCCTGTGGGCGTCATGGGTAATCCAGGACGGCGACTTCCGCATCTTCTTCAGCGGCGACACCGGCTACTTCGACGGCTTCAAGGCCATCGGTGAGAAGTACGGCCCGTTCGACCTGACCATGATCGAAACCGGCGCCTACGACCCGCGCTGGGCGTTCGTGCACATGCAGCCCGAACAGACCCTGCAGGCGCACCTGGACCTGCGCGGCAAGTGGCTGCTGCCGATCCACAACGGCACCTTCGACCTGGCCCTGCACGCATGGCAGCAGCCCTTCGAACGCATCACCGCCTTGGCCGCCGCAAAGAGTGTTCCGGTGGCCACGCCGATGATGGGCGAAGCGCTGGACATGCAGGCGCCTAGCGCCGGCACGCGCTGGTGGGAGCAGGTGCAGCTGTAACCAGCAACCGCCCTTGCCTGGAACCCTCTGCCGCACCCGCCTCGCGCGGGTGTTGCAGCAGGCGCAGCCGCCTCTGGGGGCCCGGACGGGGACCTGCAGCGGGTCGGCCGCCTGATTGTTCGACCATCCGGATAATATTGGCGGATCAAGGGGGATTATCCGTCAGGAAATTACGCTCAGGATGATCGTGCGCCATGTGGGTGCACCTTCCTGGATCTGAACATGAACATCGCTTCCTCAGCCCCCGTTGCCCTTGTCACCGGCGGCTCGCGCGGTATCGGTGCCGCCATCTCCCGCCGCCTCGCCGCCGATGGCTTCTCGGTTGCCATCAACTATGCCGGCCGTCACGAAGAAGCAGAAGCACTGACCGCCGAACTGATGGCCAAGGGCGGCCAGGCCATCGCACTTCAAGCCGATGTTGCCAATCCTCAGGCGGTGCAATCCCTGTTCAATGCCATTGAGGCCCACTTCGGCGGTATCGATGTGGTCGTGAACAGTGCCGGGGTACTGGAACTCGCTGCACTGGCCGAAAGCGAAGACGCGCTGTTCGACCGCCTCATCGCCATCAACCTGAAGGGTGCGTTCAATGTGCTGCGCGAGAGCGCACGACGGGTTCGTGATGGCGGCCGCATCGTCACCCTGTCCACCAGCGTGGTCGGATTCAAGCTCGAGCGTTATGGCGTCTATGCGGCAAGCAAGGCGGCGGTGGAAACCATGAGCGCCATCCTCAGCAAGGAACTGCGCGGGCGCGGCATCACCGTCAATGCCGTGGCACCGGGCCCGACCGCCACGAGTCTGTTCCTGGAGGGCAAATCAACCGAACTGATCGACCGGTTGGCAAAGATGAGCCCGCTTGAACGCCTGGGTACGCCGGATGACATCGCCGCTGCTGTGGCCTTCCTGGCCGGTACCGACGGCGGGTGGATCAACGGTCAGGTTCTGCGTGCCAACGGCGGCGCGGTCTGAACCACGGAGAGACGCCATGAATCCGATCCCCGTTTCCCGCAGCGCTTACGCCCTCGTCACCGTGACCGCAGCGGTCACCGCTGCCTTCGCCGCAGCCGGAGCGCTGCATGCCGGCTGGCCAGTGTGGACGATGTTCATCGGTTGGATTGCCTTTTTCACCCGGCTGCAGGGCACGCGCTCCACGATCGAAAACCTGGCCTGCGTCTGGTTCGGGCTGGGCATCGGCGCATTGGCAACACTCTCAGTGGGCCTGCTCTCTCCCTCATTGGGTCCCTCGTTGGCCGTGCCCGTCGTTGTACTGGTCGTAGCGCTGTGTGTGGTTGCCCTGCGTGGCCTGCCGGTGTTGAACAACCTGCTGGGGTACTTCCTCGGACTGGTCAGCTGGTTCGCGGCCCATCTTGAGCCCTCGCTGGCCCATCTCTCCGAGCTGGCCGCGGCCAGCGCCCTCGGTTCACTGGCCGCCTGGACCGCACACACCGTGCCGCAGCGCCTATTGGCCCGCGCCCGGCCATGACCCGCTCTTCTTCTGGAGTTCCCATGTCACACACCGTCCTGATCACCGGCGCATCCTCCGGCTTCGGCCTGATGACCGCAAAAGCACTGGCTCTCGCCGGCCATGTCGTCTACGCCTCCATGCGCGAAACACGCGGGCGCAATGCAACGCGCGTGGCCGACATCGCGCAGTGGGCAGACGCACATCGCGCCGACCTTCGTACCGTCGAACTCGACGTACAGTCGGATGCTTCCAGCCAGGCCGCGGTCGAACACGTGCTGGCCGAAGCAGGCGCGCTCGACGTCATCGTGCACAACGCGGGGCACATGGTGTTCGGCCCGGCCGAAGCGTTCACCCCGGAACAGCTGATGCAGCAGTACGACGTCAACGTACTGGGCACACAGCGCGTGAACCGCGCCGCGCTTCCGCACATGCGCCACCGCGGCAGCGGCCTGCTCGTCTGGATCGGCTCATCCTCCACACGCGGTGGCACTCCACCGTTCCTTGCGCCCTACTTCGCCGCCAAGGCGGCCATGGATGCAGTGGCCGTGTCCTATTCAACCGAGCTGTCGCGGTGGGGCATCGAGACCACGATCATGGTGCCGGGTGCATTCACCAAAGGCACCAACCACTTCCTCCATTCGGGTACGCCGGTCGATACCGCCATCACGGCCGACTATGAGAACGGCCCCTACGCCGGTGTCGCCGACCAGGTGATGAAGGGCCTGGCTGGGCTGGAGCCTGCGGATGCCGATCCGGAGGAGGTCGCGCGGCAGATCGTGCGGGTCGTGGGCCTGCCACACGGACATCGGCCGTTCCGGGTACATGTAGACCCCTCACAGGACGGCGCCGAAGTGGTCAATGCCGTTGCCGATCGCATGCGACGCGAGATGTACACCGCCATCGGTCTCGCAGACCTGCTCTCGCCACGAGGCTGAAGCGGGAGTGGCAGCGCACCTGCAAGGCGCCTTCGAGCGCCCTGCAGGACGCCAGCGGTGATGACGGCGCTGATGCGGTCGCCCTGCACTACACCTTAGGCTGCAGCCTGCGCCCTTCGCGTGCCAGATTCAGCTGCAGTGCGGCGGCGGCGAGATCGGACATTTCCGTGGTGACTTTCTCGCTGCCGCGCGCGCGCATCCACCCCAGAATGTCGGCGAGATGCCAGATGGAGGTTGAGCCGTCGTGCACCGGGGATGGAAACGACTGCGGGTTGGCCAGCATGAGCTTGCGCATGTTCTGGCGTGACACCCCGAGCAGATCGGCCACGTCCGTGAGCCCCACCAGATCGGGGCTCACTTCCACCAGTTCGGCACTCGGCACGGCCCGTTGCACGTCATCGACGGCCGAGCACAACGCAGCCACCGCGCTGTCGGCGTCACGGCAGAAGGCCAGCGCCATCCTTCCGGGCAGGCCGCTGCCCAGAAGGGCATCGTCACACCCCGCCTCTACCAGCCGCCGCTCGAGCACACCCACGTCATCGCAGATGTCCGGCAAGCGGTACTTCAGGGTGAAATTGAATTCCATCATCTGCCACCTCACTTCCATCAACGCCTGATTTCATTGCTCACGACTGCAGTTCTCGACCACACGGCGCAAGGCGCGCGCGTGATTGCCAGGACTGCGCGGCGTGCTCCAGATGCTCACGACGCAGAACTCTCCACATCGGCAGTAGGTGTCGTTGTAAGGGCAATACATGCGGCCCCACGCATGGCTCCCACCTACACGGAGGGTCCAACCTCGAGCTTCCGCGAACCGCAGTACCCATTCGATGTCCTTGTCGGGATGACGAGCACGAGACATTCCTTGTTCTCCCTAGTCTGCACATGACATACCCGGGTTGTCAAATGACAACCCTGGCAATTCGACCTTGGGCAATGACCCTAGGCGATCCTGGCCATGCGTCCAGAGCCACATCCGTCAACGCCCGCTGCATCCCTTACCGCAGCGCGTCATGTAAACGGTTACATCTCTTGCTAGCGTGGCGCTCGCCCGATCCCGGCCGAACCTGCGAGGCTGTCTGTAATGGCATTTCGCGTTGAACGCTCCACGGTCCTCAAGCTGCCCTCCTCTTTCCGCCCCCCCGCGGTCCTGCTGTTTGTCGCGCTGGCCATGTCCTCGCATGCCCAGAACCTGCCAGCCCGCGGCCAGTGGCAGGCCAGTGCGTCGTCGCAACAGGTTCCGGCGATGGCCATCAGCCACCTGATCGACAACGATCCGAAAACGGTGACCGGCGGTGCCTTCAGTCCGGGCCACTGGTTCCAGATCGACCTCGGCGCGCCAGCAATGCTGGCCGGCGCACGCCTCACCTGGGACGTCTCCAACCCGGAAGGCTATTCGCTGCAGACCTCGCTGAACGGCACGCAGTGGCAGACCGCCTACACCATGGCTGATTCGCTCGGCGGCATCGAAACGCTGTACTTCGCACCGCGCCAGGCCCGCTACCTGCGCCTGGCCAGCCCACAGCGCACCTCCGACTGGGGCGTATCAATCTTCGAAATGGAACCGCTCGATACGTCGCTCGGTGCGCGCGTGCTGGGACTTGATGCCACGCAGTCCGCGGCGCTGTGGCAAGGCGGCAGTGCAGTGTCGATTCCTGCGGGCAAGGGCGGCGTCCAGACGCTGCAGATCACGCTGCCACGCTCGCAACCGAGCACAGGGCTGGCGGTGGACTGGGCCAACGTGCATGGTGCCGCAGACCTGCAGGCCCAGGATGCAAAAGGCCGCTGGCATCCGCTGGCGATGGATGCGCAGGCCGCGACCCGGCAGCAGAGCTGGCTCGCCGCCAGCGCGCCGCTCGACATCCAGGCGCTGCAGCTGACGGTACACGGCGGCGCTGCGCAGATCGCCCGCATCCGCCTGCTGGGCCCGAAGGCGGTGATGACGCCGATGAAGCGTTACCAGATCGCCGCCAGCGGTGCACAGCGCGCGTTGTTCCCCGCCTCGCTGCAGATGCAGCAGACCTACTGGACCGCGGTCGGCGTGCACGCGGGCCGGCAGAAGTCGATATTCGACGAGTACGGCAACATCGAGGCCTTCAAGGGCGCACCGCTGGTGCAGCCGATCTGGCGCAATGCCGATGGCAGCACAGCCGGGGCCGCCGGGCAGAAGGTGCAGCACGCGCTGCGCGACGGCTGGAAGCCGATGCCGTCTGCGACGTGGGCACCGCAGCCGGGACTGGAACTACGCAGCGAGGCCTTCGCCATCGAACGCGACGGGCAGCCGGTCACCCTGGTCCGCCACCGCCTGCACAACACCGGCACCACCGCGATCGACGGCACGCTGACCCTGGCGGTACGACCGATGCAGATGAACCCGCCGTGGCAGAACGGCGGGCTGTCTCCGATCCGCGAGGTCGCCGTCGAAGCCAACACGGTGCGCGTCAACGGCCGCACGCTGCTGCGCTCGCTCACGCCGGTGGATGCTGCCGGCGCCGCGCCGTTCGGCAACGAAGGTGCAACGGAAATCACCGCCGGCATCGCAGCCGGGCGTCTGCCTGCCACCCAGCAGGCACGCGATGAGCAAGGACTGGCCGCGGCCGCATTGAGCTACCGGATCCGCCTCGCCCCCGGTGCCAGCGATGCGGTGGTGGTGGCGTTCCCACTCGGTACCGCCGCTGCCGATGCCAACGGCGGGCTGCCGGAGGCCCCCGCGCTCGACCTTTCCTCGCTGCCTCGCGACGGCAACGATGCCTTCGACACCCTGGCCAACCAGGCCTCGGCCGATTGGCAGGCACGCCTGGGCCAGGTCGGGCTGCGCCTGCCGGATCCATCGCTGGTGGACATGCTGCGCGCGCAGGCCGCCTACATGCTGATCAACCAGACCGGCCCGGCCATGCAGCCCGGCCCGCGCAACTACAACCGCTCCTTCATCCGCGATGGCATGGCCACCTCGGCCGTGCTGCTGCGCATGGGCGAGGCCAAGGTCGCACGCGACTACCTTGCCTGGTACAGCGAACATGGCGTGCACGGCAACGGCCTGGTCTCGCCCATCCTCAACAACGATGGCAGCGTCAACACCGGCTTCGGTTCGGATATCGAGTACGACAGCCAGGGCCAGTATGTGGCGCTGGTCGCTGACGTCGCCCGCCTCGATGGTGGTCCGGAGTCGGTGCGCGCGTACCTGCCGAAAGTGAAGGCCGCACTGCGCTTCCTGCAGGAACTGCGCGAGCGCACACTGGTGCCCGGTTACAAGGCCGATCAGCCGTCACCGCAGCGCTTCGCCGGCATCCTCGCGCCGTCGATCAGCCATGAAGGCTATCCGTCGCCTACCCACAGCTACTGGGATGACTACTGGGGCCTGAAGGGCTGGCACGACGGTGCATGGCTGGCCGAATCACTGGGCGACCACGAGACCGCACGCTGGGCGCGTGAGCAGTACAAGGCGCTGTACGACGCCCTGCATGCGTCGATCCGCGCAACGATGGCGTGGAAAGGCATCGACTTCATTCCTTCCTCCGCGGATCTTGGGGATGGTGATCCCACCGGCGTATCGATCGCGCTGGATCCCACCGGCGCGCAGAGCGTGCTGCCGGCCGAGGCGCTGCGAACCACCTTCGCCCGCTATCTGGACGATGTGCGGAAGCGCAACCAGCCAGGCGCGCTGTACGCCTATACGCCCTACGAAATCCGCAACGTGCTGAGCTATGTGCACCTGGGTCAGCCCGAAGCCGCCGATGAACTGCTGCAGGGCCTGCTGCATGATCGACGCCCGCTTGAATGGCAGGTGCTGGCCGAAGTAGTGCATTCACGGCTGCGCTTCCCGCGCTACCTGGGCGACATGCCGCACACCTGGATCGGTGCCGAGTACGGCCGCACGCTGTTCGGCATGCTGATGCGCGAGGACGATGACGCGCTGTCGCTGCTGCCGGGCACACCGCCCTCGTGGGTGGCGGGGGATGGCTTGGCGGTGGAGCGCCTGCCGACCGCGTATGGCACGTTGCAGATGCAGGCGCGGCAGCGCGACGGGGTACTGACGGTGGCGCTTGGCGAAGGGCTGCGCAAGGACACCGCCGTGCGCATGTGGTGGCCGAGCCGGACCGCGCCGAAGTCTGTGCGCGTGGATGGACGTAGCGTTTCCGACTTCGATGCTGAAGGTATGCGGCTGGCAAAGCCGTTCAAAACGCTGGAGGCGCGTTGGTAGAGCAGCCGAGCATGGCTCGGCTCTACAAAAGCAGCGGTAGCGCCGGGCCATGCCCGGCGTCATCTACAACGCCGGCAACCCCGGCGGATTGGTCTGCGACTGCGGCACGGCCTCCTCGGCTACGTTCCAGCGCGCCAGCGCCTTGGCATAGGTGCCGCTGCTGATCTGGGTGTTCAACGCCTGGGTCACCGCATCGGCCAGGCCGCTGCCCTTGCGCGTGGTCACCGAGATCGCCGCGGCGTTCGGCCAGCCACCGGGGAACAGGCCCACACGCCGCACCTTGCCATCGCGTGCGGAATAGGCGCCAGTGGCATTGGGCTCGAACGAGACATCGGCACGGCCGGTGATCACCGCCAACCGGCCGACCACCGCGTCATCGAAATACTGGTATTCCACCGGCTTCAATCCAGCGGCGATGTTCTGCTGGTCCCATTGCCGCAGAATCTGGTCCTGGTTGGTACTAGCACCGACCACCACCTTCAGCCCGGCCACGTCGGCCGGCTTTTCGATCTTCTGGATCGGGCCATCAGTGCGCGTATAGATGCCGAGCAGGTCGTAGCGATAGCTGGAGAAGTCGAACTTCTTCTTTCGCTCTTCAGTGACGGTCACATTGGACAGCACCGCATCGTACTTGCCCGACTCCAGCCCCAGCGGCCAGTCGGCCCAGGCCACCGGCACCACCACCAGTTTCAACCCCAGCCCATCGGCGATCAGACGAGCGATATCCGGCTCGACGCCCACCACGTCCTTGCTGTCGGCGCCATAGTCGGCCAAGGGCAGCTGACCAGGATGGGTGGCGATGGTGAACGCACCGGGCGTGACGAAGCGGTAGCCGGCCGGGATCAATGCCTGCGCCTTGGGATCGAGCGTTCCTTTCAGCAGCGCCGTATTCGCACCGGCAAGGCTGGTCGCGGCCACGACGCTCGCGTCCGGTGCCTGGCGCACGCGCGAGTAGACGATGCCGGCAATGCCAATGACCAGCACGCCCACGATCAACAGGGTGCTGCGCGAGGGGCGACGCGGTGCGGCAGGGCTCATGGCGTTCCTTTCGGGGTTACAGTGTTTTGGCGAGGAAATCGGCCGTACGTTGCTGGCGCGGACGCTCGAACAGGGCTTCGGGCGTGCCCTGCTCGATCACCCGCCCCTGGTCCATCATCACCACGTGGTCGGCCACGCGGCGGGCGAAGCTCAGTTCGTGGGTGACAATCACCAGCGTGGTGCCGGAGCTTGCCAGCTCCTCGATCACGCTGAGCACCTCGGCCACCAGTTCCGGATCAAGTGCCGAAGTCGGTTCGTCGAACAGCAGCACCTTCGGCTGCAGCGCCAGTGCGCGGGCAATCGCAATGCGCTGCTGCTGGCCACCGGACAGCTGACGCGGGAAGGCATCGGCCTTGTCGGCCAGACCAACCCGTTCCAGCAGCGTGCGCGCCTGCTGCTCGGCCTGCGCGCGTGACACGCCACGCACCGCGATTGGTGCTTCGATGATGTTCTCCAGCGCGGTCAGGTGCGGGAACAGGTTGAACCCCTGGAACACCATGCCCACCTCCGCACGACGGCGGCGGATCTCACGCTCGGGCAGCTCGTACAGGGTGTCGCCGTCGCGGCGGTAACCGATCAGCTGCCCGCCGACGGTCACGTAACCGCTGTCGGCACGTTCCAGGTGGTTGATCAGCCGCAGCAACGTGGACTTGCCAGCGCCGGACGGGCCGATCAGCACCGTCACGCTGCCAGCGCGCAGGTCCAGGTTCACGTCTTCCAGCACCGGCTGGTCGCCGAACACCTTGCCTACGCCATGCAGCGACACCGCCGCACCCTCGCCCGCTTCCACCTGGGTGGCGATGCGCGGACGATTGGCCACGCGCGGTGCGGCATCGCTGGCTGTGCGCGTCGGCGACGATACCCGCGAAACGCTGCGCTCGCGCTGCAGCTGGCCGCGCGCGAACCGCTGCTCCACCCGCCGCTGCAGCAGCGACAGCACGGTCAGGATCACCAGGTACCAGACCGTGGCCACCATCAGCAACGGCACCACTTCCAGGTTGCGTCGGTAGATCACCTGTACCGTGTAAAACAGCTCCGGCAGCGCCAGCACGTAGACCACCGAGGTGCTCTTGGCCAGGCCGATCACATCGTTGAACGCTGCCGGCAGGATCGAGCGCATCGCCTGCGGCAGGATGATACGGCGCACCTGGCGGCCACGTGGCAGGCCCAGCGCGGCCGCGGCCTCGTACTGGCCGTGGTCGACCGACAGAATGCCGCCACGGATCACCTCGGCCGAGAACGCCGCCTGGTTCAGGGTCAGGCCCAGCACCGCGGCGGTGAACACACCGATCAGCTGCGTGGTCGGGTACGAGAACAGGTTGATGCCGGTGAACGGCACGCCCAGCTCGATGGTGCTGTACAGGTAGCCCAGGTTGTTCAACAGCAGCAACAGCACCAGCAGCGGGATCGAGCGGAACAACCACACATAGCCCCACGACACTGCCGACAGCAGCGGTGAACCAGAGACGCGGGCCAGCGCAAGCAGCGTGCCCAGCGCGAAGCCGAGGCCGGTGCCGAGCGCGGTCAGCAGCAGCGTGCGGCCCAGGCCTTCCAGCACCGGACGCGCGAAGAACCATTCGGCGAAGGTGCCCCAGCCCCAGCGCGGATTGCCCAGCACTGACTGCAGCCCGATCAGGATCAAGGCCAGGGCCAGCACCGTACCGATCACCTGCAGCGGATGCCGCGCCGGCACGATCTTCAACGCCGGCGCTGGCGCCGGGCGTGCGGCAATGCCATCCAGCGCGGTCGAAGGCGTGCTCATGCGTGGGCTCCGTGCAGCACGGTCTGTGATGGCACAACAACCGGCGTCGATACGCTCAGGTGCTTCTCGAACGGCAGATGCGCGATGGTTTCCGGATCGGCCTGCAGGTCGAACAGCGCGGTGTAGCCGTGGCTGAGGTACAGGCCGACGGCTTCAGGCTGGCGGAAGCCGGTGGTCAGGAACACCCGCCGGTAGCCTTGGCGCGCCGCCTGGTCTTCCAGCTCCTGCAGCACGCGCCGCGCGATGCCCTGGCGACGCAGCCCCGGCAGCGTCCAGATACGCTTGAACTCGGCGGTGTCCGGATCGCGGTGCGGCATGAAGGCACCGCCGGAGATCGCTACACCGTCGCGCAGCAGCAGCACGAACGCCCCAACCGGCGCCGCAAAGGCCTGCGCCGGGTAGCGCTGCAGCTCCTCGCGGGCGCTGCCGCCGATGCGTCGGCGCACATCGGCGTAGCGGCTGTCGTACTCCTGTTCCAGTCCATCGAACAGTGGACGGGCCAGTGGATCGTCCACCGAGGTGTAGAGGAAGCGTTCGTTGCTGCTCATGCCACGTCCTTCACCAGATAGTCTTCGGCCAGCCGCGCCCACAGGCTGGCGGCGGGTGCGATGGCGGCGTCGTTGAATACATAGCGCGGGCTGTGCAGCGGTGCGCTGTCGCCGTTGCCGACGAACACGAAGCTGCCGGGCCGCGCCTGCAGCAGGAACGCGAAATCCTCACTGGCAGTGCGCGGCGCGAATTCGGGCACCACGTGTTCGCTGCCGAAGCCCTGCACGGCCACCTCACGGATGTAGGCGGTCTGCTGAGGGTGGTTGATCACACTGGGGAAGCCGCGCGGGAACTCGATCTCGGCTCGCGCGCCGAACGCGGCGGCGGTCTGTTCGGCAATCTCGGTGACCCGACGCCGCAGCGTGTCGCGCACATCCGGCAGATAGGCGCGCACGGTCAGCTTCAGCTCGACCACGTCTGGAATCACATTGGCGGCCTGCCCGCCGTGAATCGAACCGACGGTGACCACGCCCATCTGCCGCGGATCGACATTGCGCGACACCACGCTCTGCAGCGCGGTGACGATGTGCGCTGCCACCAGAATCGGGTCGACGCTTCCCTGTGGCTCGGCGCCGTGGCCGCCCTTGCCGATCACCTTCAACCGCGCCCAGTCCACCGACGCCATTGCCGGGCCATCGACAAAGCCGAAGTGCCCCACCGGCACGCCCGGCCAGTTGTGCAGGCCATAGATCGCATCCACCGGGAAGCGTTCGAACAGGCCATCGGCGATCATCTTCGAAGCGCCCGAACCGGTTTCCTCGGCCGGCTGGAACACCAGCTGCAGGGTGCCGTCGATACGGCCGTGGTGGGCCAGGTAGTGCGCGGCAGACAGCAGGATGGCGGTATGCCCGTCGTGGCCGCAGGCGTGCATCAGCCCCTCGGTCTGGCTGGCGTAGGCCAACCCGGACTCCTCGTGGATCGGCAGTGCATCGATGTCGGCACGCAGCCCAAGGCGACGGCTGCCCTGCCCGCGCTGCAGCGTACCGACCACGCCGGTGCCGCCGAGGCCGGTGGTCACCTCATAGCCCCACTGCTGCAACAGCTCGGCCACGCGAGCGCTGGTGCGGTGTTCCTCGAAGGCCAGCTCCGGGTGGCGGTGCAGGTCATGGCGAATCGCGATGGCCGCCTCGGCGCGTGCGGCGATCTCGGGCAATACGCCTGCTGCCGGCGAGTTCCGCCGGGCGTGGCCCGGCGCTACCGATGTGTCTCCGCTCATCGCCTTACCCTGCCTTCCGCGCCGGCTCGGCGTCGCTTGCATGGCGGCTGGCCTTGTACGGCAGGCCCAGATGCTCGCGCAGGGTCTGTCCTTCCAGCTCGCGCTGGTGGTAGCCGCGCGCCTGCAGGATCGGCAGCACCTGGGTCACGAAATCGTCCAGGCCTTCGCGCTGTGCCGCGAAACCAAGGATGAAGCCATCGCTGGCGCCGGCATCGAACCAGCGGATCAGCTCATCGGCCACATGCTCCGGCGTGCCGATGAAATTCGGCCGGGGGCTGACCGCTTCCAGTGCTACCTGGCGGAGGCTCAGGCCCTTCGCGCGCGCGTCCTGCTTGATGCGGTCGGTGGTGGAGCGGAACGAGTTGCTGCCGATGTCACCCAGCTCCGGGAACGGCGCGTCCGGATCGTACTGGCTGAAATCGTGGTGGTCGAAGAAGCGGCCGAGATAGGCCAGCGCGTCCTCCAACGTGGCCAGCGTGGCGATTGCCTGGTACTTGGCCTCAGCCTCCTCGGCGGTGCGGCCAACGATGGGGCCGATGCCCGGGAAGATCTTCACGTCATTGCCGCTGCGGCCGTGCGCGATCGCAGAATTCTTCACCTTCTGGGTGAACGCGCGGGTTTCTTCCAGCGACGGCGAATGGGTAAACACCGCATCGGCATACTTGCCGGCCAGCGCGATGCCATCGTCGGACGAACCCGCCTGGAAGATCACCGGCTGGCCCTGCGGCGAACGCTGGATGTTGAGCGGCCCTTCCACCTGGAAGAAGCGTCCGTTGTGGTCGAGGCGGCGGAACTTTTCCGGCGCGAAGAACGTGCCGCTATCGCGCTCGCGCACGAAGGCATCGTCATCCCAGGAATCCCACAGCCCTTGCACCACGTCCAGGTACTCGTCGGCGATCTGGTAGCGCAGCGCGTGCTCCGGATGCGGCCGGCCGTAGTTGCGGCCTGAGCCCTCCAGTGGCGAGGTCACCACATTCCAGCCGGCGCGGCCGCCGCTGAGCAGATCCAGCGAAGCGAACTGGCGGGCCACGGTGAACGGGTCGCTGTAGGAGGTCGACAGCGTGCCGGCCAAGCCGATCTTCTTCGTTGCCGTGGCCAACGCCGACAGCAGCGAGATCGGCTCGAAGCGGTTGAGGAAATGCGGAATCGACTTCTCGTTGATGTACAGGCCGTCGGCCACGAAGCCGAAGGCGATGCCGTTGTCCTCGGCGGTACGCGCGATGTCGATGTAGAACTGCAGGTTGACGCTGGCATCGGCAGGATTGGACGGATGCTTCCAGGCATGCATGTGGCTGCCGGGGCCCTGCAGCATGATGCCGAACGGAATGTGGCGCGGGGTCGTGCTCATGGGAATCGCTCCTGCAGGTCAGGCCACCGCCGCGCGCGGCGCGGGCGACAGCAGTTCAAGGGAAGTCAGGCGTGCGTCGAGGTCGGCCACCGGTGCATCGAGGATGAATTCGCCCACGCCGAAGCGCCGGTGCAGCGCATCGAGCTCGTCACGCACGTGCTGCGCATCACCGGACAGCACGCTGGGGCGCGTTTCTTCGATGCGGAAGTCGGCAACGCCCACCTGGCGCGCGTACTCGGCAGCTGCTTCGGGGCTGGGCAGATTCACCGTCTGCCCGGGACCGAGGTGGAGCTTGTAGACGCGCAGTGCACCGATATGGCGGGCTGCGGCTTCGGCGGTCGGGGCGGCGAAGGCCACCGTGGCCAGCAACGGTGGCTGCGAGGAGACGCTGCGGTAGGCGTCGAACGCAGCTTCGATGTGCTTCGGGTCGCCATCGAAGTGCGCGGCATAGACAAAGCGCCAGCCCAGTTCGGCCGCCTGCTGCGCGCTCTGCGGGCTGGCCCCGAGCAGGAAGCGCTCCGGCGCCTGCTGCGGCACCGGTCGGGCCTGTGCGTTGGCATGCGCGTGGTCTTCACTCAGCGTGCCGGACAGGAAACCTTCCAGGTCGCGCAGCTGCTGGTCGAAGTCGGTAAACGGCGGCCGGCCGGCCGCCAGCGCGGCGGTCGAAGCCGGCAGGCCGCCGGGGGCCTTGCCCACACCCAGATCCACACGCCCGGGTGCCAGCGCCGACAGCAGGTTGAAGTTCTCCGCCACCTTGTACGGCGCGTAGTGGCGCAGCATCACCCCACCACTGCCGATGCGGATGCGCCGGGTCTGCGCCAGCACCCACGCAGCCAGCACTTCCGGTGCGGGGCTGGCCAGGGTCGGCGCGGCGTGGTGTTCGGCAAACCAGTAGCGGTGATAGCCCAGCTGTTCGGCGCGCTGCGCCAGCTGCAAGCTGTTGCGCAGCGCCTGCTCCGGCGACGCCCCTTCGGCCACCGGGCTCTTGTCCAGGACGCTGATCTGATAGCTCATGGTCGTGTCCTCGCTCAGGGGTGGACCACGGGAATGCCGAGCAACCCGTTCAGCGCAGCCAGGATCGGCTCGGCACCGGAGATGTACTGGCGGTCCTGGTGCGCGCCACTGGCAAGCTCGCTGCGCACGCCCTGCGGCAGCACCAGCTTCGGCAGCGACTGGTCCTGCTCGCCGATCTCGGCAATCACCTCGCGGCGCGGCCGCGCGAAGCCGATGCGACGCACGTCCAGCTGCGCGTCCAGGCCGTCGATGCTCGACAGCGCGCCCTCCAGCAACAGGCTGTGCCGGCAGAAAAAGCGTTGGCCAGGAATCTGGCCGTCCTCGAACTCACGGTCGAGCAGGAACAGGATGGGTTTGCTTGCTTCGTCCAACGCCACGGGAGTGTCCTCATCAGGGCCGGCAATGCGATGCCGCTTCGATATCGATGCTAGAGATGCCGGCAGCCGCAGCAGCGACGGCTGGCGACAATCGGCGGTCAGATCCGGCCACGCAGATGCGGTGTAGCCATAAGCAAAGCGCCGCCGGTTATGGCGTCAGGCAATACGTCGCAGCGGCGCCGCTACCGCCAGTGCCTGCGTGGCCAGATGCCCCGCTGCACGCTCGGTCGCCAGTTCGATGCGTGCCTGCAAGGCCGCACTGCTGATGTGCTCGCCCTCGAAGTCGGCCGGTGTGGCATACACCCCGATCGGCAGCGTGTGCGCCTGCAGGAAACTGAACAACGGCCGCAGCTGGTGGTCGATCACCAGCGCATGTCGCTCGCTACCGCCGGTGGCTGCCAGCAGCACCGGCGTATCCACCAGCGCCTCCAGCTCGATGAAGTCGACCAGGTGCTTGAACAACCCGGGATAGGAGCCGCGATACACCGGCGCGGCCACCACCAGCAGCTCCGCCGCTTCGATGGTCTGCAGTGCCCGTTCCACCGTCGGCTCCGCCTCGCCACGCGACAGCGACTGGCCCAGCGAACGCGCGATCGGCGCCAGCTCCACCAGTTCAACGCTGGCGTGCACCCGCTGCTGCAGCGAGTCCAGCAGATGCCGCGCCAGCAGCAACGTGCGCGACGTCGCCGAACTTGTCGGCGATCCCACCAATGCAACCACCTTCAATGCAGAAGACATGACCCTCTCCTCGGTAGCGCCGGGCCATGCCCGGCGACGCTTCGCCTGAACCTCAAAACCGATAACTGACCCGGCCAAACCAATACGCACCCACATTGCCCAGCACATCACCGCTGTCCCAGGTGGTCTGGATGCTGGCCACATCGGTGGCACTGCGCGCGTACTCCGGCACCTTGCGGGTACGCTTGTCGAACACGTTGTTGATGCCCAGCGCTGCACTCCAGCCCGCGCCCAGCTCCACAGCACCGGAAAGATTGGTCACCAGCACCGGCGGCTGCTTGTACTCCACGCCGTTGTTCAGGCGCTTGATGGGGCCGTAGTAGGTGAAGTCCACGTTCGAGCGCCAGCGCCCGTTCTGCCAGCCAAGCCCTGCCACCTGCGTATAGCTGGGCGTGCGGAAGCGCAGCGCGTACTCGCTGGATTTGGTCAGCAGGTTGATGTTCGGCAGCCCCTGCAGCGCAGCCGGAATGTCGCTGACCTTCTGGATGGTGGTGCGGCCGACGTTGGCCGCGTAGCTCCAGCGCAGCTTGCCCCACGCCGTCTCCTGGTTCGCTTCCAGGGTCAGCTCCACACCGCGCGTGCGGGTGTTGCCCACATTGGTGAAGTAGCTGGCGTAGAACGCATCACCCGGCAGGATGCTGATGCCGGCCGAACCCAGCAGCGCATCGATGGTGTTCTTCTGCGCCGCACTCAGCACCGTCCCGCTGTTGTCGGTAATGCGCGCCGGATCCTGCGCGTTGTAGCCGATCTGGCTGGACTGACCGAGCTGGCCGCGGATGTCGATCTGATAGGCATCCACCGCCAGATGGAACGCCGGGCTCGGGTCCCAGGTCACGCCCAGGCTGTAGTTGGTGGCCTTCTCCGGCTTCAGCGGTGTTGCGCCCAACGCGATCGCCGCCGGCGAAGACACCTGCGCCACCAGCGTGGTGCCGCACGGGCAGCTGCCGGTGGCCTGGTAGTACTGCGCGCCCAGGCTGGGCGCATGGAAGCCATTGCTGACCGTGGCGCGCACGCCCAGCGCGTCGGTGAAATCGAAGCGGGTGGTCAGGCGCCCGGTGGAGACACTGCCGAAATCAGAATGGTCCTCCCAGCGCGCGGCCGCATCCAGGTACCAGCGTGAGGTGATGTTGGTGGCCGCACCCACGTACACCGCTTTGCTGTTGCGGGTCGCCTTCACCGCGTCCGCAGTGGAATAGCCGACGAAGGCCGCCGCACCGAAGCCGGTATACGACTCCCACTGCCCTGCCCCGCGCTCGTACTGTTCATGCTGGTACTCGGCGCCGGCGCTGACCTCCAGCGGCGAAGCGAATGCCGCCACTTCGAAGCCGCGACGCAGGTCCAGGTTGGCGATGCCCTGCTGGTAGTCCAGCTTGCCGTCATAGAAGTCGGTGGGCGAACCGGGATACGGCAGCGAGTAGTTCACCGAGTTGCGCGTATAGGTGCGCACGGTGCTGCGGTTGCCGGTGAGGCTGGCGTCGTAGTCCCAGCCCGCAAGCTGGCCTTTTACACCTGCGGTACCGGTGTACTGCTTCTCCTTGGTTTCCAGCACCGGCAGGAAACCATCCGGAAACACGCTCAGCACGCCGGGTGCCTTGTAGGTAGTGAAGATGGTCGCCGGCAGGCGGAAGTTCTGGATTGCCTGCGCGGTGCGGTCACTGGCCGTGGCGTTGGCGTAGAACTGCGCGCTCTCGCCCAGGCCATGACCCACGTTCACCGCGAAGGCCTTCAGCGCATACGACGGCGAGCTGAGGATGGTGTTGGCCTCGGCATCGCGGTTGGCTTCCGCCGGGTTCGGCGTGGCACCTGCTGGCAAACGATTGTTCGGCCGCAGCGCCACCAGATTGCCGCTGCCATCCACTGCCGGATAACTCAGGTAGCCGTCGATGTAACGGCGGGTACGAATCGCATGATGCTGGCGGGTGGTCTCGCCGGACAGGTTGACGAAGCCATCTTCGCCCCACGGCAGGCCGACGTTGGCGCGCACGCTGGTACGCGAACCATCGCCATCGATGCTCTGCCCGCTTTCCACTGACACCTCACCGCCGTGCGCCTGCGACTTCAGGATCACGTTGACCACGCCGGTGATCGCGTCCGAACCGTAGATGGCCGACGCGCCGTCACGCAGCACTTCCACGTGGTCGATGGCCGAGACCGGAATCAGCGCCAGATCGGCCCAGGCATGGCCCGGATAGCCACCGCCGTTCGCCCCACTCACATAGGCGCTGGCGTTGCGTCGCTTGCCGTTGACCAGCACCAGCGTGTAACCCGGCGACAGATTGCGCAGCTGATAGCCGCGGATCAGGCTCTCCTGATCGCTCTGGTAACCGCCGATCTGGCTCAGCGACGGCAGGCTGCGCTGCAGGGCTTCGAGCAGATTGCCCTGACCGGTGGCGGCGAGGTCCTCGGCGGAAATCACATCGATCGGTGTGGAGCTGTTCTTCACCGTGCGCGTGCTGGTGCGTGAACCGGTGACCACCACCGCATCCAGCGTGGAGGCCGCCACATTGGCGGTGGCTGCAGTGGTGGCAGGGTCTGCATCGGCTTCCGCTGCGTGGCTGGGCGATGCAGCGAGGACGGCCGCGATCAGGACGGCAAGAGTGTTCAAGGCTGGGGCGTAGGCGGCAGGCATGGGGGCTCGTGGGGGTGGGCCGGAAACACGCTTCCATTCAAGGGCCTGTTCACCCACGGCGACAGGCGGGATCGCGTCACCCAACCGTCATATCCGGCCACCCACATGACCGCTGGTAATGACGTTAGGCAGGCCTGCGCACACGGGGTCGGATCCCTTTCCAAAGGAAAGGGCTCTGACCCCAGGCACGCATCCCTCCACGGGGTCAGAGCCCTTCCTGCGGAAGGGATCCGACCCCGGCCTCCATATGCCCGCCCGGCATCACCTCATGCCCGCGCGCCACGCAGCGCCGCGCACCTCCACCCGTAGCATCAAGCCATGCCCAGCCTGCCCGCCGATCCCACCGCACCACTCGTCGCCATCGTCGCCTGCCACGGCCAGGGGCTGTTCGAGTTCGGCTGTGCGGTCGGCCTGTTCGCACCGATACGGCCAGAGCTGGGCGTGGCCTGGTATCGCACCCAGCTGTGCGCGGGCGAACCCGGCGCGCTGCGCATGCTCGGCAGCACCCAGGTGCAACTGCCTTACGATCTCGGCAGCGTCGATGACGCCGACATCATCGTCATCCCCGGTTGGCGCGAACCCAGCGAGCGTCCGCCGCAGGCACTGCTCGATGCACTGATCCGCGCTCACGCACGCGGCGCGCGCATCGCTTCGATCTGCTCCGGCGCGTTCGTGCTGGCCTGGGCCGGGCTGCTCGATGGCCGCCAGGCCACCACCCATTGGCGCCTCACCGAAGCGCTGGCACGTGAGTTTCCGCGCATCGATGTGCGCGAGGATGTGCTGTACGTGGACACCGGCAGCATCATCACTTCGGCCGGTTCGGCCACCGGCATGGACATGATGCTGCACATGGTGCGCAAGGATTACGGTGCCCGCGTGGCCAACCTGGTAGCCGAGCGATTGGTGCTGGCGCCATGGCGTGACGCCGGGCGCAGCCAGCGCGTCAGCCGCGCCATTCCCAATGGCGAGCCTACGCGGTTGGCAAAGCTGATGGAATGGATGCGCCGCAACCTGCGCGAGCCACACTCACTCGGCAGCCTCGCCGAGCAGGCCTCACTCAGCCAGCGCACCCTGCAACGCCAGTTCCTGGAAGCCACCGGCCTGTCGCCCATCGACTGGTTGATCCGCGAGCGCGTGGCCTTCGCCCGGGAGCTGCTTGAAACCACCGACCGGCCATTGCAATGGATCGCCGAGCAGGCCGGTTTTGGTTCGCAGGAATCGTTCCGCCGCCACTTCCGTTTGCAGGTGGATGCCAGCCCCACCGAGTACCGCAGCCATCATCGCAGCGGCATCGGTGCAGACCGGTTGGTGGGTTGCTGATTCCAGGCAGTGCCGGCCGCTGGCCGGCAGGGTTCACGACCGCATGGCGCGTCGATGGATCCACCAGCATTGCGCCACGAACCCGATCACAAAGATCACCAGGCACCCGAGCAAGGTCTGCAACACCACCGGCGCCATCGGCGCGGCTGCCAGCGGATGCGCAACCGGCAAGCGCGTCAGCGTTTCATTTACACCCGGCACCAATGACAGCAGGAAACTGAAGGACAGCGCGAACGTCGACAGGTAACGCCCCGAGCGTCCCAGCCAGCTCAGGCGTGCCGCCAGAACACCGCCGAACGCCACCAGCAGCACGATCACGCCGAAGGCATGGCCTGGATTGAGCCCGCCTGTGCTGGAGACGGTGAACGAGGTCGCCACCGACAGCACCAGGCCAATCAGATAAACCTTGCCCGAGCGCGTGCCGGGGTCGATTGCCCGGTGGCGGATGAAGCCGTACAGGCCGGCCAGGATCGGCACCAGGCTGATGGCGGTATGGATCGCTCCGAGAAGGGAAAGGGGATGGGCCATGAGATTCTCCATTGATTAAATAAACCTACTAGTAGGTAGACTGTCGGGACAAAAAGAAGGCCCGCGCTGCCGCAGGCCACTACACATCACGTCAGGTGGCCGCACTCACCCGCGCGATTGCCAACCGCGCGAGCGTCGCGAACGTCGCCGCATCACCAAAACCACGGGCTGCCAGCATCGCGCCATGCACCGACGACATGAACGCCCTTGCCTCGTCCGCAGCCGGACCCTGCAGTCGCAACTGGCCCTGAGCGGCACCCTTTTCCAGTGTGACGGTCAGCCACCCGCTCAGATCCTCGAAATGCCCGCGTACTTCATCGGCAATCTCCGCAGGGATCATCGGCGCCTCTGCCGCCAGCATCGCGCAGATGCAGAACGACGACGTGCCACCCGCAATGCAGCTGGACCAATAGTCCACATAGGCGTTGAGCTCCTGCAGCGGGTCATCCAGCTGCCGGTCCAGCAGTGCCAGGCCCTCGCGTGCCTCAGCCCGATACAGCTCAACCACCGTGCGCACCAGATCCGCCTTGCTGGGGAAATGGTGATGGATGCTGGCCTTGCTGATGTTCACCCGCGCCGACACATCCGCGTAGCTGAAACCGTTGTAGCCACCGGCTTCCAGCAGCGAACGGGCGTGGGCCAGGATTTCCTGCGCCTTGGGGGAGAGCGACTCTTTCATGGCCTTTAACCTACTAGTAGGTAGATTCACTGTCAATCCCTCCGCTGCGCTCGCCGGGCATGGCCCGGCGCTACCGGGCCCGTTTCAGGTAGCGCCGGGCCATGCCGGGCGAGTGCTACGGCGAGCTCCTCAATGCGAAGACACGTACAGCGCATCGGCTGGCGGCGGTGGCAGCGCGAAACTGCGCCGCATCCGCGCGACCTCGGCTGCCGGCGGCAAAGCGAACAGGCGCTTGAATTCGCGGTTGAACTGCGACGGGCTGGCATATCCCACCGCCAGCGATGCCGCTTCGGCAGTCATCCCCTGCCGCAGCATCAGCAGCCGTGCCTGGTGCAGGCGGGTCGACTTCACGTACTGCATCGGCGACGTACCAGTAATCGCGCGGAAGTGGTCGTGGAAGGTCGCCACGCTCATGCCCGCCTCGGCCGCCAGCTGCGCCACGTCCAGGGCGGTGGCATATCCGGCATGGATCGTGCGCAGCACCCGGCCGATGCTGCCGAAGCGGCCGCGCATGGCCAGCGCCTCGCGCATTGCGCCGCCCTGCGCGCCGGTCAACACGCGGAAGTAAAGTTCGCGCACCAGTGCCGGGCCCAGCACGACCGCTTCGAGCGGGTCGGCCAGCGCCTCTAGCAACCGCAGTACCGTGGCCTGCATCGGCGCCTGCATCGGGCTGGACATCATGCTCTGTGCCAGGGCCTCCGATGTGCCCACCTGTTCGCCCAGTTCGATCAGCAGGTCTGCCGCCAACTGCAGATCCAGATGCAGGTAGATCGCCAGCAGCGGCGCCTCTGCAGAGGCCTCGGTTTCCATCGTGAACGGCACCGGCACCGACACCGCTAGGTAGTGCTGCGCGTCGTACTGGTAGACCTGCCCGCCCAGGTAGCCGCGCTTCACGCCCTGGCAGACGATCACGATGCCGGGGTCATACAGCACCGGCGTGCGTGCCAAAGGCCGGTCAGAGCGCAGCAGCCGCACCCCGGGCAGCGGCGTGAGCGTATAGCCCTCCTCCAGCGCCAAGGTCTGCAGCAGGCCGACCATGCGTGCCTGCACCTGCTCTTGCAGGGAATCGACCACCGGCACGGACGCTCCAGAGGAATAGGCAAGAATGAGCGAATCCTAGACCTGGGGCGGGAAGGGTGCAATCACTAACGTGCAAGCCCCGTCCACCACGAGCGCCTCCCCATGCCCCCTTCCCGCCTTCTCCTCATCACCGGCGTCAGCAGCGGCTTTGGCCGTGCCCTTGCCCAGCAGGCGCTGCTGGCCGGCCATCGCGTGGTCGGCACCGTGCGCAACGAACCCGCCCGCCAGGCGTTCGAAACGCTGGCGCCCGGCCGCGCGTTTGGCCGTCTGCTGGACGTAACCGATACCGCCACCATCGATGCGCTCGTCGCCGATATCGAAACAAACGTCGGCGCCATCGACGTGCTGGTCAACAACGCCGGCTACGGTCACGAAGGCATCCTCGAGGAATCCACGCTCGCCGAGCTGCGGCAGCAGTTCGAGGTGAACGTGTTCGCTCCGGCCGCGCTGATGAAAGCCGTGCTGCCGCACATGCGCGCGCGCCGCCGTGGCCACATCCTCAACATCACCTCCATGGGCGGCTTCATCACGATGCCCGGAATCGCCTGGTACTGCGGCAGCAAGTTCGCGCTGGAGGGCATCAGTGAAGTGCTTGGAAAGGAAGTCGCGCCGTTTGGTATCCACGTCACGGCCGTCGCGCCGGGTTCCTTCCGCACCGACTGGGCAGGCCGCTCGATGGCGCGGGCGCCGCGCAGCATTGACGACTACGACGCATTGTTCGATCCCATCCGCAGCGCGCGTGAGGCAAAGAGTGGCCACCAGCTGGGTGATCCGCTGAAGGCTGCGCAGGCCATGCTGCAGGTCATCGACAGCGACGCACCACCCAGCCATCTGCTGCTGGGCAGCGATGCACTGCAACTGGTGCGGGCGAAGCTGGAATCAATGGGCGACAGCATCGACGCGTGGGAACAGCTGAGCCGCTCGACCGACAGCGCAACGTTGCGGTAGCGCCGGGCCATGCCCGGCGTTACCGCCGCCCCGCTCAGTCTTCCTGCACCAGCTTGAACTCGCGCAGCAGGCCACCAATCTGGGTCTTGTCCAGCTTGCTCATCAGCAGATTGCGCAGGAACGCCGGGCCGGGAATATCCAGTTCCTTGCCATCGCGCAGGCGACCGGTCGCCGCCAGCAACGAGCGCACGTCATAGGTGGAATTGAACACCTCGGGCACGCCGCGCTCGATCCCCAGCAGCGTGTACACCGCCTCCATCGGTGTGCGCACCGAATACTCGGTGGTAAAGATGCAGTCGCGCTGCTTCGATTCGGCAAACTGGCCGATGAAGGCGAAGTTCACCGCACCGTCCGGCACCACGTCCGGGCGATCACCGGCCTGGCGAGGCATGAAGAACGCCGTGATGTACGGCATCATCACCGGCACCGTCTTTGCGCCGGTGGCGGCCAGTTCGTCGATTTCTTCCACCGGCACGCCCAGGTGGTACAGCCATTCGCGGGTGATCTCCTCGCCGGTGCAGTCCTGCATCGGCTTCTTCACGTAGTCGCCGGGCGTATCCACGAACAGCGAATACACCCAGACCACGATCTGATCCTTGGGCTGGTTCTTGAAATGCGGCTGGCGGTTCACCGTCCAGCTCATCAACCAGCGCGAATCGCGCACGCTGACGATACCGCCGGTCACCACCTTGCCACTGAACGGGTCACGCTTGGCGATCTTCTGGATGTAGGCCGGAATGCGCGCATCCAGCGTGGTCACCGTCGCCGATTCCCACTTGGTCTGCGGAATGTGCGCGCCGAACACGTCCGGGCGGCCGAACGCGGGATCCCTGGCGGCAATGCGTCGCCACAGATCCCAGGCCGGTGCCGGCCCCTCGTTCAAACGCGCAGCGGTCTGGTGATCACCGTTGTCCGAATTCTCGGTCAACGAACCGATTGTCATGAAAACAAGATCATCTGCGCTCAGATCCACGCCACCCGCCACGCCCTCGCGCGTCCAGTGGATGCGCGTGGCCTGCTTGCGGCCGGCCGCCAGATCAAAGTCAACATCGGTCACCTCGGTCCCGTACTGGAACACCACGCCGTGGTCCTGCAGCCACTTCACCAGCGGCAGCACCAGCGATTCGTACTGGTTGTACTTGGTGAACTTCAGCGCCGAGAAATCCGGCAGGCCGCCGATATGGTGGATGAAGCGGTGCAGGTACAGCTTCATCTCCAGCGCCGAATGCCACTCCTCGAACGCGAACATGGTGCGCCAGTACAGCCAGAAGTTGCTGTCCAGGAAATCACGGCCCAGCACCTCGTCGATGCGCTTGTTCTCCATCTCCTGCCGGGTGGCCAGGAACAGCGCGATGATGTCCTTCTGTGCCTGTTCGGTCAGGGTGAACAGGCCGTCGGTGTGTGCATCTTCGCCGCGATTGATCGTGGCACGCTGCAGCGAATAGTTCGGATCATCCTTGTTCAACCAGTAGAACTCGTCCAGCACACTGGCATCCTCGATCTCCAGCGACGGAATCGAGCGGAACAGGTCCCACAGGCACTCGAAATGGTCTTCCATCTCGCGGCCGCCGCGGATCACGAAACCCTTTTCAGGCACCTTCAGGCCATCCAGCGCGCCACCGGCAATCTGCTGCTGCTCGAGAATGGTGATGCGCTCACCGGCCATGCGGCCGTCGCGCACCAAGAACGCGGCGCCGGCCAGCGAGGCCAGGCCCGAACCGACGAACCATGCGCGCTTGTCGTCGACGCCGGCGGGCTTGCGCGGGCGCGCAAAGGCTTCGTAGTTGCCACTGCTGTAGTACATGCGTTGCTCCTTCCTGGAGGGGGTCATCAGGAACCCGCAGTGGAATGACACAGCCATTCCATGCAGGTCATGCCCCTACTCTAACGTCGAACCGATGTACCAATTCCTGCACGCACGCTGCGACCGAATGACGCAGCCACGTCAGAGCTCTCGCCCCAGCAACATCCCCGGCCAGCCATCCACATTGAACGGCGCGATGCGCGTGTAGCCGCAGGATTCATAGAAGCGCACCAGATCACGGCTGCCACCGCTGTAGCAGTCCACGCGCAGATGGTCGAGCCCGGCAGCGCGCGCCTGCTCATCGGCAAAGGCCATCAGGCGGCGGCCGATGCCACGCACGCGCGCATCACGCGATGCCACCAGTACCCGCACATACAGTTCCGGGCCGGTTGGCGCAGGTACATAGGGCATCGACTCGCCCAGCGCCAGGAACGCGCGTACTTGACCATGCTCGTTCTGCGCCACCCACGCACCGGGCAGCGCGCACGCATCGGTCACCAGGGTGATCCGGCGCGCCACCGTGGACCACGGCTCACTGCCCCATTGCTGCACATTGCCGATCGATACGAACCATTCGATGACTTCGTCGAAGAGCGCCAGCACCGCAGGGGCATCGGCCTCGCTGGCGCGGCGGATGTTCAAGGTGTCCTTTCCAACTTCAGTCATGTGCGCACTCCTTTCAACGCTTCAATCAATTGCCACGAGGATGCCGGCCAGCGGCCCGCACTACCAGGGCCGGAGGTCCATGGCTCGGATTTGACATGCAGGTATTTGCCTGCCTATAGTCCATCCAAGGACGGCGCCTGTCCGCCCACGCGAGGAACCTGCAATGGTCGATATCGCACACAGGGTCGGCATCAAGGCCCCTGCAAGTCAGGTGTACCAGGCTCTGGCCACCCCCGAAGGCGTCGCCGCCTGGTGGGCCGAAGACACCCATGGCGACCGCGTGGCCGGCGGCTCGGTCAAGGTTCGCTTCACGAACAACGGCCAGGAAATCGGCGCCATGGAAATGAAACTTGAGCAGCTTGTTCCAGGCGAGCTCGTGCTTTGGCGGTTCCTCGCCGGCCCTGCTGAATGGATCGGCACCCACGCGCGCTTCGTGCTGAAACAGGAAGGTGACTACTGCATCGTCCTGTTCACCCATGAAGGCTGGAAGGAGCGCGTCGAGTTCACCTCCCACTGCAGTACCAAGTGGGCGGTTTTCCTGCTCAGCCTCAAAGCGCTGGTGGAATCCGGCAAGGGCCAGCCCAACCCACACGACATCAGGATCGACAACTGGAATTGAAGACGCCCCGCATGAATGCAGACAAGGTGTTCAAGGCACTGGCCGACCCTACGCGCAGAACGCTGCTGGATCTGCTCTGCGAAGACAACGGGCAGACGCTCGGCCAGCTGTGCGAGCACTTGGACATGGCCCGGCAATCGGTCACCCAGCACCTGGGCCTGCTGGAAGACGCCAACCTGATCAGCACCGTGCGCCGTGGCCGCGAGAAGCTGCACTTCATCAACCCGGTGCCCCTGCACGAAGTCTACGAGCGCTGGGTACGCAAGTTCGAGCAGCAGCGCCTGAGCCTGCTGCATGACCTGAAACGAGAACTGGAAGGAGAATGACGATGTCCGCAGAGTCCACCCGCTTCATCCACGTGATCTACATCGCCTCCACGCCGCAGAAGGTGTTCGAGGCCATCACCCGCCCCGAGATCGCCAGTCGCTACTGGGGCCACGAAAACGTTTCGGACTGGAAACCCGGCTCGCGCTGGCAGCATGTGCGCGCCAACGAAACGCGCTCGGTCGAGCTGGTCGGCGAAGTGGTGGAAAGCACCCCGCCCTCGCGACTGGTCATCACCTGGGCCGCCGCCTCGCAGGCAGAGAACCCGGACGCCTACAGCCGCGTCACCTTCGATATCGTGCCCTACCAGGACATGGTGCGGCTGACCGTCACCCACGACGAACTGGAACCGGGCAGCGGCATGGATACCGGCATCCGTCAGGGCTGGCCGATCGTGCTGTCGAGCCTGAAGTCGTTGTTGGAGACCGGCAAGGGATTGGATGTGTTTGCGAAGCCGAGCTAACACGGTGCTGGCGCGTGGCCACCCACGCGCCTAGAGCGCCACGCTGCCACCGCCGCCCCCCTCTCCGCCTTGCCCATTTCGACATTCCATCCCGCAGAAGACCATGTCTACCGGCATCAGCGGCGCTGCGACCGACGCAATACAGGGCGTGGCGGAGAACAGCTTCAACAGCAGATCGCTGCTGCTGAAGCGCTTGCGTCTGCTCAGCTGTTGGCCAAGCACACTCGACAGAGTCGCGAAGATGGATCTGTCTTTGGCAGAGTTCAACCTCGATGCGAGCAAGCCATCTAGCCTTCACCCTGTGGCGCTTGATAGAACTTCCCACCCTTCAAATAGGGCCTGAAAAAATCTTTGTAAACGGCCAGGTTGTTGTATTCGTCCGGCTCAAAGCCAAACAGACGTGCAGATGATATATGCGGCTGCACCAGCGCCTCTTCCTTGGCATACATCGAAGCAGCACACAGAGACTTCCTCACCACATCTCTGGTCTTCACTGAGCTAATCAGAGCGGAAGCGGGCTTTACTTGATGATGACTCTTGAAGGAATGAAAGAACATCAGATCCTCCCGCAAGGTTATCTGATAAATGGCATCCACACCCACGGATTCAATTATATCAACATCAACGGTATCGGTATTTCTTCTAGTGGGGATTTTTTTCCTCATTCTCACACGCATCAAGGAGTCCTCTGGAGTAATCATCTCGCCGCCATTGATGGAAACCCCGTAACTACTCCTCATGGAGATACTTTGGTACTGGATGCCACCGTCCCCAGAGGATGCTTCGCCGAGGAGATCAGAAAAGTCGAGCTCCCAGGAGCCCAGTGTTGCGTCTACTGAAATGGGCAAAGTACTGTCGCCAAAACAGAGTTCACCCAACGCACCATACCAGGGCTGGCAAAAGGGCAGCAGCAGCGAATCATTGATGACGATTATGTAATGCGCACCGTCTGGCACGTGCCCGTCTACCTTGTGACGCTCAAATTGGTCCAGCTTGCCGCTGATAGCCGATGTGACCGACAGCAATCGCTCACGGAAAACCGCATCACGATCTTCCGGCCCCAAGCTTCTCTGCTCAATGAGATTTCTGGTGTCGGACTGTGGCGTTGGGGTGACCACTTCGAAACAGAACGTCTCTCCATTCTTCCTTGCAATAAAGTCAGGCCCTGCATCCTTGCTCCTGATCTCCTCGAAACCCATTCCGAGAAGCTGATAGTAGAACAGCATTTCGGCCATCCTCTGGGAGTATTTCCCCACATCATCGCTCATTACTTGCGAATTGAACTGAGTATCCTTCAACCCCGAAAAGCTCAAGAAGAGGGATTCCAGACCTTGAATCATGCAGTCAATGACCAACTCCATACGTTGACCACTTTCCGGGGACTTCTGGAAGAAGTAGTCAAACCTTCTGGTCAGGATCTCCCGCCATTTGGCGCGAAGATGATCCACGCACCTATCGTTGTCCTTGTTCTTTTTTGCAGACACATGATTACCAAGAGGGATTATTGATATGGCATACGACATGGGGAAAAAGCTACTAGCTTGTAGCAGACCCGCACTGACCTCATGCCTGCAAGCACGGGGCAAGCGCACCGGCACGTCACCTGGGCACGTCAGAGTTTGGTGGACACTCACTCAGGAAACACGCAGTTGCCGCAGTTGAAATCTCAGCCCGCTAGCGCGCCGTCCAGCCCCCATCCACCGGCAGCGCCGTGCCAGTGATCTGCGCCGCAGCGTCCGAAGCCAGGAACACCACCATCTCCCCCAGCTGCTCGGGCGTCACGAACTGCAACGAAGGCTGCTTCTCGGTCAGCAGCGCGCGGGCGGCGGTCTCCTGATCTGTGCCCTCGCGCTCGGCCAATGCGGTGATCTGCTGCTCGACCAGCGCCGTTCGCACCCAGCCCGGGCAGATGGCATTGGCGGTGATGCCGGTGCCCGCATTCTCCAGCGCGGTCACCTTGGTGAACCCGACCACGCCATGCTTGGCCGCCACATAGGCCGACTTGTTCACCGAACCCACCAGCCCATGCACCGAGGCGATGTTGATGATGCGGCCGGCACCCTGCTGCTTCATGTGCGGCAAGGCCGCCGCCGTGGCATGGAATACGGCCGAGAGATTCAGCGCGAGGATCGCATCCCACTTCTCGACGGGGAATTCCTCGATCGACGCGGTGTGCTGGATGCCCGCGTTGTTCACCAGGATGTCGATGCGTCCCATCGTCGCAACGGCGCGATCGATCATGCCGCGCACTGCCTCGCCACGGGAAAGATCGGCCCCATCGTGCACCACCCGTACGCCGAACTCGGTTTCCAGTTCGGTACGGATGCGTTCGATCTCCGCCGCATCGCCAAAGCCGTTCAGCACGATATCGGCACCTTGCCGCGCCAACGCGGTGGCGATGCCAAGACCGATACCGCCGGTGGAGCCGGTGACCACCGCAACCTTTCCAGAGAACATGGGCGAGCTTCCATCGGGCGTAGGTGGTCAGTGTAGCTTCACCGGCGCCCCCTTTAAGCGACGCTACCTTGGTCAATCAACGGTTAGAACGCGTTCGGTACCCGCCGAGGGAAGTGTCCAGCGTTCATTCAAAACGGACGGTACACCTCAGAGGGGGCGCAGCCGTGGCTTGCTGGCGATACTGTCCGACTCCCACAAGGGCAATGCATCCATGCTTTGCCCGGCGGATCGAACACGTCCGAAAATAGCTTCTGCGGCCGTTCTACTCCCCCCACCTCCAACCGGGCGGAGCGCCTTTCATCCAGCAGATAAGGACAAGGACCAACACTACGGCCCACGTGTAGAGCTGAAACGCGATGGGCTCGCGAAATGGAGAGAACAGAAACGGACCTGCCAGCAGCAGGCCGAATGCGACTGCGTACACAAGCCAGCCCTGCCACGCGCACGGCATCCCCCAACCCCATCCGTACTTTTTCCTGGTAAACCAGTACTTCCTGCTGATCATTGCAATCTTCCTCGATGGCCGCCGGTCTCACGTACCTGATCCAAGCATGCTTTGAGCTGTTCGTGAAGACGTCGGTCCAGAATCAAGTCAGTATCCCCTCTGGCTGTGACGAGAACAGAGCTACGGTCCCTGCGCAGCACGAAGACGTTGCGACCGCTGTGCATGCGGAACTTGCCAAGCTCAACACCACCGGTGCTCGTTCCAAGTTGCCGGTGAGGCAGCGTGATCCTTGAAGCATCTATGCCGAGAGGAAGCGCGTAGGCGTGAATCAGGGATACGTCCAGCGTCGATCGGCACATCATCAGGAACTACTCCGCAGAGATTGACCGCATGCCTTAAACGTAAATCGTCTCGACAATTGCCTCAAATGCGTCTTCGTCACAGGTGACAAGGCCCACGCTTCGCATCGCGCGCAGAAACGAGCGGGCCTCGTTCTATGTTGCGGGCTTTGCGTGTTCATCGCAGATCATACTTGCACTGCCACGCATGAGAATGCTTCAGTATCAGATAGCGCGCAACAAACGCCCATTTCTCATCGATCACATTGGCCGAACAGGAGCTGCGCGCTGTGATGCCATTGCAGTGACACTGTTCATACCGAACTTCAAAAACGCTCTAGAAGAGGACGCTCGCTCGATCAACGGTCGCGAGCGGATTAGCCTTCCGCACCGCCTCCAGGAACAGCAGGAAGTCGCGGTTGAACAGCGTCAGGTTGTTGGTAAACGTCACGCACTTTCTGCCCGATGCTTTGCTGAAGCACACCTGCCAGACATAGCGCCCGTAGATCTTGTCGGACGTTCGTGTGACTGAGGTGATCTGCGAAAGCGGAACCGCCGTGGGCACCGGCCCACGCCGCAGGTAAAAGGACGCCGCATCAAAGAAATAGTGCTCGCGATCCTCTTTGCCATCCACCATCACCAAGGTCATGGATGTTCCGGAGATCCGGCGAGGAGGATCCAAACGCAGCCCCGATTTCACGGACGAGCGAGCAGTTGCCGACATTCGCCGAAGGGTAAACCAGAGGATCACCAACGGAAGCGCCGCAAGGACAATGAAACCTACGGTCTTCAAAGCAGTTTCCAGCGTGCTGGGCACACAGATCTCCAGGATGAACGTGCAGGCACTTGCAAGGCCCGACTAGATCCACGCCACGCGTGGATGCTCTGGCTTCAACGCCCCATCACTTCCAATGATCCGGCCCCAGGAACGGCAGGCTCAACACAAACACCGGCACCGCCACAGGGATCAACGCCGCGCCGAGCACCTTGCCAGCCGCCGAACCCACACCCGGCTTGTCCTCCCTCTCCGGCAGGATCCGCTGCGCCCGCGCACTGATCGGCTGTGCCAGCTTCCCCTTCTCCGCCAGCGCCGTAGCATCCGGCAACTTCACCCGCTCGCCGTCGCCCTCGAACAGCGCGCTGTAATAGCTGCCGCCCTTCTTTGAAAGATTACAGGCCCGATCAAACGCCAGCGCGTAACGGCTCCGATCCTGCGGCAGGTAGTAGCGCGCACGCTCATCCACATACTTCGCCTCGCGCGGGAGCACCTCAATCCGCTCCAGCTTGAACTGCGCGGCCTGTTCCGGCGTCACCTGTTCCGGTCGCAGCAGCAGCGCATAGCTGCCGTGCACCTTGGCCTTGTTGGCCGGGTCGCGCCAGTCCTCATGGAAGTACATCTGCGCGCAGGCCACCGCCTCGCGCAGCGGGCTGTCCATCAGCGCGCGGTACTCGCGGAACGGCGCGGCATTGAAACGCATCGGCTCGTCATAGCGCGGTAGCAGGTACAGCTGGCCGTCGTCGGCCACGAACGCACTGGTGATCTCGCGGCTAGAGGCGTGCTCCTCCGGGCCACTGGCACAGCCAGACAGCAGGCCAAGGCACAGGGCGAAGAGAATGAAAAAAGACGTTCGCATGTCGTGTTCGAGGGCTTCCCTGGGAAAACGGCCCCGCCCGGAAGGACGAGGCCAGCCCACCATGGTGCCACGGCACCGCATGCGATGCAGAACCCGCCCTACTTCAACCGCTCCACCAACCGCTGCCCCACCTCCAGCGCCGAAGCCGGGTTCTGCCCGGTAATCAGCTCACGATCCACCACCACATGCCCCGTCCACGGCGTGGCGTTGCTGCTGAACTTCGCCCCCGCCTGCTGCAGCGCGGTCTGCGGGTAGAACTTCATCTCACCGCCGCCCAGCAGCGGCTTGGCCTGCTCTTCTTCCTGGTTGCTGATCACCGTCATCTGGTAGCCGCTGTAGATCCACTCCGGCGTGGCCGGCATCGCACCCGCCTCCAGCTTCGCCACGAACCCAGCGGCATCCGGCAGCGTGGACAGCAGCGCGATCGGCCCGTGGCAGACCAGCCCGGTATTCTTGTTGCGCTGATGGAAGTCGGCCAGCAACCGGCCCAGCGCCGGGCTCTTCAGCAGGTCCTGCATCGGCGCGTGGCCACCGGGAATGTAGACCGCATCGAAACGCGCATAGCCCTGCTGCTCGACGCGCGCCAGGCTGACCACCGGCGAGGCGGTCGGTGAGGTCAGCGCCAGTTTCTCCAGCAGGTCCTTGTGCAGCGTCAGTTGTTCGGCATCGTTGCCGAAGTAGGCCGGCGTCACCGAGGACGCATCCACCGTCGGCGCCCGCCCCTGCGGCGTGGCGAAGGTCACCTCGTGGCCCGCGTCCAGCAGCAGCTTGACCGGCTGCATCAGCTCGTTGAGATAGAAGCCGGTGGACAGCACCTTGCCGTCCTTCAGGTCCAGGTGGCTTTCGTCGGACAGCACCACCAGCACGTTGGCGGCCTGCGCGCCGTTTGCGGCCAGGGTCAGGGCCAGCGCTGCGGCCAGCCGGGTCATCAGGTTCATGGGGAGCTCCTATCGGGGAATGGCCGCCACTTTATTCATCGCCCCAGCGGCGATAAATTGGCCCCATCGCAAAACATCTGTTCCCCGGAGAGCCAAATGAGCCGCAAATTCGACTACCTGGGCGATGTGGAAGTGTTCCTGGCGGTGGTCGAGCACGGCTCGTTCACCGCCGGCGCGGTGGCGCTGTCCACCACGCCCTCGGTGCTGAGCCGCGCGGTCACCCGCCTGGAAGCGCGGCTGGGCCGGCAGCTGCTGCAGCGGACCACCCGCCGCGTGGGCCTGACCGACGCCGGGCGGCTCTACCTGGAACAGGTACGCACCGCCTTTGGCCTGCTGGACGACGCCGAGCGCGACGTACTGGCCCAGGACGGTGCGCTGGCCGGCCGCGTGCGCCTGAGCGTGCCCACCACCTATGGCCACTACCGGCTGCCGCCCGTGCTGGCGCGCTTTGCGCAGCAGTACCCACAGGTGCAGGTGGAACTGAACATCACCAACCGCAACGTGGACCTGGTGGCCGAAGGCTTCGATCTGGCCATCCGCCTGGGCCAGCTGCCGGACAGCGGGCTGGTGGCGCGCAAACTGGAAGACGCCCCGCTGCTGCTGGTGGCCGCACCGGACTACCTGCAGCGCCGGGGTACGCCGCAGACGCTGGACGAGCTGCAGCAGCACCTGTGCCTGCCGTTCGTGATGCCGCGCACCGGGCGGCTCGCGCCATGGATCTTCCGCGACGGCGGGCGCGACGTGGACTGGCTGCCGCGTTCGTCCATCGAGACTTCCGACGATGTGCTGGGCGTGGTGTCGCTGGCCGAACAGGGCATCGGCATCTGCCAGAGCTATGCGTTCATCGTGCGGGAGCGATTGCAGCGCGGGCAGCTGGTGGAGGTGCTGCCGCAGCTGCGCGGGAGATCGCGGCCGTTCTCGGTGATCTATGCGCCGCATCGGCGGCAGTCGGCGGCGGCGCGGGCGATGATTGAGTTGTTGGTGGGGAATGTGGCTGAGGATGGCGTCGGTTGAGGCCGCGAAGTTCGCTGGCGATGTCGGGTTTGAACCGATTTTCGGGGCGTGCGGCTGATCGCTCGCCGTTGCTTGGCGAGGTGGACTAAGAACTGTTGCAAAAAAGGCTGTCGCGCTATTCGCTTGTGGCATGGGCGATTGCGCCGCTTTGATTCGCCATCAGCAGAACAGCTGCGCGAATGCGTCTGCTGGCGTCGCGTGCTGCACGAATGGTGCGTGCAACAATAGTTCTTCGCTCTCGGATTTCGCGATTCCTTCGCGAATTTCTATTGGCATTCGGAGCGGCGGCGTAAACACCATGGCGCGCCACCGACAAGGGGTGGCCGGGTCTGCAAACCCGCATTGATGTACGCGTCTGTAGTTTGCGCTTGCCCGTCGGCACCGTCCTTAACCGGTGCCGGCGGGCAATCCGTCGGCCTTTCTGGCGGGCGGTGCGTGGGGATCTTCGGATCCACCGGTTCTATGACGCTACTTCATCCCGGTTTGCAGCCATGCATCGTCCGCCACCTCTTCGCGGTGGCGCTGTTAAGCACAGCCACGGAAGCCGACCCCATGAACGAATCCGACACCTTCTCCTCGTACACCGTTGTTGAACCCATCAACGACGACACTCCCCTGCCGGACCTGAACTCCCTGCTCGGCATCCTCAAGCGCATGCGCGGCTGCGAGGGCGCAGATGGGCATCCTTGGCCAGAAACCGATGTGTCACCCGGCCGCCGCGTGAGCCTGGCGCGGAGCGAGCGCGCAATGGTCGGGGCGCTGACGGTACTGGAGCTGCTGCATGCAGCGGATCGCTGCCGGGTGGCAGCAGACCCGGAGCGGCATCTGGATGAAGGGACTGTTGATGGGTTGTTCCTTGCCTGCCGGGGGTTGGCTGAGTGGGCCTGTCAGCAGGTTCGGCCCGAATAGCTAAAGGCACCAAGTGCTCCCGCATCTTCCAGCGCGACCAAATAAAACCCCACGCCCCACCAAATATAGAGAATGCCGTCTCAGCCCGCAGATCTTCTCACTAACTCGTCTATCCGCTGAAAGCGAGCATCTTGAACCAGGTAAGGTGCGGCGGCAGCAATGTCCTGCATGCAACTGACCAACTCATCCGGCACCCAAAATGGCTTATCGATGACGGCATCAAGAAGCTCAAGTGCTTCCGACGGATAGCGATTGCACAATCCGGATTTACTCAGGCTACGGACAACTGATCCAGGATGCTCAATCGGCAATAGCCAGTTTACGACCGTAGCGAGTGCCTTTGGAAAATCCCTACCAACAGCAATTGTCATTTTTGCAAAAGAATCCGATATACGCACGCTTGCAAGATCGCGTGATTTCGGCCACACCTGCTGCAGAAAAGGCTGAGCTCGATTTCGCCAATAATCTTCGCTCTTCGACGCAGCTCCTTCAACAGCTTGAGATAGCGCCTGAGCAGCCTCTTCCAGTCCCTTCCGAGGAAGCGCAGCCAAAGCATGTCGGAACTCAGCAACCTCGTAGCCTTCAGCCGGACCGAGCGCGGCATAAGTTAGCAGAACTGAATACTGCTGCTGAAATTCGCCAAGCTCGTCATAGTGCTTGGCGCAATTCAGGAACTGAGACTTCAAGGAAATCATCAACGGTGGATAGATGCGCGGCGACCAAAGGAAGCCCTGCCAAACCCTCTTGGCCTCGTCGGAACCGTTCCAGTCGAACAATGGCAACAAATGTTGCTCAGTCCAGGCCCGATCAACACGGAAAAATGCGATCAACTGCGACCCTAGAATAACTCGCGCATGTTTAAAACCAGTCGCTCGACCATCGCTTAAATCCGTAAAAACTCGCCTAAGCTCTGATGGAAGTCCGTCGTTGTCACTAGGCGCCCGTGCAAACCATAAATTCAACAACGCCTGTGCAACCATACCAAATGGATGATTAATTGCCGAGCTAACCGGCCTATTTATTTCAACCTCGTCATCAAACGTCGAAGATTCTGAGCCCAGTGGATGAGGCGCCTCTAGAACATGATATGCCAGCTCAAGCATCACATCTGGATGATTTACTATGGATTTGGAAGCTGCCTCAAGCCATCGGGCAAATGAATGAGAGAGTTCAGCAACGAATTGCGAAGGCATTTCTTTGACTAGATGCGCAGAGTAACGCCAAGAGCGGGCCACCAAAGCATCGTCGGCCCATACATTCAGAGCATCTCTCCATCGACTGACGGGCCATACCCCATTCCTACTCAGATCACACAGTGCCGCGAACGAGTGGTAGAACCGCGTTCGACACACATCCCTCCACGTATCCTCGTAGAATGGATCGCTGTCGGGGACTGGCTGCTCCAGCCAGCCCACAAGCTCAACTCTTGTGCGTGGCGCAATATCTACATGCCGCTCATCTTCGAAGTCCGGGTCTCCGGTGCCACTCATCCAATGTGAAAACTCCTCCCGATTGTTATCGGCCAACACCCAGTGACTGTTCGCAATTGAGAGCTCCCCGAGGAGTTTGGAGGCAGCTGCGCCTAGCGCAACACCCGACTGTTCCAACTTCGCAAGCCGTAGCCACGTCGAGCGCGAGACCATCTTCTGCCAAGCCTCAGCCTCCATATCCAAGCGATGCATTGAGCGCTGCGGACCAGCCAGAACTGCTGACTCCAATCTACTGGATTCATTTTGATCTAACGCCTTGCCCCGCAGCACTATTAGCCGGAAGACCTCGCGGCCCATCTCCGGGCTCCACAACCACCAACTGCCATCAGAGAGCAACCAATCCACCCACACAGAGGGAAGAATATTTTCGCACCGGGATGCAGCGAACAGGGATAGGCGTTTGAACGTGGGATACGGGACATCAAACCATTGCTGTGCGATATGAGCAGCTCGAACACCACTCTCGGCAAGGACTTCCAACCATGCGTCTCTCAAGAGTTCGATAAGTACTACCCAGTCGTGAAAACCCCGATTCTGCCAGTGCGGCTCGACAGAAGGAATGTCCCAGTTCGAGCGATCCCTGAATTCGTCAGCCTCTCCAAGAGCCCGAAGGAGATCCAATGCATCTCGCAACAACAGCTGGACATCATCGATTAGCTTGGGAAGGATATTTTTTAGCGTGTCGTCCTGAGAATCTTGCAACGCTGAGCGAACGTGATTGGCAGCAAGCTCCAAATCGAAATCGACTAGGTGCTTGACCTTAGTCACAACCCTCGCGCCTTCCGGATAATCATCATCCAGAGCAAAAGGCTTTCTTATTGAAATCTTTGGCGCCAGCAATTCACGAAACTCCAACCGCGCGATCGGCGTCAAACCATGCATCTTCAACCTGGAACGCCATCTAAAGAAATCTAGCGCATTCCAATTAATCTTTACTCTCCCTGCAAGCAGTATTTGCCACAGCGTCAACATCTGCGGGCGAGGGATAGCACGTGGCGCCTTCTCCCGAATTTCATCCAGCTCGTCCACCCTGCCTGCAATCTCCAGCGAAGAAAATCGCTGGAGCTCCTGTTCAACTAGCCTGTGCCAAGTTGCATGCAGTTTCCCGCCTCTCTCGGCAACCCAAAGAACCAACCTAGGATCATCCAGATGGCGTACCAGCCATTTCGCCAAATGAAGCATGACCTCGTCCCATCGCCCGTCAGCGACACCACCAGATACGAGCGTCATTAAAGGCGAAAAATCGTAAGGAGCTGGCCGCCGCACCAAGCTAAACTCAAGCCCCTCGTCCACCGCTTCATGCGGAGGCACATTAAACCGACGAAGGTCACCATACCCGAAGCTATCAACTGAGAATGACTCAAGCAACCAATCAAGCGATGGCGCCGGGTTAAATTCGGCAAACCTCTTCGCGGGAAGCCCCGATTTATCCGAAAGCGCCCACAGTACCCGACCAACGAAGTTGTCCTGAACCGTACTGCTTTGAGGGCGAGTTAGTGCGTGCTTTACAACTATAGCCTCTTTACCCTGGACTCCATCCCTATAGGTTTCCGCCCAAACATGTAACGTCTTATGAAGTGCGGAATGGTCGGCACCACCGGGCGGCACCGAATAGAGAATCGGCGTTACTCCCTTTGCCTCCCACTCAACTGTCTTTTGGCGCTCCTGACCAACTTCACAGTCACCTAAAGCCCACGCCTGCTGTGTAACTTCACCCTGCATTCTATCTGCCGCCAATGCATCCATCATGTAGCGAAGAACAGGATCATTAATACTATAGCCAACGAAACAAATTACGTAGTTACGAAACATCTCACTGACAAACCTGGCGGCCCACCTTTCGGTCAAATAGGCCAATCCAAAATCCCCGCTAGTTACTACCAGTCGATGCAGAGAGGTGTCTTCGGACGCTCCAGAAAGCAGGCCATGAAGGTAGACGAGTCCGTTCCACCGACTATTCTTCGGAATCGGAAGCATTGGCGCAGAATATGCATCAAAAACCTGCCCCGTCCGTTTTGCGGCGACATGAAAGACTCGATCGAAATTCGTGGTAACAAGTCGAAGTGCACCTTGACGGCTACGTGATAGACGCAGAAGCGCAGCGTGGGTGTCCAAGGCTCCTTTGACCTTCAACTTTGGCCTTAGCGCTTTCACCATAGCGCGACGAACTGTAACGCGCTGTCCAGGCAAGCGGCGCTCAAGCAGATCCAAAGTTGCGTCGTATTGCCCCCTATTGAACGCATCTCGCTCAATATCGCTGAACTCTGCACCAGTGTTTTTGTAGACCTTTTCTACAAGGCCCTTGAAGCCAGGAAGGCCCGCAGGATAGGAAACCCCGGCACCACAGAAGAACACCACACGCCCCTCCTCATGAGCCCGCAGCAGGGCGTCGGGGATATCGGGGCCATCGCTAACAAACTGCATTCTGCAGACTCCTTTCCAATGAGGCTGCGTCAAAGCCAGCCACTCAATAACTTACTTCCATTCTTCGTGATTAAACATCAGCCAAGTCTGGAAAAGTAACGCCTCAGGCGAATGACCTTTGGCATCTTGCCAACTCGCACTAAGTTCCAATCAACTCCAGCCACGCCTCAAAAATTTTGAACCATCATGTTCGAACAACGAACATACTTCAGCCGGGCTGTAAAGTGCGACATACATCGACAACAAAACAAAAAAGGGCGCCTCTCGGCGCCCTCGTTCTTTCAACTCACTCCCACTCAATAGTAGCCGGCGGCTTCCCCGAGATGTCATAAACCACCCGCGACACCCCCCGCAACTCATTGATGATCCGGTTGCTCACCGTCCCCAGGAACTCATACGGCAGATGCGCCCAATGCGCCGTCATGAAGTCGATCGTCTCCACGGCCCGCAGCGCAATCACCCACTCATAAGCACGCGCGTCGCCCACCACGCCCACCGACTTCACCGGCAGGAACACGGCAAACGCCTGGCTGGTCTTGTCGTACAGATCCGCCTTGCGCAGCTCATCAATGAAGATGGCATCGGCCTTGGCCAGCAGCTCGGCGTATTCGCGCTTCACTTCGCCCAGAATACGCACGCCCAGGCCCGGGCCCGGGAACGGATGGCGGTAGACCATGGTGCGCGGCAGGCCCAGCTCCACGCCCAGGCGGCGCACTTCGTCCTTGAACAGCTCGCGCAGCGGCTCCACCAGGCCCAGCTTCATGTGCTCCGGCAGGCCGCCCACGTTGTGGTGGCTCTTGATCACATGCGCCTTGCCGGTCTTGCTGCCGGCCGACTCGATCACGTCCGGGTAGATGGTGCCCTGCGCCAGCCACTTGGCGTTCTTCAGCTTGTTCGACTCTTCGTCGAAGATCTCAACGAACAGGTTGCCGATGATCTTGCGCTTGGCTTCCGGGTCGCTCACGCCTTCCAGCGCGGCGAAGTAACGGTCAGCGGCATTCACGCGAACGACCTTCACGCCCATGTGCTCGGCGAACATCGCCATCACCTGGTCGCCTTCCTGCCAGCGCAGCAGGCCGGTATCCACGAACACGCAGGTCAGCTTCTCGCCGATGGCCTTGTGCAGCAGCGCAGCCACCACGGACGAATCGACGCCGCCCGACAGGCCCAGGATCACTTCGTCATCGCCCACCTGTTCGCGCACGCGGGCGATCTGGTCGTCGATGATGTTGGCGGCGGTCCACAGGGTCTGGCAGCCGCACACATCCACCACGAAGCGGCGCAGCAGCGCCTGGCCCTGCAGGGTGTGGGTCACTTCCGGGTGGAACTGCACGCCGTACCAGCGCTTCTCTTCGTTGGCCATGGCAGCCACCGGAATGCGGTCGGTGGTGGCGGTGATGGTAAAGCCCGGCGGTGCAACGGAGACGTGGTCGCCGTGGCTCATCCAGACATTCAGCTTCGGCTCGCCGCCGTGGTCGCTCAGGCCCTTGAACAGTGCATCCGGGTTGATCACGTTCACTTCGGCATGGCCGAATTCGCGCTGGTCAGCGGCTTCGGTGGCACCACCCAGCTGTGCGGCCAGGGTCTGCATGCCGTAGCAGATGCCGAAGATCGGCAGGCCGCTGTCGAACACTTCCTGCGGTGCAGCCGGGGCGCCCGGCAGCGTGGTCGATTCCGGGCCACCGGACAGGATGATGCCCTTGGCGCCGAAGCCGGCAATCTCGGCCGGGTTGTGGTCCCACGCCCAGATTTCGCAGTAGACGCCGAGCTCGCGGATGCGGCGGGCGATCAGCTGCGTGTACTGCGCGCCGAAATCGAGGATGAGGATCTTGTCGTTATGGATGTTGGTCATGGTGCCGTTCCAGTGGTGTTTTTCGCAGCGCCCGGCGCTTCAAGGCTCTGCGTCAGCGTGGCGATGAACGCCTCGCGTTGTTGAATATGTGAGGGGTCTTCCTCGTCCCAGCGCAGCATCAGCAGGCCGTGCGGTGCGTTGGGGTTGGAGCGGTCAGCGCGCGGCAGCTCGGCGATTTCCTGCACGTCGGTGCCGGGCACGATGCGCCGTTGCAGCGCCGCCATCGAGACGCCCGAATCCGCAGCGCCCCAGGACGCCCAGCGCACGCTCATCCGTGCGGGCTCCAGCGCGCCCAGTACCGGCGTCAGCACCGGATCATCCGGCCCGTGCAGCAGCTCGGTAATGCATTGCAGCGTGACCTGCAGCGGGCGCTCGCCGGTGCCTTTCAGCAGCCAGCGCTGCTCGCCAGCGGCCTGCACCTGCCAACCCTTTGGCAGCGAAAACGCGTTCTGGCACGCCTGCACGTCCTGCAATTGCGAAACCGCCGCGCCCGGAGACCCGGAGCGCGGCGGCGGTTCGGACAACGAACAGCCTGCCATCAGCAGGCTGCCCGTAATCGCAAGAGCAGTTCGCAAGCGCATCAGGCGCGGTAGTTCGGCGGCTCTTTGGTGATCGTCACGTCGTGGACGTGGCTCTCACGCTGGCCGGCGCCGCTGATCTTCACGAACTTGGGCTTGCTGCGCATGTCTTCGATGGTGGCGCAGCCCACGTAGCCCATGGTGGCGCGCAGGCCGCCCATCAGCTGGTGGATGATGCCGCCCACCGGGCCGCGGTAGGGCACGCGGCCTTCGATGCCTTCCGGCACCAGCTTGTCGGCGGTGGCGGCGTCCTGGAAGTAGCGGTCCTTCGACCCCTTCTCCATGGCAGCCAGCGAACCCATGCCGCGGTAGCTCTTGTACGAACGACCCTGGTACAGCTCGGTCTCGCCCGGCGATTCTTCGGTACCGGCCAGCAGGCCACCGACCATGATGGTCGAGGCACCGGCGGCCAGCGCCTTGCCGATGTCGCCCGAGTAGCGGACGCCACCGTCGGCGATCAGCGGGATGCGGTCCTGCAGCGCTTCGGCCACCAGGTCAATGGCGGTGACCTGCGGCACGCCGACACCGGCGACGACGCGGGTGGTGCAGATCGAGCCCGGGCCGATGCCCACCTTCACTGCGTCCGCGCCGCTGTCCAGCAGCGCCAGTGCGGCTTCGCCGGTGCAGATGTTGCCACCGATGACCTGCACCTGCGGGAAGTTCTTCTTGACCCAGCTGACGCGGTCCAGCACGCCCTGCGAGTGGCCGTGCGCGGTATCAACCACGATCACGTCCACGCCGGCGGCGACCAGCGCTTCCACGCGGCGATCGGTATCGCCACCGACGCCGACGGCAGCGCCGACCAGCAGGCGGGTCGACAGATCCTTGGCAGCGTTCGGGAAGTCGGTGTTCTTCTGGATGTCCTTGACGGTGATCAGGCCACGCAGTTCGAACGAATCGTTGACCACCAGCACCTTTTCGATGCGGTTGCGGTGCAGCAGCTGCAGCACTTCGTCAGAGGCGGCGCCTTCCTTGACCGTGATCAGGCGATCCTTCTTGGTCATGATGTGGCGGACCGGATCGTCCAGCTCGGTCTCGAAGCGCATGTCGCGATGGGTCACGATGCCGGCCAGCAGGCCGTCGCTGCCCACCACCGGCACGCCGGAGATGTTGTGCGCCTGGGTCAGGGCCAGCACGTCGCGGATGGTGGTTTCCGGGCCGACGGTGATCGGGTCGCGGATGACACCGGCCTCGAACTTCTTGACCTTGGCCACTTCCGCGGCCTGCTGTTCCAGGCTGAGATTCTTGTGGATGATGCCCATGCCGCCGAGCTGTGCCATGGCGATGGCCAGGCGGGCTTCGGTGACGGTATCCATGGCTGCGGACAGGATCGGAAGCTTGAGCTTCAGGTCGCGAGTCAACCGCGTTTCGAGGTTGACGTCCTTGGGCAGGATGGTCGAGTGGGCGGGGACGAGCGAGACGTCGTCGTAAGTGAGTGCTTCAGCCTGGATGCGCAGCATCGGCATACCCGAGATGTGGGGAAGCGCGACATTTTACCCTGTTTTCGCGCCGTGTGGCAGGGGGTAGATGCGACGCAGTGTCGCGCGGGCGGCGATTGGTTCAGGGGGGCTTGGGTGGGTGCCAACCTTGGCTGGCACCCACGGAACCGCCATGGACATGGAACCGCAACGGAACCGCCTTTGGTAGGTGCCAACCTTGGTTGGCACAAACAGGGAGAGGCCATCACCCCATCTGGGGCACAGGCGCCGGACGGATCGTGCCAACCAAGGTTGGCACCCATGGAACCGCCATGGACATGGAATCGCCACGGAACCGCCTTTGGTAGGTGCCAACCTTGGTTGGCACAATCAGGGAGCTGCCTTCACCCCATCTGGGGCACAGGCGCCGGACGGATCGTGCCAACCAAGGTTGGCACCTACCAGGAGCGGGTCATCGGCCTGCCCCGGCATTGTGCCGACCAACGGTCGGCACCCGCCAGGAGCCGGTCGTCAGCTCAGCGCTTCCGCCGCTTCCAGGGTGTTCTGCATCAACGTGGCCACGGTCATCGGGCCCACGCCACCCGGCACCGGGGTGATCCAGCTCGCCCGCTGCGCAGCCGCTTCAAACCCGACATCACCCACCAACCGGCCGTCATCCAACCGGTTGATACCCACATCGATCACCACCGCGCCCGGCTTCACCCACTCGCCCGGCACGATGTCCGGACGACCCACCGCCACCACCAGGATGTCGGCGTTGCGCACGGCCTGTTCCAGCACGTCCTTGGGGGTGAACTTGTGGCAGCTGGTCACCGTGCAGCCGGCAATCAGCAGCTCCAGGCCCATCGGCCGGCCGACGTGGTTGCTCACGCCCACGATGGTGGCGTTGCGGCCGCGCACCGGCTGGTCGGTGTGGCCCAGCAGCGTGGTGATACCGCGCGGGGTGCACGGGCGCAGGCCGAACTCGCGCAGGGCCAGGTGGCCGACGTTTTCCGGGTGGAAACCGTCCACGTCCTTGCGCGGGTCGATGCGCTGGATCAGCCGGCGTGCGTCGGGGATGCCCGGCAGCGGCAGCTGGATCAGGATGCCGTTGATCTTCGGATCGGCGTTGAGCTGGTCGATCAGGTCGAGCAGCTCGGCTTCGGTGGTACCGGCCGGCAGGTCGTAGTCATGTGCTTCGATGCCGACCTTCTCGGCGGCACGGCGCTTGTTGCGCACGTACACGGTCGAGGCCGGGTCGCCGCCCACCAGCACCACGGCCAGGCCCGGACGGCTGCCACCGGCAGCCACGCGGGCGTCGACGCGCACCTTCAGGCTGTCGAGCAGGTCCTCGGCGATGCGGCGGCCATCAAGGATGCGGGCAGGAAGCTGGGAGGCGGAATCGGTCATCGGGAGCAGGCGTGGGGCGGCGGGGACGCTATTGTCCCCGATTCAGGCCCCCTCGCCCACCGCCAATCCGGGCGGCCGCTGCGCTCGCCGGGCATGGCCCGGCGCTACCCCACCGGTGCGCACCACGGTAGCGCCGGGCCACGCCCGGCGAGCGCGATGCGCGGCACCTCATTCTTCCTCTTCCGGCACATCCTGCGGGTTCAGCGTCTTGCTCTCCCGCTTCGGCGCGGTGAACGGCGTCGGCGTCGGTACGCCCTGCGGGCTGTTGCCGTAGATCATCCGCGCGCCGGCATTCAGACCACCGCCGGCAATTTCCAGCTCGAAACGCTCGGCATCGCGGCGGCGGATCTGCTCGGCAATTTCGATCGCGTCGTCCTCGTCCGCCCCCAGTTCCACCAGCGCGGCCTGGCCGAACAGCACCGCCGATTCAAACGTCTCGCGAATCTGGAAATCGACACCGGCATGGATCAGCCGCAGCGAATGCTCGCGGTCGAACGAGCGCACCATCAGCTTGGCCTGCGGGAACTCATGCGCCACCAGTTCAACGATGCGGTCGGCCGCCTCGGCCTTGTCCACGCACACCGCAATCGCACGTGCATTGGCGGCGCCCGAAGCATGCAGCACATCCAGACGCGTGCCGTCGCCGTAGTAGATCTTGAAACCGAAGCGCGCCGCGCTCTGGATCATCTCCACATCGTTGTCGATGATGGTCACGTCCACGTCGCGCGCCAGCAGCGACTGGCTGGCGACCTGGCCGAAGCGGCCGAAGCCGATCAGCAGCACGCTGCCGGACAGGCCATCGGCCTCGTCCACGCCGTCCATGTTCACCGTCGGCTTCGGCGCGATGCGCTTGTAGACCAGCACCACCAGCGGGGTCAGTGCCATCGACAGCACCACCACGGCGGTGAAGTTGGCATTGATCTCCAGGTCGATCACGCCGGCCGATGCAGCGGCGGAGAACAGCACGAAGGCGAACTCGCCGCCCTGCGCCATCAGCACGCCGCGGTCCAGCGCCTGCGCATGGTCGCTGCCCATGATGCGCGCGACCACGTAGATGCACAGCGCCTTGGCCGCCATCAACGCCAGCACCAGACCGAGGATCAGCTGCCAGTGCGCGGCCACCACGCTCAGGTCCAGCGCCATGCCGACGCTGAGGAAGAACAGGCCCAGCAGGATGCCGCGGAACGGCTCGATGTCCGCCTCGATCTGGTGACGGAAGGTCGACTCACTCAGCAGCACGCCGGCGAGGAACGCGCCCATCGCCATCGACAGTCCGGACAGCTGCATCAGCAGCGCCGCGCCCAGCACCACCAGCAGCGCGGCGGCGGTCATCACCTCGCGCGCCTTCGATTCGGCCAGCACGCGGAACAGCGGGTTGAGCAGGAAGCGGCCGACCAGCACCAGGCCGACGATGGCACCGACGCCGATCGCCACCGACAACCAGCGCGAACCCTCGCCGTCGGCACTGCCTGCGCTCGGGCCCATCCAGGCCACCAGCGCCAGCAACGGCACGATCAGCAGGTCTTCGAACAGCAGGATGGAAACGATCTTCTGCCCCGACGGCAGTGCGATATCACCGCGCTCGGCCAGCAGCTGCATCACCACCGCAGTGGAGGTCAGCACGAAGCCGGTGGCGCCGATGAAGGCGACCTGCCATGGCAGGCCGAACAGCTTGGCGATGCTGGTCAGCACCAGCGCACAGGTGACGATCTGCAGCGTGCCCAGCCCGAAGATCTCCTTGCGCAGGCTCCACAGGTGCGACGGCCGCATTTCCAGGCCGATCACGAACAGGAACATCACCACGCCGAGCTCGGCGGTATGCAGGATCGACTGCGGGTCGGAGAACCAGCCCAGCCCGAACGGTCCGATCGCCAGGCCGGCGGCGAAGTAGCCCAGTACCGAGCCCAGGCCGGCCCGGCGGAACAAAGGCACCATCACCACCGCCGCGCCCAACAGGGCCACGACCTTGACCAGCTCGCTGGTCGCTGCTTCTACCGCCATGCGGTGTTTTCCCCAAGATCCAGAATCGGGTTCAACAATAGAGCAATGCCGATGACGGCAATAGCACGCATGTTGCGCCGGATTGTCTTGGAGGTGGAACGATGCCGGGAGCGACCCCCAGCATCATCCCGAAACCATAAACGGTAGCGCCGGGCCATGCCCGGCGGATGTACCTGCGCGCGCCGCTGCGCTCGCCGGGCATGGCCCGGCGCTACCGGGTTCACCCACCCCGGCAAAACGCCGCGTAATCGATATACCCCGGGAACGGCACGCCCAGCGCGCACACCGGGCAATGCGGGTCCGGCCGGATGCCGGATTCCGAAACCATGCATGCGCATCGGCGGGCGCCAACCATGCACCCGCTTCGGTAGGTGCCAACCTTGGTTGGCACAAGAGCGCCGACCAAGGTCGGCATCTACCAATCCACTCCCCGGCCGGGTTCACCCACCCCGACAGAACGCGGCGTAATCGATATACCCCGGGAACGGCACGCCCGGCGCACACACCGGGCAATGCGGGTCCGGCCGGATGCCGGTCTCGCGGAAGCGCATGCCCAGCGCATCGAAGCGCAGCAGGCGGCCAACCAGCGGTTCGCCGATGCCCAGCAGCAGCTTCAGCACCTCGGTGGCCTGCAGCACCCCAGCCAGGCCGGGCAGCACACCCAGCACACCGGCCTCGGAGCAGTTCGGCGCGAACTCCGGCGGCGACGGCTCCGGGAACAGGCAGCGGTAGCACGGCGCCACACCGCGCTGGCGGCCGGCGTCAAACACGCTCACCTGGCCGTCGAAGCGCTCGATGGCGGCATACACCAGCGGCTTGGCGTGCTTGATGCAGGCGTCGTTGAGCAGGTAGCGCAGCGGGAAGTTGTCCGAGCCGTCCAGCACCACATCCACGCCCTCCAGCAGCCGATCCACGTTCTCGGACGTGACCCGCTCGGGCACCGCCTCGACTTCGATCGACGGGTTCAGCGCCAGCAATCGCTCGCGCGCCGAATCGACCTTGAGCTGGCCGACGCTGGCTTCGGTATGCACGATCTGCCGATGCAGGTTGCTGCGCTCCACGCGGTCGTGGTCGGCGAAGCGCAGGTGCCCTACCCCGGCCGCAGCCAGATAGAAGCCGGCCGGCGAGCCCAGCCCGCCCGCGCCCAGTACCAGCACGCGCGACTGCTGCAGCCGGCGCTGGCCGGCCTCGCCCACCTGCGGCAGCAGCAGATGGCGCGAATAGCGGTCGTAGAAATCGCGGTCGGCCGCACTGGTCAGCGGCTGCACCAACGGCAGCGACTGCTCTCGCCAGGCCACGGTGCCGCCGGTCACGGACGCGACGTGGGTGTAGCCGGCCTTCAGCAGGAACTGCGCGGCATCGGCCGAGCGCTTGCCGCTCTGGCAGATCAGCAGAATTTCCTGGCCCTGCTTTGGCAGGTGCGCCGCCGGGTCGGCCTGCAGCTCGCCCTTCGCCACGCCGCGCGCGCCCTCGGCCATGCCCCCGGCCCGTTCGTGTGCCTCGCGCACATCGATCAGCACGGCGCCATGGGCCAGGCGCTCACGCGCCTGCGCGGGGGAAAGCTCTTGGATGCTCATGCCCGCATTATCGCGCACGTGGCGCCGGCCCGCCTTGACCAGAATCTGTAGAGCCGAGCCCATGCTCGGCTGGCGCGCGCAGCGCGCGCGGCAATGTGCGAAAAGCAGCCGAGCATGGGCTCGGCTCTACAGGTCCACCGCGAGCGTAGCCAGGCGCTACCCGGCCTACCCGCGCCCGCCGTGCTGTTCCTGAAGAAGACCGATCAGCGCTTTCAACCCGGGCGGCACATGCCGATGGCCCGGGTAGTACAGCGAAAGGCCAGGAAACTCGGGACACCAGTCCTCAAGCAACCGCAGCAGGCGGCCATCGGCCAATGGCTCCAGTGCCAGGTGCTCGGGAACGAACGCAATACCGATGCCGTCAACGGCGGCGTCGACCATCAACGGCTGGTCCGTCAGCGTGATCGGCCCGGAGACGTTCACCCGCTCGGTGGTGCCTTGATGCTCGAACTCCCAGCGGTAGATCGCCCCACTTTCGAAGCGGAAACGAATGCAGTCATGCTGATGGAGATCCAGCGGCCGCAGCGGTCGGCCACGCGCCCGCAGGTACGCGGGCGAAGCAACCGCCGCGAAGCGCATGGGCGCGGTCACCGCTATCGCGACCATGTCCTGAGGCACCGCTTCGGTAAGGCGGATACCTGCATCGAACCCATCCGAAACGATATCGCCCAACCTGCCGTCACTGACGATATCCAGATGGACCTGCGGGTATTGGCGCAGGAACCTTGCGAGCACCGGCTTCAGCACGAGCCGTATGGCGCCTTCACTGGCGTTGATGCGGACCGTGCCACGCGGCGTGCCGGCCTCAGTATCCACCGACTGCAGGGCCTCTTCGATCGAGGCCATGGCCGGACGCAGTTTTTCCGCCAGTCGCTCCCCGGCGTCGGTCAGCGAGACGCTGCGCGTGGTGCGATTGAACAGGCGCGCACCCAGCCGCTGCTCGAGCGCCTTGATCGCATGACTGATCGCCGACGGCGTGATGTTCAACTCGGCCGCCGCGCTGCGGAAGCTCCTATGCGCTGCAACCGCCAGGAACGCCGTGAAGGCGGCCAGATCACCTCCGCTTGATTGTTGAATACGATTCACCATATCGTGAAATATTGGAGCGATTGTCTTGATAGTCAACCGATTCTACGCTCCGGGTTGTCCGCGGGCACACGCCCTCGGCGCTCACCCACCGGGACAGGATCAAGACGATGAAAACGATGAAAGCGGTTGTGATGACCGGGCCGAATGCGCCGTGGCAAGTGCAGGACGTGCCGATGCCCGTGATCGAACCGGGTCAGGTACTGGTCAAGGTCCACGCATCGGGCATGTGCTACACGGACGTGTGGGCAACCCAGGGCTATGGCGGCGACATTTACCCGCAGACGCCGGGGCATGAAGTGGTCGGCGAGGTCGTGGAAGTAGGCGCGGGTGTGCATACGCGCCGGGTGGGCGATCGCGTGGGCACCTCATGGGTCCAATCCGCGTGCGGGCGATGCCCCTACTGCCGCGAGAGTCGCCCTTTGTCCGGGCAGACCGCTATGAACTGCGATGCACCCCGCACCACCGGCTTCGCCGCGCAGGGCGGACACGCACAGTACATCGCCATCTCTGCCGAAGGCACGGTACTGCTGCCTGACAGCCTCTCCTACGTGGACGCAGCGCCGATGATGTGTGCCGGCTACACCACCTGGAGCGGGCTGCGCGATGCGGCGCCCCAGCCACGGGAGAAGATCGCGGTACTTGGCATCGGCGGGCTGGGCCACGTCGCCCTGCAGCTGTCCAAGGCCTGTGGCTTCGAGACCATCGCCATCACCCATTCTGCAGACAAGCACGCGCTCGCCCTGCAGCTGGGCGCCGACCAGGTCGTTGCCAACGGCAAGGAGTTGAAGGCCATCGGTGGCGCCGACGTGCTGCTGGTGACCACCAATGAATTCAGCTCGGCCGAGGAGGCAATGACCGGTCTGCGTGTCGACGGGCGCGTTGTGCTGTGCGGCCTGGACTTCAGCCAGCCCTTCTCGATCTCGTCCGAAGGCGTGCCGTTCCACATGATGCGCCAGCGCGTGATCGGTGCCACCCATGGTGGCCAGCACTACCTCAGTGAAGTGCTGCAGCTTGCCGCCGCCGGCAAGGTGAAGCCGATGGTCGAGACCTTTGATCTGGACCGGGCGACCGAGGCGTATGACCGCCTGTCGTCAGGAAGGATGAGGTTCCGTGGCGTGCTGTTGCCGTGGGGCAGCGCCTGAGAGCGGGCGCCCGATGCCGCCGGGCATGGCCCGGCGCTACCGGCATCTGCAACGAAAAAGGCGGCCCTGCGGCCGCCCTCTTCTGCATCACTTGCCCTTGACGTGTTTCATCAAGCGCCGCTTGGCCTTGACCTGCCGCTCGGTGAGGACGTTCTTCTTGCCCTCGTACGGGTTGGCACCCTCGCGGAAGATGAAGCTCACCGGCGTGCCGATCAGCTTGAAGCGCTTGCGGAAGAAGTTCTCCAGGTAGCGCTTGTACGACTCCTGCAGCTCCTTCAGGCGCGTGCCGTGCACGATGAAGGTCGGCGGGTTGGCGCCGGCCGGGTGCACGTAACGCAGCTTGGAGACATGGCCGCGGATGGTCGGCGGCGGGTTGGTCTCGTAAGCCACTTCCAGCGCCTTGTTCACTTCGCTGGTGGTGAAGGTCTTGTTCGCCGATTCGTGCGCGCGGTGCACCGCACGGAACAGCTCACGCAGGCCCGAACCATGCTTGGCCGAGATGCGCACCGACTCAGCCCACGGCACGAAGCCCAGGCGAAGCGACAGCATGGTTTCGGCCTGCTCGCGCTGGTACTCGGTCAGGCCATCCCACTTGTTGATGGCGATCACCAGCGCACGGCCGGCATCAAGCACGGCACCGAGCACGGTGGCGTCCTGGTCGGTCACGCCTTCGGTTGCATCGAGCATCAGCACGGCCACCTGGCACTGCTCGATCGACTGCATGGTCTTGACCACCGAGAACTTCTCGACGACCTCGTCCACGCGCGAACGGCGGCGCAGGCCGGCGGTGTCGATCAGGCGGTACTCACGGCCATCACGCTCCAGGTCCACGGCGATCGAGTCGCGGGTGGTACCCGGCACGTCGGAGGCGATCATGCGCTCCTCGCCGAGGATGCGATTGACCAGGGTCGACTTGCCCACGTTCGGGCGGCCGACAAAGGCAATGCGGATGCGGTTCGGATCGTTGTCCAGCTCTTCACCGCTGCCTTCTTCCGGCAGGCGCTGCACCACTTCTTCGAGCAGGTCATCCAGGCCCTGGCGATGCGCGGCCGAGACGGTCAGCATTTCGCTGAAGCCGTAGCGGGCGAACTCCGAACGCACGCTGTCCTCGTCGGTGCCGTCGATCTTGTTGATCAGCAGCAGCGTCGGGCGCGACAGCTTGCGCAGCCAGGCCAGGATCTCATCGTCCATGGCCGAGCTGCCGTCACGGGCATCGACCACGAACAGGATCAGATCGGCTTCCGCAGCGGCGGCACGGGCCTGGCGCGTGGTAGCGCCAGCCAGGCCTTCTTCCTCTTCCGCGATGCCGCCGGTGTCGACGACGAGGAAATGATTGTCCTCGTCGAGACGGCAGACGCCGTAGTTGCGGTCGCGGGTGACGCCGGGCTGGTCGTGGACCAGGGCGTCACGGGTGCGCGTAAGCGCATTGAAAATAGTCGACTTGCCGACATTCGGCCGTCCAACCAGGGCGACCAAAGGCAGCATCGCGATTACTCCATTTTTAATTTGCCAACCGGAAGGCGGTCAGCTTGCCATCCACGTTCTGCACCAGCAGCACCCCGTCTACGACGATTGGCTGGGCAAGCAGGGCGTCACCGCCGCTCTTTGCCCGTGCAGCCATCGCCCCATCGGCGGTCTTCAACCAGTGCACGTATCCCTTGTAGTCACCGACCACCACGTAGTCGCCGTGCAGCGCCGGGCCGGTCAGCGAACGACGCGCCAGCTCGGTCTGCGACCACATTGCTGCGCCGGTCGCCTTGTCCAGGCCGAACACGCCGCCCTTGTTGTCGGTAACGAAAACATTGCCAGACGAAACCGCCACGCCACCCGCGCCGCCATGGTCGCGCGCCCACAGCGGGCGACCGGTCGGGCCTTCGATGGCCATGGTCTGGTTCTTGAAGCTGCTCACATAGAGGGTGTTGCCCTCCAGCACCGGGGCGCCATCGACGTCGGCCATGCGCTCCAGCTCGGTACGGCCTTCGCCGTTGCCGAGGTTCTGTTCCCACAGGGTGCGGCCATCCTGCATGCCGAGTGCGGCAACCGCACCTTCGTCCTTGCCGATGAACAGCACGCCCGGACCGGTTACCACCGGCGCGTTGCCACGCACGGTCAGCGCCGGCAGCTCGCTCGGGTTGAACCACTTCTGGGTGCCGTTGCCGACATCGAAAGCAGTCACACGGCCATCATTGCTGCGCACGAAGACCATGCCCTGTGCAACAGCCGGTGCGGCGATGACTTCACCCGGAACACGGGCGCGCCACTTCTCGCTGCCATCGTTGATGTCCAGGGCGATGACCTGGCCATCGAGCGTGCCGATCACGACCAGGTTCTCACCGACGCCCGGGCCACCGGACAGGCGCAGCTTGGCCTTCTTCTTTTCCTTCTTCGGCTCCCAGGTCCAGACCTTCTTGCCGGTCTGCAGGTCGATGGCGTGGACGCCACCGGTGATCGCCGCAGCGAACACGTGACCATTGGCCACTGCCGGGCCCTGGCGCACGCCGATGCGGCGCTCGCCCTTGCCGAGGTTGACCGACCAGGCCTTGTTGACCTTCACGGAGGGCTCGAACTTGACCAGTTCAGCCGGCTCCTGGGCCTTCTTCGCTGCCGCGTCCTTGCCGGCGAACCAGCCCTTCACGGTGCTGCAGCCAGTCAACGCCATGCCCATCAGGAGCACGGTGGCGACGCGGGTGATCATGACCTTCTGACTCATCAAACCGACTCCGCAGGGGCGGCGACCGTGCCGCCAGCATCCATAACCTTGGTTTCCAGCAGGCGCCGCTGCGGCGCTGCCACGTCCAGCGTCTTCAGCGCCTTCTCGTACTGTGCACGGGCGTCATCGCGCTTGCCCTGCGCCATCAGCGCGTCGCCATGGATCTCCAGGCTGCTGCTGTCAGTGGCGCTGCCGAGCAGCTTGATGGCCTCGTCGCTCTTGCCGGTAGCCACCAGCAGGCGGGCCACGCGCTGGTCGACCACGCGCTGCAGGTCGCCTTCGACCTTCACTGCGCGCAGGGTGGCCAGCGCTTCTTCGTTCTTGCCGGCGTCGACCTGGGCCTTGGCCAGCTGCAGCGCCGCGAGGTCGCCGTAGATGCTGGACGGACCAGCTTCGAGCGCCTTGACCGCCTTGGAGGCGTCGTCAAGCTTGTTCTGCTGAAGGCCGACCAGGGCCTTCTGGTACTCGACATTGGCCGAGGCCAGCTTGCCGCCCTGATCCTTCTGGTACCACTGCCAGCCGGCAATGGCACCGATGGCGATGACTACGCCACCGAGGATGCTGGCGCCATTCTTCCGCAGCCAGCTGCGGACGCGTTCACTTTGTTCGTGCTCGTCGAGCAGGTCGTCGATCGCCATGCGTACTCTCGCCCCGCCCGTCGGGAGGGACCATTGGGATTAATCGAAGGTGGTGAAACCGCGCCTCAGTGCGAAACCGGGACTACGGAGCCTTCAGAGGATACCTGAAAGCGTGCCACGTTGGCTCGCTGGTAGGGGGTCAGATCGACGATAGCGCCATTCTGCTGAACCTGGACCGCCGAGGCATTGCCCAGCGTGACCCGGGCAACCTGGCCCGGGGTGAAGCTGCGGCTCTCGCCGGACTTGATCAGCGCCTTCTCGACGCTGGTGCCGTCCGGGCCACCGATATCGACCCAGCTGTCGCCGTTGAAATGCATGTCCAGCGTATTGGCCGCAGCGGCGGCCGGGGCCGAACGCGGCACCGGAGCCAGCGAGGCCACGTACGGGGTTGCCGCCGGCTTGCTGGCCGGAGCAGCCGCCACTTCGACCGGCGCGGACGGCTCGATGCCTGCCGCCGACGGGGTCACCGGCACGGCGGCCGGCAGCGCATCCAGCGACGCGGTATTCGGCGCCGGGGCGGCACTGCCATCGAAGTGGCCACGGGTGGCGAACCACACCGGCACGGCCAGCACCGCGGTGATACCGACATAGAGCACGCGCCGACCGAGGTTCTCGGCGATACGGCGCGCACGCGGGGTATGGGTATGGCTGACCAGGGTGGGCGGGACCACCGGCCCGACCTGGGCCTGCTCCAGCAGCTGGCCCACGTCCACGTCGAGCAGGCGCGCATAGCTGCGCAGCTGGCCGCGCACGAACACCGGCGCGCCGAGCTTCTGCCATTGTTCTTCTTCCAGCGACCTGACCACCTGGATCGGCATGCGCAGGCGCGAGCCGACATCTTCGAGGGTCAGTCCGGCCGCCTCACGGGCCTGGCGCAGGCGGGTGCCGCAGCCGGCCGCAGTCTCGAGAGCGCTCACAGTCTGGTCATCAATCACAATGCATCAACCCTGGAGTTAGGAGCCCGCTTCCTGCGGAAATTCCTGTCGAATCCGCTGAAGATAGCGATCAGATGCCGCCCGATCACCCAGCCGCGCTTCGATTTGAGACGCAAGTTGTAACACGGAACGCGTTGCGGGTGCAGCTGCAATCCTACGTTCGGCGAAGGCCCGGGCCTCCATGAAGCGCCCCTGGCGGAAGCTCAACTGAGCCATCGCCTCCAGCGCAACCGGGTTGCCGGGCAGCACTGCGAGTGCCGCGCGCAGGTCGCGCTCGGCACGCTCGAGCTGGCCGGCATCCAGCGCACAACCGCCCGCATTGGCCTGCGCTTCGGCCGCTGCAGCATAGCCGGGGGCCTGCAATGCGCGATCGAACCAGACCAGCGACTCGGCCGGCCGCCCCTGCTGGCACAGCCAGGCGCCGTAATTGTTGAGCACGTCGCCGCGCTGCGGCGCCAACTCAGCAGCCCGGCGGAAGTTCTCGCCAGCCTGCTGGGTACGGCCGCGGCGCTCGTCGATGCCGGCCAGCAGCACCAGACCGTCCGGCGCATCCGGGGCCAGCTTCTGCGCCTCGCGGACCTTGCGCTCGGCAGCATCAAGGTTGCCGACCTGCAGGTCGCGGGCCGCCAGGGACAGCAGATCCTGCCAGCGCACCTGGCGCCGGACGTTGTCCGGGTCACGCACGGAGTACACCGGCGCCATGCTGGGGCCCAGCTTGGCCTTGGAGTGGGATTTGCAGCCGCCGACCGAAATGGCCAGCACGCCTGCGATCAGGACCAGCCAGAGGCGGTCAGGCCGCGGCATCGCTCCCCTTCCCCGCCTGAAGCGTCTTGTTGAACTCGGCCTGGCGGCGTGTGCGGTCCATCACCTGGCCCTTGAGCTGGCCACAGGCGGCGTCGATGTCGTCGCCACGGGTGCGGCGGACCATGGTCAGCACGTTGCTGTCGAGCAGGATCTTCTGGAAGGCGCGGATGTGCGCTTCTTCCGAGCGCTCGTAGCGGGTACCCGGGAACGGGTTGAACGGGATCAGGTTGACCTTGCCCGAATCCTTGGCCTGCACCGCGTTGTCGAACTGGCGCATCAGGCGCGCCAGCTCGCGGGCATGCTCGGGCTTGTCGTTGATGCCCTTCATCAGGGTGTACTCGAAGGTCACCGATTCGCGGCGCTTGTTGGCGCGCAGGTAGCGTGCGCACGAAGCCATCAGCTCGGCAATCGGGTACTTCTTGTTGAGCGGCACCAGGGTCTCGCGCAGCGCATCGTTCGGCGCGTGCAGCGACACCGCCAGCGACACGTCGCTTTCGGTGGACAGGCGGTCGATCTGCGGCACCAGGCCGGAGGTCGACAGGGTCACGCGCTTGTTGGCCAGACCGTAGCCCAGGTCGTCGCGCATCACGCTCATGGCGCGCACGACGTTGTCGAAATTCATCAACGGCTCGCCCATGCCCATCATCACCACGTTGGTAAGACGGCGCATCTGGTGCGGCACGTTGCCCAGGTGGCGTGCGGCAACCCACACCTGGCCGATGATCTCGGCGGTGGTCAGGTTGCGGTTGAAGCCCTGGGTGGCGGTAGAGCAGAACGTGCAGTTCAGGCCGCAACCGACCTGCGAGGACACGCACAGCGTGCCGCGGGTCTTGTCGGGGATGTACACGGTCTCGATGGCGTTCTTGCCATCCACGCCCATCGCCAGCAGCCACTTGTGGGTGCCGTCGGCGGAGGGCTTGTCGAACACGATGTTCGGGACGAGGACCTCGGCATGCTCCTGCAGCTTGGCGCGCAGGACCTTGCCGAGGTCGGTCATCTCATCGAACTCGGTGACGTAGCGATGGTGGATCCACTTCATCACCTGATGGGCACGGAACTTCTTCTCGCCAAGAACCTCGACGAAAAACTTCTCCAGGCCCGCGCGATCGAGGTCGAGCAGGTTCTGCTTGCCAGCCGTGGGTGCCGACTTCGGCAGCGGCTGGATGGCGGGTGTCTGTACGACCTCGTTCACGGCATTACTCTCAGCGCGAAACGACTTCGGTGGCGGCGAAGAAGTAGGCGATTTCAATCGCTGCATTCTCGACCGAGTCCGAGCCGTGGGCGGCGTTGGCATCGATGGATTCGGCGAAGTCGGCGCGGATGGTGCCTGCGGCGGCTTCCTTCGGGTTGGTGGCGCCCAGCAGGTCGCGGTGGGCCAGGACGGCGTTCTCGCCTTCCAGGGCCTGGATCATCACCGGGCCGGAGATCATGAACTCGACCAGCGCGTTGAAGAACGGACGCTCGCGGTGCACGGCGTAGAAGCCTTCGGCTTCACGGCGCGACAGCTGCTTGTACTTGGCGGCCACGACCTTCAGGCCAGCCTTTTCAAAGCGGGCGTAGATTTCGCCGATGACGTTCTTGGCAACGGCGTCCGGCTTGATGATCGAAAGGGTGCGCTCCAGCGCCATGGGATGTCTCCAATGGAATCGGGCCGCTGATGGCCCGAAGGGTAACAAAAAAAAAGCCGCGTCGAAACGCGGGCTTAGCCTGATAAACGTGCGCGGATTGTAAGAGATATCGCGGCGTGGTGGTAGAGGGTCACCGCCTCTCCTGTAGAGCCGAGCCCATGCTCGGCTGGCCTTTTGGCCGAAGAGCAGCCGAGCGTGGGCTCGGCTCTACAGGTTCAGGCCCACCCCATTCACCCACCTGAGCGGATTCTGACCGTCCGGTCCATTTTTGCTGCACTGCAAAATGCCATACGCTACCGTCTGGTTCTAGTATCAAACAATCGTTTGATTAAGGTCCGCCTGCCCGATGGCCAAGCCCGCCCACTTCTCGACCAAGGACCGGATCCTCGGCGCCGCCGAGGAGCTGTTCGCCCAGCACGGCTTTGCCGGCACCTCGCTGCGCCAGGTGACCAGCCAGGCCGACGTCAACATCGCTGCGGTGAACTACCACTTCGGTTCCAAGGAAAACCTGGTCAACGAGGTCTTCCGCCGCCGCATGGACGAGATGACCGGCGCCCGCCTGTCGCAGCTCGAGCGCGCCCGCACCGAGCACCCCGGCCAGCTGCGCCCGGTGCTGGCCGCCTTCGTCGAGCCGGCACTGGCGCTGGCCCAGGACCGCCAGAACGGCGGCGCCTTCGTGCGCGTGATCGCCCGCGCCTACGCCGAGAAGAACGACAACCTGCGCAAGTTCCTGTCCGACCATTACGGCCATGTGCTGCGCGCGTTCGGCAAGGCCATCGCCGAATGCGTGCCCGGCCTGAGCAAGGAAGAGCTGTACTGGCGCCTGGATTTCCTGGCCGGCTCGCTCACCTATGCCATGGCCGACTTCGGGCTGATCAAGCGTCCCGCCGGTGTCACCGAAGCGGCGCATCGTGCCCATGCCGCCCATGAACTGATCCATTTCGCCGAGGCTGGGTTCCGCGCCGCCGCGCGCAGCGGCAGCGCCCTCCCCGCCTCCATTGATTCCACCCAGTAACTGCTGACCAACAAAGGCCCTACACCATGTCCAATTCCCTGCTAGTCCGCCGCGCCGCCGTGCTGGGTGCCGGCGTCATGGGTGCCCAGATCGCCGCCCACCTCACCAACGCTGGCGTCGACACCGTGCTGTTCGACCTGCCCGCCAAGGAAGGTCCGGCTGACGGCATCGTGCTGAAGGCGATCGCCAACCTGGGCAAGCTGAGCCCGGCGCCGCTGGCCAGCAAGTCGCTGGCCGAAGCCATCACCCCGGCCAACTACGAGTCCGGCCTGGAGCAGCTGAAGGACTGCGACCTGATCATCGAGGCCATCGCCGAGCGTATGGACTGGAAGCAGGACCTGTACAAGAAGATCGCCCCGTTCGTGGCCGACCACGCGGTACTGGCCTCCAACACCTCGGGCCTGGGCATCAACAAGCTGGCCGACGTGCTGCCCGAACAGCTGCGCCACCGCTTCTGCGGCGTGCACTTCTTCAACCCGCCGCGCTACATGCACCTGGCCGAGCTGATCCCGGCCACCACCACCGACGCCGCCGTGCTGGAAGGCCTGGAAGAATTCCTGGTCACCACCCTGGGCAAGGGCGTGGTGTACGCCAAGGACACCCCGAACTTCATCGGCAACCGCATCGGCGTGTTCTCGATCCTGTCCACCATCCATCACACCCAGCAGTTCGGCCTGGGCTTTGACGAAGTGGACGGCCTGACCGGCCCGCTGGTCGGTCGCCCGAAGTCGGCCACCTACCGCACCTCCGACGTGGTCGGCCTGGACACGATGGCCCACGTCATCAAGACCATGGGCGACACCCTGCCGAACGACCCGTGGCATGAGTTCTTCAAGTCGCCGAAGTGGCTGGACGCGCTGATTGCCAAGGGCGCGCTGGGCCAGAAGACCGGCGCCGGCATCTTCCGCAAGGTCGGCAAGGACATCGTGGTGCTGGACCTGGAAAAGCAGGACTACCGCGCCGCTGATCGCACCGCCGCACCGGAAGTGGTCGAGATCCTGAAGATCAAGAACCCGGCCGAGAAGTTTGCCAAGCTGCGCGAGAGCCAGCACCCGCAGGCGCAGTTCCTGTGGGCGACCTTCCGCGACCTGTTCCACTACAGCGCCTGCCACCTGGCCGACATCGCCGAAACCGCGCGCGACGTCGACCTGGCCATCCGCTGGGGCTACGGCTGGTCGCTGGGCCCGTTCGAAACCTGGCAGGCCGCCGGCTGGAAGCAGGTCGCGCAGTGGATCGCCGATGACATCGTGGCCGGCAAGAGCATGAGCAACGCCCCGCTGCCGGATTGGGTGTTCGATGGCCGCGACGGCGTGCACGCCGCCGAGGGCAGCTACAGCCCGTCGCGCAACGCCAAGCTGCCGCGCTCGTCGCTGCCGGTGTACCAGCGCCAGCGCTTCCCGGATCCGCTGCTGGGTGAGAAGTTCGCCCCGGGCGAAACCGTGTTCGAGAACGACGGCGTGCGCATGTGGCACGACGGCGACGGCATTGCCGTGGTCAGCTTCAAGACCAAGATGAACACCGTCTCCGACCACGTGCTCGACGGCCTGCAGGAATGCGTGTCGCTTGCCGAGAAGAACTTCCAGGGCCTGGTGATCTGGCAGCAGAAGGAACCCTTCTCCGCCGGCGCCGACCTGGCCGGTGCGCTCGGCCTGTTGCAGGCCGGCAAGGTCGACCAGTTCGAAGAAATGGTGCACAACTTCCAGCGCACCAGCCAGCGCATCAAGTACTCGCTGGTGCCGGTGGTGGCTGCCGTGCGTGGCCTGGCACTGGGTGGTGGCTGCGAGTTCCAGATGCACAGCGCCAAGACCGTAGCCTTCCTGGAAAGCTACATCGGCCTGGTCGAAGCCGGCGTCGGCCTGCTGCCGGCCGGTGGCGGCCTGAAGGAACTGGCCGTGCGCGCCTCGCAGGCGGCCGGCCCGGGTGGTGACGTGTTCGCCGAACTGAAGAAGACCTTCGAGACCGTGGCAATGGCCAAGGTCTCCAACTCGGCGGTCAACGCCAAGGAGCTGGGCCTGCTGCGCAGCACCGACAAGGTGGTGTTCAACAGCTACGAGGCGCTGTACATCGCCAAGGCCGAAGCGCGCGCCCTGGCCGAAGCGGGCTACCGTCCGCCGCTGCCGGCACGCCGCATCCAGGTCGCCGGTGACGTGGGTATCGCCACCTTCAAGATGATGCTGGTCAACATGCTGGAAGGCCGCTTCATCAGCCCGTACGACTACGAGATCGCCGAGCGCATCGCCACCGTGCTGTGCGGCGGCAAGGTCGACCGCGGCACCCTGGTGGACGAAGAGTGGCTGCTGACCCTGGAGCGCAAGCACTTCGTCGAACTGGCCCAGCAGGAAAAGACCCAGGCCCGCATCGCGCACATGCTGAAGACCGGCAAGCCGCTGCGTAACTGATTGATGGCGGGTGCCGACCCCAGGTCGGCACTCCTCTGCCTCTGGTGGGTGCCGACCGTTGGTCGGCACTCCGGCTAAAAAATTCGAGAGATCACTGCAATGACCAAGCAAATCCAGGACGCCTACATTGTCGCCGCCACCCGTACCCCGGTTGGCAAGGCGCCCAAGGGCATGTTCCGCAACACCCGCCCCGACGACATGCTTGCGCACGTGCTGCGCAGCGTCGTCGCTCAGGCCCCGGGCGTGGACGTCAACCGCATCGATGACGCAATCATCGGCTGCGCCATGCCGGAAGCCGAGCAGGGCATGAACGTGGCGCGTATCGGCGTGCTGTTGGCCGGCCTGCCGAACACCATCGCCGCGCAGACCGTGAACCGCTTCTGCTCGTCCGGCCTGCAGGCCGTGGCGCAGGCCGCCGACGCGATCCGCCTGGGCAACGCCGACCTGATGCTGGCCGGCGGCACCGAGTCGATGTCGATGGTGCCGATGATGGGCAACAAGATAGCGATGGCGCCGAGCGTGTTCGACAACGACCACGTGGCCATCGCCTACGGCATGGGCATCACCGCCGAAAAGGTCGCCGAAGAGTGGAAGGTCTCGCGTGAAGACCAGGACGCCTTCGCCCTGGCCTCGCACCAGAAGGCGATGGCCGCGATCCAGAACGGTGACTTCAAGGACGAGATCAGCCCGTACGAGATCGTCTCGCACCAGCCGGACCTGGCTGACGGCAAGCGCATCCTCACCCGCAACAAGCTGGCCGACACCGACGAAGGCCCGCGCCCGGATTCCTCGGCCGAAGGCCTGGCCAAGCTGCGCCCGGTGTTCCGCAACGGCCAGTTCGGCGGTACCGTCACCGCCGGCAACTCGTCGCAGATGAGCGATGGCGCTGGCGCCGTGCTGCTGGCCTCGGAGCAGGCGATCAAGGACTACGGCCTGACCCCGCTGGCGCGTTTCGTCAGCTTCTCGGTGGCCGGCGTTCGTCCGGAAGTGATGGGCATCGGCCCGATCGCCGCGATTCCGAAGGCACTCAAGCAGGCCGGCCTGACCCAGGACCAGCTGGACTGGATTGAACTGAACGAAGCGTTCGCCGCGCAGTCGCTGGCGGTGATCCGCGATTGCGGCCTGGACCCGAGCAAGGTCAACCCGCTGGGCGGCGCGATCGCCCTGGGCCACCCGCTGGGTGCGACCGGCGCGATCCGTACCGCGACCCTGCTGCACGGCCTGCGTCGTCGCCAGCAGAAGTACGGCATGGTGACGATGTGCATCGGCACCGGCATGGGCGCAGCGGGTATTTTCGAGGCGCTGTAAGGTTCAAAGCACTGCCTCGTTGGGCTTCATGGCGTGGGCCGGGTCGGCAGGGCTGCCCGGGACACGCCGTGACCCCCCCTCCGGGGTCCGGCCCAGCCGCTGGCGGCTGTGCGTTCGGGCGCTTGCGAAGCAGTGCTTCGCAAGCAAAGCGCCCTCACCCCTGGGGGCTCGATGGCGCCATCCATGGCGCCAACGGTCCCGGGCAGCCCTGCCGACCCGGCTCTTCCAGCCTCCCCGCGGCGGAGGGGGGAGCAAAGGCAGGATCAAGAGCTGGGGTCAGAGCCCTTTGCGCAGCAAAGGGATCTGACCCCAACTTGACGCTCGCGGAAACGCAAAAGGCAGCCATCGGCTGCCTTTTTGCTTTTGCTCCTGCCCTTGATTCCGCCCTTCCCGTCCGCCCCGCACGGAAACTGTCGAGAGGGGGCGGATGGCCCTCTCCAAAACCGTTGGCGCCATGGATGGCGCCATCGAGCACCATGGAAGGGCTTTGGCGTGTTTTGGAGAGGGCCATCCGCCCCCTCCCCCACGTATCAATCAAAGCGCGAACGGAACGCTCGTAAACCTCAGCCTTCCGCCAACATCGCCGCCAGCTTCTCGCGTGCCGGGCCGGCCAGCTTCGGGTTGTCCAGCGCGAAGCGGATCGTCGCCTCCACCAGCCCCAGGTGCGTACCGCAGTCGAAACGGGTGCCCTCGAAACGATAGGCATCCACCTCTTCGGTCTTCAGCAGCTGCGCGATCGCATCGGTCAGCTGGATCTCGCCGCCGGCACCACTGCCGGTCTGCTCCAGCAGCTCGAAGATCTTCGGGCTCAGCACGTAGCGGCCGACCACGGCCAGGTCGCTCGGCGCGTCCTCCGGCTTCGGCTTCTCCACGATCTGAGAGATACGGCCCTTGCGGCCATCGAACGCATCGGTGGCAACGATGCCGTAGCTGGCGGTCTTGTCATGCGGCACGTCTTCCACCGCGATCACGCTGGCACCGCTGGCTTCGTTGAGGTCGGCCATCTGCTTCAGCGCGCCATCGCCACGGTTCCAGATCAGGTCGTCCGGCAGCAGCACCGCGAACGGTTCGTCGCCGATCACCGCCTTGGCACACAGCACCGCATGGCCCAGGCCCAGTGCTTCAGCCTGGGTCACGAAGATCGCGCGGACGCCGTTGGGCAGCACATGACGGATCAACTCCAGCTGCTCCAGCTTGCCAGCGCGCTCGAGCTTCTGCTCCAGTTCGTAGGCCTTGTCGAAATAATCGGCCACCGCATGCTTGTAGCGGTTGGTGATGAACACCAGCGTGTCGCAGCCCGCCTCGATCGCTTCATCCACCGCGTACTGGATCAGCGGCCGGTCGATGATCGGCAGCATTTCCTTCGGAACGGTCTTGGTTGCTGGCAGAAAACGCGTCCCCAGCCCTGCCACCGGGAAAACTGCCTTGCGAATTCGCTTGCTCATTGGTGCCTGTTGGCCTCACGTGCCGGAAAGGGCACGACTTTAGCGGATGATATGTAAGCATCCTGTTCGATAGGAGAGAACTCCGGCATCGTCGCGAACAGGATCTCCTGGATGCTGGTCGTGTCGTAGCTGCACACCGCCTCGCGCAGGCGCGGGACATTGCCCAGCACCACATCGCGCGCGAACGTGCGCACACCGGCCTCAAGGATCTTCGGGTGTGCGGTCGAACGATAGTCCTCGTCCGAATAGAACAGCGTCTCGTGCAGCTTCTCGCCCGGGCGCAGGCCGGTGTAGATGATCTGGACGTCCTTGTACGGCTGCTTGCCGGCCAGGCGGATCATCTGTTCGGCCAGCACGCGGATCGGCACCGGCTCGCCCATGTCGAGCGTGTAGATCGCACCATGCGACGCCGACGCAGCGGCCTGCAGGATCAGCTGGCAGGCCTCCGGAATGGTCATGAAGTAGCGGCTGACTTCCGGGTCGGTGACGGTGACCGGCCCGCCGCGCAGGATCTGTTCGCGGAACAACGGCACCACACTGCCGGCCGAGGCCAGCACGTTGCCGAAGCGTACGGTGACGAACCGGGTGTGCGTGGACTTCTGGTCCAGGCTCTGGCAGATCATCTCGGCGTAGCGCTTGCTGGCGCCCAGTGCGTTGACCGGGTCCACTGCCTTGTCGGTGGAGATGAACACGAAATGCTCGACGCGTGCCTCCATGCAGGCACGGGCCACGTTCTCGGTGGCCAGGATGTTGTTGCGTACCGCTTCGCGCAGCTGGCGCTCCAGCACCGGCACATGCTTGTAGGCAGCGGCGTGGAACGCGGTATCGACCGGATGCAGCGACAACGCGTGGCGGATCACCGCCGGGTCGCCACAGTCACCCAGTACCGCTTCGACCTCGACATCAGGGAAGCTGCGGCGCAGTTCACCTTCAATGGTCAGCAACAGCAGCTCGCTGACCTCCAGCAGGATGATGCGGCCGGCGCCGTGGCGCGCGCACTGGCGGCACAGCTCCGAGCCGATCGAGCCACCGGCACCGGTGACCATCACCGTACGCCCGCCCAACCAGCCGCGGATCAGGTTCCAGTCCGGCATGATCGGCTTGCGACCGAGCAGGTCCTCGATCGCCACTTCCTTCAACTGCCCTGGCAGCGACTGGCCCTGCAGGATGTCGCTGAGCTTTGGCACGGTGCGGAATGGTACGCCGGTGCTTTCACAGATGGCGACCACGCGCTGCATGCCTGCAGCGTCAAGCGAGGGCATCGCAATCACCAGCAGCTTGGCCGCGGTTTCGCGCACTACTGCCGGCGCGTCGTCCAGGCCACCCAGGATGGGCAGGCCCTGCAGCTTGGCCCCGCGCAGATGCGGCGCATCATCCAGCAGGCCCACCGGTTCGAAGTTGCCCGACCGGCGCAGGTCGCGGACCAGGGTCTCGGCGGCCTGGCCGGCACCCAGGATCAACACGCGCCGCGCGGACGAATCCGACTGCAGCGACTGGTAATCCTTCCATGCCCGGTACAGCAACCGCGGCGCGCCCAGCAGCGCCGACAGCGCGAACGGATAGATCACCAGCACCGACATCGGCACGCCGTCGAAGCGCTTCCACATCAGCACCAGCACGATGGCGACCATGCCGATGAAGCTGGCCTTGAAGATGTTCAGCAGGTCGCTGACGCTGGCGAAACGCCACAGCCCGCGATACAGGCCTATGCGCCAGAACACCAGGCCCTGCAGCAGCAGTACCAGCGTGGTGTCGACGTTCCACAGGGGAAGCGCAGGCGCGTTGGGAAGGATCGAGTAGCGCCCCGCATGGAGCAGCTGCCAGCATGCCCAGACCATGAAGAGGTCGTGGCAGACGATGGCCGAACGCGGCATCAGGCCGAGGATTCTGTCCCGCCAGGGTGAAGCCATGAGTCAGATAGTTCCTTGTCGGTGACGCAATCCATTGCGCAGGAGGAGCCAAAGGACGCTCAGCGCAATGAACCACGCGATCGCCACGACAGCCTCCCACCTCGGCTGCAAATTCGAGCAGACATTAAGCACTGTAATACTGAACAGGCCCAAAGCAAAGTACATCCCTGTCACCAGGGCGTGGCTGGCTCCTGCCTGCACCGCCCTCTGGTAGACGTGCTGGGTATGGGGTTCCGTCCAGCGTTGCCCCGAAATGATGCGCGCCAGCAGTGTGAAGCCTGCGTCCACAAGGAACGCCGAGGCCGGCACCAGCAGCAGGATCCAGTTGATGTCGGTACGCACGCTGGCGATCGCCAGAACCACCGCCACGGCGTACCCCAGCGCGCCACTTCCGACATCGCCCATGAAGATCCGTGCCCGCGGAAAGTTGAACGGCAGGAATCCCAGGCAGGCCAGGCCCAACGCCACGGCTGCGAGCGAATACGGCCAGGGCAGCACCGGCGCCAGGCCCAGAGCGACCACGATGGCCTGGCTGGCGGCAATGCCGTTGATCCCATCCATGAAGTTCCAGATGTTGATCAGCGAGGCAGTGAACAGCAGCACCAGTACGGCCAGCACCCAGCTGCCACCATGAACCTTGACCAACGCCGCCAGCAGTGCGGCGGCAATGAAATGCACCAGCAGCCGGCGCATGGCCGGAAGCGGCTTGTGGTCGTCCCACCAGCCGATGCCCGCGACCAGGACCAGGCCAAGACCAGCAACCAGCAGGCTGGGCGTTGCTTCGGGCCAGGCCCACATCGCCACGCCCGCCGTAACGAGCAGGCTGATGACGATGGCAATGCCGCCACCGCGCGGGGTTGCCACGCTATGGCTGCGGCGCTCGCCGGGCTGGTCCATCAGCTGCCGGCGCAGCGCGTAACCGCGTGCCGCCCAGGTCAGCGCCGCACTCAGCAGGGCCAATCCCAGCAGCGCCCCCATCACGAACCACGGCATGGATCAGAGCACCGCGTAGTTCAGCAGCGGCTTGACCGTGCCCCACTCCTTGCAGCTCGGGCACTGCCAGTGGTGGGTGCGCGCGCCGAAGCCGCAGCGGGTGCAGCGGTAAGCGGGGTTGCGGACCAGCAGCTGGTCGGTGATGTGCTTGAGGTCGTGCAGGGTCGCCGTGGAATCAGCGCCTTCGGCCAGGGTCAGGTCGATCAGCGCGGACTCGCCACGTACCGAAGGACGATCCTTGAGCTGGCGACCGAGGTAGGCACGGGCCGGGGCCACGCCCTCCTGCTCTTCCATCAGGCGGGTCAGCGCCAGCACCGGGGCGATGCCGCGATAGTGCTCGGTCATTTCCGACAGGAACGCACGCGCACCGCCGAGGTCACCGACCTTGCGGTAGTTGGCCATCAGCGCCGGCAGCAGCTCGGGCAGGTACTCGGGATCGTTGCGGGCCGCGCGCTCGAACGCGCGCACGGCGGCTTCGGCGTTGCCGGCATCCGTTTCCAGGCGGCCCTCGATGATGCCGGCACGCACCGACATCGCGTCGGCCTGGTAGGCGCGGGCAATCGCTGCCCTCGCCTCTTCCAGCTTGCCGGCGCCGCGGAAGCGCTCGGCCAGCTCGCACTCGAACTGGCCGATCAGCTTGCCCATCGGCTCGCCGGTCACGTCCTCGAAGCGGGTGGCATTGTCGATCGCCTTTTCCCAGTCACGCTCGGCCTGGTAAATGCCGATCAGGTGCTTGAGCGCCTGCGGAGCACGCTGGTCCAGCTGTGCCAGTTCGGTGAACACGGTCTCTGCACGGTCCAGCAGGCCGGACTTCATGTAGTCCTCGCCCAGTGCCAGCAGCGCCTGCACGCGCTGCGCGTCGCTCAGGTCGTGGCGGTTGACCAAGCCCTGGTGCAGGCGGATGGCGCGATCGACTTCACCGCGGCGGCGGAACAGATGGCCCAGCGCGACCTGGGTCTCGAAGGTTTCCTTGTCCAGCTCGGCGATGTGCAGGAACAGCTCGATGGCCTTGTCCGGCTGTTCGTTGAGCAGGTAGTTCAGGCCGCGGAAATAGGTGCTGGACAGGCGGCTGACCTGGTTGTCACCGTGGCGTTGCCCGCCACGCCGGCCGATCACCCATCCGGCCAACGCGGCCAGCGGAACGAACAGGAAAAACCACAGCCACTCGGTGACGAAATCCATCTTCGGTCAGCGTCCATCAAAAGATTGCGGGGGAACCACCGGCGCCGGTGTGGCGGCAACGGACTTGTTGGCGCGGCGCAGCTGGCTGTAGAGCGGAATGACCACGCTCACCAGCACCAGGCCGGCGCCGACGATCACGCCGATCAGCAGCGCGGCAATCAGTGCCACGCCGACGGACGTATTCAATTGGGTGAACAACAGGTTGATCGACATCGCGGTCATGTTGACCGCACCAATGATCAGCCCAAGGATCAGCACCGCCAGCAGCACCAGCAGACGAAAAACCTTCATGCGACAGCTCCAGTGGCAGGAGACCGTAGCTTATCCGACTCGCGGCTCGATTCGCACGCGGTGGCGCGACGGCGGGCTCAGGCCGGATCGGCGTCCAGCGGCAGCACACTGCTGACCCGCTCGCGCAGTTCCTTGCCCGGCTTGAAATGGGGGACGTGCTTGCCCGGAAGGGCCACCGATTCACCGGTCTTCGGGTTGCGACCCAGGCGCGGCGGACGGTAGTGCAGCGAGAAGCTGCCAAAGCCACGGATTTCGATGCGATCCCCGGCAGAGAGGGAACCGCCCATCATTTCCAGCAATGACTTGACCGCCAGATCGACATCATCGGCCTTCAGGTGCGCCTGCCGGCGCGCAAGGATTTCGATCAGTTCGGATTTGGTCATTACCGGCTCACATCAGGGGCATCTCAGCCTGAAACGGCCCGGGCAATGCCCGGGCCGTCCAGGAAACAACGAACAGCGTAAGGCCGATTACTCGGACTTGTTGCCGCTCAGCTGTGCACGCAGCAGCGCGCCCAGCTGGGTGGTGCCGCTGGCAGCCGAAGAGGACTGGTATTCCTCCAGCACTTCGCGCATTTCCGCGTCGTCCTTGGCCTTGATCGACAGCTGCAGGGTACGGCCCTTGCGGTCCATGCCCACGAACTTGGCTTCGACCTTGTCGCCGACCTTCAGGTGCTGTGTGGCGTCGTCAACGCGCTCGTTGGCGATGTCGCGCGCCGAAACGTAACCTTCGATGCCGTCAGCCAGCTCGATGATCGCGCCCTTGGCGTCGACTTCCTTCACCACGCCTTCAACCTTGGAGCCCTTCGGATTGGCAGCCATGTACTGGCCGAACGGATCCTGCTCCAGCTGCTTGACGCCCAGCGAGATGCGCTCACGCTCCGGATCGACAGCCAGGACAACCGCGTCCAGGGTGTCGCCCTTCTTGAAGTTGCGAACGATGTCTTCGCCAGTGGTCGCCCAGCTGATGTCGGACAGGTGAACCAGGCCGTCGATGCCGCCGTCCAGGCCGATGAAGATGCCGAAGTCGGTGATCGACTTGATCTGGCCCGACACCTTGTCACCCTTCTTGTGGGTGGCAGCGAAGGTTTCCCACGGATTGGCGGCAACCTGCTTCATGCCCAGCGAGATGCGGCGACGCTCCTCGTCCACGTCCAGGACCATGACTTCAACTTCGTCACCGACCTGCACAACCTTGGACGGGTTGACGTTCTTGTTGGTCCAATCCATCTCGGAAACGTGCACCAGGCCTTCGACGCCCGGCTCGATCTCGACGAACGCGCCGTAATCGGTGACGTTGGAGACCTTGCCGAAGACGCGGCTGTTGGCCGGGTAACGACGGGCAATGTTATCCCACGGATCTTCGCCCAGCTGCTTCAGGCCCAGCGAAACGCGGTTGCGCTCGCGGTCGAACTTCAGCACGCGCACGTCCAGCTCGTCGCCGACGTTCACGACTTCGGACGGATGGCGCACGCGCTTCCATGCCATGTCGGTGATGTGCAGCAGGCCGTCGATACCGCCCAGGTCCACGAATGCGCCGTAGTCGGTCAGGTTCTTGACGACACCCTTCAGGATCGCGCCTTCCTGCAGCTTGTCCATCAGCTGCTCGCGCTCTTCCGAGTGCTCGCTTTCGACGACAGCGCGGCGCGAAACCACGACGTTGTTACGCTTGCGGTCCAGCTTGATGAGCTTGAACTCGAGCTCCTTGCCTTCCAGGTAGGCCGGATCGCGCACCGGGCGCACATCGACCAGGGAACCCGGCAGGAAGGCGCGGACATCCTTGATGTCCACGGTGAAACCACCCTTGACCTTGCCGCTGATGCGGCCGGTGATGGTTTCGTTCTTTTCCAACGCTTCTTCCAGCTCGTCCCACACCATCGCGCGCTTGGCCTTCTCGCGCGACAGGACGGTTTCGCCGAAGCCGTTCTCGATCGAGTCGAGGGCGACCTTGACGATGTCGCCTTCGGCGACGTCGATTTCGCCAGCGTCGTTACGGAACTGTTCGATCGGCACGATGCCTTCAGACTTCAGGCCAGCGTTGATCACCACGACGTCGCCGCGGACTTCAACAACGGTACCGCTGACGATGGCGCCCGGCTTCAGCTTGGCCAGGTTGGCCTGGCTGGCTTCAAACAGTTCGGCAAATGATTCGGTCATTAGATTTACTCTGTTGGACACATGGGTCGGTGGCGTCCCCTTCAGGGGAATGGCGACCGCCCGCCTGTTGGTCGACCCCGGAAACGCAGGTCGTGTGTAGTAGGAAAACCGCCACGCATCATTGCGCGACGGAGCTGGTACAGCACTGCTTTGCGCGACCACCACCGGTGTTGCTGGCAGTACTCCCGCGCGAACGGATCAGGCAGCCGGAACCGGAAGCAGATCCATCACTCGGGCAACGACATCATCGATGCCGATGCCTGTGGTGTCGATGAGGACAGCATCGTCTGCCGGCTTCAGGGGCGCCACGGTACGCTGAGCATCACGGGCGTCGCGGGCCATGATCTCGCGCAGGAGGTCATCAAAGTTAACAGAAACCCCCTTGTCTTTCAACTGCTTATGCCGGCGCCCGGCGCGCTCCTCGGCACTGGCGGTCAGAAAGACCTTGTAGGAGGCGTCCGGGAAGATCACCGTGCCCATGTCACGGCCGTCGGCGACCAGGCCCGGCAGCTCCCTGAATGCGCGCTGGCGCTCCTTGAGGGCAGCACGGACCTCCGGGATGGCCGCAATGGCCGAGGCCAGTGCGCCCGTGGTCTCCAGGCGCAGCTCGTCGGTGGCATCGGTGCCGTTGACCATGACCCGCATGGCTTCACCCTGCTCGACAAACTGAACGTGGGTATCGAAGGTGCAGCGGACCAGCGCCGAGGCGTCGGAGGTATCGATGTCGGCCCAGCTGGCAGCCACGCCCACCGCCCGGTACAGCGCGCCTGAATCCAGGTAATGCCAGCCCATCCGGCGCGCCACGATGCGACTGATGGTACCCTTGCCGGCCCCGGATGGGCCGTCGATGGTCAGGACGGGAGCGAGTGGATTCATGGGGGTCCCAGAGCGTGTGAAGAGGCCATTCTAGCCCCTGCCAGACGCCCCCAGCAGGATCTTTTGTGCAACCACTTGAAACCACGAGGAAAAGCCCGGTAGAATGGCGGGCTTGAACGAGCGTCAACTGCCGATTGTCTTTCGCATATCGCGGCCACGCTCCACCCGAACAACTACTGTTTACGCCGAGGTATGCCATGAAAGTCCTGTCCTCCCTGAAGTCGGCGAAGGCCCGTCACCGTGACTGCAAGGTCGTGCGTCGTCGTGGCAAGATCTTCGTCATCTGCAAGTCGAACCCGCGTTTCAAGGCGCGTCAGCGCTAAGCCTCACAGCCCTCGCGGCTGCGGCTGGCCCTACGCGGGGCCGACCCGATGCAAAAAGCCGCCTTCGGGCGGTTTTTTGTTTATGCGGCTTTTTCCTGCCGTTTTTGCTGTAATCGCCGTTCTTGACCACTGGGGAGTAGTTCGAGATGAAGCGTTACCTGTCCGCCCTGGCCATGCTGGCCACCCTGGCCGTCGCCACACCGGCGCTGGCCGATACCCTGCTTGTCGACCGCGCCCGCGAAAAACCGGCCGGTGCCCTGCCCGTGCGCGGCCAGAGCATGCAGCAGGTGCAGTCGCAGTTCGGTGCGCCGAGCGAGCAGCTGCAGCCGCGTGGCGGGCAGAAGCGCCAATGGCCGACCATCAACCGCTGGGTGTACCCGCAGTTCACCGTCTACTTCGAGAAGCAGAAGGTGATCAACGTGGTGGCCAACCAGGCGGACCCGAACGAAATCGGCCCGAAACCGCCGATCCGTTGATCCCTTTACCCGCCGTGCGCGGGCCTGTGTAGCGAGACCATGAACCAGACCCTTCGTTTTCCTGCCGAATGGGAAGCCCAGAGCGGCATCCTGATTGCCTGGCCCACCGCCGACACCGACTGGGCCGACCGCCTGGGCCAGGTGGAAGAGACCTACATCGCGCTGGTCGCGGCCATCACCCGCTTCCAGCCGGTGCTGATCTGCGTGGCCGACGACGATGTGGAGACCTATGCCGAAATGCGGCTGCGCTCCAACCGCATCGACATGGACAAGGTCCACTTCACCACGGCGGCCTACGACGATACCTGGCTGCGTGACTCCGGCCCGATCACCCTGCGCCGTGCCGATGGCAGCTTCCAGCTTCTGGACTTCCGCTTCACCGGCTGGGGCGGCAAGTTCGATGCCACCCTGGATGACCAGTTGGTGGGCGTGCTCGACCAGGCCGGCGTGTTCAACGACGCACCGGTGCGCAGCATCCCGTTCGCGCTGGAAGGCGGCGGCATCGAGACCGACGGTGAAGGCACCCTGCTGACCACCTGGAAGTGCCTGCACGAGCGCCACCCGGACCGCGACCGGGCAAGCCTGACCGCCGACCTGGCCGGCTGGCTGCAGCAGGACCGCGTGCTGTGGCTGGACCACGGTTACCTGGAAGGCGACGACACCGACGCCCACATCGACACCCTCGCCCGCTTCGCCTCGGCCGACAGCATCGTCTACCAGGCCTGCGACGACGAAAGCGACTCGCACTACGCCGAGCTGCAGGCGATGGGCAACGAGCTGGCCGCACTGCGTACCAAGGATGGGCAGCCGTACCGCTTGTTCCCGCTGCCGTGGGCACAGCCGGTGATCGACGAAGGCCGCCGCCTGGCCGCGTCGTACGCCAACTACCTGATCGTCAACGGCGCGGTGCTGATGCCGGCCTATGGCGATCCGGCTGACGACCTCGCCCGCGATGTACTGGCGCAGGCGCACCCGGGCCGCGAGATCGTGCAGGTGCCGTGCCGCTCGCTGATCTGGCAGAACGGCAGCCTGCACTGCATCACCATGCAGCTGCCGGAAGGCCTGTTGAAGGCATAAATCGCGCGGTAGCGCCGGGCCATGCCCGGCGAGCGCAGCGGCATCTGGAAAATCCGCCGGGCATGGCCCGGCGCTACCGGTTGCATGCACCCATTCAGCGGCCGACACGCCGCAGCATCCCATCCGCGCTAACATGCAGGTTTTCCCCCGCAGGAACGCCCCGCATGAACTCGCGCAGCCCCCTTACCGTCGCTCTGATCCAGGAGCGCAACCACGGTGATGCCGCCGCCAACCTGGCGGTGATCGAAGCACGCGTGGCCGAGGCGGCTGCCCAGGGTGCCAAGCTGGTGCTGCTGCAGGAACTGCACAACGGTCCTTATTTCTGCCAGCACGAGTCGGTCGATGAGTTCGACCTGGCCGAGCCGATCCCGGGCCCGAGCACCGAGCGCCTGGGCGCGCTGGCGAAGAAGCATGGCGTGGTGCTGGTCGGCTCGCTGTTCGAGCGCCGCGCCGCGGGCCTGTACCACAACACCGCCGTGGTGTTCGAGAAGGACGGCACCCTGCTGGGCAAGTACCGCAAGATGCATATCCCGGACGACCCGGGCTTCTACGAGAAGTTCTACTTCACCCCGGGCGACATCGGCTTCAAGCCGATCGATACCTCGGTGGGCCGCCTCGGCGTACTGGTGTGCTGGGACCAGTGGTATCCGGAAGCGGCACGCCTGATGGCGCTGGCTGGCGCCGAACTGCTGCTGTACCCGACCGCGATCGGCTGGGACCCGGACGATGTGCAGGACGAGAAGACCCGCCAGCGCGACGCCTGGGTGCTGAGCCACCGTGGCCACGCCGTGGCCAACGGCCTGCCGGTGCTGAGCTGCAACCGCGTCGGTCACGAAGCCTCGCCGCTGGGTGCTTCGGGCATCCAGTTCTGGGGCAACAGCCACGTGCTCGGCCCGCAGGGCGAATTCCTGGCCGAGGCCGGCACCGACGCCACCGTGCTGCTGTGCGACGTCGACCTGCAGCGCAGCGAGCATGTGCGCCGCATCTGGCCGTTCCTGCGTGATCGCCGCATCGATGCATACGGCGACCTGCTCAAGCGCTACATCGACTGAGCCGGAGCCCGCGCATGGCCGTCCTCATCCGTGATGCCGGCCCGGCCGACATCGACGCGATCACCGCGATCTATGCGGTGGAAGTGACCGACTTCGTCAACACCTACGAGTACGACATCCCCGACACGTCGGAGATGCTGCGCCGCATGCGCGACATCATCGACCGTGGCTTCCCCTACCTGGTCGCCGAGATCGACGGCCAGGTGGCCGGCTATGCCTACGCCAACACCTACCGCACCCGCATCGCCTACCAGTGGACCGTGGAAAATTCGGTCTACGTCGATGCCCGCTTCCAGGGCCAGGGCGTGGGCACTGGCCTGCTCCAGGCCCTCATCGACGCCTGCGTGGCGCGTGGCTACCGGCAGATGGTGGCGGTGATCGGGGAGCCGACCAATGCCGCCTCCATCAAGCTGCACGAACGCTTCGGCTTCGAGCTGGTGGGTGTGTTCCGTGGCCTCGGCCGCAAGCACGGCCGCTGGCTGGATACCGTGCAGATGCAGCGCGCGCTCGGCGATGGCGCCGACACCGCACCTTCCAATGAATGAATCCATGACTGAAACCCTTCCTGACACCGGCGACGACCTGTTCGCCGGCCAGCCGGTACGCATCGTTGAACGCGACGGCGTGCGCTACACCCTGCTCGGCACCGCGCACGTTTCCCGCGCCAGCGTCGAAGCGGTGGAAAAAGCGATCGACAGTGGCCGCTTCGACGCGGTGGCCGTCGAGCTCGATCCGCAGCGCCTGCAGGCCCTGAGCGACCCGGACACGCTGGCCAAGCTCGACCTGGTCGAGGTGATCCGCAAGGGCCGCGTCGCCCTGTTCGCCGCCAACCTGGCGCTGTCCGCCTACCAGCGGCGCCTGGCAGAACAGCTCGACATCGAGCCGGGTGCCGAACTCAAACGCGCGGTGGAGTTGGCCCGCGAGCGCGATCTGCCGGTGCACCTGATCGACCGTGAAGTCGGCCTGACCTTCCGCCGTGCATCGCAGCGGCTGGGCTTCTTCGGCAAGCTGAAGCTGGTCGCTGGGCTTGGCGCCGGCCTGTTCTCGTCGGAGGAAGTGGGCGAGAACGAGATCGAGAAGCTCAAGCAGGGCGACATGCTGGAGTCGAGCTTCGGCGAGTTCGCCAGCGAGAGCCCGGCGCTGTACGAGACCATCATCGGCGAGCGCGACCGCTACATGGCCACGCGCCTGCGCGAAGCGCACGACCCGCAGCAGCGCGAAGTGCTGGCGGTGGTCGGTGCCGGTCACCTGGCCGGGCTGGCACGCTATCTGGAAACCGACACCGAGGCACCGGCACCGCTGCGCGCCGAGCTGGAATCGGTGCCGAAGAAGCGCAACATCCCGTGGTTCACGCTGGGCATCCTGGCCATCGTAGCGACCGGCATCGGCGTGGGCTTCTATCGCGGCGGGCTGGGTGTGGGCACCGAGCTGCTGGCGACCTGGGCGATGTACACCGGCGGCCTGGCCGGCCTGGGCTGCCTGCTGGCCGGTGGCCATCCGCTGAGCATCCTGACCGCGATTGCGGTAGCGCCGTTCAAACCGTTCCGCTTGAGCATTCCGACCGGCGCGTTCTCGGCGCTGGTGGAAGCACGCCTGCGCAAGCCGGCGTACGAGGACTTCCTGAAACTGCGCGACGATGCGCAGAGCCTGAAGGGCTGGTACCGCAACCGCGTCACCCGCGTGGTGCTGACCTTCATGCTGACCAACCTGGGCAGCATGCTCGGCCTGTGGCTGACCACGTTCAAGGTGTGGGGCAAGGTGGCGGGCTGATGGTCCCGCCGGGCATGGCCCGGCGCTACCGGTAGGTGCCAACCTTGGTTGGCACAGCATTTCCGAGAGGCACTGATGGGGTAGCGCCGGGCCATGCCCGGCAAAAAAAATGGGGGGAGACCGCCCCACTACGACCGGCCTCCCCCCACACCACAACACGCTGTCGTGCATTACAGCCGGGCAGCGCCCGGCTCTACCATCTCCAGACCGCGCGCACGCCGGATCAGTCGTGTGACCGCACTGCGCAGGTCATCCAGCACCGCGTAGATGGTCGGCAGGAACAGCAGGCTGACCACCGTCGAGAACGCCAGGCCGCCGGCAATCGCGCGCGCCATCGGCGCGTACTCCGGGCCATTGCCGAACATCTGCGTGTTGGTCAGCGAGATCGGCACCATCGCCAGGATCGCCGTGCCCATGGTCATCATGATCGGCCGCAAGCGCTCGCGTGAGCCCTCCACCAGCGCCTGGGTGCGTCCCATGCCGCCGCGCCGCAGATTGTTGATGTGCTCGATCATCACGATGCCGTTGTTCACCACCACGCCCATCAGCACCAGGATGCCGATGAAGGACATGATTCCGAACGAGGTACCGGTGATCCAGAACAGCCAGAACACGCCGAAGATCGAGAACAGCACCCCACTCATGATCGCCGCCGGGAACAACAGCGACTCGAATACTGCGGCCATCACCACGTAGATCATCACCAGTGCGATGAGCAGGTTGAACACCATCTGCTGCATCGCTTCGTCGTCGTTGCCGTAGTCGCCGCCATCGAAGGTGAAGCCATAGCCGGCCGGGAAGTTCATTGGCTTGAGCACCGATTCCATCGCCTTGCGACCATCCGGCGCAGTGATCTTCTCGGCCAGGTTGGCCTTGATGGTCAACGTGGTCTGGCGGTTGGTACGGCCGATCTGGGTGGCCGACGAGCCGACGTCGACACTGACCAGGCTCAGCAGCGGCACGCTGCGGCCATCGCCGGTACGTACGCTGAAGCCAGCCAGATCCTCGGGGCTGCTCTGTTCGGCGCCGGCGAAGCGCACCCATACCGGCACTTCGTTGTCACCACGGCGGAACTCGCGCATCGGCGCACCGCGCAGGGCCAGGCCGACGAAGCTGGCCACCTGCTCGGCATTGAAGCCGAACGCCGCAGCGCGCTCACGGTCAACGCGCACCTTCAGTTCACCGCCCTTCTCGCCGTTGTCGATGCGCACGTCGCGCAGCTCGGCACGCTGGGCCAGCAGCGGCACCACTTCCTGGCCGATCTCCTGCAGCATCGAACTGGAGTCGCCGACCAGCTGCACCTGCACGCCCTGATTGCCCCCTCCACCGCCGTCACCGCCCTGGTTGCCGACGAAATAATCGGTGCGGGCCGACTTCGGCAGGCCTTTGCGCAGCTCTTCCTGCAGCGCCTTGATGTCCTTGGCGTACTTCTCGTCCAGGGTGACCACGGTCGAGCTGCCTTCCTGCTCGCTGTACCAGGAGTACACCTGCTTCACGTGCAGGCGTTCGCGGTTCTGGTCGATCCAGCTCTCCACCCGCGCCACTTCTTCGGACATCTGCCGGTAGGTATAGGCGCCCTTCCACATGTAGCCGATGAAGATGTCCTTGCCGCCTTCGCCGCCGAACATATCGATCTTGGTCAGCTTCATCGGCACCAGGCTGATCAGCACCACCAGCAGGATGCCGAGCAGGCTCCAGCCGCGATGGCGCAGTGACCAGTCCAGCAGTTGTGCGTAGCGGTGCTGCAGGCGCGCGATCAGGCCGGTCTTCGAGTGCACCAGCTTCGGCGTGGTCATGCGCGCGGACAGCATCGGGATCAGGCTGACCGCCACCAGCCACGAGGCCAGCAGCGAGACCGAGATGGTGATCGCGATCTGCGCCATGAAGATGCTGATGTTGTTGGTCTCGCCGAACAGGTTCGGCACGAATACGATGCAGTGGCACAGCGTGCCCGCGCTGAGTGCGATGGCCACGTTGCGGGTGCCGATGATCGAGGCCAGCCGCGGCTGCCCGGGCATGCGCTCGCGCTCCTGGTAGATGCTCTCCACCACCACCACGGCGTTGTCGACCAGCATGCCGACCGCCAGCAGCAGGCCCATCATGGTCAGGATGTTCAACGTCACCCCGGCGAAGTACATGAAACCCAGGGTGATGGTGAAGCAGATCGGAATGGCCAGGGTCACCATCAGCGTGGATGGCCAGTGGCGCAGGAAGAAGAACAGCACGGTCACCGACAGGATCAGGCCGACGCCGCCTGCCTCGGCCAGTTCCAGCAACGAGGAGGTCACCGCCTTGCCCTGGTTGTCGATCACCTTGATCTGCACGTCGCGCATCGACGCCTCCGCGCGGATCGCCTCGACCTCGGCCAGTGCCGCGCGCGAAACCTCCACCAGATTGGCGCTGCGCTCCTTGAAGATGTCCAGGCCGACCGCCGGGTTGCCGTCCAGGCGGCGCCCATAGCTCATCCGCGCCGGCTTCAGCCGAATCTCGGCGATATCACCCAGGCGCAGGCCCTTGGCGTTGATCACCAGGTCGCGCATTTCCTGCAGGTCGGTGATTTCGCCCACCGGCTGCACGCGCACGCGCTGGCCGTTGTCGTCGATCTGCCCGGCCGAGATCGAGAAGTTCAGCGTGCGCAGGCGCTCGCTCAGCTCGTTGATGCTCAGCCCGTGCGCGTTGAGCCGGTTCGGATCGATGGCGATCTCCACCTCGTTCGGCGGCGCGCCGGTGATGTCGACACGCGCCACGCCGGGAATGCGTTCGATGCGCCGCTTGAACTCGCGGTCGAGCATGTCATAGGCGGTGGTCAGGTCGGTGGTGCTGGCCAGGCGCACCTTCAGCACCGGCTGATCACTGCTGGACCACTTGAACACGTTGTAGCGCTGCAGGTCGTCGGGCAGGTCGCTGCGGATCGCATCGATGCGCTCGCGCGCGTCGGACGCGGCGATCGCAATGTCGCGGTCCCAGTCGCTGAACTCGATGTAGATCAGCGCCGCCTCGGAGGTGGCCGACGAGCGCATGCGCTTGATGCCGGTCATTGTCGCCAGCGATTCCTCAACCGGGCGGATGATGGTCCGCTCCACTTCCTCCGGGGTCGAGCCGGTGTACGGGATCTGCACGAACAGGAACGGCGCCGAGATGTCCGGCAGCGCTTCCAACGGCAGCCGGAACGAGGCGATCAGGCCGATCACCACCAGCGACACGAAACACATGATGGTGGTGACCGGACGGCGGATGGAGAACTCGGCAACACTCATGCCGGTTCCTCCGCACCCGCCGCACTGTCCGCTGCGCCCGGCTCGATCTCACCGGCATGCTTGCGGCCACGCTCGCGGTAATACGCATCGCCGCGACGGTCCATCAGGTCGTACACCACCGGAATGACCAGCAGGGTCAGCAGGGTCGACACCAGCAGGCCACCGATCACGGTGATCGCCATCGGTGCGCGCACCTCGGCGCCCTCGCCCATCGCCACCGCCAGCGGCAGGAAGCCGAACAGCGTGCACAGGGTGGTCATGATGATCGGGCGCAGGCGCGAGCGCGCACCTTCCACCAGCGCCTCGTGCTTGGCCACGCCAGCCTCGCGCAGCTGGTTGACCTTGTCGATCAGGATGATCGCGTTCTTGGTGACCAGGCCGACCAGCAGGATCAGGCCGATGAACACCACCACCGAAATGGGCTTGCCGGTCAACATCAGCGCCAGGATCGCACCGACCAGCGCCAGCGGGATGGTGAACAGGATCACGAACGGATGCAGCAGCGACTCGAACTGCGACGCCATCACCAGGTAGACCAGGAAGATCGCCAGGCCGAAGGCGAAGATCAGCGACTTCGCCGCCTGGGCCAGCTCCTCACCCTGGCCACCGATGTGCAGGCCGACGCCCGCGCCCAGCGGCTGTTCTGACACCATCTGCTGCACTTCGCGCATGGCCGCGCCAAGATCGATGTCGCGCAGGTTGGCCGACACCACCGCCACCCGCGTCTGGTCGGCGCGATGGATCTCGCTGGGACCGGTGGTGGCCACCACCTCGGCCACCGCGTCCAGTGTCACCGGGCGGGTGCTGCCGGGATTGACGATCAGCCGGCGGATGCTCTCCACGCTGGCGCGGTCGCCTTCCTGCGCACGCACCAGCACATCGATCTTGCGGTCACGGAAGCTGTAGCGTGTCGCCACGTCGCCGCGCACCTTCTTCACCACCACGTCGGCGATCTGGCGCGTGGTCAGGCCGAGCGCACCAGCGCGTTCCTGATCGAAGCGGATCTGGATTTCCGGGAAGCCCTCTTCCACCGTCGACTTCACATCGGCGTAGTGCGCGTTGCCGCGCAGCATCGCCGCCAGGCGCTGGCCGGCCACTTCCAGCGTAGCCATGTCCTGCCCGCGCAGCTCGATTTCCAGCGGCGTGGAGAAGCTGAACAACGCCGGCCGCGCGAAATCGACCTGTGCACCCGGATGCTGGCCCATGGTGTCACGCAGGCGCTCGGTGATCTCGGCCTCGGTGCGTGCATTGCCACCGCCTTCCATCACCACGGTCAGCTTGCCGATGTTCTCGCCGCTCTCGGTGGGGCTGGCATCCAGGCGGGTGCCGCTGCCACTGACACCGTACAGCGACGCCACGCCCTCGCCCTTGCCGTGTGCCAGCTGCAGCTCGCGTACCAGTGCATCAGTCTGCTTCAGCGGCGTGCCGGCCGGCAGCTTCACCGTCATCTCGAAACGGTCCTGCGCCAGCTGCGGGATCAGGTCGGCGCCGAGCATCGGCACCAGCGCCATGGTCGCCACGAAGATGATCGAGGCGACACCCAGCACCTTGCCCGGATGCGCCAGTGCGCTCGGCAGCAGGCGCAGGTAGCCACGCTCGGCACCGGCGTACGGCTTCATCGCCAGGTCGCTGGCCTTGCGCATCACCGGGCCCACCACAGCCACCACGCCGCGCCACACCCGCACTACCAGCCAGGCCAGCGCGTAGAAGCTCCAGCGCGCGGTCGCGACCACGCCACGGCGGCCCAGCGCGACCGGCTTCTGCCAGCGGCTCTGCGGCTGCCACGGTGCGTTCGGCGCTTCTTCCGGGAACGCCAGCGGCGGGCGCCCCTTCAGCGAGCTGAGCATCGGGATCAGGGTCATCGACACCAGCAGCGAGATCGCGATGGCGATCGCCACGGTCAATGCCTGGTCGCGGAACAGCTGGCCGGCGATGCCCTCGACGAACACCAGCGGCAGGAACACCGCGATGGTGGTCAGGGTGGAGGCGACCACCGCCATGCTCACTTCGCGGGTACCGACGATGGCGGCCTGCAGGATGCCCAGGCCACGCTCGCGCGCCTTGGCGATGCTTTCCAGCACCACGATCGAGTCATCCACCACCAGGCCGGTGGCCAGTGCCAGGCCGCCCAGCGACATCACGTTCAAGCTGAGGCCGAGCTGGCCCATGAAGAAGAACGTGGCGATGATCGAGACCGGCAGCGACAGGCTGATCACGAACGTGCTCCAGCCATCACGCAGGAACAGGAAGATGATCAGGATCGCCAGCAGGCCACCGATCACCGCATCCTTCTTGACGTCGGCAATGGCGTGCTCGATGAAGCGCGACTGGTCCTCGATGGTGGTCATCTCCACATCGGAGGGGAACGTGCCCTTGATCTGCTCCAGGCGCTTGCGCAGCGCTTCGGCGGTGGACACGGTGTTGGCGTCGCCTTCCTTGTAGATCGCCAGTTCCACCGATTCCTTGCCGCCGAGGCGGATCACCGCTTCACGCTCCTTGTAACCCTGGCGCACGGTGGCCACGTCCTTCAGGCGCACCGGCACACCGTTGGCAACCACGCTGGAGCCACCACCGGACGATGCGCTCTGCGCCGCCGACGCCGCCGCGATGGCCGCCGCCGAACCGGTCGACGCGGCGATGTTGAACATCTGCTGCAACGCCGAGTCAGCCGCGCTGCCGTTCGACGCCTGGGTGGTGACCAGCAGGTTGCGGATCTCTTCCAGATCGGCGAACTGGTTGACGGTACGCACCAGGAAGCGCTGTGAACCCTCCTCCAGGCGGCCGCCGGAGATGTTGATGTTCTCGTCCTTCAGGCGCTTGATGACGGTGTCGATCGGCAGGTTCAGCTGGGCCAGCTTCTGCTGGTCGATGTCGACCTGGATCTCGTCCTCCAGACCACCACCGACCTTGACTGCCGCCACGCCGCTGACCGGCTCCAGCTTCTTCTTCAGGTCTTCATCGGCGTAGCGGCGCAGGCCGGTCAGCTCGCGGACCGCATCGGCATCGCTGGTCGGCGCTGCCTTGTTCGACAGCACCAGGCGCATGATCGGCTCGGTGGACGGATTGAAGCGCAGCAGCACCGGTGCCTTGGCCTCCAGTGGCAGGTTAAGCGCTTCCATCTTGTCGCGCACTTCCAGGCTGGCCTGGTCCATGTTGGTGCCCCAGGCGAACTCCAGCACCACATCGCTCTGGCCGGTGCGCGAGACCGATTTCAGCTTGCGCAGGTTCTTGACCACGCCCACGGCCTCTTCGACCGGCTGGGTGATCAGGGTTTCGATTTCGGTCGGTGCCGCACCGGTGTACTCGGTGCGCACGGTCAGCGTCGGGTAGCTCAGGTCCGGCAGCAGGTTGACCTTGAGGTTACCGAGGGCGATCACGCCGAACAGCAGCAGGGTGACCGTGCACATGGCGATGGTCACGCGGCGACGGGTGGCGAATTCCACAAGTCCGCCGCGCATGCCGGCGGCGGCGCCGTCGCTCGCCGGCGAGGCACCGTGGTCGTGGCCCGGGGCGGTCATTGCTTGCTCCCGGCCTTGTCTGCCGGCTTGGCGGCCGCTGCGACCGTCTTCGCCTTTGCCTTCGGATCGGCGATCACCTGCACTGCGGTGCCGTCGCGCAGGGCGACCTTGCCGGCGGTGACCACCTGATCACCGGCCGCCAGGCCATCACGGATCTCCACCCACGGGCCCTCGGCGTAACCCAGCTTGACCGGAACGCGTGCGACCTTGCCTTCGCGCACCCGGAACACCGCCGGTTCACCGTCGTCGAGCAGCGCCAGGCGCGGCACCACGAGCGCATCGGCACGCTGGTCGTAATCGATGCGGATGCGCCCGAACATGCCGGGCTGCAGCGCGTGCGCGGCGCCGTCGAAGGCGCTGACCACGCGAAACGTGCCACTGCCCGAATCCACCACCGGTGCGATGCGATCGACCGTGCCGGTGAAGCTCTGGCCCGGCAGCGCGTCGGCGGCCAGCGTCACCGGCTGGCCAGCGCGCAGGGTGGCCAGCTCGCGCTCGGGCACGTTGAGGGTGGCTTCCAGCCGCGAGTTGTCGACGATGCGGAAGATCGGCGTGTTGATCTGCACGAAGTTGCCGGTCTTGATCGAGCGCGAGGCGATCACGCCGGAGATCGGCGCCACCACCGTGGTGTAGGACAGTTCCAGCGTGGCCAGGCGGTACTGCGCGCGGACGTTTTCCAGGTCGTAACGCAGCTGGTCGACATCGGCGGCGCTGACCATCTGCTGGCCCACCAGTTTCTGCGCGCGCTGGTAGTTGTTTTCCAGCTTGCGCATCTGCGCTTCGCTCTGTGCCACGGCCAGGCGCGCGCGGTCCGGGTCCAGACGCACCAGCGGCTGGCCGGCGCTGACCCGCTGGCCTTCTTCGACCAGCACCGCCAGCGCCACGCCGGAGGTCTTGGCGACCACCTGCGATTCGGCGCGCGGCTCCAGCGCAGCGGTGCCGGTGTAGCTGGCGGCGACCGCGCGATGGCTCGCCACGGCCACCTCGACCGGAACCGCGTCGACCTTCTTCTCCTCCTTGGTCTCGGCGGCCTTGGCTTCGGAATTGGGCCCTGCGGCGCAACCGCCCAGCAGCAGGGAGATGGAGATCAGCAGTGCGGCAGCGCAGATTCCGCTGCGACGGCCGGACAGGAAGGTTGGGTGCGACATCGTCAGATCCCTGGAGGATGCGTGGACAGGTGTGGTAGCAAAGTAATGCACCACTTCACGGCCACACCATATCCCAAAGGTCATGGTGCCTTCATGCCACCGGTCGGCCCACCCCCATTTCAGCTAGATGAAACCTGAGGCTATACTCGGGTCGTTCCGTACCCCACGCCGGAACGACCAGACCCGAATCCCCGGAAAAGACACCATGCGCCCGCAGCCGCTCGCCGCTTGTCTCGCTCTGGCCGTCCTCCTGCCCCTCGGGGCCGCCGCACAGCCCGCTCCTGCTCCTGCAACACCCGCCCCGGCTCCGGCGCCCGCCGCCGCGCCGCAGGCCACCGCTCCCATCGGCAATTTCGACAATGGCCGGGTACTGGCCTATACCTGCCAGGGGTGCCATGGCATCACCGGCTACAAGAACGCCTACCCCAGTTATCGGGTGCCCAAGATCGGCGGCCAGACCCAGCAGTACCTGGCCCAGGCCCTGACCGAGTACCGGCAGGGCAAGCGCAGGCATCCGACGATGCAGGCGCAGTCGATGAGTTTCAGCGAACAGGAGATCGCCGATCTCTCTGTTTACCTGTCCACCGTCAAGTAAGGCCCGCCCATGTCGAAAGCCGCGCATCCGATGCGTCACGCCATCGCCCTGTCCGTTGCCCTGCTGCTGGCCGCCTGTTCACAGTCGCAGGTGGAAAACAGCGAGAAATCCGCCGCCGACCCGGGCCATGCCAGCGGCGAACACGGCTCTTCATCCTCCGCCGGCCTGCCACCGGGCCGCGAGGCCGCCGGCGAGGCCCGCGCCAAGGTGAAGAGCAAGGCCACCAACCAGAGCTGCATCGACTGCCACGGCGCTGACGGCAATGCGCCGATCGATGCGACCTATCCGAAGCTGGGTGGGCAGTACGGTGACTACCTGGCGCATGCGCTGCAGGCCTACCGTGCCGGCGACCGCCAGCATGCGCTGATGACGCCACAGGCGAAGGACCTGAGTGATCAGGACATCGCCGATCTGGCGGCGTATTTCGGCAGCCGACCGAGCCAGCTGCGGGATCTGCACGGGGTTAAATAGGATCGGGCGCCGTGACGCCCTCGCACCTGTAGAGCCGAGCCTGCGCTCGGCTGCTTTTCGGTAGCGCCGGGCCATGCCCGGCGGAAAGCCAGAAGCGCCGCGCTGCGCGCTCGCGGGGCATGGCCCCGCGCTACCGGCATCCTGCGCGCCCCACGAACACCGCGCCCGGCGGGAACACGCCCCGGTAGCGCCGGGCCATGCCCGGCGGGCGCGGTTCAACCCTCAGCCTTCCAGCTCTTCCCAGCGCGCGTAAGCCGCATCCAGCTCGGCCTGCACCTTGGCCAGCTGCTGGGTGTGCGCGGTTACTTCGGCACTGCTGCGGGTGTAGAACGACGGGTCGTTCATCGCCGAGGTCAGCCCTTCGACGTCGCCTTCCAGCTTCTCGATGGTCTTCGGCAGCTGCTCCAGCTCGCGCGCTTCCTTGTAGGCCAGCTTGCGCTTGGGGGCTGCCGGCGTAGCGGCCGCTGCAGCGGGTGCGGCGGTGGCCGGCTTGGCAGCAGCCACCGCCGTCGGCGCGGCGGCAATGCTGCTGGCGTACCGCTGCCAGTCGCTGTAGCCACCGACGTACTCACCGATCACACCGTCGCCTTCCATCACCAGCGTGGAGGTCACCACGTTGTCGATGAAGTCACGATCGTGGCTGACCAGCAGCAGGGTGCCGGTGTACTCGCCCAGCAGCTCTTCCAGCAGCTCCAGGGTTTCCACGTCCAGGTCGTTGGTCGGTTCGTCCATCACCAGCAGGTTGGACGGCTGCGCGAACAGCTTGGCCAGCAGCAGGCGGTTGCGCTCGCCACCGGACAGGCGGGTGATCGGCGCACGCGCGCGCTCCGGGGTGAACATGAAGTCCTGCAGGTAGGCATGCACATGCTTGCGCTTGCCGTTGAACTCGAGGAAATCACGGCCCTCGGCCACGTTCTCGATGGCGCTCCAGTCTTCGCGCAGCACCGCACGGTACTGGTCGAAATAGGCGATCTGCAGGTTGGTGCCCGCGTTGACCTCTCCCTTGGCCGGCTGCAGTTCGCCCAGCAGCAGCTTCAGCAGCGTGGTCTTGCCGCTGCCGTTGGGACCGATCAGGCCGATGCGGTCGCCACGCAGGATGGTGGTGGTGAAATCGCGGACCATGGTGCGCTCGCCGAAGGCGAACGAAATGTCCTTGACGTCGATGACCTTCTTGCCCGAGCTGACGCCCTGGGCCGCTTCCATCTTGACGTTGCCACTGAGGTCGCGGCGCGCGGAGCGCTCGTTGCGCATCGCCTTCAGGCGGCGCACGCGGCCTTCATCGCGGGTACGCCGCGCCTTGATGCCCTGCCGGATCCAGACTTCTTCCTGCGCCAGCAGCTTGTCGAAGCGGGCGTTTTCCTGCGCCTGCGCGTTGAGGCGTTCCTCGCGGCGGCGCTCGTAGTTGGCCCAGTCGCCCGGCCAGCTGGTGACCTGGCCGCGGTCGATCTCGACGATGCGGGTGGCCAGTGCACGCAGGAAGCGGCGGTCATGGGTGACGAACACCACGCTGCCGCTCCAGCCCTTCAGGAACGCTTCGAGCCAATCGATGGCTTCGATGTCGAGGTGGTTGGTCGGTTCGTCCAGCAGCAGTACGTCCGGGCTGGACACCAGCGCGCGGGCCAGCAGCACGCGGCGCTTCATGCCGCCGGACAAGCGGCCGAACTCGGCCTCGCCGTCCAGGTCGAGCTTGGTCAGGGTTTCGCTGACGCGCTGATCCAGGCCCCAGCCGTTGGCGGCGTCGATCTTGGCCTGCACGTTGCCGAGCGCTTCGCCATCGAAGACCTCGGCATGGCTGAGGTGGTGGAATTCGGCCAGCCACTGGCCCAGTTCGCCGAGGCCGTCGGCCACAACATCGAACACCGAACCGGCGGCGCCGTGCGGCACTTCCTGCTCCAGGCGGGTGACGCGCACGCCCTGCTGCACGCGCACTTCTCCGTCATCGGGCTTGTGGTCGCCGGACAGCAGCTTGAGCAGGGTGGATTTGCCGGCGCCGTTGCGGCCGATCAGGGCGATGCGTTCGCCCGGCTCGATCGACAGTTCGGCCTTTTCCAGCAACAACGGGCCGCCGACGCTGAAGTCGACGTTCTGTAGGGTAATCAGAGGCATCCGGCCATTGTACCGGTTGGGGGCGTCGGCCGGGTTGCACCCGGCACCCGCAGAGGCAAGGTCAACGGCCGAAGCAACAGCCAAAGCCGGTTTCCTGTGGGATGGCAGGGTGGGTCCGGTTGCAGGGGACGCTGCAAGTACGTCCATGTAAGCTCGGTCGCGCCATCCATGGCGCTCACGCCCCCGCAACCGGACCCACCCCGCCTTCGACAGTTTCCCGCTGCTGTTGTTGGGTGCCGACCGTTGGTCGGCACGGGGTCGGATCCCGTTGCTGCGCAACGGGCTCTGACCCCTTCGTGAAGTTCGCGCTGTGGAAGACGGATCTCGGCTACTGCACCTCCCCCAACAACGCCTGCAACCCCGGCAACCATTGCTTGCCCGGGTGACGTACCAGCCACAGGGTGCGCTGCAGGGCGGGCAACGGGGTCTCGAGCACGCGCAGGCGGCCGAGAGCCAGCGGCTCTTCCAGTGCATGACGCGAAAGGCAGGCCAGGCCAAGACCGGCGATGGCGGCCTGCTTGATCGCTTCGGTATTGCCCAGCTGCAGGGTCTGCGCGAAACCGCGCAGATGCGGCAACAACGCCTGTTCGACGGCCTCGCGGGTGCCTGAGCCGGGCTCGCGCAGCAGCCAGCGTGCGCGGCGCAGTTGATCCAGCGTCCAGCGCGCGGGGGCGTCGGCGGCAGCCACAATCACCAACGGGTCCTGCTGCCAGGCCGTGACCTGCAGGCCGCGCTCGTGGCACGGGCCTTCGATCAGGCCGGCGTCCACATCCAGGCGCTGCACGGCGGCGACCACGCCGGCACTGTTGTCGATACGCAGGTCGACCTCGGCCTGTGGCGCCTGCCGCAGCAGTTCGGCGATGCGTGGCGGCAGCAGGTAGTTGCCGATGGTGGTACTGGCGGCCAGCACCAGCCGCAGTGGTGCGCCTTGCGCGGGGTCACCGCCGGCGGCGAGCTGGCGCTCGAGGTCGGCGGCGTTGACCAGCAGCGTGCGCGCGGGTTCCAACAGGGCGCGGCCGTGGCCGTTCAGCGCCAGGCGGCGGCCGATGCGGTCGAACAGCGGGGTGCCGAAGTGCGCCTCCAGCTCCTGCAGGGCGGCGCTGCTGGCCGACTGCGAGAGCGCAATGGCCTGGCCGGCGGCAGTGGTGCTGCCGTGGTCGGCGATGGCGACAAAGACCTGCAGCTGGCGCAAGGTCAGGCGCATGGCACTTACCTTCTTGATGGGTAGGTTTCACCCATATTATTCGTTTTACAGGTCATCGTCTGGCGCGCACGCTTGCCACGTCACCCCAGCCCTGCTCCTGCCATGAACGCCCCCGCTCTCTCCTCCTGGTCCCTGCCCGCCCTGCGTCAACGCTGGCAGCCGCGCCTGCCCGGCCTGCTGCTGGTGGGCCTGATCGCGGCGGCGTCGCTGTACCTGGCCGAGCTGCCCTGGCTGCAGGCGCACGGTCTGAGCGCGCTGACCGTGGCCATCGTCGCCGGCATCGTGGTCGGCAACACCCTCTACCCGCGGCTGGCGCCGGGCAGCGCGGCCGGTGTCGGCTTCTCCAAGCACTGGCTGCTGCGCGCCGGCATCGTGCTGTATGGCCTGCGCCTGACCTTCCAGGACATCGGCCATGTTGGCGTCACCGGTGTGCTGATGGACGTGTTGGTGGTCGCCAGTACTTTCGGCCTGGCCTGCTGGCTGGGCATGCGCGTGTTCAAGATGGAACGCGAGGCGGCGATGCTGATCGGTGCCGGCAGCGCGATCTGCGGCGCGGCGGCGGTGATGGCCGCCGAACCGGTGGTGCGCGGCCGTGCTGCGCAGGTCACGGTGGCGGTGTCGACGGTGGTGGTGTTCGGCACGTTGGCGATGTTCCTGTATCCCGCCCTGTATGCGCTGGTGCAGTCGCACGGCTGGCTGGCGATGGACGCGCGCCAGTACGGTCTGTTCACCGGTGCGACGGTGCATGAAGTGGCACAGGTGGTGGCCGCTGGCCGCGCGGTCAACGAAGCGGCGGCCGATACCGCAGTGATCACCAAGATGGTGCGGGTGATGCTGCTGGCACCGTTCCTGGTCGCGCTGTCACTGTGGCTGGCGCGTGGCGGCAAGGCCAGCGCCGATGGCAGCAAGGCGCGCATCGTGGTGCCGTGGTTCGCCTTCGGTTTCGTGGCCGTGGCCGGTTTCAACTCGTTGCATCTGCTGCCGGCCGGCCTGCAGGCCGGGCTGGTGCAGCTGGATACCGTGCTGCTGGCGATGGCGATGGCCGCGCTGGGCCTGACCACCCACGTTTCGGCGCTGCGCCAGGCCGGCCTGAAGCCGCTGCTGCTGGCGCTGATCCTGTTCGGCTGGCTGCTGTTCGGCGGGCTGGCGATACACCAGGGTGTGCTGGCGGTGCTGGGCTGAGCGGGCCCGTGCCGACCGAGGTCGGCACCCACCAGTAGATCCACGCCATGCGTGGATGGCGGCTCCAATTGGGGGTCAGAGCCCTTTCCTGCGGAAAGGGATCCGACCCCACCCCATTAGGCGGGAGCGGCCGCGCGGACGGGTACAATGCGCCATGACTGACTTCTCGACCCTGCCGCTGAGCCCGGCCCTGCAGCCCGGCCTGGATGCCCTCGGCTACACCACTCTCACCCCCGTGCAGGCGCAGAGCCTGCCGGCCATCCTCGATGGCCGCGATGTGATCGCACAGGCGCCAACCGGCAGCGGCAAGACCGCCGCCTTCGGCCTGGGCCTGCTGCAGGCGATCGACCCCAGCCTGATCCGCGTGCAGGCGCTGGTGCTGTGCCCGACCCGCGAACTGGCCGACCAGGTCGGCAAGCAGATCCGCAAGCTGGCCACCGGCATCCCCAACCTGAAGCTGCTGCTGCTGGTGGGCGGTGTGCCGCTGGGTCCGCAGCTGGCCTCGCTGGAAGGCCATGACCCGCACGTGGTGGTCGGCACGCCCGGCCGCGTGCAGGAGCTGGCACGCAAGCGCGCGCTGAATCTTGGCGCGGTGCGCACGCTGGTGCTGGACGAGGCCGACCGCATGCTCGACATGGGCTTCGAGGAGCCGATCCGCGAGATCGCCGGCCGCACCCACAAGGACCGCCAGAGCCTGCTGTTCTCCGCTACCTTCCCGGACAGCATCCGCGCCATGGCGCGTGACCTGCTGCGCGAGGCAGTGGAAGTGACCGTGGAAGGCGCCGACCAGGCACCGGCCATCCGCCACATGTTCTGCGAGGTGGAACCGGCCCATCGCCAGAAGGCGCTGGCCGGCCTGCTGCTGAAGTACACGCCGGAATCGGCGGTGGTGTTCTGCAACACCCGCAAGGACGTGGACGAAGTGGCCAACTCGCTGCAGCAGTTCGGCTTCTCCGCACTGGCCCTGCACGGCGACATGGAGCAGCGCGACCGCGAGGAAGTCTTGTTGTTGCTGGCCAACCGCAGCTGCAACGTGCTGGTGGCCAGCGACGTGGCCGCGCGCGGCCTGGACGTGGAAGAGCTGGCGGCGGTGATCAACTACGAGCTGCCGACCGACGTGGAGAGCTACCAGCACCGCGTGGGCCGTACCGGCCGTGCCGGTGCCAGCGGCCTGGCGATCAGCCTGGTGGCCGGCCGCGAGAAGACCCGTGCCGAAGCCATCGAAGCGCAGATGGGTCAGCCGCTGGACTGGCAGAAGACGCCGCTGGCGACTTCGCGCCCGGCCGAGCTGCCGCAGGCCGCGATGCGCACGCTGCGGATCGACGGCGGCAAGACCGACAAGCTGCGCCCGGGCGACATCCTCGGTGCACTGACCGGCGACGCCGGCCTGTCGAGCAAGTTCATCGGCAAGATTGCGATCTTCCCGACCCGCTCCTATGTGGCGATCGCGCGTGAACAGGCCAACAAGGCCGTGGCGAAGCTGGAAGCCGGCAAGATCAAGGGCCGTCGTTTCCGCGTTCGGATGATGTGATTGAAGCAGCGTTGCCAACCACGTTGGCAACGATCTGACCTGGTAGCGGCCAACCTTGGTTGGCCCGTCCATGGCGCCAGTCGCGAAAAGCGCTGCCAACCAAGGTTGGCAACTACCGGCTCCCGGCCATTCGCTCTGGTAGATGCCAACCTTGGTTGGCACCTACCCTCTAATCAGAACACCAATTCGGTGTACAGCGGCAGGTCCGCTTCCCAGCGCGCGCGGCCGCCGAGGCCGTCGAGCTCGACCAATACGCCGGCACCGACCACGTCAACGCCCAGGCGACGCACCAGCGACAGCGCCGCAACCAGCGTGCCGCCAGTGGCCAGCACGTCGTCGATGATCGCCACGCGGGCACCGGCCGGCAGCGCATCGGCGTGCACTTCGATGCAGTCGCTGCGGTATTCCAGCGTGTATTCCTCGCGCAGCACCTGGCCCGGCAGCTTGCCCGGCTTGCGCACCGGCACGAAGCCGACGCCCAGTTCCAGCGCCATCGCGGCGCCGAGGATGAAGCCACGCGATTCGATACCGATCACCGCGTCCAGCTTCTGGTCGCGCCAACGGTCGGCCATCGCGGTGATGGCACCGCGGAAGTCCTCGCCATGGGCGAGCAGCGGCATGATGTCCTTGAAGAGGATGCCGGGCTTGGGGAAGTCGGCGATGTCGCGCAGGCGGGAGGCCCACTGCGGAGCGACGATGGCGTCGGTCATGTCACGTTGGCTATCTGATGGCGGCATAGGGTACCTGTTCCGGGCGCCGCCTGCCTGTTGAGGGGTATCGGCCGGGCTGCGCCCGGCACCTGCAGAGGCTTCAAGCCAAGGCAACGACAACAGCAAGAGCAAGGGCAAGGGCAACAGCGGGTTTCCTGTGGGATGGCGGGGTGGGTCCGGTTGCGGGGGACGCTGCAAGTACGTCCATGTAAGCTCGGTCGCCGCTTGCTCGTGTGCGCTGTCCTGCGCACACGGCAAGACCGGGGTTGGGCCTCCTGCCCAACCCGCCCGAGGCATGCCTCGGGCCCATGCGGCTCACGCCCCCGCAACCGGACCCACCCCGCCTTCGACAGATTTCTGCGATCTGTCAGGCATTGCTTTCTGTAGATCCACGCCATGCGTGGATGAATCTTCATCGAAATCGAATATTTCGAAAATTGAACTAAGAGCATCCACGCATGGCGTGGATCTACCGTGTCGACCAAGGTCGACACCTACCCACATGCGCGGTTGCCTCTGCGGGTGCGGGGCGCAGCCCTGCCGAAACCCTCCCTCAGGAACTGCAGGACAGCATCGAGCAGCCGGCGCGGTTGTCGGCCCACGCCGGGCGCTTGCCGGCGAAATGCTCCAGCCCGGCACGCTCGGTGTACGGATCGCGCAGCACGTCCTGCAAGGCATGGACACCGCCGAGGTCGCCCTGCTCCGCGCGGTCGATGGCCTCCTGGGCCAGCCAGTTGCGCAGCACGTACAGCGGATTGGCCGCGGCCATCTTCGCCGTGCGCTCACTGGCCGACAGCGGATCAGCCTGCAACCTTGCCGCGTAGTCCTGCAGCCAGTGCTGCAACGGTGCCTGCACCGCCTGTTGGCGCGCCTCGTCGTAGTACACCGCGTCCAGAAGCGCCGCATCCGGTGCCGCCGGATCGAGGCGCATCAGCGCGCGCCAAGCCAGGGTCATGTCCATGGCACCGTCCTGCATCAGCTGCTGCCAGCGCAGGTAGAGCTGCAGGTCGTCATCGTCGGCCGCGGCCAGTCCGAGCTTGGCGGCGGCATCGCGGCGCGTGCAGGCCTCGAAGGTGGACTGATACGCCGCCAAGCCCGCCTGCAGCGGCGCGACATCGGCAAACAACGGCGACAGCGCCTGCGCCAACCGGCTCAGGTTCCAGTACGCCACCTGCGGCTGGGTACCGAAACGATAACGGCGGCCCTGTGCGTCGGTGGTGTTCGGCGTCCAGTCCGGATCGAAGTCCTCGACCCAGCCGTAGGGACCGTAGTCGAGCGTGAGACCGAGCACGGAAAGGTTGTCGGTGTTCATCACGCCATGCACGAAGCCGACGCGCATCCAGTGCGCGATCATCTCGGCGGTGCGCACCGCGATCTGCGCGAACCAGTCGCCGTACAGCGTCTCGCCCTCCCCTTCCAGCTCGGGGAAATCACGGGCGATGCAGGCATCGACCAGCTGCTGCAGCAGGGCGGTTTCACCACGCGACGCAGGCAGCTCGAACGAACCGAAGCGCAGGAACGACGGCGACACCCGGCATACGATGGCACCGGGCTCGGCGCGCGGATGGCCGTCATAGAACATGTCACGCATCACGTCTTCGCCGGTACCAACCAGCGACAGCGCGCGCGTGGTCGGCACGCCGAGGTGGTACATCGCTTCGCTGCACAGGAATTCGCGAATCGACGAGCGCAGCACTGCACGTCCATCCGCCCCGCGCGAATACGGCGTGGGGCCAGCACCCTTCAGCTGCAGCTCCCAGTGGCGGCCATCCGGCGCGACCAGTTCACCCAGCGAGATCGCACGGCCATCGCCCAGCTGCCCAGCCCAGTGACCAAACTGATGGCCACCGTAGTTGGCCGCCCAGGGCTGCATGCCGGCGTACAGCGCGTTACCGCCGAATACACGCGCGAAGCCTTCGCTCTCGACCTCAGCGGTATCGAAGCCAAGCATTTCGGCGACGTCCGGTGCCCAGGCCAGCAGCGTGGGCGCCGTCACCGGGGTCGGCATCACCGGCGACCAGGCGGCGCCCAGCACTTCGCGGCGGCGTGGGCCGGATTCGGGGTCGCCTGGCAGCGTGTGCAGCAGGCGGTTGTCGAAACGGGGGCTGTCGGTATCCATGGTGCTGAAGGTGGGGGCGACGGCCACCCTCCTCAATTGCCGCTGAGCGCTTGCAGGTGACCGCCGTGGGCTTCGGCACGCTGATAGGCCGGGCGTTCACCGATGCGCTTGAGGAAGCCACGCAGTGCCGGCTTGTCGTCGAGGCCACCACCGCGCGCAGCCGCAGCCTGGATCGGGAAGCTCATCTGGATGTCGGCGGCACTGAAGCGCTCGCCGGCGAACCACGGGCTTTCGGTCAGGCGGCGCTCCATCCAGTCCAGGTGCAGACGCCGCTGCGGGCCGATGAAGCCACGCTCGGCCTTGTCGGCAATGCTGCGTGCGATCGGGCGCGCGAAGAACGGCATCGGTGCGCTGCGGATGCGACCGATCACCAGGGTCAGCAGCAGCGGCGGCATCGCCGAGCCTTCGGCGTAGTGCAGCCAGTAGCGGTAGGCGATGCGTTCGGCACCATCGGCAGGCGTCGGCGACGGCGACAGCTGGCGCTGGGTGTCGTAGCGGTCGGCAAGGTAATCGAGGATGGCACCGGATTCGGCCAGCACCAGTTCACCATCCTGCAGTACCGGCGACTTGCCTAGCGGATGCACCTGACGAAGTTCCGGCGGTGCCAGCAGCGTCTTCGGATCGCGCGGATAGCGGCGCAGCTCGTAGTCCAGCCCCAGCTCCTCCAGCATCCACAGCACGCGTAGTGAACGGGAGTTTTCCAGATGGTGGACGATGCGCATGGGGACGATCCTTGGGGGGACCTGCATCCTACCGCGCACGGTGCATGCCCTTTGTAGAGTCGAGCTTGCCCGACTGTCTCTGGAAAGCAGTCGAGCAAGCTCGACTCTACAAAACAGCGGGCAATAAAAAACGCCGGAAGCTTTCGCTTCCGGCGTTCTGGCTACCAAACGGTAGCAGACGGATTAGACCGCCTGCACCTGGTCAGCCTGCATACCCTTCTGACCCTGGACGGCGATGAAGGTAACCTTCTGGCCTTCCTGCAGGGTCTTGAAGCCGGTGCCCTGGATGGCACGGAAGTGCACAAACAGGTCCGGGCCGCTTTCCGGGGTGATGAAGCCGAAGCCCTTGGCGTCGTTGAACCACTTGACGGTGCCGGTCTGACGATCAGACATTTGACTAACTCCTGAAACACATGTTGAAAAAATCGCAGCCACCGGGTATCGGGGCCGAGACTGAGTTGCAGGCGTTGGTAAAGCGGATCGATGAGCGGATCGTGAGATCAACTGCACCAGGCCACGATTCACGGTGACCCTAGCAAACACAGTGGGACGAACGATACGCGTGTTTTCTGCAAAAAGCGATAGCCCGGACGTTCATCGACAAACGCCGCCCGCTAGGCGTGGCAAGGGTTGGCGCCTTTCCGCGGCTAACCCCGAGTCCCCATTCAGGTTTTTCCTACCCTACACTGGGTAAATGACTGAAGCTGAAACCCAAGCTGAACACGCCCGCCCCCGTATCTGGGTGGATGCAGATGCCTGCCCCACCGTCATTCGCGACATCCTGTTCCGGGCGGCTGAACGGGTCGGGATCGAACTGACCCTGGTCGCCAACCAGTGGATCCGTACCCCGCCCTCACGCTGGCTGCGCTCGATCCAGGTGCCGCAGGGCCTGGACGTGGCCGACAGCGCCATCGTCGAGCGGGTGGCCGCCGGCGACCTGGTGGTCACCCAGGACATCCCGCTGGCCGCACTGGTGCTGGAAAAGAAGGCGGTGGCCCTGAACCCGCGCGGCCAGCTGTACACCCCGAACAACATGGCCGAACGGCTGTCGATGCGCAATTTCATGGAGGAACTTCGCGGCGCCGGGGTACAGACCGGGGGGCCTCCGCCATTGGGTCCACGCGACCGGCAGCTGTTTGCGGCCGAGCTGGACCGCTGGCTGGCGCGCCATCCGGCCCGCTGAACGCGTCTAGCCATCCTGATCCGGCAGGCGCAGGCAGTGCTGGCTGCTGAACACCCGACGCTCGCCGCTCAACGGGTCGTCGAAGGCCAGCCCCTGCGCCAGCAGCTGCAGCGGCACCTCGGCCGTGCCTGCCGACCGCTGCCGCAACTGCGGATACAGGTCATCGCCCTCGATCGGCGCGCCCAGCATCGCCATGTGCACGCGCAGCTGGTGCTTGCGGCCGGTTTCCGGCAGCAGCCGATACCGCCAGATCGATCCCTCACCCTCGATCAGCTCGATCCGGCTGCGCGCATTGGGCTCCCCGGGCACTTCGGCCATGCGGAAGAACGGTTCGGCCGGAGCCAAGCGGCTGTGCCGATGCAGCGGGAACGTCGCCGCGGGCAGCGCCGGCGCCAGCGCCTCGTAGGTCTTGTCGATGCGGCGTTCGCGGAACAGCCGCTGGTAGGCGTCGCGCGATGCAGCCTGCGTGGAGAACAGCACCAGGCCTGCAGTCAGCCGGTCCAGCCGATGCAGCGGCACCAGATCGGTATTGCCGGTACTCGCGACCAGGCGTGCCAGCAACGTCTCGCGCACATAACCTCCCGCTGGCGTGACCGGCAGGAAGTGCGGCTTGTCGGCCACCAGCAGGTGCGCATCGAGATGGACGATGGTCTCGGCGAAGGGGATCACCGGCTCGTCCACCACCTCGCGGAAATACTGGATCTCCAGCCCCACCTGCCAGGGCATGTCCGCTGCCAGCGCCCTGCCTTGCGCGTCCTGCACCCGGCCGCGCGTGAAGCGATCCTGCCATTGCTCACGATCGATGCGCGGAAAACGCGCGCACAGGCCGTCGAGAAGCGTGGCCCAGTGGCCGGGCGGAAGCTGCAGGCGGCTGGGCAGGATCATCAGGTCCACTCAGGCAACGGAAAAGAGCCCAAGCGTGCCACGTTGACGCTGCACAGACAGCCCCGCCACGGACACCCCCGGAGCAAACCTCTATCATGGTCCTCTTTAGTCCACGGTACCCCCATGGCTCTCACCGCCACCATCCGCAAGGCCGAACTGCAGATCAGCGACATGGATCGCGGCTATTACGCGACCCACAACCTGACCCTGGCCCAGCACCCGTCCGAGACCGACGACCGCCTGATGGTGCGCCTGCTCGCCTTCGCCCTGAACGCTGGCGACCGCTTGGAGTTCGGCCGCGGCCTGAGCACCGATGACGAACCGGACCTGTGGGAACACGACTACACCGGCGACATCCTGCAGTGGATCGACCTGGGCCATCCGGACGAATCGCGCATTCGCAAGGCCAGCAACCGCAGCCGCCAGGTGCAGGTGATCAACTACGGCGGCAACGCTTCGGAGATCTGGTGGGGCAAGCAGGGCAAGGGCCTGGCGCGCTTCGACAACCTGTCCGTGGTTGATCTGGACGGCGACTTCGTCGAGCGCTGGGGCCAGCAGATCAAGCGTGCGATGCGCTGGAGCGTGCTGATCCAGGACGGCGAGGTGCAGCTGCTGGACGACCAGATCCAGCTCGACGTGATCCCGAACTGGCGCAAGCGCGCCAAGGCATGAGCGCGATCCGTTGCGATGTGGTGGTGATCGGTGCCGGTGCAGCCGGGCTGATGACCGCGATCACGGCCGGCCAGCGCGGCCGCCAGGTGCAGGTGATCGACCATGCCAACAAGATCGGCAAGAAAATCCTGATGTCCGGTGGTGGCCGCTGCAATTTCACCAACACCGGCACCACCCCGGCCAACTTCCTGTCGGCCAACCCGCACTTCTGCAAGTCGGCGCTGGCGCGCTACACGCCCTGGCATTTCATCGAGCTGGTCAACAAGCACGGCATTGCGTATCACGAAAAAGAGCTGGGCCAGCTGTTCTGCGACATTTCGTCCAAGCAGATCGTGAAGATGCTGGTGGACGAATGCCAGGCGGCGGGCGTGCAGATCCGTACCCAGTGCAGCGTCGAGCGTATCGAGCATGGCACCGATGGTTTCCGCGTACACACCACGCAGGGCCTGTTCCATTGCGCCTCGCTGGTGGTGGCCACCGGTGGCCTGTCGATTCCCAGCCTTGGCGCCACCGGTTTCGGCTATGAGATCGCCCGCCAGTTCGGCCACCAGGTGCTGCCGACGCGCGCCGGACTGGTGCCGCTGACGCTCAGCGGCAAGCACCAGGAACGACTGGCCGATCTCAGCGGCGTCGCTCTCCCCATCGAGGCGCGCTGCAATGGAAAGAGCTTCCAGAACTTCATGCTGCTGACCCACCGCGGCGTGAGTGGCCCGGCGATCCTGCAGATCTCCTCGTTCTGGCAACCCGGTGACGCGCTGGAGCTGGACCTGCTGCCAGGCCAGGATGCCGGCGACTGGTTGCGCCAGATGAAACAGGAGCGGCCGGCCGCGGAGCTGCGCACCGTATTGGGCGAGGTACTGCCGAAGCGGCTCGCACAGCGCCTGTGCGAGCACTGGCTGCCCGACCGTCCGGTGCGCCAGCTGGACGAGCCGGTGCTGCGCCAGGCCGCACAGTTGCTGGGCGCGTTCCCGCTGGTGGCCAGTGGCACCGAGGGCTACCGCACCGCCGAAGTCACCCTGGGCGGCGTGGATACGGCCGAAGTCTCGTCTTCGACGCTGGAATCCAAGCGCGTGCCCGGCCTGCATTTCGTCGGTGAGGTGCTGGATGTGACCGGCTGGCTGGGCGGCTACAACTTCCAGTGGGCCTGGGCCAGCGGCCACGCGGCCGGTGGCGTGGTGTGAACCACATCGCCGTTCGATGTGTGCAAGGGGTGCGCGCATGGACGGTTCGCCGCGCATCGTGTATCTAGATTTGCAGATTGGGGAGCAGTGCATGCAGAACGCGAACGACATCACCATCCGCCTGCTGATCGTCGATGACAGCGGCGAGAATGCCGAAGCCATCGTCAGCACCCTGCGCAACAGCGGCATCGCGGTACGCCCATGGCGTCCGCAGGATGCAGCCGAGCTGGCCCAGGTGCTGGCCAGCCAGGCCATCGACCTGGTGCTGGCTTCGCCCTCCCAGGGCATCCCGCTGCCACTGGTGGCCCAGCATATTGCTGCCAGCGGCAAGGACATTCCACTGGTGCTGCTGGCCGAGCGCATCGACGAAGACGAACTGGTGCAGGCCAGCAGCCACGGCATCCGTGCCCTCGCCCTGCGCCAACGTCCGGAGCATCTGCTCGCCGTGGTCCGTGACCAGTGGGTGGACCTGCAGGCGCGTCGCGGCCTGCGCCGCATCGAGGCACAGATGCGCGAGACAGAGCGCCGCTGCGATGCGTTGATCGCCTCCTCGCGCGATCCCATCGCCTACGTGCACGAAGGCATGCATATCCGCGCCAACGATGCCTATCTGGAGATGTTCGGCTACGAGCATTTCGACGACATCGAAGGCATCTCCCTGCTGGACATGGTCGCCGCCCAGCACGTGGAGGGCTTCAAGCAGCTGCTGAAGGGCCTGAGCCGTGGCGAGGCGCCGCCGCCGCAGTACCAGCTCGACGCGCGCCACGAGGACGGCAGCGCATTTCCGGCGACGATGGAATTCACTGCCGCCACCTATGAAGGCGAGTCCTGCCTGCAGGTGGTGCTCCGCCGCCGCATGGAGTTCGACCCGGAACTGGCGCGCGAGGTCGAGGACCTGCGCCAGCGCGACCAGGTCACCGGCCTGCTCAACCGCCCGACCTTCATGCTGCAGCTGGAAAGCGCGGTAGCCCAGGCCGGCCGCAGCGAGGGCCAGTTCGGCCTGCTGCTGATCGAGCCGGACCACTATGCGCGCCTGCTGCCGGACATCGGCCTGGCGTCGGCCGACACCCTGATCGGCGCCCTCGCCGGCCTGCTGGCCGAAGTGGTGGGCGAGGATGCGCAACTGGCCCGTTTCGGCGAACACAATTTCGCCGTGCTGCAGGCCGGGCCGTACGCGCAGACCGTGGCGCTGGCCGAGCGCATCCGCGAAGCCTACGCCGCGCATGTGTTCAGCATCGGCGCACGCTCGGCCACGGTGACGGTGAGCATCGGCGGCGTGCAGGTGGGCGAGAAGATCGCCAGCATCGGCCAGGTACTGGCGCGCGCCAGCGAATGCACCCACGCCGCCGCCGAATTGGGCAATACCTGCCGCATCTTCGACCCGGCCGCCGCTGACCGCGTGGAGGAAGAACGCGTGCTGCGCTGGGTCGCGCGCATCCGTGAAGCACTGGCTGGCGACGGCTTCCAGCTGCACTACCAGCCGGTACTGAACCTGCAGGGCGAGTCACTGGAGCTGTACGAGGCGTACCTGCGCCTGGAGCATAACGGCGAACTGCTGAGCCCGACTGCGTTCCTGGGCATCGCCGAGGAGCACGGCCTGCTGGCCGACATCAACCGCTGGGTGGTCTCGCAGGCGATCGCCGTGCTTGGCCAGCGCGCCCGCGAAGGGCATGCCACCCAGATGCTGGTGAAGGTGACCCCGGAATCGTTCGACGACCCGCAGATGATCGCCACCCTTCGCCGCGAGCTGCAGGCACAGGGCGTGCCTGGCGAGCGGCTGTGGCTGCATGCGCCGGAAGCGAAGGTGTTCACCCACCTGCGCAGCGCCCAGCAGTTCCTTGCCGAAGTGGCACCCTTGGGTTGCCGGATCGGCCTGGAGCAGTTCGGCTCGGGGTTGGATTCGTTCCAGTTGCTGGCCCACTTCCAGCCGCAGTTCCTCAAGCTGGACCGCGGCTTCACCAGTGACCTGGCGGCGACCCGCGAGAACATCGACCGCATCAGCCAGATCACCGCGCGTGCGCAGGAAGCCGGCATCCGCACCATCGCCGAGTTCGTCAGCGATGCCAATTCGATGACCCTGCTGTTCAGCGCCGGCGTGGACTATGTGCAGGGCGACTTTGTCGGCCCCGCGCTGGCGGAGATGGGCTTCGAGTTTGGTTGACCGGTAGCGCCGGGCCATGCCCGGCGAGCGCAGCGGCCTGCCAGTCATCCGCCGGGCATGGCCCGGCGCTACCGAAACAAGAAGGCCGGCTTTCGCCGGCCTTCTGCTTGATCAGGTCAGATCGACCAGGTTGTCGATCTTCACGTCCGGATTGACGTCGGCCTCGTAGTCGACGCCGTCCACGCCAAAACCGAACAGGCGCAGGAAGTCGGCCTTGTAACCGGCCAGGTCGCTGATCTCGTACAGGTTCTCATTGGTCACCTGCGGCCACAGCGCAACGACCTTGCCCTGCACGTCCGCCGCCATTTCCTTGTAGTCCGCACGCAGTCGGCCTTCTTCGTCGATGAGCGCGACCTTGTTGCCGTCACCATCAACCAGGTCGTGGCGCAGGCGATCGACCGCCACACCATCGGCGCTGGCACCGTAGAGGATGTCGTAGAGCACATCGAGCTGTTCGATGCAGCCTTCGTGCGTGCCCTTTTCCTTCATCACCTTGAACAGCAGCGACAGGTACAGCGGCATGGTCGGAATGGCCGAGCTGGCCTGGGTGACCACCGCCTTCAGCACCGACACCCGGGCGTCGCCACCGATCTTGGCCAACTTCTCGCGCAGGCTCAGCACCTTGGTGTCCAGGTCTTTCTTGGCCGCGCCGATCGAACCGTTCCAGTAAATGGCCTGGGTGATCTCTTCGCCCACGTAGGTGAAAGCAGTGGTGGTGCAGCCGTTGGCCAGCACGCCGGCATCGGCCAGCGCCTCGATCCACATCTGCCAGTCCTCGCCACCCATCACCGCGACCGTGCCGGCGATTTCCTCGGCCGTGGCCGGCTGCAGGTGGGTCTCGGTCAGCACTTCCTTGTCGGTGTCCAGCCCGCGCAGGGTGATCGGCTCGCCGATCGGCTTCAGCGTCGAGCTGATGATTTCGCCGGTCTTGGGATGCTTGCGACGCGGCGCGGCCAGGCTGTAGACCACCTGATCCACCTGGCCGAGATCGGCCTTGATCATCTCGATGGTCTTGGCCTTCACTTCATCGGAGAAGGCATCGCCGTTGATGCTCTTGGCGTACAGACCGGCTTCGTCGGCGTACTTGTGGAACGCGGCGGAGTTGTACCAGCCCGCAGTGCCCGGCTTGCTCTCGGTGCCAGGGCGCTCGAAGAAGATGCCCAGGGTCGCCGCGCCGCTGCCGAACGCCGCGGTGATGCGCGCAGCCAAGCCGTAGCCGGTGGAGGCACCGATCACCAGCACGCGCTTGGGGCCGTTCTGGATCGGCGGGCGCGCACGGATGTAGTCGATCTGCTGCTTGACGGCGGCCTCGCAGCCGGTCGGGTGGGTGGTGACGCAGATGAAGCCGCGGACGCGCGGTTTGATGACCATGGATACCTCGGGTTGGCAGATGCGGCGCGCGGGGCGCTCAGCAGGAATACGGGCGCGCGCCTGCGCGCGCGAACCGCAGGATCGTAGTGCGCGGGGGAAGATTGCACAACCGACGGCGGCGTAGGGTGGAGTTTGTTCTGCAGGGTTGCACCCTGCACCTGCTGGAAGCCAGAGCAACGTCAACGGCAGAAGCTGGGTTCCTGTGGGTTGGCGGGGTGGGTCCGGTTGCGGGGGACGCCGTAGACCCATCCATGGGGGCTTGGCCGCGGCATCCATGCCGCGGCCCCCCCCCCGCAACCGGACCCACCCCGCCTTCGACAGATTTCCGCGATCTGTCGGAGCGGCATTCTGCTCTGGTAGGTGTCGACCTTGGTCGACATGGATGAACTCATTCAATATCTGACAGATGT
>Ga0209132_1000019_pt1 | contig 191200 bp, 163 predicted proteins | sample UppTromiDAQMD023_FD_185835 | JGI IMG/M metagenome (GOLD analysis project Ga0209132, IMG submission 185835) | Upper troposphere microbial communities from Maryland, USA - DAQMD-023 (SPAdes) (version 2) | ecosystem: Environmental > Air > Outdoor Air > Unclassified | place: USA: Maryland...
GGGAGACGCCGTAAACCCGTCCATGGGGGCTTGGCCGCGGCATCCATGCCGCGGACACTCCCGCAACCGGACCCACCCCGCCTTCGACAGATTTCTGCTGCTGTTGGTAGGTGTCGACCTTGGTCGACACGGTAGATCCACGCCATGCGTGGATGCCTGTCGAACTCAACTCGAAATATTCGATTTCGATGGAGATTCATCCACGCGTGGCGTGGATCTACCGACCGTCACCGGGAAACTGTCGAGGGTGGGGTGGTGTGGCTGTGCAGGACCGTTGGCGCCATGGATGGCGCCATCGAGCCCCCATGGATGGGTTTACGGCGTGTCCTGCACAGCCACACCGCCCCGCCATCCCACGGAATACCAGCTTTGGCTGTTGCTTCGGCTGTTGCTGTTGCTTGAACGCTTCGGCAGGTGCAGGGCGCAGCCCTGCCGAACACCCCTTTACTTGACCTGCACCTCGATCACGCCGTCGCCGACACGGGCCTGCAAGGCGTCACCCGGCTGCACCTGGTCGACCTGGCGCACCAGTGCGCCATCGTCGCTGCGGGTCAGGATGCTGTAGCCACGGGCCACGGTTGCCAACGGGCTGACTGCTTCCAGCGAACGCGCCAGCCCGCGCAGGCGCAGTGCGTCGCGCTCCAGCAGGCGCTGCATCGCGGCCTGCGGACGCCCACGCAGGGCAGCCAGACGGCGCTGCATCGCGTCGAGCTGGCGCTGTGGATGGTGACCGCGCAGCACCGCCGCCGCATGCCGCAGGCGCGCGGCACGGCGTTCCTGCTGCTGGTTGAAGGCAGCATGCAGGCGCCGGCCCAGATCGAGCTGGCGGCGGCGCAGCAGGTCCAGCCGGGCCTGCGGGCTCTGTGCGTTCAGGCGCAGCAGGGCGCGGTCGGCGCGCTGCATCGCCTGCTGCATCGTATGCCGTTGCAGCTGCACCATGCGCGCGGCATTGCGGCGCAGGCGCAGCGCCAGTTCGCGCTGGTCCGGCACCAGCAGCTCGGCGGCCACCGAGGGCGTCGGTGCGCGCAGGTCGGCGGCGAAATCGCTGAGGCTGAAGTCGGTTTCGTGACCCACCGCCGACACCACCGGGGTGCGGCTGGCGGCGATCGCACGGGCCAGCGCTTCATCGTTGAACGCCCACAGATCTTCCAGCGATCCACCGCCGCGGGTCAGCAGGATCACGTCGTAGCGGCCACTGGCATCGGCGGCCTGCAGCAGGCGGGTGATCTGCGCGGCGGCGCTGCTGCCCTGGACCAGGGTCGGCAGCAGGTCCACTTCCAGCAGCGGGAAGCGGCGGCCGAGCACGCTCAGTACGTCGCGCACGGCGGCACCGGTGGGCGAGGTGATCACCGCCAGGCGCTGCACGTGCGCCGGCATCGGGCGCTTGCGCGCCGGATCGAACAGGCCCTCGGCTTCAAGCCGTGCCTTCAGTTCCTCGAAGGCGCGGCGCAGTGCGCCTTCGCCGGCTTCTTCCATGTGGTCCAGCACCATCTGGTACTCGCCACGGGCGTCGTACAGGGTCACCTTGCCGCGCACCAGCACGCGCATGCCTTCGCGCGGCACGAACTTCAGGTACTGCGCCTTCATCCGGAACATCGCCGCCCGCAGCTGCGCGCGCGCATCCTTCAGCGTGAAGTAGATGTGCCCGGACGCAGGGCGGGCCACGCTGCCCAGCTCGGCCTCGACCCAGATTGCCGGGAAGCTGCCTTCCAGCAGGTCGCGGGCCAGGGTGTTGAGCTGGCTGGGGGTGAGGATGTCGTTGTTGCGTGGCTGCATGGGAACGGCGTGCGGCGGGTGGAACGGGGGCTCAGGATCGCACGTCAGCGGGCGCCGTGCTGGGCCAGTGCCCACTGCACGTGTTCACGCACCAGCGGCGAGGGATCATCGACGCGGGTATGCAACGCGGCCAACGCCTCGGCCGAGGCCGGTGCGTTGCCCAGCGCCACGGCGATGTTGCGCAGCCAGCGTTCATGGCCGCTGCGGCGGATCGGGCTGCCTTCGGTGCGGCGCAGGAATTCTGCTTCGTCCCAGGCGAACAGCTGGTCCAGTCGCGCGGTATCGAGGTTGTTGCGTGCACGGAAGTCGGCTTCGTCGGTGCGCTTGGCGAACTTGTTCCAAGGGCAGACCAGCTGGCAGTCATCGCAGCCGTAGATGCGGTTGCCGATCAGCGGCCGCATGTCTTCGGGGATGGCGCCATCGTGTTCGATGGTCAGGTAGGAAATGCAACGCCGCGCATCCAGCCGTTGCGGACCGATGATGGCCTGGGTCGGGCAGACATCGATGCAGCGCGTGCAGGTTCCGCAGTGGGCGCTGGCCGGGGTCTCGATCGGCAGCGGGATGTCGATGTAGATCTCGCCGATGAAGAACCAGGAGCCGCCGTGGCGGTCGATCAGGCAGGTGTGCTTGCCGATCCAGCCCAGGCCGGCGTTGCGCGCCAGTGCACGTTCCAGCACCGGTGCTGAATCGACGAATACGCGGTAGCCCAGCGGTGCCACTTCATCGTTGATCTGCGTGGCCAGCTTCTGCAGGCGGTTGCGCATCAGCTTGTGGTAGTCGCGGCCCAGCGCGTAACGGGCCACGTAGGCGCGGCCGGGATCGGCCAGGGTTGCCCACGCTTCGGTGTCGTCCTTGTGGCTGTAATCCATGCCCACCGAGATCACCCGCACGGTGCCTGGCAGCAGCTCGGCCGGACGCGCGCGCAGGGTGCCGTGGCGCGCCATCCAGTCCATCGTGCCGTACAGGCCCTGGCCCAGCCAGTCGGCCAGATGCGCTTCATCCTCGCCCAGTTCGATGCCGGCAATGCCGCAGCGCTGGAAGCCATGCGCACGGGCAAGTTCACGGATGCGCTGCACGGCCTGGGCCGGATCGACGGGGGCGGGGACGGGGGACATGTGCACCAGTATAAAATCCCTGCATGGCCAACCTTGCCGATCTGTTCGATTCCGCTGCCGCGCGTGCGCTCGATGCGCAGGCCTCGGCACTGGCTGCCGATGGCGGCTGGGACCTGATGGCGCAGGCCGGCCAGGCGGCCTGGCAGTGCCTGCTGCAGCACTGGCCGCAGGCGCAACGGATCGGCGTGGTGGCCGGCGCGGGCAACAACGGCGGCGATGGCTACGTGCTGGCCAGCCATGCGCTGCAGGCCGGGCGGCCGGTGAACGTGATCAGCTTGCCGGGCAAGCTGCCGTCGACCGCACTGGCGCGGCGCGCGGCATCGGACTTCGCCCGCGCGGGGGGCACTGTTACCGCATTCGACGGCACGCTGCCCGAGGCCGACATCTGGGTCGATGGCCTGTTCGGGCTGGGCTTCGACCGCGCGCCGGAGGGCGCGGCGCAGGCCATGATTGTCGCGCTCAACGCGCAGGTGGCACCGGTGTTGGCGCTGGACGTCCCCAGTGGCGTCGATGCCGACCGCGGCGCCGTACCCGGCGAGGCGGTCAGGGCCGCGCTGACCCTGCAGTTCATCGTGGCGCATCGCGGCCTGTATACCGGTGACGCGCTGGATCATTGCGGACAGAAGCAGCTGGCGCCGCTGCAACTGCCAACGGCGGCATGGCTGGGCGTGGCGCCAGCGGCGGAGCACTGGACGCAGCCGCGCTTGCCGGCCCTGCTGCGGCCGCGCCGTGCCAATACCCACAAGGGTGAATCCGGCCATGTGCTGTGCGTGGGCGGCAACCACGGCAGCGGCGGCGCCATCGCGATGGCCGCCGAAGCGGCGCTGCGGGCAGGCGCGGGCCTGCTCAGCCTAGGCACCCGCCGCGACCACGTTGGCCCGTTGCTGGCTCGGCTGCCCGAGGCCATGACCCATGCACTGGAAGATGGTGACGCACTGCCGGCGCTGCTGGACAAGGCCAGGGTGGTGGCGATCGGGCCCGGGCTGGGCCAGGACGAGTGGGCACGTGCATTGTTTGCGCGGGTGCTGGCATGCGGCAAGCCGCTGGTGATCGATGCCGATGCCCTGAACCTGCTGGCGCAGGACCCGCGCGCACTGCCTGAAGCCATTCTCACGCCGCACCCGGGCGAGGCTGCGCGTCTGCTCGGCTGCAGCACGTCTGACATCCAGGCCGACCGCTTCACCTGCGCACAGGCACTGGCCGAACGTTTCCACGCGGTGGTGGTGCTGAAAGGGGCCGGCAGCATCGTGGCCGCCCCTGGACACGGGCCACGACTGATTGCCGCCGGCAATCCCGGCATGGCTGTGGGTGGCATGGGGGACCTGCTGACCGGCATCATCGCCAGCCTGCGCGCGCAGGGCCTGAGCGCCTTCGACGCCGCCGCCACTGGCGCGCTGCTGCATGCGCTCGCCGGCGATATCGCTGCCGCCGACGGTGCGCGCGGCCTGCTTCCTACTGATCTGCTGTCGCCGCTGCGGCGACTGGCCAACCCGGAACTCTCTCGATGATCGATTTCTTCCTTGCCGACAGCGATGCCACCGAACTGCTCGGGCAGTGGCTGGCCGCCACCCGACCGCCGCAGGCGCTGGTCGAACTGCGCGGCGACCTGGGCGCCGGCAAATCCACCACCGCCCGCGCACTGCTGCGCGCACTGGGCGTGCAGGGGGCGATCCGCAGCCCGACCTACACCCTGGTCGAGCGCTATCCGCTGGCCAGCGGTGGCGAGGCCTGGCATCTGGACCTGTACCGGATCGGCCAGGCCGGCGAGCTCGATTTTCTCGGGCTGGACGAGGGCAGTGCAGTGCTGTGGCTGGTGGAATGGCCCGAGCGTGGCGCTGGCGCGCTGCCGCCGACTGACCTGGTTGTGGCGCTGGAGATCGAGGGGCAGGGGCGTCGCGTCCGTCTCACTGGAGCCAGCGACGTCGGACATGAATGGCTGAAACGGCTCCCCCAAGGGGGCGACTTGCAGGCCATTTCTGTCGGCTGACGAGAACAAACACCGGCAGGTTACGGATTATTAAGGAAAAAGGTGTTGCATTCCGTTCAGCGCGGTGATTGAATCCTGAGCCATGCGCCCGGGGAACCGTCTCATTGCCATCTGTGCCGCCGTCGGACTGAGTCTGGCGAGCGTCAGTGCGTGGGCCGGCGAAGTCCGCCAGGTCCTGCTGAACACGGGCGCCACCGGCACCCGCGCCGAAATCTCGCTGGTTGGCAGCGGCGGCTACAAGACCTTGTCGCTGGCGGGACCGAACCGGCTGGTGGTCGATTTCCCGGACTCCAGCGCCATTCGCAACCTGAAGATGCCGGCTGCGCAGGGCGTGGTCACGGCGGTGCGTACCGGACAGCCGGTGCCGGGTACCTTCCGTGTCGTTTTCGACCTCGCTGAATCGGTGGCGCCGTTCCGCCCGCAGATGCAGCGCGAGGGCAATGAATCCAAGCTGGTGATCGAATGGCCGGGTGATGGCCCCGCCGTGGCCGCCAGCCGTCCGGCGGCGACGCCGACCGTGCCGCCGCAGCAGGCACCGGTTGCCGCACCGGCGCCGACGCCGGCCGAAAGCGCGCAGTCGCGTTCAGACGCCGCGCGTGCCACGGCGCTGCTGACCGCACAGGTGCAGCAGCAGGCCAGCGCTGCCGCTGCCGCACCGGCTACGCCGACGCCGGCACCGTCCACCGCGCCGGCCCAGGTCGCCGCCGCCGGCACCACCGCCAGCAGCACGCCTTCTTCCTCGCCGGCCGCGATCCTTGCCGGCCAGCGCACCGCTGCGGTAGTGACCAATCCGCCGGCTACGGCCCCCGCGCCGGTATCGACGACAGTTGTGCCGCCGCGCCCGGTCATGCCCAGCGATGCCTCGCGCATCCGCATGCAGGCTGGCATGCGCCACCTGGTGGTGGCCATTGATCCGGGCCATGGCGGCCAGGATCCAGGCGCGATCGGCCCGACCGGCAAGCGCGAGAAGGACGTCACCCTGGCCGTGGCGCGTGAGCTGGCCCGCCAGGTCAACGCGACGCCGGGCCTGAAGGCTTACCTGACCCGCGACAGCGACGTGTTCATTCCGCTGCCGATGCGTGCGCAGAAGGCGCGTGCGAACAAGGCCGACATCTTCATCTCGATCCACGCCGACGCTGCCGAGAACCGTTCGGCCACCGGTTCGTCGGTGTACGTGCTGTCGACCAAGGGCGCCTCCTCGCAGCGCGCCCGCTGGCTGGCGGACAAGGAAAATGCCGCCGACCTGGTTGGCGGCGTGCGCCTGCAGCAGACCGAAGGCACCCTGGCCAACGTGCTGCTGGACCTGGCCCAGAGCGGCTACATGAAGGCGTCCGAGGACGCGGCCGGCCACGTGCTGGGCGGGCTGAAGCGGATCGGCAACAACCACAAACCGAACATCGAGCGCGCCAACTTCGCGGTGCTGCGTACTTCGGACATGCCGGCGATGCTGGTGGAAACCGCGTTCATCTCCAATCCGGATGAAGAGCGCCGCCTGATCGACCCGGCCTACCAGCGCAAGATCGCCGGTGCGGTGCTCGATGGCGTGCACACCTTCTTCAGCCGGCAGCCGCCGCCGGGCACGCTCTACGCGGCCCGCGCCCAGGCCGAGATCGACGCCGCCGGCACCATGGCTGGCGGCAGCAAGTAACCCGCGCAGCGGGTTACGGTAGCGCCGGGCCACGCCCGGCGGATGGGATCGCGCAATAGGTTACGGTAGCGCCGGGTCATGCCCGGCGGACGACGGGCTGCTCCGCTATCATCAACCCATGAAGTCTGCTGCCCATTCCATCCCATGAGCGCGCCCGGTCCGCGCCCGATCCGGCCGTTGCCGGACATCCTGATCAACCAGATCGCCGCCGGCGAAGTGGTCGAGCGTCCTGCGTCGGTGGTCAAGGAGCTGGTCGAGAACGCGATCGATGCAGGCGCCAGCCGCGTCGATATCGACCTGGAAGAGGGCGGCGTGCGCCTGATCCGCATCCGCGACAACGGCAGCGGCATCGCGCCGGAGCAGTTGCCGCTGGCGGTGTCACGCCACGCCACCAGCAAGATCGCCGACCTCGACGATCTCGAATCGGTGGCCACGCTGGGCTTCCGCGGTGAAGCGCTGCCGTCGATCGCTTCGGTCAGCCGCTTCACCCTGTCCTCGCGCCGCGCGCATGACGAGCATGGCTCGGCGCTGCAGATCGAAGGCGGCAAGATCGGCGAAGTGACCCCGCGCGCGCATGCGCCGGGCACCACCGTGGAAGTGCGCGAGCTGTTCTACAACGTGCCGGCACGACGCAAGTTCCTGCGCGCCGAGCGCACCGAACTGGGCCATATCGAAGAGTGGCTGCGTTCGCTGGCGCTGGCGCGGCCGGATGTCGAACTGCGCGTGTCGCACAACGGCAAGGCGTCACGCCGTTACAAGCCGGGCGACCTGTACTCCGATACGCGATTGGCTGAAACACTGGGCGAGGACTTCGCCAACCAGGCGGTGCGCGTGGACCATAGCGGTGCCGGGCTGCGCCTGCACGGCTGGATCGCGCAGCCGCATTATTCGCGGGCCAGTGCCGACCAGCAGTACCTGTACGTCAATGGCCGTTCGGTACGCGACCGCAGCGTCGCCCACGCGGTGAAGATGGCCTACGGCGATGTGCTGTACCACGGCCGCCAGCCGGCTTACGTGCTGTTCCTGGAGCTGGATCCGACCCGCGTCGACGTCAACGTGCATCCGGCCAAGCACGAAGTGCGCTTCCGTGATTCGCGGCTGGTCCATGACTTCGTCTACCGCACGCTGAAGGATGCGCTGGCCGATACCCGCGCCGGCATGTCGGCGCAGGAGATCGGTGCTGGCGCCGTGCATCCGGTGGATGCGGCCGCTGCACCGGTGGCATCAACCGCGGGCGCCTCCGGTTTCGGACTGGTGCGCGGTCCCGCACCCGGCGCTGGCTCCGGTGGTGGTGGTGGCGGATTCTCAGGCTGGCGCCCGCAACAGCCACTGGGGCTGCAGGTTGCCGATGCTCCGGCTGCCTATGCTGCGCTGTATGCCGCACCCTCCGGTGCAGAACGCGGGGCGGCGTCACCGCCGATGCCGACAGAGAACGGGCTGCCGGTGACCAGCGCCGACGCCGGCGTGCCGCCGCTGGGCTATGCGATCGCGCAGCTGCACGGCATCTACATCCTGGCCGAGAATGCTGAGGGCCTGATCGTGGTCGACATGCATGCGGCGCACGAACGCATCGGCTACGAGCGGCTGAAGAACGCGCACGACGGCATCGGCCTGCAGTCGCAGCCGATGCTGGTGCCGATCACGCTGGCGGTGGGGGAGCGCGAGGCGGATACCGCCGAGAGCGAGGCAGATACATTGGCCGCACTCGGCTTCGAAGTTACCCGCGCCGGCCCCGGCTCGCTGCATGTACGCAGTATTCCGGCGCTGCTGGCCCACGCCGAACCGGAAGGCCTGCTGCGCGACGTGCTGACCGACCTGCGTGAGCACGGCCAGAGCCGCCGCGTGGCAACTGCACGTGACGAGCTGCTGTCGACCATGGCCTGCCACGGCGCGGTGCGTGCCAACCGGCGGTTGACCGTGCCGGAAATGAACGCGTTGCTGCGCGACATGGAAATCACCGAGCGGTCCGGCCAGTGCAACCACGGCCGACCGACCTGGGCCCGTTTTTCGCTGGCGGAGATTGACCGCTGGTTCCTGCGCGGACGTTGAGGGGAGCATCGATGCGTTATCGGGGAATGGGCGGCCTGCTGGCCGCCTTGTTGTTGGCGGCCTGCAGCCCGGCGACGCCGCCGGCACCGGCCGTTGCTGAAGATCCAGCCTATGCCACCGCGCAGCAGCAGTGGCGCGTGGCGCGCTACCAGGACCTGACCCGGCCCGATGGCTGGACAGCACTGGTTGGCCTGCATTGGCTGCCGAACAAATCGCATTTCGTCGGCAGCGGCGCCACCAACGGCATCCGCCTGGCGGTTGGGCCGGACAAGCTGGGCCTGCTGCGTCGCGAAGGCAGCCAATGGTGGTTCACCCCGGAAGCGGGCGCCGAGATCAGCCATGACGGCCAGCCGGTGCGCGGCCGCATCCGCATCGACACCGACAAGGATCCGCAGCCGACCCTGCTGGCCTTCGATGGTGGCAAGGGCCAGCTCGGCATCATCCGACGCGGCCCGCGCGATGCGCTGCGGGTCAAGCACGCCGACGCACCGGCACGCCGTGATTTCGCCGGGCTGGAGTACTGGCCTGGTGGTCCGGACTGGCAGGTGCAGGCGCGCTTCATCGCGCATCCGCCGGGCAAGACCTTGCCGATCGTCGATATCACCGGCCTGACCACCGAGATGCCGAATGCCGGTGCGGTCGAGTTCGAGCGCGATGGACGCGCCTGGCGGTTGGAGGCGATCGGTGCTCCCGGGCAGCCGTTGTTCCTGATCTTCGCCGACCGCACCAGCGGCCGTGGCAGTTATCCGGCCGGCCGCTACCTGGACACCGATGCGCCCGGCGCCGACGGCACGGTACGCATCGATTTCAATCACGCCTACAACCCACCGTGTGCGTTCACCGCCTATGCGACCTGCCCGTTGGCGCCACCGGAAAACCGGCTGGACCTGCGCGTGGAAGCGGGCGAGAAGGCCTACCACCTGCCTGAAGGAGAAGGCTGAAATGCCCATCAGATTGCTGTTCCGCGCCACGCTGCTGCTGGCGGCTTGTGCGATCGCGCCGCTGGCGCTGGCGCGCAATGCGCCCGCGGCTGACGATGCTGCTGCCGGTACCGCCAAGCCACCAGTCCCCCTGCTGTGGAAGGTAACCGGCCCCGGCGATGCACGCGTGTACCTGCTCGGTTCGTTCCACCTGCTGAAGCCGCAGGACTATCCGTTGTCGCCCGATGTGGAACAGGCCTTCGAGGCGTCGCAGCGGGTGGTGTTCGAGCTGTCGCCCGAAGACATGCAGTCGCCACAGCTGGCCAGTCGCATGGTGCAGGCCGCGGTGCGCACCGATGGCAGCGAACTCAAGCGTGATCTTGATGCCGCCACCTGGCAGAAACTGCAGGTGTTCGCCACCGAGAACAAGCTGCCGTTAGCGCAGATGCAGGGCATGAAGCCGTGGTTTGTCGGCCTGAGCATTTCGGTCGGGCAGATGCAGAAGATGGGGCTGGACCCGGCGCTGGGCCTGGATCGCCATTTCATGGAGCGCGCGCAGAAGACCGGGCGCAAGACCGCTGGCCTGGAAGACATCGATACCCAGATCGGCATGCTCGACGGCATGACGGTGCAGGAGCAGCGGCAGATGCTGTCCGAGGCGCTGGACCAGGCTGGCAAGGGCGATGAGCAGGCCCGCCAGCTGCACGACGCCTGGCGGCGCGGCGATGAGCGCGTGCTGTGGACCAAGATGGCGGCGGAGATGCGCCAGCAGTATCCGCAGCTGTACCAGCGCATCAACACCGGTCGCAATGATGCGTGGGTGCCCAAGCTGCTGCCGTACCTGCAGGCCGGGCAGGGCGGTACGCTGGTCGTGGTCGGCACGCTTCATCTGCTCGGCAACGATGGCGTAGTCGAGAAGCTGAAGGCGAAGGGCTACAAGGTCGAGCGCGTGTGCACGGGGTGCAAGGCGAAACGCTGACGCATCGCGGCTGGACTGCAAAACAGAACGGCGCGCCAAGGGGCGCGCCGTTTTCGTTCCAGCCGGAGCAATGGCTCAGCGGCGCGTCTTGCCGCCGGTACCCGTACCGGTGCCGGGTTCATTCGGCTTGTTACCCGTTCCGGTACCGGTACCACCCGGGCGCGGGCCGCCGAAACCGGTGCCCATGTTGCGCTGGAACTCCTGCCACAGCTCCAGGTTGCGCTCGGTCAGCTGGTTCATCATCGCCCACGGGGTCTGGCCCAGCAGGTTGCCCATCTGCTGGCGGAACTGCTGCTGCTGGTCGAGGAAGACCTGCATGCTGCGCTCCAGGTAATTGCCCATGAAGCCCTGCAGGGAATCGCCGTAGAAGCGGATCAGCTGGCTCAGCAGCTGGGTGGACAGCATCGGTTCGCCGTCCTGTTCCTGGTCGGCGATGATCTGCAGCAGGACCGATCGCGTGAGGTCGTCGCCGCTCTTGGCGTCGCGGACTTCGAAGTCTTCACCGTCCAGGATCAGCTGGCGCACGTCCTCGATGGTGATGTAGCTGGAGATCTCGGTGTCGTAGAGACGGCGGTTCGGATACTTCTTGATGATGCGGGTCGCAGCCATGAAGCGGTACTCGTCACAGTAGACGCGCAGCATGGCGCAGTGCAGCAGCCGTTGCAACCGCCTCAGCCCCCGCCAGGCTTGGCTTTCGGCGGCGATCATGTTGCGCAACAAGGGTTTGCGTGCTGCGCAGCATGACTCTCGGCAGGGGGCGGCAACGCGCGGCGCAACCACCCCGTGCGCGGCTTACCAGCCCATATGGTGGCCGCCGTTGATGTCCAGGTTGCTGCCGGTGATCCACGAGGCCTCGTCGGCCACCAGGAACGACACGCCGTAGGCGATTTCTTCCGGCTTGCCCAGGCGCCCGGTGGGGATGTCGGCGATGATCTTGGCGCGCACTTCCTCCGGTACTGCCATCACCATGTCGGTGGCGACATAGCCCGGAGAAATGGTGTTGACGGTGATGCCGAAGCCGGCATTCTCGCGGGCCAGCGAGATGGTGAAGCCGTGCATGCCGGCCTTGGCCGCTGCGTAGTTGGCCTGGCCGTACTGGCCCTTCAGGCCGTTGATCGAGCTGATCTGGATGACCCGGCCCCAGCCGCGGCGGCGCATGCCTTCGATGACCGGGCGGGTGACGTTGAACACCGAATTGAGGTTGGTGTTGATCACATCGTGCCACTGGTCCGCACGCATGCGGTGGAAGGTGGTGTCGCGGGTGATGCCGGCGTTGTTGACCAGGATCTCGACCGGACCGAGCTCGGCCTCGACTGCGCGCACCATCGCCTCGGCGCTGTCTGGATCAGAGACATCACCCGGGAAGATCGACACGCTGTAGCCGCGTTCGGTCATCGCCTGCAGCCAGGCCCGGGCCTTGGCTTCATCGCGGTAATTGGTGGCGACCCGGTGGCCCTGGTCGGCCAGGCGTTGGCAGATGGCGGTACCGATGCCGCCGGTTCCGCCGGTGACCAGTGCGACGCGAGATGTCATGGAATGCTGTCCGGGAATCAGGTGGGGGAAGGGGGATTCTGCAACATCGGCGCGGAAAGTGCGCCGCCCGGCAGCAGGATGTCGGTGCGCGGCAGTTGGGCGGGGTCAAAGGCCCGTCGAGCGGTGGCCAGCAGCGCGTCCAGGTCGTGTGCCTGCGCCAGCGTCTCAGGGGCCTGGCCGAGCAGCTGCCAGAGCTGGCGCAGCACCGGCAGTGGGCGTGCGCTGTCCACCGGCAGCGCCGCCAGTGACTTGGACAGCTTGTGGCCCGGCGCATCGAGCAGCAGCGGCAGGTGCCAGTAGCGCGGTACCGCCAGCCCCAATGCCTGCTGCAGCAGAATCTGCCGCGCGGTGGAGTCGAGCAGGTCGGCACCGCGCACCACTTCGGTCACCCCCTGTGCGGCGTCATCCACCACCACCGCCAGCTGGTACGCCCAGCAGCCGTCGGCACGGCGCAGCACGAAGTCGCCGACCTCGGCCTGCACGTCCTGCTGCTGCGGGCCGCGCAGGCCATCGTCGAAGTGCACGAGGCTGCCGGGCGGCACGCGGAAGCGGACGGCTGGGTCCGGTCGTGGTTGCCGGGCGACGCAGCGATGATGGATGCCGCCGCTGGCGGCAAGGTCGCTGCGGCTGCAGTGGCAGACAAAGGCCTGGTCGCTGGCGAGCAGTACATCCAGCGCGGCCTGGTAGGCCTCGCTGCGGGCGCTCTGCCAGAGGATCGGGCCATCATGGACCAGGCCGAACGCGGCCAGCGCCTGCAGCTGTGATTCCGCCGCACCGGGCACGGTGCGTGGTGGATCGACGTCTTCGATGCGCAGCCGCCACAGGCCGCCATGATGGCGGGCAAGCAGCCAGCTGCCGAAGGCGGCGAGCAGGGATCCGGGGTGGAGCAGGCCGGTCGGCGAGGGTGCGAAGCGGCCGCAGGGAATGGGGGAGGTCATGCTGGCTGAATCGTCGGTCAGGTTGGCGCTTGAATTCAAGCTGACCGCACCGCAAATTGATCGATATCGACCCCTTCCGAGCCGGAATTTCCCATGTTCACCCGTATTGCCCTCTTTCTAGCGACCAACCTCGCGGTGCTGATCCTGGCCAGCATCGTGATGTCACTCTTGGGCGTGGATTCGCGTTCGATGAGCGGCCTGCTGGTCATGGCCGGTATCTTCGGTTTCGGTGGCTCCTTCATCTCGCTGCTGCTGTCCAAGTGGATGGCCAAGCGCTCCACCGGTGCGGTGGTCATCACCGAGCCGCGCAACCAGACCGAGCGTTGGCTGCTGGCCACCGTCGAGCGTCAGGCCAAGGCCGCCGGCATCGGCATGCCTGAAGTGGCCGTGTACGAAGGCCCGGAGATCAATGCCTTCGCCACCGGTGCCAACCGCAACAATGCGCTGGTGGCGGTGTCCACCGGCCTGCTGCACAACATGAGTGAAGACGAGGCCGAAGCAGTGCTGGGCCATGAGATCGCCCACGTCGCCAACGGTGACATGATCACCATGGCGCTGCTGCAGGGTGTGCTGAACACCTTCGTGATCGTGCTGGCCCGCGTGGTCGGCGGCATCATCGACAGCGCGCTGTCGGGCAATCGCGAAGGCGGCGGCCGTGGCTTCGCCTACTTCATCATCGTGTTCGTGCTGGAGATGGTGTTCGGCCTGTTCGCCACCATGATCTCGATGTGGTTCTCGCGCCACCGCGAATTCCGCGCCGATGCCGGTGGTGCCTCGCTGGCCGGCCGCCAGAAGATGATCGCCGCGCTGGAGCGCCTCCAGCTCAACCACGGCCAGAGCACGTTGCCGACCCAGATCGCGGCGTTCGGTATTGCCGGTTCGACGGCGAAGAAGCTGTTCATGAGCCACCCGCCGCTGGAAGAGCGCATCGCCGCGCTGCGGGCGTCGACGGTGGCGTAAGCCTCCGCTTCCAAGGCAGTGCAGGAACGCCTGGCCTCGCGCCGGGCGTTTTTGTTTGAGGGATGCATTGCGGATGCCGGGTCGTGCCCGGCGGATCGTTTCCGCGCCTGCGGAGAGGTGTCACTTTCTTTGCTCGTGCAAAGAAAGTAACCAAAGAAACACGCCGCCAGGGCGCGAGCCGATGCTGCGCATCGGTACCCTGCGCTCCTCGGTCCGTCGAGGGACGGTGCGGGAACTCGCTGCGCTCAGACACCCGCACCTCTTCGCCCTCGCCGGACCTGCGGTGCTCGGCTCGCTCAAGGCGGAACCAAGGTCAAATGCCACAGCCGCACCCGGTTGATCCACGCCACGCGTGGATGCTGTTGCTGTTGATCTTGACCTTCCAGTCCGCCTTGAGCGAGCCGAGCATCGCAGGGGAATCAGGGGCGAAGAGGCGCCGGTGTTTGAGCGCAGCGAGTTCGGCGCCGTCCCCTGATTCGCCGAGAAGCGCAGGGTACCGGCGCGTAGCGACGGCTCGCGCCCTGGCGGAGCGTTTCTTTGGTTACTTTCTTTGCGCACAAAGAAAGTAACACCCCTCCGCGGTCGCGGAAATGATCCCCGGGCATCGCCCGGCGCTACCAATGCGTCGGCGCACAAACAAAAACGGCACCTTCGCAGGTGCCGTCTCCATGAACCGCGTCTACGCGCAGATCAGAACTTCGCGTCGAACTCCGCCGCGTAGCCAGTGTTCACCAGCACCTTCTGCAGCGACTCGGCCACCTTCAGGTTGCCGGCCACGATCTGGTGGGTGTCCGGGCCGCGGTTGTCCATGCGGCCCAGGGTCGCGCCCTTGAAGTCGCAGACCTTGCCACCGGCCTCGCGGACCAGCAGCAGGCCAGCGGCGATGTCCCACGCCTTCACACCGGCTTCGAAGTAGGCATCGGCGCGGCCACAGGCCACGTAGGCCAGGTCCAGCGCGGCCGAACCGGTGCGGCGGATGTCCTCGGCCTGGACCAGCAGGGTGTCGACCGACTTCAGCTGGGCACTGGCGCGGGCGCGCTCACGCGGGGCGAAGCCGGTGTGGATCATGGTGCCTTCCAGGTCCTTGCGGTCGGCAACGCGGATGCGGCGGTCGTTCAGCACGGCACCAGCGCCACGGCTGGCGGTGAACAGTTCATTGCGCAGCGGATCGAAGATGACTGCATCGGTCGGCTCGCCGTTCTCGACCAGGGCGATCGACACGCAGTAGTGCGGCACGCCGCGCAGGTAATTGCTGGTGCCATCGAGCGGGTCGATGACCCACATCTGGCGACGCTCGCCCTGCACGCCACCTTCTTCGCCGAAGATGCCGTATTCGGGATAGGCGCGCTTGAGTTCCTTGACGATGACCTTTTCCGCGTCCGCGTCCACTTCGCTGGCGTAGTCCATCCGGCCCTTCTGCACCACATTCAGCGCCTCGAGCTTGTTGATGTTGCGCAACAGGACGTTGCCGGCGAGGCGGGCGGCCTTGACCATGACGGTTACGGCGGGTTTCTGCATGGCGTGGGCTCCCGGAAAGGCAGAAGAGAAGGGCTGGCGGGGGAAAAGAGCGGGTCCGGCGCAGTGGCCGGCCGCACAGTTTACCATTGGTCTTCGTCCAGCTCGACATTTTCCCTGTTCATGTCCCAGTTTCCCGTCGCCACCCGCCTCCGATTCGTCCTGGTCGGCACCCAGCACCCCGGCAACATGGGCGCCGCCGCCCGTGCCCTGAAGACCATGGGCCTGGCCCGCCTGGTGCTGGTCGCGCCCGAAAAGCCATTGGACGAGGAGGCCTTCCGCCGCTCGGCCGGTGCCGAAGACGTACTCGGTGACGCCCCGGTGGTGGCCACCCTGGCCGAAGCCGTGGCCGACTGCCGCCTGGTGCTGGGCTGCACTGCACGTGCCCGCCGCGTCCAGCTGGAGGAATACCTGCCGGCCGACGCCGCTGCCCGCGCGGTGGCCAAAGCCGGTGAAGGCGCCGAGGTTGCGCTGGTGTTCGGCCGTGAGCGCACCGGGTTGACCAACGAAGAGCTGCAGCTGTGCCACGCGGCGGTGCACATCCCGTCCGATCCGGAGTTCAGCTCGCTCAACCTGGCGGCGGCCGTACAGGTGCTGGCCTATGAAACCCGCATGCAGCTGCTTGGCGCACAGCCGGTGGTTGAGTCCGGGACCGGCGTCCGCGAACCGGTGGCCAGCCATGAGCAGATGGAGAGCTTCTTCGCCCAGCTCGGCGACACCCTGGACGAGATCGATTTCCACAAGGGCCGCGCGCCCGAATCGGCGATGCGCAAGCTGCGCCGCCTGTTCCTGCGCAGCGAGCCGAGCGAGCAGGAAGTGCGCCTGTTGCGCGGCATCCTCGCCGACACCCAGCGCATGGCGCGGCTGGCCCAGGCGGGCAACAAGGACAGCTGACGACGTTCTCATTTTTTCGGGTAGTCTGTCCGGATACCCAGGGGGGATGAAGCCTGTGTCGGGTCTTCGAAAGGCAATGCAGGGGGGACTGCTGAGCCTGGCCATGGTCCTGCTGGCCGGGACGGTGCGTGCAGCAACGGACCCGGTGCTGGTGCTGGGCCGGATCAGCGATGATCCCAAGGCTCATTACGAGCAGCTGCAGCCCTTGCTGGACTATGTGGTGGCGCGCATGCACGACGTTGGCATCAAGGAGGGGAGGATCCTGATGGCGCGCGATCCCCAGCAGATGGCCAGCTATCTGCGGCGGGGACGGGTCGACTGGGTCACCGAAACATCGGGCACGGCCATGGCGCTGGGCCAGCGCAGCGGCGCTCGTCCGCTGCTGTTGACCGAGCGCAATGGCGTGCGCGAATACCAGACGGTGTTCTTCGTGCGCAACGACAGCCCGATCCAGCGCGTGCAGGATCTGCGCGGCCATCGCCTGGCCCTGCAGAACACCGCCTCCACCAGTGCCTACCTGGTGCCGGTGATGACCCTGCTGCAGGACGGGCTGTCGCCACAGATCCTGGCCGGGGCCTGGGACATGCCGGGCCGGGACAGCGTGGGTTACATGTTCGTACGCAGTGAATTGAACATCGCCACCTATGTGCACAAGGGCATGGCCGATGTGGGGGCGGTGAGCAGCGTGGACTGGAGCGACGAACGGCGGGTGCCGGCGGCGTTCCGGCGCGATTTCCGCGAGCTGCTGCGCACCGAGCCGTACCCGCGTGCGGTGGAGATGGTGCGCGCCGACCTCGATCCGAAGGTGCGTGACCGCCTGCAGCAGGTGCTGCTGGAGGCGGCCAGCGATCCGCGGGCGCAGGGGGCGTTGCATCGGTTTTTTGGCACTTCCGGTTTCCACCGCGTCGATGCGCATGCGCAGCAGCGGCTGGATGAATTGAAACAAGGATTGACGCGCGTGCGGATGGAAGTGGAATGAAGTGGCTCGGCTCGGGAATGCAGGCCCGGTTCCTGCTCGCGATGGGCGGGGCGATGATCGTTGTCGTGGCGATCCTGGCGGTACTGCTTGGGCGGCAGACGGCAATGCAGAGCGAGGTGCGCAACCTCAGTGGCAGCGTCATCCATGAATTGTTCGACCGCGGCGTGCGCAGCCGTGGCGAGGCGATGGCGCGCGAGTTGTCCGATGCGCTGGCCAACCCGCTGTACTACCGCGACCTGGACCAGGTCGGCGCGCTGGTGCGCAATACCGCCCGCCAGCAGGTTGTGCGCTACGTGCTGGTGTTCGATGACCATGGCCGGCTGGTGCATGACGGTACGGTGGAGGTCGCGGGCTTCGGGCAGCCCATGGCCGACCCGCTGGCGCCCAGGGCTGTGGCCGCACGGGCACTGGTGGTGCAGGAATCGCCGAAGGTGCTCGACAACGCGATGCCGATCATGGTCGGCAACCAGCGTATCGGTGGCGTCCGCGTCGGTATGGCGCTGGACGAGGTACAGCAGCGCGAACAGGCTGCCAACGCCACCCTCGGAGAGCGCCTGCAGCAGGTTGGCAGCCGCCACCTGGGCTGGCTGCTGCTGATGCTGGGCCTGCTGGTGGTGATCGGCGTGGTGGTGATCCTCTACGTGCAGCGCACGCTGGTGGCGCCGATCCGCGACCTGGCTGCGGCGGCACGCCGTATCGAAGCCGGGGACTACCAGGCACCGCTGGCCGAGAACAGCCGCGATGACGAGGTCGGTGAGCTGGTGCGCGGCTTTGCCAGCATGCGTGATGCGATCGCCCGCCATGATCGCGAAGTGCGGCGCATGGCCTATACCGATGCGTTGACCGGGCTGACCAACCGGCTGGCGTTCCGCGAGGCGCTGGATCACCGGTTGATGGCCGCGCGCGCCTCCAACCATCGGCTGGGCCTGCTGTTTGCCGACATCGACGACTTCAAGCGGGTCAACGATACCCTTGGCCACGAGGCAGGCGACGAGGCGTTGCTGCAGTTCGCACAGCGCATCGGCCGCGCAGTGACCGAAGCCGGTGGCGATGAGGCGCTGCTGGCGCGGTTCGGTGGCGACGAATTCGTGATCCTGGTCGGCGACGGTGACGTGGCTGCCAACGCGCGGTTGCTGGCCGAAGTGCTGGTGCGTGAGCTGGGCAAGCCGCTGGTGGTGCAGGGCAGGGAGCTGTTCCTCGGCACCTCGATCGGCGTGACCCTGTTCCCCGACGATGCGGCCGATGCGACCACGCTGCTGAAGAACGGCGACATCGCCATGTACCAGGCGAAGATGGCCGGCAAGAACTGCTATCGCTACTACAGCCGCGCGATGGACCATGCGGTCGAGCGCCGCGTGCACATGGAGCAGGAGCTGCGCGGTGCCTGGGAGCGAGGCGAGCTGCGCCTGGCCTACCAGCCGATCTTCCGCATGCGCGACCGCCGCATGGTGGGTGTCGAAGTGCTGCTGCGCTGGCAGCACCCGACCCTGGGCACGATCCCGCCGTCGGTGTTCATCGAAGTGGCCGAGCAGAGCGGGTTGATCGAGATCATCGGCCCGAAGGTGCTGCGCGCGGCCTGCATGGAAGCCTCGCAGTGGCCGCGCGGAGCGGCCGGTGATGACCTGTTCGTATCGGTCAATGTATCGCCGCGGCAGCTGCGCGGCGGTGAGTTGCCGGCACTGGTGGCGCAGTGCCTGCATGAGTCCGGGCTGCCGGCCTCGCGCCTGCACCTGGAGCTGACCGAGACGGCGGTGATCGGCGACGAGATGGTGGCCGCGCAGCTGCTGGACAAGCTGCACCGCACCGGGGTGAAGGTCTGGCTGGACGATTTCGGCACCGGCTTCTCCGGCCTCAGCCATCTGCGCCAGGTGCCGGTGGACGGGGTAAAGATCGACAAGAGTTTCGTCGCCGACATGCAGCGCGACCCCGACGACCTGGCCCTGACCACGGCGATCATTGCCATGGCCCATGCGCTGGGCATCACGGTGGTGGCCGAGGGCATCGAACAGCAGGCGCAGTTCGAGCTGCTGGCCCAGCGTGGCTGCGACCTCGGCCAAGGCTACTGGCTGAGCCACCCGGTGACCGCCACCGAAGTGGTGCGGATGATTGAATCGGGCCTCTGACAAAAAAGGGGACGGAGGGGATTAAGTCGCAAATGCATTTGCGACTTAATCCCCTCCGTCCCCTTTTTGACGGTCAGAGCGGGCGCTTGCTCGGGTCGCCGGGCAGTTCGCGCACCAGCTTCGGGATCAGGTAGCCGGACAGGCGCGCGGTCAGACCGGCGATCAACGCCTTGGCCTGGGTGTCATCCACTTCGAAGTGGGCCACGCCCTCGACCCGGTCCAGCTGATGCAGGTAGTAGGGCAGCACGCCGGCGGCAAAGCTGCGCTCGCTCAGGTCCTGCAGGGCCTGCACGCTGTCGTTGACCCCGCGCAGCAACACCGCCTGGTTCAGCAGCTGGGCGCCGGTACCGCGCAGGCGGGCCATCGCTGCGTCCACGCTGGCGTCGAATTCATTGGCGTGATTGGCGTGGACCACGATCGCCAGCGGCCAGGGCAGGCCGCCCAGCCAGGCCAGCAGTTCCTCGTCCACGCGCTCCGGCAGCACGATCGGCAGCCGCGTGTGGATGCGCAGCCGCCGGATGTGCGGGATCTGGCACAGCGCGTCGGTCAGCTCGGCCAGCTTGTGCGTGGCCAGCGACAGCGGATCGCCACCGGACAGGATCACCTCGTCGATGTCCGGGTCGGCCGCGATGGCCGCCACCGCCTCCTGCCAGCCGCCCTTGGCGGCATTCTCCGCGCCGTAGTCGAAGTGCCGGCGGAAGCAGTAGCGGCAGTTGATCGCACAGCTGCCGGTGGCCACCAGCAGGGCACGGCCGCGGTACTTCTGGATGACGCCGGTGGCCTTCTTTGCCGCGCCGTCGCCCACCGCGTCGAAGCTGAACCCGGGCGCCGGACGCATTTCCTCGTCGATCGGCAACACCTGGCGCAGCAACGGGTCGGCGGCATCGCCCTTGCGCATGCGGGCCACGAAGCCCTCCGGCACGCGCAGCGCGAACTGGGCCATGGCTTGGTCCGAGACACCCAGCGCGGCCGGGTCCAGCTGCAGCCGGGCCAGCAGGGCGTGCGGGTCGCGCAGCGCCTGGCGCCAGAGCTGCTGCCAGCGTGCGGGCGCGCCTGGCGACGGGGTCCGGGGGACGGCGGAAAGCTGCATGGACAGGGGGCCTGCGGTTATCATGGACACATAAACAGTTGCCCGCCGGGGTTCCGGTGGGCTTTCCATTCTATCCGGCTCGCCGCACGCGCGGCGGTTTCGCCATTTGAGGAGCTTGAGCATGGCCACTGCGGGCATGAACGATGTCAAGAACGGGATGAAGATCCTGGTCAACAATGAACCGGCCGTCATCTCCGAGACCGAGTTCATCAAGCCGGGCAAGGGCCAGGCCTTCACCCGCGTGCGCTATCGCTTCATCAAGTCGGGCCGCACGGTCGAAATGACCATGAAGGCGACCGATGACGTGGAAGTGGCCGATGTGGTCGATACCAACATGGATTACATGTACAGCGACGGCGAGTACTGGCACTTCATGGACCCGGAAACCTTCGAGCAGGTGCAGGCCGACAAGGCCGGCATGGGCGGCGCCGAGAAGTGGCTGAAGGGTGAAGAGTCCTGCATCGTGACCCTGTTCAACGGCTCGCCGATCTTCGTGCAGCCGCCGAACTTCGTCGAACTGAAGATCACCGAGACCGATCCGGGCGTCCGTGGCGACACCTCGGGCGGCGGCGGCAAGCCGGCCACCCTGGAAACCGGTGCAGTGGTCCGCGTGCCGCTGTTCGTCAACCAGGATGAAATCATCAAGGTCGACACCCGCTCGGGCGAGTACTCCTCGCGCGTGAAGTAAGGTCTGGGCCGCAGGCCCGCCTTGTGTAGTGCCGGCCGCTGGCCGGCAACCCCGCCACCTCAACGGTTGCGGGACGGCGCCGGGTATCGCCCGGCGCCACGACCACGATCCTCCCGCGGGGGATCGTGGGCCACCGCCCCCCAGCCAGTGAGCCCGCATGAGCGATAGCCCGCACCTCCCTGAAGCCTGCGACCTGCTCATCGAAGCCGGTTACGTCGTTCCGATCGAGCCGCATGCGGTGGTGCTGGAAGACCATGCCGTTGCCGTGCGTGGCAGCGAGATCGTGGCCATCCTGCCGCGTGCCGAAGCCCGTGCGCGTTTCCGCGCCACCCAGGTGGTCAGCCGCCCCGAGGCCGCGCTGATGCCGGGCCTGGTCAACGCGCACACGCACAATCCGATGACCCTGCTGCGCGGCGTCGCCGACGACCTGCCGCTGATGACCTGGTTGCAGCAGCACATCTGGCCGGTGGAAGCGGCGGTGATCGGCCCCGAGTTCGTTGCCGACGGCACCACCCTGGCCATCGCCGAGATGCTGCGCGGCGGCACCACCTGCGCCAACGAGAACTACTTCTTCGGCGACGTGCAGGCCGCGGTCTACAAGAAGCACGGTTTCCGCGCGCTGGTTGGCGCGGTCATCATCGATTTCCCCACCGCCTGGGCCAGGACCGATGACGAGTACTTCGCCAAGGCCGGTGAACTGCATGACCAGTGGCGCACCGATCCGCTGATCGGCACCGCGTTTGCCCCGCATGCGCCGTACACGGTCAACGATGCCAACTTCGAGCGGGTGCGGATGCTGTCCGACCAGCTCGACATGCAGGTGCACCTGCACACCCACGAGACCGCGCAGGAAATCACCGATTCGATCAAGCTGCATGGCCAGCGCCCGCTGGCGCGGCTGGATCGGCTCGGCCTGGTCAATGACCGCCTGATCGCGGTGCACATGACCCAGCTGACCGATGCGGAAATCCACCTGTGCGCCGAGCGTGGCGTCAGTGTGGTGCACTGCCCGGAATCGAACCTGAAGCTGGCCTCCGGTTTCTGCCCGGCCTGCGCTCTGCAGCGCGCCGGCGTGAACCTGGCCATCGGCACCGATGGCTGTGCGAGCAACAACGACCTGGACATGTTCAGCGAGAACCGCACCGCGGCGATCCTGGCCAAGGCCGTAGCCGACGATGCCACCGCGCTGGACGCGGCGACCACGCTGCGCGCCTCCACCCTGGGCGGTGCCCGCGCGCTGGGCTTCGGTGAACGCATCGGCTCGATCGAAGTCGGCAAGCAGGCCGACCTGGTCTGCGTCGATCTGTCCGCGCTGGAAACCCAGCCGCTGCACAACGTGCTGTCGCAGCTGGTGTACGCCACCGGCCGCCAGCAGGTCAGCGACGTCTGGATTGCCGGCAAGCCGAAGCTGGTGCAGCGCGAGCTGGTCGGCATGGACCTGCCGGGCATCATCGCCAACGCGCGCCAGTGGCGCGAGCGCATCCGTCATATCCGCGCCTGAACCCGGCGCTGCAAGGACTCCCCATGACTGCCCCCCACGCATCCTCCAATTTCGATCAGGCCGAGCTGGACAAGTTCGCCGCACTGGCCAACCGCTGGTGGGACGCTGACGGCCCGCAGAAGCCGTTGCATGCGCTGAACCCGGTACGCCTGCAGTACGTGGCCGACCGCGTGCCGCTGCGTGGCGCACGCGTGCTCGACATCGGTTGTGGTGGTGGTCTGTTGAGTGAAGCACTGGCCCAGGCCGGTGCCGACGTCACCGCCATCGACCTGGCACCGGAACTGGTCAAGGTCGCACGCCTGCACGCGCTGGAAAGCGGTGCCACGGTCGATTACCGGGTACAGGCTGCTGAGGACCTGGCCGCCGAGCAGCCGGGCAGCTTCGACGTGGTGACCTGCATGGAGATGCTCGAGCACGTGCCGGATCCGGGCGCGATCATCGAGGCCTGCATGCGCCTGCTGAAGCCGGGCGGTCACCTGTTCCTGTCGACCATCAACCGCACCGCTGCGGCTTTTGCCGTGGCCATCGTCGGCGCCGAGTACGTGGCGCGGCTGCTGCCCAAGGGCACCCATCACTACCAGGAATTCATCAAGCCGGCCGAGCTGGCGCGCTGGCTGCGCGAGGCCGATATGCAGCTGGTGGATGTCAGCGGCATGGCCTACGAGCCGTGGCGCAACCATGCCCGCCTGAGCAGCCGTACCGACATCAACTACCTGGCCTACGCGGTCAAGGCTGCATGACCACCGTGCAGTTCCCGCGCGCGGTGCTGTTCGACCTGGACGGCACCCTGCTGGACAGCGCACCGGACTTCGTCGCCACCCTTGATGCGATGCTGGCCGAGCGTGGTCGCGCGCCGGTCGATCCGGTGCTGCTGCGGCCGGTAGTGTCCAAGGGCTCGCGCGCGATGGTGTCGGTGGCCTTCCCTGAGCTGGAAGCCATTGAACGCGATGCCCTGATTCCCGAGTTCCTGCAGCGCTATGAAGCGCTGATCGGCCAGCACGCGGTGCTGTTCGACGGCGTGGCGGGCATGCTCGCCGCGCTGGACGCTGCCGGCACGGTGTGGGGCATCGTCACCAACAAGCCCGAGTACCTGGCGCGGCTGATCCTGCCGCAGTACGGCTGGCAGCAGCGCTGCGCGGTGCTGGTCGGCGGTGACAGCCTGGCCGAGCGCAAGCCGCACCCGCTGCCGTTGCTGCACGCCGCGCAGGCCATCGGCATCGCCGCCGAAGACTGCGTGTACGTGGGTGACGACGAGCGCGACATCATCGCCGCGCGTGCCGCGGCCATGCCGTCGGTGGCGGCGTTGTGGGGCTATCGCCTGCACAGCGACGATCCGCTGGCCTGGCAGGCCGACGTGCTGGTCGAGAACGCCGAACTTCTGCAACTGGCCAGCCTCTGGCCGACCCGGCCGGCAGCCCCGGCCCAGCCGTAAGGAATCACGTAGTGAGCAGTACCGCGCTGGACAGTTTCCTCGACAAGTGGCGCAGCCGTTGGCCGGAATGGTCGGTGGCCGCCCCGTTCGTGGCCGAACCGCAACGCGATATCGCAGTGGCGTGGTTTGCGCTGCTGCAGGAATTCGACGACATGCTCAACACCAGCGGCGACCCGCTGCCGGCCGACGCCAAGCTGGCGTGGTGGGGCGAGGAGCTGCGCAGCTGGGCCGCGCATCGTTCGCGCCATCCGCTGGGCCGTCTGCTGGAGCCGGTGCGTGCGCCGTGGGCACAATTGGCCGAAGCACTTCCGGATCTGGTTGAAGCGCGTACCGTCGCGCTGGATGCGGCCGGCGCCGAGCGTGCGCTGGCGAACTACGCCGAGGCCGTAGCCGCCGTGGAAGCGGCACTTTTTGCCGACAAGCCGCGCACCGGCGCAGGCCGTGCGGTGCTGCTGCAGACCCTGGCCCAGCGCCTGCAGGACGCCGGCGTGGCTGGTGTGCCGCGCAGCCTGCTGGACGAGGATTCCAGCACCGCCGCGCAGCGCTGGGCGCAGTATCTGTTGAAGGGGTGGGGCAGTCGCGTGCCCGGTCCGCGCCCGCGCCGCGTGTGGTCCAGCCTGGCGCGTGCACGCGTTGCCGCGCAGGCCGCAGGCAAGCCGATCGAAGCCACGCCGGTACGCACGCTGCTGCGCGTGTGGTGGGCCGCGCGCGGCTGATGCCGCTGCGCTCGCCGGGCCATGCCCGGCGGCCGTTCGTCGCGCGTTACTTCCGTTCCAGCACCAGCAGCGGGTCGATACGGGTATCGAACCAGTTCATGCCCCAGTGCAGGTGCGGGCCGGTGGCACGGCCGGTGGCGCCGACCGCAGCGATCACCTGGCCCTGTTCCACGCGGTCACCCACCTTCACGTCGATGCGTGACAGGTGCAGGAAGTTGGAGCTGACCCCGAAGCCGTGGTCAAGCAGCAACGTGCCGCCGGTCAGGTACAGGTCCGGGCCGGCAAAGGTGACGATGCCGGCGGCGGGGGCCTTCACCGGAGTGCCGGTTGGCACCGCGATGTCCATGCCGGAATGACCGGCACCGGGCTGCCCGTTGTAGACGCGGGCATTGCCGAAGCGGCCACTGATGCGGCCCTGCACCGGCCAGATGAAGGTCTGGGTGAAGTCGGTACGGTCGTCGTCACGGGCGCGTGCAGCGGTCACCTGCGCCTGTTCGCGCTTGATCCGCTCGGCAATCGCCGGCGGCGGATTGACCGTCTTCGGCGGCACGCCGTTGACACGTTCGGTGGGCCAGTCGCGCGGTGTTACCGTGATCGTCGCGGTCTCGCTGCCACCATCGGGGCGTTGCACCTGCACACGCAGTGGACCCTTCTCGTCGCGGCCGATGCCGAACACCACGCTGCCATAGCCGCTCACCCGCAACTGGCGGCCGGCGTACTGCACGCGGCTGCCGGCGGGTACCTTGCCGATCACCAGCGCGCCCTGCGACGCGCTGGCCGGGAACACCACGCGGCTGTCGATCAGGCTGCCGATGCCATCCTGTGCCTGCGCCGGAGGTGCGGAAAACAAGGGCGCCGCCAGCAGCGCCCCGATCAGGAGAGCGGAGCGCATCAGCGGTCGTAGGTCATGCGCTGGCCGGCGGGTTCGCCCACCAGCTTGCTGCCGTCCCATACCTGCTGGCCGTTGACCCAGGTGGAGGCGATGCGCGAACGGAAGGTGGTGCCTTCAAACGGCGACCAGCCGCACTTGGACAGTACGTCCTCGCGCTTGACGGTGAACGGCACGTCCTCAACCAGCACCAGATCGGCGAAGTAGCCTTCGCGCAGGAAGCCGCGTTCCTCGACGTCGAACAGCTGCGCCGGGGCATGGGCGAACTTCTGCACCACCTGTTCGCGGGTCAGCTTGCCTTCGTGCACGCGTTCCAGCGCGGCCACCAGCGCGTACTGCACCAGCGGCAGGCCCGAGGGCGCCTGTGCGTACGGCTTCTGCTTCTCTTCCCAGGTATGCGGCGCATGGTCGGTGGCCAGCACGTCCAGCACGTCATCGGCCAGCGCGGCGGTGATCGCCTCGCGGTCGGCCACGTCCTTGATCGCCGGGTTGCACTTGATCAGGTTGCCCTTGGTCGCGTAATCCGGGCGCGCGAAATGCAGGAAGTGCACGCAGGTCTCGGCGGTGATCTGCTTGCGGCTGCCGTCGGCGCGGATCAGCGGACCCTTCTCGAACAGCGCCAGCTCATCGGCGGTGGAGATGTGCAGCACGTGCAGGCGGGTGCCGTGCTTGCGTGCCAGCGACATGGCCAGGCGGGTGGACTTGATGCAGGCCTCGCGCGAACGGATGTCCGGGTGCATGTCCGGGGTCAGCGCATCGCCGTACTTCTCCTGGAAGGCCTTCAGGTTGGCATCGATCATCGGCGTGTCTTCGCAGTGCGTGATGATCGGGGTCGGGCATTCCCGGAAGATCGCATCGAGCGTTTCCGGGTTGTCCACCAGCATGTTGCCGGTGGAGGCGCCCATGAACACCTTCACGCCCGGTGCCTTCTTCGGGTCCAGTGCGCGGATCGCCTCCAGGTTGTCATTGCTGGCGCCATGGTAGAAGCCGTAGTTGGCCCAGGCGCGGCCGCGCGCAAGCTCGTACTTGGCTTCGAGAATGGTTGAATCCAGCGTAGGCGGGTTGGTGTTGGGCATGTCCATGAAGCTGGTCAGGCCACCGGCCACGGCCGCCGCCGATTCGCTGGCGATGTCGCCCTTGTGGGTCAGGCCTGGCTCGCGGAAGTGCACCTGGTCATCGATCATGCCGGGCAGCAGCCAGCGCCCGGCCGCGTCCACCACCTGCTCGCCGTCGCGCGGCGCCAGCCCGGAACCGATCTGCGCGATGCGGCCGTTCTCGATGCGCAGGTCGCCGTCGAAGGTGCGGCCTTCGTTGACCATGCGGGCGTTGGTGATGAGCGTGGAGGACATGTCAGTGTTTTCCTGTGCAACGGCAAGAGGGGGCGTTGGGAGATTCGGGCACTGGATCGAAGCCGCCAGGATGGAACGGATGGCAGCGGCCCAGCCGTCGCGCCGCCAGCCAGCTGCCGCGCAGCGGGCCATGGCGCGAGATCGCTTCCATCGCGTATTCAGAGCAACTGGGTACGAAACGGCAGCGCGGCCCCAGCAGGGGGCTGATGAAGCGCTTGTAGAAGCGCAGCAGGGCAATGAGCAGGCGCGAGATCACCCAGTCATCTTATGCCAGTTGGCATGAAGGCCGCATTTGTGCAGGATGGGCCGTTGGTCGCATGTCGCCAATGGCCTGCGACCGCTCGCGGCACCCTCCAGGTGCCGGACAGGTTCCGTACCGCGCAGGGCGGTCCGTGTTGGTCGGACCGCACCTTGGGCCCGTTGTCTCCTGGACTGAATGGAGTGGGCCACCGAGGTTGCTGCTGCGGGTCGGGTAGGCTATAAAGGCCCGCTTTCCCGGGCCCCGGGGAATCCAAGGAAGAGCGTTTCGTGGCTGCTAAAAAAACTGCAAAGAAGGCCGTAACGGCCGCCAAGAAAACCGCCAAGCCTGTTGTGAAGAAGTTGGCGGCAAAGCCCGTTGCCAAGAAACCGGCCAGCAAGCCGGTGACCAAGGCAGCGTCCTCGCAACCGGCGGCCAGGAAGGCCACCGCAAAGAAAGCGCCGGTGAAGGCAACCAAGCCGGCGGCGAAGAAGGCCGCTGCGCCTGCCAAGGCCAAGCCTGCCGCTGCCGGCAAGAAGGCGCCGGTGCTGAAGAAAGCCATCAGCAAGGCTGCGCCGGTGAAGAAGGCCGCCGCCAAGCCGGTGGCGAAGAAGGCAGCAGCCAAGCCAGCGCCGAAGGCAGTGGTGAAGAAGGCTGCGGTCAAGCCGGTCGCCAAGCCTGCAGCGAAGAAGGTCGCTGCGGCCAAGCCTGCTGCTGTAAAGAAAGTTGCCAAGAATGTCGCCGCGCCGGTCGTAAAGCCGACTCCGGCCCCCGTTGTGAAGTCCGCACCGAAGCCAGCTGCGAAGCCGGCTCCGGCCAAGTCTGTCCCGGCCAAGACCGCGGCAGTGGCAGCAGCCCAACCGGCTCCCAAGCCGGCCCCGGCCGCCGCTCCTGCAGCATCGACCGCCCCGCAATCCAAGAATCCCGTGCCCGTTTCGAAATCGCCTGCCAAAACCGCCGTGAAATCCGATTCCGCCCCGAAGACCGTGCCGCGTCCTGTCGGCAAGGTCGCCGTGGCCGTCGCCGCCCGCTCGGCCGCGCCGGCCCCGCGCAGCAAGTACAAGGTGGTCGAATACAAGACCGATGAGGCCACTGGCCGCCCGATCCTGCCGGCTGGCTACAAGCCGTCCTCGGAAGAGGAATACATGAGCCCGCTGCAGCAGGAGTACTTCCGCCAGCGCCTGCAGAACTGGCGTGCGGACCTGGTGGAAGAGTCCAAGCAGACCATCGAGAACCTGCGCGAGGAAGTGCGTGATATCGGCGACGAAGCCGAGCGTGCGACCCGCGAGACCGAGAACTCGCTGGAACTGCGTACCCGTGACCGCTACCGCAAGCTGATCGGCAAAATCGACAGCACCCTGAAGCGCCTGGAAGCGGGCGACTACGGTTACTGCGTGGACACCGGTGAAGAAATCGGTCTGGAGCGCCTGGAAGCGCGCCTCACCGCCGAGCGCACCATCGACGCCCAGGAGCGTTGGGAGCACCTGCAGAAGCAGCAGGGCGACTGATTCCCGATCGTTGTATGGTCATGCGAAGAACCCGGCTCCGGCCGGGTTTTTTGTTGGGTGGTGGTTGGCTGGGTAGAACAGCGCCTTCCGGGTATCGGGGGGAGCCTGCGGGTGGGTCCGGGCAGGACACGCTGCAAGTACATCCCTGTAAGCTCGGCCGTGGCATTCATGCCGCGGACGGTCCTGCCCGGACCCACCCGCAGGCTCTCGACGGTTTCCTGCGTGCGCGGTTGCTGTAAAGCCGAGCCCATGCCCGGCTCGGGCCGAAGGCGCGGGCTTGGAGGGGGGATGAGAGCAAAGACCGCCACTTCGCTCGCCGGGCATGGCCCGGCGCTACCGGCGCGTGGGCGCGCGGAAATGCTCAGCCGAGCATGGGCTCGGCTCTACAGGTTCATTGCAGGTCGCGAAGATTCAATTTCCGCAGCGTCGGGTTCTTCCACGCCGTGATCCCAGCCACACTCAGCACCGCGAAGCCGCCCAGCACTACCGCCGGTACCAGCCCCAGCAGTTTGGCCATCGTGCCGGCATAGAACGCGCCGAGCTCGTTGGAGGAACTGATGAAAATGCCGTTGATCGACGACACCCGTCCGCGCATCTCTTCCGGCGTGGCCAGCTGCAGGATGGTCGATCGGATCACCACCGACACGCCGTCGAACGCCCCGTAGAACAACAGGATCAGCGCCGACAGCCAGAAGTGCTGGGACAGTCCGAAGCCGATCACGCACAGGCCGAAGCCCGCCACTGCGAACAGCAGTACGCGGCCGGCATTGCGGTGCAGCGGGTGGCGCGCCAGCCACAGGCCGACACAGACCGAACCCAGCGCCGGCATCGCGCGCAGGATGCCCAGGCCTTCAGGACCGTGGTGCAGGATCTCGTGCAGAAATGCCGGCAGCATCGCCACCACGCCACCCAGCAGCACCGAGAACATGTCCAGCGCCATCGCACCGACCATGATCCGGTTGCCGACCACGAAGCGTGCGCCTTCGGCGATGCTCTTGAAGATCGGCGCAGCCGGGCCGGAATGCACGGGCTCTTCCACCTTCAGCGTGGCCAGGCAGCCCATCGCGACTGCCGCGAACAGGGTGGCCACCGCATAGGAAAGGCCCTTGCCAGCGAAACCGACCAGTACGCCACCCAGTGCCGGGCCGGCGATCATGCCGGCCTGGAACACCACCGCACCCAGGCCGGCGCCACGGGCGAACTGGTCGCGGGCCAGTACGCGGGCAAACAGGGCGTTGTAGATCGGCGACAGGAAGGCGCGGACCATGCCGGTCAGCGCAATGGCGGCATAGATCGGCCACACACCGTCAACCGGCAGCCAACCCATCGCCACGCTGGTCAGCACCAGCGCAGTGGCGATCAGCCCGGAACAGGCGACCATGCCCAGCCGGCGGCGCGGCAGGTGGTCGACCAGGTAGCCGGCGAACGGCGCCACGCAGAAGAACGGCAACACCTCGGCCAGGCCGATCAGGCCCAGCGAGAACGGATTGCGGGTGACTTCGTAGATATGCCAGCCGACGGTGACCGCGACCACCTGGTAGGACAGCATCGCGAAGATGCGGTAGGCCAGCAGCCTGGCGAAACCGGGCCGGGACAGCAGGCCCAGCGCGGTGTCTTCGGCTGTGGCAGGCTCGCTCACGAGGGCTCGCGCTGCAGCTGCGCCTGCGCGGTCTCACGGATGAAGGCCAGCATCGCCGCCACGCCGTTGCTGCGGGTCGGCGACAGGTGGCGGGCCAGGCCGATGTCCTGGATGTAGCTGGGCTCGGTGTCGAGGATCTCCTGCGCCGAGCGCCCGGAGTACACGCGCAGGGCCAGGAAGATCAGGCCGGAGACGATGGCCGAATCACTGATGGCGTGGAAGCGCAGCGACTGCGTGTTGCCTTCCGGCACGATCCAGACCATCGACTGGCAGCCGAGCAGGCGATGCTCTTCGGTCTTCCATTCTTCCGGAAACACCGGCAGCTTGCGGCCGAGGTCGATCAGGTACTGGTAGCGCTCGGACCAGTCACCGAAGAAGCCGAATTCCTCGGCGATGGCGGTCTGGGCCTCGGCGGCGGTGGGTTCAAGCGGGAACGGGGAGTCGGTCACAACAGTCTCTAGGGTGGGGCGTGGCCGGCGGACCGGCCACGGGGCAGGGTGGGTCAGCCGCGCTTGCGCGACCAGCGCACGCCCTGCGGGGTGTCTTCCAGCACGATGCCTTCGGCGGCCAGCTGGTCGCGGATGGCGTCGGAACGGGCGAAGTCGCGTGCCTGCTTGGCGGCGGCGCGCGCGTCGATCAGGCCCTGGATGCGCGCATCGTCGCCGTCATCGCTGGCGGCGGTGCCGAACCACTGCGCCGGGTCGGCCTGCAGCAGGCCCAGCGCCAGGCCGGCGCCGAGCAGTTCGCCCTTCAGGCGCGCTTGTTCGGTGGGGTCGGTGGCGCGGCGTGCGTCGGCGGCGATGCGGGCCACTTCGGCCAGTGCCTGCGGGGTGTTCAGGTCGTCATCCAGGGTCGCCTCGACCGTGGCCGGGATCGCCACGACCGCCTCGACCGACGCCAGCTCGCGCAGGGTGCCGTACAGGCGGTCCAGGGTGCGCACCGACTGTTCGATCAGCGCATCGGACCACTCCAGTGGCTGCCGGTAGTGGGCCGACAGCAGGGCCAGGCGCAGCGCTTCCGGCGGGTGCTGGCGAACCAGATCGTGCACGCGCTCGATGTTGCCGACCGACTTGCTCATCTTGGCGCCGCCGAAGTTGAGCATGCCGTTGTGCAGCCAGAAGCGGGCGAAGATCCTGCCGCCATGCGCGCATTCGCTCTGGGCCAGTTCGTTTTCGTGGTGCGGGAACTGCAGGTCGACGCCACCGGCATGAATGTCGATGGTCTCGCCCAGGTGGGCGGCGGCCATTGCCGAGCATTCGATGTGCCAGCCCGGGCGGCCACGGCCCCACGGCGATTCCCAGCCGGGCAGGTCGTCGCTGGACGGCTTCCACAGCACGAAATCACCCGGGTCGCGCTTGTAGGGGGCGACATCGACGCGGGCGCCGGCCAGCATTTCCTCCGGATCGCGGCGCGAGAGCTTGCCATAGCCCTCGAAGCTGCTGACCGCGAACAGCACGTGGCCCTCGGCCGGGTAAGCGTGGCCGCTGGCGATCAGCTGCCCGATCATGGTGATGATCTGCGGGATGTGCGCGGTCACTTCCGGCTCGATGTCCGGCGGTGCCACGCCCAGCGCGGCCATGTCTTCACGGTAGGCGGCGGCGAAACGATCGGTGATGGTGCTGATCGGCACCCCCTGTTCGCGCGCGGCGTTGTTGATCTTGTCGTCCACGTCGGTGATGTTGCGCGCGTAGCGCAGGCCACCGAAGCGCCGCCGCAGCAGGTCGGCCAGCACCCCGAACACCACTGGGCCACGGGCGTTGCCGATGTGCACGTAGTTGTAGACCGTCGGGCCGCACACATACAGGGTCGGACAGGCCGGGTCGAGCGGGGTGAACGGTTCGAGCTGGCGAGTCAGGTTGTTGTGCAGGCGCAGGGTCATGGGGCTGTGACTGGGGGACAAGCCTGTGATTTTAGAACGTGTCGGGGCGCTTTGGGGCGACGCGCTGCCACCGGTGGACCTGAAGCCCACCCAAGGTGGGGTGGGCAGGAGCGGCGCGGACGGGTAATGTTCAGCCCCTTGCGCTCGCCACTGCCTACACTATCGCCGTGTCCCTGCTCCCGTCGCCAATGAAATCCACCGCGTTGCTGACCCTGGCCTGCCTGTCGGCGCTGCCCGCCGTGGCCCAGGCGCAGGAGGCCGAGCCCCGCAACCGGGTGGTGATCGTGGAGAACGTGAAGTTCGACTACGCCCAGGTGCTGAACGTCGAACCCGTGTTCCAGACCCTGCGTGCGACCCGCACCGAAGAACACTGCGAGCCGGTCTCGACCCGGACCCTGGCGCCGGTCAATGTCACCGGCGAGGAGCCTGCCGAGGACAAGGGCCGGATCGGCCGCTTCTGGGACTCGGTGCGCTCGATGTTCAAGCGCAGCGATGAAGAGGGCGCGGAGGAGACCGCCGTCGAGACACCCGCGCCGGCCCCGGCGCCGGCCAACAACGGGCCGATGCTGACCCGCGACTGCCGTATCGTGCCGGTCGGGCGTGAATTCCGCCGGCCCATCGCCTATGACGTGGACTACGTCTACAAGGGCACCAAGTACCGCTCGCGGCTGCCGGAAGACCCCGGCAACCGGCTCAAGGTCCGGGTCTCGATCACCCCGTGGGTCGGTCCCGAACAGAACACTGCCAGCAATCCCTGATTCCGCGACCCACGCCCCTTGCGCCGGTCCCGGCCGCATGCAAAGATGCCCGGCCATGAAGCTCACCGACTTCCAGCACGACAGCAGCGCAGCCCGACAGGCGTCGGGCATGACCTCGCGTGCGCGTCGACCGGAACCCCACATCCTCGCTGGGTAACCGGAGCTTTTTGCTGTTCGTCCGAAAAAAACCCAGCCCACCGGCTGGGTTTTTTCGTTTCCGCGTCATGAAAGCTGCAACTGCAACCTTTTCGTACCACCTTTGGTTCCTGGTTTCCCTTCCACCGCGTCGACCTTCGGCGCCGCCACGCAAGGAAAGATGATGTCCCCCAAGCACTTCCTGAACACCCAGGACTGGAGCCGCAGCGATCTCGACGCGCTGCTGACCCAGGCCGCGCTGTTCAAGCGCAACAAGCTCGGCGACCAGCTCAAGGGCAAGTCGATCGCGCTGGTGTTCTTCAATCCGTCCATGCGCACCCGCACCAGCTTCGAACTGGGCGCGTTCCAGCTCGGCGCCCACGCGGTGGTGCTGCAGCCGGGCAAGGATGCGTGGCCGATCGAGTTCAACCTCGGCACGGTGATGGACGGCGATACCGAAGAGCACATCGCTGAAGTGGCCAAGGTGCTGGGCCGTTACTGCGACATCATCGCCGTGCGTGCGTTCCCCAAGTTCATCGACTGGGCCTACGACCGCCAGGACATCGTCCTCAACAGCTTCGCCAAGTATTCGCCGGTGCCGGTCATCAACATGGAGACCATCACCCACCCGTGCCAGGAACTGGCCCACGTGATGGCGCTGCAGGAGCACTTCGGCACCCAGGACCTGCGTGGCAAGAAGTACGTGCTGACCTGGACCTACCACCCGAAGCCGCTGAACACCGCGGTGGCGAACTCGGCGCTGACCATCGCCACCCGCATGGGCATGGACGTGACCCTGCTGTGCCCGACCGCCGACTACATCCTCGACGACCGCTACATGGGCTGGGCCGAGCAGAACGTGGCTGAGAGCGGCGGTTCGCTGAAGATCAGCCATGACATCGACAGCGCCTACGCCGGTGCCGACGTGGTCTACGCCAAGAGCTGGGGCGCGCTGCCGTTCTTCGGCAACTGGGAACCGGAAAAGCCGATCCGCGACCAGTTCAAGCACTTCATCGTGGACGAACGGAAGATGGCGCTGACCAACAACGGTGTCTTCAGCCACTGCCTGCCGCTGCGCCGCAACGTCAAGGCCACCGACGCGGTGATGGATTCGCCGCAGTGCATCGCCATCAACGAAGCCGAGAACCGACTGCACGTGCAGAAGGCGATCATGGCGGCTGTTGCCGGGCGCTGATTCCCAAGCATTGAAACAATCCGCCGGGCATGGCCCGGCGCTACCCCACCTGATTGGACATTACCCCCATGAGCAACAAAGACGTCGTTCTCGCCTTCTCCGGCGGCCTGGATACCAGCTTCTGCGTGCCGTACCTGCAGGAGCGTGGCTACAACGTGCACACCGTGTTCGCCGACACCGGCGGCGTGGATGATGAAGAGCGCGATTTCATCGAAAAGCGCGCCGCCGAACTGGGCGTGGCCAGCCACGTCACCGTCGATGGTGGCCCGGCCATCTGGGCCGGCTTCGTCAAGCCGTTCGTGTGGGCCGGCGAAGGCTACCAGGGCCAGTACCCGCTGCTGGTCTCGGACCGTTACCTGATCGTCGATGCCGCGCTCAAGCGCGCCGCTGAACTGGGCACCAACATCATCGCCCATGGCTGCACCGGCATGGGCAACGACCAGGTGCGTTTCGACCTGGCAGTGAAGGCGCTGGGCGACTACCAGATCATCGCGCCGATCCGCGAGATCCAGAAGGAACACACCCAGACCCGTGCCTACGAGCAGAAGTACCTGGAAGAGCGCGGTTTCGGCGTGCGCGCCAAGCAGCAGGCCTACACCATCAACGAGAACCTGCTGGGCCTGACCATGTCCGGCGGTGAGATCGATCGCTGGGAAGCGCCGGGCGAGGGCGCGCGTGGCTGGTGCGCACCGCGCAGCGAATGGCCGGAGCAGGCGTTGACCGTCACCCTGAAGTTCGTTGAAGGCGAAGCCGTCGAACTGAACGGCAAGGCGTTGCCGGGTGAGCAGATCCTGGCTCAGCTCAACAAGCTGTTCGCTCCCTACGGCGTCGGCCGTGGCGTCTACACCGGTGACACCGTGATCGGCCTGAAGGGCCGCATCGTGTTCGAAGCGCCTGGCCTGGTTTCGCTGCTGGCCGCGCACCGCGCGCTGGAAGATGCGGTGCTGACCAAGCAGCAGAACCGCTTCAAGCCGGACGTGGCGCGCAAGTGGGTGGAGCTGGTGTACGAAGGCTTCTACCACGACCCGCTGAAGACCGACATCGAGGCCTTCCTGAAGTCCTCGCAGGCCAAGGTCAACGGTGAAGTGGTGCTGGAAACCCGTGGCGGCCGCGTCGATGCAGTGGCGGTGAAGTCGCCGCACCTGCTCAACACCAAGGGCGCCACCTACGCGCAGTCGGCCGACTGGGGCGTGGAGGAGGCCGAAGGCTTCATCAAGCTGTTCGGCATGAGCTCCACTGTCTATGCGCAGGTCAACCGCTGAGCGGTTGACCACGCATTCCGCCTTAACCCTGCGCCGTTGGCGCGCCCCCTTCAACAAGAAGGGGGCTCTCCACCAGACGCATCACGGTAGCGCCGGGCCATGCCCGGCGGAATCCCACAGGATTGTTGATTCATGCTTGAACAGACGCTCGATCACCTGCAGGCCCTGGTGTCCTTCGACACCCGCAATCCGCCGCGTGCGATCACCACCGGTGGCATCTTCGATTACCTGCGCGCGAACCTGCCCGGCTTCAACGTCGAGGTGATCGACCATGGCGCGGGTGCGGTCAGCCTGTACGCCGTGCGTGGGACGCCGAAGTACCTGTTCAACGTGCACCTGGATACCGTGCCGGACTCGCCGCACTGGAGTGCCGACCCGCATGTGATGCGGCGCCTCGACGACCGCGTGGTAGGCCTTGGCGTATGCGATATCAAGGGCGCGGCCGCCGCGCTGGTGGCCGCGGCCAACGCCAGTGATGGCGATGCCGCGTTCCTGTTCTCCAGCGACGAGGAAGCCAACGATCCGCGCTGCATCGCCGCGTTTCTGGCCCGTGGCATTCCGTATGAAGCGGTGCTGGTGGCCGAGCCGACCATGAGCGAGGCGGTGTTGGCGCACCGAGGCATCAGCTCGGTGCTGATGCAGTTCTCCGGTCGCGCCGGGCATGCCTCGGGCAAGCAGGATGCGGCCGCCAGCGCACTGCATCAGGCCATGCGCTGGGGCAACCGTGCGCTGGACCATGTGGAATCGCTGGCCTCGGCGCGCTTCGGCGGCCTCACCGGCCTGCGTTTCAACATCGGCCGCGTCGAAGGCGGGATCAAGGCCAACATGATTGCCCCGGCCGCCGAAGTGCGGTTCGGCTTCCGCCCGCTGCCGTCGATGGACATTGATGGCCTGCTGGCGACCTTTGCCGGTTTCGCTGAGCCGGAAGCCGCATTGTTCACTGAAACCTTCCGTGGTCCCAGCCTGCCGGCCGGTGACATCGCCGAGGCCGAGAACCGCCGCCTGCTGGCGCGCGACGTGGCCGACGCACTTGAGCTGCCGATCGGCAACGCGGTGGACTTCTGGACCGAGGCCTCGCTGTTCTCGGCCGGTGGCTACACCACGCTGGTGTTCGGCCCGGGTGACATCGCCCAGGCCCATACCGCCGATGAGTTCGTGACGCTGGACCAGCTGCAGCGCTACACCGACGCCGTGCACCGCATCATTGCCGCCGGCGCCTGATCGACCCCACAACGCCGCCGTGCTCCGGCACGGTGGAACTGCAACGCGGCGACCGCCGCCTGTGACGAAACCGAAATGTCTCCTGCCCTCCAGCCCCACCGCCAGACCCGCCAGACCATCGTGCGCCTGCTTTCCAGCATGGCCAGCGCGAAGGAGATCAGCCAGTACCTCAAGCGCTTCTCGCAGCTGGACGCCAAGCGCTTCGCCGTGGTCAAGGTCGGCGGTGCCGTCCTGCGCGACGACCTTGACGCGCTGACCTCGTCGCTGTCGTTCCTGCAGGAAGTCGGCCTGACCCCGATCGTGCTGCACGGCGCCGGCCCGCAGCTCGATGCCGAGCTGTCCGCAGCCGGCATTGAGAAGCAGACCGTCAACGGCCTGCGCGTGACCTCGCCGGAAGCGCTGGCGATCGTGCGCCGGGTGTTCCAGCAGTCCAACCTGCGCCTGGTCGAAGCGCTGCAGCAGAACGGTGCGCGCGCCACCTCGATCACCGGCGGCGTGTTCGAAGCGGAGTACCTGGACGTGGACACCTACGGCCTGGTTGGCGAGGTGAAGAAGGTCAACCTGGCGCCGATCGAGGCCAGCCTTCGCGCCGGCTCGATTCCGGTCATCACCAGCCTGGGCGAGACCGCTGGCGGCCAGATCCTCAACGTCAACGCCGACTTCGCTGCCAACGAGCTGGTGCAGGAGCTGCAGCCGTACAAGATCATCTTCCTGACCGGCACCGGCGGCCTGCTGGACGAGCAGGGCAACGTGATCGACTCGATCAACCTGTCCACCGAGTACGACCACCTGATCGCGCAGCCGTGGATCCACGGCGGCATGAAGGTGAAGATCGAACAGATCAAGGATCTGCTCGACCGCCTGCCGCTGGAATCGTCGGTATCGATCACCCGCCCGGCCGACCTGGCCAAGGAGCTGTTCACTCACAAGGGCTCGGGCACGCTGGTGCGCAAGGGTGAGAAGGTGCTGCGCGCCACCGCGTGGGAGCAGCTGGACCTGCCGCGCCTGAAGCAGCTGATCGAGTCGAGCTTCGGCCGTACCCTGGTGCCGGACTACTTCCAGAAGACCACGCTGCTGCGCGCCTACGTCAGCGAGAACTACCGCACGGCGGTGATCCTTACCGACGAGGCAGAAGGCGTGTACCTGGACAAGTTCGCGGTGCTTGATGATGCGCAGGGTGAAGGCCTGGGTCGCGCGGTCTGGAACGTGATGCGCGAGGAAACGCCGCAGCTGTTCTGGCGTTCGCGCAACGGCAACCCGATCAACCATTTCTACTACGCCGAATCCGATGGCTGCTACAAGCAGGGCCACTGGAAGGTGTTCTGGTACGGCGCCGATGGCATCGACCGCATCAGGACCTATGTCGACCATTGCGGCGTGCGTGCGCCGAGCCTGGAGGGCTGAACACATGAACCATGCCGATTGGACCAGGGTCCCTACGCTGGCGGGCACCCATGCGCGGCTGGAGCCGCTGCAGATGGGGCATATCGATGGCCTGCGCGGCGCGCTCGGCGATGGCGCGTTGTCCAGGCTCTGGTACACCCAGGTGCCCGATGCGAAGACCATGACCGGCTACGTGCAGGCGGCGCTGCAGGCGCAGGCCGAAGGCAAGGTGCTGCCGTTCGTGGTGTTCGATGCCAACGACCAGATTGTCGGCACCACCCGTTACTACGATCTGCAAGCGGACGTGCCGCGCCTGAGCATCGGTTACACCTGGTATGGCGAGTCGGCGCAGCGCACCGGGGTCAATACCGAGACCAAGCTGATGCTGCTGAGCCATGCGTTCGAGCGGCTGGAGTGCCTGAGCGTGGTGTTCGAGACCAGCTGGTTCAACTTCGCCTCGCGCACCGCGATCGCGCGCATTGGCGCCAAGCAGGATGGCGTGCTGCGCAACCACCGCCGCCACCCCGACGGCACCCCGCGCGACACCGTCATCTTCTCCATCATCGACGCGGAATGGCAAGGCGTGAAGCGCCACCTGCAGCACCGCCTGGACAGCCACGCATGAACGATTCGACTTTCACCCTGGGCATCGTCGGCGCCCGAGGCCATACCGGTGCCGAACTGATCAAGCTGGTCGCTGCGCATCCGCGGCTGCAGCTGGCCTTCGTGTCCTCGCGCGAACGCGCGGGCCAGCGCCTGGCTGACCATCATCCCGAGTTCCAGGGCGAACTGCGGTACGAGAACCTGGACGCCGACGCGGTGGCGGCCAAGGGCGTGGACGCGGTGATCCTGGCCCTGCCCAACGGCCTGGCCGCTCCGTTCGTGGCCGCGCTGGAAGCGGCTAAGCCGGACACCGTCATTGTCGACCTGTCGGCCGACTACCGCTTCGACAATGCGTGGTACTACGGCCTGCCGGAGCTGACCCGCGGTCGCTACAACGGCCAGAAGCACATCAGCAATCCGGGCTGCTATGCCACCGCGATGCAGCTGGCGATCTACCCGCTGCTGGACCTGCTGGCCGGTCCGCCGCAGTGCTTCGGCGTGTCCGGTTACTCCGGTGCCGGCACCACGCCCTCGGACAAGAACAATGTCGAACTGCTGGCCGACAACCTGATGCCGTATGCATTGACCAACCATGTGCATGAGCGCGAGGTGTCGGTGCAGATGGGCGTGGCGGTCGAGTTCATGCCGCACGTGGCCCCGCATTTCCGTGGCATCACCCTGACCGCCAATCTGTGGCTGAATCGCGTGCAGACCCGCGAGCAGATCGTCGAGCGTTTCCAGCAGGCCTATGCCGGCGAACCACTGATCGAGGTGGTGGATGAAGCACCGTGGGTCAGCCGCATTGCCGGCCGCCACGGTGCCCAGGTCGGTGGCTTCACCCTGGCGCCGGGCGGCAAGCGGGTGGTGGTGGTGGCGACCCTGGACAACCTGCTCAAGGGCGCGGCCAGCCAGGCCATGCAGAACCTCAATCTCGCACTGGGCATCGACGAACTGACGTCGATCCCGCACTGACCACGCTTCCGGAGCCCCCCATGGCAGACCTTCTTTGGCAGAAGCCCGGCGTCGCCGTCGACGCCCAGATCCAGACCTTCCTCGCCGGTGACGACGTCATCCTCGACCGCGAGTTCTTCCTGCACGACATCGCCGCCAGCGCCGCGCACGCACAGGGCCTGCAGCACATCGGCATCCTCAGCGCCGATGAGCTGGCGGGCCTGCTGCGCGAGCTCGACGTGCTGGCGCAGGACTTCCGCGCAGGCCGCTTCGTGCTGGATACGCAGTATGAAGATGGACATTCGGCGATCGAAGCGCGCCTGACCGAACGCCTCGGCGATGCCGGCCGCAAGATCCACACCGGACGCAGCCGCAACGACCAGATCCTGGTCGCCACGCGTCTTTGGCTGAAGGAGAAGCTGCAGCGCGTGGCCCAGCTCAGCGCCGAAGTGGCCAAGGTCGCTCTGGACCGTGCGCAGGCGGAAAAAGACCTGCCGATTCCCGGTTATACCCACATCCAGCGTGCCGTGGTGTCCTCGGCCGGCATGTGGTGGGCCGGCTGGGCCGAGGCTTTCATCGACAACGCCATCCGTGCCCACGATACCCATGCACTGGTCGACGCCAATCCGCTTGGCACCGCTGCCGGCTACGGCGTGAACCTGCCGCTGGACCGTGAGCACACCACGGCCGCGCTCGGTTTCGCGCGCATGCAGATCTCGCCGATCTACGCGCAGCTGTCGCGCGGCAAGTTCGAGCTGGCCGCACTGGAAGCGCTGGGCGCGGCGACCCTGGACCTGCGCCGCATCGCCTGGGATCTCTCCCTGTTCACCAGCGCAGAATTTGGCTTCGTCGCGTTGCCGGCGCAGTACACCACCGGCAGTTCGATCATGCCCAACAAGCGCAACCCGGACGTGATCGAACTGATGCGCGCCACCCACGCCAGCGTGGCCGCCGCACGCACCGAGATCGAGCAGTTGCTGTCGCTGCCGTCGGGCTACCACCGCGACCTGCAGTCGTCCAAGGGCGCCATCTTCCATGGTTTCGGTCGTGGCCTGGCCGCGCTGGAACTGCTGCCGGCGCTGCTGGCCAATCTGGAATGGCGCGATGACAAGCTGCGCGCGGCGATCGATTCGGGCATGTATGCCACCGACGTCGCGGTGGAAGCAGCCGTTGCCGGCGTGCCGTTCCGCGAGGCCTACAAGGCCGCTGCGGCAGGTGCGGACAGTGCAGGGCAGGGGCGTACCCCGGAAGGCAGCCTGGCCGCTCGCGTATCGCCGGGTTCGGCAGCCGACCTGCGCCTGGACGAACTGCGCGCGCGCTGGCAGGCGCTGTCCTGATGGCCGCTACCGTGTACCTGGTGCTGGCCATGCGCCGGCCCGACTTCAACGCCGCAGCGGTGCAGCCGCACCTGGACTTCCTCGACGCATTGCGCGCGCAGGGCCAGCTGCAGCTGACCGGTGGCTTCAGCGATGGCAGTGGCGGTGCCTACGTGCTGTGCAACGTCGGCAGCCTGGCGGAGGCCGAGGCCATCGTCGCCACCGATCCGCTGGTGACGATGCAGGCCTCCGACCTGACCGTGCACGAATGGAATACCCGCTGAGGCGCACCTGATGACCCTGCACGCCACCCACGTCGCCTCGCCGTTCCCGGAACAGGTGCTGCCGCCGTGGCGGCGCGCGGTGCTGAAGGTTGGAAGCAGCCTGCTGGCCGCCGATGGCGGTGGCCTGTCGCCACGCCACGCGCTGGGCCTGGCCCAGTTCGTCTCGGCCAACGTGCTGGCCGGACGCGAGGTGGTGATCGTGTCCTCGGGCGCGGTGGCCGCTGGCCGCGCGATTCTTCCCCGGGCTGATGAGCCCGGTGCGGCGATGGCGGCGCGGCAGGCGCTGGCCGCGCTGGGCCAGGCCCAGTTGATCGGGTTGTGGCAGCGTTTCTTCGAACGACCGGTGGCGCAGGTGCTGCTCACCCACGACGACCTGCGCAACCGCCGCCGCTACCTCAATGCACGGGCCACCCTCAACGAGCTGCTGCGGCTGGGCGCGCTGCCGGTGGTCAACGAGAACGACACGGTATCGGTGGACGAACTCAAGCTCGGCGACAACGACAATCTGGCCGCAACGGTGGCGGCGCTGGTAGATGCCGATGCGCTGTTCATCGCCACCGACATCGATGGCCTGTACAGCGCCGATCCGCGCACGGTGACCGATGCACGGCCGATGCATGACGTGCCGGAACTGAGCGACGGGGTGCTGGCAATGGCAGGCGGTGCGGGCTCGCGTGCCGGTACCGGCGGCATGCGCACCAAGCTGGAAGCGGCGGCCAAGGCCGGTCGTCTCGGCATCGAGACCTATCTGTTCAATGGCCGCAGCAGTGACGTGGTGCGCGCACTGGCGCAGGACCGCCTGTTCGGCACCCGCATCCACGCCGCGCGCAGCCGCGAGGCCGCACGCAAGCACTGGCTGCGGCATGCGCCGCTGGCCGAGGGCGCGATCATCGTCGATGCAGGCGCGGCCGAGGCCATGCGTGAGAAAGGCGCTTCGCTGCTGCCCGGTGGCATCACCGGTGCAGAAGGCAGCTTCCGCCGTGGCGACATGGTGCAGGTGTGTTGGACCTCGTCGCAGGGGCGTGTCTGCGTTGCGCGTGGTGTCAGTCAATACGCTGCCGACGATGTACGCCGCATCGCCGGTCGCCACACCCGCGATATCCAGGCCATGCTCGGCTACAACTACGGTGGCGCTGTCGTCCACCGCGACGATCTGGTGCTGCCATGACCCGTTTGAAGGACACCCCAATGAGCGAAATCGAAGCGCAGGCGCGTGCCTGCCGAGACGCGGCCCAGGTGGTTGCCGGCCTCGACAGTGAGGCCCGCCGCACGCTGCTGCTGGCGATGGCACAGGCGCTGGAAGTGAATGCCGGGCTGATCCTGGCCGGCAATGCACGCGACCTGGCCGCCGCGCGTGACAAGGGCGTGGGCAGCGCCATGCTCGACCGCCTCGCACTGGACCCCGCGCGCCTGTTCGCGATGGCCGAGGCCGTGCGCGAAGTGGCCGGATTGCCGGATCCGGTCGGCCAGGTCACCCGCGACGACGCGCGCCCTAACGGCATCCGTGTGCAGAAGGTGCGCGTGCCGCTGGGCGTGATCGCGATGATCTACGAAGCACGTCCGAACGTGACTGCCGAAGCCGCGGCGCTGTGCCTGAAGGCCGGCAATGGTGTGGTCCTGCGTGGCGGCTCCGAAGCGATCCATTCCAACACCGCCATCGCCCAGGCACTGGCCGGTGCATTGACCGCCAATGGTGTGCCTCCGGCGGCGGTGACCGTGCTGACCGACCTGCGTCGCGAAGCGATGCTGGAACTGCTGCAGCTGCATGAGCTGATCGATCTGGCCATTCCGCGCGGTGGCGAAGGCCTGATCCGCTTCGTTGCCGAGCACGCGCGGGTGCCGGTGATCAAGCATTACAAGGGCGTGTGCCATCTGTTCGTGGACGCCAGTGCCGACCCCGGCAAGGCCATCGACCTGCTGGTGGATGGCAAGTGCAGCCGTCCGGCGGCCTGCAATTCGCTGGAGACCCTGCTGGTGCATCGTGCCGTGGCCGATACATTCCTGCCGCGCGTGGCACAGGCGCTTGGCGAGCGCGGCGTGCAGCTGCGCGCCGATGCATTGGCGCAGCCGCTGCTGCCGGGCAGCACGTTGGCCACCGAAGACGACTACGCCGCCGAGTTCCTTGATCTGGTGCTGGCGGTGCGCGTGGTCGACGACCTCGATGCGGCCATCGCGCACATCCGTGCTTACACTTCCGACCATACCGAAGTAATCGCCACCGAGGACGCGGGCAGCGCCGAACGCTTCGTCAACGCGTTGCGCTCTGCGGTGGTGATGGTCAATGCGTCCTCGCGTTTCTCCGATGGTGGTCAGCTGGGCTTGGGCAGCGAGATCGGGATCTCCACCACGCGCCTGCATGCCTACGGCCCGATGGGCCTGGAAGCGCTCACCGTCGAACGATTTGTCGTGCGCGGGGAAGGGCAGACCCGCACCTGAGCGCGACGGACGCCGGGCATGGCCCGGCGCTACCGCCGCCCATCAGGTAGCGCCGGGCCATGCCCGGCGAAGCGCAGGATCACACTACCTCGCGACGGATGCCGATCGGCCGCGCATGCTCATCCATGTGCAGGGTGGCGGCTTTGCAGCCCAGCAGGCGTTCGGCCAGGCCGGTGCTGGCACCCAGGTCAGCGGCGACCTCGTTGAGACTGGCCAGCGGCCGTGGCAGGCGCCGCTCGTGGCCACGGAAGCGTGCGCGGTTGTACTCGGCCCAACCGATCAGCAACATGCTGGCGCACAGCAGCATCAGCGGCAGCGCCATCAGCACATACGGATCGAACTGGCTTTGTCGTTCGTACAGCTGCTGCCAGGCCAGCTGGCCGCCGACCAGCCACGACACCAGGGTGACCAGTGGGGCCCACAGGTAGAAATAAAAGCCCCAGAACGCCAGGGTGACGAAGCCCCATGCAGTGCGCTGGAAACGAGGCTGGTGGTGTGGCTTGCGGATCATCCGTGAATCGAAGCGGTTGGATGGGTGTTGTGTGTTCATCGGATTCCCCGGTCAGGGCTGGTCCAGGTGGCGCGCTTGCTGCGCCGGCGCAGCAATGTCTTCGGCAGTGCCACCAGGGTGGTGGAAAGGCTGATCAGCCAGTACGCCATCGGGTACCAGATGACCCAGAAGTAGTTGCGTCCTATCTGTGTTTCGTAACGGCGGTCGATGATCAGGCTGCTGGCGAACTGCAGCAGGCAGACCAGCGCCAGGATCACGCCATGCCACTGGGGCAGCAGGCTGGCGATGTACAGCTGCGGCGGCATTTCGATGAACTTGCCCAACGCCCACAGCACCACGATGAACAGCATGGTGTAGGCCCAGATCACGCTCAGCACGTACTCCAGCAGTACGCCCCACATGCGCCGCTCCTTCCAGTGCAGCAGCGAACGTGCGTGGCGCAGCATCACCTCCACGCCACCCTGGGCCCAGCGCAGACGCTGCCGCCACAGCCCCTTCAGCGTTTCCGGCATCAGGATGAAGCACAGCGCGTTGGGCTCGTAGCGGATGTCCCAGTGCGCACGCTGCAGCCGCCAGCTGATGTCGATGTCCTCGGTGACCATGTCATCCGACCACCATCCCACCTGGTGCAGGGCGGTACGGCGAAAGCCGGCGATCACTCCCGAGATGGTGAAGATGCGTCCGTACACGCGCTGCGCGCGCTTGATCATGCCGATGATCGAGGAGAACTCGGCCACCTGCAGCCGGCCCAGCAGGGTGGAGCGGTTGCGGATGCGCGGATTGCCGGTGACCGCGCCGACCCGGTTGCCGCTGACCAGGTGCCAGATCATCCAGTGCAGCGCGTGCTCCTCCAGCATCGCATCTCCGTCGATGCACACCAGATACTCCGAACGTGCCGCCAGCGCGCCCATGCGCAGCGCGTTGGCCTTGCCCAGGTTGCGGTCCAGGTGCAGCACGCGCAGTCGCGGGTGCTTCGCGGCCAGCGCATCCAGGCGGGTACCGGTGTCGTCGCTGCTGCCATCGTCGATGGCGATCACCTCGTAGTCGGCCGGATAGCGCTGTGCCAGTGCCGCGCCGAGCGTGTCGTCCAGGTTCTCCGATTCGTTGTGGCAGGGAATCAGCAGGCTGGCGAACGGTGGATCGATCATCAACGGTGGATCATTGCGCGGCCGCGAATGCCGTTCGCGCCGGAAGTAGTAGTACAGCCCGCCGGACATCCAGAAGAACGCCATCACCATCGGGTAATAGAAGGCGAACTGGAACAGGACCTGCAGCAACGGATGCATGTCCATGTCACTTCTCCGGGTACGGGAAGTTGCCGGCGGACATGGCCGCACGGGCATCGTGGGTGGAGGGCTGGCCGGCGATGAAGTCATCCGGGTACCAGGCAAAGTGATGCACGCCCTGCGCCTGCAGCTGGCGGATCTGTGCACGCAGGCGATCGGCCGGAATCGGCTGGCCGCTGCGCCAGTCAACAGTCTGCAATTCGAACAACGTGTGCTGCAGCTGCGGATCGTGCCTGCGTACCTCGGTCAGCAGCTGGTCCAGCCAGCGCTCCGGGTGCCTGCTGCCTTCCATCCACGGCATCGCCATCAGCGCGGTCTGGTCGTAGGCCTTGTTGAACAGGTCAAGGCGCTGTGCGAACCAGGCTTCACTCTGCGGGCGCAGCACCGGCTCGGCGTACAGGTTGCGCACCGTTGCCAGCTTCGGCCGCCAGCGCTGTGCGCGGTCGCGCAGGGCCAGGGTGAAGTCGATCAGCGCCTGCGTACGCGCGCTGCCATCGCTGCCTGCGCCCAGTGCGGGCAGCTCGGTGTCGCGCAGGTAGCCGTCATCATGGAACAGCAGCCCTTCAAAGTAGGAATTGACCGCCAGATCCTCGTAGATGTCGAGCATGATCTGGCGTGCCTGGGGGTTGGTGAAGTCCAGCCGGTACATGCCATCGGCATCGCCATTGCGGATCGCCAGCGCCTGTCGCTGCGCCGGATCGGGCAGCTCGAAACCGAGCACCGGCAGCCACGCGTACACCTTCACTCCGGCACGTGACTTCAGCTGCCACGCGACGCGGCTGAACAGGTCCGCGCGCATCGGCATGTGCCGGTTGGGGAAGTACACGGCATCGGCGGTGTTGTTGCCATCGGGGTCGGCAAAGGCCTGCAGGTAGACGTGGGTCGGCGCGATCCGCTTGACCCGCTCGATCAGTGCATCCAGATTGCGCGCCTGCTGTGCAGGATCGGGATCGTAGACAGCATCGAGGTCGACCTGCAGGGCGCGGACGCCATCAAGTGCGACGTCGCGGCGAAGTTCGTAGGCCAGTCCCTCCACGGTCGGGTTGTCGCTGACCAGGAAGCGCGCCAGTCCGTGCAGATCGCTGGCCACCGGCGTGCTGCGGCCTTCCAGGTCGAACGAGACCGGCATTCCCAGCTGCTCGGCGATATCGTTGCTCAGCTGGTTGTACGCGGCATACGGCCAGACGATGGCGCGCGGGCGCACGCCCAGGTGCTGCTCGATGCGCTGCACACTGCGCGAGAGATCGGTGCGCAGGCGTTGTTGGTACTGTGCTTCGTTCTCGTAGGTGTGGGTCGTGGGCGTATAGACACGGGTGACCACGGCTGGCGTGGAGTTGCCCTGCGGGTTGGCGATCACACCGTGGTGCAGGTTGTCGGTATGGCTGGCCACCTCGATCAGGCCGCTGTCGTGCATCTGCTTCAGCTGTGCCCAGGTGACGAAGTCATCGCGGCCGAACGGGCGGTAGCCGTAATCGATGGTGCGGCCCGGCGCCATGTCCACGTAGTCGGTGATCACCGCTACCAGGGCCGGATAGCGGTAGGCCTGCAGCAGCGGGAAGGCCTTGTCGTAGACGCTGCGCAGGCCATCATCGAAGGTCAGCAGCACCGGTTTCGGGGGCAGCGTGGCGCGGCCCTGCGAGGCCGCGATCAGCTGCGACAGCGACACCGGGTGATAGCCATGCGCGCCCAGCCAGTCCAGATGTGCGGCGAAGTTCTGCGTGCTCACCGCATAGGTATCGGCGTCGCCCTTGGCTGCGACCTGGTCGCGGATGTCGTGATAACTGAGGATCAGCAGGCCGTTGTCGGCCGCGTCGAGATGCACGGCCTGTTGCGCGAGGGCCGGTGGGGTGACGGCCAGCAGCAGGAGCACGATCAGTCGCAGGAAGCGGGTCATGTCAGTCTCCCCAGCGCAGTGCGGCTTCGAAGCCGATATGACGCTCGCGGTGGCCGTCGTAGACCGGCCGCGACCAGCGCACGCCATACTCGAACACGCGGCCCTGGCCGATCTGCCACTCGTGCATGTAGGACACCGACGGCACCAGTGCACTGCCGAAGCCGTCCTGCCAGTAGTCGCCCAGCGAGACCGTCAGCCGGTGCCGGAAATGGCGCTCATAGTGCCGCCACAGCTGCTGGTCGATGCGCAGGCCGATCTCGACCATGCGGTCACGACTGGGGTTGAAGTAGGGTGCATCGTCGCGGCTGCCCCGGCTGCCCCGGCTGGTATAGGCACTGGCGAGGCCATCGATCAGCCAGCGCGGTCGGGTCAGCAGCCGCTGCTCGACGCGGGTACTGAACAGTTCGCGATGATTGCCGTCGTCGTAGCGGAAGCGGCTGGCGCCGAACATCCAGTGGGTGCGTTCGCTGCGCCGGTAGTCCACCTGCGCACTCACGCTGTCGGCGGTGATGCCGGCCGCGCGCGCCTGCATCGAGGCCTCCGGATCATTGCGTGCGGCAATCACTCCGGCATGCCAGTAATCGTTGAACTGCCAGCCCACGCTGGCACGCAGGCCGGTATCACCGATGTGGTCGTTGGCACGCAGCACCGCCGCTTCCGCATCCAGCCGGCCGAAGCGGTAGCGCACGCCGGCGCCCAGCCACAGTGGATCGATGCGCTGGTCCTGGAAGTCGATCGAACGCCGGTCTGCGAGCGCAAACAACCGCCAGCGGTCATCGAGGATCGGTGTCTCCACTTCAAGACCGTAATGGCGGTCGTTGTTGCCCAGTGGCGAAGTGCCGCCACCGCCGGAGCTGCGGCCGATGTCGGTCCATGCCTTCAGCTGCCAACCGCGATGTGCGCGCCAGGCCTGGTCCATGCGTTCGACGGCAGGCTGGGTGGGATAGCGCGCGAGCAGGTCGTCATGCAGTGGCCGCGCCAGGTCATCACGCTGCAGGGCGACGTAGGCCTCTTCCATGCCCAGCCGCGGCTCGATGTCACGCGGGTCCAGTGCATGCGCCATCTGCTGGCGCTGCAGGGCCATGCGTGGCCAACCGCGCATCATGTACACGCTGCCCAGCGCGCTCTGCAGGCCACCGTTGCCGGGGGCGATATCAATCATCGACTCCAGGTCGTGCTGGGCGGTCGGCAGGTCGCCACTGTAGGCGCGCACCATCGCCAGGTTCAGGTCGGCCTCGTAGCGCGACCAGTTTGCATACGGCGACTTGCCGTTGCTCCAGCGCCAGGCCGGTTCCTTGTCGCGCCATGCCTGCAACAGGCCGATGGCCTTTTCCTGCTGTTCGCTCTCCAGGTAGGCATAGGCCAGTTCCGAATGCGAAGCATCGCGCGTGGGATCGCCGGCCACCGCCGCCTGCAGCACCGGGATGGCTTCCTGCGGATGCAGCGTGCCCATCAACGAATCACCGACCGCTGGCAGGACGTAGTCGGGTAGCGCATGGCCTTCGGCCTGCAGCGCCCGTGCTTCCTCGCGCACCTGCGCATGGCGGCCGAGCCGGTTGAGCAGGATCAGCCGGTCCATGCGGATGCGCAGCGGCGCCTGCGCGGGTGGGGTGCCTTCGCTGCCGAGGTAGCGCTGCATGCGCGCCAGGGTCGATTCGGCTTCTTCCAGGCGGGCGTCCTCGCTGCTGCTGTAGGCCAGGCTCCAGACCACCAGCTTGGCCAGGTAGTCGCCCTCGATGCGTTGCTTCTGTGCAGCGTCGAACAGCTGCGGGCGCTGCTGGTACAGCTCCCAGGCGCGCCAGGCATTGCCGATGTCGCCGAGGGTCAGTACACGCAGCTTGAACAGCAGATCGTCGTTGGGCTGCTGCTGGCTGGCGCGCTCGATCGCGCCCAGTGCGTCCAGCCAACGGGCCTGGTCGCGGTAGCGGCCGATCTCGGCAAGGGCGGCCTCGCGATCAGGCGGGGCCGCGCTGCTGGCCCAGGCCAGGGCGGAGCAGGCAAGGCCGACGCAGAGCGCCAGCCGGCGGTGGACAACCATTGGGGACCCCCTTGGCTTCCGAACCAGACAACCTGAAAAATGTGACGCACATCACATGCCAGATTTTGGGATGGCCGTGGCCTGCGTCACTCCCCTCGCGCATTCCCATCCAGCAGGGACGGGTAGAACCAGGACAGCGACCTGCAATGTCTTGTCTGAAACGAGAGTCCCCCGCACACCGAGTGGTGGCCTGGACGGCGTTGCCGCCCCCATGCCCGATGCCGGCACGCGGCAAGGATGGGCATTCGTGGGCACTATCCGCCCGGAATTGTCAGCCCGGCGTCAAAATGCGCGTGAAGACTGACCGGCGGTAGGCGGGGCCGGCAGGCGGTCCCGGCCGGGGCTTACCAGAGGTCTTCCAGCTTGCGCGGCTTGCACGCCACCCACGAGGCGCACAGCATCAGGGTGGCGCAGCCGAACAGGAAGCTGAATGGGATCGTCCAGCCATCGCTGACCGTGTGCAGCCAGCCGACCAGGAACGGCCCCAGGCAGCTGAAGCTGTAGCCCACACCCTGCATGAAGCCGGACAGCGCGGCCGAGCCGGTGGGGGTGCGCGTGCGCAGGTTGATCAGGGTCAGTGCCAGCGGGAAGGTGGACGGGCCGACGCCGAGCAGGCAGGCCCACAGCAGTGGCGCCTTCATCGGTGCCAGCAGCAGGCCGGTGAAGGCGATCACGAACGAGAAGAAACCGATCAGGACCAGCGGGAACGGGTTCTGCAGGCGCACCGCCATCGATGGGATGACCAGCGACGGCAGCAGGCCCAATGCCGAGAACACCGCCACCATCACCCCGCCGAAGGCGGGCGTGCCACCGGCTTCGACCACGATGCGCGGCAGCCAGGTGAACATCGAATAGGTCATCAGCGAAGTCATGCCGAACATCAGCGTCATGCTCCAGCCCAGCGACGTGCGCCAGACCTTGCCATGCGGCTGTGCGGTCGGATCGTTGGCGTCCAGCACCGGCTTTGGCGCACGGCGCGCCAGCAGCAGCCATGGCAGGCTCGCCGCCAGCGCCAGCAGTGCCCACATGCCCAGCGAAACCCGCCAGCCGGCCGCATTGGCTACCGGCACCGCCAGCAGCGCCGGCATCATCGTGCCCAGCTGCAGCACACTGATGTACAGCGTGCTCATGGTGCCGACCTTGTTGGCGAAGTAACGCTTCACCAGCGGCGGCACCACCACGTTGCCGATGCCCATGCCGGCCAGTGCGATCACCGAACCCAGCAGCAGCGTGCCGACGTTGCCGGCGCTGGAGCGCAGCAGCAGGCCGGCGGCGGCCATCAGCATGGCCAGCAGGGTGGTGCGCTCCAGGCCCAGGCGCCGCGCCAGTGCCGGCGTTGCCACGCCGAACAGCGCGAACGAGGCGGTGGGCAGCATGCCCAGCACACCGGTCATGGTGGTGCCGAAACCGAACTGCTGGCCGAGCACATCGAGCAGGGGCGTGATCGAGGTGACCGCAGTGCGCAGGTTGATCGCGGCCAGCAGGATCGCGGCGAATGCGAGGACGCGGCCGTGCAGCAGCGACGGCGAATCGGAAGTGGAGGAGCTCATCGGTGGTCCTTGCAGGTGTCGCACGCCGACGTGGTGGCATGCAGCGCCGGCATCGGTCTACGCCGAAGCGGCAGGTGGGGGAGGCGGCCATTGTACGTGGCTGGCCAGTGGCGTTGCGGCCGGCCGGGCCGGTCCCGGGCCGCAGGCACAAAAAAACCCGGAGGACAGTGATGTCTTCCAGGCTTCTTGGTGACCACCGAAGTGGTCGGGGAGACAGGATTCGAACCTGCGACCTCTACGTCCCGAACGTAGCGCTCTACCAGACTGAGCTACACCCCGAAGGGAGCCGCCTATTCTAGCGATTCACCCCGATGGCGGCAAGGGGTGGATGCTGTTTTCTTCACACTGCCGAAGCAGTGCCACTTCAGGGAACAAAAAAGCCTGGACGACTTCACCAGGCTTCAATGCGACCACTTGAGTGGTCGGGGAGACAGGATTCGAACCTGCGACCTCTACGTCCCGAACGTAGCGCTCTACCAGACTGAGCTACACCCCGAAGGAGCCGCCTAAGATACCGTGTGAAGACCAGGGCGGCAAGGCTTTTTTACAGCTCAGCGACGATTTTCTTTCTCGATACGGTTCTGCTCGCGGGCTTCAAACCACATGCCGTTGAGGATGGCGACCGTCGAGGCGAGACCGGCGCCGAGGATCCAGGCGAAATACCACATGTTCAATCTCCTCTGTGCAAGACAGGTGCCGACCGTGGGTCGGCACGCTGGCAATCAATAGGCGTTGGGGTTGTCGTCCATGTCCTCGACCGTCGTCTTGCCCTTCAACACGCGGTACACCCAGGTGGTGTAGGCGATGATGATCGGCAGGAAGATGGCCGTGGCCAGCAGCATGACCCACAGCGTGAGGTGGCTGGACGAGCTGTCCCAGACGGTCAGGCTGGAGGTGGGCTGGCTGGAGGACGGCAGCAGGAACGGGAAGATCGCAAAGCCGACAGTCAGGATGATGCCGGCGATGGATGCCCCCGAGGCGATGAAGGCCAGGCCGCCACGACGGGCACGCAGCAGGACCGCACTGGCCAAGGCACCCAGCAGGCCGAGCACCGGGAACACGATCGTGGCCGGCATGCTGCTGTAGTTGCGCAGCCAACCACCGGCAGCCGTGCCCAGTTCGGCCGTCTTCAGCAGCGGGTTGGTCGGGCCATCGGTGACCACCTGCGAGGTGATCTGGTAGCCCGGCAGGCCGAAGGCCACCCAGGCACCGGCGACGGCGAACAGCACGAAGCTGACGATGGCGGCGACGCTGCCATAACGTGCGGCACGTTCGGCCACCGGGCCGTCGGTCTTGATCACCAGCATGGCTGCACCATGCGATACCAGCATCGCCACGCTGATCAGGCCGGCAATCAGCGCGAACGGCGTAAGCAGGCCGAAGAACGAACCGGTGTAGGTCACGCGCAGGGTGTCATCGAAGTGGAACGGCACACCCAGCAGCACGTTGCCCACCGCGACGCCGGCAATCAGGCCCGGCAGCAGGCCACCGACAAACAGCACGCGGTCCCAGTTGTCGCGCCAGCGCTTGGACGGCAGCTTGCTGCGGTACTTGAAGCCGACCGGGCGCAGGATCAGCCCGAACAGCATCGCAAACACCGCCAGGTAGAAGCCGGAGAAGCTGACCGCATACAGCGGCGGCCATGCGGCGAAAATCGCACCGCCGCCCAGTACCAGCCACACCTGGTTGCCTTCCCACACCGGGCCGACGGTATTGATCACCAGTCGGCGTTCTTCATCGGTTTTTGCAACGAACGGCAACAGGGTGCCGACGCCAAGGTCGAAACCATCCATCACGGCCCAGCCGATCAGCAGGATGCCGAGCAGCAGCCACCAGATCACGCGGAGCGTGGTGTAATCAAGTGCAATGAATTCCATCTGGATTCTCCTGCCTCAGGCCTGGCCGGGGGCGACTGCATTGGGGGAAACAGGGCGGATATCGGCCTGCAGCGTCGGCAGGATGTCGTCCGGACCCTTGCGGATCGCCTTCAGCATCAGCTTGATCTCGATGATCAGCAGCACCGTGTACAAGCTGGTGAACACCGCCAGCGTGGTCAGGATTTCATGCAGTGCCAGACCCGATGCGGCGTAGAAGGTCGGCAGCACGCCGTCCACCGCCCACGGCTGGCGGCCGTACTCGGCAACGAACCAACCGCATTCGATCGCGATCCACGGTGCCGGCAGCGACCACACCGCCAACCGCAGGAACCAGCGCTTGTCCTGGAAGTTGTTGCGGCACGAGAAGTAGAAGGCCAACGCGAAGAAGGCGATCAGGTAGAAGCCCAGGCCCGCCATGATGCGGAAGGTCCAGAACAGCGGAGCCACGCGCGGCACGGTGTCCATCGCCGCCTTGGAGATCTCTTCCGGGGTCGCGTTGAGAATGTCTTCGCGGTAGCGCTTCAGCAGCAGGCCATGGCCGAGATCCTGCCAGTGGCGATCGAACATCTCGCGTGCTTCAAGATCGTTGCGGTCCTTCTTCACCCGTTCCAGCGCGCCGTAGGCGATCTGGCCGCCGCGGATGCGGTGCTCGGCACGTTCCACCAGTTCCAGGATGCCGGGAATCGGCTGGTCCAGCGAGCGGGTGGCGATCAGGCCCATCAGGTACGGGATCTTCACCGCATAGTCGTTCTGATGGGTGTCCTGGTTGGGAATGCCGAAGGCGGTGAAGTCGGCCGGCGCACGCTCGGTTTCCCACATCGCTTCAATCGCGGCCAGCTTCATCTTCTGGTGTTCGCTGGCGGCATAACCGCTCTCGTCACCCAGCACCACCACCGACAGCGAGGACAGCAGGCCGAAGGCTGCGGCCACCGCGAACGAACGGCGGGCCATGTCCTTGTACTTGCCGCGCAGCAGGTACAGCGCGCTGATCGACATCACGAAGATCGCACCGGTCACGTAGCCGGCACTGACGGTATGCACGAACTTGGCCTGGGCCACCGGGTTCAGCAGCACCGCGGCGAAGTCGACCACTTCCATGCGCATCGTTTCCGGATTGAACACCGCACCGGTCGGGTTCTGCATCCAGCCGTTGGCGATCAGGATCCACACCGCCGACAGGTTGGTGCCCAGCGCCATCAGCCAGGTCACGGTGAGATGCTTGACCGGAGTCAAGCGCTTCCAGCCGAAGAAGAACAGGCCGATGAAGGTCGCTTCCAGGAAGAACGCCATCAGGCCTTCGATGGCCAGCGGCGCACCGAAGATGTCACCGACGTAATGGCTGTAGTACGACCAGTTCATGCCGAACTGGAACTCCATCACCAGGCCGGTGGCCACACCGATGGCGAAGTTGATGCCGAACAGGGCACCCCAGAACAGGGTCATCTGCCGCCAGACCTGTTTGCGGGTCATCACGTACACGCTCTCCATGATGGCCACCATGAAGGACAGGCCAAGCGTGAGCGGGACGAATAGGAAGTGGTACATCGCGGTCAGAGCGAATTGCAGCCGCGACAGTTCTACGACTGTCTGATCAATCATGGCCTGGCTACCTCGTTGGATAGTGCCGTTGCAGGTGGCGGGAAGGGTGGTCTACGGGGTGAATGATGTGACCGACTACTTCAAACAGCCTTGATCCAGATCAATGTATGAATGGGTATTCAGGAGGATCGTATGCCAACCCACCGAGGACTGCGACCGCCGGCCGCAGGGGGAGGCCGTTGCCTGCGCCTACAATGCCTGCCAATGCCCTGTTGCCTGTGAAGACCCTTGAGCGCCGCCGAACCGACTGCTGACGCCCCTGTTTCCGATGACGAATCGACCCGGTTGCGACGTGTCCGCAGCGCGTGGTTGGCCGATCTGGCGCGGTCCGCGCGTGGCCGCCAGCGGTTGGCCTCGTTGTGCATCAGCCTGTCCGGTGCGCTGTTGATCGGCCAGGCCGCCGCCATCGCCTGGCTGGTGCAGCAGGTGCTGGTCGAGCGTGCACCGCTGGCCTCGGGCCTGCCGGTGCTGGCCACGCTGGCCGTGATCCTGATCGTGCGTACGCTGCTGGGCAGCGCCACCCAGGCCGCAGCGGGTGATGTGGCCGATGCCGCACGGCTGGCGTTGCGCGAACGCGTGTTCGCGCGGCTGCTGGGCCACGGCCCGCTGTGGCTGCGCCAGCGTCGCACCGGCGAGCTCGGAGAGCTGATGCTGCATCACGGCGATGCGATCGAGAGTTATTACAGCGGTTTCCTGCCGGTGCGCACCGAAGTGGTGGTAGTACCGCTGCTGATTCTCGCAGCGGTGGCCTGGGTCGACTGGGTGGTGGCGCTGATCCTGCTGTTCACCGCGCCGCTGGTGCCGTTTTTCATGATGCTGGTGGGCTGGGGTGCCGAAGCGGCCGGCCGTGCGCAGCTGGGTGAACTGGCACGGATGAGCGGGCACTTCGCCGATCGCATCAAGGGCCTGGGCCTGCTGCGCCTGTACGGCCGCGGCGAGGCCGAGCTGGACGGTATCGAAGCGGCTGCAGAAGGCGTGCGCGTGCGCACGATGAAGGTGCTGCGCATCGCATTCCTGTCGTCCACCGTGCTGGAATTCTTCGCTTCGGTGAGCGTGGCGATGGTCGCGCTGTACCTGGGGCTGAGCTATCTGGGCCTGATGTCGTTGCATGCGACGGTGCCCACGTTGGGTGCGGGCCTGTTCTGCCTGCTGCTGGCGCCGGAGTTCTACGCGCCGCTGCGGCGGCTGGCAGCGCACTACCACGACCGTGCCAATGCGCTGGCCGCAGCCGCTGAAGTAGAGCGCCTTCTGCAGGTGCTGCCGGAAGAAGCGGCTCTTGCTGATGACGAAATGGCGCCGATGGCACAGGAGCCGGCCGAAGTGGCGATGGCGCCGCTGCAGGCACAGGGGCTGGCGCTTCGCCCATTGGGTGCGCCGCATGATGTGCTGCAGGACCTCGATGTGACGCTGGAGCCGGGCCAGCGGCTGGCGCTGGTGGGCCCCAGTGGCAGTGGCAAGAGCACGTTGCTGGAAGCGCTGGCCGGTTGGCTGCCACCTCGTGCGGGCAAGGTGCAGCTGCGGCCGGGGCTGCAGGTCGCCTATGCCAGCCAGCGGCCCTACCTGTTCCATGGCAGCATCGCCGACAACCTGCGGCTGGCCGATCCGGGTGCCAGCGACGCGCGCCTGCGTGCGGTGGCCGAAGCCGCGCAGGTGCTGCAGTTCGCACAGCGCCTGCCGCAGGGGCTGGATACCGTGATCGGTGAGCGCGGCTTCGGGCTGTCCGGTGGTGAAGCACGCCGCATCGGCCTGGCCCGGTTGCTGCTGCGCGATCCACAGGTACTGCTGCTGGATGAGCCCACCGCCTTCCTTGACGCCGACACCGAAGCCGCGCTGCTGCGCAGCCTGGCCGCCTATGCGCGCGGGCGCAGCGTGGTGGTCGCCACCCATAGCCCAGCGGTGATTGCATGGGCTGACCGTTGCCTGCTGCTGCCCGAAGGGCGGCTGGTCGAGCCGGCGCAGGCGGTGCGCGCATGAGCCGTTCGCCGGATTCGCTGCGTGCGGTGTTCCTGCGCCATCGCGCGCGCCTGTTGCTGGCCGTGCTGCTGCTGTGGACCACGATGCTGGCCGGCACCGCCCTGCTGGGGTTGTCGGGTGGCTTCCTGACCGCCGCAGCACTGGCCGGTGCCGCCGGCCTCGGCCAGGGCTTCAATTTCTTCACACCCTCGGCGGGCATCCGCGGGCTGACCATGGCGCGCATCGCCTCGCGCTACTTCGAAAAACTGGTGGGGCACGACGTGACCCTGCGCATCGCCCGTGACCTGCGCGTGTGGTTCTTCCGACGCGCGCTGCCGCTGGCACCGGCGCGGTTGGGCGCGACGCGTACCGGCGAGCTGCTGGCACGGCTGCTGGGTGACATCGGCGAGGTGGATGGCCTGCTGGTGCGCGCCATCGGCCCGCTGTTGGCCTTGGGCGGGTTGTCGCTGGTGGGGGTGGCTTCGGCTGCTGTGATCCTGCCTTCGGCGGCCGTGCTGCTGGCGGTCCTCGCGGTGCTGATCAGCTTCGGGGTGCCGTGGCTGGGTGTGCGTGGCCGTGACGAGGAGGAGTCTGATCGCGCCGCACATCGCGCTGCGCTGCGCACCGCCGCGTTCGAAGGACTGGAAGGCGCGGGTGATCTGGCCGCACTGCATGCCAGCACCGCCTGGCAGTTGAAGGTGCGGGTGGCCGCCAAGCAACTGGCCTCGCGTGATCGTCGCCGTCGCTGGCGCCTGATCGCGGCCTCGACACTGCACGGCCTGGTTGCCGGGCTGGGTCTGGTAGCGATGCTGGCACTGGCCCTGCATGCAGCGGAGCAGCAGCGTATCGCACCGGAAATGGCCGCTGGGCTGGTGTTCCTGACCGTGGCGATGATCGAGCTGTGGGCGGGCATGGGCCTGGCCTGGCAGTCGCTGCAGTCCGGGCGCATCGCCGCTGCGCGGCTGCAGGCCATCGTCGAGCAGCCGCCGACGGTGGAAGACCCGCAGGCGCCGCAGCCGGTACCGCAAGCGGCGCGCGTGCATTGGGATGGCATCCATTTCCAGTGGCCAGGCGCGGTGCGTCCGGTGTTGTGCGGCCTGCAGCTGACCCTGGCACCGGGTGAGCGCATCGCCATCCGCGGCGACAGCGGCAGTGGCAAGACCACGCTGTCCAGCCTGCTGCTGCGATTGTGGGATCCGCAGCAGGGGCGGTTGACCTACGGTGGCCGTGACCTGCGCGACTTCGCCCAGGCCGACTGGCATCGGCAGCTGGCCTGGTTGCCGCAGAACGCCCCGGTGTTTGCCGGCAGTGTGGCCGAGAACCTGCGATTGGGTGATCCCGATGCCAGTGACGCAGCGTTGTGGGCGGTGCTGCGTCGCGTGCGCCTGGGCGAATGGGCCGAGCACAATGGTGGCCTGCAGACCTGGGTGGGCGAGAACGGCGCGACCATGTCGGCCGGTCAGGCACGGCGCCTGGCACTGGCGCGCGCGCTGCTGCGCAATGCGCCGATCCTGCTGCTGGACGAACCGACCGAGGGCCTGGACGTGGATACCGCGCGCGCGCTGCTGCAGGATCTGGCCAGCCTGTTGGACGGCCGCAGCCTGCTGATGATCACCCACGATGACCTGCCCGAGGGCGTGGTCGATGTGCAGTATCGGTTGCGTGATGGGGTTCTGAACCGCGAAGCGTGAATGGTAGTGCCGGCCGCTGGCCGGCAACCTCATGGCAATTGATACGGATACGGAATTGCCGGCCAGCGGCCGGCACTACCCCTTCGAACGGTTACCGCGAGAACTCGCGCAGCATCACTGCGATCGAGGCCACGTTGGCCAGCACGCACAGCCAGAACACCCACTGGAATTCGGCTTTGCGATGCTTGTGGCGGAACAGCGCCTGGCCGAGCAGCGCACCGGGCCAACCGCCGGCAAAGGCCAGCAGTTGCAGGGTGCGCTCGGGAATCCGCCATTGCTTGCGCTGCGCCGCGCGCTTGTCGTGGCCGTACAGGCCGAACGACACTGCGCTGGCCAGCAGGCACCAGCCGCCCAGCCACAGTGGCAGCACGCCGCTGATCATCAGCGCAACTAGCGCGCCGAACGCGGCCAGCGCGAGGTTACGCCGCCAGGCCACTTAGAGAGTGTCGAGGAAGCCGCGCACGGCCGGGCCGAAGCGCTCGAAATCGACCAGGAAGGCGTCGTGGCCCTGTGGTGATTCCAGGCCGATGAACTGCGCATCGGCGCCGCCGGCGCGCAGGCCATCTGCTACTTGCTGCTGCTGCTGCACCGGGAACAGGATGTCGGTGTTGGCACCGATCGCCAACGCCTTCTCCACCCGGATCTTCGCCAGCCCGGCCAGCACATCGCCGTCGGCGTATTCGGCCAGGTCGAACCAGTCCATCGAGCGGCTCAGGTACAGGTAGCAGTTCGGATCGAAGAAGCGCACGAAGCGCCGCGCGTGGCCCTCCAGATAGCTTTCCACCTGGAATTCCAGGCCGAACGGATCGTCGTCGGTCTGGTCCGAATCCAGCCGCACGCGGCCGAAGCGGCCATCCCATTCCAGCGCCGAGCGGTAGGTGATCACGCCCAGCTTGCGCGCCATGCGCATCCCAGATTCCGGGTACGCATCGTCATCGTAGTGGCCGCCGTTCCAGCGCGGGTCGAGGCGAATCGCCTCGCGCTGCAACGAGCGGATCGCGATCGAGAACGGCAACGCCTGTGCACTGCCGGAAATGTTGATGTGGCTGCGTGCGATGCCCGGCTGCAGCATCAGCACGGCCAACGCGGTCATGCCGCCCATTGAATTGCCGACCACGCAGGCCAGTTGTTCGATGCCCAGCGCATGCACCACCTCGATGGCTGCGCGAGCGCCGTCCTCGATCGACAGCTCCGGGAAGTCGAGGCGATAGGGTTGGCCGGTAGCCGGGTTGAGCGAAGCCGGGCCGGTCGAGCCCTTGCAGCTGCCCAGCGAGTTCACGCACACCACGAACCAGCGGTTGGTGTCGATCGGCTTGCCGGGGCCGACCATCGCATCCCACCAGCCCGGTGCCGGGTTGGCGTCGCTGGCGGCGGCATGCGCATCCGGCGACAGGCCGGTGACGATCAGGATCGCGTTGCCGGCATCGGCGTCCAGCGTTCCCCAGGTTTCGTAGGCCACGCGCGCACCGTGCAGGGCGCCACCGCGCTTGAACGGGAACGGCGAGGGCAGGGCGTGGAAGCAGGTGCCGGGCGGGATGAATTCAGTCATGCGGGCATTCTAGCGGGGCTGCATGTGGAGCTGGCGACACGCTGGTTTCCATCGGCGATGCACCCGGTAGTGCCGGCCGCTGGCCGGCAACCTCATGAACGTTGATGTGCCCGCCTGGTTGCCGGCCAGCGGCCGGCACTACCGTGCGGAGCGTCAAGGGAACCGCAACTCAACCACGCCTTCATGCGGCAGGCTCACCTTCACCGGCGTGCTCTGCAGATCGTCCTCGCTGCGGTTGGCGCTGCCGCTGCGCGAGATGCGCGCCAGCACTTCCACTTCGCGATGGGCCGACAGCGGTGCGGTTGGCATCGGGCTGTCTGCGTCGCCCAGCCCGACCGTGGCCGGGAAATCCGCCAAGGGCAGCTTGCGTGCGGCCACCGGCATCGGTGGTCCACCCACAGCGCGGGCCAGCACGAATACCTGGGTGCTGGCGGGCCACTCGGTGTTCTTCAGCGCAGGCAGTTGCACGCGCACCTGCAGTAGCGCCGGTGGCGCCGCAGCGGCAGCATCGGGCGCTTGGCCGGCGGCTTCGCGGGCGATGGCGATCTGCGCCTGCAGCGCCTGCGCGGCACCCGGTTCCAGTCGCGGCAGCAGGCTGCTCCAGATATCGGCTGCTTCGGCATTCCGGCCGCGCTGGCGCAGGGCGATGCCGAGCAACCAGCTGGCGCGTTCGGCATCCGGGGCCAGGCTGCGCGCCTGCTGCAGCCAGGTCATTGCGGTGTCGTCGAACTGTTTGCCGGCATCGGCCTGTGCCCGCGCCTGCGCCGCTTCCACCAGCACGCCCGGGTCATCCGGGGCCAGGGCGGCGGCACGTGCGAAGGCCTCCGCCGCAGCCGGCGTGTTGCCCAGCTCGGCCTGCGAACGTCCCAGCAACGCCCAACCGTCGGCGCGCTGCGGATCACGCTGCAACGCACCCTGCAGGGCCTGCACGCCGTCACGCAGGGTGGCCACCGACGGCGCAGGTTGCACCTGTGCCGCACGCGGGTCTCCCACCAGCAGGTACAGGCAGGCGCCCGTTACGCCCAGCGCCAGTACCGCCAGCGCGAAACCGCGGCGGCCGTGACGGCGCAGCGGCCACAGCACCAGGATTGCCATCAATGCAGCGGTCACACCTGCCAGTAGCGGCAACCAGTGGTTCACCAGCCATCTCCCTCATCGGCCTTGCCGGATGGTGCAGCGCCGACCGAGCGGCCACGGCGGCGGACGATACCCACCACCACCAGCGCGCCGGCACCGAGCACCAGCAGCGGACCGCCCCACAACAACCAGGTGCCCGGCTGCAGCGGCGGTTGGTAGAGCACGAACTCGCCATAGCGGGCGACCAGGAACTGCTTGATCTGTGCGTCATCGTGGCCCTGCTGCATCAACTGCAGCACCTCGCGGCGCAGGTCCTGGGCGATCTGCGCGTTCGAGTCGGCCAGCGACTGGTTCTGGCACTGCACGCAGCGCAGCTGCGCGGCCAGGTCGTGGAAGCGGCGTTCCTCGGCGGCATCGCGGAACTGCAGCGGCTGCGGGTCGTGCAGCGGCTGCTGGGCCAGCGCGGCCAACGGCAGCATCAGGAGCAGCAGCGCCAGCAGCCAGCGCATCGGCTCAGGGCGCCGTGTGCAGGGTGTTGCCGGCATTGCCCTGGGCCTTCTCGATCTTCTCCAGGGCCGGGATCAGCTTCTCGTCGACCACGCGCTGGGTCATCGCACCGCTGTACTTCCAGCGCACGATGCCGCTGCCATCGACCAGGAAGGTTTCCGGTGCAGCGGTCACGCCCCAGTCGATCGCGGTGCGGCCTTCAATGTCGCTGAGCACGACCATGAACGGGTTGCCCAGCTGCTCCAGCCAGTGCAGGGCATCGGTCGGTTCGTCCTTCCAGTTGTAGCCGATCACGCGTACGCGCTTGCTCTCGGCGAAACGGGTCAACACCGGATGTTCCTCGCGGCAGGCCGCGCACCAGCTGCCCCACACGTTCAGCAGGTAGGGCGCGCCGCGCAGCTCGTCGCTGTGCACGATCATTTCCGGGTCGTGCAGCACCGGCAGCGCGAACGCAGGCGCCGGCTTGTCAATCAGGGCCGACGGCAGCACGTCGCGCTGCGGGTCGCCGGATTTCATCACCCCGTAGATCATCAGCCCGAGCAGGCCGAAGAAGAACAGCACGCCGATCACGATGGCTACCGGCGGCAGCGGGCGGGAGGGGCGCGGGGCGGGGGACTCGGACATGGGAACTCCTACGGACGACGGAAGCGGCGGTCGGCGGCGGTGATGAATCCGCCCAGGGCCATCAGCAGCGCGCCCAGCCAGATCCAGCGCACGAACGGCTTGATGTGGACCCGTACCGCCCATGCATTGTTGCCCAGTGGCTCGCCCAATGCCACGTAGACATCGCCGTCGAAGCGTGCATCGATGCCGGCCTCGGTCATCACCTGGCCGCCACTGGCGTACTGGCGCTTCTCCGGATGCAGCAGGGCCAGTTCGCGGCCGTTGCGGAACACGCGCAGATGGCCGCGGTCGGCGATGAAATTCGGACCTTCGCGATGGTCCACGCCTTCGAAGCGCACTTCATGGCGGCCGACCACCACCTGTTGCCCGGGTGCCAGCGCTACTTCGCGCTGCACGTTGAGTGCTTCCACCAGCAGCGCACCGGCCAGGAACACGGCAATGCCGGCATGGGCGACGATCATGCCAAGCATTTCGGCGGTGAAGCGGCCGTTGCCGCGCAGGCGCTGCCAGACGAAGCGGGCGGTGCCCAACCCGATCCAGGCCGCTGCAGCGACACCGAGACCAGCCTTCCAGCCGTTCTGCGGTGCCTGCCACCAGGCCAGTGCGCCGAGCAACACGGCCAGCCCCAGCCACGGTGCCAGCAACGCAAATGCACGCGAAGCCTGGTCGCGCTGCCACTTCACCAGCGGGCCGAACGGCAGCAGCAGGATCATCGGCGCCATCAGCAGCAGGAACAGGCTGCCGAAGTAGGGCGGGCCGACCGAGATCTTGCCCAGCGACAGCGCATCGGCCAGCAGCGGGTACAGCGTGCCGAGCAGGACCATCGCGCAGGCAGTGGCCAGCAGCAGGTTGTTGGCCAGCAGCAGGGTCTCGCGCGATGTCGCGGTGAAGCCACGGCGCGGATCGTCGGCGTTCACCGACAGACGTGGCGCGCGCAGCGCATACAGCAGCAGGCTGCCGCCGACCAGCACCGACAGGAACACCAGGATGAACAGGCCGCGCGAAGGATCGGCAGCGAACGAATGCACGCTGGTGAGTACCCCGGAGCGCACCAGGAAGGTGCCCAACAGCGACAGCGCGAAGGCGGCGATCGCCAGCAGCAGGGTCCAGCTGCCGAAGGTGCCGCGCTTCTCGGTGACGGCCTGCGAATGGATCAGTGCCGCACCGACCAGCCACGGCATGAAGCTGGCATTTTCCACTGGGTCCCAGAACCACCAGCCGCCCCAGCCCAGCTCGTAATACGCCCACCAGCTGCCCAGCGCGATGCCCAGGGTCAGGAAGCCCCAGGCGACGTTGGTCCACGGCCGCGTCCAGCGCAGCCAGCGGGCGTCGACGCGCCCCTCCAGCAGTGCGGCCACCGCGAACGCGAACGGCACCGCGAAGCCGACGTAACCGATGTAGAGCATCGGCGGGTGGATGATCAGCCCGGGGTCCTGCAGCAGCGGGTTGAGGTCACGGCCTTCCAGCGGCGCCGGGTTCAGGCGCAGGAAGGGATTGGAGGTGAAGATAAGGAAGGCGAGGAAGCCAACGCTGATCATGCCCATCACCGCCAGCACGCGCGCTTGTACCGGTGCAGGCAGGTGCCGCGAGAACAGCGCCACCGCGCCGGTCCACAGCGCCAGCACCAGTGCCCACATCAGCAGTGAGCCCTCGTGCGCGCCCCACACCGCCGAGTAGCGGTAGATCATCGGCAGCAGCGAATTGGAGTTCTCGGCCACGTAGCGCACCGAGAAGTCCTGCTGCACGAACGCGGCGGTGAGCACCGCGAAGGCGCCGGCAAGCAGCAGCAGCTGTGCGAATGCGGCCGGTCGCGCCACCGCCATCCATGCCGTGTTGTTGCGCTGCGCGCCGGCCAGCGGCAGCCCGGCCTGCAGCAGCGAGGCCAGCAGCGCGCACAACAGCAGGATCTGACCCAGTTCGGGCAGCACTCAGCGCACCTCGGGTGCCGTCACCGGCACCTCATGCTTGCGATGGGCGTCGCCCATCTTGTCGGCCACTTCCTTCGGCACGTACTTTTCATCGTGCTTGGCCAGGACTTCATCGGCGACGAAGATTCCGTCCTGCAGGCGGCCACTGGCGACCACCGCGGTGCCTTCGGCGAACATGTCCGGCAGGATCCGCGACGTAGTCACCGCCAGCTGGGCATCGCCGTCGGTGACCTCGAAGCGTGCTTCCAGCGAGCCGACCGGGCGGTTGAAGGAGCCCTTCACCACCATGCCGCCCAGGCGGAACCGCGACTGCGCATCGACATCGCCGCGCAGCACTTCCGAAGGCGTGTACAGGTAGGCGATGTTGCGTTCCAGCGCCATCGCCACCAGCGCGGTGGCCAGCCCGGAGGCGAGCAGGGCCAGCAGTACCCAGACCAGGCGGCGACGTTGTACCGGCGTCATCGTTCCAGCTCCGTCGACAGCGGCGCCGCAGCATCCTGTTTGACGGCGCGGGTCTGCTGCCGCTGCTGGCGTGCCAGCGCCAACCGGCGTGCCATGCGCAGGCGCAGCCACGAACCGATGGCATCGGCGCCAAGTACCAGCACGAACACGGCATAGGCGCCGATCACATAGGACAGGTGGGTCATGATTGGGCCTCCCCGGCCGCACGTGCGGCATCGACGCGACCACCGACCCAGGCCTTGCCGGCCTCGCGGTCGAGATTGTCGGCGCGGGCCTTGGCCAGCACCGAGCCTGCGAACCAGAACTTGGTGCCGATCACCATCCACCACAGTGGCGCGATCATCGCGCTGCTGATCGCCGATTCACCGAACACGTTGATCGACTGGCGCTGGTGCAGGCCGCCCCACCAGTCCACCGAATAGCGGATCACCGGCAGCAGGCTGACACCGACGATGGCCAGCAGGCCAGCCGCGCGTGCGGCGCTGCGACGGTCCTCGATGGCGTGGTAGAGGCCGATCACGCCCAGGTAGAGGAACAGCAGCACCAGTTCACTGGTCATGCGCGGGTCCCAGTCCCACCAGGTGCCCCAGGTGCCCTTGCCCCAGATGCTGCCGGTGAGCAGGGTGATCAGGGTGAAGCCGGCGCCCATCGGCGCGCAGGCCATGGCCAGGATCTCGCAGACCTTGATCCGCCAGATCAGGGCGATGGCGGCATACAGCGCCATCAGCGCGAATACGAACAGGCTCATCCAGGCACTGGGCACGTGGATGTAGAGGATGCGGAAGCTGTCCAGCTGCTTGGCTTCCGGCGGCACCACCAGCAGTGCCTGCCACATGCCGACCAGCAGCACCGGCACTGCAGCGAGGTAGAACACCCGCGACCAGCGGGCAGCGAATCGGTCGAACGTGGGGGGCGAGCCGAGTTGGTGGAACCAGCGGACAATCGGATTCATGCGTGGCGGCTATCCAGCAGGGGTGGATTGGCTCTCAGCTCGGTCAACTCAGAGAAATACGTATTGCAGCAGCGGTGGCCAGCGGAGCCAGCACCAATGCGACCAGCAGGCCGGCGCCCAGCATCAGCAGCGCACCGACCGGATCCTGTCCGCGTCCCGCCGCTGCCAGGCTGCCTGCACCGAACACCAGCACCGGCACGTACAGCGGCAACGACAGCAACGCCACGAGAATACCAGAGCGCCGGATGCCTACGGTCAGCGCCGCGACCACGCCACCGATCAGGCTCAGAAGCGGTGTTCCCAGCAGCAACGATGCCAGCAACATCGGCAGCTGGTCATGCGGCAGATGCAGCATTTCGGCCAGCAGCGGGCTGACCACGATCAACGGCAGGGCGGTGGTGGCCCAGTGCAGCAGCACGCGCACCAGCACCAGCCAGGCCAGCGGCACCGGCGCCAGCAGCCATTGTTCCAGCGAGCCGTCTTCGGCATCAGAGCGGAACAGTGAATCCAGCGACAGCTGGCCCGCCAGCAGCACGGCCAGCCACAGCACCGCACCAGCGGTGGCGGACAGCAGTTGCGGCTCGCGCCCTTGGGCCAACGCGAACAGCACCACCACCAGCACCGCGAACAGCAGCGGTTGCAATGCGTCGCCGCGTCGGCGCCAGAGCAGGCGCAGGTCGCGCTTGAGCAGCGCACCTGCGGTCTGCCACAGGCCCGGTTCGGTACCCGGCGCGATCATGCGGCACCGCCGAGGTCGAGCTGGCGGGTACGCACCGGCGGTGCGGCATAGGCGCCGTGGGTGGTGACCAGGGCAGCGCCGCCGGCACGCAGATGCGCGGAAATCATCCGGTTGACCAGGGTGATGCCCTCCAGGTCGAGGTTGGCATAGGGTTCGTCGAGCAGCCACAACGGCGCCGGCGACAGCCAGATGCGTGCCAGTGCCAGACGCCGCTTCTGTCCGGCCGACAGATGCCGCACCAGGGTGTCCTCGTAGCCGGCCAGGCCAACGATGGCCAGCGCGTTGCCGGGCATCTGCCGCGCGCGGCGACCGTGCAGGCCGCACAGGAAATGCAGGTTCTCCAGCGTATCCAGGTCCGGTTTCAAGGCCGGCAGATGGCTGAGGTAGGCGACGTAACGCGCGCGCTCGGCGTTGCCGGCCGGCCTGCCATCGATCTGCACCTTGCCGGCACCAGGCCGGGCCAGGCCCGCCAGCACGCGCAGCAGGGTGGTCTTGCCGGCACCATTGCCGCCCTGCACCAGCAGCGCCTCGCCGGCGTCCACATGGAAGTCCAGCGGGCCGAACACCGGCTCGTCATTGCGGGAGAAGCTCAGGCCGCTGGCGGCCAGCAATGCAGGGGTGTTCAAGGGGCAGGGTCTTCATGCCGGAGTGCGGCGGCAATTGTAGCGGTGAATGCATACGGTAGTGCCGGCCGCTGGCCGGCAGGCGCGACCAAGCGTCGCAGATAGTCCCGGGTTGCCGGCCAGCGGCCGGCACTACCGAAGCAGGGATTGCGTAAACTCAGGGGCCTGTCTCCCCATATCCCCAGGCCGATGCAACCCAACACCAAGCTGCCCAAGGTCGGTACCACGATCTTCACCGTGATGTCCCAGCTCGCTGCCGAACACGGCGCGGTCAACCTGGGCCAGGGTTTCCCGGACTTTTCGGCGCCGCAGCGCCTGATCGACGAGACTGCCAAGGCGATGGCCGCCGGGCTGAACCAGTACCCGCCGATGACCGGCGTGGCGCCGCTGCGCCAGGCCATCGCGCAGAAGTCGCTGGACCTGTACGGCGCGCAGATCGACCCGGATACCGAAATCACCGTCACCAGCGGTGCCACCGAGGCGATCTTCAACGCCATCCACGCGGTGGTGCGTGCCGGCGAGGAAGTCATCGTGCTGGACCCGGCCTATGACTGCTATGAGCCGGCCATCGAGCTGGCCGGCGCCACCGCCGTGCACGTGCCGCTGGACCCGCAGACCTTCGCGGTCGACTGGGACCGCGTGCGTGCAGCGATCACCCCGCGTACCCGCATGCTGATCGTCAACACCCCGCACAACCCATCCGGCGCGATGCTGTCGGCGCAGGACATGCAGGCGCTGGCCGAGCTGCTGCGCGGCACGCAGATCTACCTGATTTCCGATGAGGTGTACGAGCACATCATCTACGACGGTCGTCGCCATGAATCGGCGCTGCGCTATCCGGAACTGCGTGAGCGCGCGTTCGTCATCTCCAGCTTCGGCAAGACCTACCACTGCACCGGCTGGAAGATCGGTTACGCGATCGCGCCGCCGGCGCTGACCGCCGAATTCCGCAAGGTCCACCAGTACAACACTTTCACCAGTTTCGGCCCGGCGCAGTATGGTTTCGCCGCGATGATCCGCGACGAACCCGAACACCACCTGGAGCTGGGCGCGTTCTACCAGGCCAAGCGCGACCGCTTCCGCGAGCAGCTGGCCGGCACCCGGCTGAAGGCGTTGCCGGTGCCGGGCGGTTATTTCCAGCTGGTCGACTACTCGGCCATCAGTGACCTGCCGGACCATGAGTTCGTGAAGTGGCTGACCATCGAGAAGGGCGTCACCGCCATTCCGCTGTCGCCGTTCTACGAGAATCCGCCGGCCGGCCAGCGCCTGGTGCGCCTGTGCTTCGCCAAGAATGAAGCGACCATGGACGCGGCGATCGAACGCCTGCGCCTGCTCTGAGCGAGGCTTGAACATGCAGGACCTGCGCATTTCCCTCGTCCAGGGTGACACCCGCTGGCACGACCCGGCTGGCAACCGTGCCTACTACGGTGCGTTGTTGGCGCCGCTGGCCGGCAGCACCGACCTGGTGATCCTGCCGGAGACCTTCACCAGTGGTTTCTCCAATGAAGCCATCGCCCAGGCCGAAGGCATGGACGGCCCGACCGTGGCCTGGGTGCGCGAACAGGCCAAGGCGCTGGACGCGGCGGTGATCGGCAGCGTGCAGCTGCGTGATGGCGAAGGCGTCTACAACCGGCTGCTGTTCGCCACGCCCGACGGCGAGCTGCAGTACTACGACAAGCGCCACCTGTTCCGCTATGGCGGCGAGCACGAGCGCTATGCGGCCGGCCGCGAGCGCCTGAGCGTGGAATGGAAGGGCTGGCGGATCAATCCGCAGGTCTGCTACGACCTGCGTTTCCCGGTGTTCTGCCGCAACCGCTTCAACGTTGAACGTCCGCAGCAGATGGATTTCGATCTGCAGGTATTCGTTGCCAACTGGCCGTCGGCACGCGCCTATGCGTGGAAGACGCTGCTGCGTGCACGTGCGATCGAGAACCTGTGCTTCGTTGCTGCGGTCAACCGTGTCGGCGTCGATGGCAACCAGCTGCACTATGCCGGCGACAGCGCGGTGATCGACTTCCTCGGCCAGCCGCAGGTGGAGATCCGCGAGCGCGAGCAAGTGGTTACCACCACCATCTCGGCCGAGGCGCTGGCTGCACACCGCGCACGCTTCCCGGCGATGCTCGATGCTGATGCCTTCCACCTGGACGAGCAGGCCTGAGCGACGGCCTGAACGCCGCCGCACCAGCGCGCGCGCCTGCATTCAACGTGCACGCGCGCGCTGCTAGATTCGCCGCCAGTTCGACCGAACTGGAAGTCCTGCCATGAACACGTCCTTCGCCCTGCTGCTGGCCCTGTCCGCCGCATCGCTGGCCCCGGCCGCGCACGCCGCCGGCAACCTCGACTGCGAGCTGCGCTACAACCTCTCCGGCTGGTCGCTGATCTACAAGACCGCCTCCGGCAATGGCACGGTCACCTGCAGCAACGGCGCCAGCATGCCGGTGCGCATCCAGATGAAGGGCGGCGGCCTGACCGTGGGCAAGTCGAAGATCACCAACGGGCGTGGCAGCTTCACCGGCGCGGTCAGCGTCAACGAACTGCTGGGTACTTACGCCTCGGTGGGTGCGCATGCCGGTGCGGTGAAGTCCAGCAACGCGCAGGTGATGACCAAGGGTGACATCTCGCTGGCCCTGTCCGGTACCGGCAAGGGCTGGGACCTGGGCGTGGACGGCACCGCGTTCACCCTCAGCCGGCGCTGAGCCCGCAAAAAAGGGACGGAGGGGATTAAGTCGCTTTTGCCTGCATTGCGCGTCGAAGCGACGAAAGCGACCTGATTCCCGTTGGGCCCTTTGTTCCATCCACGCATGGCGTGGATCTACTGCACAAAGAAAAACCCCGGCCGGAGCCGGGGTTTTTCATGTCGCTCGCGTCAGCGATCAGCCGCCGCGCGGGCCACTGCGGCGCGGGCCGCCGGGACCGCGGTTGCCGCCGGGGCCACCCGGGCCACGGTTGCCACCCGGGCCGCCGGGACCACGATTGCCGCCGGGACCGCCCGGGCCACGGTTGCCACCGGGGCCACCTGCGCCGCGGTTGCCGCCCGGGCGTGCATTGGCGTTGCCGCCAGGACGACCGTTGCCGGCCGGACGCGCGCTGCCATACGGGTTGAAGCCCGGATTGGCGTGGTCGGACGGGAAGCTCGGTGCATTGCCCGGATGACCGTACGGATGCTTGTTGCCCTGGCCCTGGGAGCGGTTGCCGGCACCGGCCGGACGACCCTGGCCGCCAGCGCCGCCAGCGCCGCCACGGCCTTCACCACCGAAACCGCCACGGCCCTGGCCCTGGCCGCCACCGGCGCCTGCGCCCGGACCCTTCGGCTTGCCGTACGGACGGCCCTGGCCGCCTGCGCCCGGACCGCGTGCGCCGGGGCCACGAGCACCCGGACCGGCATTGCGGTGGCCGCTCGGGCCGGTGCTGACACCGTCCGGCACATACCAGGTACGGAATGCCGCCGGGTTGCCTTCGGGCAGCGAACGATCGTTCTTCTGTGCGCGCTGCTTGAACGGCTTCTGCGACTGCTTGGCCGCGGCTTCACCGCTGACCGTCAGGCCGCCCTTGAAGCCGCCGCCTGCCTTGCCGCCACGACCACGGCCGCGGTCTTCGCGGACATTGTCGAAACGACGCAGCTCGCGACCTTCGTCGGCAGTGTTGTGGCCGTTGACGTAGGCATTGCCACGGCCACCTTCGCGCACGCGCACGGTGGTCTTGGCGGCGCGGCGCTGGCCGATCACCGGCTGCAGGGTCAGCGCCGACGGCGCGCCTTCTTCCAGCTTCAGCTGCGCACGCAGGGCTTCGACCTGGGCGCTGCCCAGCTCCACCGAATGGCCTCGGGCCAGTTCGCGCGGCAGGGTGACCTTGCCGTAGCGGGTGCGCTTCAGGCGGCTGACCTGGCAACCCTGGGATTCCCACAGGCGGCGCACTTCGCGGTTGCGGCCTTCCTTCACCACAACACGGAACCAGTCGTGCGAATCGGTGCCGCCAATGCGTTCGATCTCGTCGAACTTGGCCGGGCCATCTTCCAGCGCGACGCCGCGGCCGAGGCGGTCGATGATGGCGTCGGAGACCTTCTCTTCGCCTTCCGGGGCACGCACGCGCACCACGTACTCGCGCTCGACCTCGAACGACGGGTGCATCATGGCGTTGGCCAGCTCACCGTCGGTGGTGGCCAGCAGCAGGCCGGTGGTATTGATGTCCAGGCGGCCGACCGCGATCCAGCGCGCGCCCTTCAGCGGCGGCAGCGACTCGAACACGGTCGGGCGGCCTTCGGGGTCTTCGCGGGTGGTCACTTCGCCTTCCGGCTTGTTGTAGACCAGCACGCGCGACGGCTCGGCCAAGGCGGTGGCGACGAAGCCACGGCCGTCCAGCTCGATCTTGTCGCCGCTCTTGACCGACATGCCGGTCTGCGCGACTTCACCGTTGACCTTGACCAGGCCTTCGGCGATGCGCTGTTCCAGCGCACGGCGCGAGCCGAGGCCGGCCTGGGCCAGGACCTTGTGCAGGCGTTCTTCCAGCTTGAACTGCTCGGAGGTGGCTTCGCGCTTGAGCGAAAGCTTGTTCAACGAGGGCTTGCGGGGGGTGTCACTCATCAGTTTTGCTCCGGCCGACGGTTTCGGGGTCGGCCTCTGGTTTGGAATCGGCTTGGTCAACAGCCACGGTCGTCATCGCGACGGCGTTGTCTTCGCGTTCGTTCACTGGCACCGCGCGCTCGCCCGGCGCGGAATCGGGATGCCCATCATCGAAGGGCGAAGGTGCTTGCTCATCGGAGGCCGAGGCAGGGGCTGCATCGGCGGAATCGGGGGTGCTACTGCCGGCCAGGCCGGCGTCATCATTGGCGGCGTCATCGTGACCACCGGCCGAAACATCGGGGCCTTCGGCGCCAGCCCGGGGCGGCGCATCGCGGTCCAGCGACAGCTGCGGCTCCAGTTCGCCCAGGTCCTTCAGTTCCGACAGCGGCGGCAGTTCGTCCAGTCGCTTCAGGCCAAAGTAGTCCAGGAAGCCCTTGGTGGTACCGAACAATGCAGGCTTGCCGGGCACGTCGCGGTGGCCGACCACGCGGATCCACTCGCGTTCTTCCAGCGCCTGGATGATGTTGCTGCTGACCGCCACGCCGCGCACCTGCTCGATCTCGCCACGGGTGATCGGCTGCCGGTAGGCAATCAGCGCCAGGGTTTCCAGGGTGGCGCGGGTGTAGCGGGTCTTGCGCTCGGTCCACAGCCGGCTGATCCAGCCGTGCACTTCACCGGTGACCTGGTAGCGGAAGCCTGAGGCGACCTCGACCAGTTCCACGCCGCGGCCTTCGCAGGCGTCGCGCAGGCGTTCCAGCGCACGTTCGATGCTGCCCGGCGGTGCCGGTTCCTCTTCCGGGAACAGGTCCTTCAACTGGGCCAGGGTAAGCGGCTGGCTGGAGGCCAGCAGCGCACCTTCGACAATGCGGTCGATCAGCGGTTGATCCATCGGCAGTCAGCGCTCACTCGTTGGCATTGGCGGCGTCGTTGTCGTCGAACTCGCTGCTGAACTGCAGCGGGGCGTTGGTGTTGCCGGCGGCCAATGACTTCACGTAGATCGGCGCCAGCGGTTCTTCCTGGACGATGTCCAGCAGCTGCTCCTTGGCCAGTTCCAGCACCGCCAGGAACGTGACCAGCACGCCCAGCTTGCCTTCTTCGGCGGTGAACAACCCTTCAAAGCGGTAGAACTTGCCGTCTTCAAGCCGGCCGAGTACTTCACCCATGCGCTGCCGGACACTCAGTGCCTCGCGTTTGATCGCGTGGCCGGTGAACAGCTCGGCGCGCTTGAGCACGTCGTGCAGGGCCATCAGCATTTCCTTCAGGTCGACCGGCGGCGGCAGTTTCACCGTCGCCCGTTCGGGCATGAAGGCATGGGCCAGGCTGGTATCGCGGTCCTGGCGGGGCAGGGCGTCGATGTCCTCGGCAGCCTGCTTGAAACGTTCGTACTCCTGCAGCCGGCGTACCAGCTCGGCACGCGGGTCGGCCTCATCGCCTTCCTCGCTGACCGGGCGCGGCAGCAGCATGCGCGACTTCACCTCGGCCAGGATCGCGGCCATCACCAGGTACTCGGCGGCCAGCTCGAAACGCAGCTCGCGCATCACGGTGATGTATTCCACGTACTGCCGGGTGATCTCGGCGACGGGGATGTCCAGCACGTCCAGGTTCTGCCGGCGGATCAGGTACAGCAGCAGGTCCAGCGGGCCTTCAAAGGCATCCAGGATGACTTCCAGCGCATCCGGCGGGATGTACAGGTCCTGCGGAATCTGCAGGACCGGTTGCCCATGCACCACGGCCAGCGGCATTTCCTGCTGCTGGGGGGCGGGCGGCCGGGTTGGCGGGTTCGCGTCGAGCGCGAGTTCGGAAGTCATCTAATGGACATCAGGATTGCAACGGACCAGTCGCGGCACCGGGTTCACCGGGCCAACGCCACGGAGCCCCAGGGCACCAGGCACGCCGGGTTCGGCGCGCTTCCACACATATCAAACAGCAGGACGCGCCGCAGGAAACGGCAGCGACGGGACTACGGGGAGGTCGTCTACGTGGCCCCTTTGAAACAGCGGGACGGTCGTCGGGGGCTGCGTTGGCCGCAAAAACCGACGGGCTGCTGCATCCAGCCACGCGCAATGGAGTCTAGGGTAAGCCTTTGCCGCGCCAGTGTCCAGCCGCGGCCGGGGCTGGGGCCGCATTGGCTAGAATCAGCGCACCGACAACGCAAGCGAGGAAATGCCGGTGTGGTATGTGATCGAAGGGTATGACGGCCAGGATGTCCTGGCACAACGGCTGCAGGCCCGGCCGGAACACCTGGCGCGGCTGCACGCGCTGCGCGACGAAGGCCGCCTGCTGCTGGCCGGGCCGTGCCCGGCGGTGGACAGCGAAGACCCGGGCCCGGCCGGTTTCAGTGGCTCGGTGGTGATTGCCCAGTTCGATTCTTTGCCGCAGGCGCAGGCCTGGGCCGATGCCGACCCGTACGTGGCGGCAGGTGTCTACACCCATGTGCAGGTGCGACCGTTCCGCAAGGTGCTGCCGTGAACGCGGAACGGATCGAGCGGATTCGTGATGCGCTGCAGCAAGCGCTGGCTCCGAGCGTGCTCGAAATCGAGGACGACAGTCATCGCCATGCCGGCCATGCCGGTGCCCGCGACGGTCGCGGCCATTTCAACGTGCATGTGGTCAGCGATCGCTTCGCCGGGCTGGGCCCGCTGGCCCGTCACCGCGCGGTCTACACCGCGCTGGGGGCGATGATGGAGACCGATATCCACGCGCTGTCCATCCGTGCGCTGACCCCGTCAGAACAGGGCTGAGGCCTTGTCCCACGCTGTCCTGGCCGGTCCCCGCAGGGGCCGGCACAGACAGATTTCCATGTCCATTTCGGGACATTCGCCTAACGGACTGTTTACAAGCCCCGATGGAAACGCTTACATTCCGCGCCAATGCTGGTAGATCCAAGCCGTGGAGGGCGGCTTCGTGAACAAGGCAGCTATCACAATCAAAGACGTCGCACGCGAAGCCCGGGTCTCCGTGGCCACGGTTTCCCGCGCGCTCAACGGGCATGAAAATGTTGCCGAACCGGTCCGCCAGCTTGTGCTGGAGGTGGCCGCACGGCTGCGTTACACCCCGCACGCCGCCGCACGCAGCCTGAGCAGCCGACGCACCAATACAGTGGGTGTGGTGCTGCCGGATCTGTACGGTGAATTCTTCTCCGAGCTGATGCGCGGCATCGACAACGTTGCCCGTAGCCGCCGCCAGCACCTGCTGGTGTCCAGCTACCACGGCGACCAGGAACAGCAGGGCGCCGCCCTGCGTGCCATGCGCGGCCGCGTGGATGGCCTGCTGGTGCTCTCGCCCTATGCCGAGAGTCCGGGCTTCCTGACCGACAACCTGCCGCAGTCGTTGCCGACGGTGTTGATCAACACCTATCTGCCCGGGCAGGACCATCCGGTGCTGAGCATCGACGACCACGCCGGTGCGATGGCGATGACCCGCCATCTGCTGGACGCCGGTCATCGCCGCATTGCCTTCATTTCTGGCCCGGACCTCAACTTCGACGCGCGCGAGCGCCTGCGCGGCTTCCGTGACGCACTGGCGGCTTTTGGCAGTGGCGCCGAAGGCATCGAGCTGCCCGGTGATTTCGACGAAGCTTCCGGCCATCGCGCCGGTCAGGAGTTGCTGGCAGCCGGAGCGCTGCCCGATGCCGTGTTCGCCGCCAACGACATGATGGCCCTGGGCTGCCTGTATGCGTTCACGCAGGCCGGCGTCCAGGTCCCGTCCGATGTCGCGCTGGCGGGTTTCGATGACATTCCGCTGGCGCGTTTCGTGCACCCGTCGCTGACCACCATGCAGGTCAGCATCGCCGAGCTCGGCGACCGGGCCATGACGCGCCTGCTGCAGTTGATGGACGGCACCTCCACGGACGGGACAGGGGACAAGCAGACCCTGGTTCCCCGCTTGATAGTTCGCGATTCCACCACTCCGCCATCGGGCCATTGAAGCCAGAGGCGTTCCTTCTTTTTTGATTGATCGCAGGGGCCGCGCGAGCGGTCACCGCCACCCGGAGATTGAGTTGATGATGCACACCACCTTCCGCACGCCGGCACGCCGGCTGCTGAGCACCGCGCTGGTCAGCTGCCTGATGCTGGCCGCCGCTCCGAACGTCATGGCGCAGTCGGCCAATGCCAGCCTGCGCGGCCAGGTTTCCGGCGCCCAGGCCGGCGCCGAAGTGACCGCCACCAACGTAGCCACCGGCACCGTCCGTCGCGGCACCGTGCGTGCCGATGGCAGCTACTCGCTGATGGGCCTGGATCCGGGCACCTACAACGTGGTCGCCAACGGCCAGACCCAGAAGGTCACCGTCACCGTGGCCTCGACCGCGACGCTGAACTTTGCCGACGCCGCCAGCAGTACTCCCGGCACGACCGCAGCCACCAACCTGGACACCGTCAACGTTGTTGCGCCGACCCTGCTGCAGGAAGTGCGCACCTCTGAAGTCGGCAAGACCGTCAGCCTGCAGCAGATCCAGACCACCCCGCAGGTGTCGCGCAACTTCCTGGAGTTCGCCGACGCGGTGCCGGGCATGATCTTCACCCGCGATGCCAAGGGCAACACCTCGCTGCGCGGCGGCGCCACCAATTCCGACGGCACCAACGTCTACATCGATGGTGTGGGCCAGAAGAGCTACGTCAAGGGCGGCGGCATCTCAGGCCAGTCCGGAAGCGCAGGCAATCCGTTCCCGCAGCTGGCCATCGGTGAATACAAGGTCATCACCGGCAACTACAAGGCCGAGTACGGCCAGGTGTCCAGTGCAGCGATCACCGCCGCTACCAAGTCCGGTACCAACGAGTTCAAGGGTGAAACCTTCTACCGTTACACCAACGACAGCATGCGCGCGATGACCCCGGCCGAACGCCAGCCGGGCAAGAGCAAGGAAGAATCGGCCGAGAAGGAATATGGCTTCGCGCTGGGTGGCCCGATCATCAAGGACAAGGCCCATTTCTTCGTCACCTATGAAGCCAAGCGCTTCGATCTGCCGGTGACCATCGCGCCGGACGGTGCGGTGAGCTCGGCGGCCGCCAATCTGCCCGCCGATGGTCTCGCAGGTCTCGGCCCGGCCAGCCAGCCGTTCCAGCAGGACCTGATCTTCGCCAAGATCGACTTCGAGCCGACCGATAACGATCGTATCGAGCTGACCTTCCAGGATCGCGACGAAACCCAGCAGCAGTTCAGTGACCAGACCGCCAAGGTGCACGGCAAGGTGGTGGACAACACCGACCGCCGCTATGCCCTGCGCTGGAACCACAGCGGCGAGCGGTTCTACAACGAGCTGATGGTCACCCATGAGGAGGCGTTCAACAATCCGCTGCCGCTGACCTACGGCAACGGTATCGTCTACACAGCGCCGGACTTTGGTGACAAGAACCGGAACACCCCGCAGGAAAAGACCCTCGTCCAGATCGGCGCAGCCGATGCGTTCGCCTCTCAGGTGAAGGGCCAGAAGGGCTGGGCGATCGAGGATAACCTGACCCTGGACGGCCTCCAGTGGGCCGGCGACCACACCATCAAGATGGGCGCCAAGTACAAGCAGATCGATCTGTACGCGTCCGATGCCGCGCAGATCAATCCGCAGTTCTTCTACACCATCGACAACCCTGCCTTCTCCTCCGGCACCCCTTACAAGGCGCAGTTCACCAAGGCCAGTACTGGTGTCACCGGCGTGCAGTCCGAGGTGCGCGCCAAGGTCAAGCAGATCGGCTTGTTCATCCAGGACGACTGGCAGGTCAATGATCACCTGCAGCTGAACATCGGCCTGCGCTGGGACTACGAAAAGAACCCGGTCTATACCGATTTCGTGACCCCGCCGGAGGTTGTGAACGCATTGTTCTCGCAGGACAGGCATGCGCCTGCGGGCCAGACCTATGCGCAGACGCTGGCGCTCAGTGGTTTGAACGTCAACGACTACATCAGCACCGGTCACAATCGCAAGAATTTCAAGAATGCCTGGCAGCCGCGCCTGGGCTTCTCGTATGACGTCAACGCCGATGAGCAGCACGTGTTCCATGGTGGCGCCGGCCGGTCCTATGATCGCGACCTGTTCGACAACCTGGCACTGGAAACCACCAAGCTGGCATTGCCGCAGCCGACCGTGTTCTTCCGCAACCCGGCCACCGGCAGCTGCATGTACGGACAGACCCCGTGCTTTGACTGGAACCCGAACCTGATGAACGGCATCGAGAACGTGCAGGCACTGCTGGGTTCCACCAGCAATGAAGGCATGGAAGTCGATCTGCTGAACAACAACATGAAGGTGCCGTACTCCGACCAGTTCAGCCTCGGCATGAGCAACCAGATCGGCGAGTGGCTGACCGATGCCACGATTTCACGCACGCTGACCTACGACGGCTTCGCCTACACGCTGGGCAACCGCTTCAACAACGGCAATTTCTTCGACAACCAGATGCTGTGCGGCGCTGACGAGCCGACCTACGGTCAGCCGTGGGGCTGCAGCATCCCGGGCTTCGGCAGCCTGATCATCGGCCAGCAGGGCATCAAGACCCGCTCCACCCAGATCCTGCTGTCGGCGCAGAAGCCGTACAGCAAGGAAAGCGGCTGGGGCACCTCGATCGCCTACACCTGGACCAATGCCCGCCACAACCGCAACATCAACGAGCACTATTCGTTCGATCGCGGCACCATCGGTGAATACCCGACCATCAAGTCCAACGGCGCGCCGCGCCACCGCCTGGTGGTCACCGGCTCGTATGACGGCTTCTGGGGCATCACCTTTGGTGGCAAGCTGACCCTGGCCACGCCGACCCCGGGCAACGACTGGTCCTGCATCGCCCAGGCCGGCAATTCGAACTGCATGCCGACCCCGGCTGCAGGCACACCGTCGGGCAACGGCCACTTCCTGCTCGGCGGCAAGATCTTCGGCTACCGCTCGCTGGATCTGCAGGCGACCAAGACTTTCAAGCTGGCCGGCGATACCGAGCTGTATGCCCGTATCGACATCATCAACGTGCTCAACTTCGACAACTTCTCCAAGCTGAACTACGTGAAGAGCGACGGCAAGCTGCTGGTCAGCTACAACGAGACCGGCGACATCATCGGTACGCCGCGCCAGGTCAAGGCTGAGGTGGGCTTCCGCTTCTAAGCGGATCCGCCTGAAGCAATACCCCGACGCCGCCGGTCCGCCGGCGGCATCGGCAGGATGAAAAAACGGCAATGGCCGGCCCCGCGCCGGTCCATTGCCCACGCCGCTGCCGGACAGGGGGCAGCGGCGTGGGCAATGATCGCGGTGTCAAACCACGTTTTTCGTGGTTTTTTAAGAACGCATCTTGTAAACGATTTCAGATCATTGGACGGTATGCTTTCCCATCGATCAGACCACCGGAGGAACCGCGCCATGCAGGCACGCCATCTGTTGTCCGCCGCGGCGTTGAGCCTGGCCGTTGCTGCCTGCCAGCCGGCCCAGCAGGAACCTGCCAAGCCGCGGCCGCCGGTGATCCTGATCGAGGCCGACGCACCGCCGCGGCCGATGAAGCCGGTGTTGCCGCCGCTGTTCGATGACATCGAGCGCCGCACCTTCCAGTTCTTCTGGGATACCACCAACGAGATCAACGGCCTGACCCCGGACCGCTATCCGTCGCGGCCGTTCGCCAGCATCGCCTCGGTCGGCTTCGCGCTGACCGCCTATCCGATCGGCATCGAGAACGGCTGGGTCAGCCGCAACCAGGCGATCGACCGCACGCTGACTACGCTGAAGTTCTTCCGCGATGTGCCGATGGGCCCGCAGCGCACCGGCAAGGCCGGCTACAAGGGTTTCTACTACCACTTCCTGGACATGCAGGAAGGCCGTCGTTACGACAGCTGGGTTGAACTGTCTTCGGTGGATACCGCGCTGCTGATGATGGGCGTGCTGTTCGCACAGTCGTACTACGACGGCGACGATCCGCGCGAGAAGGAAATCCGGCAGATCGCCGACACCCTGTACAAGAAGGTCGACTGGCCGTGGCTGCAGCAGCGTGCGCCATTGATCTCGATGGGCTGGTTCCCGGAGAGTGGCTTCATCGACCATGACTGGATGGGCTACAACGAGGCGATGATGGTCTACATCCTCGCCCTGGGTTCGCCAACGCACCCGGTCAGCCCGGATGCGTGGACCGTGTGGACACGCACCTACGACAACGACTGGGGCGTGTACCAGGGCCAGGAATACCTGTCGTTCGGCCCGCTGTTCGGCCACCAGTACAGCCACGTCTGGATCGACTTCCGCGACATCCAGGACGCGTACATGCGCGAGCGCGGCAGCACCTATTTCCTCAACAGCCGTTCGGCCGCGCTGGCCCAGCGCGAGTACGCCATCGCCAACCCGATGCAGTGGAAGGAATATGGCGAGAACGTGTGGGGCCTGACTGCCAGTGACGGACCGCAGAACACCACCCAGGACTACCGCGGCGAGCAGCGCCAGTTCCGCCATTACTCCTCGCGCGGCGCCGGCCTGCGCGAGAATTTCGATGACGGCACCATTGCCCCCACCGCCGCGATCGCCTCGGTGGTGTTCGCCCCGGAACAGGTGATCCCGGCCACGCTGGAGATGCACAAGCGCTTTGGCGATTACATCTATTCCAGCTACGGCTTCCTGGATTCGTTCAACCCCAGCTTCAACTACGACATCCCGATCAAGACCGGTCGCCTGGTGCCGGATCGTGGCTGGGTCGCCAGCGACTACATCGCCATCGACCAGGGCCCGATCCTGACCATGATCGCCAACTACCGCGATGACTTTGTCTGGGAAGTGATGAAGAAGAACCCGTACATCCGCAAGGGCCTGGAGCGGGCCGGGTTCAGTGGTGGCTGGCTGGCACCGGAAGGCTCCTTCCAGCCGCTGGAACTGCAGAAAGACGAAAAGGCCGCGGCGGCACGCGCGGTGGGTATCGCCGAATCACGCGCGGCTGCCGCGCAGGAACAGAAGAACAATGCCAACCGCACCACAGGCCAGGGCAAGTAACCCGATGCCGAACTGGATCGACCGCCTGCGCCGCTGGGCGCTGCCGGCCCTGGCCGCATTGGCCGTGGCCGGCTGCGCCCGCACCGAGCCGGGCACCACTACCGTGCGCTTCTGGGCAATGGGCCGCGAAGCCGAGGTGGTCAGCGAGCTGATCCACGAATTCGAGGCCGAGAACCCCGGTATCAAGGTGGATGTGCAGAACATCCCGTGGACGGCCGCGCACGAGAAGCTGTTGACCGCGTTCGCCGCCGACGGCCTGCCGGACGTGTGCCAGCTCGGCAACACCTGGGTGCCGGAGTTCGCCGAACTGGACGCGCTGACGCCGCTGCAGCCGTTCGTGCAGCGTTCGTCCGTGGTCGACCCGAAGGACTATTTCCAGGGCATCTGGGATACCAACGTGATCCACGGCGAGCTGGTCGGCGTGCCGTGGTATGTCGATACCCGCCTGATCTACTACCGCAAGGACCTGCTGGCCAAGGCCGGCTATGACCACCCGCCGCGCACCTGGCAGGAGTGGAACGAGCAGATGGCGGCGATCAAGCGCATGCAGGGCCCGAACCGCTATGCGGTGCTGATGCCGATCAACGAGTTCGAGCAGCAACTGTCGCTGGCGCTGCAGCAGCCGGATCCGCTGCTGCGCGACGACGGCACCCGTGGCAATTTCTCCAGCCCCGGCTTCCGTCGCACGCTGGGCTTCTACGCCAACATGTTCGAGCAGGGCTGGGCGCCGAAGATGTCCGAGACGCAGATCTCCAACGTCTGGGACGAGTTCTTCCGTGGCTTCAACGTGTTCTACATTTCCGGCCCCTGGAACATCCGCGAGTTCAAGAAGCTGCAGCCGAAGGAGCTGGAAGGGCAGTGGGGCACCGCCGCGCTGCCGGGTCCGGACGGCCCGGGCGCGGGCATCGCCGGTGGCACCAGCCTGGTGATCTTCAGCAAGTCGCAGCAGAAGGAAGCCTCCTGGAAGCTGATCGAGTTCCTGTCGCGACCGGAAATCCAGGCGCGCTTCCATTCGATCATCGGCGACCTGCCGCCGCGCCGCAGTACCTGGAACGCGCCGTCGCTGGCCAACGATCCGCTGGCCGCTGCGTTCCGTGACCAGCTGGAGCGGGTCAAGCCGACGCCGAAGGTGCTTGAATGGGAGCGCATCGTGCAGGAAATGCGCATCGTCACCGAGAAGGTGGTGCGCGGCGGGCTGCCGCAGGACAAGGCCGTGGAAGAACTGGACCAGCGCGTGGACAAGGTGCTGGCCAAGCGTCGCTGGATGCATGAACAACAACGCCTGCAGCAACGTGCGCCGTCGCCGCGTTCGAGCAGCGCCGTGGCCGCCGGGAGCGCGCAATGAAACGTACTTCGCTGGCCGGCTGGATCTTCGCCGGCCCCTCGTTGATCGTGCTGGGCATGTTCTTCGGCCTGCCGGTGGCCTCGGCACTGGCGCTGAGCGTGACCGACTTCGACCTGTATGCGCTGGCCGACAGCGGCAACCTGCGCTTCGTCGGCCTGGGCAACTATGTCGATCTGCTGCAGACGCCAATGTTCTGGAAGTCGCTGTGGAACACCACCTACTTCGTGCTGATCGGTGTGCCGTTGTCGATCGGCGTGTCGCTGGGCGCGGCGATGCTGCTGAATGCACCGGCCGCGCGCTTCAAGGCGCTGTTCCGTACCGCGCTGTTCGCACCGGTGGTGACCACGCTGGTGGCGGTGGCGGTGATCTGGCGCTACCTGTTCCATACCAGCTACGGCCTGGTGAACTACGGCCTGGGCCACCTGGGCATCGGCCCGATCGACTGGCTGGGTGATCCCAACTGGGCGATGCCGACCATCATGCTGTTCGCGGTGTGGAAGAACTTCGGCTACAACATGGTGATCTTCCTGGCCGGCCTGCAGGCGATCCCGCATGACCTGTACGAGGCCGCACGCATCGACGGCGCTTCGCGCTGGAAGCAGTTCCTGCATATCACCCTGCCGATGCTTGGCCCGGTGCTGCTGGTGGTTGGTGTGATCACGGTCTCGGGCTACTTCCAGCTGTTCGCCGAACCCTACGTGATGACCCGTGGCGACCCGCTGCAGAGCACCGTCAGCGTGCTGTATTTCATGTTCGAGGAAGGCTTCAAGTGGTGGAACCTGGGACGCGCCTCTGCAGTGGCGTTCCTGCTGTTCCTGATCATCCTGGCGGTGACCACCGTGATGCTGCGTTTCGGCCGCAAGAGGCAGTTGGTATGAGTCGTGAAATTGGCCAGTCGCGCTGGTACCCGTGGTTGATCAACGGTGCGTTGCTGGTGCTGGCCCTGGTCAGCCTGGCGCCGCTGCTGTGGATGCTCTCGGTTTCGTTCATGCCGCAGGGCGAGGCGACCCATTTCCCGCCGCCGCTGCTGCCGTCCAGCATCACCACGCGCAACTACCATGAGTTGTTTGCGCGCACCGGCATGGGCGGCAACTTCGCCAACAGCCTGCTGGTGTCGGTGGGCATCACCCTCGGCTCGCTGCTGCTCAACACCATGGCCGGCTATGCGTTCGCCAAGCTGAACTTCGTCGGCCGCGAGCGCCTGTTCCAGGTGTTGATGGCCGCACTGGTGATCCCGGCACAGGTGGCGATGCTGCCGCTGTTCCTGCTGATGAAGCAGCTGGGCCTGGTCAACAGCTTCGGCGGCGTGATCGTGCCGGCGCTGGCCAGCGTGTTCGGCATCTTCCTGGTCCGCCAGTACGCGCGTTCGATCCCGGACGAACTGCTGGAAGCGGCGCGCATAGATGGGGCAGGGGAGCTGCGCATCTTCTTCCAGATCGTGCTGCCGATGCTCAAGCCGGTGCTGGTGACCCTGGCCATCTTCACCTTCATGGGTGCATGGAACGATTTCATGTGGCCGTTGATCGTGTTGACAGACCAGGAGCACTACACTTTGCCGGTGGCGCTGGCCACCCTCTCGCGCGAGCACATCATGGACGTGGAAATGATGATGGCCGGCGCGGTGGTCACCGTGGTTCCGGTGCTGGCGCTGTTCCTGGTGCTGCAGCGGTACTACATCCAAGGTCTGTTGCTGGGGAGCGTCAAAGGATGAAGCGAGCGATCGCCGTTGGACTGGGCCTGTTGTGGACCTCCCTGGCGATCGCCGCACCACCGGCGCTGCCGGCACCGAAGGTGCTGGACGACTTCGACGACATCAGTGCCTGGAAGCTGGTGCTGTCCGACCAGGTCAGCGGCTCGTTGCGACCGGTCAGCGGTGCCGGCGGTGGCCGCGCGCTGTGCCTGGATTACGACTTCCACAAGGTTTCCGGCTATGTCGGCATCCGTCGCGCGCTGAACATCGAATACCCGGTCAACTATCGTTTTGGCTTCCAGTTGCGCGGTGACTCGCCGGGCAACGACCTGCAGTTCAAGCTGATCGACGCCAGCGGCGACAACGTCTGGTGGGTCAACCGGCCGGGGTACAGCTTCAACAAAGCCTGGACGCCGGTGGAGTACCGCCGCCGCCAGATCGACAAGGCCTGGGGCCCGTCGCCCGAAAAGGAGATGGCGCGTAGCGCCGCGGTCGAGTTCACCATCTACAGCAAGGTCGGTGGGCGCGGCACGGTGTGCTTCGACAAACTGACCCTGCAGGGCCTGCCACCGCAGGATGAGTCAGCGCTGGTGCCGTCGGTGATCGCCGATACCGCGATGGCGCTGCAGGACCGCATGATCGACGGCAAGAGCGATACCTTCTGGATCAGTGGCGGGGTCAAGCAGCAGACCATCAGCCTGGACCTGCACAAGAGCCGCGAGATCGGTGGCGCGGTGATCGACTGGTTGCCGAACCTGGAGGCCCGCCGCTACACCGTGCGCACGTCCGAGGATGGCCGTGACTGGCGCACCGTGCGTGAGGTGACCAGTGGTGCCGGTGGCCGTGACTGGCTGGCGCTGCCGGATACCGATGCACGCTACGTGCGCTTCGACCTGCAGGATGGCCCGAACTGGCGTTACGGTATCCGTGATATCGCGCTCAAGCCGTTGGCCTTCGCCGCGACCCCGAACGCATTCCTGTCTTCGGTGGCCGCCGACCTGCCGCGCGGGTCGCTGCCGCGTGCCTACGTGGGCGAGCAGCCGTACTGGACCCTGCTGGGCCTCGATGGTGGCCAGGAGCAGGCGCTGATCAGCGAGGACGGCGCACTGGAGCCGGCCAAGGGCAGCTTCAGCATCGAACCGTTCATCCGCCTCGATGGCAAGCTGCTGGACTGGTCCAAGGTTGCCATCACCCAATCGCTGCAGGACCACTACCTGCCGATCGCCAACGTCGATTGGGTGCATGAGAAGGCCGGCCTGGCGGTGACCAGCTTCGTGCAGGGCACTCCCGAGCGCGCGCAGCTGATCGGCCGCTATCGCCTCAGCAACCCGGACAAGGTCGCGCACGAGTACACCCTGGCGCTGGCGATCCGTCCCTGGCAGGTCAACCCGCCGACACAGTTCCTCAACACCGTCGGTGGCTTCAGCCGTATCGATGCGCTGGATGTCGGCGAGCAGCTGGTGCGGATCAATGGCGAGCCGCGCATCTATCCGCTGCAGGTGCCGGACGCACGCTTCGCCAGCACCTTCGACGGCAAGCTGGATGCGATGCATCTGGCGGAGGGGAAGTATCCGGCCACCACGACGGTGAAGGACAGCACCGGCATGGCCTCCGGAGCGTTGCTGTACACGATCAAGCTGGAGCCCGGCCAGAGCCGCGAAGTGGCGGTGGTGCTGCCGCAGACCGGTGGTTGGGCACCGCAGGCCCTGGACGTGGCCAAGGCACAGGCGCAGGTGGCCGAACAGTGGCGACAGAAACTGGGTGTGGTGTCGCTGCAGGTGCCGGCCGCCGGCCAGGCGTTGGTCGATACCCTGCGTACTGCAGTCGCGCACATGCTGATCTCGCGTGTTGGCCCGCGCCTGCAGCCGGGCACGCGGTCATATGCGCGCAGCTGGATCCGAGACGGCGCGATGATTTCCGAAGGCCTGCTGCGCATGGGCCGCAGCGATGCGGTGCGCGACTACATCAATTGGTACGCGCCCTACCAGTTCGAGAACGGCAAGGTGCCGTGCTGCGTCGATGCACGCGGCAGCGACCCGGTGCCGGAGAACGACAGCCATGGCGAGCTGATCTACAGCATCGCCGAGTACGGGCGCTACACCGGCGACAGTACTTTCACCGAGCTGATGTGGACGCATGTGCAGGGCGCCTACGGCTACATGGAGCAGCTGCGCGCCAGCGAGCGCACCGAGGAGAACCGCGCGCGCAATCCTGCCTTCTACGGGATGATGCCGGCGTCGATCAGCCACGAGGGTTATTCGGCCAAGCCGATGCACTCGTACTGGGACAACTTCTGGGCGCTGCGCGGCTACAAGGATGCGGCGCAGCTGGCCACCCAGTTGGGCAAGGTTGAGGCGATGCAGATTGCCGAATCGCGCGACCAGTTCCGCGATGACCTGCAGGCGTCGCTGCTGTCGGCGATGCAGCAGCACAACATCGACTATCTCCCGGGTTCGGCCGAGCTGGGTGACTTCGACGCGACGTCGACCACCATCGCACTGGCCCCGGGCGGCGAGCAGGGCAGGTTGCCGCAGCAGGCGCTGGAGGCGACCTTCGAACGCTACTGGAACGAGTTCGTTGCCCGTCGCGACGGCAAGCGCGAGTGGAAGGACTACACCCCGTACGAGTGGCGCAACGTGGCCGCGTTCGTGCGCCTGGGCTGGCGCGACCGTGCCTGGCAGGCCACCGAGTTCTTCTTCAAGGATCGCGCACCGCAGGCCTGGAACCAGTGGGCCGAAGTGGTCTCGCGTACGCCGCGCAAGCCGTTCTTCGTCGGCGACCTGCCGCATGCCTGGGTGGCCTCGGACTTCGTGCGCTCGGCGCTGGACATGTTTGCTTACCACCGCGACATGGACGACGCACTGGTGCTGGCCGCGGGCGTGCCGAGCGCGTGGCTGCAGGGCGAGGGCATTGCCGTGCAGGGCCTGCGCACGCCGCAGGGCCAGCTGAACTATCGCCTGCAGCGCAGCGACAAGCAGCTGCTGCTGGAGGTGCAGCCGGGCCTGGTACCGCCGGTCGGTGGCGTGGTGCTGCCGTGGCCATACGCGGGTGATCCGGGCGAGGCGACCATCAACGGCGAAGCGGCCGAGTGGGTCAACAAGGAACTGCACGTGCACCAGTTGCCGGCGCGGGTCGAGATTGAAGTGCCAAGCGCGGTGCGCCGCGCCGAACGCAAGGGACAGTAACGATGAAACAACAGGGGGCGAGGGCGCGCACGGTCGTGCGTGCCCTTGGGCTGGCCGTCGCGTTGGCACTGCCAGGCCTCGCGATGGCGGCGGCAACGCCGGCAACGACGTTGCCGGCCGATACCGCCCATGCGTCGGGTATGAGCATGGTCACCTTCAATCTGCATCATGATCGCGAGGACTGGCCCAGCCGCCGGCGCAGCATCGTTGCCGAACTCAAGCGCCTGCAGCCCGATGCGATTGCCCTGCAGGAGGTGATCCAGCGCCGTACCCTGCGTAACCAGGCGCAGTGGTTGGCCAGCCAGCTCGGCTACACGTATCTGTTCGTTTCCACCGATCCGGTCGGGGCCCCGAAGCGCTATGGCAATGCGCTGCTGACCCGGCGCCCGGTGCTGGCCCGGAACGATCACCTGCTGCTGCCGCTGGATGACTACCGCACCGTCGCCCATCTGCGCATCGACGTCGATGGCAGGCCAGTGAACGTCTATGCCACCCATCTCAATGAGCGCAGCGATGAAAGCGGGCAACGCATCCGTCGCACCCAGGTCGAGGATCTGCTGCGCTTCATCACGGCCACTTCCGCTGCGGCACCGGTGGTGATCGCAGGCGATTTCAACGCGCTGGTGGATGCCGGCGATCTGAGCGAACTGCGCAGCCGCTATGGCGACAGCTACGGCAGCGTGCATGTCAACACCGACCTGGCCGGGGTCAGTACACTCAACCGCCACTATTACCAGGCACCATCGCGGATCGACCACATCTTCTTCCAGCAGGATGAAATGGTGGCGCGCGAGGCGAAGATCCTGTTCGACCAGCCCGACGACAGCGGCCGCTGGGCCTCGGACCACTACGGTGTGTGGACCCGCCTGCAGTTCGCACCGAGCCCCTGACGCAGACACACTTCGGTAGGTGCCAACCTTGGTTGGCACGAACCAGCAGCGCCGACCAGGGTCGGCCTCTACCCAACGCACAAACAAAAACGGCGGGGATCATCGATCCCCGCCGTTTTGTTTTCACGCGATCAAAGATCGATCAGTTTGCCGGCGGCGTGCGCTTGGCAGCCTCTTCGTCTTCTTCGTCGGTCTTGGCTTCAGCAGCCTGGGCGGCCGCATCGGCGTGGCCATCGGCGACCGGGTCGATCGACGGCGTCACCACCGCCTCGGCGACCGGTGCAGCGGCTTCCACCGGCGCGGCTTCCACCACTACCGCAGCGACCGGCTGTTCAGCGATCGGCGCGGTCTCGACGACCTGCGGTTCAACCGCCGGGGCAGCTTCAACCTCGACCGGCTTCGCTTCAACCACCGGGGCAACTTCAACTACGTCCGGCTTCGACTCAACCACCGGAGCGGCTTCAACCACCACCGGCTTCGCTTCGATCACCGGAGCGACGCCTTCCACGACCGGCTTCACTTCTGCCGCCGGGGCGGCAACGGCGACCGGCTGTACCGGGGTCGCTGCGTCGATGGCGTCGAGCATGCTGGTCTGCACCGGCGAGGACGCCGTTTCGGGCTTGGCAATGGTCTCAACCGGGGCTGCGGTCTCGGCGACGGCCGGAACGGCGGCTTCGACCACAGCGCTGCTTACCACCGCGACCGGCGCGGCCACGACGGCTGCGGCGGCACGGGCCGGCTTCTCTGCTTCGACGGCGGCCGGTTCGGCCTCGTCGTCGAAATCGAACTCCGGCTGCGAACGGACCGGCTGGCTGACGGCGACCGGAGCGGCTTCGCTGGTGTTGCCTACGTTCGGTTCGGTGCCGTCGGCGTCATCGCCTTCGTCACCGTCGTCCTGGTCGTCGCCCAGGGCGTCATTGCCGGTCGCGTTCTCGGCGCCACCGCGGCGGCGACGGCGGCCACCACGACGGCCACGACGACGACGGCTCGCGCCTTCGCCAGTCTGGTCGCCCGTGGCCTCGGCAGTGGCCTCTTCACCGGTCACGACAGCGGCTTCAGCCTCGGTGCCTGCGGCCATGGCGGTCTCGACCACCGGTGCGGCGTCCACCGGTGCGGCAGCGGCAACCGGCGCAACCGGTGCAGTGGCTTCCTGCGCGGTCACGGTATTGGCGACGACCGCCGTCGCGGTCACTGCAGCGGCAGCGGTGACCACTTCGGTAGAGGCTTCGGCGGCGTTGCGCTGCGGCTTTTCGGCCGGCTTGTCGCCGTCCTGCTGCGGACGCGGCTGTCGGGGTTGCTTCAGCTTCGGCTGCTGCTGCGGGTTCTGGGCCTGCGGTTCGTTGCGCGGCTTGTTCTGCTGCGGCTGCTGCTGGCCGTCCTTCTGCTGATCCTTCTGCTTGCCCTGCTGCTGCGGCTGCTGGGCATTACCAGTGCCAGGATTGGCGCCGTTGCCACCCTGGCGGCCGTCCTTGCGCTGCTCGCCGCGGTCCTTGCGGTTGCCGCCGTCCTTCTGCTGCTGCGCATTGCCGTTGCCGCGGCTGTCATCGCGACGGTCCTTGCGGTCCTTGTTGCGATCCTTGTTGCGGTCACGGCGGCCACCGTCCTGTTGCGGCTGGCGTGCGGCCGGAGCCGGTGCGGGCGCCGGTGCCGGCTCGCCGCCAAAGATGCGCTTCAGCCAGCCGACGACGCCACCACTGGCGGCTGCGGCCGGAGCGACCGCGGCCACTGGTGCCGGAGCCGGGGCTGCAGCCGGCTCAACTTCCTCACGCACCGGGGCGGGGGAGTTGTGCTTGACCTGGGTCACCATCGGCGGCGGGATGTTCAGCTGGCCCTTGGTCAGCGCGTGCACCGGCAGCTTGCGCGGGGTGCCGCGCTGGTAACTCGGCCTGCCACTTTCCTCACCCAGCTCGTTGTCGCGCAGGCGGGTGACGGCGTAGTGCGGGGTGTGCAGCTGCTCATCGGCGACGATCACGATCGGCGCCTCATGGCGCTGCTCGATCTCGCGCAGAGCGCTGCGCTTCTCGTTCAACAGGTAATTGGCGATCTCCACCGGGGCCTGCACCAGCACCTGCCCGGTGTTCTCCTTCATCGCGTGCTCTTCGGCGACGCGGATGATCGACAGCGACAGCGACTCGACGCTGCGCATGCGGCCGTGGCCGTCGCAACGCGGGCAGACGATCTGGCTCGACTCGCCCAGGCTCGGGCGCAGGCGCTGGCGGCTCATTTCCAGCAGGCCGAAGCGCGAGATGCGGCCGACCTGCACGCGTGCACGGTCGTACTTCAGCGCGTTGGCGAGGCGGTTCTCGACCTCACGCTGGTGCTTGTTGGAGGCCATGTCGATGAAATCGATGACCACCAGGCCACCCAGGTCGCGCAGGCGCAGCTGGCGGGCCACTTCCTCGGCCGCTTCCAGGTTGGTCTGGAAGGCGGTGTCCTCGATGTCGCTGCCCTTGGTGGCGCGCGAGGAGTTCACGTCGACGGCGGTCAGCGCTTCGGTCTGGTCGACCACGATCGAACCACCCGACGGCAGGCGTACGTTGCGCTCGTAGGCGCCCTCGATCTGCGATTCGATCTGGAAGCGGTTGAACAGCGGGATGTCGTCCTTGTAATGCTTGAGCTTGCGCAGGGTCTGCGGCATCACCTGCTGCATGAACTCCTTGGCGTGCTCGTACATCTCCTCGGTGTCCACCAGGATCTCGCCGATGTCGGCGCGCAGGTAGTCACGGAGGGCGCGCACGATCAGGCGCGATTCCTGGTAGATCAGGAACGGGGCCGGCTTGCTCAGCGCGGCTTCGGCGATGGCGCGCCAGACGTTCAGCAGGTAATCCAGATCCCACTGCAGCTCTTCGGCATCGCGGCCGACGCCGGCGGTGCGGATGATCACGCCCATGTCGTCGGGGATATTCAGCTTGTCCAGGGCGTCCTTCAGGGCGGCCCGGTCTTCGCCTTCGATGCGACGGGAGACACCGCCCGCGCTGGGCGAGTTCGGCATCAGCACCATGTAGCGGCCGGCCAGGGAGATGAACGTGGTCAGGGCAGCGCCCTTGTTGCCACGCTCTTCCTTGTCCACCTGGACGACGATTTCCTGGCCTTCCCTCAGCAGCTCGCGGATGCCGGCCTTGTTGTGGTCGACACCGGCCTGGAAGTAGTCGCGGGAGATTTCCTTCAGCGGCAGGAAGCCATGGCGGCCGCCACCGTATTCAACGAAGGCTGCTTCCAGCGAGGGCTCGATGCGGAAGATCCGGCCCTTGTAGATGTTGGACTTCTTCTGTTCCTTCGACGGCTGTTCGATGTCGATGTCATACAACGACTGGCCATCCACGATGGCAACACGCAGCTCTTCAGCCTGCGTGGCGTTGATCAGCATTCGCTTCATTGTTGCGTTCCTCGCAAGCGGCTACCGCGCGGAACGCCATGGGGTTTCGCCTCTGGACACGGTTCGCCGCCCATTCGCGCAAGCGCGGGGAGGGCGGCTTGGGTTTCCAGCGCTACGACACCACGGCAGGCCGCGGGAGCGCTTCACTCTTATGGGTTTTGGGGTGTTACAGGCCGCAGGCAGCTGTCAGCCAGGCTGGAGCGCCACGCGGGACATGTTCAGCACGGTTGTGTGTCAGACATCCGGCGATGGCCGGGAAGGCCGGTGAGCCGCTAACATGGCCGCCCCGCGGGCGGTGGTCGCGCACTGTGCCGGATTCGTCGGAAGCTGGGCTTCTGGCCCTGAGTAACTTCCAACGAAATCAATCCCTTATATCGCCCCCCGAGTGTAACAGAATAAACAGCCTGATGACCGCCCAAGACCCTACCAAGCCCGCTGGCGACAAGCCTTCCGTGCGCATGATCACCGTTCCCGCCGACCGTGCCGGCCAGCGCCTGGACAATTTCCTGCTCGGCCAACTGAAGGGCGCCCCACGCAGCCTGGTCTACAAGCTGGTGCGCAGCGGCCAGGTACGGGTGAATGGCGGCCGTGCCAAGGCCGAGCGGAAGCTGGAGGCTGGTGACGAGGTGCGCGTGCCGCCGGTTCGTCTCACTGAGGAAGGAGACAAGGCCGGTCCGCCGGAGGCGTTCATGCGCCGCCTGGAGCAGGCCATCGTCTTCGAGGATGCCCGCCTGCTGGCCCTGAACAAGCCGACCGGTGTGGCCAGCCACGGCGGCAGCGGCATCAGCTTCGGCGCCATCGAGACCCTGCGCGCCCTGCGCCCGGGGCAGACCCTGGAGCTGGTCCATCGGTTGGATCGCGACACCTCGGGCCTGCTGATCGTGGCCAAGAAGCGCTCGGCACTGAGCGAGCTGCAGGCACTGCTGCGTGAAGACCATGGTGCCGGTATCCGCAAGCGCTACCTGACCCTGCTGGCCGGGCGCATGCCCGACGGCGTGATGACCGTCGATGCGCCGCTGCACGTGGGCCTGCGCCAAGGCGGCGAGCGCCATGTGCAGGTCAATGCGATCGGCAAGGAATCGATCAGCCACTTCCGCGTGCTGGAGCGTCGCGGTGGTCATTCGTACTGCGAGGTGCGCATCGAAACCGGTCGCACCCACCAGATCCGCGTGCACGCCCAGCATCTGGGGCATCCGGTGGCCGGTGACGATAAATACGGCGATCCGGCAGTGAACAAGCGGCTTCGTGAGCAGATCGGGCTGAAACGCCTGTTCCTGCACGCAGCCTCGCTGGAGTTCGCGCTGGACGCGGGCAAGACCCCTTACGTGCTGAACGCGCCGCTGGCGGATGAGCTGGTCGAGGCGTTGGACCGGCTTCGCTGAAGGTGGTGCCGGTCACTGCCGTCAGGCATGGCCTGGCGCTACCTGGGGCCGGTAGATCCACGCCATGCGTGGATGCGGCTTGCGGGGCCGCTCACCACTTGAACAGCACCAGGCTGATCGCCAGCGTGCCCATGCCTGCCACCAGCCCATACACCGTTTCGTGGCCCTTGGCATAGCGCTTGGCCGCCGGCAGCAGCTCATCCAGCGCCAGGAACACCATCACACCGGCGATCAGCCCGAACACCCAGCCGAAGGTGGCGTGCGACAGTGATCCGGACAGCAGCCAGTAGCCAAGCGCCGCACCCACCGGTTCGGCCAGGCCGGACAGAAGGCTGGCACTGAACGCGTAGAACTTGTTCTGGGTGGCGAAGTACACCGGCACCGCAATGGCGATGCCCTCGGGAATGTTGTGGATGGCGATGGCGAAGGCCAGCGGCATGCCCACCGACGGGCTCTCCAGCGTCGCGAAGAACGTTGCCAGCCCTTCCGGGAAATTGTGCGCGGTGATCGCGATCGACGTCAGCAGGGCGACGCGCTTCAGGTACTCGCGGCTGTTCTCGCGGAATGCCGGGTCCTGCTTGTCCAGGCTGTCATGCGGGTTGGGGATGAAGTGATCGATCAGCACGATCACGATCACGCCGAGCAGGAAGGCCAGGGTGCCGTAGGTGAAGCCGGTGCGCTCGCCATAGGCCAGTGCGAACGAGGCAATGGACTTGTTGAGGATCTCCGACAGCGACACATAGACCATCGCGCCGCCGGCGAAGGCCAGGCCGAACGCCAGCAGGCGCGGATTGGGTCGGCGCGAGAACAGCACCAGCAGGCTGCCGATGGCGGTGGCGAGGCCGGCCGCGAGGGTGACCGCCAGCGCGATCCAGACATTTTCGGGGGGAATCTGCAGCATGTACCGACGCGATCCTGGTCAACAGACAACCGCCCCGGACAGGGCCGGGGCGGCAAGGGCGAGGCGGGCGTCGGCTGGCCTCGTCGGGGTGCGGGCGATCAGCCGCCGCGGCGCAGGCGTTCTTCAATCGCGAAGCACTGGTCCGGCTTCGGCTGCGGCGGGTTGAAGCTGACCGGCACCTGGATGGTGGCGGGCACCGGCTGGCCATTGCGGGTGGCGGCGTTGAACTGCCAGCCCTGCACGGCGGTCTTGGCCAGCTCGTCCAGTTGCGGGTTGCCGGCGCCGGTCAGCAGGGCGACCTCGCTGGGCTTGCCGTCGGTACCGATGGTCACCTTGAAGGTGCTGGTACCCCCCACGCCCATGCAGGCCAGTTCCAGCGGGTACTGCGGTGGCGGCGTCTTAACCGCAGCCACTTCGGTCGGCGGCGGCGGTGGCGGGGCCGCCGGTTCGGACGCGCCACAACCGGCCAGGCCGGTCGCAGCGATCAGGGACAGGCTCAGCAGGCGTACGTTCATGGCAGTTGCTCCGTCAGGGCCGAAGTCTTGGCCGCGCAGATGAAGTCGTTTTCGCTCAGGCCGCCCACGTCGTGGGTGGAAAAGCGCACGACCGCGCGGTCGTAGTGCACGCCCAGGTCCGGGTGATGGTCCTCGTGGTGGGCAATCCAGGCCAGCGCGTTCACGAAGGCCATGGTGGCGTAGTAGTTCTTGAAGCGGAAGGTGCGCAGCAGCGCCTGGCCTCCCTCGCTCAGCTCCCAGCCGGGAACCTGCGGCAGCAGTTCAGCCAGGCGGGCTTCGCCGAGCTTGTGGTCGCTGCCTTTGCGCGGCACGCAACGGGCCTGGGCCAGCGGAATCAGGTCGGCCATGGGAATCTCCACCTCGTGTTGACTGAACAATGCGCCGGACGGTGTATAAACCGAATGAGCGGCTGACGCTTACTTGGCTAGAATAGCCTGATGATCCAGATCTCCGACACTGCCCAGACCCATTTCCGCAAGCTGATCGAACGCGAGGGCGCGCCCGGCATGGGCGTGCGCCTGAGCGCGGTCGATCCAGGTACCCCGCGCGCCGATGCCCGGCTGGAGTTCGCCGAGCCGAGCGACCTGCTTGGTGACGAGTGGGCGGTGGACTGCGATGGCTTCACCCTCTACGTCGATGCAGCCAGCGTGGGTTGGCTTGACGGTGCCGAGATCGACATCGTCGCTGGTACCGCGGGCGCCCAGCAGCTGACCATCAAGGCACCGCGCATCAAGGGCGAAGCGCCCGGTGATGCCGCCTCGCTGGTGGAGCGCGTGCACTGGGTTGTGGAAAACGAAATCAACCCGCAGCTGGCGTCGCATGGCGGCAAGGTAGCGGTGCAGGAAGTCTCGGCTGAAGGCGTAGTGCTGCTGCGCTTCGGTGGTGGTTGCCAGGGCTGTGGCATGGCCGATGTGACCCTCAAGCAGGGTATCGAGAAGACCCTGATGGGCCGCGTGCCGGGCGTCACCGCTGTGCGTGACGCGACCGACCACGACAGTGGCCACGCGCCGTATATTCCTCGCGGCAACGCCGCCTGATCGCTGACGCGTGCCGCTGACCCGGGCCGAGCAACTCATCGATCTTCTGCTGGCGCGCCAGCAGCCAAGCGCCGTCCTCGAAAAAACGACGCGCCTGCCGTATGGCTGGGCGCTGTGGCTGCGCTCGCTGGGCCCGCTGCCGCGACCATTGCACGCCCGCGATGTCATTGCGGTACTGCTGCCGCGCCCGCTGCCTGGCCCGCCGGGCCGGTTGCCTGCGTTGTCCCCCTGGCAGGCGCTGCGCCGCTTGTTCTGGCAGGACTGGGATGCGGCGCCGCGCGACCAGCGCTGGATGCGTTGGATCTCGGCACTGGCCAGTGCGCTGCTGCACCTGCTGTTCTTCGTACTGTTGCTGTGGGTTGCCGTGATCCGCACCAGCGAGCCGGAGCAGGAGGGTGCCGAAGGCGAGCGTGTGCAGGTGGAGTTCGTGGGTCGCGCGAGCCAGGAAGGCGGCGGCGATCAGCCGGGTGCCCAAGCTGCTGCGGCGGCACCGGCCGGCCAGGTTGCCGTCGGCCAGGAAGCAGGGACAGCGACTGCGCCTGAGCCGCGTCCTGCGGCCGCGTCATCGCCTGCGCCCGCACCGGCTCCAGCACCGACAGCCAGCGTGCCGCCGCCGCCGGCCGAAGCCGAACCCGCACCGGTTGCCGCGCCGCCGCCGTCGCCGGTGCAGGCCACCGAAGTAGCCCAGGCCAGCACCGATTTCGTGGTGCCACCGGTCAGCGTGCCGCGCACCGAGGTCAGCATCGTGCCGCGCGATACCACGCCCACGGTGCGCGAGCGCAGCGTGCAGCCGGTGCAGGCACCGCCGACGTCCACGCCGGTGCAGGCGCCTGAGGTTGCGGTGCGGTCGCCGCAGTTGCGCGAGATCCAGGTGCAGGAGCGCGAAGTCAGTACGGTCGACGCGCCGGTTGCGCCGCAGCCGCTGCGCACGGCCGACGTGCAGGTGCGCGTGCCGCAGCGGGACGTGCAGGTGCGCGAGCGTGAAGTGCAGGCGGTGGTCGATCCGCAGGTGCGGATGGCAACCGTCGCCGGTGGTGAACCGACGGTGCATGCGCCGGCGGGTCGTGACGTAAAGGTGCGCGAGCGCGAAGTAGCCTCGGCACCGGCGGCAGCCCCATCGTCTTCCAGTGGGAATGCACCCGCGGCAACGCCCGCGCTGGCAGCCAATGGCAGCGCGACGCAGGCGAGCAGCAGTACTGCGCGGCCTGCTGCATCCAGCACGACCTCGGCTCAGGCTGGAGCGCGCCCGGCGCCCAATCCGGGCAACTGGGCCACGCCCGCCAAGGGGGATGACTGGGGAGCCTCCAGTCGCAACCGCGATGGGGCCAGCAACGGCGCCAGCCAGGCAAGCAACGCGGGCAAGGGCACTGGCCTGTTCAATGCCGATGGCAGCGTGCGCGTGCCGGGTCAGCAAGGCGAGGGGGCTGCCGAACGCGGCGCCCCCGGTGGCGCCAACGATGGTTGGAGCAAGGAGCGCATCGCCGAGTCCGGGAAGTGGTTGAAGCGTCCACCTTATGACTACACGCCCACTTCGTTCGACAAGTACTGGGTGCCGCAGGAATCGCTGCTGGCCGAATGGGTGCGCAAGGGCATCAAGGCGATGGAGATTCCATTGCCGGGTACGAATTCGAAGATCTCCTGCGTGATCTCGATCCTGCAGGCGGGCGGCGGCTGCGGCCTGACCAACCCGAACATGCAGGACCAGCCGGCCGTGGCGCGACCGCCGCCGGACATCCCGTTCAAGAAAGAGCTGCAGGAAGATAACGGCAGCCGCTAGGCAGGGGGCCGCGCCCCACACGCTGGCCGGCTCGCGCTTTGGTAGGTGCCAACCTTGGTTGGCACAGAAACGCCGACCAAGGTCGGCATCTACCAGGGCATCGACCTCACGCGCTCTGCGACAGGAACACCCAGAACGGCACGTCGCGTCCAACCCAGTCGCGGCTGGCTTCGTCCATCACGTCCAGCAGGGTATCGAAATCCTTCTGCGTGGTCGCACGGAATGCGTCGACATCGGCCAGGAACAGCGCATAGCCGTTGGCCGGCAGCCACTGCAGGTCGCGCAGATTGTCCGACAGCGCATCCCAGTTGCCGCCGAATCCCGCCGGGAAATCCAGCTGCGCAGCCAGACGGGCCAGCAGGGTGCGCTTGTCGGCCACGCCATCCAGGTCGATGCGGATCACCTTCAGGCCGGCATCGCGCATCGCTGCAGCCAGTGCGCTGATGTCGTCGCTGTCGATGGCATAGACGCCTGCATTGTTGATGTCGTGCAGGCCGAGGCCGAAATCGTCGTGGCTCATTACTGCGCTCCCGGGGCCGGTACGGTGAAACTGCGGAACGATGCGTAGTGGTCGTCGGTGTAGTACCACGCCTCCGGCGGATCGCCGCCAGTGACGATGCGACGAGCGCCACGGGTGCGCGCGCCGGGGGTATCGACGGTGTACTCGCGATAGTAGCCGCGCGGGCGCTGCGGCAGTTGCTGTTCGCGGTTGCCGAAGGTGCTGCCGTCCTGGCGATGCGGGAACGGGCCGCCGCGCTGGATCAGGGCGATGGTCTGGCGTGCCTCGGCGGGCAGGAAGGCCGGCAGGCCGTTGTCATTGCTGCTGCGTGCAGCCGTTGTACGTGCCGCAGGCGCACTCTGCAGGTCCGGTGCGAACTGCGGCGCCGGAGGCCGCTGCATGAAATGGTTGACGACCAGGCCGAGCACGAGCAGGGCGATGGCGGTGATCAGCAGCCGGGGGTTGCGCATGGGCAGGGGCGGGCGAGGGTGGTGCACGCACTGTAGCGCCTGTGCGCTGCACGGTGCATGAGGAAGGCGATGCGTCACCGCTGCGTAACAATTGCCGTCATGCTCACCGGCAGGACGCAATTTCCTTTACATCCCCCTTGGTAATCTGGCGCTCTGTCCCCATCATTCACCGCGCAACGCCCGACACCGTCGGGTGCCCTCGCAATCAGGAGATGCATCATGGCCTATACCCTGCCCAAGCTGTCCTACGCCTACGACGCGCTGGAACCGCATATCGATGCGGCGACGATGGAAATCCATCACACCAAGCATCACCAGACCTACATCAACAACGTCAACGCGGCGCTGGAAGGCACCGAGTACGCTGACCTGCCGGTCGAAGAACTGGTGAAGAAGCTGAAGTCGCTGCCGGAGAACCTGCAGGGTCCGGTGCGCAACAACGGTGGCGGCCATGCCAACCACTCGCTGTTCTGGACCGTGATGGCTCCGAATGCTGGCGGCAACCCGGTGGGCGACGTGGCCAAGGCCATCGACAAGGACCTGGGTGGCTTCGACAAGTTCAAGGACGCCTTCACCAAGGCTGCGCTGACCCGTTTCGGCAGCGGCTGGGCATGGCTGAGCGTGACCCCGGACAAGAAGGTCGTGGTTGAGAGCACCGGCAACCAGGACAGCCCGCTGATGGAAGGCAACACCCCCATCCTTGGCCTGGACGTGTGGGAACACGCGTACTACCTGAAGTACCAGAACCGTCGTCCGGAATACATCGGCGCGTTCTTCAACGTCATCGACTGGAACGAAGTCGAGCGCCGTTACCAGGAAGCGATTGCCTGAGAACGGTAGCGCCGGGCCATGCCCGACGGCTTCAACAGAAGGCCGGGGGAGACCCCGGCCTTTTTATGTGTTTACCGCTGCGCTCGCCGGGCATGGCCCGGCGCTACCGTTGTGCGCCGCTTGCCGGGTAGCGCAGGGCATACCCGGCGAGCGCAGCGTCACGGTCATTCCGTCGTGGCCGTATCCCCCTGCAGGCGCAGGGTCGCCATCACGCCCAGGCGCAGGCCGGGCAGGTCGCCGTCGGCCGGCAACAGGATCGGCTGCTGGCGGATGCCGCCGAAGTGCTTGACCTGGAACAGCACGTCCAGGCCATGGCCACTTGCGCCGCCGCCACTGGCCGTGGGTGCGCCGGGATTGCGCCGGGCCGGCTGGAAGCCGGGCGTGCTGCGCACCAGTTCCACCGTGTTGGCCGAGAAGTCGCCAGCGATCAGGCTGGGCATGCCCTCGGCGGTGGCGCTGATCCAGGTCATCAGGTCGCTGGTCTGGTGCTGGCGGGCGATGGCCTCGTCCGGGTCCGGGCGCAGGCGCGCCACGTAGACGTTGAGCAGCGACGCGCCCAGCTTCAGCCGCATCATGCCAGCCGCGCTGAACGTGCCGGGCGGGTGCAGCAGGGTCACGCCGTCCTCGCTGACCGGCAGCCGGGTCAGCATCGCGTTGCCATGCCGCAGCGGCTGGCTGGGCGGATCGGCGGTGACGAAGTCGCAGCTGTAGCGGAGCCGGCTGGCCAGCCAGCAGGCCGGATTGCGGCCCTGCTGCTGCAGCACCTGCTGCACCGAGATCACGTCCGGCTGCAGCTCGGTCAAGAGCTGGGCGACCTGCTCACGGCGCAGCTTCCACTGTGCATCGTCGCGGCTGGGCAGTTCCAGTGCGGCCACGGTCAACTGCCGTGGCTCGCTGTCGCTGGTGGCGGTAGCCTGCGCCTGTGGCCGTGCCTGCGCCTGCCACGCCAGCAGCAGCGCAAGGCAAGCGAGCAGGAGGCGGGCGAGGGCGGGGGGGCGCATAACGATAAGTTTACACTTTTGTCGTGCAGGTTCCGTGACTTCCGGCAGGGCATGTCGTGTCTGCCACGGATTGGCACCGTTGTCATGCAGCCCTGCAGCGTGCTTCGCAAGCCCGGGTTCCGGTAACCTTGCGCCTTTCGCTTTGCAGGAATGCCTTACAGGATGAGCCACGACGCAGTTGCCCCCATCGCCGGCCAGGGAAAGATGCCGCGCCAGATCCCGTACATCATCGGCAATGAGGCCTGCGAGCGGTTCAGTTTCTACGGGATGCGCAACATCCTGGTGCAGTTCCTGATCACCTCGCTGCTGCTGCAGGAAATCACTGCGGAAGGCCGTGCCGGCGAAGCCAAGGACATCATGCACAGCTTCATGATCGGCGTGTATTTCTTCCCGCTGCTCGGTGGCTGGCTGGCCGACAGGTTCTTCGGCAAGTACCACACCATCCTCTGGTTCAGCCTGGTCTACTGCGCCGGCCACCTGTGCCTGGCGCTGTTCGAGGGCAGTCGTGAGGGCTTCTTCCTCGGCCTGGGCCTGATCGCGCTCGGTGCTGGTGGTATCAAGCCGCTGGTGGCCTCGTTCATGGGCGACCAGTTCGACCAGAGCAACAAGCACCTGGCCAAGATCGTCTTCGACGCCTTCTACTGGATCATCAACTTCGGCTCGCTGTTCGCCTCGCTGCTGATCCCGCTGGTGCTGAAGAACTGGGGCCCGCAGTGGGCGTTCGGCATCCCGGGCATCCTGATGTTCATTGCCACCTTCGTGTTCTGGCTGGGCCGCAAGCGCTACGTGCTGGTGCCGCTGCCGCCGAAGGACCCGCATTCGTTCGCCAACGTGGTGCGCACCGCCCTGACCGCGCGCGTCGCCGGCCAGGGTCGTCCGGGCCTGGTGATCGCTGTGCTCGGCCTGGTGCTGGCGGCAGCCTCGTTCGGCCTGGTCGGTTCGCTCGGCATTGTGATCTGCCTGTGCCTGGCGCTGGTCGCCATCCTCGCTGGCATCGGTGGCGGCACCTGGCTGCAGCTGGACCGCGCCCGCGGCCAGCATCCGGCCGAAGCCGTGGAAGGCGTGCGTTCGGTGCTGCGCGTGCTGGTGATCTTCGCGCTGACCACGCCGTTCTTCTCGCTGTTCGACCAGAAGGCCTCGACCTGGGTCCTGCAGGGCCAGCAGATGCAGATGCCGAGCTGGTTCACCGCCTCGCAGATGCAGGCGCTGAACCCGCTGCTGGTGATGATCCTGATTCCGTTCAACAACCTGGTGCTGTACCCGGCCCTGCGCCGCTTCGGTTTCGAACCGACCGCGCTGCGCCGCATGACCGCCGGTATCGCCTTCAGCGGCCTGGCCTGGATCGTGGTGGGTGGCATCCAGGTGGTGATGGATGGCGGCAACGCGATGTCGATCTTCTGGCAGATGCTGCCGTATGCGCTGCTGACCTTCGGTGAGGTGCTGGTCTCGGCCACCGGCCTGGAGTTTGCCTACAGCCAGGCGCCGCAGGCGATGAAGGGCGTGGTGATGAGCTTCTGGAACCTGACCACCACCATCGGCAACCTGTGGGTACTGCTGTCCAACGCCGCGGTGCGCAACGACACGGTGACCCACCAGATTGCCGGAACCGGGCTGAGCGAGGCGGCGTTCCTGATGTTCTTCTTCGCCGGTTTCGCTTTCATCGCGGCGTTGGCTTTCGGTTGGTACGCGAAACGCTATCGTATGGTCGACAACTACCGTAGCGCCTGAGCCTGACATGACCCCCGTCAATCTGCTGTTGATCGCCGTCACCGCCATCCTGTCGTGGATGGCGTTCAACAACCGCAAGCTGGCCGACCGCCTGATCCTGTGGCCGCCGGCAGTGGACCGCCACCGCCAGTACGACCGCCTGGTGACCTATGGCTTCATCCATGCCGACTGGTCGCACCTGATCTTCAACATGATCACCCTGTTCTTCTTCGGGGGATTCATCGAGAGCGTGATGGTGCAGCTGACCGGCAGCTACCTGACCTACCCGGCGTTCTACATCGGTGCGCTGGTGGTTTCGATCCTGCCCAGCTACCTGAAGAACCAGAAGAACCCGAACTACCTGAGCCTGGGTGCGTCGGGTGCGGTGTCGGCGGTGTTGTTCGCCTTCATCCTGATCAAGCCGTGGTCGATCATCCTGGTGTTCTTCATCCCGGCACCGGCCATCGTGTATGCCGCGTTCTACGTCGGCTACAGCATCTGGATGGACAAGCGTGGCGGCGACCGCATCAACCACAGTGCGCACCTGGCCGGCGCGGCATTCGGCGTGATCTTCATGCTGGCCATGCAGCCGAGCATCTTCACTCACTTCCTGCGCGAACTTTCCAACCCGACCTTCCGCCTCGGCGGCGGTTGATGACGGGAGCGGGGCGGATCGGCAGCGATCCGCCCCCGCTGTTTCAGAGCGTGGGCTGCTGGCCGTAGGTGTCCTGCAGGCGAGCGAATACCTCCTCGCCGATGCGCTGGAAATCCTGGTCTTCGGTCTGCCCTTCCACCGCCAGTTGCAGCAGGCCCTCCAGCAGGGCACGGTCGGTATCGGAATGGGTATCGCTGGGGTGCATGGGAGCCTCCACGGTGGTGCGCATGGTCAACGGTCGCAAGGGTCGTGCCAGCCTGGCCGTACCCCTCCACATGCGATAGCGGCCGCCCGCCCTCCAGCTTGAGGGTCGGGAACTGACGTGAATGGATCGGACTTGCCCCTGTTCAGGCTTCACGCGATCATGGCGCCCGGCTGCGCACCATCCACGCAGTCGTCGCAGGAGACAGCTCCATGGCTTCGGTCACGCCCCCCGGTCTGGCCTACGAGGTCGAACATGATCTGGCCAGCCACCGCTTCACCGCCCGCGTGCGAGGACAGCTGGCGGTGCTCGACTACCAGATCAAGCGCAGGCGCATGGTCATCACCCACACCGAAGTTCCCGAGCCGATCGCCGGCCGTGGCATTGCCGGTGAGTTGACCCGCGTCGCGCTGCGTTTCGCCCGCGAACAGAAGTACAAGGTAGTGCCGGCGTGTTCGTACGCCGAGGCCTTCCTGCAGCGGCACGAGGAGTATCACGACCTGCTCGTTGGCTGAACGCCAGCGGGTCACGCTTCAGCCATGGCAGGCGATGATGTACAAACATGAACAGGGGATCCCGATGAAGATTGGAAACAACCGGCCACTGCACGGCAGCGTGCTGGCCGGCGTGGTGGGCGTGCTGTTGCTGGCCGGTTGCCAGCGTGAAAGCGAGCCGGCGCCGGCGACCGACGCGGCGCCCGCCGCCGAAGCCACCGCCGCAGGCGAAACGCCGGCCACGGAAGCGCCGCTGGACCTGCGCGATGTGATCGAGAACAACGAGCGTGAAGTGGTGGGCATCAGCTACCCGGCCGGCATCGACCGTTATCCGGGCCTGGCCCGCGCGCTGCAGAGCTATGCGACGAGTGCGCGCAGCGACCTGCAGCAGGCGCTGGACGGGCTGGGCAACGACAAGCCGACCATGCCGTACGAGCTGTCGCTGAGCTTCGAGAAGCTGCTGGAAACGCCGCAGCTGGTGGTGGTCAGTGCCGATGGCAGCCGCTACACCGGTGGCGCCCACGGCGAACCGCTGGTGGCCCGCTTCGTGTGGCTGCCGCAGCATCAGCAGATGCTCAGCGCCGAAAAACTGGTGGCCGACGCCAAGGGCTGGAAGGCGATCAGCGATTTCGTCGCCGACCAGCTGCGCGAACGCGTGGCCACGCGCCTCAGCGGCGAGGACATGGACCCGGCCCAGCTGCAGGAATCGCTGCGCAACGCATCGCGCATGATCGCCGACGGCACCGGCCCGCAGGCCGACAATTTCAGCCAGTTCCAGCCGCTGACCGACGACAAGGGGCAGATCACGGCGCTGCGCTTTGTTTTCCCGCCGTACCAGGTGGGTCCATACTCGGACGGCACCCAGACCGCCGATGTACCGGCGGCGGTGTTGTTGCCGCACGTGGCCAAGGACTACGTGGAGCTGTTCGCACGCGGTTGACCGCAGTCGAGGAGGTGGCGTGGATACAGGGTTGCAGGAGCGGGTCGCCGGCCTGCTGCAGGAAGCCGGGGTCCGCATCGGCGGTACCCAGCCACAGGACATCCAGGTGCATGACCCGCGCTTCTTCGCGCGGGTCATGGCGCACGGCTCGCTCGGCCTCGGCGAAAGCTACATGGACGGCTGGTGGGACGCCAACGTCCTGGACGACTTCCTTGTCCATCTGATGCAGGCGCACCTGGACGAACGGGTGCACGGTTGGCGCGAAGTAGCCGATGCGCTGAAGGCGCGCCTGTTCAACCTCCAGGTCGGGCAGGGCAGCTACGAAGTGGGCCGCCGCCACTACGACCTCGGCAACGATCTCTACCAGGCCATGCTGGGCCAGCGCCTGGTCTACAGCTGCGGCTACTGGCGCAATGCCGACAATCTCGATGCCGCGCAGGAGGCCAAGCTCGACCTGGTCTGCCGCAAGCTCGGCCTGCGCCCGGGCCAGCGTGTGCTGGATATCGGTTGCGGCTGGGGCGAAGCGCTGAAGTTTGCCGCCGAGCGCTACGGCGTCAGCGGAGTAGGTGTGACCATTTCGCAGGAACAGGCCGAGTTCGCGCGCGAACTATGTGCCGGCCTGCCGATCGAGATCCGCCTGCAGGACTACCGTGAACTGGACGAGCCGTTCGATGCGATTTTCTCGATCGGCATGTTCGAGCACGTCGGCGACAAGAACTACGCCAGCTTCTTCGAGGTGGCCAGGCGCTGCCTGTCGTCACGCGGCCTGCTGCTGTTGCACAGCATCGGCACCAACATTTCGCGGCATCGCACCGATCCTTGGATCGCGCGATACATCTTCCCCAACTCGATGCTGCCATCGGCGGTGCAGATCACCAAGGCGTTCGAAGGCCGTTTCGTGCTGGAGGACTGGCACAACTTCGGCACCGACTACGACCTGACCCTGCAGGCCTGGCGGCGGAACGTGGAAGCAGCGTGGCCGCGGCTGGACGAACGTTACGACGAGCATTTCCGCCGCATGTGGCGCTTCTACCTGGCCGGGTCGATGGCCACCTTCCGTTGCCGGCACGCGCAGCTGTGGCAGCTGGTGCTGTCGCCGGAGGGCGTGCCGGGTGGGTACGTGGCGCCGCGTTGAGGCTGCACTTCTGCCCTGCGCGATCGATGGCGCGGATCGTGGAAGAAGCGACATCGCTTGACGTCATGTGCGAGCGTTGTCGGCGCTGTGCCTGGCTGGGGTGGCGTGGGCGCTAAACTTGTCGACCAGCGGCATCACCGCTTCACTGAAGGCATCGCAGCATGGGTTGGGACATCACCTATCATCCGATTGCGGAATACGAGATCCGTGACATCTATTTCCGAGCGCTGGAGGATGGCGCGCCGGTCGCCGAGCTGCAGCAGCGATTCCAGATCGAGCCGTTCTACATGGAACAGCTGCAGGAGCGCATCGAGGAGGCTCGCTCGGTCAGCGCAGAAGTGCCTTTCGAGAAGGGGCACGCGCTGTATCTGGCGATCGTTGCAGGTCACCTCCGGCGGTATCACTATCTCCGCGGGAGCGCCCTTTCGTTTTTCATCGACGATCGGGTGGTCGCCCGCTATTTCGCGGACTGGCGGCAACTGGTGCCGCCGCAGTGGGCGGACGCTGCCGCCGGCAACCATCTGCGTGAAAACTATGGTGGTGGCGTGTTCATCACGCATGCCCGGCTGAAGCAATTGCGCGCTGACTATGCAGTGGACAGCGCACTGGCTGCGCGCCTGGAGGAGCTGTTCTCCGATGGACGCCTGGTCGTTTTCTGGCGTGTTGTCGATGACGCGATCGCCAGCGGATGCGGATTGCTGGAGGCCAGCGAGGTGGTCGAGCCGAACCCGATGGATCTCAATGCATCGACCAGCTTGAGCAATCTGCTGAACTGCGCGCCGGATGGCGCGATGCTGTATGCGGAGGCCGCGGCGGCCCAGCTGGCGGAGTTCATGGCAGCGCACCCGGATATCGCATCGACTGCCGCTGCCGCGCCCGGTGCGCCGAAAGGGCGGTGGTGGGAGCGACTGTTTCGGCGGTGACCGGAGAGCATCCACGCATGGCGTGGATCTACTGGTGGGTGCCGACCGTTGGTCGGCACGATCCATTCGCGCCACGAACCCCGGCATCATCGATCCACACATGACGCACTCCAGTAGTTCCACGCCATGCGTGGATGCCCCAACAAAAAACCGCCCGGTCTCCCGGGCGGTTTTCGTTTCAGGCTACCGCGCGGGCGGTCAGTTGCCGGCGCCGGTCAGGCCACGCTTTTCCAGCAGCGGTTCGATCTGCGGCTCGTGGCCGGCGAAATCGCGGAACAGCTGCATGGCATCCACGCTGCCGCCCTTGGACAGCAGGGTGGCGCGGAAGTGGTCGCCGTTCTTGCGGCTCAGGCCGCCGTTGTCGTTGAACCACTTCTGGGTGTTGGCGTCGAGCACTTCCGACCAGATGTAGGCGTAGTAGCCGGCCGAGTAGCCGCCCATGATGTGGCTGAAGTACGGGGTCTTGTAGCGCGGCGGGACCGGCGCGTAGTAGATGCCGTCCTTCTCCAGTGCGGCGCGCTCGAAGGCCATCACGTCCTTGGCGGCCGGCACCTGGTCCGGGCCGATCTGGTGCCAGCGCTGGTCCAGCATGGCCGCACCCAGGTACTCGGTGGTGGCAAAGCCCTGGTTGAACTTGGCAGCGGCCAGCACCTTGTCCAGCAGCGCCTGCGGCATTGCCGAACCGTTCTGGTAGTGCTTGGCGTAGTTCTTCAGGATGGCCGGGTTGTCCGACCACATTTCGTTGACCTGCGAGGGGAACTCGACGAAGTCACGCGGCACCGAGGTGCCCGAGAAGTACGGGTACTTCACGTTGGAGAACATGCCGTGCAGGGCATGGCCGAATTCGTGGAAGGTGGTGTTCACTTCATCCCAGGTCAGCAGGGTCGGCTGGCCGGCCGGCGGCTTCGGGATATTGAGGTGGTTGGCCACCACCGGCTTGAAGCCGGTCAGCTTGGACTGCGAGACGTACGAATTCATCCACGCACCGCCACGCTTGGACGCGCGCGCATACGGGTCGAAGATGAAGATCGCCAGCTGGCTGCCATCGGCATCGAACACGTCGTAGACGGTGACGTCGTCGTGGTAGACCGGCAGGTCGGTGCGCTGCTTGAAGGTCAGGCCGAATTCCTGGCCCGCCGCGTAGAACACGCCGTTTTCCAGCACGTTCTTCATCTCGAAGTACGGCTTCAGCTGCGACTCGTCGAAGTTGTACTTGGCCTGGCGCACCTTCTCGCTGTAGAACGCCCAGTCCCACGGCTCAAGGGCGAAGGTCTTCTTGCCGGCGGCCTTCTGTTCCTTGTCGATCATCGCCTGCAGGTCGGCGGCTTCGCGCTTGGCGTTGGCCACGGCGGCCGGGGCCAGCTTGCCCAGCATCGCATTGACCGCTTCCGGCGTCTTGGCGGTCTGGTTGGTCAGGTTGTAGGCGGCGAAGTTCGGGAAGCCCATCAGCTTGGCCTTGTCGGCACGCAGCTGCATGATGCGCGAGACCAGCGCGGTGTTGTCGAACTCACCGCCGCGGCTGCCGCGGGTGGTCGAGGCTTCGTAGATCTTCTGGCGCAGGGCGCGGTTGGCCAGGTTGGTCAGCGGCGGCTGGCCGGTGGTGTTGAGCAGGGTGATCACGTACTTGCCGTCCAGGCCACGGGCCTTGGCGGCTTCGGCAGCGGCCGCGATCTGCTCCTTGGACAGGCCGTCCAGCTCCTTGACGTCGTTGACGGTGATCGCCGAGGCGTTCACTTCCGACTGCACGTTCTGGCTGAACTTGGTGCCCAGGTTGGCAAGTTCGGCGTTCATTTCCTTCAGCTTGGTCTTGTCAGCCTCGGACAGCTTGGCGCCGGCGCGCACGTAGTTGTCGTAGTACTTCTCGACCAGGCGCACGCCTTCGGCGTCCAGGCCCAGGGTGGTGCGGCTGTCATACAGCGCCTGGATGCGGGCGAACAGCTTGCCGTTCAGCGCGATCGCATCGCTGTGCGCGGCGAACTTCGCCGAGTAGTCGGCCTGCAGCTTCTTGCGGGTGTCGTTGGTGTCGGCACCGACCAGGCTGAAGAACACGGTGGTCGCGCGATCCAGAGTGTCACCGCTCTTTTCCAGGGCGATGATGGTGTTGTCGAAGGTCGGCTTGGCCTTGTTGTTGGCGATCGCCTCCACTTCCTTCAGCTGCTGCGCCATGCCGGCGTCGAAGGCCGGGGCGAAGTCGCTGTCCTTGATCTTGTCGAACTGCGGGAAGTGCAGCGGCAGCGGGCTTTCGGCGAAGAACGGATTGGCCTGCTGGGCGTTGCTGGCGGCGGCCGGGGTGGCGGCGCTGGCAGCGTAGGCGGGCAGGGCAAGGCCGAGGGTCATGGCCACGGCAAGGGCAAGGCGGGTGGTCAAGGTCGATACTCCGGTAAGGCAAACAAGGGCCCGAGGGTAACCCGGCCCGGCGCGCCCGCACTTGTGTCAAAAGGCATGTTGCCGGGGCCGGGCGCGGGTACCATGCATTCACCGCCCACGGCCTGCTGCCATGACCACCGCCTACGATTTCAGCTTCCGCGACCTCGACGGCCAGCCGCAAGCCCTGGCCCGGTACCAGGGGCACCCATTGCTGCTGGTCAATGTCGCCAGCCGCTGTGGCTTCACCCCGCAGTACACCGGGCTGGAACAGCTGTGGCAGGAGTATCGCGAGCGCGGCCTGGTGGTGATCGGCTTCCCGTGCAACCAGTTCGGTGCACAGGAACCGGGCGACGCGGCACAGATCCGACAGTTCTGTTCGCTGGACTATCCGGTCAGCTTCCCGCTGTCGGAGAAGATCGAGGTCAATGGCGAGGGTGCCGACCCGTTGTGGGCGTGGCTGTCACGCGAGAAGCGCGGCCTGCTGGGCAGTGCCCGCATCAAGTGGAATTTCAGCAAGTTCCTGGTCGACCGCCAGGGGCAGGTGGTGTCGCGGCATGCGCCCACCACCAGGCCGGAGCAGTTGCACAGCGCGATCGAAGCGCTGCTGTGAGATGAATCCAAAAAGGGGACGGAGGGGATTAAGTCGTTTGTGCACAAACGACTTAATCCCCTCCGTCCCCTTTTTGCTTACTTCTCGACGAACGCGCGCTCGAACACGTAGTGGCCCGGCTGGCCGATACGCGGCGAGACCTGGAAGCCACGGGCATCGAGCACGCTGCGCAGGTCGGCCAGCATCTGCGGGCTGCCGCAGATCATCGCGCGGTCGTTCTCCGGGCTCAGTTCCGGCAGGCCGAGGGTGCGCTGCATCTCGCCGCTTTCCATCAGCTGGGTCAGGCGGCCCTGGTTGGCGAACGGCTCACGGGTGACGGCCGGGTAGTACAGCAGCTTGTCGCCGATCATCTCGCCCAGGAACTCATGCTCGCGCAGTTCCTTCTCGAAGTAGTCGCGGTAGGCCAGATCCTTCTCGTAGCGCACGCCGTGGCAGAGGATCACCTTCTCGAAGCGCTCGTAGGTTTCCGGGTCCTTGATGACCGACAGCCACGGCGCCATGCCGGTGCCGGTGCCCAGCAGATACAGGTTCTTGCCGGGGTGCAGATCGCTGATCAGCAGGGTGCCGGTGGGCTTCTTGCCGACCAGCACCTTGTCACCCGGCTTGATGTGCTGCAGGCGCGAGGTCAGCGGGCCGTCCTGGACCTTGATGCTGAAGAACTCCAGATGCTCTTCCCAGTTGGCGCTGGCGATGGAATACGCACGCAGCAGCGGCCGCGCCTCGGTTTCCAGGCCGATCATCACGAACTGGCCGTTCTCGAAGCGGAAACCGCTGTCGCGGGTGAGGGTGAAGCTGAAGTAGGCATCGGTCCAATGACGGACCTCAAGCACCGTTTCGGCGCCAAAAGCGGAGGACATGGGCGTATCTATCGGAAGTCGTCGGGGTGATTCTATCTCAAATGAGACAGGTTCTCATTAGGCGGAACGAGAGGCGTTCTCAGCGGTAACCGGCCGCCTGCAGCTCGAACAGCTCGGCATAACGACCGCCCTCGGCCATCAGCTGCTCGTGGGTGCCGCTGGCCTCGATCCGGCCATCGGCCAGCACCAGGATGCGATCAGCCATGCGTACCGAGGAAAAACGGTGGGAAATCAGCACTGCGGTGCGATTATCCGCCAGTTCCCTGAACCGCTGGAACACCTCGAACTCACTTCGCGCATCCAGCGCCGCCGTTGGCTCATCCAGGATCATCACCTGCGCATTGCGCATCCATGCACGGGCGATGGCGATCTTCTGCCATTGGCCACCGGACAGGTCCACGCCCTGCTTGAAGCGGCGACCAATCAGCTGGTTGTAGCCGCCGGGCAGGTCGTCGATCACTTCCTCGGCCATGCCGCGCCGCGCGGCGTCGGCGATGCGTGCCTGATCGTCCATCGCCTCGACCTGGCCGACGCCGATGTTCTCGCCGGCGCTGAGGTTGTAGCGCACGAAGTCCTGGAAGATCACCCCGAGGTTGGCGCGCAGGTCGTCCAGGTCGTAGTCGCGCAGATCGCGGCCATCGAGCAGGATGCGGCCCTCGTCCGGTTCGTACAGCCGCGCCAGCAGCTTGACCAGGGTGGTCTTGCCGGCACCGTTTTCGCCGACCAGGGCCAGCACTTCGCCGGCATGCAGCTGGAAATCAAGATGGCGTACCGCCCACTGTTCGGCATCCGGGTAGCGGAAGCCGACGTTCTCGAACACGAAGCCCTGGCGGATCGGCTGCGGCACGCGCACCGCGCCCTCGCGCGAATGGATTTCCGGCTGGATCTGGAAGAACGAGAACAGGTCATCTAGGTACAGCGCCTGGCTGGCCACCTGCGAGAACCCGATCAGCAGGCCTTCCAGCAGCTGGCGCAGGCGCAGGAAGCTGCCGGCGAGGAAGGTCAGGTCGCCAATCGAAAAGTCGCCGCGCACCGTGCGCCACGCAATGTAGGCATAGGCGGTGTAGTACCCCAGCGTGCCCAGCGCAGCCAGCAGCGTGCCCCAGAACGCGCGCCGCCGTGCCAGTGCGCGGTTGGCCTGGAAGAGTGCTACAGACAACCTGCGATAGCGTTCCACCAGGAAGCGATGCAGGTTGTAGATCTTCACTTCCTTGGCCGTTTCCACGCTGGCACCCAGCTGGCGCAGGTAGTCGAGCTGGCGGCGCTCCGGCGTCCACTGGAAGTTGAGGCTGTAGCCGGCTGCATTGAAGTGCGATTCACCGATGAAGGCCGGCACCAGCGCCAGCACTAGCAGCAGGATCAGCCACGGCGCATAGACCAGCAGGCCGATGGCGAGGCTGGCCACGGTGATCGCGTCCTGTACCTGGCCGAACAGCTGGCTCATCAGGTTCATCCGGCCCATGGTCTGGCGCCGTGCTCGGTCCAGCTTGTCCTGCAGGTCCGGGTCTTCGAAATCCTCCAGATCCAGCGTCGCCGCGTGCTCCATCAGCCGGATGCTGGTGACGTTGGCGAACAGCTCCGAGAGCAGGGCATCGGCGTAGCTGACCAGCCGGCCGAGCAGATCCGAGGCGATGGCCAGGCCGAATTCCAGCGCCAGCAGGCCCAGCAGCGGATTCAGTATGCCGCTGGACAGTGCCTCGCCCAGCGGCGGGAAGCCAGCGTCGTGCTGGCTCAGGTGCAGGGCGCTGTCGATGATCAGCTTGCCGACGTACAGCATCGCCACCGGCAGCAGCGCACGGATCAGGCGCAGCCCCAGGCTGGCCAGGGTGAGCGCTGGGCTGGTCTTCCAGACCATGCGCAGGAACGGCGGCAGGTTGCGCATCGCCTTGAAGCGTTGGCGCAGGCTGGGTTTCTTCGCGGCGGCAGCGCCAGCGGTGGGGGTAGCAGGCATGCGCGTATTGTGCGCGCCTGACGCGTGCAGATGGGGTCAGTGCAGGCGTGTGGCCGCGCCGGGGTCAGAGCCCTTTGCAGCGCAAAGGGATCTGACCTCATCAGCCCGAATCGGGTCAGAGCCCTTCGCAATGCGAAGGGATCCGACCCACCACATCCACGCATGGCGTGGATCTACCGTGTCGACCAAGGTCGACACCTACCCACAGCTGCAGGAAGCTGACCCGCCCGGCTGGCCTCCCTTTACGGCAGCGGCGGCAGCAAGCCGGCGCCCAGCCGGTTCCAGGCATTGATCACCGCAATGCCCATGCTCAGGTCACTGATGCCCTTCTCATCGAAGTGCGGCGCCAGTTCATCGAACGCGGCCTGCGACGGCGCACCGTGGGTCAGCCGGGTCAGCGCCTCGGCCCAGCCCAGTGCCGCACGCTCGCGGGCATCGAAGAAGCGGCTTTCGTGCCAGGCCGGCAGGGTATCGAGCTTGCGCGGCTCGATGCCGCCCTTGCGCAGCGTGGTGGCATGCATGTCCATGCAGTAGCCGCAGCCGTTGAGCTGCGACACGCGCAGGAACACCAGTTCCATCAGGGTCGGATCGATCGAGCTGTCATGCACCGCCTTGCTGGTGGCCAGCAGGCCCTTGAAGGCCTCGGCTGCCAGGCGGGTGTAAGGGACGCGGGGAGAGGCGTGGTCGGACATTTTCGGCTCCACGGCGGCCACGATGGCCGCCTTTCACTATCAGGACGCCGCAGTGTCGTCGCGTGTGACAACCCCCGGCAACTTTTCCGGATTCAACACGCTGTACACGTTTGCGATGCGGCCATCGACCACCTCGATGGTGGTGACCGAGTGCAGGCGATCGCCGACAAAGCGCAGGATCGCAGGCTCGCCGTTGACATAGCCCAGCTGCGCCGGATGCGCCGCGCCACGGCGGGCGATGGCCCAGAACAGGCGTCCGATGCGTTCGGCGCCCAGCAGCGGGCGGATCGCCGCGGTAACCACGCCGCCACCGTCGGAGACCAGCAGCGCGTTGGCGTGCAGCAGGGTCTGGATCGCTTCGCTGTCGCCGCGCTGGGAAGCGTCCATGAAGCGTGCCAGCAGCTGCCGGTGCTGGCTGGCATCGGCATTGAAGCGTGGCCGCCCAGACTGCAGGCGCTGCCGGGCACGGTGCACCAGCTGCCGGCAGTTGGCCTCGCTGTGGCCGATCAGCTCGGCAATCTCGCGGTAATCGTGGTCAAAGGCCTCCTTCAACAGAAAGGCGGCGCGCTCCTCGGGGCCGAGCTGTTCGAGCAGGGTCAGGAAGGCGACCGAGATGTCGTCGGCCAGCGCATGCAGCTGCGCCGGGCCGGGCGCCGGATCCGGCTCCAGGCTGACCGCCAGCGGCTCGGCCAGCCATGGGCCGACGTAGTGCACGCGCTCGCGCTTGGCCGCGCGCAGCCGGTCCAGGCCGAGCCGGGTGGTGGTGGTGACCAGCCAGGCTTCGGGGTCGCGGACGGCCGCCGGGTCGGCGCCGGACCAGCGCAACCAGGCATCCTGGACCACGTCTTCGGCGTCGGCGCGACTGCCGAGCAGGCGGTAGGCCAGCGCCATCAGGCGCGGACGGTGGGTCTGGAAAGCGGTTTCAGCGTTCATGTGGGCAAGGACGCCGCAGTGGCGCGTGGCGTGACAGAGGGTGTGCGTGGATATTGCCGGCCAGCGGCCGGCACTACCACCCCGCGGCCGGGGGAGGGGGTAAAATGGGCGGATTACCCCCGCCAGCCTCCAGCAAGCGAGCAAGTCGTGACATCGATCAAGCAGGAAGACCTCATCCAGTCCATCGCCGACGCGCTGCAGTACATCTCGTACTACCACCCGGTCGACTACATCAAGAACCTTGCCGCCGCCTACGAGCGCGAGGAGTCGCCGGCCGCGAAGGAAGCGATGGCGCAGATCCTGATCAATTCGCGCATGTGCGCGGAAGGCCACCGTCCGATCTGCCAGGACACCGGCATCGTCACCGTGTTCCTGGAAATCGGCATGGACGTGCGTTGGGATGACGCCACCATGGGTGTGGAAGACATGGCCAATGAGGGCGTGCGCCGTGCCTACATGCACCCGGACAACAAGCTGCGCGCCTCGGTGCTGGCTGATCCGGCCGGCAAGCGCATCAACACCAAGGACAACACCCCGGGCGTGGTCAACGTCAAGGTGGTGCCGGGCAACACTGTCGACGTGATCGTCGCCGCCAAGGGCGGTGGTTCGGAAGCCAAGACCAAGTTCGCCATGCTCAACCCGTCCGACTCCATCGTCGACTGGGTGCTGAAGACCGTGCCGACCATGGGCGCCGGCTGGTGCCCGCCGGGCATGCTCGGCATCGGCATCGGCGGCACCGCCGAGAAGGCGATGCTGCTGGCCAAGGAAGCGCTGATGGAGCCGATCGACATCACCGAGCTGCAGGCCCGTGGTGCATCCAACCGCATTGAAGAGCTGCGCCTGGAGCTGTACGAGAAGGTCAACGCGCTGGGTATTGGTGCGCAGGGCCTGGGTGGCCTGACCACCGTGCTCGACATCAAGATCAACGACTACCCGACCCATGCGGCCAACCTGCCGGTGGCGATGATCCCGAACTGCGCGGCCACCCGCCATGCGCACTTCACCCTGGATGGCAGCGGCCCGGTGATGCTGGACCCGCCGTCGCTGGAGGACTGGCCGAAGCTGACCTACGATTCGTCCAAGGGCACCCGCGTGGACCTGGACACGATCACCCCGGAGGACGTGGCCAGCTGGAAGCCGGGCCAGACCCTGCTGCTCAACGGCAAGCTGCTGACCGGCCGCGACGCCGCGCACAAGCGCATGGTCGACATGCTCAACAAGGGCGAGGAACTGCCGGTCGATCTGAAGGGCCGCTTCATCTACTACGTCGGCCCAGTCGATCCGGTGCGCGACGAAGTGGTGGGCCCGGCCGGTCCGACCACGGCGACCCGCATGGACAAGTTCACCCGCCAGGTGCTGGAGCAGACCGGCCTGCTGGGCATGGTCGGCAAGGCCGAGCGCGGCCCGGCGGCGATCGAAGCGATCCGTGACAACAAGTCGGCCTACCTGATGGCGGTCGGCGGTTCGGCCTACCTGGTGTCCAAGGCGATCAAGGCGGCCAAGGTGGTCGGTTTCGCCGACCTCGGCATGGAGGCGATCTACGAGTTCACCGTGCAGGACATGCCGGTGACCGTGGCGGTGGATTCCACCGGCGAGTCGGTGCACAAGACCGGCCCGCGCGAATGGCAGGCCCGCATCGGCAAGATTCCGGTGGTGGTGGAGTAATTCCGCACGTTTCGTTTCAGACAACGGCGCCCGTGTGGCGCCGTTGTTGTGTGGTGAGGGTTAACGAACCTGCAGCATCTGCTCTGCTAGGCTCGGCGCGACCTCACACAGGACGTGTTCATGGGCCTGCATCGATTCATCGCCGTTGCGCTCCTGCTGGTCCTGGCCGGCTGCAGCACAACCTCATCCTACGAAGGTGCGGATTTCTCCGCCTCCTCGCAGTGCCGCGTGCAGTGCCAGGCAGACTATCGCAGCTGCATGGCGCGGGGCAGTATCGGCAGCAACGACTTCAGCTGCGAACAACAGATGGTGCCGGCGCCGGACAAGCGCTGCAAGGACGTTGCCAACCCCGAGCTGCGCCGTTCCTGTGAACTGAAGACGCACGACTGCGCGATACGCACGCCGATCATGTCCTGTAGCGAAGGCCGCGATACCTGCATGAGCCGCTGCGGCTGAGCAGTGACCGCCCGTGTGGGCGCATAATCGGCCGATCCACCTGCACGGGATCTTCCGCATGAGCACCACGCTGTATGGTTCAACCAGTACCGCCGCGCTGGTAGTGCACTGGCTGCTGATCGAGCTGAGTATCGAGCACGAACTGGTGCTGCTGGATTTCGACGCGCGCGAGCACAAGTCGGCGGAGTACCTGGCGCTGAATCCGGCCGGCGTTGTGCCGACGCTGCTGATCGATGGCTTGGTACTGACCGAAGCGGCGGCGATCGCACTGTATCTGGCTGACCGCCATCCGGAAGCCAACCTGCTGCCGGCACTGGGTACGCCGCAGCGCGCCGATGCCTACCGCTGGATGTTCTGGTGTGCCAATACGCTGCAGCCGGCCTATCGGGCCTGGTTCTATCCGCACGAAATGGCGGGCGAGGCAAATATCGAAGCGAGCCGCGAGATGGCCCGTCAGCGCCTTGAGGCGGCCTGGCAGCATGTGGCCACGCACCTGCAGGCGCACGGACCGTATCTGCTGGGCGACGCACCCTGCGTGGTCGACTACATGCTGGTGATGCTGATGCGCTGGTCGCGCAACATGCCGAGGCCCAGCGACACCTGGCCGGTGCTCAAGGCGCATGCCACGTCGATGAAGGCGCGCCCGGCGTTCGCCGAGGTGTACCGCCGCGAAGGCATCACCGACTGGCTGTAACCAGAAAAGGGGACGGAGGGGATTAAGTCGTTTGTGCACAAACGACTTAATCCCCTCCGTCCCCTTTTTCCGTTACAGGATCTCCAGCACCGTTTCCGGTGGGCGGCACAGCCGCGTGCCCTTGGGCGTGCGCACCACCGGGCGGTTGATCAGCCGCGGGTGCTCGGCCATCGCCGCCAGCAAGGTGGCCTCGTCCGCATCTTCCAGGCCCAGTTCGGCGAACTGCGCTTCCTTGCTGCGCACCAGATCACGCGCGCTCAATCCGGATTCGGCCAGCACCTGGCGCAGCGTGGCCACGTCGGGTGGGTTGCCCAGGTACTCGATCACCTCCGGCTCGAAGCCGGCATCGCGGATCAGCTTCAGTGCGCCGCGCGAATTGCTGCAGGCCGGGTTGTGCCAGATCGTCACGTCCATCAGAACCACTCCAGCAGGGACACGCCCACGCCCACGTAGGTGGCCTTGTGGTTGTAGTCGATCAGGCTTTCGCCGTAGCCGTCGAAGATCTGCACGTGGCCGCGCAGCAGGTTGCTGATCGGGAAGCCGTAATCCAGCTGCAGGGCACCGTGCGAACGGCTGCCGGTGCGCAGCGAGTGGCGCGCCATCAGTGAGACTTCGTGGCCGTTGCGGTTCCAGGTCAGGGTCGCGTCACCGCGGCCCATGTAGTCCTCGATGTCCGGATTGTTGTCGTCGCTGCGGGTCTCGGGAATGCGGTACCACGGGCGCAGCACCAGCGCCCAGTTCTCGCGGTCCAGGCCGATGTTGAGCATCACCCGGTTCCAGCTGCGCGACAGTGGGTCGGCACGGCCGTTGGACTGGTGATTCAGCGCGATGCCGGTCATGCGCCCACGCCAGCCACCGATCGAGTAGCCGTTGCGGAACACCATCATCACTTCCGGCTCGTAGTTGGTTTCGCGGAACGGGCGCGAATCCTCGCCGTTGTAGGCCTGCCAGCGCGAGCTCTGGGTGTAGCCGGCCCAGATGTCGCCGTTGTCGCCGAACAGGTTCTCGGCGATCTTGGTCTTGAAGCTGATCTGGAACTTCAGCTCGGCACTGTCCAGCACCTGCGGCGTGGTGACCGTGTTGGCCGGATTCGGCGAATGCGGCGTGGTGTTGCGGTCGCTGGTCCAGAACGCGGGCAGCAGGTATACCGGCTTGTACGCACGCAGCTGGAACGGGCCCAGTTTGGAGTCTTCGGCCAGTTCCCAGCGGCTGTCCAGCAGCGAACCGCGGCCGGCGTTGGCCAGTGCGCTGTCCGGTGTTGCCGGACGGAACAGGTCGCTGACACGTTCGCGCAGCTTCTCCTCGCCCTGGCTCACACGCGCAGTCTGGCGCTCTTCGCGACGGGCCTGCGCGGCCGCCTCGGCAGCGGCGTCGGCCGCAGCGGTAGCCTGCGGGGTGTGTGCGAACAGGCGGTCATAGCAGGCCAGGCGTGCCGCGTCGGTGGTGATGGCGGCACAGGCAGCCGGCGAGGTGTCGGTGCCGGGCGCGAATTCCTGCGCGGCCAGCGGAGCACTGGCCAGGGCCAGCGCCAACGGCGCAAGGCGGGGAAGCAGCGGGGGGAGGGTCATTCCAGCAGGCCCTTCGGTGAATACGGGGATCGCACAGTGTGGCGGCTGCACCGGATCACGGCCAGCCCCCACGGTTTATGCACGGCCACGGCGTGCGCAGGGCGTGAAGACGGAGGCGCTCACAGGAACCAGGCGAAGGCGAACAGGCCCAGCATCGCGATCACCACGGCCAGTTTCAGCGCCAGGCCGAGCAGGATGCCAAGCCAGGTGGCCAGCCCGACCTTGGTTGAGCGGCCGAGTTCGCGGGTGTGCCAGTACTCGCCCAGCAGGGCTCCGATCAACGGCCCGGCGAACAGGCCGATCGGCATGAAGAACAGGCCGACGATGCTGCCGACGAAGGTGCCCCACAACGCCTTGCGGCTGGCGCCGACCCGTTGCGCGCCGACCACGGTGGCCAGCACGTCGGCCAGCAGCGACAGCAGGGTCAGTACGCCCAGCGCGACCAGCGTGGGCCAGCCGACGTGCGCGAAGCCGTCGGCCCAGGCCGCCAGCAGCAGTCCGATGAACACCAGAGGGATCCCGGGCAGGGCCGGCAGGATGATCCCGGCGATGCCGACGAGGACAAAAATGACCGCTAGCAGATATAAGATGAATGAGAGTCCCATGCTGTCCCGTATGGTCGCCGTTTTGGGGTTGACAGTGAAAGATTTTGCCAGTTGCTTTTTCGTTTTGGGCGGGTTAAGTTGCAGTCGCTGAGCTTGGCAAGGTCACCGTGGATCGTGGCCTGATGAAGCAAGATCTTCCCGATCCGCTGCATCGATGCACCTCGCTTCCCCCTTGCTTGTCAGCCGCCCAACAGGCGTTTCCAACAACAAGAGAGAGTCAAAGGGAGTTAGTGAGATGGCTGATCGCGAGACCGGTACCGTAAAGTGGTTCAATGATGCGAAGGGCTTCGGCTTCATCAGCCGGCAGAATGGCGAGGACGTGTTCGTGCACTTCCGTGCCATCGAGACCCAGGGCTTCAAGAGCCTCAAGGAAGGCCAGGCTGTGAGCTTTGAAGTCGTGCAGGGCCAGAAGGGCCTGCAGGCTGACAAGGTCCAGCCGGTGTAATACCCGCCGCCAGTCGGCATGAAAAAGGCCCGCGCAAGCGGGCCTTTTTCGTTGGCCTGGTTTTCCCTGGCCAAGGCCCGCCGTGGATCAGCGCAGGATGACCTTGCCGTTGACCACGCGCACATAGGTGTTCTCGCGGATGCCGCCGAGGTCACGCTGATTGACCACGATGGTGCGGCCATCGTCCATGCGCACGCTGATGTCGTAGGTGTCGCTGGTCACGTTCTTCTGGATCTGGTTGCCGGCCAGGGCGCCACCGACCGCGCCTGCAGCGGCGGCGATGTTCTTGTTGCCACGGCTGCCGCCGGTATGGTCGGAAATCTCGTGGCCGGCCACGGCGCCGACGATGCCGCCGAGGATCGCGCCGGTGGCGCTTGGCGCGGTGCGGCCGGACTGCACGGTGTTGATGCGGGTGACGATGCCGCAGTCGGCGCAACGGCCCTGGTTGTAGCCCCCGTTGTTGCCGTAGCCGCCGTTGTTGTAGCCGTTGTTGTAACCGCCGCCACCGTAGCCGCCGGGGGTGGCACAGCCAGCCAGGGCGAGGGTTGCGATGGCACTGGCAGCGATGAGCTGGATCTTCATGGGGCGTCTCCTGGCCGTGAAGGCGGGTGCGTTGGGTGGTACTGCGTCATGCAGCAGGGTGGACGAATCCTCTCCTTTCGAACGTGAACAACGCGCCAACCATGCGCGCCCTGACCGGCTGCAGGATGAATGCGGCTCAGCGGAAGTCCTGATGGCAGGCGCGGCAGTCGGCCTGCAGTGTTTCCACCACTTTCGCCAAGGCGGTGCAGTCGCTGGGCGGCGCAGCCAGAGAGGCGTTGAGGTTGCCGCGCAGCTGGCTGGCGTGCTGCTGGAACTGCGCACTGTCCTTCAACCCGGGAAAGGCCAGGTCCAGATCGTTGGACAACAGGCGTATGGCCTGCAGCCGCGGAACGCTGTCGGCCAGGCTGCAGCGGTTCTGCTGCTGGGCCTGCTGCAACAGCTGCGACTGCCGTTGCATCACCTGCATGAGGCTATCCGGGAACGGGTCACGGCGGGCCTGCAGGGCACGGCCCACCATCACCGTGGCAATCAGCCCGATCAGCAGGCCCAGGCACAGCACGAACAGGTATCGATAGGCAGTGGACGGGGGGCGGGGCGGGCTGGCGTTCATGGCGGGCTCTCCGGTGCAACGGTGGGTTCGATGCCAGCGCGCTGTAGGCACCGGCGCCTGCACGTTAAAATAGCCCGATGAACGAACAGGTCAAACAACGCTTTGCCGGCATCGAACGGCTGTATGGCGTGGGCGCGCTCGAGCGCCTGCAGGGCAGCCGCGTGGCGGTGGTGGGCATGGGCGGCGTCGGCTCGTGGGTGGTGGAGGCGCTGGCACGTTCGGCGGTCGGCCACCTGACCCTGATCGATGCCGATGACATCTGCGTGTCCAACACCAACCGGCAGCTGCCGGCGATGGAAGGCAACTACGGGCGCAACAAGGCCGAGGCGATGGCCGAGCGCTGCCGCGCGATCAATCCGGAGATCGAGGTCGAAGCGGTGCAGGCGTTCCTGACCGTGTCCAACATGACCGAGCTGCTGGACCGTGGTTTCGATCTGGTGATCGATGCCTGCGACAGCTTCCGGGTCAAGGTCGAGACGATCGCCTGGTGCCGCCGCCGCAAGCTGCCGCTGCTGACCGTGGGCGCCGCCGGTGGCCGCACCGATCCGACCCTGGTGCGGATCCGCGATGTCTCGCGCACCGAGCACGACGCCATGCTGGCGCTGATCCGCAAGAAGCTGCGCAGCGAGTTCAACTTCCCGAAGAACGCCAAGCGCTACTTCGGCGTGCCGGCGGTGTACTCGCTGGAGAACGTGAAGTACCCGCAGGCCGACGGCAGTGTCTGTGGCCTCCGCCCGAACCTGGGGGCCGATGCGGCACTGAAGCTGGATTGCGGTGCCGGCCTGGGCGCGGCGACCCACATCACCGGCGCGTTCGCCTTCGCGGCGGTGGGCAAGGCGTTGGAAATGCTGCTGGAGCCGAAGAAGGTCAAGGCCGAAGCGGTCGAGGATCACGCCGACGCGTGATCGGTAGCGCCGGGCCATGCCCGGCGTAGGGTCCACCGCGGTCGTTACAGCGTGCCGACCAAGGTCGGCACCTACCGTTACATCGTGGGCAGGTTGAACAATCGCCGAGCATTTTCCGTCGTGGCCTGCGCCAGCGCATCCAGGTCCCTTCCGCGCAGCGCCGCCACATGGCGGGCGATGACTGCCAGCCGCGCCGGCTCGTTGCGCTGGCCGCGGATGCCGGCGTCGGGCTGGTCCGGGGCGTCGGTCTCCAGCAGCAGTTGTTCCAGCGGCATCTCGCGCACCAGTCGCTGCAGTCGCTGCGCGCGCTCGTAGGTCAGCGGTCCGCCCAGGCCCAGCAGGAATCCATGCCTGTGCAGCTGTGCGGCCTGTTCGGGGCTGCCGGAGAAGCTGTGCACCACGCCGCGCAGGCCGCCGATGCGACGGATCGCGGCGATCACCGCATCCACCGCGCGCCGCGCATGCACGATCACCGGCAGCTCGAACTCACGGGCAAGTTCCAGCTGGCCGATGAAGTACGCCTGCTGCGTCTCTGCATCCAGGCCTTCGACAAAGAAATCCAGGCCGCATTCGCCGATCGCGCAGGGGCGTTCGCGCTCGATCCATTCGCGCAGCTGGGGCAGGTGCCCGGGCCGGTGCTCGGCCAGGAACATCGGATGCAGGCCATAAGCGGGGTACAACCCCGGGGCCTGCTGGCAGACCTCGCGCAGCTTCGGCCAGCTGGCCGCGGTCACCGCCGGCACCACCTGCTGGTGCACGCCAGCCGCCTGCGCACGCTCGACCACGGCGGCGCGGTCACGGTCGAACTCGCTGGCGTCCAGGTGGCAGTGGCTGTCGACCAGCAGGCTCAACGCTGTTCCAGCGACGGGGGCGCCGTGGAGGCGTTGCGGCTCTTCCAGTTGGCCAGCAGCAGGGTGCCGAAGCCCAGCACCAGCTCATCAATGAACGGAATCGGGTCCGGAACGAACAGGGTCAGCACGAACAACCCGGCGGTCAGCTTGAACAGGGTGGGGTAGCGCAGCCGGCGCGCCCATTGCAGTACCGGCAGCAGCATCGGGTTGGCCATGGCGGGGTCCTCGTGGGGAATATGCAAACGCTACCACGGGCCCAGCATTTCCCGATGCTGAATGGGTTACGGGAATGAGCAGGAAATGTGGAGATTCCGTTCAGGCAGCGCATGCTGCAATCTGCCCCGAGAACGTTGCGGACGGTCCGCAAGGAGCAGGTCATGAAAAGCACAACTACAACTGTCCTGGTCGCAGCGGGCGCGCTGCTGGTCGGTGGCATCGCCACCGCCGCCTTCATGAAGAGCGGCGACACGTCGCCCGATTCCATCAGCGCCGGAACCCCCAATGGTGAATCGCGCCTGGTCGACGGCAACGCCGCTGACGATGGCGCACGTGCTGACACGCTCGACCCGTCGGCGCCGCGCGGCCTGGAATACGCCGACGTGCTGAAGGTCGACCCGATCACTGAGAAGCAGAAGGCCTATGCCACTGTGATTGGTACCGATGCGGTGCGTGAGACCTCCACCACACAGACCCCGCATGAAGTCTGCCAGGACGTGACGGTGCAGGAGCGCCTGCCGGAGCGTGATGGCAACGTCGGTGGCACCGTGGTCGGCGCCGTGGTCGGTGGCCTGCTCGGCAACCAGGTCGGTGGTGGCAACGGCAAGAAGGCCGCGACCGCGGCTGGCGCCGTGGCCGGTGGCTTCATCGGCAACCAGATCGACAAGCGCCATGTGGGTGGCCGTGTGGTCAACCGCACCGAGCGCCAGTGCCACACCGAGACCGCAACGTCCGAGTCGAGCCGCGTCACCGGCTACAACGTGACCTACCGCAACGAGGACGGCACCACCGGCACCATGCGCATGGCCAGCAAGCCGGGCAACCGCATCGCCATGGGCACCAACGATGTGGTCAAGGGTTACAACGTGACCTATCGCTATGACGGTGCAGAGAAGACCGTGCGCCTGGACAACAAGCCGGCCAGCGATCGCCTGCCGGTGGTCGATGGCCAGCTGGTCACGCAGACCGCGGCCGCCGGTGCTACCGCCGCGACCCGCCAGTAATCCATCCGCACCACGCAGTACCTGACGGGCCGGCACATGCCGGCCCGTTTCGTTGGGGACGCCGATGTTCATCCGCGCCGGATGTGGGTCTACCATCATGGGCCTTCCCATCACTGCGACATGGAATCGGCATGAGCATCTTCGACCTGCGCCTGGAAACCGAGCGCCTGATCCTGCGTCCACCGCAGCGTGACGACTATGAGCCGTACCTGGCCTTCTGCGCCGACGAAGAGGTGATGCGCACGCTCGGCGGTGTGCAGCCGCCCTCGGTCGCGTGGCGGGGCTTCTGCAGCCTTGCGGGTGCCTGGCAGCTGTTTGGTTTCTCGATGTTCAGCGTGATCGAGAAGTCCAGCGGCGCGTGGGTCGGCCGGATGGGACCGTGGCAGCCGCAGGACTGGCCGGGCACCGAGGTCGGCTGGAGCATCCGTCGCGCCAGCTGGGGCAAGGGCTATGCGCCGGAAGCTGCCACGGCCGCGATCGACTGGGCGTTCGACACGCTGGGTTGGGATGAGGTGGTCCACACCATCGCCGAGGACAACGAGAACTCCCGCGTGGTCGCGCGCAAGCTGGGCAGCACGCTGCTGCGCATGGGTGAGCTGCCGCCGCCATACAACGACAAGCCGATGCAGATCTGGGGGCAGTCGCGCGAGCAGTGGCGGCAGCGCGCACGCTGAGCGTTGCCCGGTAGTGCCGGCCGCTGGCCGGCAACCTCTTGGCAGGATTCGTGCGATTGCCGGCCAGCGGCCGGCACTACCAGGGTGCCATGCTGCACCCGCGCTTGGCATTCACCGGTGCGCTTGCCAGACTGCCCGCAGCCGGCCGCCGGCCGGATTCGATGGAGCAGGCAATGCTGGAAGAGCGCATCCCGCTGACGGTGCATGGCATGTCGGTCTCGGGTAACTGCCACAAGGTCCGCCTGCTGCTGGAGCAGCTCGGCAGCCGTTACCGCTGGGTGGAAGTGGACAGCGCCCATGGCCAGACCCACACCGCTGAATTCCTCGCGCTGAATCCGAACGCCAAGGTGCCGTTGATCGTCCGCGACGATGGCCGCGTGCTGACTGAATCCAATGCGATCCTGTTCTGGCTGGCCGAAGGTACCCCTTACCTGCCCAGCGACGGCTGGGAGCGTGCGCAGGCGTTGAGCTGGATGTTCTTCGAGCAGTACACGCACGAGCCCTGCGTGGCAGTGGCGCGCTTCATCCGTGGCTGGACCGCACTGGATTCACCGCGCCGCGCTGAACTGCCGCGCCTGCACGAGCGCGCCGCCAACGCGTTGGCGGTGATGGAGCAGCACCTGCGGCAGGCGCAGTGGTTCACGGGCAGCGAATACGGCATCGCCGACATCGCCCTGTTCGCCTACACCGATGTGGCGGGCGAGGGTGGCATCGCGCTGGATCTCTTCCCGGAGGTGCGCGGCTGGCTGCAGCGCGTGCGCGCGCAACCGCGCTTTCTGCCGATGCCGGCAGTGACCGCCGAAGTGCGCTCACGATTCGAGGCCGCGTGACTCTCGCCAAGGTGACCCCCACAGGGTAGCGCCGGGCCATGCCCGGCGGAATGCAACAACGACACGGAGGGTGTTCGATGTTCGCTGTGGTTCCAGATCCGATTCCCGCACGCATGCGCGTGCTCAACCGCGCCGAAGTGTGCGATGTCAATTTCCTGGATGCAGTGCGTGGCTGGCGCGGGACTCCTCGCCCGCGACCGGCCCCGGACGCGCCGATCCTGCCGGGCAGCACGCTCACCGCCGCTGCCTTCGACGACCTGTTCGATTCGCAGCTGGCCAGTCGCCAGCTGGACCTGATGGCGCGCGTGCTGCGCGTGCAGAACAAGGTCTTCTACACCATCGGCTCTTCCGGTCACGAGGGCAATGCGCTGCTGGCGCGGGCCTGCCGGCATACCGATCCAGCGTTCCTGCACTACCGCTCCGGTGCGTTCATGGCCGAGCGTTCGCGCCAGGTTCCGGGCATCGACCCGCTGCGCGACGCTGCGCTGTCGTTCGCTGCCAGTGCCGATGATCCGGCCAGCGGGGGACGTCACAAGGTGTGGGGCAGCAAGCCGTTGTGGGTGCTGCCGCAGACTTCGACCATCGCTTCGCACCTGCCCAAGGCGCTGGGTACCGCGCTGGCCATCGAGAGTGGCAAACGGCTGGGCCAGCCGCTGCCGATCCCGGCCGACAGCATCGTGCTGTGCTCGTTCGGCGATGCTTCGTCCAACCATGCCACCGCGCAGACCGCGTTCAATACCGCAATGTGGTCGGCCTACCAGAAGCTTCCGGCACCGATCTTGTTCGTCTGCGAGGACAACGGCCTGGGCATCTCGGTGAAGACGCCCGAAGGGTGGATCGCCGAGCGCTTCAGCCATCAGCCGGGGCTGGACTATTTCTTCGCCGATGGCCTGGATCTGGCGGTCGGCCACGCCCAGGTGCAGGCCGCAGTGGAGCACTGCCGGCGCACGCGGCGGCCGACCTTCCTGCACCTGCGCACCACGCGCCTGATGGGCCACGCCGGTACCGACTTCGAAGTGGAATGGCGGGCGTTGCCGGAGCTGTGTGCGGCCGAGGCGCAGGATCCCCTGCTGCGCTCGGCGCAGATCGCACTGGAATCGGGCTGGATGGATGCGGCGGCGATCGAGGTTGCCTACGAGACGATGCGCGCGCGCTGCATGGCCGCTGCTGCAGAGGCTGAAGGGCGACCCCGGCTGCAGTCATTGGAAGAAGTGATGGCGCCGCTGGCTCCGTACACGCCGGCAGCGGTGCAGGTTGAAGCCGAGCGAGGGCCGCCCGCCGACGCGCGCGAGGCGCTGTATGGCGGTGCCGACGCCCTGCCGGAACGGCAACCGCCACGGCATCTGGCCATCCAGATCAATCACGGCCTGCAGGAGCTGCTGGCGAAGTATCCGCAGAGCCTGCTGTTCGGCGAGGACGTGGCGCAGAAGGGCGGTGTCTACACGGTCAGCAAGGACCTGCAGCGCCGCTTCGGTCCGCGCCGGGTGTTCAACACCCTGTTGGACGAAACCATGATTCTGGGCATGGCGCAGGGCCTGGCCAACATGGGCATGCTGCCGATCCCGGAAATCCAGTACCTGGCCTACCTGCACAACGCCATCGACCAGCTGCGCGGCGAAGCGTGTTCGCTGCAGTTCTTCTCCAATGACCAGTACCGCAACCCGATGCTGGTGCGCGTGGCCGGGCTGGGCTACCAGAAGGGCTTCGGCGGCCACTTCCACAACGACAATTCGATCACTGCGCTGCGCGACATCCCCGGCCTGGTGGTCGGCTGCCCGTCGCGTGGCGACGATGCGGTGATGATGCTGCGTACGCTGGCAGCGCTGGCGCGGGTGGATGGCCGGGTGGCGGTATTCCTGGAGCCGATCGCGCTGTACATGAGCAAGGACCTGCACGAACCGGGCGATGGCCAGTGGCTGTTCGACTACCCCGCGCCCGGCCAGGCGCTGGTGCCGGGCGAGGGCCGGGTCTACGCGCCGGACGCCGGCGACCTGGTGGTCTACACCTATGGCAACGGCGTGCCGATGGCGCTGCGTGCGGCACGGGCAATCGAGCAGCAGCTGGGTTGGCAGGTGCGGGTGGTCGACCTGCGCTGGCTGGTGCCGCTGGATGCCGGCTTCATCGCCGCACAGGCCGCCAGCGCCCGGCGCGTGCTGGTGCTGGACGAGGGCCGCCACAGCGGCGGGGTGGGCGAGGGCGTGGTCACCGCACTGGTCGAGGCCGGCTTCGGCCACCTGCCGCTGCGCCGGGTCTGTGGTGCCGATACCTATACGCCGCTGGCGGGGGCAGCAATGTTCGGGCTTCCAAGCGACAATGCGGTGATTGGCGCCGCCCTTGAACTGGCGCAGGAACCCTGATGCATGTGTGGATTGGCGGGAATGTTGTTGCCGGCGCCGGTGGCGTCGGCCGAGGTGCTGCAGGCGCAGGTCCTGGCCATGGGCGAGGCGCTGCACCACCGCGGGCCGGATGATGGTGGCAGCTGGGTCGATGCTGGTACCGGCATCGCGCTGGCACACCGCCGCCTGAGCATCCTCGACCTGTCCCCGCTGGGCCATCAGCCGATGGCCTCGGCCGATGGCCGCTATGTGATGGCCTACAACGGCGAGGTCTACAACTTCGCCGCGCTGCGCGCCGAACTGGAGCCGCTGGGCCACACCTTCCGTGGCCACTCGGATACCGAAGTGCTGTTGGCGTCGATCCTGCAGTGGGGTATCGAAGACACCCTGCAGCGCTGTAACGGCATGTTTGCCATCGCCCTGTGGGACCGCCAGGAACAGTGCTTGTGGCTGGCCCGCGACCGCGTCGGCAAGAAGCCGCTGTACTACGGTTGGGCCGGTGACACGCTGGTGTTTGGTTCCGAATTGAAGGCGCTGTGGCAGCACCCGGCCTTCGACAACGACATCGACCGCGACGCACTGACCCTCCTGCTGCGGCTGGATTACATCCCGGCACCGCACAGCATCCACCAGCGCTGCTACAAATTGATGCCGGGCCGCGTGCTGCGCCTGGATGCGGCCACCGTGGCCGCCGGTGCGGCCGTGCATCGCCCGGAACAGGCGCAGCGCCCGTACTGGGATGCGCGTGCTCGCATGCAGGCGGCGCTAGCTGCGCCGTTCCAGGGCCGCATCGAGGAAGCCGAGGAGCAGCTGGACGGGCTGCTGCGCGACGCGGTGGCGCTGCGCATGGTGGCCGATGTGCCAGTGGGCGTGTTCCTGTCCGGTGGCACCGATTCCTCGCTGGTGGCAGCACTCATGCAGGCACAGAGCGGGCAGCCGGTGCACAGCTTCAGCATCGGCTTCACCGGCTCCGGCCACGACGAGGCGCCGTTGGCCAGGGAGCTGGCTGCGCATCTGGGCTGTGATCACACCGAACTCTACGTCAGTGGCGCCGATGCGCTGGCGGTGGTGCCGCAGCTGCCGTCGATGTTCGATGAACCCTTCGCCGATGCTTCGCAGGTGCCGACCGCGCTGGTCGCCCGGTTGGCACGGCAGGGCGTGACCGTGGCGTTGTCCGGTGATGGCGGCGACGAATTGTTCTTCGGCTACACCCGCTACGTGCGTGCGCTGCGCAACTGGCAGATGCTGGGCCGTGTGCCGGGCCCGCTGCGGCGCTGGATGGGCGCACGCGCGCAGCAGCAGGGCGAGGCCTCGCGTACCGGTGGCCTGGCCGCGCTGCTGGCCGAGTCCGGCGCGCGTGGCATTGGCGATGTGTACCGCAACCGTATTTCGCGCTGGCGTGACCCGGCCGCTGCAGTACCGGGTGCGCAGGCGGCAGGCAGTTTCTACGACCTGGCCGACCCGCTGCACGGCGCCGGCACCCCGGCCGACGCGATGATGCTGGCCGATTATGTGACCTACCTGCCGGATGACCTGCTGTGCAAGGTCGATCGCACCTCGATGGCGGTCAGCCTGGAGGCGCGTGCGCCGCTGCTGGACTGGCGCGTGGCCGAGTTCGCCTGGTCATTGCCGCTGGGCTTCAAGCGCAGTGAAACCACCAGCAAGGTGCTGCTCAAGCGCGTGCTGGGTCGTTACGTGCCGCAGTCGATGGTGCACCGGCCCAAGCGTGGCTTCGGCGCGCCGGTCAGCGACTGGTTGAAGGGCGACCTGCGGCCGTGGGCCGAAGATCTGTTGCAGCCGGCGCGGCTGGAGCGCGAGGGCGTGCTGTCGGCGGCGGCCGTGCAGCCGCTGTGGCAGCAGTTCCTCGGCGGCCAGCGCAAGTGGCATACCCATCTGTGGAACGTGCTGATGTTCCAGGCGTGGCAGGCGCATTGGCGGCAGGTGCGCGCGACTGTCACCGGCGGCTGATCTTCACCGGCCTGCACGGGCCCGGCGACTAGGCTGGGCCTCCCGCACCGTGAGGAGTCTGTTCCGATGTCCGTCCCCACCATCGCCGTGTTCGTTGGCAGCCTGCGCAAGGATTCCTGCAACCGCAAGCTGGCCCATGCGCTGGAGAAGATCGCCGGCGACCGCGCGCGCTTCCAGTACGTGCAGATCGGCGATCTGCCGCTGTACGACCAGGATTTCGATGCGCACTACCCGGCGCAGGGAACGCGCCTGAAAGACCAGGTGCGCGCCGCCACGGCCGTGCTGTTCGTGACCCCTGAATACAACCGCTCGGTGCCGGGCGTGTTGAAGAACGCCATCGACATCGGCTCCCGCCCGTATGGCGACAGCGCGTTTGCTGGCAAGCCGGCGGCGGTGATCGGCGCCTCCATCGGCCAGATCGGTACCGCCGTGGCCCAGCAGCACCTGCGCAACAGCCTGGCGTTCCTGGACATGCACGTGCTCGGCCAGCCCGAGGCGTTCATCCATTTCAAGGACGGACTGATCGATGCCGATGGCACGGTCCACAACGAGGGCACGCAGAAATTCCTCCAGGGCTACGTGGACCGCTTCCTGGCGCTGATCGCGGTGCACACCAAGGGCGGTTGAGACCGAGGGGTCAGAGCCGACCCCAGCCATGCCCGGGGTCGGATCCCGTCGCGCAGTGGCGGGCTCTGACCCCACGTCCAGCTGGGCGGGCCGGAGCCCGCACGTTGCACGGGATCCGACCCAGGGGCGTTGATCTGCGATAATGCATGGCTTGGGCGCCGCAACGGCGTTCATCGCAGGCAGTGCGACGCCCCCATGCCAGTCTGGCCAGGTACCGGCGGATATCCCCCGTTTTTCCACGGCTTATCCACAGGCTTGTCCATGGTCGCCGGGGTCGGTGCATGCCTACACTCGTCTGGCCACTTTCGTAGGAAACACCGCAGCATGTCCGCCCGTTCCGGCTTCCGTTCCAACCGCAGAGAGCGCGGTGATGGCTTTGATCGTGATCGCGACGAGTCGCGCATCGATCAGTTGCGTGTGCCGCCGCATTCGGTGGAAGCCGAGCAGGCGGTGCTGGGTGGGCTGATGCTGGCGCCGGAGGCCTATGACCGGGTCAACGACCAGCTGACCGAGGGCGATTTCTATCGCCGCGACCACCAGATGATCTACCGCGCGATCCGGGAGCTGTCCGAACGTGAACGTCCGTTCGATGCGGTGACCCTGGGCGAGTGGTTCGAATCGCAGGGCAAGCTGGAGCTGGTCGGCGATGGTGCCTATCTGATCGAACTGGCCAGCACCACGCCGTCGGCGGCCAACATCGTGGCCTACGCCGAAATCGTGCGTGACAAGGCGGTGCTGCGGCAGCTGATCCAGGTCGGCACCGACATCGTCAACGATGGCTTCCAGCCTGAAGGCCGCGACAGCAGCGAGCTGCTGGCCTCGGCGGAAAAGAGCGTGTTCGCCATCGCCGAGCAGGGCGCGCGCGGCCGTACCGACTTCGTGGCCATGCCTGGCGCGCTGAAGGATGCCTTCGAGGAACTGCGCAACCGCTTCGAGAACGGCGGCAACATCACCGGCCTGCCGACCGGTTACAACGACTTCGACGCGATGACCGCCGGCCTGCAGCCGACCGACCTGATCATCCTCGCTGCGCGCCCGGCCATGGGCAAGACCACCTTCGCGCTGAACATCGCCGAGTATGCGGCGATCAAGTCGAAGAAGGGCGTGGCGGTGTTCTCGATGGAAATGTCGGCCTCGCAGCTGGCGATGCGCCTGATTTCCTCCAATGGCCGCATCAACGCGCAGCGCCTGCGTACCGGCCAGCTGGAAGACGAGGACTGGAGCCGCGTCACCAGCGCGATCAAGATGCTGAAGGAAACCAAGATCTTCATCGACGACACGCCGGGCGTGTCGCCGGAAGTGCTGCGTTCCAAGTGCCGCCGCCTCAAGCGTGAACATGATCTTGGCCTGATCGTGATCGACTACCTGCAGCTGATGAGCGTGCCGGGCAACAGCGAGAACCGCGCGACCGAAATCTCGGAAATCTCGCGTTCGCTGAAGGGCCTGGCCAAGGAGCTGCACGTACCGGTGATCGCGTTGTCCCAGCTCAACCGCTCGCTGGAAACGCGTACCGACAAGCGCCCGGTGATGGCCGACCTTCGCGAATCGGGCGCTATCGAGCAGGACGCGGACATGATCGTGTTCATCTACCGCGACGATTACTACAACAAGGAAAATTCGCCGGACAAGGGCCTGGCCGAGATCATCATCGGCAAGCACCGTGGTGGTCCGACCGGCTCGTGCAAGCTGAAGTTCTTCGGCGAGTACACCCGCTTCGACAACCTGGCCCACGATTCGGTCGGTTCGTTCGAGTAACGGACGTTCGTTTGGGGCACGGACACAGGCCGGCCCCAGCACCATTCGGAACATCAACGTTCCGTATGTGGCGTGTAAATGACATGTAACGAGACGCTTTTAGGATTCTGCCGCCGCTTTCCCCTTTTGACGCCGCCCTTCGGCGTCCAGCGCGCCCAAGGAATCCGCCTCCATGCCGTCCCACGCTCCGCTCCGCCGCAATCTGCTGGCCCTGCTGGTCTGTGCTTCGCTCCCGTCTCTGGCTGCCGCTGAAACCGCCCCCGCCGCCGACGTGCAGTCGGCCACCACCCTCGATTCGGTCTCGGTGATCGGCCGCGGCGAAGCACGCCAGGTGCAGCGCGTCACTGCCGAGGACATGAAGGTGCTGCCGCCCGGTGCCAACCCGCTGAAGCTGCTGGCAACCAAGCCGGGCGTGCATTTTGAGTCGGCCGATGCCACCGGCGCCTACGAATGGTCGACCACCATCAGCCTGCGCGGCTTCAACCAGAACCGCCTTGGCTACACCCTCGATGGCATCCCGCTGGGCAACATGGCCTACGGCAACAGCAACGGCCTGCATATCAGCCGCGCGGTGATCAGCGAGAACCTGGGCGGTGCCGAGGTCTCCACCGGCATCGGTGCGCTGGGCACGCCGTCCACCAGCAACCTCGGCGGCGTGTTCCAGTTCTATTCGATCGATCCGTCCACCGAGTACGGCGTGGTGCTGGCACAGAGCTTCGGCAGCGACAGTGCGCGCCGCAGCTATGCGCGGCTGGATACCGGCGACCATCAAGGCTTCGCTGCCTACCTGTCAGGTGTCTATTCCGAAGGCGACAAGTGGAAGGGCAAGGGTTCGCAGGAGCTGAAGCAGTTCAACGGCAAGGCCACCTACAACTTCGGCGTGGACAGCAGGATTACCGCGCTGTTCAATGCGTCGCGCCGCGTCGAGGCCGACTACCAGGATCTGTCGCTGGAGATGATCGACCGCCTCGGCTGGGACTGGGACAACTACGCGCCGGACTGGGATCGCGCGGTCGCCGCCGCACGCGGCAAATTCAGCGGCGGCGTCAACAGCCCGTGGGATGCGTACTACTCCGGCCACGGCCTGCGCAACGATGACCTGTCCAGCATTGCCGGCGATTTCGGCCTGAATGAATCGATGCGGTTGAAGGTCAATGTCTACAACCACAGTAACCGCGGCCAGGGCCACTGGTTCAGCCCGTCCAATCCGTCCAACCCGGGCACCAGCCGCGAGATTCCGATCTCGATCCGCACCACCGAGTACGCGATCGACCGCACCGGCGTGACCTCGGCGTTCACCTGGAATGTGGGCGGGCACGAGCTGGAGGCCGGCCTGTGGTACGAGGACAACGGCCACAGCGTGCAGCGCAACTTCTACTACATCGACGGCCCGATCACCGACGACTTCTTCCTGCGCAATCCGGACCAGCGTGTGTGGCACCAGCGCTATACCACCATCACCCGCCAGTTCTACGTGCAGGATCGCTTCCGCCTGTTCGATGATCGCCTGACCATCGACATCGGTGCGAAGTCGCCGCACACCCGTACCAGCGTGCGCACGCCGCTGGGCAGCTACGCCAACAACAGCAGCCTGACCTCGAAGAAGGGGCTGCTGCCGCAGGCCGGCTTCAACTTCAAGCTCAACGAAGGCAATGAGATCTTCGGCTCGTTCGCCAAGAACATCGCCGCCTATGCACTGGGTGTCGGCAGTCCGTTCAACGTGCCGCAGGCGGCATTCGACAGCAGCGCGAAGAACCTGAAGCCGGAACAGTCGCGCACCATCGAGCTCGGTTGGCGTGGCTACGGCCGCGGCTATGAAGCCTCGGTGGCGGTGTACGACGTCAAGTTCGACAACCGCCTGCTGGCCATCGCGCAGTGCGTGGGCATCCTCGGTTGCCCGGCACTGTTCTCCAACGTCGGTTCGGTGACCAGCCGTGGCGCCGAGGCAACCTTGCAGCTGAAGCCGATGCAGGACCTGACCTGGTCCAATGCGCTGTCCTGGAATGACAGTACCTACGACAATGACTATGTGAACAACGGCGTGGTGCCGACCCGTGGCAAGAAGACCGTCGATACCCCGGAATGGATGTTCGCCAGCACCCTGGCCTGGACCCCAGGCCCGTGGGACATGCGCCTGGCCGCCAACCACGTCGGCAAGCGCTACGTGACCTACACCAATGACGTGTCGGTGCCGAGCTACTGGCTGGTGAACGCTTCGGTGGCCTATGACTTCGGTAAGCTGGGTCCGGCGCAGAACCTGACTGTTGCGCTGAACCTGACCAACCTGACCGACAAGCGCTACCTGTCCTCGATCAACACCAATGGCACCTACGCCGCTGACCCGACCCGCAGCCTGGCGACCATGCAAGTCGGCGCGCCGCGCCAGGTGATGGCCACCGCCACCGTGCATTTCTGATGCGCGGGCCTGTCGATCCGGAAAGCCGTCGTCGCCTGCTGCGCATGGCGTGGCAGGGCACGGGGGCGGCGATCGCGCTGGCGGCGATGCCGGGGCTGGCCACGGCCGGCCCTCGGCCGCGGCTGGGGCGCGATCCGTTCACCCTCGGCGTTGCCGCCGGCGATCCGGATCCGCAGGGCGCGGTGCTGTGGACGCGGCTGGCCCCGGACCCGCTCAACGGTGGTGGCATGCCATCGCGGGCGGTGCCGGTGCGCTGGTTCGTGGCCGAAGATCCGGGCATGCGCCGGCTGGTGCAGCGCGGTGTTGCTGCAGCGGTGCCCGAGTTGGCCCATTCGGTACATGTGGAAGTCAGCGGCCTGCGCCCGGGCCGTGACTACTACTATCGTTTCGCCTGCGATGGCGATGAGGAAAGCGCGGTCGGTCATTTCCGCACCGCGCCGCTGCCGGACACGCAGCTGCAGCAGCTGCGGTTGGCGCTGTGTACCTGCCAGGCCTGGAACAGCGGCTACTACCCGGTGCTGCGCGATATCGCCCAGAGCGATATCGACCTGGTGCTGCATGCTGGCGACTACCTGTACGAGTACAGCCCGCTGCAGAACGCACGTGGGCGCGCACTGGATGCCGAGCGCTTCAGCGGCGAGACCGTCAGCCTGGAGCGCTACCGCGACCAGTACGCGCTGTACAAGCTCGATCCGGATCTGCAGGCTGCGCACGCCGCGCATGCGTTCGCGGTGATCTGGGATGACCACGAGGTGCAGAACGATTATTCCGGCATCCATCCGGAGAAGCCTGGTGTATCGACCGAAGACTTCATCGTGCGTCGTGCCGCCGCCTACCGCGCGTTCTACGAACACCTGCCGATGCGCAGCTCGCCGGCGGGCAATGGTGGCCTGCGCGTACACCGGCGGCTGCGCTACGGCGATCTGGCACAGTTGACCCTGCTCGATTGCCGCCAGTTCCGCCCGGCCAATCCCTGTGGCGTGGGCGAGTCGCCACGCTGTGATGCTGCACTGGACCCGCGCATGAGCATGCTCGGCACGGGCCAGGAGGCGTGGTTCGCGCAGTCGATGGCGGCCGCGCAGGGCACGCGCTGGAACGTGGTGGTGCAGCAGTTGCTGATGGCGCAGCTGCGGCTGGACGGTGGTACGCCACGCGAGCGCTTCTGGAATGACGCCTGGGATGGCTATCCCGCCGCACGTATCCGGTTGCTGCAGGCAATGCAGGCGGGTGGGCAGGGCAATGCCATCGTGCTGGGTGGTGACTGGCATTCCACCTTCGTCAACGACCTGAAGCTGGATTTCGACGCGGCCAGCGCGCCGGTCGTCGCCACCGAATTCATCGCCCCGGCGATCAGCAGTGGCGGCGACGACACGCCGTACGGTCCGTACTATGGACCGTCGATACCGCAGAACCCGCACATCCGCTATTTCGACGGCGACCGCCGTGGCTGGTGGAAGCTGCAGCTGAACCGGCAGACCGTGGACGCCGAACTGCGCTTCGCCGACAGCGTGCTGCGTGCGGACGCTGCGGTGCGCACCGCGGCGCGTTTCCAGGTGACCCACGGCCGTCCGGGCGCGGTCCCGGTGTAAATCCCTGCGGTAGTGCCGGCCGCTGGCCGGCAACCTCCTGAATCTCCGGTTTCCCCGCAATCGGTTTCATCGCCCCCAGCCCGGGTTTCGTCGCAAACCGTTTGCGGGCGGCCAGGGCGGGGCGCCAGGGTGTCCGCAGGCGGCAAGGTGCCGCCACAAGGAGACCGTGATGAAGACCCTGTTCGCGCTCGGTGTGTGGTGCCTGCTGTTCGTGCTGTGCTGGCCGCTGGCGATCCTCGCCCTGATCGCCTGGCCGTTCGTGTGGCTGCTGAGCCTGCCGTTCCGCCTGGTCGGCATCACCTTCTCGGCGCTGTTCGCGTTCCTGCGCGCGCTGTTCATGCTGCCGGCGCGCCTGCTCGGTGGCGGTCCGGTGGCCGCATGAGGGCGGTGCTGTTGGCCGCGCTGGCGCTGCTCGCGGGGCCGGCACTGGCTTCACCTCCAGCACCGCCATCGGTGTGGCTGGAGCGCCAGCAGACTGCCGCTGCCGACGAGGCGGATGCAGCGGCGGCCAAGGCGGTCAAACCCAAGGAGCACTGCCGGGTAGTGAAGGAATGGAAGGCGGGTGAAACCGTGGTCCAGCACCGGATCTGTGATGATCCGCCGAAGAAGCCGGCTGGAAAGGTGTAGCGCCGAGCTGATGCTCGGCTCTTTTCCCGGGATAGCCGAGCGTGGGCTCGGCTCTACATCATCAGCGCAATCAAAAAACCCCGCCGAGGCGGGGTTTTTGGATTGCTGGAGTGTGCCGACCAACGGTCGGCACCTACCCGGATGCAGATCAGTTCGCCTTGTGGATGGCGCGCTTGCTGACCGCCATCGCTGCGTCGTGGATCACTTCCGACAGCGACGGGTGGGCGTGGCAGATGCGGGCCAGGTCATCGGCCGAGCCGCTGAACTCCATGGTCAGCACGCCTTCGTGCACCAGCTCGGAGACGTTGGCGCCGACCAGGTGCATGCCGAGGATGCGATCGGTTTCGGCATGGGCCAGGATCTTCACGAAGCCTGCGGGCTCGATCATCGCCACGGCACGGCCGTTGGCGGCGAACGGGAAGCTGCCGGCCTTGTACGGGATGCCTTCGGCCTTCAGCTGGGCTTCGGTCTTGCCGACCCATGCCAGTTCCGGCTCGGTGTAGATGACCCACGGGATGGTGTCGAAGTTGACGTGGCCCGGCAGGCCGGCGATCAGCTCAGCCACCGCGATGCCTTCCTCGAAGCCCTTGTGTGCCAGCATCGGGCCGCGCACGCAGTCGCCGACCGCCCACACGCCGTTGACGCCGGTGTGGCAATGCGCATCGACTTCGATCTGGCCACGCTCGTTGATCTTGACGCCGGTGCCTTCGGCCAGCAGGCCCTTGGTGGCGGCGCGACGGCCGACGGCCACCAGCAGCTTGTCCACGGTCAGGGTCTTTTCGCCTTCGCTGTCGGTGTAGGTGACAACGACTTCCTTCTTCTTGCCCTTGCCGGTGATCTCGGTCTTGGAGACCTTGGCACCGAGGCGGATATCCAGGCCCTGCTTCTTGAACTCCTTGGCAGCGGTCTTGGCCACTTCGGCGTCGGCCACGGCCAGGAACTCCGGCAGTGCTTCCAGGATGGTGACTTCAGCGCCCAGGCGCTTCCACACGCTGCCCAGTTCCAGGCCGATCACGCCGGCGCCGATCACCGCCAGGCGGTGCGGCACTTCGGTGAAGTCCAGGCCGCCGACGTTGTCGACGATGGTATCGCCGTCGAACTTGGCGAACGGCAGTTCGATCGAATCCGAACCGGCGGCGATGATGACGTTGGTGCCCTTCAGCTCGACTTCCGAGCCGTCGTGCTGCTTCACCTTGACCACGTTGCCCGGCTGCAGTTCACCGAAGCCGTAGTAGGTGGCGACCTTGTTGGCCTTGAACAGCATGGCGATGCCGCCGGTGAACTGCTTGACGATCTTGTCCTTGCGGCCAACCATCGCTTCGACGTCCATCTTGGCATCCTTGAAGCTGATGCCGTGGTCGCCAAAGATGTGGCCCATGTTCCAGAACTGGCGCGAGGAATCCAGCAGCGCCTTGGACGGGATGCAGCCCACGCGCAGGCAGGTGCCACCCAGGGCCGGCTTGCCGTCCTTGCCCAGCGCTGCGTCGATGCAGGCGGTCTTCAGGCCCAGCTGCGCGGCGCGGATGGCAGCGTGGTAACCGGCCGGGCCGGCACCGATGACGACGACGTCGAATTGTTCAGCCATTGAATTATTCCTTGATGCATTACCAGAACCCCTCCGCGCAGGCGCGGAGGGGCGGGAGGTTTCTTACAGGCCGAACAGCATGCGGCCCGGGTTTTCCAGCTGGTTCTTGATGTCCACCAGGAACTGCACCGAGTCCTTGCCGTCGATGATGCGGTGATCGTAGGACATCGCCAGGTACATCATCGGCGCGATCACGACCTGGCCGTTCTGGGCGATCGGACGCTCCTTGATGGCGTGCATGCCCAGGATGGCGCTCTGCGGCGGGTTGATGATCGGGGTCGACAGCAGCGAACCGAAGGTGCCGCCGTTGGTCACGGTGAAGGTGCCGCCCTGCAGTTCTTCCAGGCTCAGCTTGCCGTCACGTGCCTTCTTGGCGTAGTCGGCGATGGTGCGCTCGATATCGGCGAACGACATGCGCTCGACGTTGCGCAGCACCGGCGTGACCAGGCCCTTCTCGGTCGACACGGCGATCGAGATGTCCGAGTAACCGTGGTAGATGATGTCATCGCCGTCGATCGAGGCGTTGACCAGCGGGAAGCGCTGCAGGGCATTGGCAGCGGCCTTCACGAAGAAGCTCATGAAGCCCAGCTTGATGCCGTGTGCCTTGACGAACTCGTCCTGCAGGTCCTTGCGCGCAGCCGAGACCTTGGACAGGTCGACTTCGTTGAAGGTGGTCAGCATGGCGGTGGAGTTCTTCGACTCCATCAGGCGTTCGGCGATGCGCTTGCGGATGCGGGTCATCGGCACGCGTTCTTCCGGACGTGCGCCACCGGCCTTGCCGGCGCCGCCGTTGCGGGCGAAGTTGACGATGTCTTCCTTGGTCACCGCGCCGCGACGGCCGGTGCCGTCGACGTCGGCCGGGTTCACGCCTTCGGTGATGGCGGTGAAGCGGGCGCCCGGCGGCAGGGTGTCGGCGGCCGACTTGGCAGCCGGGGCGGGAGCTGCGGCAGCAGCCGGAGCAGCAGCGGCCGGCGCGGCGGCAGCAGCCGGAGCGGCTTCAGCGGCCGGAGCCGGGGCAGCGGCCACGGCGCCTTCTTCGATGATCGCCACGACCTGGCTGGAGGTCACGGTCGCGCCTTCGGCGAACTTGATTTCCTTGATCACGCCATCGACCGGCGACGGCACTTCCAGAACGACCTTGTCGGTTTCCAGGTCAAGCAGGTTTTCGTCGCGCTTGACGGCGTCGCCCACCTTCTTGTGCCAGGTGGCGATGGTGCCGTCGGCGACGGATTCGGGCAGTACCGGGGCTTTGACTTCGGTGGCCATGCGGGAGCTTCCTGGTTTGTCTTCTAAATAGGGGGAGAGTTATTCAGCGAACGAGTCGTTGAACGGGTTGACCAGTGCATCGGCGACCAGCTGCTGCTGTTCGCGGACGTGGTCAGCCATGTGACCGGCAGCCGGCGAAGCCGAACGTGCGCGACCGGCGTAGTGCAGGTTCTGGCCATCGGCCAGGCAGAACTGCAGGTGGTGGCGGATCTGGTACCACGCACCCTGGTTCTGCGGTTCTTCCTGCGTCCACACCACGTCGGTGGCCTTGCCGTACTTCTTCAGTTCGGCAGCCAGCAGCGCACGCGGGAACGGATACAGCTGCTCCACGCGGATGATCGCCACGTCGTCCTGGCCACGCTTGGTCTGGTCTTCCAGCAGGTCGTAGTAGACCTTGCCCGAGCACAGCACCACGCGCTTGACCTTCTTGGCATCGGCATTGGCATCGCCGATCAGGTGCTGGAACTCGCCATTGGCCAGCTCGTCCAGGGTCGACACGGCCAGCTTGTGGCGCAGCAGCGACTTGGGCGACATCACCACCAGCGGCTTACGGGTGGTCAGGTGCTGCTGGCGACGCAGCATGTGGAAGGCCTGCGCCGGGGTCGACGGCACTACCACCAGCATGTTCTCCAGCGCGCACAGCTGCAGGAAGCGCTCCAGGCGCGCCGAGCTGTGTTCCGGGCCTTGCCCTTCATAGCCATGCGGCAGCAGCAGGGTCAGGCCGGAAATGCGGCCCCACTTGGCTTCACCGGCGGCGATGAACTGGTCGATCACCACCTGGGCGCCGTTGGCGAAGTCGCCGAACTGGCCTTCCCAGATGCACAGGGTGTTCGGATCGGTGGTCGAGAAGCCGTATTCGTAGGCCATCACCGCTTCTTCGCTGAGCAGCGAATCGATGATGGTGGCCTTCTCCGGCGAATCCACCAACTGCCGCAGCGGCAGGTAGTAGTTGTCGGTCTTCTGGTCGTGCAGGATCGCGTGGCGGTGGGTGAACGTACCGCGGCCGACGTCCTGGCCGACCAGGCGCAGTGCATTGCCTTCGTCCAGCAGGGTGGCGTAGGCCAGGTTCTCGGCAAAGCCCCAGTCGCCCGGGATCTCGCCAGCGGCCATCTTGCGGCGGTCGTCGTAGACCTTGGACACGCGCGAGTGCAGCTGCACTTCTTCCGGCACGGTGTTGATCAGCTTGGCCAGTTCGACCAGCTTGTTCTTCTCGACCTTGGTCGAGATCGGATCGGACAGCTTGCCTTCCAGCAGCTTCGGCCAATCGACGAACAGCGGGCTGCTCGGCGGGGTCTTCTCGACCTTCGCCAGCTCGGTGGTCACTTCACCGGCATCCAGCTTCTCGCGGTACGCGTCGACCATCGCCTTGCCTGCGCCCGCGGCGATCACGCCCGCCTTTTCCAGCTGCTCGGCGTACATCTCGCGGGTGGTGGCGTGCTTGCGGATCACCTGGTACATCAGCGGCTGGGTGATCGCCGGCTCGTCGGCCTCGTTGTGGCCCCAACGGCGGTAGCACATCAGGTCGATGACCACGTCCTTGGCGAACTTCTGGCGGAACTCGAAGGCCAGCTGTGCAGCGAACACCACCGCTTCCGGATCATCGCCGTTCACGTGCAGCACCGGGGCGGCGATCATCTTCGCCACGTCGGTGGCATAGCGCGTGGAGCGCGTATCCAGCGGGTTGGAGGTGGTGAAGCCGACCTGGTTGTTGACCACGATGTGCACGGTGCCGCCGACGGCGAAGCCGCGGGCCTGCGACATCTGGAACAGTTCCATGACCACGCCCTGGCCGGAGAAGGCCGCGTCGCCGTGAATCAGGATCGGCATCACCTGCTTGCGCGCGGTGTCCTTGCGGCGCTCCTGGCGCGAACGCACCGAGCCGGCCACGACCGGATCAGCGATTTCCAGGTGCGACGGGTTGAACGCCAGCGCCAGGTGCACCGGGCCACCGTCGGTGGCCACGTCGGCCGAGAAGCCCATGTGGTACTTCACGTCACCGGCCGAGGCGTGCTCGTCGTGCTCGAACTTGCCTTCGAATTCGTCGAACAGCTTGCGCGGGTTCTTGCCGAGGGTGTTGACCAGCACGTTCAGGCGGCCGCGGTGGGCCATGCCGACCACCACATCCTTGACGCCATCCTTGCCGGCGCTGCGGATGATGGTGTCCATCATCGGGATCAGCGAGTCGCCGCCTTCCAGCGAGAAACGCTTCTGGCCGACGTACTTGGTGTGCAGGTAGCGCTCGAGGCCTTCGGCTGCGGTCAGGCGCTCCAGCGTGCGGCGCTGGGTGTCAGCGTCCAGCTGGTAGTTGCCGCCGGCCAGTTCCAGCTTCTTGTAGATCCACTGGCGCTGCTCGACCTCGGAGATGTGCATGAACTCCGCACCGATCGAGCCGGTGTAGGTCGCCTTCAGGCGTGCCAGCAGGTCGCGCAGCTTCATGCGCGGCTGGCCGCCGACGCCGCCGGTGCTGAACTCGCTGTTGAGGTCGCCATCGGACAGGCTGTGGAACGGCAGGCCCAGGTCCGGGGTGTTGACCGGAGCAGCCAGGCCCAGCGGATCCAGGCGGGCGTCCAGGTGACCGCGCGAACGGTAGGCGGTGATCAGGCGACCGACATTGCGCTCACGCTCGTCGCCTGCACCGGTGCCGGTGCCAGCTTTCAGCGCATCCTTGGCTGCGTCCGCGATGTGGGAGATGACAGCCGAGTGGGGAATGTCACCTGCTTCGCGGCCCTTGAAGCCGTCGAAGTAGGTTTTCCATTTGGGATCGACACTATCCGGGGAGACCAGGTACTGCTCGTACAGGTCCTCGACATAGGAGGCGTTGCCGCCGGCGAGTTGCGAAGATTGCGCAAACTGCTTCAGTTGATTGTCCACGATGGAGGGTGCTGATTCGCTTTGTGGGGTATGGCTTCAGAAGGACCCGGCACGAAGATGAATAGCCATGCACGGGCGCGTTCAAACAGCCAAATTGTACCCCCAACCGGACACGAAGGGGCACCACCAAGGGCATCGCGCGTCCCCCGGTGCCGCTTCCAGACAGGTTGGGTCAGCTGCGCTGGCTCAGATGCCGAGCGCGCGCAGTTCACTGCAATCGCGTGAACGGTCCCATATGCGCTGCAATTGCTGCTCGAACGGCTGCGAACGTGCCGGTAGCGCGATGCCGGCCTCGCCGTCGAGCCGATGCTCGATCAGACGAAAGTAGAAGTCGCCGGCATCGTTGAGCAGGCAGGCCGAGGCCAGCCCACGGTCGACCGGGTCGGTGACCTCGCGGAACTGGATCACGCTGGGCAGACGCTGGGCCAGCGCCAGCAGTGGCGCTCCGGCTGAGGCGATCGCAGCCGCATCGTGCACGATCACCCGCAGCTGCTTGTCGTGGCGGGCGGTGGCGAAGCGACGCAGGGCCGCCTGCACCGGCGGCGCATCCAGCAGGCCCGGATCCAGCTGGCGGCTGTGCAGCCACAGCTGGCGGCGGGCGCGACGGATGATGGCGGTGGTGATGGCCAGCGCCTCGGCGCGGTTGTCGATGGCGCTGGCGGCGTCCAGCCGGCGGCGCATCTGCTGGTGACCGATGCCGGCCTCCTCGAACACCTCGCCTTCGGGCAGGAAGCCCTGGCGGGCATAGAAATCGCGGGCGGGCAGCTGGGCGTGCAGGTGCAGCTCGGCCAACCCGAGCCGCCGCCCGGCCTCGACCAGCGCCTCCAGCAAAGCCTCGCCCACCCCATGGCTGCGATGGCTGGCCAGCACCGCCATGCGGCCGATGCGGCCGTCCGGGGCCAGCCGGCCGGTGCCGACCGGCTGCCCGTCGCCATCCAGCGCCAGCACATGGGCGCTGACCGGGTCCAGCGCGTCGCGTTCCAGCTCGGCGGCGATGCCCTGTTCCTGCACGAACACGCGCTGGCGTACCTCGTGGATGGCGACGTGGGCATCGGCGTGACTGACCTGCTGGACCCGGATCATGGTGGCGACTCAGGCGCGGCCAGCACCGCTGTCGTCTTCCTCGTCGTCCTCGAAGTTGACGATGACCTCGATGCCGTCGTCGTGCACGGTCACGGAGTGGACATCGTCGGACACCGCGTCAGCGTCGATCGCATCCACGCGGTCACGGCCTTCGACGACTTCGCCGAGTACCACGGCATCCTCACCGTCGTCCTCGTCTTCGGCCTCATACATCTCGTTCGGGTCGATCAGCTGGAACACACCGCCGACCAGCAGCTGCTGGACCGCAGCGCGGCCCTTGTCGGACAGGCCGCGGTAAGCGGCGGCGTCCAGCTGTTCGGCACCGGCCAGGCGCTGCGCGTCCTTGACCGGCAGCGCGAAGTCCCGGCCGCTGACATACAGGCTGGCGCCACGCTTGGCCCGGCGCCAGGCCAGGCGTGCCCACGGGTGGCGCTGCAGCAGCAGGCCGGAGGCCAGCGCCTCGATCACTTCCTCCGGGGCCGGAGCAGCCTGGTGGGGCATCACTTCGCCGGCCGCGCGGTAGGTGGTGATGAAGCGGCCGAACCAGTCACCCAGCTTGTCCGGATCGTTCATGCGGATGGCGTTGAGCGCGGTGATCACCCGAGCCATCGCCACCGTGTCGATTTCGTTCGGGTCGGCCGGTACCTTCAGGTCGCCATCCTGGTAGCGGATGTTCTCGTCGGCATCGGCGATGAGGGTGTCCAGGTAGTCGCTGATCAGCTCGGCCGACGCTGGCGCGCGCATGCCGAACGAGAAGGTCAGGCAGGGGTCTTCGGCGACGCCGTGGTGCGGCACGTTCGGCGGCAGGTACAGCATGTCGCCCGGTGCCAGCACCCAATCGTGGGTCGGCTTGAATACCTTCAGCAGCTTCAGCTCCACGTCGGGGCGGAAGCCCAGCGGCGGCTGCTTGCCCTTGATCGATTCACTGGCATCGATCTGCCAGCGGCGGTGGCCCTGGGCCTGCAGCAGGAACACGTCGTACTGGTCGACGTGGGCACCAACCGAGCCACCGGTGGCGGCAAAGCTGATCATCACGTCATCCATGCGCCAGCGCGGCAGGAAGCTGAAGTGCTCGATCAGCGCACGCACGTCCTTGTCCCACTTGTCCACGTCCTGCACCAGCAGGGTCCAGTCGCGGTCGGGCAGGGCGGGGAAGATCTCTTCCTGGAACGGGCCGGTGCGTACGCGCCAGCCATCCTGGGTCTTGTCATGCTCGATCAGGCGGGCCAGCACGCCTTCTTCGCAGGCCAGGCCGGCCAGGTCTTCCGGCTGCACCGGGGTCTGGAAATCCGGGAAGGCGTTGCGGATCAGCAGCGGGCGCTTCTGCCAGAAATCGCGCAGGAAGGTGGCCGGCGCCATGCCCAGCGGCTGGCCGGGGCGGGCGGTGACTTCGATGAGGGGGGCGGAGGACTTGCGGGCGGCCATGGGGGAATCCTTGCAGCGGAAAGCGGGAGGGGCGGCGCGGCGGGCCGCCAAGGCCTCCATTGTCCGACGTTCGCCGGGATTGCGCACGTGCGCGGGTTTGTCGCGGGGTGTCCGGCCAACGGCGGAGCCCCTCGTGGCGGGGTGGTTCAGAATCAAAAGCCGCGCTTGGCCGGGCGGGTGGGCCATGCAGGGGACGCTGCAAGTACGTCCTTGTAAGCTCGATGGCGCCATCCATGGCGCCAACGCCCCTGCATGGCCCACCCGCCCGGCCCCTGACAGTTTCCTGCGCGGCCCGCCACGGAATGGAAGAAGAAAAGCAAGGCAAAAGCGGGTCGCGCGCTGCGCTTGCTCATGCTCCTGCGCTCGTGGGGTCAGATCCCTTTTCCAATGGAAAAGGGATCTGACCCCATCGGACAAACGAAAGAGGGACGCGGCGAAGCCGCGTCCCTCTTTCAAATTCCGTCCCGACAACCCACTGCTCTTCGATCCGTCACCGAAAATCTGTCAGAGGTGGGTCGGGATGGGCCAGCGGGACCGTTGGCGCCATGGATGGCGCCATCGAGCCCCCAGGGATGGGTTTACGGCGTGTCCCGCTGGCCCATCCCGACCCGCCCAGCTAGCGGCAATCCAGAGCCGCTCTTGACGTTGCTGTTGTTGTTGCCGTTGCTGTTGCTGTTGCCTGCCGCAGGCAGCGCCCGCGGCCGCCGCCGCAAAGGAAACCCCTTAAATCTTCTTCGCCAGCGACTCGGCCAGACCGGTGTAGCTGCCCGGGGTCATCTCCAGCAGGCGCTGCTTCGCATCCGCCGGCAGCTCCAGCCCCTGCACGAACGCGCGCATCGACTCGGCGGTGATGCCCTGGCCGCGGGTCAGCGCCTTCAGCTGTTCGTACGGGTTCGGCAGGCCGTGGCGACGCATCACCGTCTGCACGGCCTCGGCCAGCACTTCCCAGGCTGCATCCAGATCGGCGTCCAGGCGCTGCGGGTTCACTTCCAGCTTGCCCAGGCCCTTGGCCAGCGAATCCAATGCCACCTGGCTGTGGCCGAACGCGGTACCCAGTGCACGCAGCACGGTGGAGTCGGTCAGGTCACGCTGCCAGCGGCTGATCGGCAGCTTGGCGCTGAAATGCTCGAACAGCGCATTGGCAATGCCGAAGTTGCCTTCCGCATTCTCGAAGTCGATCGGGTTGACCTTGTGCGGCATCGTCGACGAGCCGACTTCGCCTTCCTTCAGGCGCTGCTTGAAGTAGCCCAGCGAAACATAGCCCCAGATGTCGCGCGCCAGGTCGATCAGGATGATGTTGGCGCGGCGCGCGGCATCGCCGATCTCGGCGATGTTGTCGTGCGGCTCGATCTGCGTGGTGTACGGGTTGAACACCAGGCCCAGGCTGGTCACGAAACGCTCGGCGAAGGCCGGCCAGTCCACGTCCGGGTAGCTGGCGATGTGGGCGTTGTAGTTGCCCACCGCGCCATTGATCTTGCCGGTCAGTTCGACCGCGGCAATCTGCTTGCGCTGGCGTTCCAGGCGGGCGACCACGTTGGCCAGCTCCTTGCCGAGGGTGGTCGGCGAGGCGGTCTGGCCGTGGGTGCGCGACAGCATCGGCTGGCCGGCCTGGGCGTGGGCCAGGCTGCGCAGGGAGGTGGCGATGCCATCCAGCGTCGGCAGCACCACCTCGCGGCGGGCTTGTTCCAGCATCAGGCCGTAGCTGAGGTTGTTGATGTCTTCGCTGGTGCAGGCGAAATGCACGAATTCCAGCGCCGGGGCCAGTTCGGCGTCGTCCTTCAGCTGTTCCTTGATGAAGTACTCCACCGCCTTGACGTCATGGTTGGTGGTGCGCTCGATCTCCTTCACGCGCGCGGCCTGGGCCGGGCTGAAGCTGGCGGCCAGGGCGCGCAGGCGTGCGATGGCGGCGTCGGAGAACGGCGCCAGTTCGACGATGCCCGGTTCGGCGGCCAGGGCCAGCAGCCATTCCACCTCGACCGTGACGCGGGCCTTGATCAGGCCGTACTCGGAGAAGATCGGGCGCAGGGCGTCGACCTTGCCGGCATAGCGGCCATCGAGCGGGGACAGGGCGAGCAGGGCGGAATCGGACATGTCGGCAGGGCTGGGGCGAGCGGCGGGGGCCATATTCTACGACGCGTGGCTTTCGCATGCTTGGTAGCGCCGGGCCATGCCCGGCGGATGGTCGCCGCGCTGCGCGCTCGCCGGGCATGGCCCGGCGCTACCCGTGTAAACGGCCCTGCGGACGGAACGATCTGGCCCGTCCCCGTCATCCCGTGTCACCGGCAAGGGAGTATCGTTGGCGCAGCCGCCAGCCCGGGAAGCGACACCCTGCCAGCCGCCGCTTCCCTTTCCCCAACTGAAGTAGTGCGGAGTTGATGCAATGAGCAAAGCTGCAAGCAAGGGTTTCAGAATCGAACACGACAGCATGGGCGAGCTGCAGGTGCCTGCGGACGCCCTGTGGGGCGCACAGACCCAGCGTGCCGTGCAGAATTTCCCGGTGTCGGGCCAGCGCATGCCGCGCGGTTTCATCCGCGCGCTGGGCCTGGTCAAGGGCGCCGCCGCGGGCGTCAACGCCGAGCTGGGCCACCTGCCGAAGAACGTGGCCAAGGCCATCCAGACCGCCGCGGCCGAAGTGGCCACCGGTGAATGGGACGCGCATTTCCCGATCGACGTCTACCAGACCGGCTCGGGCACGTCGTCGAACATGAATGCCAATGAGGTCATCGCCACCCTGGCCAACCGTGCCGGCAAGGCGGGCAAGACCAGCGTGCACCCCAATGACCACGTCAACCAGGGGCAGAGCTCCAACGACGTGATCCCGACCGCACTGCGCGTGTCGGCGGTGCTGGCCACCCATGAGCAGCTGCTGCCGGCGCTGGTACACCTGCGCAAGACCCTGGACAAGAAGGGCCGCAGCCTGCGCAAGGTGGTCAAGACCGGCCGTACCCACCTGATGGATGCGATGCCGCTGACCTTCGAGCAGGAGTTCGGCGCGTGGTCGGCACAGCTGGCGTCGGCGCAGGAGCGTATCGAAGACAGCCTCAAGCGCGTGCGTCGCCTGCCGCTGGGCGGCACCGCCATCGGCACCGGTATCAACGCCGATCCGCGCTTCGGTACCCAGGTGGCGAAGGCGCTGAAGCAGCAGACCGGTTTCAAGTTCGACAGTGCCGAGAACAAGTTCGAAGGCCTGGCCGCGCAGGACGATGCGGTGGAACTGTCCGGCCAGCTCAATGCGCTGGCGGTGGCACTGATCAAGATTGCCAATGACCTGCGCTGGATGAACGCCGGTCCGCTGGCTGGGCTGGGCGAGATTGAACTGCCGGCCCTGCAGCCGGGCAGCTCGATCATGCCGGGCAAGGTCAATCCGGTCATTCCGGAAGCGACGGTGATGGCCTGCGCACAGGTGATCGGCCACCACACCGCCATTACCGTGGCCGGCCAGACCGGCAACTTCCAGCTCAATGTCACCCTGCCGCTGATCGCGGTGAACCTGCTCGATGGCATCGGCCTGCTGGCCAATGTGTCCACCCTGCTGGCCGACAGTGCGATCGCCGGGCTGAAGGTGCGCGAAGACCGCGTGGCCGAGGCGCTGGCACGCAACCCGATTCTGGTCACCGCACTGAACCCGATCATCGGCTACGAGAAGGCCGCGGCGATTGCCAAGCGCGCCTACAAGGAACAGCGCCCGGTGCTGGACGTGGCGCTGGAAGACAGCGGCCTGGCCGAGGCCGAACTGCGCCGCCTGCTGGACCCGACCGCGCTGACTGCCGGTGGCATCCAGGCCGGTGGTGGTGGCGCGGGCGGTTGATCGGCCGGTTGGGTAGCGCCGGGCCGTGCCCGGCGGAATGCTAGCGGACCGAACGCTACATTCGTCGGGCGTGGCCCGGCGCTACCGGGTCAATGAGAAACGCCGCCCTTTGGGCGGCGTTTTTTTTCAGCGACGGTCCGCGACGATGTTGCCGAAGGTGTCGGTGTAGTCCTTGAACTCGGGGATACGCTGGATCAGATCGGCCGGAATCACTTCCATGCCTTCGGGCGGCTGGATCTTCACCGGCTGCATGTTGGGATCAGCCGGTGCGGCCACCAGGGTGTTCTGGCGCAGCACCTGCAGCTTGCCGAACATGGTCTGCAGCATCTGCTTCTGCGCGTCGTCCAGCGGAATCTGGATCTCGTCCATCTTCATCGTGCCATCGGCGAGGATGATGATGTTCGGCGCGGGTGGGCGACGCACGGTGACCATGCCTTCGCTCACGGAAATCTTGGGCTTGCCGCGCTCGGCGCGGTGGTTGCGGTAATCCTTGTCACAGCCAACCAGGCCCAGGCAGAGCAGGGCGGCCAGCAGCAGGAACAGTTTCTTCATGGCGGTTTGATCGGGTGCATCCGGGGCGGCCATTGTAAGCCCGCGCAGGCAGCGTCGGCCGGCAACGCTTGCGCGCTGCCGGCCGGGTGCGCTCATTTGCCGCAGTCAGAGATTGACGGTGTGGCCCTTGCCGGTGTCCTTGCCGCAGTCGTCCACGTCGCTCTGGTCCATCGTCGCGTAGGGCTTGAATGCCGGCAGTTCGCGCGCCAGCGCCTGCTGGCTGGCCAGCATCGCGGGCAGGCGGTCGCAGATGCGCTTGGCCTGGGCTTCGATCTTCTCGGCTTCGGCATTGATGCGCTTCTCGACGCCTTCGCTGTCGCCACTGAAAATGCCCTTCAGCGCCTCGCCGGCGGCACTGGCACCGAGCTTGGCGCCGGCCAGGCCGACGTCCATGCCGTCCATCGCGATGGCGACCACGTGGCCGCGGTAGTCCTGCAGATGACGGCGCTGGATATCGTTGGCGGCGATCTCCTTGCCCGCGATCAGCAGGCGGCCATCCGGCGTGATCTCCGCACGCGGCTGCTTGTCCGCCGAGATCTTGATGTTGCCCTGGGCGATATCCTTGCGGGCATCATCCATGGCGTTCTTGACGGTCTCGCCGACGCCGCCTGTGGCTTCGGCCACACTCTTGCCAACGGTCTTGTCGGGTGCTGACGACGTGCCGCCGCAGGCGATCAGCGGCAGGCACAACAGGGTGGCAGGCAGCAGGCGCAACAGGTTCATGGTATTCCCCTGGGATCGGTTGGCTGAGAGTTACTTGTTGCGCGGCAGGGTGACCTTGCCGCTGACATTGCGGTGGCCGACGTCACCGCTGCCGCTGTGGTCGACGGTCAGGGTGCCGCGCACGCCGTCGACGTTGATGTCGCCCGAGCCGTGGCTGCGGACATGCACATTGCCGCCGATGTCGGTGAGATCGACGCCGCCGGAGCCGACCACGCCCACCTCGACATTGCCCTGCACGCGCTTGAACTCGATGTCGCCCGAGCCGACGGTGTCCAGCCGCGCGTTGCCACGCACGTCGGTGATCTTCAGGTCACCGGAGCCGACCGTGCCGGTAATGGCATCGCCGCCGATGTTGCGCGCCGTAACGTCGCCCGAGCCGAGCGACAGCAGGTTCAGCGAGCTGCCACCGTCGATGTCGAGGTCGCCCGAACCCACCGCGGCATGGATGCTGCCCCGGGTGCCGCGGGCGATGGCGTCACCGGAACCGACGTCCACGCTCAACGACTGCGCGTTTTCCACGCTGGCGTCGCCGGAGCCGACCTTGACCTGCAGCGGCAGGTTGTCCGGCACGCTGCCGCGGATATCCAGCCAGGCGTAACTGTTGCCCAGGCTGATGCTGCTGATGCGGCCCTCGCGGCGCAGGCTGACCACCAGCTTGTCGCCCACCTTGCGCTGGTCCAGCACCAGCTGGTCCAGCCATTCCTGGTTGGAGGCACAGGCGCGACCGTCGAGCTGGCCGCCACCGGCGCTGGCAACGACCTTCAGGTCGTGCTGGTTGACCTCGAACACCACCGCCTTGGCACCGGCCACGTCCAGCTTCAACGTGCGGGCGGCAGTGAACTTGCAGTTCTGTGCATCGGTCGCAAGGGCCGACAGCGGCAACAGCAACAACGCGGTACAGGCGAGCAGGGAACGCATGGGTGGTGCCTCCGGGTGGATGGAATCAGATCTCGCCGGCGCGCTTGCGCAGGCGGATGGCGAGGAAGATGAACACTGCACCGACGGCAGCACCGATCCACAGTTCCGGCATCGCCAGTGACTTCAGCTGCGAAGCCGGGGACATCAGGCTGACCACCGAATCCAGGTCACGCCGCGAACCGGCGCTGAGGCGGTACACCAGGTCCATGCCCGGCACGCCGCCCAGCAGCAGGCGGCCGACGATGTTCTGCCAGAACCAGCCGGTGCTCAGGCCGAACAGCGGCATGATCTTGGTGGTGCTGACGATGACGCCGGCAAACAGCGGCAGCATTACCGCCCACAGGAACGGCTTGCTCTTGGCCCAGGCCGAGCACAGCAGCAGCCAGCCGGCGGTAGGCAGTGCCCACAGGGCATAGACCGGAATCCAGGACAGGTGGCCGGCGGCCAGGGTCAGCGGGCTGGCCGGGCCCCAGATCAGGGTCATCGGGCTGCCACCATGCATCAGGGCCACGATGCTGATGATCAGCATGAAGCCGAACATGGTGATGATGCCGGCGATCACCGCGATCAGCGGTGCCACCACCAGTGCACTGATCACCTTGGACAACACTGTCTGGGTGTCCGACAGCGGCAGCGACTTCCAGAACAGGATGCTGCGGTCGCGGCGGTCGTCGTACAGGGCGCCCAGGCAGTAGAAGAACACCACGAAGGCCAGCACCAGGAACGGCCATGCCGAGCTCAGCACCAGGGTCAGGTCGAGGCCGTTGCCGAGGTCGGTGAGGTCCTTGCTGTCGATGTTGCGGGTGAGCAGTGCCAGGTCCAGGCCGTTGACGTTCACGCTTTCGCCATCGACATGGAATCCGCCGTTGCGCGCGGCGCGATTCAGCGCGAACAGGCCGAAGGCGATGCCGACGGTACTCATCACCAGCGAAATCAGGCCGGCGATCAGCGGGGCATACAGGAATCCGCCGCGGTTTTCCCAGTACTCGCGCTTGAGCAGCCAGCGCAGCGTGCCCAGTGGGCTGACGGGGTGGTTGACGGCATTCATGCGTAGGTCCCCTTCATGATGGCGACGAACAGGTCGGCCAGGCCCGGGCTGCGGGTCTCGCCAAGGGTGGAAAGCTGGGAGCGCGGCACGCCATCGAACAGCATCACGGTCTTGCCGAACGTCAGGCTGCGTTCGTCGATCGGCTTCAGGGCGCGCGCGGTATCCAGCTGATCGGCGTTGACCAGCAGCTCGGTGTAGCGCCGTCCGACCTCGTCCATTTCCGCATCAAGCACGATGCGGCCGTCACGGATGAACATCACGTCGCTGAGGATGTGTTCGATCTCTTCCACCTGGTGGGTGGTGACGATGATGGTCTTCTGCTCATCGAAGTAGTCTTCCAGCAGGCGCTGGTAGAACTCCTTGCGGTACAGGATGTCCAGGCCCAGGGTGGGCTCGTCCAGCACCAGGATACGGGCATCGATGGCCATCACCAGCGCCAGGTGCAGCTGCACGATCATGCCCTTGGACAGTTCGCGCACGCGCTGCTTCGGCTGCAGCTTGGTGTTGGCCAGGAAGCGCTCACAGCGGGCGCGGTCAAAGCGCGGATGGACGCCGGCGACGAAATCGATCGCCTCGCGGACCTTCAGCCAGCGCGGCAGCACGGCGACATCGGCGATGAAGCAGATGTCGTTCATCAGCTCATCGCGATGCAGCCGCGGATCGCGGCCGAGCACGCTCAGCTCGCCTTCCACCGAGGTCAGGCCGAGCACGGCTTTCAGGGCAGTGGTCTTGCCGGCACCGTTGGGGCCGATCAGGCCGATGATGCGCCCGCTCGGAATGCTGAAGCTGGCATTGTCGAGGGCGACGGTGGTCTTGTAGGCCTTGCGCAGGCCTTTGGCGGTGATGACGGCATCGCCGGATGCAGCAGTAGTGGGACTGGCATTCATCAGAATTTCCCCTGGGGCAGCAATTCGTCGAGGCTCAGGCCCAGGCGCTGGATGCGCTCCAGGACCGCTGGCCATTCTTCATTGAGAAAGCGTTCGCGTTCGCTGCTGCGCAGCTGCGTGGCCGCCTGTTCGGTCATGAACATGCCCAGCCCGCGGCGCTTTTCGACCAGGCCTTCGTCGGCCAGTTCCTGGTAAGCGCGCGAAACGGTGATGGGGTTGAGCTGGTAGTCGGCGGCCACCTGGCGCACCGAAGGCAGGGCATCGCCCGGCTTGAGGATTCCGTCGAGCATCATGGCGATCACGCGCTCCTTCAACTGACGGTAGATGGGAGCACCGTCGCTCCACTGGATGTCGCTCATATTCAGCTCCGTGGGGTCAGCGGCTGGGCGAACGAGAAGTACGGCATGGACAGGGAGCTGTGCAGCCGACGCGGGGGGGAGGGGGAGGGGGCAGCATTGCCTGCCGGTGAAGTGGTCGCGTCCTGCGCACTGTCGGTTGAAGCGGGGGAGGTTGGCGCGGCCAGCCAGGCCAGCACGATCAGGGTCGAAACGGCAGCGGCCGCGGGTGCGGTGAGGTTGCGACGTATCCGGGCGTTCATGGCTTCCCCCTGTCTCAGGTGACTGGTGTTGTATGCAACTATAACACCGGCACGCCGTCGTGCAAGTCCTTGCCGGCCCCAACTGATGGCAGGGGTGGTCATGGTGCTGAAACATCCATTCAAGATTTTGATTTTGAAGGGAAATAAAATAATTCGGGTGAGCAACCCAGGTCGACCTTGCATTCAGTGATGTGCATACCATGTCATTACTCCGCCGGGGTTGAAGAACGCTCCATCCAAAGGCCATGCCGCGCAAAGTGGCGGCGGGCTGCCGCAATCTGGGCCGCAAAGGCCCGGTGCTATAGTTCGGCCGATCCCCGGCCGGTGCTGGCCGGGCCCCTGTTGAATGGCTACCGCGGACCGCTCCTGATGCCCCTGCCGACTGTTTCCTCGCGCCGCCTGCGCGGCCTGTCCCTGCTGGTCCTGATGGTGGCCGGCGCTGCTGGTTCCGGCAGTGCCCTTGCTGCCGATCTGCTCGACCTGGATTACCGGCCGCTGGCCGGCAAGCAGCAGGTCAACCTGCAGCAGCGCTACCAGGGGCAGGTGCTGCTGGTGGTCAACACCGCCAGCAAGTGCGGCTATACCCCGCAGTACGAAGGGCTGGAAGCGCTGCAGAAGCGCTATGCGGGGCGTGGCTTCGCCGTGCTTGGTTTCCCGTCCAATGATTTCAAGGGCCAGGAGCCGGGTGACGAGAAGCAGATCCAGGATTTCTGCACGCTGACCTACGGCGTCAAGTTCCCGATGTTCGAGAAGGTGCATGTGGTGGGGGCGCAGGCAACGCCGCTTTACCAGCGGCTGAGCGCAGCCACCGGCGTAGCCCCGGCCTGGAACTTCCACAAGTACCTGGTCGGCCGCGATGGCAAGGTCATCGCCCAGTTCGCCAGCAAGGTGACGCCGGATGATGCACAGCTCACCGCCGCCATCGACAAGGCGCTGGCCGCTGCCGCCACGCATTGATATCCGGCATGTATGCCTCGACATCGACGGCATGCGTGCGACAATGACTCTTTTCGCGCCGACGTCGGCGCCCGGACACTTTCAGGAATGCAGCGAATGAAGATGGGAATGCGCGGCGCCGCGGCGTCGGTTCTGATTCTGGCAATGGGCACTTCGGGTGTCGCTCTGTCGCAACAACCGGCTGCCCCCGCAGCCGCCAAGGAGACCGCAACCTTGAATTCCCCCAAGCAGAAGCTCGGCTACGCCATCGGCCTGGACGTGGCCAAGTCGTTCACTCCGATTGCCGATGAAATCGACGTGGCTGCCCTGCGCACCGCCGTGGAGCGCTCCTTCGAAGGCCTGCAGCCGCAGATCACCCAGGAACAGGCCAAGGCCACCGATGCCGCGCTGCGCCAGGTGGTGATGGCCCGCAGCGGCCAGCAGGTGCCGGGTGTGGCGCCGGGTTCGCAGCCGGCGAAGGTGGACCGCGTCAAGGTGGCGCAGATGATCGGTTCCTATTCGGTCGGTCCGTCGCTGGCACAGCTGAAGGACGACATCGATGTCGCCTCGCTGTTTGACGCGATCAGCACCGGCCTGAGCAAGGGCCAGCCGAAGATGACGGAAGCTGACGCGACCGCCACCATCCAGTCGTTCATGGGCGCCAAGCAGGCCGAAATGCAGGCCAAGGCCGCCGCCGCCGCGCAGACCAACCGCGAGGAAGGCAATGCGTTCATGTCCAAGAACAAGACCCAGCCGGGCGTGGTGACCACTGCCTCGGGCCTGCAGTACCAGGTGATCCGCCCGGGTAGTGGCGAGCGTCCGCTGCCGAGCAGCAAGGTGCGCGTGAACTACGAAGGCAAGCTGCTCAACGGCACCGTGTTCGACAGTTCCTACGGCCGCCAGCCGGCCGAGTTCGGCCTGGACCAGGTGATCAAGGGCTGGACCGAGGGCGTCGCGCTGATGCCGGTCGGTTCGAAGTACCGCTTCTGGATCCCGGGCAACCTGGCCTATGGCGAAAACGGCACCCCGGGCGGCCCGATCGGCCCGAACGCAACTCTGACCTTCGACGTCGAGCTGCTGGGCGTCCTGCCGTAAGCGACCACGGAGCCTGCACGGACATGCGCGTTGCGATTTTTGGTACCGGCTACGTTGGACTGGTGACCGGCACCTGCCTGGCCGACGTCGGCCATCAGGTGGTCTGCGTCGACATCGACCAGGCCAAGGTGGATGGCCTCAACCAGGGCATCATCCCGATCTACGAGCCGGGCCTGGAGCCGATGGTGAAGGCCAACCATGCCGCCTTGCGGCTGGCATTCACCACCGACGCTGAGGCTGCCATCGATCACGGCCAGGTCGTTTTCATCGCCGTCGGCACGCCGCCGGACGAGGATGGCAGCGCCGATCTGCAGTACGTGCTGGCCGTGGCCCGCACCATCGGCCGGTACATGAGTGTGCCGACCGTGGTGGTCAACAAGTCGACGGTGCCGGTGGGTACCGCCGACAAGGTGCGCGCGGCCATTGCCGAAGAGCTGGCTGCGCGTAACGCGGACATCGCCTTCGATGTGGTGTCCAACCCGGAGTTCCTGAAGGAAGGCGACGCGGTTGCCGACTGCATGCGCCCGGACCGCATCATCATCGGTGCGACCAGCGAAGAATCGGTGGCGGTGATGCGTCGCCTGTATGCGCCGTTCAACCGCAACCACGACCGCGTGGTGGAAATGGACGTACGTTCGGCCGAACTGACCAAGTACGCGGCCAACGCGATGCTGGCGACCAAGATTTCGTTCATGAACGAAATCGCCAACATCGCCGAGCGTGTCGGTGCCGACGTCGAGCAGGTCCGCCAGGGCATCGGTTCGGACCCGCGTATCGGCTGGCACTTCATCTATCCGGGTGCCGGCTACGGCGGCTCGTGCTTCCCCAAGGATGTGCAGGCGCTGGCGCGCACCGCGCAGCAGTACGGCCTCGAGCCGAAGCTGCTGAACGCGGTGGAAGCGGTCAACGATGCACAGAAGGGCCATCTGTTCGCCCTCATCCAGCGCCACTATGACAAGGGCGAGGACGAAGGCGTGCGCGGCAAGACGTTTGCGGTGTGGGGCCTGGCCTTCAAGCCGAACACCGACGACATGCGCGAAGCCTCCAGCCGTCGCCTGCTGGCGCAGCTGTGGGAAGGTGGTGCGACGGTGCGGGCGTATGACCCGGAAGCGATGCACGAATCGCAGCGCATCTTCGGCGAGCGTGACGACCTGGTGTTCTGCAGCAGTGCCGACGAAGCGCTGCAGGGTGCCGACGCGCTGGTCGTGGTGACCGAGTGGAAGCAGTTCCGCAGCCCCGATTTCCAGAAGCTGCGCGAGCAGCTGAAGGATGCGGCGGTGTTCGATGGCCGCAATCTGTACGAGCCGGCCGAGGTGGAAGCTGCAGGCCTGGCCTACTACGGCATCGGCCGGGGGCGTTCGTTGCATGTCTGAGCTGCCGAGTGAACGCGAGCAGGCGCTGGAAGCGCGCCTGGTCGAGCTGGAAATGCGCGTGTCCTTCCAGGAACACGCGCTTGCCGAACTGAGCGATGCACTGGCCGACGCGCGCATGGAAGGCAGCCGCAATGCCGGCATCCTGCGCGTGCTGCTGGAAGACCTGGGCAAGGTCCGCAACGCTCTGAATTCTTCCGATCCGGCGAGCGAACCGCCGCCGCCGCACTACTGATCCGAACTCTATGAGCGATACCCTCCGCGACCAGCTGATGGGCCTGGGCTTCAAGCCAGCGCCCAAGCCCGAGCGCAAGAATGATGGCCCCCGCCGTGATGGCCGCCCGCAGGGCAAGGGTGGCAATGGCAATGGAAAGCCGCAGGGCGCAGGCAAGGGCGAGCACAAGCCCGGCGAGCGCCGTGGCCATGGTCACCACGCTGGAGCCGGCAAGCCCGGCGGCCAGGCGCGTGGCCAGGGCCAGCAGGGCCCGCGCAAGCCGCGCAGTGCCGAAGAGATGGATCTGGCCAAGGCCTATGCCATCCGTGCGCAGAAGGAAAAGGAAGAGCGCATCCAGGCCGAGCGCCTGAAGCAGGAAGAAGCGCGCGTGCGCCGCGAGGCGAAGGCCAAGCTGGAAGAGCTGCTGAAGGACAAGGGCCTGAATGCCGAGGAGGCCGACATTGCCCGCCACTTCCCGTACGGCGGCAAGATCAAGCGCATCTACGTGACCGCCGAACAGCTGACTGCGCTCAATGCCGGTGAACTGGGCGTGGTCCAGCTCAATGGCCGCTACCTGCTGGTCACCGCCGAAGTGCTGGCGCAGTCCGAGGCGGTGTTTGCCGCATCGGTGGCGCTGAAGGTCGATCCGAATGCGCCGGCCGAGGAAGATCCGTACGCCGACCCGCAGTTCCAGGTGCCGGACGACCTGGTCTGGTAATGAGTGCGGTTGGTTGATGGGAACGCCGGGCAATGCCCGGCGTTTTCATTGCTGGGCGCGGCTGCCGGTGCGGCGTGCGCGGATCAGCGGCAGGCTCAGCGCGAAGAAGCACAGCAGGGCACCTATCAGGGCGAAAGCACTGCCGGCCAGGAACGCGGTGCGGCCGTCGTCGATCTTCCACAGCTGGCCGGCGATGAGCGCGCCGAGCACGCCGCCGACGCCGGACGAGAATCCATACAGCAGGCCCTGGCCATGGCCGTTGAGGCGGCCCGGGAAATAAGTGGCCAGCATCTGCATCGCTGCCGCGAAGAAGGCGGCAAAGCCGAGCGCATGGGCGCTCTGCGCGACCAGCATCACCGGCAGGTTCTGCGGGAACAACGCGGTCACCGCCCAGCGCAGGCAGGAGCTGACCAGGGCGATCAGCAGCATCCAGCTGGCGTCGTAGCGGCGGAAGAAGCGGCCGATGGTGAAGAACACGCCGACCTCGAATACCACGCCGATGGTCCACAGCAGGCCGAGGGTGGAGGTGCGGTAGCCGTGGTGGTCCATGTAGACCGAGAAGAACGTGTAGTACGGTCCGAACGAGAGCTGCTCCATGAACGCGGCCAGGAAGAACGCCAGCACTGGTGGCCGGCGCACGATCTGCCAGAAACCAGTGGCATCGCCGTCGGCCTTGCTGATGTCACGTGCATAGTGGTTGCTGAAGGCCGAGGCCACCATCAACACGAACAACGGCAGCATCATCCACGGCAGCAGCGCGGCGCGGTTGCCGCTGCCATCGCCCTCGATCAACCAGCCGAACAGGGTCACGATGGCGATGAAGCCGAGCGAGCCCCAGACCCGGATCAGGCCGTAGCGATGACTGTCGCTGCCGAGGTGGGTGAGGGTGATCGACTCGAACTGCGGCATCACCGCGTTGTAGAAGAAGCAGAACACCACCATCGCCGGGTACATCCATGGCTGTGGCAGCGGCAGCAGGAAGGCGGTGAAACTGATCAGCGCCAGCACGCACCCAAGCCGCAGCAGGCGGATCGGTCGTGGCGAGGCCGCGGCCAGCGTGGTCCAGGTGCTGGGAGCGACCACACGGGTGGCATACCACAGGCCCATCATCACGCTGATGGCGGTGACGCTCATGCCGCGCGCGGTCAGGAACAGGCTCCAGTACGGAGTGAACGCACCGAGCGCCGCGTAGTAGAACAGGTAGAAGCTGGAAAGACGGGCAACGGGAACGGTCATCGCAGAATAATGCACGGTAGCGCCGGGCCATGCCCGGTGGACAGGAGATGACGCCGGGCATGGCCCGGCGCTACCGGATCATTCCGGATCGTAGTCGAGGTTGGAGGCCAGCCAGCGCTCGGCCTGGGCGCGATCCACGCCTTTGCGCCGGGCGTAGTCGCCTACCTGCTCGCGGCTGAGCCGGCCGACCACGAAGTATTGGCTCTGCGGATGGCTGAAGTAGTAGCCGGATACCGCTGCGGTGGGAAGCATCGCGAAGCTTTCGGTCAGTTCCATGCCGGCGTTGGCTTCTGCCTGCAGCAGGTCGAACAGGCGGCGCTTCTCGCTGTGCTCCGGGCAGGCGGGATAGCCGGGAGCCGGGCGGATGCCGCTGTACTGCTCGTCGATCAGCGCCTCGTTGTCCAGCGTCTCGGCGTGGTCGTAGCCCCAGAATTCGGTACGCACGCGCTGGTGCAGGCGCTCGGCCAGCGCTTCGGCGAAGCGATCGGCGAGGGCCTTCAGCAGGATCGCGTTGTAGTCGTCGTGGTCGGCCTCGAACCGGGCCACGTGTGCATCGATGCCGATCCCGGCGGTGACCGCGAATGCACCGATCCAGTCCTGGCGGCCACTGTCGGCCGGTGCGATGAAGTCGGCCAGGCAGAAGTCCGGGCGCTCGGCGGGCTTGTCCACCTGCTGGCGCAGGAAGTGCAGGGTGGTCTCGCCCCGGGGGTGCTGCACGCGCACGTCGTCGCCGATGCTGTCGGCCGGCCACAGGCCGAACACGGCCTTGGCGGTCAGCCATTTTTCGCCGACGATGCGCTCGAGCATCGCGCGGGCATCCTTGTACAGATCGCTGGCCTGGGTGCCGACGATCTCGTCGGTGAGGATGGCGGGGTACTTGCCGGCCAGTTCCCAGGCCTGGAAGAACGGCGTCCAGTCGATGTAATCAACCAGTTCGGCCAGCGGGTAATCATCAAAGACGTGCAGGCCCGGCTGCTTCGGTGCTGGCGGGGTGTAGCTGGTCCAGTCGCCCTGGAACTTCTGCCCGCGTGCGTGTTCCAGCGAGACCAGGCGCTTGGCATCGCCGCGGTTGCGGTGGCGCGCGCGGATCTCGGCGTAGTCGGCTTCGTTGGCGGCGACGAAGGCCTCCCGCAGGTCGCGCGAGATCAGCGACTGTGCGACGCCGACCGCACGCGAGGCATCCTTCACCCACACCGTGGGCGCCTTGTAGTGCGGGTCGATCTTCAGCGCGGTGTGCGCGCGCGAGGTGGTCGCGCCGCCGATCAGCAGCGGCAGGTCGAAGCCCTGGCGCTCCATCTCGCGGGCGACGTGGCTCATTTCCTCCAGCGAGGGCGTGATCAGGCCGGACAGGCCGATCAGGTCCGCATTGTGCTCGCGCGCGGCGTCGAGGATCTTCTGCGCCGGTACCATCACGCCAAGGTCGATCACCTCGAAGTTGTTGCAGGCCAGGACCACGCCGACGATGTTCTTGCCGATGTCGTGCACATCGCCCTTCACCGTGGCCATGATGATGCGGCCGTTGCTCTTGGCGGTATCGCCGCTGCGTGCCTTTTCAGCTTCGATGTAAGGCAGCAGGTAGGCCACGGCCTTCTTCATCACCCGCGCGGATTTCACCACCTGCGGCAGGAACATCTTGCCGGCGCCGAACAGGTCGCCGACCACGTTCATGCCATCCATCAACGGGCCTTCGATCACGTCCAGCGGGCGGCTCGATGCCTGCCGTGCCAGCTCGGTGTCTTCTTCGACCCATGCGTCCAGGCCGTGCACCAGTGCATGTGCCAGGCGCTGCGCGACCGGCTTCTCGCGCCAGGCCAGGTCCTCGGTCTTCGCTGCGCCCTTCTTGCCCTTGTAGCGCTCGGCAATCTCCAGCAGGCGCTCGGTGGCGTCGCTGCGGCGGTTGAGGATCACATCCTCGACGCGCTCGCGCAGCTCCGGCTCCAGCTCGTCGTAGATCGGCATGGCGCCGGCGTTGACGATGCCCATGTCCATGCCGGCAGCAATGGCGTGATACAGGAACACCGAGTGGATCGCCTGGCGCACGGTCTCGTTGCCACGGAACGAGAACGAGACGTTGGAGACGCCGCCGGATACATGGCAGTGCGGCAGGGTCTGCTTGATGATGCGGGTGGCTTCGATGAAGTCCACCGCATAGTTGTCGTGCTCTTCGATGCCGGTGGCGACGGCGAAGATGTTCGGGTCGAAGATGATGTCCTGCGGCGGGAAACCGATCTCATCGACCAGTAGGCGGTAGGCGCGGGTGCAGATCTCGACCTTGCGCGCGCAGGTATCGGCCTGGCCCGCCTCGTCGAAGGCCATCACCACCGCGGCCGCGCCATAGCGCAGCACCTTGCGCGCATGCTCGCGGAACAGCGCTTCGCCTTCCTTCAGCGAGATCGAGTTGACCACGCTCTTGCCCTGCAGGCACTTCAGGCCGGCCTCGATCACGCTCCACTTGGAGGAATCGACCATCACCGGAATGCGCGCGATGTCCGGCTCGGACATGATCAGGTTGAGGTAGCGGGTCATCGCCGCTTCCGAATCGATCAGGCCCTCGTCCATGTTGACGTCGAGGATCTGCGCGCCGCTGGCCACCTGCTGGCGGGCCACGTCCACCGCCTCTTCGTAGCGACCTTCCTTGACCAGCTTGCGGAACTGCGCGCTGCCGGTGACGTTGGTGCGCTCACCGACGTTGATGAACAGCAGGTCCGGGGTGATGACCAGAGGTTCCAGGCCGGACAGGCGGGTAGGGCGGACAGGCGTCATGGTTGGCGGCGGCTCAACAGCAATAGGGCGGAAAATGCGGGACGGTGGCGGCGACGTTCATGCAGCCTGTTCCTGCGCGCCGGGCAGGGCTCGCGGCGGCAGACCGGCCACCGCCTGCGCGATCGCGCGGATGTGGTCGGGCGTGGAGCCGCAGCAGCCACCGACCAGGTTCAACAGCCCATCCTCGGCGAAGCCACGCAGGGTCGCGGCCATTTCTTCAGGCGTTTCGTCGTACTCGCCGAACGCGTTGGGCAGGCCTGCGTTGGGATGCGCACTGACATGGCAGTCCGACACCTGTGACAGGGTTTCCACATGCGGGCGCATCGCATCGGCGCCCAGCGCGCAGTTCAGGCCGATCGACAGCGGCCGCGCATGCGCCAATGAGGCATGGAAGGCCTCGGCGGTCTGCCCGGACAGGGTGCGTCCCGATGCATCGGTGATGGTGCCGGAGATCATTACCGGCAGCCGTGCACCACGTGCATCGAAGGCTTCCTCCACGGCATACAGGGCGGCCTTGGCATTGAGCGTGTCGAAGATGGTCTCGACCATGATGGTGTCTGCACCACCGTCGATCAGGCCGTCGATGGCTTCGCGATAGGTGCCGCGCAGCTCGTCGAAACTGGTGTTGCGGAAGCCGGGATCGTTCACGTCGGGGCTGATCGAGGCCGTGCGGCTGGTCGGCCCGAGCACGCCGATGACAAAGCGCGGCTTGCCCGGCGTGGTCGCGGCCACGGCATCGCAGCAGGCGCGTGCGACTGCCGCCCCGGCCTTGTTCAACTCGTACACCAGGTGTTCAAGGTGGTAGTCGGCCTGGCTGACCGAGGTGGCGTTGAAGGTGTTGGTCTCGACCAGATCCGCGCCAGCGTCCAGGTACGCAGTGTGGATGTCGGCGATGATCTGCGGCCGGGTCAGCAGCAGCAGATCGTTGTTGCCCTTCAGGTCATGGCCTTCCTGCGCTGCGTGGTCGCAGCCGGGGCCATGGGCATGGTCGAAGCCACCGGCGAAGCGCTCGCCACGATAGTCGTCTTCCTGCAGCCCATGGCGCTGGATCATCGTGCCCATCGCGCCATCGATGATCAGGATCCGCTCGCGCAGGGCATCGAGCAGGGCATTGGCACGATCGGGATGCAACCAGGGCAGGGCGGGCATGGCGGTCTCGGGCTCAGGGCTTGTTGGCGATCAGCGAAATCACTTCGAAGTGCGGCGGGCGCTTCTCGCGGGTGACGGTCTCCAGGCTCGACACCTGCAGGCCGGCCTTGTCGACGAACTTGCGCAGTTCCTTGTCGCTGAAACCGAGGTTGACGTGGCCGTAGGCCTCCACCGCGGCCTTGTGTTCGTGACGGGCCAGGCTGCACAGCAGCAGGCGGCCGCCGGGGCGCAGCACGCGCGCGGCTTCGGTTACCGCCTGCGCCGGCTTGCTGGCATAGGTCAGCGCGTGCATCAGCACCACCAGGTCGAAGCTGCGGTCCTTGAACGGCAGGGCATGCATGTCGCCTTCGCGCACTTCCACGTTGGGCAGGCGGCGCAGGCGCTCGCTGGCGGCGGCAACCACGCGCGCACTGGTGTCGATGCAGATGTAGCGCTTGGCATGCGGGGCCACCAGTTCGGCCAGCACGCCGTCACCGGAGGCGATATCGAGCACGTCACCGGTTTCCAGCAGCGGCAGCGCGGTGCGTGCAAGCGCTTCCCAGGTACGACCCGGGGAGTAGTGGCGCTCCATGTCGCCGGCCACGCTGTCGGCCCAGTTCTGGTCGGAGGCACGGTGGGCCAGCACGGCGGCAACCCGTTCAGCATCCTGGCGCAGCAGCGGGTCGTCGCTTCCGTTGCTCAATGCATGCCACAATGCGCGCTGCGCCGGGTCCAGCTGGGCCTCGTCGAAGCGGTAGTAGGCCGACACGCCGGCACGGCGGTCGCGCACCAGACCGGCTTCCTTCAGGCGCGCCAGGTGGGTGGACACGCGCGGCTGCGCCAGCCGGGTAATCGCCGACAGTTCGGCCACGGTCAGCTCCTCCTGCTCCAGCAGCGCCAGCAGGCGCACGCGGGTGGCATCGGCGAACACCTTCAGGCGTGTCGACCAGTCTTCCAGATCCATAAATATCTACCTATCGCGATATAGAGATATATTCGCTGAGGTTGCCTGTCCCGGTCAAGTCGCTGGCGTACGGAAGCCCTCGGCCCCGTTACAATCTGGGCACCTGGGCGCGCCGTGTGCGGCCCACATCATCATGTACCCGGGAGGGTGTTGTGGATTTCAGCTTTACTGAAGAGCAGTTGATGCTGCAGGACGTGGCGCGGCGCATCGCGCAGGAGAAGATCGCCCCCAGCGCGGAGCACCATGACCGCACCGGCGAATTCCCGCTGGACAACATCCGCCTGCTGGGCGAGAACGGCCTGATGGGCATCGAAGTGCCGGCCGAGTACGGCGGCGCGGGCATGGACCCGATTGCGTACGTGCTGGCGATGGTGGAGGTCGCCGCCGGTGATGCTGCGCACTCGACCATCATGTCGGTCAACAATTCGCTGTTCTGCAACGGCATCCTGACCCACGGCAATGAAGCGCAGAAGCAGAAGTACGTGCGTGCCATCGCCGAAGGTGAGGCCATTGGCGCGTTCGCGCTGACCGAGCCGCAGTCCGGGTCTGACGCCACTGCCATGCGCTGCCGCGCGGTCAAGCAGGCCGACGGCTCCTTCGTCATCAACGGCAAGAAGAGCTGGATCACCTCCGGCCCGGTGGCCAAGTACATCGTGTTGTTTGCGATGAGCGAGCCGGACAAGGGCGCGCGTGGCATTACCGCGTTCATGATCGACACCGACAAGGCGGGCTTCGGCCGCGGCAAGACCGAGCCGAAGCTGGGCATCCGCGCATCGGCCACCTGCGAGATCGAGTTCAACGATTACGTGGCACAGGCCGAAGACGTGCTGGGCCAGGAAGGCGAGGGCTTCAAGATCGCCATGGGCGTGCTCGATGCTGGCCGCATCGGCATTGCTTCGCAGGCCATCGGCATCGCCCGCGCCGCCTATGAAGCGACGATCGAGTATGTGAAGGAGCGCAAGGCATTCGGCGCCGCAATCGGCACCTTCCAGATGACCCAGGCCAAGATCGCCGACATGAAGTGCAAGCTGGACGCAGCGCTGCTGCTGACCCTGCGCGCGGCGTGGGTGAAGGGCCAGGGCAAGCGCTTCAGCAATGAAGCGGCCATTGCCAAGCTGACCGCTTCGGAAGCGGCGATGTGGATCACCCATCAGGCCGTGCAGATCCACGGCGGCATGGGTTACTCCAAGGAAATGCCGCTGGAGCGCTACTTCCGTGATGCCAAGATCACCGAGATCTACGAAGGCACCTCGGAGATCCAGCGCCTGGTGATCGCCCGCAACGAGACCGGGCTGCGCTGAGGCACCGCCCTGGTAGTTGCCAACCTTGGTTGGCACGGATCGGAGAGCGCCAACCAAGGTTGGCATCTACCAGGCAGCAAAGAAAAAGGCCCCGGATCGCTCCGGGGCCTTTTCATTTCAGCTCACCATCGGATCAACGATCCGGGCGGTGTGCGGTTTCCGCGTCGCGCTGGCGTTCCATGAACTCCTTGGAGGGTTCATCCAGCTTGTCGCCCAGCATGCGGCGCACGACCACGAAGAACACCGGGATCATCAGCAGGCCGAGCAGGGTGGCGAACAACATGCCGCCGATCACACCGGTGCCGATGGCGTGGCGGGAGTTGGCGCCGGCGCCACTGGAGATCGCCATCGGGATCACGCCCATGATGAACGCGAACGAGGTCATCAGGATCGGGCGGAAGCGCAGGCGGGCGGCCTCGATGGTTGCATCGCGCAGGTTCTTGCCTGCGGCACGCTGCTCCACCGCGAACTCGACGATCAGGATCGCGTTCTTCGCGGCCAGGCCGATCACGGTGATCAGGCCGATCTTGAAGAACAGATCGTTGGGCAGGCCACGCATCATCGACAGCGCCAGTGCACCGAGCACGCCCAGCGGAACCACCAGCAGCACCGCTACCGGGATCGACCAGCTTTCATACAGCGCGGCCAGGCACAGGAACACCACCACGATGGACAGCACCAGCAGCAGGGTCGCGGCATTGCCGGCCAGGATTTCCTGGTAGGACATGCCCGACCAGTCATAGCCGAAGCCGGCCGGCAGGTCGTCGGCGACGATCGCCTCCATGGTCTGCATTGCCTCACCCGAGCTGGTGCCCGGGGCCTGCGAGCCGACGATGTTGATCGCCGAGTAGCCGTTGTAGCGGCTCAGCGACGGTGGTGCCGAGACCCACTCGGACTTGACCACCGTGTTGAGCGGGATCATCGAGTTGGTGCCATCGGCGTTCTTGACCAGGCTGGACGGGCTGTAGAAGCTCTTCAGCGACTCCTGGCCGGTGCGGTACGGGCCATCGGCCTGCATGGTCACGCGCTTGATGCGGCCTTCGTAGAAGAAGTCGTTGACGTACACCGGGGCCAGCATCAGCTGGATGGTGCTGTACACGTCCGACACCGACATGCCCATCGACTGTGCCTGCACACGGTCGACATGCAGCTGCAGCTGCGGGGCGTTTTCCAGGCCGTTCGGGCGCACGCCGACCAGATGGTCCGGCTTCTGCGCGGCCTGGCCGAGCAGGATGTTGCGCGCCTGGGTCAGCTGTTCGTAGCCGGCACCGCTGCGGTCCTGCAGCCACATGTCGAAGCCGCCGAACTGGCCCAGACCCTGCACGGTGGGCAGGTTGACCACGAAGATCTGCGCTTCCTTGATGCCGTAGAACGCGCCGTTCATGTTCTGGATGAACTCCGGCGCGGTGAACTTGCGTTCCTCCCACGGCTTCAGGCGGATGAAGCCCATGCCCACGTTCTCGCCGGAACCGACGAAGCTGAAGCCGGCCACCTGCAGCATGCCTTCATAGCCATCCTGCTTTTCCAGAACGCCACGCATCTGCGCGAACACTTCGTTGGTCTGGCCCTTGGTCGAACCCGGCGGCAGCTGCACGATCGCCAGCGCATAGCCCTGGTCTTCTTCGGGCAGGAAGCTGCCCGGCATGCGGGTGAACAGGAAGCCGCACAGCGCGGTCAGCACCACGAACAGGATCATCCAGCGCGGGGCGTGGCGCACCGCCGAGGTGATGTGGCCCACATAGGTGTGGCTGATCTTGTCGTAGTACTTGTTGAAGGTGCGGTAGATGATGTTCGGGTTGTCGTTGTGCGTCGGCTTGAGGAACGTCGCACACAGCGCCGGGGTGAAGCCCAGCGCCAGGAATGCCGAGAACGCCATCGAGATGGCGATGGTCAGCGCGAACTGCTTGTAGATTTCACCGGCGGCGCCGCCCTGCAGGGCTGACGGGATGAACACCGCCGCCAGCACGACGGTGATCGCCACCACCGCGCCGGTGATCTGGGTCATCGCCTTCTGCGTAGCCGGCTTCGGCGCCAGGCCTTCCTCGGTCATGATGCGCTCGACGTTCTCGATCACCACGATCGCGTCATCGACCACGATGCCGATCGCCAGCACCATCGCGAACAGGGTCAGCTGGTTGATCGTGAAGCCGATCATCCACATGCCCAGGAAGGTACCGAGCAGGGCCACCGGGATGACCAGGGTCGGGATCAGCGTGGCGCGGAAGTTCTGCAGGAAGATCAGCATCACCAGGAACACCAGCAAGACCGCTTCGAACAGGGTCTTGACCACTTCCTGGATCGAGATCTTGACGAAGGTGGTGCTGTCGTACGGCGAGAACCAGGTCACGCCAGACGGGAAGCTGGGCTGCAGCTCGTCCATCTTGGCGCGCACCGCATCGGCCACGTTCAGGGCGTTGGCGCCCGGCAGCAGCTGGATCGCGAAGGCGCCGGTCGGCTTGCCGTTGTACTGGGTATCGAAGCCGTAGTTGTTGGCGCCGAAGGCGACGCGGGCGATGTCCTTCAGCAGCACGCGCGAGCCGTCAGGATTGGCCCGCAGGATGATGTCCTCGAACTCCTGCGGCGAGCTGAAGCGGCCCTCGGCCGAGACGGTCGCGGTGAAGTGCTGGCCTTCCGGCGACGGGTCCGAACCCAGCGCGCCGGCAGCGAACTGCACGTTCTGCGCGCGTACCGCGGCCAGCACCTGGCTGGCCGACAGGCCGTAGCCCTGCATCTTTTCCGGGTTGAGCCAGATGTTCATGGCGTACTCGGAACCGAACTGCTGGGTGCTGCCGACGCCGGGGATACGCGAGACCTGGTCGAGCACGCGCGAACCGACGATGTCGTTCAGCGCGTCACGGTTGATGGTCGGGGTATCGGAACGCAGTGCGATGACCATCAGGAAGCCGGCGTTGGCCTTGGCCACCACCACGCCCTGCTGGGTCACTTCCGAAGGCAGGCGTGGCGTGGCCAGCGACACCTTGTTCTGCACCTGCACCTGGGCGATGTCCGGATCGGTGCCGGTCTCGAAGGTGAGGGTGATCGAGGCGCGGCCGTTGGAGGCGGACGATGAGCTGAAGTACAGCAGGTGATCGATGCCGGTCAGCTGCTGCTCGATCACCTGGGTGACCGATTTTTCGGTGGTATCCGCGCTGGCGCCCGGGTAAGTGGCCGAGACGGTCACCTGCGGCGGGGCGATGTTGGGATAGGACTCGACGCCGAGGTTGAGGATCGCGATCACGCCGCTGAGCGAGATCAGGATCGCAACCACCCAGGCGAAGACTGGATGTTCGATGAAAAATTTAGGCATGACGGAAGGTTCCCGTTACTGCTTGTTCGAATCGGTGGCGGCCGGCTTGGCCGCATCTGCCTGCTCGGGCTTGGCTGCATCGGCCGGCGCCTTGGCCGCGGCCGGTGCTGCGCCCGCCGGAGCGGCGCCGCCAGCGGCAGGCTTGCCGTTGGCATCCTGGCCCGGGGTCCACGGCTTGGCCACCGCCGGTGCGCCTTCCTTGACCTTCTGCACGCCGGCCACGATCACCTTGTCACCGGCGGCCAGGCCGTCGCTGACCAGCCAGCTGCCGTTCTGCGCACCATCGGTCTTGACGTTCTTGCGCACGACCTTGCCGTCGGTGCCGACCACCATCACGTAACCGCCGGTGGTGTCGCGCAGCAGCGCCTGCTGCGGCACCAGGTAGGCGTTGTTGCGTTCGCCCAGGTTGGCCTGGAAGCTGACGAAGGCACCCGGCAGCAGGATCTGCTGCGGGTTCGGCAGCTGCGCACGCAGCGACACCGCGCCGGTGGCCGGGTCGACCGTGGTCGAGGAGAAGTCCAGGGTGCCCGGTTCGCTGTAGGTGCTGCCGTCGGCCAGCTTGACGTTGACCGTGGCCTTGCCGTCGCCCGACAGCGCCAGCGCGCCCTTGGCCTGCTGCGCGCGCAGCTGGGTCAGCTCATCCACGCTCAGCGAGAAGTTCACGTACAGCGGGTCGAGCTGGTCGACGGTGGTCAGCAGGGTCACATCGCCCTGGCCGACCAGCGCGCCTTCGGTGACCTGCTGCTTGTTGGCCACGCCACTGATCGGCGCGGTCACTTCGGTGTAGCCCAGGCTGATGCGCGAAGAGGTCACTGCCGCTTCGGCCTGCTTGACCGCGGCCAGCGCGGTGCGTTCGGCCGATTCGGCGTTGTCCAGGTCGGACTTGGAAACGAACTGCTGCGGGGCCAGCGAGCGAGCGCGGTCGGCGGCGACCTTGGCGTTGGCGTAGGTTGCACGGGCAGAGGCCAGCTGCGCCTCGGAGGCGTTCAGCGAGGCGCGCAACGGGGCCGGATCGATCAGGAACAGGGTCTGGCCCTGCTTGACCTGGGAGCCTTCCTGGTAGACGCGCTTGAGCAGCACGCCCGGCACGCGCGCACGCACGTCCGCGCTGCGGAACGGCGACAGGCGGCCGACCAGCTCACGCTGCAGCGGCAAGGTCTGCGGCTTGGCGTCGATCACGCCCACCTCCGGCGGCGGGGGCGTCTGCTGTTCCGGCTTCTTGCAGGCAGCCAGCGCGACAGCAACGGCGCACGTCAGGGCAAGGGTGCGGAGTGGGGCGGTCATCAGGAGGAACTCCGGGGTTGGTTTGTAGACGGGGCCGGCGACGGCTGTGGCGCAAAGGCGCGCAGGAAGCTGTCGACGGAGAACTCTGCCCAGCGCCGACGCAGCTGCGCGTCATCACGATGGGGGGTATGGAAGCGCTGTTTGTCGAAATCCTGACCGGCGATCATGCTCAGCAGCAGTTCGGCCATGAAGTGCGGGTCGTCATGCCGGAGCTGACCACTCCTGCAAACGGTTTCAATCCATTCAGCAAGATGAAGCGTCAACGCGCCGGCACCATGCCGGTACAGCGTACGCGCCTCTTCGGGAAACTGGGACGCGTCGGCGGCGATCAGCCGACAGGCCTGTCCTACGTGCGGCTGATTGAAATGCTCCAGGAAGTCGGTGGCGAACTGGAGCAGGCTGGCACGCAGGTCGTCACTGCGGAGTGCACGAACCATGGCCCCGGTGGCGTGGCCGACATGGCGCTGCATCACCCGGCGCAGCAGTTGCTGCTTGCTGCCGTAGCGCGAATACAGGGTCTGCTTGGAGCATCCGGCGTGCTGCGCCACCGCGTCCATGCTCATCTGCATGCCCTGTTGGGCCAGCAGTTCGCGCACGGCGTCGAACACGCGCTCATCGCGCGCGTCGAGGGCAACGGGGAGGTAGGCCGGATTCACGCGGTGGACTATACCGTCCAGTTCAGGATTGTGGAATCGCACAGTCGTCGCCGCGTGTGTCTTCCGGTAACACGCTTTGCCGATCCTGTCGGCAGTGCTGCGTGCCTTGATCACTCCATACCGGAGCGAACTGAATAGGCGTCTAAACCGCAGCAAACCCGAATCTACTTATTCCGTCCTGCAGCAAGGCCTTTTCGTGCGGTAGGGCTACAATTTCATTTTCCCAACTGAGCAAGCGCCCCGCTCTGCCATGAAACCGCAAAAGACCGCAGCCAAGACCGTGAAAAACAAGACCAAACCAGCAGAGTCGGAGGTCGCAGTGACCGCTGGTTTCTCCCTGGAGCCGGTGTACACGGCTTTGCGCAAGCGCTACCCGGCGGCCGCACAGGCCGAAGCAGTGGCCTTCGCCACTGATTTCTACAAGCGCATGGAGGCGGACGAGTTCCCGCACCACAGCGCTGAAGAGTGGGCCGCGCTCGCGGCTGAGACGCTGGAGTTCGCCCGTGCCCGCAAGGCCGGCAAGGCCAACGTCCGCGTGTTCAATCCGACTGCCAAGGTCAACGGTTGGGAATCGCCGCACACCGTGCTGCAGATCGTCAACGACGACATGCCGTTCCTGGTCGACACCGTCACCATGTCGCTGGCCGAACAGGGCGTCGGCGTCCACGTGCTGGGCCACCCGGTGCTGCGCTTCACCCGCGACAAGGCCGGCAAGCTGGTCAAGGTCGGTGACGGCCAGCTGGAATCTGTGATGCTGCTGGAGATCGACCGCCAGCCGGCCGAGGCCATGGCCGCCATCGAGCAGGCGATCAACAAGGCGCTGGATGAAGTGCGTGCGATCGTGCGCGACTGGCAGCCGATGCAGGACAAGGCGCTGGCGCTGGCCGACGACCTTGGCAGCCGCCAGCTGCCGGTCGACGATGCCTCGCGCAAGGAAGCGCAGGAATTCCTGCGCTGGGCCGCTGATAACCACTTCACCTTCTTCGGCTACCGCGAGTACCGCGTCGAGAAGCAGGGCAAGGAAGACGTGCTGGCGCCGCTGAACGACACCGGCCTGGGCCTGATGCGCGGCAAGGACAAGTCCGCTGCACGTCCGGTCAAGACCCTTGCCGCGCAGGGCCTGAACACCACGTCCGGGCTGAAGGACGCGCTGATCCTGACCAAGACCAATGCCCGTTCGCGTGTGCACCGCGCCGGTTACATGGACTATATCGGCGTGCTGGAATTCGACGCCAAGGGCAAGATCATCGGCGAGCAGCGCTTCCTCGGCCTGTTCACCTCCAGCGCCTACAACCGTCGCCCGTGGGAAATTCCGCTGGTGCGCCAGCGCTACGAACACGTGATGAAGCAGTCCGGCCTGGCCGGCTCGAGCCACAGCGGCAAGGCGCTGCGCCATATCCTGGAAACCCTGCCGCGCGAAGAACTGTTCCAGTCCAGCGAGGACGAACTGTTCCGCACCGCAATGGGCGTGCTGGGCCTGCAGGAGCGCGTGCGCAGCCGCCTGTTCCTGCGCCGTGACAAGTACAGCCGTTTCATTTCCGCGCTGGTCTACCTGCCGCGCGAGCGTTTCAACACCGACGTGCGCCTGCGCATCGAAGCGATGCTGAAGGAAGCGCTGCACGGTGAGTACGTGGACAGCTCGGTGGTGCTGGGCGAATCGCCGTTGGCCCAGGTGCACCTGATCGTGCGCCCGAAGCCGGGCGAAATGCTCGACGTCGACACCGCGGAACTGGAGCAGAAGCTGGCCCAGGTGCTGCGCAACTGGCAGGACGATCTGCGCGAAGCGCTGGTCACCCGCCACGGTGAAGCCGAAGGCCTGCGTATTGCCGCGCGTATCGGCAAGGCGCTGCCGGCTGGTTACATCGAAGACAACAGCACCGCTGTTGCCGCCAACGATGTCAGCCAGCTCGATGCCCTGACCGGCCCGGACGACCTGCGCCTGAGCCTGCAGGCGGTGCCGCGTGAATCCGGTGATGGCCTGCGCCTGAAACTGTATCGCCAGCTGGATGACATCCCGCTGTCGGACGCGCTGCCGATGATGGAAAACATGGGCCTGCGCGTGATCGCCGAGCGTCCTTACCGCCTGTCGGTGGACAACGCGCCGGTGTACGTGCAGGACTTCGAGGTCGAATCGACCGCTGGTGCGATCGATGCCGCCAGCGTCGATGAAGCCTTCGGCGAGACCTTCGCCCGCGTCTGGCACGGCGATGCCGAGAACGATGCGTTCAACCGCCTGGTGCTGGCTGCCGGCCTGCACTGGCGCCAGGTCGCCATGCTGCGTGGCTACTGCAAGTACCTGCTGCAGACCGGCGTGCCGTTCTCGCAGGCCTACGTGGAAGGCACCTTCACCCGTTACCCGCTGCTGGCACGCCTGCTGGTGGAGCTGTTCGAAGCCCGCTTCGATCCGGCCACCGGCCACGAAAGCAAGGACGACATCGCCGCCGGCCAGGCCCAGCTGAAGGCACACCTGGATGTGCTGGCTGCAGGTGACGAGGCCACGCTGAAGGTGCTCAAGACCGTGGTCGATGCCCGCAAGGGTGACCGCGATGCGCAGATGCAGGCCGCGCGCGATGCGCTGCTGAAGCTGATGGACCGCGTGTCGAGCCTGGACGAGGACCGCATCCTGCGCTCGTTCATGGGCGTGATCGACGCGACCCTGCGCACCAGCTACTACCAGACCGATGCCAATGGCCAGCACGGCCATGTCATCAGCTTCAAGTTCGATTCGGCGCTGGTGCCGGACCTGCCCAAGCCGCGTCCGTACCGCGAAATCTTCGTGTACGGCCCGCGCGTGGAAGGTACCCACCTGCGCTTTGGTGCGGTGGCCCGTGGTGGCCTGCGCTGGTCGGATCGTCGCGAAGACTTCCGCACCGAGGTGCTGGGCCTGGTCAAGGCGCAGATGGTCAAGAACACCGTCATCGTGCCGGTCGGCGCGAAGGGCGGCTTCTTCGCCAAGATGCCGCCGGTGAACGGCGATCGCGATGCGATCTTCGCCAACGGCGTGGCCTGCTACAAGCTGTTCATCCAGGGCCTGCTGGACATCACCGACAACATCGTCAACAACAAGATCGTGCCGCCGGTGGATGTGGTCCGTCACGACATGGACGATCCGTACCTGGTGGTGGCCGCCGACAAGGGCACCGCGACCTTCTCCGACATCGCCAACGGCCTGGCCATCGCGCACGGCTTCTGGATGGGCGATGCCTTCGCCTCCGGTGGTTCGGTCGGTTACGACCACAAGGGCATGGGCATCACCGCTCGCGGTGCGTGGGAGTCGGTCAAGCGCCACTTCCGTGCGCTGGGCCGTGACAGCCAGAGCCAGGACTTCACTGCGGTCGGCGTCGGCGACATGTCCGGCGACGTGTTCGGCAACGGCATGCTGCTGTCGCGCCACATCCGCCTGCTGGCTGCGTTCGACCACCGCCACATCTTCCTGGACCCGAACCCGGATGCGGCCACCACGTTCGTCGAGCGTGAGCGCCTGTTCACCGTGCCGCGTTCGAGTTGGGCGGACTACGATGCCAAGCTGATCAGCAAGGGCGGCGGCGTGTACCCGCGCAGCCTGAAGTCGATCGAGATCACCCCGCAGGTGCGTGACGTGCTGGGCCTGGACGAGAACGTCAAGGCGCTGTCGCCGAACGATCTGATGAGCGCGATCCTGAAGGCGCCGGTCGACCTGCTGTGGAACGGCGGCATCGGCACCTACGTCAAGGCCGCCAGCGAGCAGCACAGCGATGTCGGCGACCGCGCCAACAACGCGCTGCGCGTGAATGGTGGCGAGCTGCGCTGCAAGGTGGTGGGCGAGGGCGGCAACCTGGGCATGACCCAGCTTGGCCGCATCGAAGCTGCCCAGGCCGGCGTGCTGCTCAACACCGACTTCATCGACAATTCGGCCGGTGTGGATACCTCCGACCATGAAGTCAACATCAAGATCCTGCTCAACGATGTGGTGCGGGCAAAGAAGCTGACCGTTGAACAGCGCAACAAGCTGCTGGCGTCGATGACCGACGAAGTGGCCGCGCTGGTGCTCAACGACAACTACCGCCAGAACCAGGCCCTGAGCCTGATGGAACGGATGGCGGTCAAGCGCCTGGGTTCCAAGCAGCACTTCATCCGTACCCTGGAACAGCAGGGCCTGCTCGATCGCCAGATCGAGTTCCTGCCGTCCGATGCCGAGTTGTCCCAGCGCAAGGCGCGCGGCCAGGGCCTGACCCGTCCGGAACTGTCGGTGCTGCTGTCCTATTCCAAGCTGGTGGCGTTTGCCCAGCTGCTGGATTCGGACATCCCGGAAGATCCGTACCTGTCCAAGGAACTGCAGCGCTACTTCCCGACGCCGCTGCAGAAGAAGTACGCCGATGCGATGGAGCGTCACCGCCTGAAGCGCGAAATCATCGCCACGGCCGTGACCAACCAGACCATCAACCGCATGGGCGCCACCTTCCTGATGCGCATGCAGGAAGACACCGGCCGTTCCATCGCCGAGGTCGCCAAGGCCTACACCATCAGCCGCGAAACGCTGGACGCGCGCGCGCTGTGGGCACAGATCGACGCCCTCGACGGCACGCTGCCGGAGTCGGTGCAGATCGACGCGCTGGAAGTGATCTGGAAGCTGCAGCGTTCGTTCGTGCGCTGGCTGCTGTCGCGCCCGGGCCCGATGCCGGGCATCACCGAGGCGGTCAACCGCTACCAGGGTCCGTTCAACGACATCCGTGTTGCTTCGGGCGTGCTGCCGGATTCGCAGCGTCCGACCTATGAAGCCCTGGTGGCCGAGTGGAAGGAAAAGGGCCTGCCGTCTGCGCTGGCGCAGCAGCTGGCCGAACTGCACTTCCTGGAGCCGGCGTTCGACATCATCGAACTGGCCCGCACCCGCAAGCTGAAGCCGGTGGATGTGTCCAAGATCCACTTCCGCCTGGGCGACGCGCTGCAGCTGCCGTGGCTGTTCGAGCAGATCGACGCGCTGGAGGTCAATGGCCGTTGGCACGCGGTGGCACGTGGCGTGCTGCGCGACGAACTGGCAGCACACCACCGCAGCCTGGCCGGCCAGGCACTGGGCACCAAGGGCAGCACCGCTGAAGCCAAGGTGGCCGCGTGGATCGGTCGTGACGACAGCAGCCTGCGCTTCACCCTGGCGATGCTGGCCGAACTGGCCGAACAGAAGACCCTGGATTATCCGACCGTCTCGGTCGCGGTGCAGCGCCTGGGCCAACTGGCTGCACATGGTGCGTAAGTGATGTAGCGCCGGGCCATGCCCGGCGTGCGTTGGACAGAACGGCCCCGCGAAAGCGGGGCCGTTTTTTTGTTTTTAAGGGTAGTGCCGGCCGCTGGCCGGCAACCGCATCTCCGCGCATGGGCGATTGCCGGCCAGCGGCCGGCACTACCGGGTATGCTCTTGTTGGCATACCCACCCGGATCCACCGATGAGCGACACCCCCCGCATCGCTTTCCTGGCCAGCACCACCGAGCCCGCGCAGATGGCCCGCGCGGCGATGGTTTCGCGCTATGGCGACCACGCGCCGGAGCAGGCCGACGTGCTGTGCCCGCTGGGCGGCGACGGCTTCATGCTGCAGACCCTGCATCGGCATGGTCACCTGGGCAAGCCGGTGTTCGGCATGAAACTGGGTACCGTGGGCTTCCTGATGAACCAGTACCGCGGCGACGATGACGTGCAGGCGCGCATCGCCCGTGCCGAGCCGGCCAACCTGCGGCCGTTGGAGATGGTGGCGCTGACCGAATCGGGCACCAGCACCGGTTCGCTGGCCTACAACGACGTGTCATTGCTGCGCCAGACCCGGCAGGCAGCGCATATCGGCATCGATCTCAACGGCCAGGAGCGCGTGGCCGAGCTGATCGGTGACGGTGTACTGGTGGCCACCCCGGCCGGCAGTACTGCCTACAACTACTCGGCGCATGGCCCGGTACTGCCGCTGGGCTCGCATACCATCGCGCTGACGCCGTTGGCCCCGTACCGGCCGCGGCGCTGGCGCGGGGCGATCCTCAAGGCCGACACCGAGGTGCGCTTCCGCGTGCTTGATCCGTACAAGCGCCCGGTCAGCGTCACTGCCGACTCGCACGAGACCCGTGATGTGGTCGAAGTCACCATCCGCGAGTCCAAGGACCGCCGGGTGACCCTGCTGTTCGACCCGGAGCACAACCTGGAAGACCGGATCCTGAGCGAACAGTTCGTTTTTTGAGGACAATAGGCCGCCGGCCCCGCCGATCGCTTTGAAGGACCCCCACCGATGGGCGACAACTCCCCCCGTTTGCTGACCGTCGCGGTGACCTCGCGCGCCCTGTTCGACCTCGAGGAAAGCCACGCGCTGTTCGAGAGCGATGGCGTGGCGGCCTATGCCGAGTTCCAGCGCCAGCACGAGGACGACATCCTCGGTCCCGGCGTGGCGTTCCCGGTGGTGCGCAAGCTGCTGGCGCTGAACCAGGGCGCCAGCCCCGAGAACCCGCGGGTCGAGGTGATCCTGCTGTCGCGCAACTCGGCCGATACCGGCCTGCGCATCTTCAACTCGATCCAGCACTACGGCCTGGGCATCATCCGTGCGACGTTCACCGCCGGCGAGCCGACCTGGCCGTACGTGAAGCCGTTCGGCACCGACCTGTTCCTGTCGGCCAACCCGGAATCGGTGCGCAGCGCGCTGCGCCATGGGATCGCTGCGGCCACCATCCTGCCCAAACCGCCGGGCGAAACTGCAGCAGCGGCCGCCGACCAGATCGATATCACACGGCCGGCCGGGCAGCTGCGCATCGCCTTCGATGGCGATGCGGTGATCTTCGGCGATGAGAGCGAACGCATCTCGCGCGAGCAGGGCGTGGAAGCCTTTGGTCGCCATGAGCGGGAGCGTGCGCGCGAGCCGCTCAGCGGTGGGCCGTTCCGCGGTTTCCTGTCGGCCCTGCATACGCTGCAGGAAGTGTTCCCGGCGGGTGATAGTGCGCCGATCCGTACCGCGCTGGTGACCGCGCGCTCGGCACCTGCGCACGAACGGGTGATCCGCACCCTGCGCGAATGGGGTGTGCGCCTGGACGAGGCCCTGTTCCTCGGCGGCCGCCACAAGGGCCCGTTCCTGCAGGCTTTTGGTGCCGACATCTTCTTCGATGATTCGCAGCACAACATCGACAGTGCCCGCGAGCATGTGGCGGCTGGCCACGTGCCGCACGGCGTTGCCAACGAGGGGTGAGGTGGTAGCGCCGGGCCATGCCCGGCGAGCGCAGCGGAGCACATGAAGACGCCGGGCATGGCCCGGCGCTACCGGTTACGGAGTGGCCGACATCCCCAGCTGCAGGTCCACCACCTTCCAGCGCAGGCCCTGCGGTTCCAGCACCACCTTCAGCGGCGGCTGGCCCGGGCCACGATCAACGTCGATCACGAAGCGGTCCAGTGCTTCGAAATGGTGCTCGGCATGCTTCAGCGGCCGCGCCGGTTCGGTCGGGCCGAATGCATCGCCACCCTGCAGTTCATTGCGGCCACGCTTCCACAGCACATGGCCCTGCAGCATCGCGCCGATGCCAGTCGGAGTTACCAGCGTCTCCACCGCCGCACCGCCCAGCTGGTCGCCCAGCCCGTAGAGCAGGGCGCCGAAGGGGCTGGCTGCCACATCCGGACCGGCCTGGCGCACCAGGTAGTCGTTGAGCTGGGCGCGCACGCTGCTGCGTACCCGCGGGAAGTCGACGTAGCGCTCCAATCGGGCGGTGTCGCGCTGTTCGATGGCCTTGGACAGGCCGTGCACGGTCATGTACGGGCCGCCAAACCACCAGGCGGCCAGTGCCAGGACCAGCAGGACCACGAGTGCGCTGAGCTTCTTCATGCTGCCCAGACTGCCGCAACTGCCGCAGCCAGTGGTGAACGGCAGGTGATGCGACCTAGAATTCCAGGTCCAGCGCAGCGCACAGATAGTCGACGAACGGGCCGAGCGCGGCCAGGTCCTTGCCCAGCGTGGACAGCAGGCGCGGGCCGGTCATCGTGGCGTCGTCCAGCGAGCGCCACATCACCCAATTGCGGTGCTTCAGGTCGTCGATGAACTCGAAGTCGGCCGGGAAGCCGCGCGGCGGCCGAACCAGCTTCTCGCTTTCCTCGAAGTCGAAGCGCTTGCGCAGCGCCGGTGCATGCGCGGCGGCTTTCCAGCTGCCGGGGTTGTCGAGGATGAAGTGGCGCACGCGGCGCTGGGTTTCCGGCTCTGGATGCCACAGGCCAGCACCCACGAAGCTCTCGCCGGGCTGCAGGTGCACATAGAACGAGGGCGCGGCCACTTCGCGGCGGCGCTCATGGAACAGGCGCGCACCCTGCCAGGTCTTGTACGGCGACTTGTCGTTGGAAAAGCGCGCATCGCGATGGATGCGGAACAGCGAACCGCCGACGCCGCGGGTGTCGGCGCGGAAGTGCTCGCTGACCTCGGTCAGTGCCGGCTGCAGGTCGCCCAGCAGGCGCAGGAACGGCTGCCGCACGTGGTCTTCATACTGCTGGCGATGATCGTTGAACCATGCCTTGTCGTTGTGCCTCGCCAGGCTGCGCAGGAACTTGAAGCTGGCATCCGAAAAATATGTGCTCACAGGGTCTCCTGCAGATGCTGGCCCCAGTCGCGCAGTGACTGCAGCAGATCCTGGCGCCGCGCGTCATCGGGCGCTTCGGCAGCCAGTGCATCCAGCTGCTGCTGGTACTGGGGCAGGTTGAGTTCGCCCAGGCCGCCGTCTCCGAGCAGGCGCTGGCGGCGGTAATCCTGCCAGCGCTGGCGTTCATCCGGTGCGAGGCTGTCGGGATGGTTGCGCGCACGGTAGCGGAACAGCAGCTCCGGCAGCCGCGGGTCGCGGAAACGGCCTTCGAGCGCTGCCAGCTGCTCCGGCGCGGTGGTGCGCGCCAGTGCCAGCAGTGGCTTGTCGCCGGCACCCAGGAAGCCGTCGTACAGCGAGGCATCGACGTCGGCCACACTGGCCACGCGCGGCTGGTTGTAGACCTGTCGTGCCTTCTCGGCCAGCTGTGGGGCGAACGCACGCAGGCGCTCGGCCTTGGCCTCGATCGCGGCCACGTCCAGGCCGAGACGCGCATGGTCATCGGCACGCAGGTGGTTCCAGGCGATCAGCGCCGGCACCTTGTTCAGTTGTACTTCCTTCAGCGGCACCCGCGTCGCGCCCTCGGGCAGTTCGCTGGCACGCATGTACAGGCGCTGCGCGATCACCTCGGCCGGAAGTTCCAGCAGGTCGTCGATGTCACCGTCCAGGTCGAACACGATTACCCGGTTGTTGACGGTGGGATGCATCGACAGCGGCAGCACCGGTGCCGCGCACAGGCGGCTGGCCGGGTAGCGCATGGAAATGTGCAGTACCGGCTTCATCGCGGCCACGTCCAGCAGGCTGCCGACGAAGCGCTTGTCGCGCAGCTTCAGGGCGTAGTCCCACAGGCGTGGCTGCGACTGCTTGAACAGCCGCGCCATGCCGATGGTGGCGCGCACGTCGGACAGCGCTTCGTGCGCATCGCCTTCGCGCACGTTGTTGGCTTCGGCCAGGTGTTCGAGCTTGAACGAGGTGGCGCCATCCTCGCGCAGCGGCCACTGGATACCCTCCGGGCGCATGGCGCGCATCAGCCGCAGCATGTCCAGCAGGTCCCAGCGTGAATTGCCGTTGCGCCACTCGCGTTCGTACGGGTCGTGGAAATTGCGGAACAGGCCGTAGCGGACGAACTCATCGTCGAAGCGCAGGGTGTTGTAGCCCAGCGCGCAGGTGCCCGGCCGCGACAGCTGCTCGTTGATGCGGTCGAAGGCTTCGGCTTCGCTGATGCCTTCGGCCAGTGCCTGCTGCGGAGTAATGCCGGTCACCAGCGTGGCCATCGGCGAGGGCAGCAGATCATCGGCCGGGCGCACGAAAAAGCTGACCGGCGTGTCTATTTCGTTGAGGTCGGCGTCGGTACGGATCGCGGCGTACTGCGAGATGCGCGTGCGCCGCGGGTCCTGGCCGAAGGTTTCCAGGTCGTAGAACAGGAAGGTGTCGGCCATCAGTGCGCGCCCTCCAGGACCGGCAGCTGCGCGTGGATCTGCGCTTCCAGTGCGGCCCAGTCGATGTTGTCCAATGTGGTGTGGCCGGTGGTCGCCGCCACCAGCATCCCGCGTTGCAGTTCGGTGCGGCGCAGCGCCTCGGCGTAGGGTGTGTGCAGGAAGGTGACCATGGTGTAGTGCGGCACGAAGCGCGTCGGCCAGCGCCGTTGCAGCTCCTGTTCCAGCTCGCGCTGCAGCAGGAAGGCGGGATCGGCCACGCGGTCACGCATTTCCAGGTAGTTTTCCAATGCCATCTGCTGGATCGCCCGGGCATTCGGTTTGCGCTCGGCCTCGAACGCGGCGAACGCGCCTTCCAGGTCGTCGGCCTCCGTCAGGTGACGGGCCAGCGCAATACAGTCCTCGAACGCGCAATTCATGCCCTGGCCGTGGAACGGCACCATCGCATGTGCGGCGTCGCCGATCAGTACGGCACGGCCCTGCTGATGCCAGCGCTCCAGCGTGAGCGTGCCAAGCAGGCCCGGCGGGTGTTGTTCCCAGTCGGCGCGCAGGTCGGGGATCAGCGGCAGGGTGTCGGCGAATTCGCGTGCGAACAGCGCCTCGGCCTGTGCACCGGTGTTGACCGTGGCGAAGCTGGGATCACCCTGGTTGGGCAGGAACAGAGTGACGGTGAAGGTGCCTTCGTGGTTGGGCAGGGCGATGCACATGTAGTGGCCGCGCGGCCAGATGTGTAGTGCGTTGCGCTCGATGCGGAAGCTGCCGTCGGCGGCCGGCGGAATCTCCAACTCCTTGTAGGAATGGTCGAGGAAGGCGATGTCCTCGCCCAGCGGTGCGCGCCGGTTCATCGCCGCACGCAGTGACGAGCCGGCCCCGTCGGCGCCGATCAGGGTGTCAAAACGGATGTCGTGCGGGCTGTCGTCGCGGTCATCGATGAAGCGTGCATAGCCGGCGTCGAAATCGACGGTATGCAGGCGACGGTGGAAGTGCACGGTGGCGCCTGCCTGCTCGGCCAGCTCCAGCAGCGTGGTGTTCAGATCCCTGCGATGGATCGACCAGATCACTTCGCTGTCGTCGCGGCCGTAGCGCTGCAGCTGCGGTTCGCCCTCGCGCGGGTGCACCATGCGCCCGCGCATCATCACCGCGCGGGCCATCACCTCGTCTTCCACGCCGGCCTGGCGCAGCGCGTTGCGCCCACGCTCGGCCAGCGCCAGGTTGATCGAGCGGCCGCTCTCGTAGTCGGCCACGCGCGGATCGCCGCGGCGTTCGTACAGGGTAATGCGCCAGCCCAGGCGTGACAGCAGGATGGCCAGCAGGGACCCGGCGAGGCCGGCACCGATAATGCTCAACGAGCGGGATGCGTGTGCGATCAACGAACTGTCCAGCAGTAGGGGAAGGGCTGGCTTAGAGGCCGGCCCAGGCTTCCACTTCCTCGACGAAGTGGTGCACGTCCAGGTAGCGGTTGTAGAGCGGGGTGGGCGAAATACGGATCACGTCGGGCTCGCGCCAGTCGCCGAGCACGCCAATGCCGCGCAGGTGCTCGAACAGGGCGCGGCCACGCTCGCGGCCACCGATGACGCGCAGTGACAACTGGCAACCACGGCGCTGCGGTTCGGCCGGCGTGATGATGTCCAGCACGTTGGCCAGGCGCGCGCGCACCAATGCTTCCAGCATGCCGGTCAGTCCCTGCGACTTGCTGCGCAGCGCCTCCATGCCGGCGCGCTCGAACAGGTCCAGCGAGGCGCGCAGCGGTGCCAGGCCGAGGATAGGTGGATTGCTCAGCTGCCAGCCTTCGGCGCCGATGGCCGGGGTGAACTGCGGCGCCATCTGGAAGCGGGTGGATTCCTCGTGCCCCCACCAACCGGCGAAGCGCGGCAGGCTGCTGTCGCGATGGTGCCGTTCGTGCACGAAGGCGCCGGCCACCGCACCCGGGCCGCTGTTGAGGTACTTGTAGTGGCACCACACGGCGAAGTCGGGGGCCACGTCATGCAGGCGCAGTGGCAGGTTGCCGACCGAGTGGGCGAGATCGAAGCCGATGCGCGAACCCTGCAGGCGGGCGGCGCGGGTGATCGCATCCAGATCGAAGGCCTGGCCGGTGCGGTATTGCACGCCCGGCCACAGCACCAGCGCCAGGCGCGGACCGTGCTCGGCGATGGCGCGCTCGATCGCGGTCAGCGAGATCGTGCCGTTGGTTTCATCCGGCTGCACTTCCACCAGGCACTCGGCCGGGTCGAAACCATGGAAGCGGATCTGTGCTTCCACGGCGTGGCGGTCGGTCGGGAACGCGCCGGCCTCCATCAGGATCACCGGACGCTCGGCGGTTGGCCGGTAGAAGCTGACCATCATCAGGTGCAGGTTCACGCTCAGCGTGTTCATCGCCACCACTTCGCTGGGCAGCGCGCCGACCACGCGGGCCAGTTGTGCGCTGACCAGACGGTGATAGGACAGCCACTGCGTGGGGCCGGTGAAGTGGCCTTCCACGGCCAGCTCGCCCCACTGCTTCATCACTTCCTGCACGGCGGCCTGTGCGCCGCGCGGCTGCAGGCCCAGAGAGTTGCCGACGAAGTAGGTCTGCTCGCCGCCACCATGGCGCGGAATCAGGAATTCACTGCGCAGCGGGCGCAGCGGATCGGCGGCGTCCAGGGCGATGGCGTGGGTGCGGCTGAGCAGGTCGGACATGGTCGGGCAACAGGCTGCAACGGGACCGCCAGTGTAGCGCCTGGGGCATGCGTGATGCCGCGCGGTGCGCTCGCCGGGCATGGCCCGGCGCTACCCGGAGATCACACGTCCCGGTAGCGCCGGGCCATGCCCGGCGAACGTTCAGCCCGCCGCCGGCGCCGGCAGCGGGTCCACGTGCCCGCACTGGCTGCAGGTACGCAGCTCCAGGCTGGCGTGGTAACGCGCGAACACCTTCGGCAGGTCGGTTTCGATGTTCTGCAGCGGGAAGAACTCTTCGTGCAGCTTGTGGTTGCAAAGTTCGCAATGCCAGATCACGCCGTCCATCTCGTGCGGCAGGCGCTTGCGCTCGACCACCAGGCCGATGCCACCGGGCGGGCGCCGCGGCGAGTGCGGAACCTTCGCCGGCAGCAGGAAGATCTCGCCGGCGCGGATCGGGATGTCACGCACCGCGCCATCCTCCTGCACCTTCAGCACCATCTCGCCTTCGAGCTGGTAGAACCACTCCGGGCCTTCGTCGTAGTGGTAGTCGGTGCGCGAGTTCGGCCCGCCGACCACCATCACGATGAAGTCGCCGTTGTCGATCATCTTGTTGCCCACCGGCGGCTTCAGCAGGTGGCGGTGTTCTTCGATCCAGGCGTGCAGGTTGATCGGCGAAGCGAGCATGGTGGCATTCCGTGTGCGGTCAGTCGCGCCGGCCCTGGCGCGGGACAAAGGACAGGGCATTCTCGTAGGCCTGTTTCAACTCTTCCGGGGCACCCACGTCGATGCCCATCTCGCTGACGCGACCGTTCTTCAGGCTGTAGACCCAGCCGTGCACCATCAGCTTCTGGCCGCGTGCCCATGCATCTTCGACGATGGTCGAGCGGCACAGGTTGGCGACCTGTTCGATCACGTTCAGTTCGCACAGGCGGGCGTGCTTGAGCTCGTCATCGTCGATCGCGTCGAGGATGGCGGCGTGCTTCTGGGCGACGTCGCCGACGTGGCGCAGCCAGTTGTCGGCGAGACCCACGCGGGTGTTGTGCAGGCAGGCGTGAACGCCGCCGCAGCCATAGTGGCCGACGATCAGGATGTGTTTCACCTTCAGCTGGTCCACGGCGTACTGCACCACGCTCAGGCAGTTCAGGTCGCTGTGCGCCACTACGTTGGCGACGTTGCGATGAACGAATACTTCGCCCGGTGCCATGCCGATGATCTGGTTGGCCGGTACGCGCGAATCGGAGCAGCCGATCCACAAGTACTCGGGGTGCTGCTGCTTGGCCAGGTGGTGGAAGAAGTCGGGATCTTCCTTGGCGACGCGGTCGGCCCAGTCGCGATTGTTCTGCAGCAGGCGGCGGATGTCTTTCATGTGCGGTTTCCCTGGCGTCGGGTAGGGGCGAGCTGCAGCTGTCCAGCTGCGGCGCGGGAATCTGTGGCGTTCAGCCGCCGGTGGCGGCCTGTTCGCGATGCCAGCGCATCCACTGCGCCAGTTCCTGTGAGGAGGGAGTGGCCAGCGTGTCCAGCGCGGCGATCACCGCCTGCTGGTTGGCCTCTGGATGGTTCTGGCTCAGCTTCAGCTTCAACTGCACGTGTTCAACCTGGAAGCGGAAGCCGACGATGGCGCGCAGTTCCGGGCCATGCTCCGTGCGCGTTGCATCGAACTGCCAGGACTGGCCGACGCTGGCTTCGAAGCGGTCGCTGATCGCGCCGACCAGTTCAGCCAGCGCTTCAGCATCGTCGAACGTCTGCAGCTGGCCGCGCAGTTCGGCGGCGGCGTAGTTCCAGGTCGGCACCCGCGCGGCGGGCTCCTTGTCCGGGTACCAGCTGGCCGAGACATAGCCGTGCGGACCGTCGATAAGGACCTTGGCCGCGCCGCTGTGGCGCGACTGCGGGTTGGCGCGCGCCCAGTGGCCGCGCAGTTCGATCTGGTCGCCGTCACGCCGGTACAGCACGGGTATCCGGGTCAGCTCCGGCAGACCATCACTGCCGGTCGTGAGCACGGTGACGAACGGATCACGCGCCAGCAGGCGGTCCAGCCAGAGCAGGTCGGTCTCGGCGAAGGCGCGTGGGGTGAACATGGCGTGGTCTCAGGCGCGGGCCCCGAGGGACTGCACCATGCGGCCGCGCAGGCCCTCATCGTTGTCGGCGTGCGGCGGCTGCACTTCATGCAGCGAGAAGCCACGCACCAGCGCATCTTCCTCGTCCAGGCCGTCGTACTCGACGAACTCGGCGTCGAACAGCTGCGAACGGGCGGTGTCTTCGCTGTCATAGCTCAGCGTATTGCCATCACTGTCGAGCACTTCGGCGGTGCCGGCGGCACGGATGCGAAGGCGTGCCCAGATCAGGGTGTTGCCGAGGCTGGCCAGCCACCAGCTGTCGCGCGCGGCGGAGATGTCGTTCATGAGCGTATTACCCGTTACCAGAGCGAGGCCAACCAGAGCAGGGCAGCCATGCCCAGTCCGGCCAGCAGGGTCAGCAGCGATACCCAGGCCGGTGTCGCCAGCCCGGACAGCGATCGGTCCGGTTGCTGCCGGTAATCGCGGCGCAGCAACCAGCCCAGGGCGTCGGGCTTGAGGAAGGCGCCACTGCCGAAGCGCTCGGCAAGCGCCGGATGGCGATCGCGCACGTGCACCAGGGTCAGCGGCCAGAAGATCACGAAGGCACTGAACCCGGCCACTGCGACGCCAACGAAACAGAGGGCGAAGAACAGGGTCATGGGGACAGTACCTCCGTGGTCGTGTGGGGTGGCTTAGAAGTCCGCGCTGCCCGGGGCGCGCGGGTAGGGGATTGCATCGCGGATGTTGGACAGGCCGCAGACGTAGACCACCAGGCGCTCGAAGCCGAGACCGAAGCCGGCGTGCGGCACCGAACCATAGCGGCGGAAATCGCGGTACCAGCTGTAGTGCTCACGATCCAGGCCGAACTGGGCCATGCGCGCGTCCAGCACGTCCAGGCGCTCTTCGCGCTGGCTGCCGCCGATGATCTCGCCGATGCCCGGGGCCAGCACGTCCATCGCGGCAACGGTCTTGCCGTCGTCGTTCAGGCGCATGTAGAAGGCCTTGATGTGCTCCGGATAGTTGGTCACCACCACCGGGCGGCCGACGTGTTCCTCGGTCAGCCAGCGCTCGTGCTCGGTCTGCAGGTCCAGGCCCCATTCCACCGGGAAGTCGAACTTCTTGCCGGATTTCTGCAGCAGGCTGACCGCATCGGTGTAGTCGATGCGCTCGAACGGCGCATTGATGAAGTCTTCCAGCTTGGTGATCGCGTTCTTGTCCACGCGCTCGGCGATGAAGGCCAGGTCGTCGCTGCGCTCGTTCAGCACCGCGCGGAACAGGTACTTCAGGAATTCTTCGGCCAGGCGCGCGTCTTCGGCCAGGTCGGCGAAGGCGATTTCCGGCTCGATCATCCAGAACTCCGCCAGGTGGCGGGTGGTGTGGCTGTTCTCGGCGCGGAAGGTCGGGCCGAAGGTGTAGACCTTGCTCAGCGCCAGGCAGTAGGCCTCGACGTTCAGCTGGCCGGACACGGTCAGGAAGGTTTCCTTGCCGAAGAAGTCGCGGCTGAAATCGATGGCGCCCTTCTCGTCACGCGGCAGGTTCACCATGTCCAGGGTGGACACGCGGAACATCTGGCCGGCGCCTTCGGCATCGGAGGTGGTGATGATCGGGGTGCTGATCCAGTTGAAGCCGTTCTCATGGAAGAAACGGTGCACGGCCTGGGCCAGGCAGTTGCGGATGCGGGTGACCGCGCCGAACAGGTTGGTGCGCGGGCGCAGGTGCGCCACTTCGCGCAGGAACTCCGGCGACATCGGCTTGGGCTGGATCGGATAGGTGAGCGGGTCTTCAACCCAGCCGACCACTTCCAGTGCGCTGGCCTGGATCTCGAACGACTGGCCCTTGCCCTGCGACTTCACCAGGGTGCCGGTGGCGATGACCGAGCAGCCGCTGGTCAGGCGCTTGATCTCATCGAAGTTGGCCAGGCTGTCGCCGGCCACGACCTGGATCGGCGCGAAGCAGGAGCCGTCGCTCACATTCACGAAAGCCAGATTCGCTGAACCGCGCACCGTGCGCACCCATCCGCGTACCGTGACTTCGCCGCCTTCCGGGATCTTCCCGGCAAGCGCATGTTCAACGCTGACCACCGTCATGACTTGAATCCTCTGCTGATCGACTCGATCTGTGAACACGGGAGTTTACCGGTTGCAGCGTTCTGCTTGCGAGGCATTTTTCGTGGCAACGGCTCCTTATAATGTCCCCGTACCTCTGGAGTAGCCCCATGGCCGTCAGCCTGACCCCCATTGCCTTCGAGCGCGTGCAGCGCTTTGTCGCCCAGACCCCCGGCGCGCTGGGCCTGCGTTTCGGCGTGACCAAGACCGGCTGCTCGGGCTGGGGTCACATCACCGACCTGGCCCGCGACGAGCGCGAGGGCGATACCGTGTTCGACCAGGACGGCGTGAAGATCTACGTCGACGCCAAGAGCCTGGCGCTGGTGGACGGCACCGTGATCGACTTCGGCAAGCACGGCCTCAGCGAAACGTTCACGTTCAGCAACCCCAACGCTACCGCCGAGTGTGGCTGCGGCGAAAGCTTCACCACCGACGCCGACAAGGCCTGACGGCCGGTTCTGGCGTCCGCCGGGCATGGCCCGGCGCTACCGGAACCTGCTCTGGTAGATGCCGACCTTGGTCGGCAGGGAAGGGATCCACGGATGGAACGACCGCTTTTCATTTATCAACCCAATGCCTACGCCCTCTCCTTCGAAGAGGTCGACGGAATCTGTGACTGCTGCGGTCAGGCGCGGACGCTTCGTTACCGGGGGTCGTTCTACACACCTCTGCGTCCCGATTACCTGTGCCCCTGGTGTATCGCCGATGGCAGGGCAGCGGCCAATTACGAGGGTGAATTCACCGGCTGGAGCGATATCGAGGGGGTATCCCCGGATCCGGCCGATCCGCCGCCGACCATCGCCCGCGAGCTGCTGCTGGAGATCTGCGAGCGCACCCCGGGCTACTCGTCCTGGCAGCAATCGGTATGGCTGAGCCATTGTGAGCGACCTTGCGCCTTCCTCGGCTTGGCCGGCAGCGAAGATCTGCTGCCCATCCTCGATCAGGTCCGGCCCGATGTGGCGGCAGTCAATCCACGCGACGCCGACTGGGTGCTGGCGCACCTGAGCCGGGACGGGATGATGGTCGGCTGCCTGTTCCAGTGCCTGGAATGCGGCCAGCATCGCCTTCACGTCGACCTGGGGTGAATCCAGGTGGATTCGTGGGCTGTGCGGGGCTCCGGTAGCGGCCAACCTTGTTTGGCATGAAGGCTGCCCCCCCGGTTCAGGTTGCCCTATGGCCCGCCGGTTGCCCGGCCACCCCATCTGCGCCATAATGCGCGGCTTCCTGCCTCCCTGGCGGGAATCCTTGCCCCACCGCGGTATCAACGGCGGGGGGCTGTCCGGCCGCAAGGCCACATCCGAAAGGTAGAAAAAACATGAGTCGTCATTACGAAATCGTGTTCATGGTCCATCCGGACCAGAGCGAGCAGGTCCCGGCCATGATCGAGCGCTACAAGTCGCTGGTCGAGAACGGCAACGGCACCATCCACCGTCTGGAAGACTGGGGCCGCCGCCAGCTGGCGTACCCGATCCAGAACCTGGTGAAGGCGCACTACGTGCTGCTGAACATCGAAGCCGACCAGGCCGTGCTGAACGAGCTGACCGAAAGCTTCCGCTTCAACGACGCCGTGCTGCGCAACCTGGTCATCAAGCGTGACGAGGCTGACACCGAGCAGTCGCTGATCATGAAGAGCAAGGACGAGAAGGGCGACAAGCCCGAGCGTGGTGAGCGTCGTCGTCGTGATGACGAAGAAGGCGAAACCACCCCCGCCGCTGACAACGATGCCGGCGACGACGCCGCTTCGGCCGCCTAAGGAGCACTGACATGTCCAAGTTCTTCCGTCGCCGCAAGTTCTGCAAGTTCACCGCTGAAGGTGTCAAGGAGATCGATTACAAGGATCTCAACACCCTGCGCCAGTACCTGACCGAGAACGGCAAGATCGTGCCGAGCCGCGTCACCGGTACCAAGTCGAAGTACCAGCGTCAGCTGGCGACCGCCGTCAAGCGCGCTCGCTTCCTGGCCCTGATCCCGTACACCGACAACCACGACATCTGATGCCGGCGGGGCGGCCGCGTGCCGCCCCCTCTGTGCCAGCTATTCGGACAGCCTTTGTTGCGGGGCCATCGCCTCGCTAACGAATAACTCATCTGGAGCAATACCATGCAGCTGATCCTTCTGCAGAAAGTCACCAACCTCGGCAACCTGGGCGACCTGGTCGACGTGAAGCCGGGCTACGGCCGTAACTTCCTCGTGCCGCAGGGCAAGGCCGTTCCGGCCACCGAGAGCAACAAGGCCGAGTTCGAAGCCAAGCGCGCCGACTACGAAGCCAAGGCCCAGGCCATCCACGCCGACGCTGACGCCCGCAAGGCCAAGCTGGAAGGCGCGAGCGTGACCATCGCCGCCAACGCTTCGACCGAAGGCAAGCTGTACGGCTCGGTCGGCGCCCGCGAAATCGCTGATGCCTTCACCGCTGCCGGCCTCGAGCTGAACAAGAGCGAAGTCATCCTGGGCGAAGGCGCCTTCCGCAACATCGGTGAGTACGACGTCCTGGTGCACCTGCACGCCGACGTTGAAACCACCGTCAAGGTTGTGGTCGAAGCCGAAAAGGCCTGATCCCAAGCCGCAAGGCCTGGTATCACCGCAGAACGGGCGCCCGCGAGGGTGCCCGTTTTGTTTTGGGCGAATGCCCGATCCGGGGCGCCGGGCGACGCTCGACCAGCGCCCCCGGCCAGGCAATGTTCCACGCCCATTCGTAGAACACGGCCACATCGGTATACTCAGGGCGTCACATCCGTTCCACGGCCAGCGATCCCAATCGGATCAATGACTTGGAGGGTAAACGCAGGCCGCTTGCCGGCCCCAGTCCGGAAACCCTATGCGTCTTTCCACGATCAAGCTGTCCGGCTTCAAGTCGTTCGTCGATCCGACCACCCTGCACCTGCCGACCAACATGACCGGCGTGGTGGGGCCCAATGGCTGCGGCAAGTCGAACATCATCGACGCCGTGCGCTGGGTCATGGGCGAGAGTTCGGCCAGCCGCCTGCGCGGCGACTCGCTGACCGACGTGATCTTTTCCGGTTCCAATGCCCGCAAGCCGGTCTCGCAGGCCACCGTCGAGCTGATCTTCGACAACTCCGACCACACGATCTCGGGCGAATACGCCTCGTTCAACGAAATCTCGGTCAAGCGCACGGTCAGCCGCGACGGCACCAGCAACTATTACCTCAACGGCACCAAGTGCCGCCGCCGCGACATCACCGATCTGTTCCTCGGCACCGGCCTGGGCCCGCGCAGCTACTCGATCATCGAGCAGGGCATGATCAGCCAGATCATCGAAGCGCGCCCGGAAGACCTGCGCGTGTACCTCGAAGAGGCGGCGGGCATCTCCAAGTACAAGGAGCGCCGCAAGGAAACCGAGACCCGTATCCGCCACACCCGCGAGAATCTGGACCGGCTGGGCGACCTGCGCGACGAGATCAGCAAGCAGCTCGAACACCTCAAGCGCCAGGCCAAGCAGGCCGAGCAGTACCAGGCCCTGCAGGAAGAGCGCCGGGTCAAGGATGCCGAGTGGAAGGCGCTGGAATTCCGTGGTCTCGACGGACGCCTGTCGAAGCTGCGCGAAGGCCTGTCGCAGGAAGAGACCAAGCTGCAGCAGCTGATCGCCGACCAGCGTGATGCCGAGGCCCGCATCGAGACCTCGCGTGCGCGGCGCGAAGAGGCCGCCGACGCGCTCAACACCGCGCAGGCTGCGGTCTACCAGGTCGGCAGCACGCTGGCCCGCCTGGAGCAGCAGATCCAGCACCAGCGCGAGCTGTCGCAGCGCCTGCACAAGGCGCGCGATGAAACGCAGCAGGCGCTGGCCGAACTGGGCCAGCACATCAGCGGCGACGAGGCCAAGCTGAGGGTGCTGCGCGAGGCGGTGGAGGCTGCCACCCCGCAGCTGGAGGAGCTGCAGGAAGAGAACGAGATCAAGCAGGAAAGCCTGCGTGAGGCCGAGGACCGGCTGGCCAGCTGGCAGCAGCGCTGGGAACAGCACACCTCGCAGAGTTCGGAGGCCTCGCGCGCCGGCGATGTCGAGCGCACGCGCGTGGACTATCTGGACAAGCAGATCCTTGACGCCGACCGGCGTCGTGAAGCCCTGGCCGCCGAGCGCGCCGGCCTGGACGTGGATGCGCTGGAAGAAGCGTTCGAGCAGCTGCACCTGCAGCACGACACGCAGAAGACCGCGCTGGATGAATTGAGCGAAGACGTCGAACTGCGCAAGCAGGGCGTGGCGGCGGTGCAGGAACAGCAGCGCAATGGCCAGAACGAACTGGCCGAACTGCGCAAGCAGGCCAACGGCCTGCGTGGCCGCCTGGCCTCGCTGGAAACCCTGCAGCAGGCCGCGCTGGGCCAGGAGCAGGGCGCGGCCGTGGCCTGGCTGAAGGCGCGTGGATTGGATTCGGCGGCGCGTGTCGGCGAACGCCTGGACGTTGATGCCGGCTGGGAAAATGCGGTGGAAAGCGCGCTCGGCCAGTTGATCGAAGGCGTGCTGGTTGATGATCCGGCCAGCCTGGTCGATGCCCTCGGCGAACTGGGCGAGGGCCACATCGCGCTGGTTGCCAACGATGGCGCGGACCTGAAGGTCGCACCGACCTCGCTGGCCGCCCGCGTACGTGGCCCGGCAGCGATCCGTCGCCTGCTGGCACACCTGCATGCAGCAAAGGACCTTTCCGAAGCGAAGGCGTTGCAGGGCAGCCTTCCGGAAGGCGATTCGATCATCACCCAGAGCGGCGAGCGCCTGGGCCAGGGTTGGCTGCGCGTATCGCGCTCCGGTGCAGCCCAGCAGGGCGCGCTGCTGCGCGAGCGTGAGATCAATGAACTGCGTGAGCAGATCGAGCAGCTGCAGGACCGCGAGGCCGAGCTGGAAGAACAACTGAGTGGATTCCGTGAGCAGCTGCACGCCGCCGAGCAGCAGCGCGAAGACGCGCAGCGTGCGCTGTACCAGGCCCATCGTGCGGTCTCTGAACTGGCGGGCCAGTTGCAGGGCCAGCAGGGCAAGGTGGAAGCGGCGCGCACGCGCATCGACCGCATCGAAGGTGAGCTGAAGCAGTTGCAGGAAACGCTGGAAGCCAACAACGAGCAGGCGCGTGAAGCGCGCTCACGGTTGGAGAACGCGGTCAGCAGCATGGGCGACCTGGAATCGACCCGGCAGCGACTGGAGGGCGAGCGCCGCCAGCTGACCGAGGCCCGCGACCTGGCGCGCGATGCTGCACGCGCGGTGCGTGAGCGCTCGCACTCGCTGGCGCTGACCCTGGAATCACAGCGGGCGCAGCTGGCCTCGTTGAGCCAGGCATTGGAGCGCATGGGCACCCAGCGCGGGCAGCTGGATTCGCGCCTGGGCGAACTGCATTCGCAGCTGGATGAAGGCGATTCGCCGGTCGAATCGCTGCAGGCCGAGCACCAGAACGCGCTGGAAGAGCGCGTGCGCGCGGATCGCGTGCTGACCGAGGCGCGCACGCTGCTGGACGGCATCGACGCCGAGCTGCGCAACTACGAACAGACCCGCCACCAGCGTGACGAGCAGGCGCTGGCCCAGCGCGAGCGCATTTCGCAGCGCAAGCTGGACCAGCAGGCGCTGGTGCTCAGCGCGGAGACCCTGCAGGCGGCGGTGGAGAAGGCCGGCTTCGTGCTGCAGGACGTGCTCAACGCATTGCCCGAGGATGCCCGCCTGGGCGACTGGGAGC